>OFMT01000042.1_pt1 | contig 130700 bp, 138 predicted proteins | sample 1541891 | NCBI WGS metagenome assembly OFMT01 (sample SAMN04209230, study PRJEB22552) | human gut metagenome | biome: gut; material: feces | host: Homo sapiens | place: USA: Oklahoma | reverse complement strand
AGATAGGCCCTTATAGGGCCCGAGCAAACCACCAGTTAAACTGGTGGTTTTGATTGTCATTATATACTTTATTTTATTGTCAAGCCGACGGGGCAGTGGTCGCTGCCGAGGATGTCGGTGTAAATCGATGCCGATTCCAACCGGTCGTCGAGGTCGGTCGTGGTCAGGAAGTAGTCGATGCGCCATCCGGCGTTGTTCTGACGGGCCCTAAAGCGGTAGCTCCACCACGAATAGACGCCTTCCGTGTCGGGGTAGAAGTGACGCCAGGTATCGGTGAACCCGGCCGCTAAGAGGTCGGTCATCTTCTGCCGTTCTTCGTCGGAGAAGCCGGCGTTCTTGCGGTTGGTCTTGGGGTTCTTGAGGTCGATTTCCTGGTGGGCGACGTTGAGGTCGCCGCAGACGATGACCGGTTTTTCCTGGTGGAGGGTCAGGAGGTAGTCTTTAAAATCGTCTTCCCACTGCATGCGGTAGGGCAGGCGGGCTAGTTCGCTCTGGGAATTGGGCGTGTAGCAGGTGACGAAGAAGTAATCGTCGAATTCGAGGGTGATGAGGCGCCCTTCGTGGTCGTGTTCGTCCTTATCCATGCCGTAGCGGACGGACAGGGGCTTGATGCGGGTGAAGATCGCCGTGCCGCTGTAACCCTTGCGGTCGGCGTAGTTCCAATATTGTTCGTAGCCCGGAAGGTCGATATCGATCTGACCTTCTTGGAGCTTCGTTTCCTGAAGGCAGAAGAGATCGGCGTCGAGGTCGTTGAATGTATCTAAGAATCCTTTTTTCATGACGGCCCGCAGGCCGTTGACGTTCCAAGAGATAAACTTTGTCATAAAAACCACCTTTCTTTTTCAGATATCCTCGATGATAAGCCATTTTTATCTAGGATAATGATGCGTTTTTTGTTATAATGAAAACAAACGAATTGCCGCGATGAGATGCTGTGATGACAGTATCCGCAAGGATATTGGCAGCACTCTTTCTTATTGTATAAAATCGTTGAATCCTTGTCAAAATAATAAAGCAGGTGATAGTATGGCAGTACATGAATTAGCAGGAACGAAAGTAAGACCTGAAGACTATATCGACTTGGACGCCATGACGAGGGCGTATCATTCGATTCATCCGGACGCAGCCGATCCCCATCAGCAGGTGCGCTTCGGGACGTCAGGCCATCGGGGACAGGCCCAAAGCGGCAGCTTTACGGCAGACCACGTCGCAGCCATTACCCAGGCCGTTTGTAATTTCCGCCAGGAGTTTGGTGCCGACGGACCGTTGTTTGTCGGAGCCGACACCCATTATTTGTCAAAACTGGCTTTTGAAACGGTCTTATCGGTCCTTGCGGCCAATAAGGTCACGGCCTATGTCGATGCCGACGGGGATTTTGTCCCGACGCCGTCGGTGTCACGGGCGATCCTGCGCTTTAATGACCATCGGAAGGAACACGTAGCCGACGGCCTGATCCTGACGCCGTCCCACAATCCTCCGGAACACGGCGGCATCAAATACAACCCGACGACGGGGGGACCGGCCGGCTCCGAGATGACCAAGGCCATTGAAACCGAAGCCAACCGCCTGTTGGCCGGACACAATAAGGACGTCCAGATGATTCCTTATGAAGAAGCGGCTCAGAGCGATTTTGTCGTCCCTTATGATTATAAGGGATTATATGTGGCTGAACTGGCGTCCATCCTCGATATGGAAGCTATCCGCGATGCCAATCTGCCCATTTTGGTCAATGCCCTCGGCGGTTCGGGCATGAATTACTGGCACCGTATTTCCGAACGCTACCATTTGAACCTGTCTTTTGTCAACGATACCTACGATCCGCAGTTCACCTTTATGAATTACGACCACGACGGCAAGGTCCGCATGGACTGCTCGTCGGCGTACGTCATGTCGGCCGTTACCGGTCAGGCTGCCGACTACCGCCTCATTTTGGCCAACGACCCGGACTACGACCGCTTCGGCATCGTCTGCGGCACCGACGGCATGATTACGGCCAACGCCTTTTTGACCGTCGCCGCTCACTACCTCATGACCCATCGCCATTTTGAAGGCCTGGGCATTGCCAAAACTGTCGTCACGACGGATATGCTGGCCCGGGCGGCTAAGAAGCTCGGCGTACCGCTTTATGAAGTCCCCGTCGGCTTTAAGTATTTCGGGCCCCTTTATGAAGAAGGGAAAATCGCTTTCTCCGGCGAAGAAAGTGCCGGCGCCTCCTTCATCGCTAAAGACGGCAGCGTCTGGACGACCGATAAGGACGGCATCATCCTCTGCCTGTTGGCTGCGGAAATCTACGCCGTTACGGGAAAATCGCCGCTGGCTTACTATGAGGAACTCTGTGCTGAACTAGGCCGGCCTTACACCGTCCGCAGCGACGCCCCGGCAACGCTTGAAGAAAAGGACAAGATCAGCTCCTTGACGGAAAAGGACGTCACCGAAAAGAATCTCTGCGGCAGTCCCATTACGGCTGTCCTGTCCCGTTCGCCTTACGGCAATTCGGCCATTGGCGGCGTCAAGATCACGACCGATGACGGCTGGGTAGCAGCCCGCCCGTCGGGAACGGAAGACATGTATAAGCTCTATGCCGAAAGCTTCGTCTCTGAGGAACAGGCCGGAAAGCTGCTGGAAGAAGGCAAGGCCCTCATCAGCAAAGCCTTGGGTGCATAAATTTTCTTTTCAAAGCGAAACGATTTGCTCGATTTTAGGATAATGAGGTCTTTTCATGGGCCGAAAGTGGCATTTACTGCGTTACCTGTGCTATAATGGGGGAGCGTAGAATCTAACTCAAAGGGGTGGGCAGCTGTGAAAGTTGTAATCACGGTAGTCGGCGTGGACCGCACAGGTATCATCGCCGCCGTCAGCCAGATCATGGCGGAACATAAGGTCAATATACTGACGATCAATCAGGTTATTTTAGAAGGTATCTTTAATATGGCTATGATTGTCGATATGGACTCTGCGGATATTGATTTAGATACTCTTCAGGATTTGCTCAAGCAGAAGGGTGAAGCCCTCGGCGTCGAAATCAGAGCTCAGAACCAGGCCATTTTTGACGCCATGCATCGTGTGGGCTAAGGAGAGGGACTATGCTGACAATCCATGACGTACTTGAAACGAATCAGATGATTCAAAAGAACAACCTTGACGTCCGCACGATTACCATGGGCATCAGTCTCCTCGACTGCTGTGCCAGCGACGGCAAGACGTTGTGCAACAATATTTACGATAAGATCACGCGCTACGGAGAACACCTGGTAGAGACCGGGGAAGCCATTTCCCGCGAATACGGTGTACCGATCATCAATAAGCGCGTGTCCGTTACGCCCATCAGCCTCGTCGCCGGGGCCAGCGATATGACCAGTTACGTCGATATCGCCCGGACCCTGGATAAGGCGGCTAAGACGATCGGCATCAACTTTATCGGCGGCTTTTCGGCCCTCGTCGAACGGGGCATGAGCAAGGGCGACCGGATCCTCATCGATTCCATCGCCGAAAGCCTGGCCGTGACCGATCTCGTCTGCAGCTCTGTCGCCGTCGGCTCGACCAAGGCCGGCATCAACATGGATGCCGTCGCCGAAATGGGGCGAGTCTTTAAGGATTTGGCTGAACGGACGAAGGAACAGGACGCCTTAGGCTGCGCCAAACTGGTCGTCTTTTCCAATGCCGTTGAAGACAATCCCTTCATGGCCGGCGCCTTCCACGGCGTCACCAACGGCGACTCCTGCATCAGTGTCGGCGTCAGCGGTCCCGGCGTCGTAAAAGTAGCCCTGGAACACGTCAAGGGCGAGCCTTTCGACGTCGTTGCCGAAACGATTAAAAAGACGGCCTTTAAGATTACCCGTGTCGGCCAATTGGTCGCCATGGAAGCATCGAGACGCCTCAACATGCCTTTTGGCATCATCGACTTGTCCCTGGCTCCGACGCCGGCTGTCGGTGACAGCGTCGCTTCGATCCTCGAAGAAATGGGCCTTGAAAGCTGCGGTGCCTGTGGTACGACGGCAGCCCTGGCCCTCTTAAATGACGCCGTCAAGAAGGGCGGCCTCATGGCTTCGTCCCGCGTCGGTGGCCTGTCAGGCGCCTTCATTCCGGTCAGCGAAGACAAGGGCATGCTCGAAGCCGTTGGCCGCGGCAGCCTGAGCCTTGAAAAGCTCGAAGCCATGACTTGCGTCTGCTCCGTCGGCCTCGATATGATCGCCATCCCCGGTGATACACCGGCGTCGACCATTTCGGCTATCATCGCCGATGAAGCCGCTATCGGCATGATCAATAACAAGACGACGGCCGTCCGCGTCATTCCCGTACCGGGTAAGGGCGTCGGCGACAACGTCGAGTTTGGCGGCCTTCTCGGCCATTGCCAGATTATCAATGTCAATAAATATAAGTCAGATGAATTCATTGCCCGCGGCGGCCGTATCCCGGCGCCCATGCGCAGTCTGACCAACTGATGATAGATTAACGGAAAGTAGGCGTGTGTTGTGCTCCAATATGTTGTACCCTTTATCATTGCCTTGGTGGTGTCTTACCTGTTGACGCCGGGCGTCAAGAAGGTAGCCATCAAGGTCGGTGCCGTGGACAGGCCTAATGCAAGAAAGGTACATACTCATGTCATCCCGCGGCTCGGCGGGCTGGCCATCTATATCGGCTTTATGGCAGCCGTCTTGTTCTGCGTGCCCCTGCACCATGAACTCATCGGGATGCTCCTGGGCTGTACGGCCATCGTCGCCATCGGCATTTGGGACGATATCTGCAACATCCCGGCCCGGGTCAAGCTCGTCGGTCAGATTGCCGCGGCCTGTATTCCCGTGGCCTTCGGCATTCAAATCGAATGGCTGACCAATCCCTTTGGGGATATCCTGGTCCTGCCGGAAGTCATTGCTGTGCCGCTGACAATCTTTTGGATCATCGGCTTTACCAACACGGTGAACCTCATCGACGGACTGGACGGACTGGCTGCCGGCGTGGCCTTCATCGCCTCGATTTCGATGTTCCTCTTGGCGGTAAACCTCAACCAATTCCTGCCGGCCCTCATTATCGTGTCTATGGCCGGCGCAGCCCTGGGATTTTTGCAGTACAACTTTAACCCTGCTAAAATCTTCATGGGCGATACGGGGAGCATGCTCCTCGGATATACCTTAGCCGTCTCGGCCGTTCTCGGCCTGGTCAAGACGGCGGCGACGGTGGCCCTGGTCGTGCCCATCATCGCCTTAGGGCTTCCTATTCTCGATACGACCTTCGCCATCATCCGACGCCGGATGAGCGGCGTTCCCATATTTCAGCCGGATAAGGGCCACCTGCACCATCGTCTCCTGGCCCTGGGTATGACACAGAAGCAAGCCGTACTGATCATGTATTTTGTCAGCATGATCTTAGGCATCGTCGCCCTCTTCGTAGCCAATGTAAGCTATCAGACGGGGATCGTGACTGTCTTGGTCGTTCTTGCCGTTATCATCTACTCGGCAAAGCGCATCGGCATACTGCGTAAATCAACGACCGATTCGACCCGCAAACCATGACGGGGAGAATCGGTTCGTCATATAAGGAGGAATTTGTATTATGATCAAGGTAATGACTGTATTCGGCACGCGGCCGGAGGCGATTAAAATGGCACCGGTCGTCAAGGAATTACAGAAACATGCCGACAGCATTGAGACGGTCGTTGCCGTCACGGCCCAGCATCGTCAGATGCTCGACCAGGTCTTGGAGTTGTTCCGGATTACGCCGGATTACGACCTGGACATCATGGCCAAGGGCCAGACCTTGTACGATATTACGACGAAGTCGCTCCTGGGCCTCAAGGACGTCCTGGCCAAAGAACAACCGGATCTGGTCCTCGTTCACGGTGATACGACGACGACCTTTGCCGGTGCCCTGGCTTCGTATTATCAGCAGATCCCCGTCGGCCACGTCGAAGCCGGCCTTCGGACAGGGGATATATACTCGCCGTTCCCGGAAGAGATGAACCGCAAGCTCACTGGGGCCATGGCGTCCATTCACTTTGCACCGACCTCGACGGCACGGGACAATCTCCTTCGTGAAAATGTAAATCCATCTCAGATTTATGTAACCGGGAATACTGTCATCGACGCCTTGATGACGACCGTGGCCGGCGACTATGATTTCGGCGATCAGTTGAAGTCCGTCGACTTCAAAAACCACCGGGTCATCTTACTTACGACCCACCGCCGGGAAAACCTGGGCGAACCCATGCGCCACATCTATAAGGCCTTGCGCCGGATCATCGAAGAGATTCCCGATACGGAAATCGTCTTTCCCGTCCACCGCAACCCCAAGGTGCGCAAAGTCGTCGAAGATGAACTGTCCGGCGTCGATCGGATCCACCTCATCGATCCCATGGAATATGAACCCTTTGCCAATCTCATGAGCCTCAGCTATCTGGTGCTGACCGATTCCGGCGGCATCCAGGAAGAAGCGCCGTCTCTGGGAAAACCGGTTCTGGTCCTGCGCAATACGACGGAACGGCCGGAAGCCGTTGAAGCCGGTACGGTCCGCCTCATCGGCACCCATAAGGACGTCGTCTATGCCGAAACGAAGCGTCTTTTGACCGACAAGGCCGCTTATGACGCCATGAGCAACGCCGTCAACCCCTATGGCGACGGCCAGGCATCGCGGCGCATCGTCGAAGCCATTCTCCATGTTTTTGCCGGTAACGAAGCCGTTCCGGACGACTTCAGCCGTTCAAAATAAATCTCAGTTATATTGAGAATAGTTTTTAGCTATATACTCATTTTTTCTTTCATTTTGTGTTGATTTTCCCGTTTTTCCGTGCTAAAATAAGCAATAATCGCGGCTAAACGTAGGTTTTCTATGCGCACCGTGGTTGTGGAAAGACTGCTATCGCCTGAGCAGGAGTGTGTATGCTATGAGAAAAAAGAATGATTCTCACAGTGACCAAGGGAATTCTATGAGGCTCCTGGACATCGTGGCCATCGCCGGCTCGCTCGGCTTGTCGCTCTTTGTCTGCATCTGCGTTGGCGTCGCCATCGGCCGTTTTATCGATGTCTACACGGGCACATCGCCGTGGGGCTTGATCCTATTTTCGCTGATCGGTGCCGTTTCCGGGTTTTGGACGCTTTACAAAAAAGCTGTGTCCTATGAACGGGATGAATCCCGCCGGAATCGTTCGTCATCGAGGCGGTGAGAAGCGCGGAGGGTGGAGTCTATGGAAGCTTTTTACACCTATGTAAAGGCAACAATTTGCAAACTCATTGGTTTTACATGTATCGTCACCGCTGTCCTGTTATTGGGCGGGTGGTGGCAGTACATAAGTGGCTGGTGTATCGGCAGCGGCTTGAACATCGTGTATTTCTTCATGCTCAGCAGCCGTTCGGTACGGGCCTTGAAACTGCCGCCAGAGCAGGCGGCGGCATTCATCCGCGGCGGTGCCGTGTTCCGGCTGATTTTCGTCTGCCTGGCCGTCATCGTGATCCTGCAGTTCCCGTCCATTTCGCTGGGAGCTGCCTTGGCCGGTATCTTTTCATACCGTGTCCTGATCTTTGCAGATGTGTTGACCGCACGCTTCAGACGGTAAAGGAAAGGAGGTATTGCGTATGGAATTACATGCAGGGCATCATGTGGTCGTTCAGCTTCTGGGTCTGAATGTCAACCTGGATACGCTGATGATGACCTGGCTCGTTGCAGCGCTGGTCATCATCGTCACCGTCTCTGCCACAAGGGGACGTTCCCTCGTCCCGTCGGGCCTGCAGAATGCCATGGAAATGGTCATCGAATCCCTCCTCGACCAGTTCAGGGAAACGTTGGGACCGAAATACGGCCAAGTCGTATCGGTCTTATTGACCATGTTCTTATTCATCCTGTTCGCCAACGAATTGGGCATGATTCCGAATCCGGAAATCCTGGCTTCGCCGACGAATGACTTGAATACGACTGTCGCCCTGGCACTGGTATCTTCGTTTATGGTCCATTTTATGGCCTTGAAGAACCAGGGGTTCAAAAAACATTTCAAACACTTCTTTAAACCCTTTGCGCCATTTGTTATCATCAATTTGATGGAAGAAATTACCAAACCGTTAACGTTGGCCTTCCGTCTATTTGGCAATATCCTGGCCGGGGAAATTTTGTTGGAAGTCCTGTACTTCCTGGTGCCTATCGGGATTCCGATCATCTGGCTGCTGTTCAGCCTGGTCATCGGCCTCATTCAGGCATTTATCTTTACGATCCTGACCACGTCGTATCTGGCTCCGTCTTTTGCAGACGACTAATCGTGCCGGATACTGTTTGACACTGAAAATTTCATCTTACTCACAGAAACTAGGAGGTTATTTATTATGGAAAAAGCTATCGTTTTGGCACTGTCCGCTTTTGGTGCATGCTTGGGTATTGGTTTGGCAGCTCTCGGCGCTGCTATCGGTGACGGCCACGCCGCATCGAAAATGCTTGAAGGTACGGCTCGTCAGCCTGAAATGGGCGGCAAACTCTTGGTCAACATGCTTATCTCCATCGGCTTGATCGAATCCATGCCGATTATCGCAGCTGTCATCTCCATCGTATTGGTATTTGCCAATCCGTTCGTCAGCCTGCTTTAATCTAAGTGATTCTACTATACAGCCGGGGAGGGAAGTACATTGGTTAGTATTAATGGTACCTTGCTGTTCCAGTTTATCAACTTCTTCGTCTTAGTTGCTATTTTGGCGAAGTTCGCTTACAAACCGCTGCTCAAAGTGCTGGAAGACCGCCGCAATAAGATTGCCTCCGATCTCAGCGATGCAGCTAAAGCCAAGGAAACGGCTGAAAAGATGAGAGCCGACTATGAAGCTCAAATCCGCGATGCCCGTGCAGAAGCGCAGGCCATCGTCGACAAAGCTGTAAAACAGGCCGATAAGGAAGCACAGGCCCAGCTCGAAGCCATTCGCGATCAGATCGCCCGGGAAAAACAGATTGCCCAGGCTGAAATCGCCAATGAACGGGAAGCGGCTATCCGGGAAATGCGTAAGGAAGTAGTCAATCTGTCGATGGCTGTGGCAGAAAAACTGCTCAAGAAAAATATCGATTCTGATATGAACGCGAAACTCGTAGCCGACTGCATTGACCAGATCCAGACGCATCGCGTAAAGGGGAACTGATCTTATGATACCCGAAACGATCTACAGCAAATACAGCCAGGCCATGTTTGACATTGCCAGCGAACAAAAGAAGCTTACCGAGTTCGGAACAGAATTAAAAGGCGTACGGGATGCGTTCCAGGAAAATCCCGATTTATGGAAATTCCTGAATCATCCCCTCGTACCGCCGCAGTCCAAAAAGGACACATTGAAACAGATTTTTGGGGACAGCGTGTCGCCGCTGGTCATGCAGTTCATGTACGTCATGATCGACCGGCGCCGCGAAGCGGCTTTGCTCTTGGGCATTGACGGGTTTATCGATTTGGCCCGTAAGGCTCAGAACATCGAAGTGGCTAAGATCCGCGTCGTCAAGCCGTTGTCCAAAAAAGAACAGACCAAGCTCGTAGCCAGCCTGGAAACCATGACGGGTCAGCAGATTGAACCGCTGTACTACGTCGATCCGTCGCTTATCGGCGGCATGGTCATCCAAATTGGCGACAAATTAATAGACGCCAGCCTCAAGCGGCAACTGCAGGATATGCAGAATAGCTTGCTCCAGGCTGACGCGACGAATGGGGTGACGGACGAACAATGAATATGAAGCCAGAAGAAATTACGGCTATAATCAAGAAACAAATCGAAGATTATAATGTGGAAATGAACGTCGATGACGTCGGTACTGTCCTAGAAGTCGGGGACGGCATTGCCCACATTTACGGTTTGGAAAAAGCCATGTCCGGGGAATTGCTGGAACTGCCGCACGGCGTTTACGGCATGGCCCTGAACCTGGAAGAAGATAACGTCGGTGCCGTACTGCTCGGCGATGACGCCCTCATTAAAGAAGGCGACACCGTCCGTCGTACAGGCCGCGTTATGCGTGTCCCTGTCGGCGAAGGCATGATCGGCCGCGTCGTCAATCCCTTAGGGATGGCCATTGACGGCAAAGGGGACATCAAGACGACAGAATCCCGTCTGATCGAAGTCAAGGCTTATGGCATCGCCGACCGCCAGCCGGTCAAGGTGCCCCTCCAGACGGGCCTCAAGGCAATCGACTCCATGGTTCCGATCGGCCGTGGCCAGCGTGAACTCATCATCGGTGACCGCGGTACCGGCAAGACGGCCATCGCTATCGATACCATTTTGAATCAGAAAGATACAGGCGTCATCTGCGTCTACGTCGCCATCGGTCAGAAATCGTCGACCGTTGCCCGCGTCGTACGGACCCTGGAAGAACACGGCGCTATGGCCTATACCATCGTCGTCGCCGCTACGGCTTCCGATGGGGCTCCGCTCCAGTACCTGGCTCCGTATTCCGGCGTATCCATTGCCGAATACTTCATGCTCCAGGGCAAAGACTGCCTCTGCGTATACGACGATTTGTCCAAACACGCTCAGGCATACCGCGCCATGAGTTTGCTTCTCCGTCGTCCGCCAGGACGTGAAGCTTACCCCGGCGACGTATTCTACTTACACTCTCGTCTGCTCGAACGGGCGGCTAAGCTGTCCGATAAATTAGGCGGTGGCTCGATTACGGCCCTGCCGATCATCGAAACCCTGGCCGGTGACTTGTCGGCATACATCCCGACCAACGTCATTTCCATTACCGACGGCCAGATCTTCCTCGAAACGGAAGCCTTCAACTCCGGGATCCGTCCGGCTATCAACGTCGGCCTCTCCGTATCCCGTGTCGGCGGCTCGGCTCAGATCAAGGCCATGAAGAGCATTGCCGGTACGCTCCGTCTGAACCTCGCTCAGTACCGCGAATTGGCCGCTTTTGCTCAGTTCGGCTCCGACCTCGATAAGAACACCAAAGCTCAGATCGACGCCGGCGAACGGACGATGCAGCTCCTCATTCAGCCGCAGTATAAGCCGATGGCTGTCGAAGATCAGGTCATGCAGATTTATTTGGCCGTTAAGAACTATCTGATGCCCATTCAGGTTGAAGAAGTGGCTGAATTTGCGGACGGCTTCATCACCTTCATGCACAGCAACTATCCGGAAGTCGGCGAAAGCATCAAGTCGACGAAGGAACTCGGCAAAGATGCAGAAGAAACCCTTAAGAAAGCCATTGCTGAATACATCAAGCAGTACGGTACTTCTCACGAGCTGGTTAAAGAGGAGGAATAAGCTATGCCGAGTGCACGCGAAATAAATCGACGGATTAAATCCGTTACCAATACTCAGCAGATCACCAAGGCCATGAAGATGGTCTCCTCCGTGCGACTGCGCCGTGCACAGGAACGGGCACTGGCTACTGCCCCGTATACCGAAAAAATGGAAGGCATGCTGCGCCGCTTGTCGGCCGCTTCGCCCGATTCCGGGAACCCTTTGTTCCAGTCCCGCGATGACGTCAAGAAGACGTGCTATATCATCATCGGGGCCGATAAGGGCCTGGCCGGGGCCTTCAATGCCAATATCAACAAGGCCATGGTATCGGTCTTAAAGGATAAGCCCCGCAGTGCGTCGGTCCTTTTCGTCGCCGGCCGCAAACCGGCAGAGTACTTAAAGCACCTGCGCATTACGCCGGATGAAAAATGGTCCGGTTTTTCGGATAAGCCGCAGCTCATCAATGCCCAGGAAATCGCCCACATGGCGACCCAGAAGTTCCTCGACGGCGAAGTCGATGAAGTCTACGTCATCTACACGCACTTTAAATCGGCTCTGTCCCAGGAAGCGAAAATCGTCAAGATGCTTCCCATCGATCAGGACGAACAGGGGGAAGACCACGGTCTGATGGAAGAATACTTGTATGCTCCCAACGCAGCCCAGGTCCTCAATTCTTTGCTGCCCCAGTACTTAGATCTGTTTATTTATAACAGTCTCCTTCAGTCGGCTGCCAGTGAACTCGGTGCCCGTATGACGGCCATGACGTCGGCTACGGACAACGCCGGTGAGCTGATTGAAAAACTGACTGTTACCTACAATAAAGTCCGCCAGGCTGGTATTACCAACGAACTGACGGAAATCGTAAGTGGCGCCAACGCCTTGAAATAAGACGTGATTCTCGTCACGCGCTGCTGTTACAATTCTTGAAAGAGAGGAGAACCTCTTCATGAGCAATAACATTGGGAAAGTAGTCCAGGTCATCGGCCCGGTCGTCGACGTGCGGTTTGCTTCCGAAGCAGACCTGCCGTCCATCTACAACGCCATCCACATCACGGGCGGTGAAGGCGACCAGAAGATCGACCTCATTGTAGAAGCCATGCAGCACTTAGGTGACGACGTCGTCCGCTGCGTTTCCATGGACTCCACAGATGGCCTCGTCCGCGGCATGGCAGCCGAAAACACCGGCGACCCGATTAAGGTCCCCGTCGGAAAAGGCGTCTTGGGCCGTATCTTCAACGTCCTCGGCAACACCGTGGACCAGGTCGACGCCAAAGTCGAAGCCGATGATTACTGGCCGATCCACCGCCCGGTTCCGAAATTCGAAAACCAGGCGACGGAAACAGAAATCTTCGAAACGGGGATCAAAGTCGTCGACCTCATCTGCCCCTACGCTAAGGGCGGTAAAATCGGCCTCTTCGGCGGTGCCGGCGTCGGCAAGACGGTCCTCATCATGGAATTGATCCATAACGTTGCTACCGGTCACGGCGGTTATTCCGTATTCACCGGTGTAGGGGAACGTACCCGTGAAGGCAATGACCTTTGGAACGAAATGAAGGAATCCGGCGTTATCGACAAGACGGCCCTCGTCTACGGCCAGATGAACGAACCGCCAGGAGCTCGTATGCGCGTCGGCCTGACCGGTCTTACCATGGCCGAATACTTCCGCGATAAAGAACACAAGGACGTCTTGCTGTTCATCGACAACATCTTCCGTTTCATCCAGGCAGGCTCCGAAGTTTCGGCCTTACTCGGCCGTATCCCGTCTGCCGTTGGCTACCAGCCGACCCTGGGTACCGACGTCGGCGCCCTGCAGGAACGCATTACGTCGACCAAAGACGGTTCTATCACGTCCGTCCAGGCCGTCTACGTCCCTGCCGACGACTTGACGGACCCGGCTCCGGCTGCTACCTTCGCGCACCTCGATGCGACGACGGTTCTGTCCCGTCAGATCGCCGAACTGGGGATTTACCCGGCCGTCGATCCCTTGGACTCCACGTCGCGTATCCTCGACCCGAACATCATCGGCGACGATCACTACCAGACGGCCCGTGCCGTACAGGAAATCCTCCAGAAGTACAACGACCTGCAGGATATCATCGCCATCCTGGGTATCGACGAATTGTCAGAAGAAGATAAGCTGACCGTTGCCCGTGCCCGTAAAGTACAGCGTTTCCTCAGCCAGCCTTTCGCCGTTGCTGAACAGTTTACTGGTCAGGAAGGCCGTTACGTCCCGCTGAAGGAAACCATCGAAGGCTTCAATGAAATCATTTCCGGTAAATGTGACGACATGCCTGAACAGGCGTTCTACATGGTCGGCAATATTGAAGAAGCCTATGAAAAGGCCAAGACGCTGAAAGGGGAATAGTCTATGGCAGAAGCAGGAAAGACACTCCATTTGGAAGTCATAACGCCCGATGCTGCCGTACTCCATGAAGACGTGGACTTTATCCTCGTTCGCGCCTTAGACGGCGATTTGGGCATCATGCCCAACCATGCGCCGCTCATCGCGTCCCTGTCGATTTGGCCCTTGTACTATGACAAGGATGGAAAACGCGACTGTGTTACCGTTGCCGGGGGCTTCATGGAAGTCCACAGCAATGTGGTTACGGTCATTACGCCGGCTTCGGAAAAGCCGGAAGACATCGATATCGACCGTGCTATCGAATCGGAAAAGCGTGCCGAAGCCCTCTTGGCGGAACACGCAGCCAACCTCGATGAAACACGGGCCCGCGCATCCCTGGAACGCGCTCTGCGCCGCATTGACGTAGCCCGAAAATACGGCAAGCACTAGATTTACCTGATTGAAAAGGATTGTCTCCTAAAGGTTTTATGCCTTTAGTGACAATCCTTTTTTGATGGCTGAAAAGATTGACTTTTACCTTTAAGTTTGCTATGATAAGGAACGTACAATTACATAGGCGATGCAAGAGAACAAGTACGTATCTTATCAGCGAGGCCGGGACAGTGTGAGCCGGCTGCCGATGCGGAAGGCGCTCTGAAGGCCGCGGCCGGAAGTCATTCGATGTGTATGGCCGATCAATCAAGCGGGTCTTTTGGACCAATCAGGGTGGAACCGCGGGTACGTATACTCGTCCCTGTAACATACTATCTATGTTACAGGGACTTTTTTGCATGTAGGAGGGAATACGATGAATTTTCAAGACATGATATTTGCATTGAAGAACTTCTGGTCTTCTCAGGGCTGTATCATCTACGAATCGTATGATGTAGAAAAAGGGGCAGGGACCATGAACCCGGCGACGTTCCTCAGAACGCTCGGCCCGGAACCGTGGCATGTAGCCTACGTCGAACCGTCTCGTCGCCCGGCTGACGGCCGCTATGGCGACAATCCGAACCGCCTCTATCAGCACCATCAGTTCCAGGTTATCTGCAAACCGTCGCCGGACAACATTCAGGAACTCTATTTAAAGAGCTTGGAAACGCTGGGCATCAACCCGGCCGAACACGACATCCGCTTCGTCGAAGATAACTGGGAATCGCCGACCCTCGGCGCCTGGGGCCTTGGCTGGGAAGTCTGGCTCGACGGCATGGAAGTCACGCAGTTTACCTACTTCCAGCAGGTCGGCGGCATCGACGTCGCCCCCGTATCGTCGGAAATCACATACGGCATGGAACGACTGGCCATGTACATTCAGGGCGTAGAAAACGTCTATGACCTCCAGTGGAACGAAACGGCCACCTACGGCGATATCTTCCATCAGAACGAAGTCGAACAGTCGACGTATGCCTTTGAACTGAGTAACGCCGACCTCTTGTTCCACCTCTTCGATGAATATGAAAAAGAAGCTATGCGGGTCATCAAAGCCGGCTTCGTCCTTCCGGCCTATGACTACGTATTGAAATGCTCGCACACGTTCAACCTCCTCGATGCCCGCGGCGCCATCAGCGTCAGCGAACGAGCTGCCTTCATCGGCCGCGTCCGCAATATGGCCCGGGCCTGCGCTAAGGCATACCTGGAACAGCGTGAAAAATTAGGATTCCCAATGCTTTCCAAGGAGGAAAAATAAGATGAGCAAAGATTTGTTACTTGAAATCGGCACCGAAGAAATCCCGGCTCATTATATGCCGAGTATCCTCGGTCAGGTCAAAGACTTGGCTGAAAAATCGTTTGGCGAAGCGAATATCGCCTATGAATCGGTCCGCACCTTGGGCACGCCGCGCCGTATCGCCTTGCTGATGAAAGGCGTTGCTGAAAAGCAGGCTGACGTCTCAGCTAAGCATAAGGGCCCGTCGGTCTCCATCGCTTATGACGGCGACGGAAAACCGACCAAGGCTGCCATGGGTTTTGCCCGCGGCCAGAAAATCGATGTCGCAGATTTGACCGTTGAAGACGGCTACGTCTACGCCAACGTCACCAGCGTCGGCGCTGAAACGAAGGGCCTTTTGCCGGACCTCATGAAGGGCATCGTAACGGGTCTCAACTTCCCCAAGAGCATGCACTGGGGGAGCCTCGACTTCCATTTCGTCCGTCCGATTCGCTGGTTCGTCGCCCTCTTTGATACGGAGGTCATTCCCTTTGAATTGGCCAACGTCCAGTCTGGCAAGGTCAGCCGCGGCCATCGCTTCCTCGGCACCGGCGACTTCACCATCGACGATCCGGCTTCCTATGAAAAAATCTGCGAAGAACACTTCCTCATCGTCGATCCGGAAAAACGCCGCCAGCTCATCCTCGACGGCCTCCAGAAACTGGCTGACGAAAAGGGCGGTACGGTCATCATGGACGACGACCTCCTCGAAGAAGTCGTCTACCTCGTCGAATATCCGACGGCCCTTTGCGGGGAATTCGATAAAGACTATCTGAAACTGCCCGAAGCCGCCATCATTACGCCCATGAAGGACCACCAGCGCTATTTCCCCATGCGCGACGCCGACGGCAAGCTCATGAACCTCTTCTTGACCGTCCGCAACGGCAATGACTACCATTTGGAAACGGTCCAGCACGGGAACGAACGCGTCCTCCGGGGCCGCCTCGACGACGCCAAGTTCTTCTTCGAAGAAGATAAGAAGCATACCTTGGCCGACTACACGGAAAAATTGAAGAAAATCGTCTTCCAGGACGGCCTCGGCACGCTTTCCGATAAGGCTCAGCGCCTGGCACAGATTACGGTATTCCTCAATCAGAAACTCGATCTCGGCCTCGACGATGCTAAGTTGCAGCGGGCGTCGGAACTGGCTAAAGCTGATCTGGCTACCCAGATGGTCATGGAATTTACGGAACTCCAGGGCGTCATGGGTAAGGAATACGCCCTCATCGATGGGGAAGACGAAGCCGTTGCCGAAGCCATCAACGAACAGTATCAGCCGCGCTTTGCCGGTGACGAACTGCCGGCGACCGACATGGGCCGCATCCTCGGTATTGCCGATAAATTCGACACCATTACGGGCATGTTCAGCCGCGGCTTCATTCCGACAGGCTCCCAGGACCCCTTCGCCCTGCGCCGTCAGACCATCGGCATCTTGAACATCGTCATGGATGCCGGCTGGAACATCAACTGCCACGAAGTCTTCGCCTTCATCCTGAACCTTCTCGGCGTCACCGGCGAAGATGCCGCGACGGTCATGGGGCAGCTCGACGATTACTTTACCCTGCGCCTGAAGAATATCTTCCAGGATAAGGGCATGGATTACCACATCATCGACTGCGTCCTGAGCTCGGATACGCTCAACGCCAACGAAGCCGCTCGCCGCGCCCAGGCCCTCATCGATGCCGACATCATGAGCAAGACCGACCTGCTCCAGGCCTTTACCCGGGTCAGCAACATGATCAAAGGTGCCGACGACACCGACGTCGATCCTGACCTCTTTGAAACCGATGAAGAACGGGCCCTCTACAGCGCCTGCCAGGCCATGCAGGTCAATTTGTCCCAGCAGTACGCCGTCTATGACTACCAGAGCGTTGCCGACATCTTGTCCGAAGGCATTGCCGTCATCAATGAATTCTTAGACAACGTCCTGGTCATGCATAAAGATGAAGCCGTCAAAGAAAACCGACTCCATCTCCTGGCTCTGACCTACAGCCTCATTCAGCCTCTCGGCGATATCAAAAAATTATCGTAAGCCGCCTTTCTTGTGCAGCTAAATTTGAATATGGTATAATAGATGACAGATGCAGCCTGCCTGCATCTGTTATTTATTTGAAAGCCGTCTTTTCGCAAGTTTCATCGCACCAGACAATAAAGGAGTGATATCCATGAAATTAAAGAACGTTGCCCTCTTAGTCGCTGCCTTGACCTGCATCGCAGGCTCGACGGCACTGGCTGCTGAAAAAGTCAGCATCAAGAGCGCCAATGCCGACAGTTACGACGTCGTTCAGGTCATGACGACCAAGGATAAGGACTATTACCAGTATTACAACCGCACCTATCAGTATGCCGTCGACATCCCGCGTTCGGCGACGACTGCCGATATGACCGTCGACGGGGACGGGGCTTACTTCCAGGACCCGAAGGACGATGCCGTTTTCCGGACCTATGCCGCCAAGAATACCATGGGCTTTTCCATCGATGAATTGTACAACATGGCCGTCGGCATGAACGAATCGCCGGAACTGACGACCAACATCAAGACCAAAGACAGCTACGCCATCGGCTGGACCGACGGCAAGACGTCTTACTATCACGAACTTTACCTCAACGACAAGGATAAGACCTACGTGGCCTTTACCGTAACCTATCCGACGGACAAGCGGGATAAGTACCAGGCCATCATCTCCCACATGTCCCGTACCTTCCTGCCTAACGTGCAGATGTAGGCCTTAGGTCCCTTCGTATTTGCGATTTTGCGAGAAAAAAGGCTTTACACAAAGGATTTTTTATGATATAATTCCTTTGTTATTTTAGGCAGTCCGCTGCCCGATATGATCGGTATCATATGACGATTGCCGCGTACGATGGCGGCAACGGGGTAAGAATGTCTTATAGGAGGAAAAAGAGCAATGAACATTATCAGCGTACTTGAACAGGAACAGCTTCGTGACGATATCCCGGCATTCCGCCCTGGGGATACTGTCAAAGTTCACGTAAAGGTTGTCGAAGGCAATCGTGAACGTATCCAGATCTTTGAAGGTGTCGTTATCGGCCGTCAGAACGGCGGTGTCCGCGAAACTTTCACTGTCCGCCGCATTTCCTATGGCGTCGGTGTTGAACGTACTTTCTTGGTACATTCCCCGCGCTTGGCTAAAATCGAAGTCGTTCGCCACGGTATCGTTCGCCGTGCAAAACTGCACTATCTCCGCGGTCTTACCGGCAAAGCTGCCCGTATCCGCGAACGCCGATAAGCTATTGGCAAGAACACTTGAAAAAAGGTCTGTCGCAACTGCGACGGGCCTTTTTTTGTGGCCTTCCCGCGCTTTCACAGGCGGCAGCATCGTTCCCGATTTATCCTATTGTTAACCATAATACTCGGAAAATATGGTTGACTAGAGGCGGCTCTGCGCGTATAATAATCCCATAGTCACTAATAGAAAGAGGGGCATGGGTTAACAATGAATACAATTGCAGGTTTGACCGAAAAAATTTTACGAGGCTATCGCATCAAACGGGGCGACGATCTGAGCCTCTTCCTGACGGCACCGCTGGATGAACTGAAAGAGGGGGCCGGCGTACTGCAGCGCCATTTCTGCGGCAACCACGTCGACTTCTGTACCATCATCAACGGCCGCAGCGGCCGCTGCAGCGAAGACTGTAAATACTGCGCCCAGTCGGCTTGTCACCATACGGGCTGCGATGAATACGATTTCCTGCCGAAAGAAGAAATCATGGCCAATGCCAAGGCCAATCAGGATGCCGGTGCCAACCGCTTCGCCATCGTTACCTCCGGCCGGGCCCTTTCGGGAAAGGACTTTGAAAAGGCCCTCGATACGTACCGGACCATGAAGGGCGAACTTCATATCGGCCTCTGTGCCTCTCACGGCCTGCTGACGAGAGCACAGCTCCACGCCCTTCGCCAGACGGGCGTCACCAGCTACCATCACAACATCGAAACGTCGCGCCGTTTCTTCCCACAGATCTGTACGACCCATACCTACGACGACCGCATCCGCACCATTAAAGATGCTCAGGCCGAAGGGCTCTGCGTCTGTTCTGGCGGCATCATCGGCATGGGGGAAACCTGGGAAGACCGGCTGGATATGGCCATCAGCCTTGCCGAACTCGGCATTGAATCCATTCCCATCAACGCCTTGATGCCCATTCCCGGCACGCCTTTTGAAGGACGGGAAGAACTCTCTGGCGACGACATCCTGCGGACCATTGCCTTCTTCCGCTTCATCAACCCCGAAGCCAATATCCGCCTGGCGGCAGGCCGTAAACTCCTGCCTGAAAATGGGGCTACGGCCCTCCTGTGCGGCGCCTCGGCGTCGATTACGGGCAATATGCTGACCACGTCGGGCTCGACCATCGTCGAAGACATGGCCATGATCAAGCGCCTGGGCCTGACCAATGACGCGGCAGCCGAAGGGGGAAACTGCGGCACGACCTGTGCGTCCTGATTGCCATCGGAAGGCCCGTATCCCCGCTGGGAGCGAGCTTTTGACGAAGAATAGAGATTTGCCTTTTGCCGGCAGATCTCTTTTTTTTGTAGGGGATCGCCTCTTTGGGGCAATACTTGTCCCAGGGGGTTCATATTTGCCTGACGGATCGCGGCAAGGCCCCGCATCGGCAGAATGACGGGCTCGGGCACACGTGGCTCATGGGATGGATGGGGCGATTTTTTTTGACTGTCCCGTTCTGTTTATAGTAATATGAAGAAAAAGTACGGCTTTTTTTGTGTCAACGAGAAAGAAGTATGATAAAATAGGAAGGTACATATGCAGAATAGACTAATTGGAGGAGGTGTGCCGATCATGATGAAGCGGAATATCGTCCTCGTCGGGATGATGGGGAGCGGCAAGAGTCATATTGGCCGTAAGCTGGCGCAGCGCCTCAATTGGCAGTTTGTCGATACGGATAGGCGTATCGAGCGGGCCGTAGGCATGACGATTGCTGATTTCTTTGCCAGCTATGGAGAACAGGCGTTTCGAGAGCGGGAGCTCAATATTTTACAGCAAGTCAGCCGCTATCATGAAGCGGTGATTTCTTTTGGCGGCAACTTTCCCATGAATGTCGATACGTACCGTATCTTGCATCGTCATGGCTTTATCGTGGCCCTCTTATCCGAGCCCTTCCGCGTCGAGGAAAGAGTCAGCCGCCACATTGGAAAGCGGCCGACCGTGGACTACGATAATCTTCATGATTTTGTCCATACTATGATGAAACAGTGGGAAGAGATCTATCCGTACTGCGACGGCGTCGTCGATACGACACGCGGGGGAGCGTCACAGATCGTCGAATCCATTGTCCATAAAATCAATGAAAGGCATGTGCAGTTTATTGCCAGGGAAAAGAAGGAGACTGATGTAAAATGATCAACAAAATCGGAGTATTGACCAGCGGCGGGGATGCGCCGGGAATGAATGCGGCAATCCGCGGTGTCACGCGGTACGCCATTCAGCGCGGCCTGACCGTCGAAGGGATTATTCGCGGTTATGAAGGTTTGCTGCGTCATGAAACGCGCCCCTTGGGCCGACGCGATGTCGGTGCGATCATTCATCATGGGGGGACCGTGCTTCGGACAGCCCGTTGCTTGGAATTTAAAGAAAAAGAAACACAGCAGAAAGCGGCTGAATATTTGCGGGAACAGGAAATCGACGCCTTAGTCGTCATCGGCGGTGACGGCTCCATGCGCGGTGCCGAAGCCTTGTCTGGCTTTGGTTTCCCGACGATCACCATTCCCGGGACCATCGACAACGATATGGTCGGGACCCAGTATACCCTGGGCTTCGATACGGCCGTCAATACGGTTCTCGAATCGGTCAATAAAATCCGCGATACGGCCTTTTCCCACGACCGCGTCGCCGTCATTGAAGTCATGGGCCGCGAAGCGGGCTTTATCGCCATCAGTGCCGGCATGGCCTCCGGTGCCGAAGCGGTCTTAGTCCCGGAACACAAAGTCGACTTGGCCGCCCTCTGCCAGCATCTGGAAGAATCGCACCGCATGAAGAAACTGAGCAGTATCGTCATCGTCGCCGAAGGCGCTGCCAAAGGCTCCGACGTCGTCGACTATATCAAAGAACATACCTATCTGTCGCCGAACCTGACCGTCCTCGGCTACGTACAGCGCGGCGGTGCTCCGTCGGCGTACGACGCCATCATGGCTGGCCGCTTTGCGCAGAAAGCCGTCGACAGTCTCCTGGACGGCACGCATAACTGCGTCATCGGCCTCATCGACAACAAAGTCGTGGCCACACCCTATGCGGAAGCCGCCAAACTTCGCTATCCCATCGATGAAAACCTGTTTGAACTGGTTCACCTCTTAGGCCGATAATTTCTTGGCCTTGACTGCGTCCAGTCCATACCTGCAAATAGGGGAATACATAAGGGATCCTTCCTTTATGCATTCCTTTTTTTGTCGTTTTCTGTCAAATACAGGCAAAAAAGCGACGGAAGATGAAGAAAATTTATTAAATCTGAATTGACAGCACATAAATATGCAAGTATAATAAGATAGCATGTGTTTTTGTATATTTATCTGTATCATCAAGAGGAGTGTTATTCATGTCATTTGATTTTAGCCTGATTTGGAATTCATTGCCTCTGCTGTTGGCAGGCGCCGGTGTTACCATTGAGATCACGGCCATTGCCGTCGGCTTAGGTTTTGTATTCGGCCTGATTACCAGTGTGTGCCGCTTGTCAGGAGTCAAAATATTGAACATCCTGGCTGTCTGCTACGTCAATATTATCCGCGGGACGCCGCTCTTAGTCCAGATCTTTTTGATTTACTTCGCCCTGCCCATGATCATCGGCGAACGAATCAATCCCTTCGTCGCTGCCGTCGCCGCCTGTTCCGTAAACAGTGGGGCTTATGTCGCAGAAATCTTCCGTGCAGGCATTCAGTCTGTCGATAAGGGCCAGATGGAAGCCGGCCGGTCTCTTGGCCTGTCCTGGATGCAGACCATGCGCTACATCATTTTGCCCCAGGCTTTCAAACACGTCATCCCGCCCCTTGGCAATGAATTTATTTCCATGACCAAAGAAACATCCCTGGTTTCGGTCATCGGCTTCGAAGAACTGACCCGTCGTGGCCAGCTGATCATCGCCAAGACCTACGGTTCGTTTGAAATCTGGCTGACCGTAGCCTTTATTTATTTGGTCATGACCTTTACCATCGCCCAGTTGGTAAGCTATTTGGAACGGAGGTTTGCAACGGATGATAGAAATTAAAGGGTTGAAAAAAAGCTTTGGCAAACACGAGGTTCTCCGGGGCATCGATTTGACCATCCAAGATAAAGAAGTCGTCGTCATCATCGGCCCGTCGGGGTCCGGCAAGAGTACGATTCTCCGCTGCATCAACTATTTGGAAGAACCGTCAGCCGGTGAAATCATCGTCGACGGCATCAGCATGAACGATGCCAAGAGCATCAATAGTGTCCGCAAGGAAGTCGGCATGGTCTTCCAGCGGTTCAATCTCTTCCCGCACATGACGGTGTTGGAAAACATCATCTTGTCGCCTATGAAGACCCGTGGCGAAAGCAAGGAAGCGGCTACGGAAGTGGCCATTCAGCTCCTTGAAAAAGTAGGCCTGGCCGATAAGAAAGATGCCTATCCCGAAACCTTGTCGGGTGGCCAGCAGCAGCGTGTCGCCATTGCCCGCGCCCTGGCTATGAAACCGAAATTCATGCTCTTCGACGAACCGACGTCGGCCCTTGACCCGGAAATGGTCCGCGAAGTTCTCGACGTCATCAAAGACCTGGCCCACGACGGCATGTCCATGGCCATCGTTACCCACGAAATGGGCTTTGCCCGCGAAGTGGCTGACCGCGTCTTATTCATCGACGAAGGCCAGATTCTGGAACAGGGGAAACCGGACGATCTCTTCTCCCATCCGAAGGAAGAACGGACCCAGATCTTCTTGTCAAAAATCTTATAAGGTACGGCCCACCCTGAAAGGTACGGCCTGTGTAAAAGCCCGCCTGAGCTTAGCTCAGACGGGCTTTTTGTATTGCCGTGATATAGTTTTTACTGGCTGTTCTTAGAGCGAACGGAAGGCCTTTTCCGCGGCTTCGATCGTCTTTTCGATGTCGGCGTCGCTGTGGGCGCCGGAGACGAAGTTCGTTTCAAAAGGAGACGGTGCCAGGTAGATGCCGTCATTCAGCATGGACAGGAAGTACTTTTTGAAGGCTTCAGCGTCGCAGGCTTCGGCTGCGGCGTAGTTTGTGACCGGTGCGTCACTGAAAAAGACGCTGAACATGGTGCCGGCCTGGGGAACCTGTACCGGGATGCCGGCTTTGGCGGCAACGCGGCGAATCCCTTCGGTGAGCGTTGTCGTCTTTTCCGTGACCTTTTCGATATAGGCCGGGTCTTCGGTGATGATGCGCAGCGTCTCAAGGCCAGCGGCCATGGCCAGGGGATTGCCGCTTAAGGTGCCGGCCTGGTAAACCGGACCCTGGGGCGAGACGCAGTCCATGATGGCTTTTTTGCCGCCGTAGGCTGCCACAGGTAGGCCGCCGCCGATGATTTTCCCCAAGGTCGTCATGTCGGGCTCGATGTGATAGATGCTCTGGGCGCCGTGGAGGGCCGAGCGGAAGCCGCACATGACTTCGTCAAAGATGAGGACCGTGCCGTGTTTCTTCGTTTCCTCCCGCAGGAGTTCGAGGTAGCCTTCTTGGGGCAGGACGAGGCCCATGTTGCCGGCAATGGGTTCGACGATGACGGCGGCGATGGCGTCGCCGTTTTGGTCCATGAGAGCTTTAAAGGCGGCGGCGTCGTTATAAGGGACGGTCAGGGTATCTTTGGCCGTTCCGGCCGTAACGCCCGGGCTGTCGGGTTGGCCGAAGGTCGCGGCACCACTGCCGGCTTTGACCAAGAGGCTGTCGCCGTGGCCGTGGTAGCAGCCGATGAATTTGACGATTTTTTCCCGTCCCGTATAGCCCCGGGCGGCACGGATGGCGCTCATCGTCGCTTCGGTACCGGAGTTGACCATGCGCAGTTTTTCAATGGACGGGTAGACTTTTCGGACCAGTTTGGCCAGATCCGATTCGACGACCGTCGGGGCGCCGTAGCTGGTACCGCGTTCAGCTGCTTCCTGAAGGGCTTTGACGACGCGGGGGTGGGCGTGGCCGACGATCATGGGGCCCCAGGAGCCGACGTAGTCGATGTATTCGTTGCCGTCGATGTCGGCAATGGTACTGCCCTTGGCCCAGGCGATGAACGGCGGCGGGCAGCCGATGCGGCTGTAGGAACGGACCGGGCTATTGACGCCGCCCGGCATGAGGGTCTGCGCTTCGGCAAAGGCAGCCCTTGATGTTTCTAAGGAAATCATAAGAAGGCCTCCTCACTCTTTAATATCTAACTTGAATACGTTCTGCAGCTCCCGGACGACCTGCGCTTCGTCAGGCGTATGGGCCGCTTCGACGGTGCGCTGTAAGGGCGCCCGCAGGAGCTTGCGGACTAAGATATGGGATAAGTTTTCGACGACGCGGAATTGGTCGTCCGTCAGTTCCGGCAGTTTGCTGCGAGCCTTTTTGACGAAGTGGCGCCGCGTCTGTTCGGCCTGCTGTGAGAGGCTGACGACGACGGGCCGGACCGAGAGGTAGCGGTAGCGCTCGACCATGGCTTCGACGGCTTCGTCGACGATGACCTTGGCGGCGACGGCTTCGCGCTGTCTGGCCGCTTCGTTGTCGTGGACGATGTCTTCGAGATCGTCGATATTGTATAAGGTAACGCCGGCGATGGAGGCGGCGTCAGGCGAGATGTCGCGGGGGACGGCGATGTCGATGAGCAGGAGGGGGCGATTCTTACGCCGTTCCTGAAAGCGCCGCAGGCGGGGGACGGTGACGACGTAGTGCGGCGCCCCGGTAGAGGCGATGATGATGTCGACGTCGTCGATGATGGTTTCGGCCTCTTTATAGTGGACGGCCGTACCGCCGACGTCACGGGCCAGTTCTTCGGCCCGCTCTAAGTGGCGGTTGACGATGTAGAGCTTATCGGCGCCTTTTCCGAGAAAGTTTTGGGCCGTCAGGCGGGCCATCTGGCCGGCACCGTATAAAAGCAGCCCTTTTCCCTTCAGGGAGCCGAAGACTTTTTCCGCCATTTGGACGGCGGTATAACTGACCGACACGGCGTGGTAGGCGATGTGGGTGTCGGTCCGGATCCTTTTCCCGACGGCGATGGCCTGCTGAAAGAGCATGTTCAGCATGGCCCCGGTGGCCCCATGTTCATGGGCCATGACGTAGGCCTGTTTGACCTGGCTCAAGATCTGGCCTTCGCCGACGACGAGGGAGTCCAGGCTGGCGGCAACGGTGAATAGATGGGCGATGCATTCCTTTCCTGTATAGCGGTAGAAATAGGCCGGCTCATAGGCCGGTTTTCCCGCCAAATCGAGGAAGAAGTCGCGCAGGGCCTGTTCGTTTTCCCTTATATCGTCGACGACGGCGTAGACTTCGGAGCGGTTGCACGTCGATAAGACGACGGCTTCGCGCAGGCCGCCGTAATCGTCGAGGTGCTTTAGGCCGGTGCCGATGGCGTCCGCTGTCATGGCAAATCGTTCCCGAATGGCGACGGGGACCGTTTTATGGTTGAGTCCGACGATGACTAAATCCATGGCTTAGGCCTCGATGTCGCCGTTTTTCAGCCACCGGGCGACGTCGATGGCATGGTAGGTGATGATGATGTCCGAGCCGGCCCGCTTCATGCTGAGCAGGGATTCAGTGACGATGCGCTTTTCGTCGATCCAGCCTTTTTGGGCCGCCGCTTTGACCATGGCGTATTCACCGCTGACATTGTAAGTGGCAATGGGGCGCTGGCAGCGTTCCCGAGCCTGATGGACGATGTCGAGATAGGCCAGGGCCGGTTTGACCATGATGATGTCGGCCCCTTCGTCGAGGTCGAGGTCGATTTCCTTCAGGGCTTCACGGCTGTTGGCCGGATCCATCTGATAGCCCCGGCGGTCGCCGAAGTGCGGTGCCGAATCGGCAGCGTCGCGGAAGGGACCGTAATAGGCCGAGGCGTATTTGGCGGCGTAGGACATGATGCTGATATCGGTAAAATCGTTGGCGTCGAGGGCTTTTCGGATAGAAGCGACGCGGCCGTCCATCATATCCGACGGGGCGATGATATCGGCACCGGCCTCGGCCTGGCTGACGGCGACCTTGTTTAAGAGTTCCAAGGTCGCGTCGTTATCGACTTCATGGCCGCACAGTTTGCCGCAGTGGCCGTGGCTCGTATACTGGCAGAGGCAGACGTCGCCGACGATGACCATGTCGGGAACGGCCTGTTTGATGGCCTTCATGGCACGCTGGACCGGGCTTTCCGGATCCCAGGCACTGGAACCGATGTCGTCTTTATAGGCCGGAAGACCGAAGACTTCGATGGCCGTAAGGCCGAGCTCACGGATGTCTTCGGCTAAGGCGACGGCTTTGTCGACAGACAGGTGGTAACAGCCGGGCATGCTGGGGATTTCTTCTTGGACATTCGTCCCGGGGACGACGAAAATGGGGTAGATGAGGTCATTCAGGGAGAGGTGGTTTTCCCGTATCATAGCCCGCAACGGCGCCGAGCGGCGCAGGCGGCGGGGACGGAGGGTATTTACGTTCATCGTGTGTTGAGTCTCCAATCTTTTATACAATCAGTCAGACCTGCTGTCGTGTAGGTCGAGGCTGTGAGAATCTGTGTGAGCCCCTTTTCGCGGCACGTCTGGGCCGTGATGGGGCCGATGCAGGCAAAGGTGACGGCGTCGAGTTTGTCACTAGCGTCCTGGGTGAGGTCTAAGAAGTGATGGACGGCAGACGAACTGGTGACGGTGACGACGTCGATTTGGCCGTCGGTCAATAATTTTTCCAGGCGTTCTTTGTTTTCGCTGGCGCCGATCGTTTGATAGGCTTCGCAGATCTCGACGTCGGCCCCTTTACGGCGGAGCGTATCGGGCAGGAAGGAACGGGCTTCTTTGGCCCGGGGAATGAGGATCTTTTCGCCGCCCCTAAGGTGGGGCGACAAGGCCTCAAAGAGTCCTTCGGCACAGTAGGCCCGAGGGACGACGTCGGCCGTAAGGCCGTGGGTGAGGAGGGCATCCGCTGTGGCGCTGCCGATGGCGGCCAATTTGGCCTGCCCTAAGGCGCGGCTGTCGAGCCCTTTTAAGGCCAGGCGGCGGAAAAAGGCGTCGACGCCGTTAGTGCTGGTGAAGATGAGCCAGTCGTATTCCGTGAGGCGGTCGATGGCGGTATCGAGGGCGGCGTAATCGTCGCTCGGCGGTTCGATGCGGATCGTCGGGACTTCGATACAGGACGCGCCTAAGTTTTCCAGCTGGCGGGTCAGGGCCGGCGCCTGGGCATGGGTGCGGGTGACGGCGATGCGAAGGCCAAAGAGAGGCTTCGTATCGAACCATTGCATAGACGGCCGGAGGGAGACGACGTCGCCGACGACGAAGATGGCCGGCGCCTTGAACTGCTGCTCAGCCGCCTTTTGGGCGATGTCGCCGACGGTGGCCACTAAGGTTTCCTGGATGGGCTTGGTGCCCCAGCGGACGAGGGCCGCCGGCGTGTCGGCAGCTCTTCCGTGAGCCATCAATTCTTTCGTGATCAAGGGCAGGTTGTGGACGCCCATGAGAAAGACCAGGGTATCGACGGCCGTGGCCAGTTTATCCCAGCGGATGGACGACTCTTTTTTCGTCGGATCTTCGTGGCCGGTGACGACGGCAAAGGATGAGGCTGCCGTCCGATCGGTGACGGGAATGCCGGCGTAGGCTGCGGCGCCGATGGCCGAGGTCACACCGGGGATGATTTCAAAAGGAATGCCAGCGTCGTGCAGGGCACGACTTTCTTCACCGCCGCGGCCGAAGACGAAGGGGTCGCCCCCTTTGAGACGGACGACGATGTTGCCGGCACGGGCCTTTTCGAGGAGTAAGGCAATGATGCCTTCTTGAGAAAGGGTGTGGTCGGCGGCTTTTTTGCCGACGTATATTTTTTCCGCATCAGGCCGGGCGAAGTCGAGGAGACGTTCATCGGCCAGATAGTCGTAGACGACGACGTCAGCCTCTTTGAGGACGTCGCGGCCTTTTAAGGTAAGCAGGCGGTAGTCGCCGGGGCCGGCGCCGGTGAGATATACAATGCCGTTCATGGAAAACCTCCTTTATTCGGCAGGGGTGATGCCGAGATCTGTCAAAATTTGTCGGCCTCCTTGGTCGAGGAGGGTTCGGGCGGCTTTTTGGCCGATAGCGATGCTGCCCGAGGCAGGGCCCGTCGCCTGATGGCGAAAGACGCGGCTGCCATCGGGGGCGGCGATGATACAAGACAGGGTTAGCTGTCCGTCGTTGACCCTGCCGTAGACGCCGACCGGGACCTGGCAGCTGCCGTTGATGGCCGCTAAAAAGGATCGTTCGGCTATCGTGGCGGCTGTCGTGTCGTCGCTGCAGAGAAAGGAAAGGGCACTTTTCAAGGCTTCGTCATCGGCACGGGTCTCGATGGCAAGGGCCCCCTGGCCGACGGCGGGAATCATGGTGTCCGTCGGAAGCAGCTGGGTAATGCGCTGGGAAAGGCCCAGGCGCCGAAGGCCGGCTTCAGCTAAGATGATGGCATCGTATTCGCCGTCATCGAGCTTTTTGAGCCTCGTATCGACGTTGCCCCGAAGATCAAGGACCGTAAGGTCGGGACGGTGGGCTAGGAGCTGGGCCTTTCGGCGCAGGCTCGACGTGCCGATGCGGGCACGGGCCGGCAGGGCGTCGAGGGAATCATAGCGGTTCGATACCAAGGCGTCGTGGACGTAAGACCGAGCCGTGACGGCCGCCAGACAGAGGCCATCCGGAAGGTCGGTAGGGACATCTTTTAAGCTGTGGACGGCCAAATCGATGGTGCCGTCAAGAAGCCGCGCTTCCAGTTCTTTCGTAAAGAGGCCTTTGCCGCCGATGCGGGCCAAGGGTACGTCGAGAATCTTATCGCCTTTGGTGACGATATGCTCGAGGGTGATCGAAAGATTCGGGTCATGACACTCGAGGGCTTTTTTTATGTATTCGGCCTGCCATAAGGCAAGGGCACTTTTGCGGGTGCCAATGATCAGGTTACGTTTCATGGCGGCTCCTTTCAAATTCGACCAGCTTCTGAAAGAGGCGGCGGCCGGCTTCGTCGATGTCATTTTGTTCGACCAGGTCCATGATGTCGTCCGATAAGGCCGTGCGCCAAAAGGCATGGCGGTCTTTCGAGGACGGAAGGCCTTCGCGGGCAGCTTGGCGGACGCGGGCTACTTCCTCGAGCCAGCGGCTGTAGCGTTCATCGAAGTGCCGTTCCAATCGCTGCCGCAGCCAGCGTGAGAAGGCCGGTCCCTTGCCGTTGGTCGAAATGGCCAGCTGCAAGTCACCTTGGCGGACGACGGCGGGCAGGGTGAAGCTGCATAGTTGTGGGACGTCACAGACGTTGATCGGTTTGCCTTCTTTTTCGGCGGCCTGGGACGCGGCGCGGCTTACGCTTTCGTCGTCGGTGGCGCAGATGATGAGAAAGTAGGCTTTTTCGTCACCGACCTCATAGGCACGGGCCTTCCATGTCAGTCGATGGGAGGCGGCCCAGTCTTTTATCGTGTCCGTCGCCTCCGGAGCGATGACCGTGATTACCGCGCCTTCGTCGAGGAGGCGGGCGGCTTTTCGCTCGGCGATGGTACCGCCGCCGATGACCAGACAAGGCCGGTTTCGGAGATCTACATTAATAGGATACATAGGGAATCCTCGCTTTTTTATAATATATTCCTTATTATACACAATTCTCCGAAAAAAAGCGTGGCAACGACAACACTTTTAGAAAGAGGGGAATAAGAGAAAATCCGTACAGTTGTGGAAACTGTACGGATTTTTCCTATCGCGCAGGGGCTTAGCGGATGAAGTTGGTCATGATCTTCGTTTCCGTCTGCGGTGCTTCGATACCGGCTTTTTTCCCAGCTTCGATGCACCGTAAGATCCAGGCCATGTTGCGCCCTAAGTTGCGCATGATCTGAAGGCCTTCTTCGTCGCGCTTGACTTCGTCCGGCGTATTGCCGTGGACCATGGGCCAGTAATTGGAGGCGACGCTGATCATCTGGTGGTAGGCCAGGTATTTATTGAGGACGTCTAAGGTAGCCGTTGTGCCGGCTCGGCGGGCCGAGGCGACGGTGGCGCCGACCTTATGGGCCAAGGCACTTCCGGCCATGCCGGCTAATTGGTCCATGAAGGACATGATTTCTCCTGTCGGCGAAGCCCAGTAGACCGGCGAACCGATAATGAGACCGTCGGCGGTATTCATCTTTTCGGCAACGGTGGTGACGACGGATTTGTAGGGGACGGCGTGGATGATTTCTGTATCGATCCCGTTTTCACGGAGCGTATCGGCGACGACGGACAATGCCGTATAGGTGCAGCCTTTTTCGCGGCGGCTGCCATTTAATAAAATAACCTTCATGGAAAATCCCTCCTAGATGGTGGACTGAGTGTGCTCAGCCCATAAAACGATCAATATATATCTATATATACCAAGATAACTATAGCACAGGACGGGGCAGGGAGCAAGGCAGTCATCGTCGGAAAGGCTTCTTGCTCTTTTGTCATAGAAAAGGTTTTTTCTATGAAATAAAAATATCAAAATATAGAATTAAAAATGATATTTTTATTGCATTTAAGGGATAGGCATGGTATCATAAGGGCATCGAAAAAGACTAGCCATGATTCATGAAAGGATGTATGACTTATGAATACAATTACGCCGATGGATTCGGTCAATCAGGAAGTTTGGATTGGCGTCGATGTCGGTACGACCGGTGTCCGTGCCATTGCTTATACAGAAGAAGGCATTAACGTCTGCTCTTCCGAAGCGTTTTATCCCTTATTGACACCCCATCCCGACTGGGCCGAAGAAAGCCCGCTCCAGATTCTCGAAGCCGTTCAGGATGTCATCCGCAAGACATCCGGTCAGCTCCGCTATAAGAATAAGGAACTGGCAGGCATTGCCTTGAGTACGGTCATGCACAGCTTTGCTGGCCTCGACGAAGCCTTGGAACCCCTCCACGATATGCAGACTTGGGCCGACAGCCGCAGCGCTGCCATCGTCCGCGAGATGAAGAAAGATGAAGCCCTGTGCCGCTCCTTCTACGAACGGACAGGCTGCCCGATTCACGCCTGCTATCCCTTGGCTAAGATCATCTGGCTCCGTCAGAACCAGCCGGAACTGTTCCGCCAAATGCGCTACGTCGGATCCCTGAAAGATTACTTATACTACCATCTGACCGGCCAGTGGGTTATCGATAAGTCGGCTGCCAGCACGACGGGCATGTACAATGAACATACCCTCGACTGGGACGATGAAATCATCGCCTATGCCGGCATCACCAAGGATCAGCTTCCGCCCGTCGTTTCCACGACCTACAGCAAGGGGTTGAGTGACACGGCTGCCAAGGCCCTGCGCCTCCCCGAAGGTCTTCCCGTCGTCATCGGCGCCACCGACGGCGTCTTGGTCAACGTCGGCATCGGTGCCGTCGAACCGGGACAGATCAGCGGTACCATCGGTACCAGCGGCGCTCTTCGCATGCTGACTCGTCAGCCGAAGACCGACCCGCAGATGCGCACCTGGTGCTATAACCTGACCGACGACATGTGGGTTGCCGGCGGGGCCATCAATAACGGCGGCATGATCCTGCGCTGGGTCCGCGACAAGATCTGCCATTACGGCGGCAGCGCCCTGGAAACGCTGGACATCGATCCTTACGATCTCATGACCATGAAGGCCGAACACGTCGAAGCCGGGGCCGACGGCCTCATCTGCCTGCCTTGCTTTACGGGCGAACGGGCACCTCATTGGAATTCAGAACTGCGGGGCATGTTCTTCGGTTTCTCCCTCAATCACAGCCGGTCTCATATGATCCGCGCCGTCATGGAAGGCATTTGCTACAGCTTAAACAGCGTCATGGCCGCCCTTCGGGAATTTGGCGAAGTCAAAGACATCCGCGTCAGCGGCAGCTTTACCAAGTCGAAGCTCTGGCTCCAAATCATGTCCGATGTCTTCGATGAACCGATTACCCTGCCGGACAACAGTGAAGGCGCCGCCTTCGGTGCCGCGGTCTTAGGCTTCATTTCAAGCGGGAAGTTAAAGAGCATTGCCGATACGGCCAATTTGGTCCACGCCAAAAAAGTCTATACGCCCATTGAAGAAAATGCCGCCGTATACCGCAAGCTCTACGATATTTTTATTCGCCTCTATCAAAAATTACAAGGTGAATTTGCCGATATTGCGGCATATCAACAGAAATTATAATTTTCAGCCGAAAAGGAGATGTACTTATGATGCTTCATGATATTGGTGTCGTCGGCATGGCCGTTATGGGCAGCAACCTGGCCCTCAACATGGCCGACCACGGGTATGACGTCGCTGTATACAACTACACGCCGGATCTTACGGAAAAATTCTTGAAAGAACGGCCCCACGATAAGATTCATGGTTTTTTGGAACTCGATGAATTCTTAGCCGCCCTCAAACGGCCGCGCAAAATCATGCTCATGATCATGGCCGGGGCTCCCGTCGACAGCATGATCGACCAGCTTCTCTCGCGCCTCGATGAAGGCGATATCATTATCGACGGCGGCAACTCCTATTTTGGCGATACCCAGCGCCGGTTTGAACGTTGCAAAGAAGCTGGCGTCCACTTCTATGGCATGGGCATTTCCGGTGGGGAAACGGGCGCTCGCCGCGGTCCGGCCATCATGCCCGGCGGCAACAAGGAAACATACGCTGAAATCCAGCCCATTTATGAAGCCATTGCTGCTAAAGCCTCCGACGGCAAACCCTGCTGCACCTACATCGGCTCCGACGGTGCCGGCCACTACGTTAAGATGGTTCATAACGGTATTGAATACGCCGACATGCAGCTCATTGCCGAAGCTTACTTACTGCTCAAATACGTCGGTGGCTACGACAATGCCGCCATTTCCAAGATCTTCCACGAATGGAACCAAGGGGAACTCAAGAGCTTCCTCATCGGCATCGCCGCCGACATCTTCGCCGAAGACGATGAAGACGGCGGTCAGGTCCTCGATAAGATCGTCGACGCCGCCGGCCAGAAGGGGACCGGTCGCTGGACCAGCATCGAATCGATGAAACAAGGTGTCGATATCTCCATGATTACGGCAGCCTGCAACGCTCGCGTCATGTCCAATGCCAAAAGCCGCGTCAAAGCCCAATCGGCTATCGTCCGTCCGGCCATTACGCACCAGCGCGGAGACGACTTCGTCGAAGCCGTCCGTCAGAGCCTGTACGCCGCTAAGATCGTCGCCTACGCCCAAGGGTTCTCCCTCTACAAGAGCGCTTCGGAAACGTACGATTGGCACCTCGACTACGGCGCCATCGCTTCGATTTTCCGAGCTGGCTGCATCATTCAGGCTGAATTTTTGACCAAGATCACCGAAGCCTATGGCAAGAATCCTGATTTGGACAACCTCTTATTCGATGATTTCTTCCTCAAAAAAATCAATGATAATCAAAGTGCCCTGCGCCGCATCATCGGCCTTGCCGTCAGCCAGGGACTTCCCATTCCGGCTTTCTCGGCAGCCCTTCAATACCTCGACGCTTACAGCAGTCCCCAGGCAGGGGCCAACCTCATCCAGGCCCTGCGCGATTACTTCGGGGCGCATACCTTCCAGCGTGTCGATAAAGAAGGCACCTTCCACCATCAGTGGCACGAACATTATACGAAATAAAGGGGGTTTTCATCATGCCGCTTGTCATCCTTGCCGTTGGCATTCTCATCTTATTTTTTCTCATTGTAAAAGTAAAACTCAATAGCTTTCTGGCCCTACTCCTGGTAGCGGGTATCGTAGGCCTTGCTGAAGGCATGCCCATCGATCAATTGATTCCGACCATTGAAAAGGGCCTAGGCGGCACCTTAGGCGGTCTTGCCATCGTCGTATCCTTCGGCGCCATGCTGGGCAAACTCATGGCTGAAAGCGGCGGTGCCCAGCGCATTGCCACGACGCTGATCAATGCCTTCGGCCGGGAAAAAGTCAAATGGGCCGTCTGCCTGACGGGCTTCATCGTCGGCATTGCCTTGTTCTATGAAATCGGCTTCGTCCTCCTCATTCCTTTAGTCTTTACCATTGCTGCCGAAGCCAAGATTCCTTTATTGGAAATCGGTATTCCTATGGCTGCGGCCTTGTCGGTTACCCACGGCTTCCTGCCGCCTCATCCGGCACCGACGGCCATTTCCATCATCTATAACGCCGATATCGGCATGACCTTACTGTACGGTGCCATTATTGCCATCCCGACGGCTATCGTCGCTGGCCCCTTGTACTGCATCTTGACGAGGGATATCAATCCGGAAATCCCCAAGAATTTGTACAATCCGAAAATCTTTAAGGATGATGAAATGCCAAGTTTTGGTATCTCCGTCTTCACGGCCTTGGTTCCGGTCATCCTCATGGCAGCTGCGGCTATCTCCAAATTGACCATGAGTGCCGATTTGCCCCTGCGCCATATCTTGACCTTCTTCGGTCAGCCTGACATTGCCTTGACTATTTCCGTTGCTATTGCTATTTATACCTTTGGTATCGGTCGCGGCAAATCGATGGAAGAAATTATGAAGACCGTACAGGATGCGGTCCTGGCCATCGCCATGATTTTACTCATCGTCGGCGGCGGCGGTGCCTTGAAACAGGTCCTCATCGACAGCGGCCTTGGCACTTATATCGGCAATCTGGTTGCCGGCTCCGACCTCTCGCCGCTCCTCTTGGCCTGGTTGGTTGCTGCCGTCATCCGCACGGCCTGTGGTTCGGCGACCGTGGCAGCCCTTACAGCTGGCGGCATTGCCGCACCGATTGCTGTTGCTACCGGTGCTCATCCGGAACTGATGGTTCTGGCGACCGGTGCCGGGTCCCTCATCTTCAGCCCGCCGAATGACCCTGGTTTCTGGTTGTTTAAAGAATTTTTCGGACTGACCATTAAAGAAACGGTCCGCACCTGGTGCGCCTTGGAAACGATTATCGCCGTCATGGGTCTCATCGGTGTCCTTGTCTTAAACGTATTTGTAGGGTAAAATAAGAAAGTACATAATGAGTAGGAGCGATGCTGATGGAAGAAAAGATCCAGCAAATTCCCGTCCTGCGCAGCGTATACGGCGGTCTGACGAAGTCAGAGCGCCGTATTGCCGATTATATCGCCAATCACATCGGCGTCGTCATGGAACAGACCGTCGCCGACTTGGCGGCGCAGACCGAGAGTTCGGAAATCACGATTTCCCGATTTTGTAAGAAATTAGGCTGCAGCGGTCTGAAAGAGTTAAAATTGATGCTGGCCGCAGGGATGTCGGCAGCGCCGCCCAAAGCTTTTCACGATATCGATGCCGGTGACGGCGGCCGTGACGTCGCCTCTAAGGTCTTTGCCAATATTTCCGAAGGGCTGCAGGATACGCTGAGCCTCCTCGATTACGAGGCCCTCGATGCGGCGGCAGCCATGATTTTAGCGGCCAAAAGAGTCTATGTCTTTGGCTTTGGCAACTCGGCCACGGTCTGTACCGATATGGAGACCCGTTTTTTGCGCCTGGGTCTGGCCATCCGAGCCGATGCCGATTCCCATATGCAGGCTACCGAAGCGGCCCTAGTGACGCCTGATGACGTCGTCATTGCCGTCTCCCACAGCGGGGCGACGAAAGAGCTGTTACAGTCCGTTCAGACGGCGAAAGCAGCCGGTGCCGGTATCATCGTCATTACCAGTCACGGTCAGTCCTTATTGGCCAAATTAGCCGATATCTGCCTCTGCGGCATGGGCCGCGAAGTCCAGTACATGTCGGAAGCCGGTGCCTCGCGGTTGATTCACATGGCCATTGGCGATGTCCTTTATACGCGCATTGCCATGAAAGAAAAAGGGTTTTTCCAGGACAATATCAAAAAGATGCGTAAGGAAATCAGCAAAAGACGAAAGTATCGATTTTAACACGCAAAAACAGGAAGCGCAGCCTGCTGTCCATCATCGGCAGCAGGCTGTTTTTCTCTGAGAAAAAAAGATCGGTGAAGGGAGCGTGCCTATCAGGAGGGCATAAAAAAGAAACCATGTCCACCAATACATCCTTACTGATGTACATCGAGTGGCAAACCGCAAGGGGCTGTCTGCCGTTAACAAACGACAGAACATGGTTATAGATACGTTAAGTATATCCGACTCGGTGCCTGGCGTCAAGGACCTGCGCCGTATCAGGGGGCTGCCAAAACCTTAGTGGTGCCGTAAACACTGAATGACTAAGTTCGCGGCAGGTCCTTTCTAAGCGAAAGGGGAATTTTACGTATTCCAAACTTAGATATGTACTTTTCGCCGTATTCGTGGGATAATAGAGTCGTTATATAAAGAAGAGGAAGGATGATCAGAGGGTGAAAAAATTTGTGGAAATGGCGACCATTGTCGAAAATACAGCCATCATTCCGGAAGTCTGGAAAATGGTCTTCCAAGCGCCGAAGACGGCGAGCGAAGCCAAGGCCGGTCAATTTGTCAACGTCCATCGCGATGGGGGACAGACCTTTTTGCGCCGTCCTTTCGGTATCGTCGATGCCGATGTGGAAGCCGGAACGGTGACCATTATTTACCGCCTGGTCGGTATCGGCACGGAAGAAATGAAGGCCCTTCGTCCCGGCGACGTCCTGAACGTCGAAGGCCCCTTAGGCGACGGCATCTTTACGACGACGCCCGGCAAGGTACTCCTGGCTGGCGGCGGGGTGGGCCTGGCACCGCTCATCTTCTTGGCGAAACAGCTCGATCATCCCATCGTGCTCGTCGCCGGTAAGACGGCAGCCGAAACCTTTTGGACCGAGTTTTTTGAACCCTATGCCGAACAGATTTACGTCACGACCGATGACGGCTCGAAAGGCATCAAGGGCTTTGCCGTCGACGCCTTGCCGACGATCTTTTCCGAGCATCCCATCGACCGCGTGTCGGTCTGCGGTCCGACGATGATGATGAAAACCATTGCCGAAGGATCGGCCAAAGCCGGCATCGACTGCGAAGTTTCTATGGAAAAACGGATGGCCTGCGGCATCGGTGTCTGCCTGGGCTGTACCTTTGAAAGCAAACAGGACGGTAAGCGCTATAAAGTCTGTACCGACGGTCCTGTCTTTTCGGCAAAGGAGGTTTTCTGATGATCAGTGAACGGATAGCCGTAGAATTTGCCGGCATTTCCATGAAAACGCCGGTTATGGGCGCATCAGGTACCTTCGGATTCGGCATTGAATACGCCGATTTTCTCGACCTCGACGCCGTCGGGGCCATCATCTCCAAGGGCATTACGCCCTTGCCGCGGCCGGGCAATCCCGGTGTCCGCGTCGCCGAAACGCCGGCCGGGATGCTCAACTGCATCGGCCTGGAAAACCCCGGCGTCGACGCCTTTAAAAGGGATATCCTGCCCAAGGTAGGGGCTGCCTGTAAGACGCCGCTCATCGTCAATGTCTCTGCCGGCAGTGTCGAAGAATACGGGCAAATCGCAGCCGACCTCGACGTCGACGGCGTCGCCGGCCTTGAAGTCAATATTTCCTGCCCTAACGTCAAAGAAGGGGGCATCGTCTTTGGCACCCAGCCTGAAGCCGCTGCCGCCGTTACGCGCAGCGTCAAGGACAACACGAAAAAGCCGGTTATCGTCAAATTATCGCCCAACGTCACCGATATTACGACCATGGCTAAGGCCGTCGAAGCAGCCGGTGCCGACGCCCTTTCCCTCATCAACACCCTGACCGGCATGGCCATCGACATCACGACGCGCCGTCCTATTTTAGGAAACATTACTGGTGGCTTGTCCGGCCCGGCCGTAAAGCCCATCGCCCTGCGCATGGTCTGGCAGGCGTCGAAGGCCGTCTCCATTCCCATCCTGGGTCTTGGCGGTATCGTGACCTGGCAGGATGCGGTAGAATTCATGCTGGCCGGTGCCAGCACCGTCGCCGTCGGTGCCCATAACTTCGTCGACCCCAGAGCCGTCGAAACCGTCGCCGAAGGCCTGGACCAATACTGCAAAGACCAGGGCATCGCCCATATCAGCGATATCGTCGGTCAATTAGAAGCATAAAGAAGTTATACAAACGTCTTGTGGACCCTTTCGGTTCATGAGACGTTTTTTTTGTTGCCATAACATAAAAGTGTTCGTGAAGGCTATCCCCGGTGTGTCCTAGACGATAAGACTTTTTTAGAGGCCGTTCCTTGCTGGGGAGGGATATCCGTTTTTTAGCGTGAGCGACCGACACAAAAAAAGACATGGTCATGAAATTACGCTGTTCATGACCATGTCGGATCGATACCTTTATTTCTTGTTCTTTTTATGCGATGCCAGGTCGCCGCCGTACTGGATGAGGTTGACGACGACGATGAGGATGATGATTGTCGCTAACATGACGTCGGGACGGAAGCGCTGGTAGCCGTAGCGGATGGCGATATCCCCGAGGCCGCCGCCGCCGATGGCACCGGCCATGGCCGATGCCCCGATGAGGTTGACGATGAGGACTGTGACGTTGTTGATGATCGTCGGCAGGGCTTCCGGCAGGAGGACCTTGCGGATGATCTGGAAGGGCGTCGCACCCATGGATTCAGCAGCTTCGACGAGGCCGTAATCGACGTCGCGGATCGACGTTTCGACGAGGCGGCTGAGGAAGGGGATGGCGACGATGGTCAAGGGCACGCAGGCGGCTGCCGTACCGATGGACGTGCCGGCAACGAGCCGGGTCAAGGGGATGATGGCCACCATGAGGATGATGAAGGGCACGGAACGGATGATGTTGACGATGGTGCCTAAGATCCGGTTGATGAAGAGGTTCTGCAGGATGTGGCCTTTACTGGTCGTAACTAAGGTGACCCCCAGGGGGATGCCGATGATGCCGGCGATGACCGTGGCCACGGCGACCATATAGAACGTTTCTTCAATGCCTTGGAGCATTAACTTAATGATTTCTTGGGACATAACCTAAAACCTCACTTCCTATCGGTAATGTTTTAATATACGAGAAGGCCTTGGCCTGGGTTTCCATATCGCCCATGATGACGATGATCAAGTAGCCGAAGGGTTCGTCCTGGATGTAGTCGATGTTGCCGTAGAGGACGCTGACCTTGACGTGGAAGGTGCTGACGATTTCCGAGACGACCGGTTCGTGGGTGGCCTTGCCTTTGAAGCGCAGGCGGACCAGCATATCCCGGTCTGGCGTCGGCTGATCGGAGACGCCGAGGTTCTTGATGCCCGTCGGCAGTTCCATGTTGATGACCGACGTGACGAAGTCCTTCATGGTCTGGGACTGGGGATTGGTGAAGATGTCGACGACGCGGCCCAGTTCCTTGATGACGCCGCCTTCGATGACGGCTGCCCGGTGGCAGATGTTTTGGACGACGGCCATTTCATGGGTGATGATGACGATGGTGATGCCCATGCGCTGGTTGATATCCTGGAGGAGTTCCAGGATGGATTTCGTCGTCTGCGGATCGAGGGCTGATGTCGCTTCGTCGCAGAGGAGAATCTTGGGGTCACTGGCCAGGGCCCGGGCAATGCCGACGCGCTGCTTCTGACCGCCTGAGAGCTGGGACGGATAGTTGGACGCTCTGTCGCTGAGGCCGACCAGTTCTAACAGGGATTCTACTTTTTTGTGGATGACGTCTTTCGAGGCGCCGATCAGTTCCAGGGGGAAGGCGATGTTTTCAGCTACCGTCCGCGAGGAGAGGAGGTTGAAGTGCTGGAAAATCATGCCGATGTTCTTGCGTTCTGCCCGAAGTTCGGAATCGCTCATCTTCGACAGGTCCTTGTCGTCGATGATGACTTGGCCGCTGGTCGGTTTTTCCAGCATATTGATGCAGCGGACGAGGGTCGATTTGCCGGCACCGCTCTTGCCGATGATGCCGAAGATCTCGCCGTCTTCGATGGTCAGGTTGATGCCCTTTAAGGCTTGGATTTGGGCAGCGCCGCCGTAGGTTTTGGTAATGTTCTTTAAGGTAATCACAGTATCACTCCTTGAGCCAGGCGTACAGGGAAAAAGACAATAAAAAAGGCCGTCATGCAGATGACGGCCGTCAATACGGTGTTACTTCATCTGTCGGAATGTTCCGGTGGACTTGGCACCTTCCCGAATGGGGGTTGCCGCAGCGTCATCGGGCCATTCCCTCAGCTGCTCTGGATGAAAGATATATCGTTGTTGAAACTTATAATAGCACGGCTTGGGACCGTTGTCAATAAGTAATCGTTACTCGGCCCAGTTTCCGTTCGTGAATACGGGGACGACCGTGCCGTCTTTTTTGAGGCCCGTAATGGTCAGGTCCTTGGAACCGACCATGAAGTCGACGTGGATCATGGAGTCGTTGAGTCCGGCTTTAGAAAGGCCTTCTTTGTCGAGTTCCGTGCCGCCTTTAAGGCAGGTCGGGTAGGAGGCACCGAGGGCCAAATGGCACGACGCATTTTCGTCGAATAAAGTTTCGTAGAATAAGATGCCCGAGAGGGAAATAGGAGAGGCGTAAGGGATGAGGGCCACTTCACCGAGGCGGCCGGCGCCTTCATCGACGGCGACGAGCTTCTTTAAGACGTCTTCACCGATTTCGGCAGCGGCGTCGACGACTTTGCCGTCCTTAAAGGTCAGGTGGAAGCGGTCGATAGTATTGCCGTTGTAGACGAGCGGTCTCGTGCTGTACACCGTGCCGTTTACGGCGTCGGCTTGGGGGGCGGAATAGATTTCTTCCGTCGGGACGTTGGCATTGAATAAGATGCCGCTGGCCGTTTCTTCCATGCCGCCCTGCCAGATGTGGTTATCCGGAAGGCCGACGGTGAGGTCCGTTCCCAGGCTGTTGGTATAGTGCAGGCTGGTGAAGTGCTGGTTGGTCATCCACGTCCGGCGGGCTTCGAGGTTGGCTAAATGGGCATCCCAATCGGCCAAGGGATCTTTTCCGTCCGAGCGGGACGATTGCAGGATCTGATTCCAGAGGGCGTCATAAGCCTTATGGGCATCAAGGTCAGGGTAGAGGAGTTTGGCCCAGACGGCACTCGGGACAGCAGCGACGAGCCACGTCGTCTTCGAGGCCATCATGCCGTCGATATATTCCTTCAAAGCTTGGTTATGGGCCTTCTGCTGGGCAAAGATCTTCTTGGTATCGATGCCGCTCAAGAGTTTGGGATTGGCCGAAATGAGGCTCAGGAAGGCCGCTTTTTTATGGTAGTAATGGAGGCTGAAGTCGCGGCGCCAATCGGGCAGGGTCTCGAAGGACGACAGGTCTTCGTATTCGTAGCGCAGGCGGGTCATATCGTCACTGCGCCAGTTGACGACGACTTCAGCGGCACCCATCGTATAGGCTTCTTTGGTCAGTAAGGTGACGAAGTCGTGGCCTTCGACGGGGGCATTGATGACTAAGGTCTGTTCTTTTTGAAGATTGAGGCCCTTTTGCAGTAAAACCTTAGCATAGGCCGTTAATTGTGCGGTAGTAGGCATAAGAATCAACTCCTTTATAGGGTTATGAAAATCGCCAAGCGGTCTGTTTCCACAGGCGCCAGTTTAAGGCCGCGGCGTTGATGGCCAGGCTGATGATCAGGCTGAGCCAGTAGCCGAAGGGGCCATAGGGCGTGAGATGAGCCATGGCATAGCCCATGGGGATACTGATGAACCAGTAGGTGATGAAGGCGATGTAGGTAATGATGCGGACGTCTTTGTAGCCGCGAAGGATACCCTGGACGGGCGTTCCCATGGCGTCGCAGAAGGCAAAGGCCACGGCGCATAACAGGAAGGTACGAAGAACCCGGAAGGTTTCGGCGTCGGTCGTGAAAATGGCGGAAATGTCATCGACGAAGACGTAGGTAAAGAGGGTCACGCCGACGGCGATGATGAGGGCCGTGATTTGACAGAGGACGGCGTATTGCCGGGCGCCATGGTAGTTTTTGGCACCCACTTCGTAGCCGATGACGATGGTCGCCGCCAGGCTGATGCTCCAGGGAATGGTATAGGTCAGGGTCGTGAAGCTGATGGCGGCCTGGTTGGCGGCCAGATAGAGGGTACCAAATTCAGCCATCAAGAGGCTGACGATGGAAAAGAGGCTGGTTTCACAGAAGACGGCGATGAAGATGGGAATGCCAAGCTCTAACTGATGGTAGGCGTGATACCAGCTGAAAGGGCGCAGACGGCGCCACAGGCCGTACGAGCGAAAGGGCTCCATAAAGGTCAGGACGGCGACGAAGAGCAAGAAGGACACCCAGCCGGCAATGGTAATGGCATAGCCCGTGCCGATGCCGCCCATGGCCGGAATGGGGCCGGCGCCGAAGATGAGCAGGCGAAAGAGGATGATGGTCAGGACCAGGTTGGTCATGAGGATGGCCATCGAAACCTGGGTCTTGCCGTGGGCGTCGACGACGTAGCGCATCGTCGCCTGCAGGCAGATCGGGACCAGGCCTAAGGACAGGGCTTTGAGATATCCCCAGGCGATATAATGGACCCTCGGTTCAAGGCCCATGAAGTCGAGAAAAGGCGGCAGCAGCACATAGCCGGCTAGGAAGATAACGACCGTAAAGGCCAGGCTTAGATAGAGGCCCTGCATGATGTAGACGGGGATTTCGTCCGTCTTTTGGGCGCCGCGGAGCTGGGCGATGATCGGCGAGATGCCGAAGAAGAGGCCGCACAGGCCGGCAAAGACGGGAATCCAAATGTTGACGGCGACGGCGACACCGGCCAGATCGACGGTACCGGCGCGGCCGCTGAAAATCGAGCTGAAGACCGACGTGCCGACTTGGGCCATCTGGGTCAGGAGCAGGGGAAAAAACAGGGTCAGAAAATGACGCCACTGGCTGCGGTGGGGGAACATAGAAACCTCCTTATACGAAAAAAGCGTTGTCTCAGAGGACAACGCTTTTTCTACAGTTCAACTTATTTGCCCATCGCATTGACTTTGGAAGCCAAACGGGATTTTTTACGAGCTGCCGTATTTTTATGGAGAACGCCTTTACGTGCGGCGCTGTCGATTACGCTGCTAGCTTTATCAAATGCCTGTTTAACGGCATCAGCGTCACCGCCGAGGATAGCTTCGTTCGTACGGCGGATAGCGGTATGAACCGAAGATTTTACTCGAGAGTTAGCTGCATGACGAGCTGCGTCTTTTTCCATCGTTTTCATGTTGGATTTAATCTGCGGCAATGGATTCACCTCCCTAATTTACAAGAACACTAGAAGAAATTTTACCATATGCCACAGAAAAAATCAATACTTTTTTTGCAGGACATGCGATTAGGCTTTACCTTCCGAACCGAGAACGGCTTTGATCTTGTGAGCTACGATGTCATGGACGAACTGACGGCCGTCGGTCAGGTACTGACGCGGGTCGAAGTGATCCGGATGCTGAGCCATGTGCTGACGGATGCCGGCAGTCAGGCCGAGACGGAGGTCGGAGTCGATGTTGATCTTGCAGACCGACAGGGAAGCTGCTTTACGGAGCTGATCTTCGGGGATACCGACAGCATCAGCCAGGTCGCCGCCGTTGGCGTTGATGATCTTAACGTATTCCGGTACGACGGAAGATGCGCCGTGGAGTACGATCGGGAAGCCCGGCAGGCGTTTGGAAACGTCTTCGAGGATGTCGAAGCGGAGCGTCGGCGGTACGAGAACGCCGTCAGCGTTGCGGGTGCACTGTTCCGGAGTGAATTTGAAAGCGCCGTGGCTGGTGCCGATAGCGATAGCCAGGGAATCGACGCCCGTGCGGGATACGAATTCTTCGACTTCTTCCGGACGGGTGTAGTGAGCTTCTTCAGCCGAGACGTTGACATCGTCTTCGATGCCAGCCAGCTGGCCGAGTTCGCCTTCGACGACGACGCCCTTGGAATGAGCGTATTCAACGACTTTTTTCGTCAAAGCGATATTGTCTTCGAAAGAATGTTTGGAGCCGTCGATCATGACAGACGTGAAACCGCTGTCGATGCAGTCTTTGCAGGTTTCAAAGTCAGCACCGTGGTCGAGGTGAAGGGCGATGGGGAGATCGTAATCTTCCAGGGCTGCGGCTACGAGATGTTTCAAGTACGACGGTTTCGCATATTTGCGGGCACCGGCCGAAGCCTGAAGGATGATCGGGGATTTCAATTCAGCAGCGGCTTCTGTGACAGCCTGGACGATTTCCATGTTGTTGATGTTGAATGCACCGATAGCATAGTGGCCTTCATAGGCTTTTTTAAACATTTCTGTAGTTCCAATTAATGGCATGTTTACATTCCTCCTACAAGTTACGTATAGAATAGTGTTAATGTATATAATTCCAGCCGGCCTGACGGACGAGGGCGTCCATATCTTCAGGCAGCTGGGAATTAACGGTAATGAAGCGATGCGTCATGGGGTGGGTAAACTGCAGGCAGTAGGCGTGAAGCGCCTGGCGCTGCATGAGGCGGCGCGAACCGCCGTATAGATCATCCCCGACGAGGGGATAGCCGAGATAACTGCTGTGGACCCGGATCTGATGAGTCCGTCCGGTATGCAGTACGACTTGGAGCAGACTGTATTCGTCATTCCTGGCCAGGCAGGTAAAATCGGAATGAGCCTGCTTTCCATCGGGCCGGACGCAGCGGGTAATGATGCTGTCGGGACATCTTCCGATGGGGGCGTGTACAGTTGTGACCCGCGCAGGGTATCGTCCCTGACAAATCGCGAGATACAGCCGTTTATAGCTGAGATCTTTCTTGTCGAAAGCATACTGAATCTGCGGTTCTTTGGCGACCATGCACAGGCCCGACGTGTTTTTATCGAGGCGATGCATGGGGTGGTATGAGCAGTGCTGACCGGTCTTTTCGTAGTGGTAAGCTACGGCGTTAGCCAGCGTTCCGTCTCGGACGGCCGACGTCGGATGCATTAAGATGCCTGCCGGTTTATCGATGACCATGAGGTAGTCGTCTTCGTAGACGATGCCGATGGGGATATCCTCGGGCGCAAATTCGTTTTTGACGGGAATGACGATGGAAACGACATCTCCTTCGCGGACGAAATCGCGTGTCGAGGCAGGCTGGCCGTTGATGGTACAGCTGCCGCTGTGCTTGATGCGGCGCCGCAGTGTCGATGAGACGCCGAAGTGTTTCATCGCGCCGGCTACGGTCGTAGGCCGGTGGAGCGGACCGACTGTAAAATGAATCATTGGCATATTCCTCTATCTTGGCGTTGTCTATCCTTATTATACCCAATAGAAATAAATAAATCCACACATTTCAGGAAAAGAGGTGGGCTATATTTTAGCCCGCAGCCAAGGAAATACGCTGATTCTGAGAAAATGAAGAAAAAAGTTACCTTTATAAACAGGAAACTTGACGCTATGTGTCGAAATAGTATAACATAGAAAGGCTATGTATCCGTTTTTGGCATTTATGTGAAAAGGGCCTTTCAAAAAGAAGGAATTGGACAGGTCCATAGAGAATATATAAATACATCAGCTTAATTGAAACAAAGCAGGTGATAGTGAGTGAAACGGTTTTCCAGCGAATTTATTGAACAGGTTCGCCAGGCGAATGACATCGTCAGCGTCATTTCGGACTACGTCGCGCTGAATCGGAGGGGCCGCAATTTTTGGGCCTGCTGTCCTTTCCATAATGAAAAGACGGCGTCCTTCAGCGTCACGGCCGACAAGGGATTTTTCTACTGCTTCGGCTGTCATGCCCACGGCGATGTCTTTCAGTTTATCATGAAAAAAGAAAACCTTTCCTTTTCAGACGCCGTCGAGCGATTGGCCGAACGGGCTCATATTGCCCTGCCCGTCGTCGAACGGTCGGCTGAAGAAATGGCCCGCGATAAACTGCGGGACCGACTCTATGAAATCAATGAAATGGCAGGGAATTTTTTCCATAACTGCCTGGTACAGACCCATTATGGTGAACCGGGGCTGGCCTATTTCCACAAGCGTCACGTGTCTGACGATACGATTGACGCCTTTAAGCTGGGCTTTGCACCGGACAGCTGGGATAAGCTGACCGGCGCCTTTATGAAAAAAGGCGTCACCGGCAAAGAACTGGTTGCACTGGGCCTGGCAAAAGAAAAAAACGGCCACTTTTACGACGCCTTCCGCGGCCGGGTCATGTTTCCCATCAGAGATGGCCGCAGCCGCATCGTCGGGTTCGGTGGCCGCGTCCTCGACGACAGCAAGCCGAAATACTTAAACTCCCCGGAAACGCCGATCTTCAATAAACGGCGCCTCTTGTTTGCCATGGATATGGCCCATAAAGCCATCTTCGACGAGGGCAAGGCCGTATTGGTCGAAGGCTATATGGATGTCGTCTCGGCCCATAACCGGGGCATCCACAACGTCGTAGCGTCTCTTGGGACGTCCTTTACGGATGAACAGGCGCGGCTCCTCCAGCGTCAGGCCAAAGAACTGGTCCTAGCCTACGATATGGACGGCGCCGGCCGGCAGGCGACCCAGCGGGCCATGACCATCGTAAGGGGTCTTGGCATGCGCATCCGCATCCTGTCCCTGCCGCAAGGCAAGGACCCTGATGAATACATCAATGCTGCCGGTCCGGAAAAATTCCGGGACGCCGTAAACGACGCGCCCAACGTCCTCGACTACATGCTAAACCGGGCCCTTTCCCTCTACGATGCCACGACCCTTGAAGGGAAATCGTCCATTACGGCCATGGTTCTCCCCGTCGTCGCAGCCGTCGACAACCGGGTCCTCTTAGAGGCCTTTTTGAAAAAACTGGCCGGCCAGCTGCAAATCGGGGAAGACGCCGTTCGCAGTGAATTTAATAAATACGTCGCAGCCCATCCGGAGGCAGGACAACAGCAGGTCGTCATATCCCCGTCCGTATCGCAGCACAATGCCGCCGCCCGCGGCACGGGAACCATGGCGGTCGCCGAAGAAAACATCCTGCGCTTTCTCCTGGAAAAGCCAGCTTCTTGTGAGCGCATCAGCGCCAAGGTAGATGCCTCGGTCTTTGCCGATGAACGGCGCCGCCGTATTTATCAAATTATATTAGATACATATGCACACCAAGGGATGTACACACTACATGACATCCAGCAAAAATTAACTCCTGAGGAGGCCGAAGAAGTTGCAAGAATTATGGTTCTGCAAGACGTCCCGTTGGACGAAAACGTGTTGATGGATTACGTCAAACGGTTTCGCCTGGCGGACCTGCAAAAACAGTACCTTGAACACAGTCGCCTGGCTGCCGGCTACAGCCGCACGGGCGATGCCAGATTGGCAGCTGAGCTTGCCGTCTGCAAACAAATTAACGATGAAATGAAGCAATGGTCTTAAGGAGCAGAAAGGAGCCTGTACACCATGGTGAATAAAAAGACAGACGATATGAACGAAACGAATAAAACGACAAAGAAAACCGTACGCCGCAAGACGACGAAGAAAAAAGAGGCGGCAGCAAAGCCGGCCCTCTCGGAAAAAGAACGCCAGGCCCTGGCCCTGCAGCACATACAGCAACTCCTGCAAACGGGGCAGAAGAAAGGCAGCTTGACTTATACGGAAATCATGAACCTCATGGAAGAAGACGACCTGACGCCGGACCAGATCGACAAGATGTATGAACTCTTTGCCGATAAGGGTATTGACATCATCGGTGAAGAAGATTCCATGCGCGATCGTGATGAAATAGATGACGAAGATACGGAAAAAGTACCGGATATGCACAATGTCGACCTCAGCGTGCCCGAAGGCATCAACATCGACGACCCGGTCCGTATGTACTTAAAAGAAATCGGCCGCGTGCCCCTCTTGTCGGCGACGGAAGAAATCACCCTGGCCAAGGCCATTGAACAGGGGAACGCTCCCGACGCGACGGAAGAAGACATCAAAGCCGGCACGATCGCCAAGAAGAAACTGACCGACGCCAACCTGCGCCTCGTCGTCAGCATTGCCAAGCGCTACGTCGGCCGGGGCATGCTCTTCTTGGACCTCATTCAAGAAGGCAATCTGGGCCTCTTGAAAGCCGTCGATAAATTCGACTACAGCAAGGGCTATAAATTCAGTACCTATGCTACCTGGTGGATCCGCCAGGCCATTACCCGCGCCATTGCCGACCAGGCCCGGACGATCCGAATCCCGGTCCACATGGTCGAAACGATCAATAAACTGATCCGCATTTCCCGTCAGCTCCTCCAGGACAAGGGCCGTGAACCCCTTCCGGAAGAAATCGCCGAAAAGATGGATATCCCCGTCGAACGCGTTCGGGAAATCATGAAGATCGCCCAGGAACCGGTGTCCTTGGAAACGCCGATTGGCGAAGAAGAAGATTCTCACTTAGGCGATTTCATCGAAGACTCGGAAGCCGTTGCACCTGACGACGCTGCGTCCTTCATCCTCTTGAAAGAACAGATCGAAGACGTCTTCTCGTGCCTTACGGACCGCGAACGAAAGGTCCTCTACCTGCGCTTTGGCCTGAAAGACGGCCGGCCGCGGACCTTGGAAGAAGTAGGCCAGCACTTTAACGTCACTCGTGAACGTATCCGCCAGATCGAAGGCAAGGCCTTAAGCAAGCTCCGCAACTGGGGCAAGCGGGAAAAAATCAAGGATTTCCTCTAAGCCGTTTATTTCTATATTATAGATTTATATACGTTGTCGTTTCTCTTAGGAGGTAGTTTTATGGATAAAGCCAATCGGCCCCACATCTTCTGCCATATGGAGACGTCTCTCGACGGCAAGATCATGGGTAAGTACCTTTGGATTGAAGAAACCAACGCCGAAGAAGATTCCTTCTATACCTTATTTGCCGGCCCTAAAGCGTATTTTAAGCCTCAGGCTCTCTTAAACGGCCGGACGACAATTGAAGACAATTTTACTTTTTATAAAACGCCGGCTGTCGATGAAAACGCCGCTCCCGTGCCGGGTGGAGACTTTTTAGCCGACGACGGCAAGACGGGATTCTACCTCGTCGTCACCGATTCCAAAGGGCGCGTGGCCTGGGAAACGGGGCAGCTTACTGATTTCTACGGTCATGAAAAAGCTCAGGTCGTCGAAGTCCTGTCGGAACAGGCGTCCAATGCCTACAAAGCCTACCTGCGCGACAAGGGCGTCAGCTACTTGATCTGCGGGAAGGACCAGATTGATCTCTCTCTTACGTGCCGTAAACTGAAAGAGGTCCTGCACCTCGATTCGGTCATGCTGGCCGGCGGGGGAGCGATCAACTGGAGCTTCCTTCAGGAAGGCTTATGCGACGAAGTCAGTGTCGTCATCGCCCCGGCAGCCGACGGCAGTGCCGACACGCAGACCTTATTCATGGCCCGTCCCGGTTTTTCCGACGACCAGCCCATCGTCTTTTCCGTGAAAGACTGTAAGGTCATGGCCGACGGCAAGGTCTGGCTGCGCTATGACGTACAGGGCAAGAGTCAACACGATTTTGCCGCTGACAGTGAATATCAGGCCGTTCAGGATATGTTGGCAAAAGTCAATCAGTAAAGGAGGCTACTCATGTTAACCGATATTTTCTTCGATTGCATCAAGCATGACGGCATCGTGTCCGTCGCCTCGGCCGGAAAAGACGGTCGAGCTCACATCGCCAATACGTGGAACAAGTACCTCATCGTCACCGACGATGAAAAGATCCTCATCCCTTGCTTCGGCTTCATCAAGACCGAAAAGAACGTCGATGACAATCCCTATATCGAAGTCGTCATCGGAAGCCATGAAGTACAGGGCAAGATGGGCATGGGCACGGGCTGCCTGTTAACCGGGAAAGCCGAATTCTTCAAAGAAGGAAAGCTCTTTGATGACATGAAGGCCAAATGCTCCTTTGCCAACCGGGTCCTGGTCTTTACGCCGGAAACGTGCAAACAGACAATTTAACCTAACAAACGAACTCCTCCGATACGAGGCTGCCGTGACGGTCGCCTGGCGGAGGAGTTTTTTTGTCTTGGGCCCTGATGGGGAGGGGCGCCCTCTTTATGATATAATTAATGATATAGATTATGAGAACACGAAGGTTGTAAAAAAATCTTAGCGTTAGAGGCATTTTTTGCCATGTACGGTACATCGGGATAGACGTTTTTTTACCGTTGAACGCGTTAAGGAGGATGAAGTATGACAGACGAGACGGTCAAGGCCTATACACTGCGTGCGAAAGATACGGCACTGATCGAATTTTCCCTCTATCGGCGGCAAGGGGGTGGCGACGGGAGTTTACCCGGTACCGATGAACTTGTCATCGACAAGGTACATGTAGATCAGCAGGCCTTATTTCCGGCGGCCTTAAAAACGGGAGTCCCCCTTACGGGAAAGAAGCTGGCCGATTGGATACGGAGCCGAAAACTTCCGCGGCACCGCCATTTTGCTGAGGCCATGGAGGCAGCCATTCACGACGACGGACAGCTCATGACCTACGTCGATGTGACGAAGGCCCTGTCCCTGAACGATGCTTATTGGATCACGGCTACGGATATTTCGCTTTCCTGGGCCGACTGCAATCTCTACGATCATCCCTTTGAGGAAGGGATGGCAGCCGTCGCCTTTACCGGAGAGGGCGGGCCTTTTCAGGGACCTCTGGCGACGCCGGAGCTTACGACCTGCGGGGCTTTGAAAAAATGCTGGATTCGGCGGGATGGGCGCCTCTATTTACAAAAAGGCGACGGCTTTATGCCGCGCTCTGACGGCCGGACCCAGGCGACCTTAGAATGGTATGCCGCCCAGGTGGCTGAGGTCATGGAACTACCCCACATTCCCTATGAACTGGAGTGGTACACCCAGGCCGACGGGACGAAGGAAACGGTGTGCCTGTGCGAGCTCTTTACCTGTGCCGACGTGGGCTATGTCGATGCCCATACGTATTTTTCTCAACAGGGCCTCGATTGGGCTTCCTTAGATGATGAAACCTTAGCCGCTCATGAGCGTATGGCCCAGCTCTATGGCAGAGAAGCTTACGCCGATCTCATGGTCTTTGACGCCCTTATCTGCAACAAGGACCGCCACTACGGGAATTACGGCTATCTCATCGATAATGATACGGGAGCATGGATCGGGCCGGCGCCGATTTTTGACAACGGACGCTCTCTTCTTTATGATGCCAGTACCTATGATTTGGACCACCTCGAAGACTATATGGCAGGTCCCGGCGGGAGAGGGACGTCGATGCCCTTCGATGCCCTGGCTCAATTCTTTGTGGAACCGCGCCATTTAGAGGGCCTCCAAAAATTGACGACCTTTTCCTTTGAAAATCATCCCACTTGTCCCTTGCCGGAGGTGACCCTGGCACGCCTGACAAACTTCGTTCGCCAGCGGGCAGCGCATATTATTGATTTATATGAAGCACGGGAGATGCATCATCACTTGACGGTGACGGACTAGGACTTTGGTGATACAGAAACAAAAAAATACGACGACAAGGTATGCTTAGACACCTGTCGTCGTATTTTCATATGATCTGGTGGGCCCACTTGGGATCGAACCAAGGACCAACCGGTTATGAGCCGGTGGCTCTACCGCTGAGCTATAGGCCCATGTAATCAGCGCGTAAAGTCTTACCAAGTTATTATACGCCAATCAGAAAGGGCCGTCAAGAAGGGATATGGCATGGTCGTCAGCCAGGAGACGGCCTGTATATCGGCCCGGGCGTTGGGCTTACGGCAGGAGGTACATCATCGCCTGGAACCGTGGAAGTGGGACAATTTTTAGCCTGTCAGCGGTAAAATCCGATAAATTTGCCATTATCGGTGGCAGTATCCTTATTTTTTCGTTATAATAGAGCATAAATAATTATGTAAAGGGGGAGGGCTCATGGCCGATATTCGTATTTTAAGGGGACCTAGGATCGTCCCCGACGTAGATCAGGCATTGCAATTTGCCGGCTATAAAGAGGGCGGTCTCGGAAGGGACAAGAGCCTCATTCGCTGTCAGGAACTGGTGACGATTCTGCGCCCACTGATGCAGGCCAAGGCCGCACTGGCCTTTACCGACGATACGCTCTATGCCGTCCTGACCTTAGGGGCTGCCGTCAGCCGTAAACTCGATGAGTACGAAAAAGACGGCGACGTCATGGATTCCTTGTTGTTCAATGCCTTGGCCGATACCTGCCTCATGGCCCTTGAAGAAGAGGTCCTGCAGCAGCTTCAGCTCATTTGTAAGCAAAAAGGCTGTGGCATTACCGGCCGTCACGAACCGGGCAGCGACATCCCCTTGTCATCCCAGGCCGATGCCGTAGCGGAAACGAAGGCCGGTCAGTCCCTGGGCGTGAGCGTCAATAAAGATTTGGTCCTGTCACCGGCCAAATCGATGACCCTGGTCTTTGATATCGGCTCCGATCCCAAGGTCTTTCACGCCGCCCATGACTGTGCGTCCTGCCCCAAGACCGATTGCGACCGCCGGAAGGACAGTGGCGAGGCCGTCGTGACCGTTCCGGCCGGGGTTAAGGTCGATGAGGCTATTCAGGCCCAGGGGACGGATCTTTCCATGCCCTGCGGCGGCAAGGGACGCTGCGGGAAGTGCCGCGTCCGCGTCGTGGCGGGAAAACTTGCCGTGACACCGGCCGACCGAAACGTTTTTTCCGACAGTCAATTGCGCGAAGGCTGGCGACTGGCCTGTCAGGCTGAAACGACGGAAGAAACGAAGATCGCCGTGCCCCTTCGCGAACAGCAGGGCTTTTCAGCCCTGGCCCTTCAAGAAGATGCGGAACAAGATTCGGCTTTGTTGGCCAACCATGGCTGCGGCATCGCCATCGACATCGGAACGACGACCATCGCCGCAGCCCTCGTCGACCGGACCGACGGCCGTATCGTGGCCACGGCGACGACGGCAAGCCGGCAGCGCTCCTTTGGTGCCGACGTCATCAGCCGTATCGATGCCGCCAATAAGGGCAAGGGAAAGGCTTTGCAGAAGGCCGTTCGCAAGGACATCCTGGGACTGATGGAAACCCTCTTTGACGATCACCCCGAGGGACGAACCTCGTGCCGGGCTGTAGCCATTGCCGCCAATACGACCATGCTTCACCTGCTCATGGGCTGGTCTTGTAAGGGACTGGGCAACTGGCCCTTTACGCCGGTATCCTTAGGCGGCGAGACCTACGCTTTTAAAGACGTCTTTGGGAGCGACTTTCTGTCGGACTGCCCGGTGACCCTCATTCCCGGCATGAGTACCTACGTCGGCGGCGACATTACGGCCGGCATTGCCGCTTCGGGCCTCATGGACTCCGACGAGGTTACCTTGTTCATCGACTTAGGGACCAACGGGGAATTGGTCCTCGGCAATCGGGATCAGCGCTTCATCGCCTCGGCGCCGGCCGGACCGGCTCTCGAAGGGGGCAAGCTGACCTGGGGGACGGCCAGCATTTCCGGGGCCATCTGCGGCGTCCGCATCGAAGGCAGCAAGGCCATTGTCCGCACTATTGACGGCGCCGTTCCCGTCGGCATCTGCGGGACCGGCATCATCGAAGCCATGGCCGGCCTGGTCTCAGCGGGACTGGTCGATGAGACGGGAAAATTAGAGGAACCGTACTTCAGCATGGGCTTTACCCTGGGGTCGACCCTCGATTATGAACGGATCGTCCTCAGTCAGAAGGATATCCGTGAAATCCAGATGGCCAAGAGCGCCATTCGGGCCGGGATTGAAACCCTCATCGAAGGGAGCGGCATGGACCGCCGGCGCATCGATCGGGTCTGTCTCGCCGGAGGTTTTGGCTATCGCCTCGATCCGGAGAAAGCCGCCGTCATCGGCCTCTTGCCGCCCGATTTAGCCGATAAGGCGACGGCTGTCGGCAATACGGCCCTCCAAGGGGCAGCAGCTCTGGTGGCGGGAACGCTTTCCATTCAGGATCTGCAGGACGCGGCTTCCGGAGCCGAAGAAAGGGTCCTTGGCAACGAAGAAGCATTTCAGCGCTTATACATTTCATATATGAATTTTTAGGGGGAAGGTAGATTGACCAACGAAGCATTTCAGCGGCTCTTAGACAGGGGTGTCGTCGTCCTCGACGGCGCTACGGGAACCAATTTACAGCAGGCCGGCATGCCTATCGGCGTCTGCCCGGAACAATGGATTTTGGAAAATCGCCAGGTCATGATCGATTTGCAGCGAAAATTCATTGAAGCCGGGACCGATATCGTCTATGCGCCGACCTTTACGGGCAACCGCCTGAAACTGGCGGAATACGGATTAGATCAGGACTTGAAAGCCATCAATGAGGGGTTGGTGGCCATTTCTAAAGAAGCCGCAGGGGACAAGGCTTTGGTGGCCGGCGATATGACCATGACCGGCCGCCAGCTCTATCCCATGGGGGATTTGACCTTTGAAGAACTGGTGACGGTCTATAAAGAACAGGCCAAGGTCCTTTATGAAGCCGGCGTCGACCTCTTTGTCGTCGAAACGATGATGAGCCTTCAGGAAACGAGGGCCTGCGTTTTGGCCATCAAAGAAGTCTGCGACCTGCCCATCATGGCCACTCTGACCTTTGAAAAAGACGGCCGCACCTTGTATGGCACGCCGCCGGAAGCGGCCGTCGTCGTCCTCGAACACTTAGGCGTTGCCGCCGTCGGCCTCAACTGCTCGACGGGACCGGCCGACATGGTCGATACGGTACGGACGATGTACGATTATGCCAATATTCCCATCATCGCCAAACCGAATGCCGGCCTTCCCGAACTGGAAGGCGACAAGACGGTCTATAAGACGACGCCGGAAGAATTTGCCCAAGACGGCTGCCTCCTCATCGAAGCTGGGGCCCATATCGTCGGCGGCTGCTGCGGGACGACGCCGGCTCATATGAAGGCCCTGGCTGACGCCGTAAAGGGTCTGACGCCAAAAGTACCGAAGGCCGGTCACCACCGCGTCCTGGCATCGGAACGGCAGGTCCTGGACATCCATCTCGACGGTGATTTTCAGGTCATTGGCGAACGCATCAATCCGACGGGCAAGAAGAAACTCCAGGCCGAACTGCGGGCGGGAAAACTCGATTTAGTCCGCTCCATGGCCCGCGAGCAGGAACGGTACGGGGCCTCGATCCTCGACGTCAACATGGGGACCAACGGAATCGATGAAAAAGAGATGATGCTCAAAGCCATTTATGAAGTGACCGGCGTATCGGGACTGCCCCTTAGCATCGATACCAGCTCGCCGGAAATCATGGAAGCCGCCCTGCGCATCTATCCCGGTCGGGCCCTGGTCAATTCCATTTCCTGTGAAACGGAAAAATACGAAACCCTCCTGCCTGTCGTCAAGAAGTACGGTGCCATGTTCATCGCCCTGCCCGTATCGGATGAGGGCATTCCCAAGACCTTAGCGGAAAAACACGCCGTCCTCGATGAACTCTTGAACCACGCTTATGACGCCGGCTTTAAGCCCGAAGACATCGTCGTCGATGCCCTGGTAGCGACGGTCGGTGCGGCGCCGACGGCAGCTCTTGACTGCATGGCGACGTTTTCCCACTGCAAGAACGATTTGGGTCTAGCCACGGTCTGCGGATTGTCCAACATTTCCTTCGGCCTGCCGGACCGGATGTACGTCAATGCCGCCTTCTTATCCATGGCCATTGCCAGCGGCCTTACCATGGCCATTGCCAATCCGTCCCAGGACCTTCTGATGAATACGGCGGCGGCTGCCAATATGCTCATGAACCGCGAAGGCAGTGACCTCGGCTACATCCGCCGCATGCAGTATTTCGATAAGAAAGAGGCTGAAGCCAAACGGAAGCAGGAAGCAGAACTCCTGGCCCGTCACGGCGAGTCGGCCACCGCCGCTTCGCCGGGGGAGTCTGAGGGCACGGATGAAAAACCGGTCAGTCCCGTCTATCAGGCCGTCCTGGACGGTGAAAAAGAGGCCATCGTCGCCTTAGCCCAGGCCGAAATGGCAAAAGGCACGGCTCCAGGCGCCATCATCGATGAACAGCTGATTCCGGCCATTACCGAAGTCGGCAATTTATATGACAAGCAGATCTATTTCCTGCCCCAGCTCATTGCTAGTGCCAATACGATGGAAACGGCCATTGCCTACTTAGAGCCACTCATCAAAAAGGCGCCGGGCCAGGCGGAAATGGCGACGGTCATCATCGCCACCGTCGAAGGCGACGTCCATGATATCGGCAAGAACCTCGTCGGTCTCATGCTGCGCAACTACGGGTATAAGGTCATCGACCTGGGCAAAGACGTGCCGGCCGGCAAGATCATCGAAACGGCCCTTTGCCAAAAGGCGTCCGTCGTCGGCCTGTCGGCTTTGATGACGACGACCATGATGCATATGAAAGACGTCATTGCCGAAGCCGCCGATCGGCATTACGACGGAAAGATCATCATCGGCGGCGCCGCCGTGACACCGAGCTTTTCCGATGAAATCGGCGCCGACGGCTATTCAAAAGACGCGGCAGACTGTGTCAAACTCGTCAGCCGCCTGTTATCGTAAAAGGGGGAATTTCTATCATGACATCTTATCGTTGGGCCACCTTAGGCTGCGGTGTAATTGGGAATGAATTGGCTCAGGCTATGCAGCAATTAGGCGGCAACCTGTATGGCGTCGGCAACCGGACCCATGCCAAAGCCGTTTCCTTTGCCGAAAAATACGGCATCTCCAAAGTCTATGACAAGCCGGAAGACATCTTTTCCGATCCCGACGTCGATATCGTCTACTTATCGACGCCGCACAACACGCACATCCAGTACCTGATCCCGGCCCTGGAAGCGGGAAAGCACGTCCTCTGCGAAAAATCGATTACCCTCAACAGTGACGAACTGGCCCGGGCCCGCAAAGTCGCCGAAGAAAAAGGCGTCGTCCTGGCCGAAGCCATGACCTTGTATCACATGCCGGTCTATAAGAAATTGGCCGACCTCGTCAACTCCGGTGCCTTAGGGAAACTGCGCTTCGTCCAGATGAACTTCGGCAGCTATAAAGAATATGACATGAAGAACCGTTTCTTCAACCGTTCTCTGGCCGGCGGGGCCCTCCTCGATATCGGCGTCTACGCCTTGTCCTTCGTCCGCTACTTCATGACGGCCCAGCCCGATCAGATCGCATCCCAGGTCCTGCAGGCTCCGACCGGCGTCGATGAACAGGCCGGCATCCTCCTCCAGAACAAAGAAGGGGAAATGGCCACCTTAGCTCTGTCCCTCCACGCCAAACAGCCGAAACGGGGCATGGCTGCCTTCGATAAAGGCTATATCGAAATCTACGACTATCCCCGGGCTGACACGGCGACCATCACCTATACCGAAGACGGCCGCAAAGAAGTCATCCAGGAAGGCAGCACGGCGAAAGCCCTGCAGTACGAAATCCTCGATATGGAACAAGCCGTCGCTAACGGCGGCAAGGGCATGTGCCAGGAATACACCAAGGACGTCATGGACCTCATGACCACCATCCGCAAGCAGTGGGGCCTGACCTATCCGGAAGAAGAACAGGCATAAATCACGCTGAAAGGGCCTCATAAAGGCTTCCTTTTACAGACATTTCAATCAGTCTTTGCAAAAGATATACAGGCTCTCGCTATACTGAAGATGTACAGCGAGAGCCTGTTTCTATTGGGGATGAGGAGGAGATGCCATGTTTTCGTCACTGTTTTCCAGGAATCAAGAGGGACTTGAAAGAAAAAATTATTCGCGCCTGTCGATCATTAGCGATTTCCATTATCCGTGCAAAAAATTGGTCACGCCGAAAGAACGCCTGCGCTATATGGCTGCCAAAGAAGGGGCCCTGCAGGATATGAACGACTGGCGCGACCTCGATCTGGCCGTCTTTACGGGCGATATGGTCCAGCGCAACGGCGACGCCGAAGAATACCGCCTGGTGCGGCTCGTCGTCAACGGTCTCAAAAAGCGCAAGGCCTTCATTGCCGGCAATCATGAACTGCTCTATACGGGCCACGGCGAAGACCTGCGGCCCTGCAGCAGTACCGAACGAATCCTGCATTTTGCCCGCTATACCAAGACCTTCGGGCCGCTGTATTACGCCAAAGAACAGCGGGGGTATCTCCTGGTCTTCCTGTCGCCGGACACGGTTACCGGCGGCGCTGCCGTCGAATTATCCCATCAGCAGCTGACCTGGCTCGACCAGACCCTGGCCGCCCACCGTCAGATGCCGACGATCATCTTCTGTCACGCTCCCTTAGAAAATACAGCCGTTCCCGAAAAGAATGGCGTCAGCCTGCCGACACCGCGCAATTCCGCCCAACCGGCAGCCGACATCCGCCGCATTTTGGCCCGCCACCACCAGGTCCGCCTGTGGGTATCGGGACACACCCATACCATGCCCGGCGATGCGACCTTCATGGACGATCAGAACTACTATGAAGGCCGGGTCCTCAACGTCTATAACAGCGACTGGGACGAAGACACCATTTATTCCAACTCGATCTATCTTTATTCCGACAAGATCATCATTCGGACTTATAACCATACCAAGGGCATCTGGCTGCCGGTCTTCGACCGGGTCGTCACCCTGCCGGAATGGTGCCGCGCCGTCGCCTAATCGCTGCTTGATCGAAATCTATCTTTGACACGCCTCGAGATCGGCATATAAAAAAGGCCGGGAAGAAATGAATGTCATTTCTTCTCGGTCTTTTTGGCGTGTTTCTTATTCTTCTTCGTCGTCGATGGCCAGTTGGTCCGGCGTCGTGCAGAAGGTAAAGTCAGGATTTCGTTCGACGATCCAGTTGGCCTGCCATTCGTTGGTAATGAGCAGGACGACGCGCTGTTTATGGTCTTTGACGATCATGGCGCTGTCGATGTTCTTGAGGTCCTTGTAGTCGTTTCCGTTATCCTGGATCCAGCGGGCGACGGTGTAGGGCAGGCGGTTCATTTCCAGATCGACGCCGTATTCGTGCTTCAGCCGGTATTCGAGGACTTCGAACTGCAGTTGGCCGACGGCGCCGACAATGTAGCTTTCCATGGAGCCCAGGTTTTCATAGATCTGGACGGCCCCTTCCTGAGCTAACTGGGTCATGCCCTTTAAGAACTGCTTGCGCTTCATGGAGTCCTTGGCGCGGATGCGGGCGAAGAGTTCCGGCGGGAAGGTCGGGAAGTCTTTGAAAGTGACTTTCTTCTTGCCGTCGTAGAGGGTGTCGCCGACACCCATGGTGCCGTTGTCAAAGACGCCGATGATGTCACCGGGGTAGGCGTCTTCGATGATCGTCCGTTCCGTAGCCAGGAACTGTTGGGGCTGCATGAGCCGCAGGGTCTTGCCCGACTGGCGATGGGTGACCGACATGCCCTTTTCGAACTTGCCCGAGCAGATGCGCATGAAGACGATGCGGTCGTGGTGCTGGGGATTCATGTTGGCCTGGATCTTAAAGACGAAGGACGTGAACTGATCCGATGTCGGGTCGACGGAGCCTTCGAGGCATTTTCGCGGCTGCGGTTTCGGAGCCATGCGCAGGAATTCTTCGAGGAAGGGCTTGACGCCGAAGTTGGTCATGGCCGAGCCGAAGAACATCGGTGTCAGTTCGCCGCGCTTGACCTTTTCCATATCGAATTCGTCGCCGGCTTCGTCGAGGAGTTCGATGTCGTCGATGAGGCCCTGGTGGACGTCTTCGTCGAGGAGTTCTTTAAAGATCGGATCGTCGGCCGAGCCCTTGGTCGACGCCAGTTTGCGCTGGCCGTGGGTCGTGTCCTTTTCAAAGAGTTCGATGGACGACGAGGCCCGGTCGTAAATGCCCTGGTAGCTGCCGTTGAGGCCGATGGGCCAGTTCATGGGGTAGGCGTGGATGCCGAGGATGTCTTCGATTTCATCCATGAGGTCGAAGGGGTTGCGGCCGAAGTGGTCGATTTTATTGACAAAGGTAAAGATGGGGATGCCCCGTTCTTTACAGACGCGGAATAATTTCTTGGTCTGGGCTTCGACGCCTTTGGCGACGTCGATGAGCATGACGGCGCTGTCGGCGGCCATCAGCGTCCGGTACGTGTCTTCACTGAAGTCCTGATGGCCCGGCGTATCGAGGATGTTGATGTGATGGCCTTCATAGTCGAACTGCAGGACCGAGCTGGTAACCGAGATCCCACGCTGCTTTTCGATTTCCATCCAGTCCGAGACGGCGTGTTTGGCCGTTTTCCGGGCTTTGACGGAACCGGCCAGATGGATGGCACCTCCGTAGAGCAGTAATTTTTCAGTCAGCGTCGTCTTACCGGCATCGGGGTGAGAGATGATGGCAAAAGTACGGCGATTATTTACTTCATCGGTTAATGACATAATACACCTCATCTGTTGTTAAAGCTAAAATATGCAAGTACTCCTTATTATATAAGTTTTTCCACGCACTGGCAAGATTCTATTATGCATAAAACGGGTCACTGGTGTGGTAACTTATGTTTTTTGTATACATGTGAATTTTTTATCAATTCTTATGAGTAAAGTATAGCCTTACACTTGATTTCAGGTTATAATAGACTTAATCCATAGAGAATAGAGAAGGAGCATGTTGAAGTGATAATAACAAGAGAAACTGACTATGCAATCCGTATTTTACGGGCCCTGGCTGATTGGGAACAGAAGAATATTCGGGAAATCAGCGATGAACAGATGATTCCCCGGCAGTTTGCCTACAAGATTTCCAAGAAGCTGGAACAGGCCGGATACATCGAGATTGTCCGCGGCGCCCAAGGCGGCTGCCGACTGGCAAAGGATCTGCATGAATTGAACCTGATGGACGTCATCACCGTGATGGATCGGGATAACATGATCATCAGCTGCCTCGACGGTAGTTTTGAATGCTTGTACCGCCGTCGTCACGGCTCCTGCCCGACCCACGACGCCTATGCGGCCATTCAGGACAAGCTGACCGATGATTTGTCGGCCATCCCCTTACAGGACATTATTTTTGCTCCTAAAGACGATTCGATCTCGGTGGAACAGGCAGAATAACCATAGCCGTTCGGCGGCTAACCTATTGATAGAAAAGGAATTTACCATGAAGAAAAAGCTTTTTTGCGTGACTTGTCTCTTACTTCTCCAGACGGCCTTCATTACGGCGCCTGTGTACCAGCCGGTCCAAGCTGCAAAAGGCGGTATCCGTATGTCGGCCCCTCGTTCGGCACCGGCTGCGCCGGCTCCTAAAGCGACGCCGAAAACCAATACCAATAACAACACTTCATCGGCACAATCCCAGACTCGGAATCAAAGCACAGCGCCTCGGACCAACACCAATACGACGACCAATCGCTCGTCAGCCTGGGGTGGGGCCATGCGCGGCATCGGCCTCTTTGCCGGGGGCATGTTCCTCGGCAGTATGCTGAGCAGCCTCTTTGGCCTGGGCAACTTTGGCTGGGCCGCTGATTTTCTCGGCCTATTGTTTAACGTCGTCCTCATCTATGTACTGTTTAAAGCCGTGTCGGCGGTCTGGCGGGCTATCCGCGACCGTAGGCATCGTTCATAAAAAAGGAAGGGCAGAGGCCCTTCCTTTTTGCGAATCATGGGACTAATTTTGTCCCTGGGGTAGCGAAAATGCCGGGAACATGATATGTTCAGAACGTAACGAATTATCTAAAATTATTAATATTTATTGAAGGAGAGAAGCCCATGAATAACTATAAAATCATTGCTTGTGACATGGATGAAACACTGCTCAGCAGCGACGCGACGATTTGTCAGCGCAATATCGAAGCCATTGCCAAGGCGGTCGAAAAGGGCGTCAAGTTCGTGCCCTGCACGGGTCGGGGCTTTCGCTCCATTGACGGCGTCTTGAAGACCCTCCATCTTTTTGAACAGCCTGACCAGTACGTCATCGGCTTTAACGGCGGCAACATCACCGAAAATAAGGGCAGCCGCTCGCTGTTCTGGGATCCCATTCCCTTTGACCTGGCCGATCAGATCTTCCGCAAGTGCTGCACCTATGGCCAGTGCCTGCACATCTATACGCGGGACGTCGTCTATATCACCAATATCACGCCTGACGAAGAAGCCTTTTTGAAGGGCCGCATGGGCTACGTTCCCTGTGAAGAACAGACCCTCGATTTCATTCGCGGCAAGGAAGAAGTATCGAAATTGATCCTGACCAATACGGACTACGACTATTTGGAAAAAGTCCATGCCGACATGAAGCCTCTCCTCGATGACATTACGGTCAGCTTCTCCAGCAACCGCTACATTGAATTCATGCATAAAGGCGTCAATAAGGGCGCCGGCCTCTTGAAATTAGCCGACATCCTCGGCGTGCGTCCCGAAGAAACGATGGCCATTGGCGACAATATCAACGATATCGATATGCTCAAAGCGGCCGGCCTTTCCATCGGCGTCCGCAACCTGAATCCGGCTATCCGTCAGTATTGCGACGTCGTGACCGATGCTACCAACAACGAAGGCGCCGTAGCCGAAGCCATCGAAAAATACGTCTTATAAGTGACCGGTCCCTGTATGCCTTGCAGGAGGGGCCAATTTTCAGTATGATAAAAGTAGATTACAGAAAGGAAAAGCTGTCTTACCGGGAACAGGCAGCAGGAACAGGCATATGAACTCTACCGAAGCAATCTTAAAATTACAGAATGGCAGTGACGTCCGCGGCATCGCCGTCGAAGGCGTCCCTGACGAAAAGGTCAATTTGACGCCCGAAGCCGTCAACCGCATCGCCGCCGGCTATGCTCAGTTTTTAGCCCAGAAGTTGGGCAAGAAGGAAGGGGACTTACGCATCGCCGTCGGCCACGATTCGCGCATCTCGGCGGACATGATGAAAGAAGCCGTCTTTGCCGGCCTCCTCGGCCGGGGCGTCCACGTCACCGACTGCGGCCTGGCTTCAACGCCGGCCATGTTCATGTCCATCATTTTTGAAGACACGGCCATGGACGGGGCCATCATGATCACCGCCAGCCATCTGCCGTATAACCGCAACGGCCTCAAATTCTTTACGGAAAACGGCGGCCTTGAAAAGAAAGAAGTCAAAGAAGTCCTGACCCTGGCCTCGAAGCTTTCGGCAACGGCCGTATCGACGGCAGCCATCGCCTCGTTGGACCTCATCGAACGCTACGCCCTGCACCTGCGCCAGAAAATCTGCGCCGGCCTCCGCTCGGGCATGTACGATCGTCCCTTGGAAGGGATGCACATCGTCGTCGACGCCGGCAACGGCAGCGGCGGTTTCTTTGCGAAAAAAGTTTTGGCTCCGCTCGGCGCCGATACGACGGGCAGCCAGTTCCTCGAACCGGACGGCCATTTCCCGAACCATATCCCCAATCCGGAAAACAAAGAAGCTATGGCTTCCATCCGTAAAGCCGTCCTCGACAATCAGGCCGACTTGGGCCTCATCTTCGACACTGACGTCGACCGCATGAGCGCCGTATTGCCAAGTGGCGAAGAAATCAACCGCAACGCCCTCATCGCCATGATGGCCGCCATTTTGGCCCCCGACTACCCGGGCAGCACCATCATTACCGACTCGGTCACGTCCGATGAATTGACGACCTTCCTCGAAGACGAACTGCACCTCGTCCATCACCGCTACATGCGGGGCTATAAGAACGTCATCGACGAATGCATCCGCCTCAATAAAGCCGGTACCGTATCGCCCCTGGCCATTGAAACGTCAGGTCACGGCGCCTTAAGTGAAAACTACTACCTCGACGACGGCGCTTATTTGGCCGTCAAACTCCTCATCGCTGCCGCCAAAGCCAAGAAGGCCGGAAAGCCCTTAGGCGACCTCATTGCGGCCCTCGGCCAGCCTGCCGAAGGCGTGGAATATCGCCTCAAGATCAGCGGCGACAGCGACGTTCAGGCCTATGGTGCCGACGTCTTAAAAGCCTTTGAACAGCGGGCTGAAGAAAAGGGCATCTCCATTGCCAAACCGTCTTATGAAGGCGTCCGCCTCGTATTCCCCGGCGGCTGGGCCCTTCTTCGCATGTCCCTCCACGACCCCAATATGCCCCTTAACATCGAAAGCAAAGCCGTCGGCGGCTGCGAAGCCATTGCCAAAGACGTGAAAGCTCTGCTGGCCGGTTTTGACCGCCTGAATATCACCGTCCTTCCCGACTAAGGGGACGGCGTCTCGGCAGCGCGTCCATTCTTATCGTACACGAAAACAGCCCTTGACGACGAGGGCTGTTTTTTTGTATAATAAATGCACAATCATGTGACTGACGGAAGTGGAGTTACCACGGGGAGCATGATTTCTTGAAGCCGACCGTCTGGGCAACTTACCAGCGGAGCGGCCTTTTTTTATGCAGCGGACAGGAGTGACTACCATGGCAAAGGTATTAAGCGATATCGAAATTGCACAGCAGACGACATTAGAACCGATTACGACCATTGCAAAGAAGGTCGGATTGACGGACGACGATTTGGAACTCTACGGCAAATACAAGGCCAAGATTTCCTTTGACGCCATCAAGCGCCTTTCGAAAGAAAAAGACGGCAAGCTCGTATTGGTTACGGCCATTACGCCGACGCCGGCCGGCGAAGGCAAGACCTTGACGACCATCGGCCTGGCACAGGCGTTGAATTACATGGGCCATAAGGCTGTCGTCGCCCTGCGCGAACCGTCCCTCGGGCCTGTCTTTGGCATCAAAGGCGGCGCTGCCGGCGGCGGCTATTCCCAGGTCCTGCCCATGGAAGACATCAACCTCCATTTCACCGGTGACATGCACGCCATCACGGCGGCCAACAACCTCTTGGCAGCGGCCATCGACAACCACGTCCATCAGGGTAACCAGCTTCGCATCGACGTGCGCCGCATCATCTGGAAGCGGGTCATGGACATGAACGACCGGGCCCTTCGCAACCTCGTCGTCGGCATGGGCGGCAAGGTCTGCGGCTTCCCCCGGGAAGACCACTTCATGATCACCGTCGCTTCGGAAATCATGGCAGCCTTGTGCCTGGCCAGTGACCTCATGGACCTCAAGAAACGGATGGGGGACATCACCGTCGCCTACGACCTTGACGGCAACCTGGTCACGGCCCGTCAGCTCGGCGTCGAAGGCGCCATGGCCATCCTCATGAAAGATGCCATCAAACCGAATCTGGTCCAGACGATTGAACACACGCCGGCCCTCGTTCACGGCGGTCCCTTTGCCAACATCGCCCACGGCTGCAACTCCGTCGTCGCCACCAAACTGGCCATGAAGATGGGGGACATCGCCGTCACCGAAGCCGGTTTCGGTGCCGACCTCGGCGCTGAAAAGTTCATGGACATCAAGTGCCGCTTTGCCGGGATCAAACCCGATGCCGTGGTTATCGTCGCTACCGTCCGGGCCCTCAAGATGCACGGCGGTGTCGATAAGAAGAATTTACAGGAAGAAAACGTCGAAGCCTTGAAGAAGGGCTTTGAAAACCTCGCCAAACACATCGAAAACATGCGCCTCTTCGACGTTCCCGTCGTCGTCGGCATCAATAAATTCATCAGCGATACCGACGCTGAAATCAAGGCTCTTCGCGACCTCTGCGCCGACTACGGCGTCGAAGCAGCTCTCAATAACTGCTGGGCCGAAGGCGGCAAGGGCGGCGTCGAAATGGGCGAAAAAGTCCTCCAGATGCTGGAACAGCCCAAGACGCCGTACAAACCGATTTACGACGTCAATGCCTCCATTCCGGAAAAACTGACGGCCATCGTCCAGAAAGTCTACGGCGGCGACGGCGTCGTCTTTGAAGGCAATGCCAAGAAACAGATCCAGGAACTGGAAGCCTTCGGTCTCGACCACATGCCGATCTGCGTGGCCAAGACCCAGTACTCCCTGTCGGACAATCCGGCCCTCCTCGGTGCACCCAAGGGCTTTACGGTCACCGTCAAAGACGTCCGCGTCTGCACCGGTGCCGGATTCATCGTCTGCCAGACGAGCAATATCATGACCATGCCGGGCCTGCCGAAGGTCCCGGCGGCCAACCGCATGGACATCGACGAAAACGGCGTCATCACAGGTCTTTTCTAAGATGGATTATAATCAATTCCAATCGATGCCCCTCGACGAGCTCCTGACCGTGACGGCGTCTAAGGAGCCCATTCCCGGCGGCGGCGGCATCGCTGCCATGACGGCTGCATCGGCAGCAGCCTTAGTCGAAATGGTGGCCAACCTGACCATCGGCAAAAAAGGGTATGAAGAAATCGAAAAGCTCATGATCTCCATTCGCGACAAGGCGCAAAGCCTTCGTCAGCGCTATCTCGACGGCATCGCCGAAGACGCGGCGGCCTTCGACAACGTCATCCGTTCCGTCCGCCTGCCCAAGGACACGCCCGATCGAACGGCCATCGTACAGCAGGCCTTTAAGGATGCGGCGACGTCGCCCTTTGAACTGGGGAAGGACATCTTTGCCCTTCTGCAGCTGGCCGAACAAGCCGTCCGCTACGGCAACGCCTGGGTCATCACCGACGGAGCCATCGCTGCCATGAACGCCCGGGCCGCCATGCGCTCGGCCTTCTACAGCGTCCGCATCAACCTGCGGTCCATTACCGACGAGGCCTTCGTGGCCCGGATGATCGCCCAGATTCGCGAAATCGAAGAAAAAGCCGTCATCGTCGAACAGAATGTAGAATACGAATATCGTCAGCGGTAATCAAAATAGAATAACCAGAGAGAGACTGTCGTACCCCCTGTGCGGCAGCCTCTCTTGTTATATAGGGCAAGATACCGTATAATATAAAGTATACGAAAGGAGAATAGAATACAATGTTTGACTTCAATATACTCGCGATTATCGCCGGCATTCCCGGCCTGCTCATTGCCCTGGTCATTCACGAATATGCCCACGCCCAAGTTGCAGACTGGATGGGCGATGATACGCCGCGGATGATGGGGCGCCTGACCTTAAATCCCGTAGCCCATATCGATCCTGTCGGCCTGATCATGCTCCTCGTCGCCCGCTTCGGCTGGGCCAAGCCGGTCATGATCAATCCCGGCAACTTCCGCAACTGGCGAAAAGGGGAGGTCTGCGTCGCCTTAGCCGGTCCCGTATCCAATTTGATCACGGCTTTTGTGGCCCTCGTCGTCCAACTGGTATTTGCCAAACTCCAGCTCTTTTCGTCGACGGCCCTGCCCATGGTGCTGCAGCTCATCGTCTTGTACAACGTCAACTTCGCCATCTTCAACATGCTGCCCCTGCCGCCCCTCGACGGCTCGCGGGTCCTGATGTGCTTCTTGCCGACGGAATGGACGTATAAGCTGGCCAGCATCGAACGCTACAGCTTTTTGATCCTCATCGCCTTGATGATGACGCCGTTTTTCACCTATATTTTAATTCCCTTGCAGCGCCTGGTCTTTACGCTATTCTCGCTGCTCTTGGCTCCCTTTTGGTAAGGAGGGGTTACTATGATGTATAAGAAAATGATCGCTGCCGGTTTATTGTGGACGGCCCTGACGGCCTCGGCCGGCGCCTTTGACTATAACCAGTCTGTCGATGAAATCGCGGCCAATCCTTTGACGGCCTATCAGACCGTGTATCTCGGCATGCCGAGAGCCGACTTTGACGGCAACTTCTCGGTCTTGTCGGACTGGACCTTCTACGGCAGCACCGTGTCCTTTACGGAAAAGGCCGAACGGACGTCTGTCGAAAAAGGGATTTCCGTCACCGAAGGCATTGAAATCTTTTCCGCCGATACGTCGGCCAAGGGAAAGGTCTTAGCCTTTGACAACTACTTCAAGACCAAGGACAAGGCGACGGCCAAGTCGATTTACAGCCGCCTGGTGGCGACGATTTATTCCAATATGGAAAACTTCCCGGTCAAACAGAGCGACAAAGAAGTCGAATGGAAACAGGACGACGTCTCGATCACCGTCGCCTTTGACGGCCAGAAGGACCGTAACGGCGACTACATCGTCTACATCCGCCGCTACAACAATAAAATCCTGAAATAAGCCCTTTGTTGACAATGAACCTGAGAACGTATATAATAAGGTCATGATATATTTAACCTTTTGACCTTTAGATTTTTTTGAAGAGGGTGAGCTTTATGAACAGTGTGAAAACGGTATTCCTCATGACGGCCCTGGCCTGTATCCTCATGGCCCTGGGCGGCATCTTCGGCGGCCGCAACGGCGTCATGATTATGTTTATTATCGCCATGGGTATGAATTTCTTTTCCTATTGGTTCAGCGATACCATGGTACTTAGGGCTTACAAGGCCCAACAAGTCGGAGAGGACCACTATCTGTACCGCATCGTAGCCGATCTCGCGCAGCGGGCCGATCTGCCCATGCCCAAGGTCTACATCATCCCGACCGATGTGCCCAATGCCTTTGCGACCGGACGAAATCCGTCCCACGCAGCCGTGGCTGCGACGGAAGGCATCCTGCGCCTCCTCGATGAAGATGAAATCCGCGGCGTCCTGGCCCATGAAATGAGCCACGTCCTTCACCGCGACATCCTCATCAGCACCATCGTCGCCAGCTTTGCCAGCGCCATTGCCATGATCGCCAATATGGCCCAGTGGGCCGCTATCTTCGGCGGCGGCCGCGATAACGACGGCGAAGGCGGCAATCCCATCGCCCTCATCGCGACAGCGCTCTTAGCGCCTCTGGCGGCGTCGGTCATCCAAATGGGTATCTCGCGGACGCGGGAATACATGGCCGATGAAGAAGGAGGCCGCATGATTGACGATCCCATCGCCCTGGCCCGTGCCCTGGCGAAAATCGACAACTACGCCCACTATCAGGTATTGCCCGGTGCTAGCAAGGCCACGGCCCACATGTGCATCATCAATCCCTTTGCCGGTGTCCGCGGCACGCTGATGAACCTGTTCAGCACTCACCCGCCCACAGAAGACCGCATTGCCCGTCTTGAAGACTTAGACAGAAAATTACACGGATAAGCTTACACAGCCGCTCCTCGGAAATTCTTTCCGGCGAGCGGCTTTTTCCGTTTTCCGGTGTTTGCATTTTTTTGCAGAAACGATATAATTAAACCATTGCAGCCATACCGTTTTTTTAGGACAGGAGGGGATAAGGGGTGGCACAATATATCATGCTGCAGGGGACGAGTTCTCATGTCGGCAAGAGCATCCTTACGACGGCATTATGCCGTATTTTTTTACAAGACGGGCAGCGCGTCGTGCCCTTTAAGGCCCAGAATATGGCCCTCAATTCTTATGTGACCGCCGATGGCCTGGAAATGGGCCGGGCTCAGGTCGCCCAGGCCGAAGCCGCGGGCTTACTTCCCATGGTCGACATGAATCCCGTCCTCTTGAAGCCGACGGGCAACGCCTGCTCCCAGGTCATCTTAAACGGCCGTCCCGTAGGCAACATGTCGGCCCGGGAATACCATAAGGGTTACGCCATCAAGGCCTTTGACGCCGTAAAAGAAGCCCTTTCGCGCCTCGATAAGGCCTATGACACGCTGGTCATCGAAGGGGCCGGAAGTCCTGCTGAAATCAACCTCAAAGACCATGACATCGTCAATATGCGCGTCGCCAAACACCTGGGCGCTCCGGTCCTCCTCGTGGCCGACATCGACCGCGGCGGATCCTTAGCGGCCTTGGTCGGGACCTTGGAACTTCTCGACGAAGAAGAGCGGGCTCACGTAAAGGGCCTGATCATCAATAAATTCCGCGGCGACGTATCCCTCTTTACGCCGGCCATCGACTTTTTGGAAGAAAAGACGGGAAAGCCCGTCTTAGGCGTCATCCCTTATATCGGCGACCTCGGCATCGACGACGAAGATTCCGTCTCCCTCGAAGAGAAGGGGACGGGACCCTCTTCCGATAAGGTCAACATCGCCGTCGTTCAGGTCCCCAAGATTTCCAATTTCACCGACTTTGACAGCCTGTCGCGAGAAAAGGATGCGGTCCTCTATTACGCCCGCCGGCCGGAAGAACTAGACGGCGCCGACGCCGTCATCCTGCCGGGAAGTAAGAATACGACAGAAGATTTATTATTCCTCAAAGAACAAGGCTGGGACAAGGCACTTGCGGCCTTTATGAAAAAGGGGAAACCGGTCATCGGCATCTGCGGCGGCTACCAGATGATGGGCGATGCCGTCGTCGATCCCGACGGCAGTGAATCGGACTTAGGATCCGTCGAAGGCCTGCACATCCTTCAGGGTACGACGACCTTTAATCGCGAGAAGCTGACCTTTCAGGTAACGGCCGAATGCCAAGACCTGCCCTTTGTTGGCGGTTCTATCGATGCCCGAAACTTGACGGGCTATGAGATCCACATGGGCCGGACGGACGCTACGGGAAACGACCTTCATCCCTTCGTCGTCACCCGCCGCTCCGAGAAACCCTGTGAGGTCACGGTCGGGGCTGCCCGCCGGGATGGCCTGGCCTGGGGTACCTACATTCACGGCATCTTTGATAACGACGACTTCCGCCGTCAATTTATAAACGGTCTGCGCCGCCAAAAGGGTTGGCAGGCCCTGCCCGTAAGCCTCCATTACCGGGAGGAAAAAGAAGAGAAATATGATAGACTGGCTGCCGTCGTGAGAGAAGCCCTCGACATGCCGACACTTACGCGCATTATAGAGGAGGGGATACGATGATTACGGTCATCACAGCCTTTATTATCGATTTTATTATCGGCGATCCACGGACGACGCTTCATCCCGTCGCCCGGATGGGGGCCTTTATCAGTATGCTTGAGAGACTTTTTTATAATGAAAAATCGTCGAAGTGGGAGCATTTCATCTTAGGCGGCCTGTTGGTATTCATCACCCTGTTATTTTTCTATAATCTGACCCTGGCCATCGTCCTGATCCTGGAATTTCTGCCTCACGAAGGGGCCAATTACGTCATCCAGGGCCTGATCCTGTCCTTTATGATCTGCCCTCACAGCCTGGCCAAGGCCGGCCGCGATATCTATAACTATCTCCTGCGCCACCACCTGCGCATGGCCCGCATCAAAGTCGGCCAGATCGTCGGCCGGGATACGAAGCACCTCGACAGTCCGGAAGTGACGAGAGCGACGGTGGAAACGATCGCTGAAAATACCGTCGATGGCATCATTTCGCCCTTATTTTTCTTCGCCCTCGGCGGATTGCCCCTGGCCGTCGTCTATCGGGCAGCCAACACCCTCGATTCCATGATCGGTTATAAGAACGACCGCTACCTCTATTTTGGCCGCGTCGCCGCCCGCGTCGACGACGTCTTAAACTACATCCCGGCAAGACTGACAGGCCTCTTATTGATCGCCGTCGCGGCCATCCTCGGTTACGACGCCAAACAGGCTTGGGCCATCATGCGCCGCGATGCGAAAAAGCACCCCAGCCCCAACGGCGGCTACGCCGAAGCGACGGTAGCCGGGGCCCTGGGCATCCGCCTCGGCGGTCACAACCGCTATTTTGGCAAGGACACCTTTCGGGAATACATGGGCGATGCCGGCCGCGAATTGGAACCGATCCATATCAAGCAGACCATTCGCCTGATGTACGGGTCGTCCCTTTTGGCAGGGGCCCTGACGGCCCTCTTGTCCTGGGCACGGTACGGCCTATGGAGCTGATCGTCCGCGTTCCCGGTTCCTGCGGTGAAATCATGCAGGGGTCTTGGCAGGGCGAGCCCTTTTTAGTGACCTGCCCCATCGACCGCTACAGTACGGTCACGATCCGGCCGGGGACGGGACAGCTCCTGGGCGGCGGGACGAAGGCCGAAACGGCTTTTGCCCTGGCCAAGACGTACTGTAGGGCAGCGAATCTAGCCTACGACTTCATCCTGACCTCAGCTCTTCCGCAAGGGAAGGGCATGGCCTCGAGTTCTGCCGATGTCTGCGCCGTCTTGGCGGCTGTGGGCCTCGTCTCGGGACGCCAGTTAAGTGAACAAGAGATTGGCCGCCTGGCCGCTTCTATCGAGCCGACCGACGGCATTTTTTGTCGGGGTTTGGCCGTCATCAACCCCGATACGGGCATCATCAAGACCGTCCTCGGGCCGGTTCCAAAGCTCTCCATCGCCGTCTTTGATGCCGGCGGCACGGTGGATACCGTCGCCTTCCATGAAAGGGGGCGGCGAGGGCTGTCCGATTCCAAGGCCATCGAAGCCGGCATGGCCCTCCTACAACAGCCTTTGACGCCGGAAAGGGTCGGCAAGGCGGCGACGTGCAGTGCCCTGGCCAACCAGGTCCTCCTCGAAAAGCCCAATTTTCCGGCCTTCGTCAAGGCGGCCTTTGAAAAGCCCGGCGTCGTCGGCGTCAATACGGCTCACAGCGGGACCGTTGCCGGCGTCTTTTTTACCGAAGGGGAAGGCCTTGATGTCGAAGAAGGCCTCGTCCGCCCTTTGGCCGCCGCCTTTCCCGGCTGGACTTACGTCGATACGGTCCATCTTCAAGAGGGCGGCATCTTTATGGAAAGGAGGTGATATGTTGTGATCAAACGATTTGAACATGGCGGCAACATTTATGAGGCCCCGCCGCCGGGGAAGGTCTGGCTCGATTTCAGTGCCAACATCAATCCCCTGGGGCTTTCGCCGGCCGTCAAAGAAGCCATGACGGCTCACATCGGCGACGTCGTCCACTATCCCGACCCCAAGGGGACGGCCCTTCGGGAAGCCCTTGGAAAAGCTTACGGCGTCAATCCCGATGCGCTCATCCTGGGAAATGGGGCAGCTGAACTCTTTTATCTCTATATGCATACCTTTCGCCCCCGTCGGGTACTCATTCCCGTTCCGTCTTTTAGTGAGTACGAACGGGCGGCCCGGGCCGGCGGGGCTGCCGTCGACTACTGCCATCTGCAGGCGAAAGAAAACTTTGCCTATCCCTGGGACACCTTGAGGCGGGCCTGCGGCCGTGTCGACTGCATCGTCATCGGCAACCCCAATAACCCGACAGGGACCCTGGCCTTAGCCGATGAACTGGAAGCCTTGGCAGCCCTTGCGGCACGGAAGGGGACGGACATCATCGTCGACGAGTCTTTTCTCGATTTTCTCCCATCGGAAGAGGCTTATTCCGTCCGTCGTCTGGCACAGAACATGGATTCCCTGTTCGTCATCCGGTCCCTGACCAAATTTTATGCCCTGCCGGGCCTGCGCCTTGGCTTTGGCGTGACGACGCCCTTTCGGCGGGGCCTCATGGAAGGCCATAAAGACGTCTGGAACGTCAACGTCCTGGCCCAGTATGCCGGCGTCGCCGCCTTGGGCGATGGGGAATACCAGGATGCGTCGCGCCGCCTCGTCGCCGCTGAAGGCATCCATCTGTATGAAGCCCTGCAAAACATGGCTGGCCTTGAAGTATTCCGGCCCTGCGTCAATTTCCTCCTATGGCGCCTGGTCGAGGAACACCTGGCCGAACCCTTGATCGCCGCCCTTCGGGGCGAGGGAATTTTGGTTCGCTCCTGTGCCAATTATGTCGGTTTATCGCCGTCATATATAAGGACAGCCGTCCGTTCTCCTTTGGACAACAAATCGTTTATACAGATTTTACAAGAAAAACTAACGAATTTACGGAAACTACAAAAAAATATTAAACGGTAGACATTTGTCTATTAGAATTAGATTAAAGTTGATGAGTTTTTGTGATTTTTTCCTTTTTTTATGATAGAATAAATTCAAGATTAAATTATTTAATTTAATCGATTCAGCGTCCTTATTATTTATTGACACGATTAATTGTTAGGAGGAGTGTTATTATGGGAGAAAATAAGGGAAACAGAACGGTAGCCATCGGGCTTATGCTGTTCGCGCTGTTTTTCGGTGCTGGGAACCTGATCTTCCCGGCAGCCATGGGTCAGGCCGCAGGCATCAACGTCTGGTGGGCTGTCCTGGGCTTCGTCGTCACCGGTGTCGGCTTGCCGCTCGCGGGTGTCCTGGCCATGGGTTACTCGGGCTGTAAGAACCTGCAGGAACTGGCTGGCCGCGTTCATCCGGCATACGGCCTCTTCTTTACGGTCATCAGCTATCTGACCATTGGGCCGTTCTTCGCCATTCCTCGTACGGGCAGCGTTTCTTATGAAATCGCCGTTCGTCCGTTCTTACAGAGTGGCGGCAGCGAAGCCATCATGACCGGCTTCTTGGTTTTATTCTTCCTCATTTCTTTATGGTTATCCATTTCGCCGCAGAAATTAGTCGACCGCATCGGCAAAATCTTAACGCCGGCCCTGCTGCTCGCTATTTTACTGCTCATCGCAAAATCCTTCATCACGCCTCTGGGCTCGCCGCAGGAACCGATTGCCGCTTACGGCACGGCCAGCATCGCAGCGGTACAGGGGATCCTCGACGGTTACAATACGATGGACGCTATCGCTTCCTTAGTATTTGCCATCCTGGTTATTGAATTCGTCATGGAAGACGGGGCAACGACGCCGTCGGCCATTACGAGAGAAGTTTTTAAAGCCGGTGCTATCGCCGTTGGCTGCTTAGGCTTCGTCTACATCTTCGTAGCGAAGATCGGCGCTGACAGCGTGGCTGCATTTGGGATTCAGGAAACCGGTGCTCCCGTTCTTTCGAAGAGTGCTATGATCCTCTTTGGTAACGCCGGGGCAGTTATCTTGGCCATCATCGTTCTTCTGGCCTGCTTATCCACAGCGATCGGCCTGATTACGTCTTGCGCATCGTACTTCAATGAACTGATTAAGATCGGCTATAAGAAATGGGTCGTTATCTTTACCCTCATTTCCTTCTTCGTCGCTATGTTCGGTTTGAAGACGATCATCACCGCCGCCATTCCGGTTCTGATGTTCATCTATCCGCTGGTCGTTGCCATCATCATCTTGGCCTTCCTGCACAATGCTTTTGGCGGACGCCAGTGCGTCTATGCATGGACCATCGGCCTGACCTTGATTCCGGCTATCGTTACGGGTCTTCAGACTGCTGAATTCTCGCTTGGACATATTGATACTATCTTTGCTACTATGGTACCGCTCCACTCGTTGGGGATGGGCTGGGTATGCTTTACCATCGCCGGCTTCGTCATCGGCTTTATCTGGAAAAGCATTTTCTCCTCTTCGTCTAACGGTGTGACAGCGAAATAACAGACAGGGGATGAGCTTATGGACATATTACGCCGTAAATCCTTCGATGATTTGCTGGCCCACACGAAAGAAAAGAAGTTGAACAAGGCGCTGGGCGCCTTCGACATCACCATGATGGGTCTTGGCATCATTATTGGTACGGGGATCTTTGTTCTGACCGGTATCGGCGCTGCAAAATACGCTGGCCCTGGCCTGATGTTATCCTTCGTATTTGCAGCCGTCACATGTGCGTTTGTGTGTTTGGCCTATTCTGAATTAGCTTCGTTTTTGCCTGTATCAGGCAGCTCCTATACCTACGCCTATGCATCGCTCGGTGAAATCTTCGGATGGTGGGTCGGTTGGAGCTTGATTCTGGAATATTCTGTTGGTGCCAGCGCCGTTGCTGGCGGCTGGTCGGCCTATTTCGTCGGAATCCTGCATTCCATGGGCATCGACCTTCCCAAGGCCTTGACGGCCGTTCCGGCAGATGGTGGCATCATTAACTTACCGGCTGTGCTCATCGTTGCTTTAGCGACGGCGCTGCTTGTCGTCGGCGTCCGCGAAAGTGCGCGTGTCAACCGCGTCTTAGTTTATGTTAAAATCGGGACTATCTTCTTGTTCCTCTTCTTGGCAGGCCCCCATATCGAACCGATGAATTGGGAACCCTTCCTGCCGTACGGCATCCATGGCGTCTTCGCCGGGACCGCCGTCCTGTTCTTTGCTTACCTCGGCTTCGACGCCCTGTCGACAGCGGCCGAAGAAACGAAGAACCCGAAACGGGATATGCCGATCGGCATCATCTCGGCTCTGGCTATCTGTACGGTGCTCTACATCGCCGTCTGCGCCGCTATGACCGGCGTCGTCCCGTATCCCATGCTCGATACGGCAGCACCGGCATCGTTCGTCCTTGAGTACATCGGCCTTCACCTCGGTTCGGCCATCGTCGGCACCGGCGCTATCTGCGGCCTGTCGACGGTTGTCCTGGGCATGCTCTTCGCCCAGAGCCGTGCCCTCTACTCCATGAGTCGTGACGGCTTGATGCCTATGAGCCTCTACAAGGTTCATCCCAAGTTCCAGACGCCGTACATCATCCAGATCGTCATCGGTATCATCGTCGCCTGCATCACGGGCTTCACGCCGATCCATATCGTCGCTGAAACGTGCAGCGCCGGCACGATCTTCGCCTTCTTGTGCTCCAGCGTCGGCATCCTGGTTCTGCGCCGCATCTATCCGAATCATCCGCGCGGATTCCGCTGCCCGGCTGTCCACATCATCGCACCGTTGGGTTTCATCTGCTGCGCCTTCATCTTCTTTGAACTGTCGCCGCATACCCTGATGCTGTTTACGGGCTGGACCATCCTTGGCTGGTTGATCTACTTCGTCTATGGCCGTAGACACAGTGTGCTTCAGAAGAAAGAAGAAAGCCCGTCGTAAGACAGGCCGCTCTCTTTGAGATACCACAAAAAAAGGAGCTGTGTATAAGCTTATTTTACTTTGTTCTTCAAGGTGCCGATGGCCGGGATGGTGATTTCGACCGTGTCGCCGGAATGGAGGAACCGCGGCGGATTAAAGCCGACACCGACGCCGCTCGGCGTGCCCGTTGCGATGACGTCGCCCGGGAAGAGGGTCGTGCCCTGGGAGATGGTGTGGATCAGTTCGGGGATGGTGAAGATGAATTCGCCTGTCGAACCGTCCTGACGGACTTCGCCGTTGACCTTGGTGATGATGTCAAAGGTCTCAGGAGCTGCATCGCGCAGGAGCACATAGGGGCCCATGGGGCAGAAGGTATCGAGGCTCTTGCCGTGGAACCACTGGCCGTGGTTGGCCTGGAGGTCGCGGGCCGTGACGTCGTTCAAGATGGTGTAGCCGTAGACGTGGTCCATGGCTTCGCTGACCGGGATATCCGAGCCTTCTTTACCGATGACGACGGCCAGTTCGCCTTCGTAGTCGACCTGTTCGGTCACGTTCTTATGAGGTTCGATGGGATCGTCCGGTCCGATGACAGCCGACGTGGCCTTGGTGAAGATGACCGGGTATTTCGGTTTGTCGGGCATGGCCGTCTTATCGAATTCGGCGATGTGGTCGGCGTAGTTTTTGCCGATACAGAAGACGTTCCGTTCCATGTGGGGAATGGGGGCCATGATGCGGACCGTGTCGAGGGGCTTGGCCTTGACGGCGCCGGCCTTTTCATTTTGCTCTAAGGCATCGGCTAAGGCTAAGATGCCGTCGTTGCCCTGGCGGATGAATTCCAAGAGCGTTTCCGGAAGGGGCGTGAAAAAGGCTTCTTCTAAGGCAATGGCCCCGTAGACGCCTGTTTCCGATTCGTCGAGGACGCCCCATTGGACGAACCCCAGGTCTTCAAAGGTGACAAGTTTTTTTATCATGCAAGCATCGACTCCTTTATCATTGTATACGATAAATTATATCATGCCCCTTTTGGCCTGTCCAAATTTCCTTTGAGGCTGCCTAAGGGAAGGTCGATGCCGTGAGAGGGGACAGACAGCTTCTGTCAAGGCCTCGGTATTCTTATAGGCTATATGAGTTGCAAAGAGAAGGCAATACAAGGTATAATTAAATACTGAACAAGCATTCATACATAGATAAAAGGGGAGACACATCGATGGATAACGAAACGACCAAAAATTTTATTGAAACCATTATCGATGAAGACAACGAAAAAAATACATACGGCAATCGAGTACATACCCGTTTCCCGCCGGAACCGAATGGCTATCTCCACCTGGGCCATGCAAAATCGATCTGCCTGAACTTCGGCATCGCCAAGAAATACGGCGGCATCACCAACCTTCGCTTTGACGATACCAATCCGTCCAAGGAAAATATAGAGTACGTCGACTCCATCAAGCGCGACGTCAAATGGCTGGGCTTTGACTGGGACGACCGCATGTTCTTTGCCTCGGACTACTTCGACAAGCTCTACGAATACGCCAAAAAGCTGATCACCCTCGGCAAGGCCTACGTCGATGACTTGTCGGGCGACGAAATCCGCGCCTACCGCGGCACCTTCAACGAACCGGGGAAGGAAAGCCCGTACCGCAACCGCAGCGTCGAAGAAAACCTGCGCCTCTTTGAAGAAATGAAGGAAGGCAAGTACGCCGACGGCGAAAAGGTACTTCGCGCCAAGATCGACATGACCAGCCCGAACCTCAATATGCGCGACCCCATCCTCTACCGCATCGTCCACGCCGAACATCACCGGACAGGCAATAAGTGGTGCATCTATCCCATGTACGACCTGGCCCATCCCGTATCCGATGCCATTGAACGGATCACTCATTCCATCTGTACCCTCGAATTTGAAGCACATCGTCCGCTGTACAACTGGGTGCTCGAAGACTGGGAAGACCCGGAAGGGCAGAAACCCCGCCAGATCGAATTTGCCCGCCTTAACGTCACCAACATGATCACCAGTAAGCGCAAACTGCGGACCCTCGTCGAAAAGGGCATCGTCAGCGGCTGGGACGATCCCCGCATGCCGACCATTTCCGGCATTCGCCGCCGGGGCTATACGCCGGAAGCCATTCGCGACTTCTGTGAACGCATCGGCGTCGCCAAAGCCGACAACCTCGTCGAAATGGCCCTCCTCGAATACTGCATCCGCGAAGACCTCAAGATGAAGGCGCCGCGCCTGATGACCGTCATCGATCCGATCAAAGTCGTCCTGACCAACTATCCCGACGGCCAGACGGAAACGATGAAGGCCGACAACAACCAGGAAAATGAAGCCATGGGCACGCGCGACATGACCTTCAGCAAGCATTTATACATCGAACGAGGCGACTTCATGGAAGAACCGGTCAAGAAATTCTTCCGCTTGGCTCCGGGTAAAGAAGTCCGCCTGAAATACGCCTACATCATTAAATGTGAAGAAGTCGTCAAAGACGAAGCCGGCAACATCGTCGAACTGCGCTGCACCTATGATCCCGAATCGAAGAGCGGCAGCGGCGCCAACGCCGACCGCAAGGTAAAAGGCACCCTCCACTGGGTCAACGCCGAAGATGCCGTCGATGTCGAAACGCGGGTCTACGATTCGCTCCTGCGCCAGGACGATGGCAGCGACTCCAAGGATTTCCTCGACCAGATCAATCCCGACAGCCTCGTCGTCTACCACAGCAAGGCTGAAAAGGCACTGGCTGACTATAAAGCCGGCGATAAGTTTCAGTTCCTGCGCCAGGGCTATTTCGTCATCGACCCCGATACGACAGAAGACCACATGGTCGTCAACCGCATCGTCGGCCTCCGCGACACCTGGGCTAAGATGCAGAAACAGAAAAATCAATAAAGCCGATGATAAAGGGTTGTCTTTCTCCGGAAGGATTAGAATTTCCTGAGAGGGGGCAGCCCTTTCTTCTCATGGTGTATATAATGGAGGGGAACATGAAAAATCTTGGCTCGCATAATTGGCTGTCTTTATTTATCTTTCTCATCGCCGGCGGTATTCTCGGCGGCATCGTAGGCGAAGCCTTATACGCCGTTCCGGCCCTGCAGGGCGTGTTGCCGGCACTGACCCAGCACTATGAAATCTTGAACATCCAGCAGATTCACCTCAATCTCTATCTCATGGAATTGCAGTTTGGCATCCATTTGGCACCGAATCTACTGAGCATCATCGGCATTCTCTTAGCCGGCGTGCTCTTTCGCCACATTCAGTAACACACAGGAGGGATTACATGCTTATTTTAGCCTCTGGTTCGCCGCGCCGACGCGAACTGTTGACCCAGATCGGCGTGGCCTACATGGTCAATCCGAGTTCTTATCATGAAGAATCGCCGAAGAAGAAAGATCCTCAGAAGTACGTCCAGGACCAGGCCCTCGGCAAGGCCCGCGACGTCGCCCAAAAATTCCCGGGCCAGTGGGTCCTCGGCGCCGATACCATCGTCGCCCTCGATGGCGTCATGATGGGCAAGCCCAAGAACGGGACGGCGGCCATGGAAATGCTGCGCGAACTGTCGGGCAAGAAGCATTCCGTCTATACGGGCATCGCCTTGATCAACGACAAGAAGGAATATACCAAGGTCGTCGAAACGAAAGTCTGGTTCCGCCATTTGACGGACAAGGAAATCAAGTCCTACATCGCCTCCGGTGAACCCCTCGATAAAGCCGGCGCTTACGGCATCCAGGGCCGGGCTGCGGCCTTCGTCGATAAGATCAACGGTTCCTATACCAACGTCGTCGGCCTGCCCTTATCCCAGGTCTGCAAGCTGTTCCACAAGGCCAAGGTTCACGTATGAATACCCCGGTGAGGGAACTCGCCGTTTGTGAGAAACCGCGAGAGAAATTTATCCGCCACGGTCCGGCGGCAGTGACCGACCAGGATTTACTGGCCATCTTGCTGCGGACAGGGACCAAGGGCCGCTCGGTACTCCACGTATCGCGGCAGGTCATCCGTTCTCTGCCCGGTGAAAATCTCTGTTACCTCAGCAATGCCAGCGTCGCCGACCTCTGCCATATCCGCGGCATCGGCGAAGAAAAGGCAGTCACGGTCTGCGCCGCCATCGAGCTCGGCCGGCGCATTTCCCGCCAGCAGGCCCTGCGCACGGCCCCTGATTTCAGCACGCCTGACGCCGTGGCCGGCTACGTCATGGAAGACCTGCGCTTCCTGCCTCAGGAACAGTTCGGCGCCGTCTACTTATCGACGAAAAATCAGCTCATTACCTACCGCACGCTGACCATCGGCACCATCGATGCCAGCCTGGCCAAGGGGCGCGACGTCTTTCGCTACGCCCTGCGCTACAATGCGGCAGCCGTCATCTTAGTCCATAATCACCCGTCGGGCAATCCCGAGCCGAGTAACGACGATATCCGCATTACACGGCGCATCGTCGAAGCCGGTCAGATCATGGAAATCCCCGTCCTCGACCACATCATCATCGGCGACGGCATCTTCGTCAGCCTCTGCGAACGGGGATACATATAATCGAAAGCCCCTCAAGACAGAACCGGTCCTTCATGCTATAATAGATATAAATTATCGATTGTCTTCTCGTAAGAGGGGACAACTGTCTTTGAGGTGGACTTTTATGATTGGTTATTTTTCAGGAACGGGCAATTCCTTATATGCAGCGAAAAAACTGGCAGAACTGACCGGCGACAGGGCCTTGTCCCTGGCCGACATCATGAGCCAGCCCGAACACTTGCCCCATCGAAGGTTCGGCATCGTATTTCCCGTCTATTTTGGCGACGTACCGGAACCGGTACGGGATTTTATCGCCGAGGCACCCCTCGATAAGGGGACCTATTTCTTTGGCATCGCGACCTGCGGCGGAACGGGAGGGAGGACCCTTCGGACCTTGTCCCGACTGCTTCAAAAAAGGGGCTGCGACCTGGCCTACGGCCTGATCCTGCCCATGATCGCCAACAGCACCGTCGCCTCGCGCCGCCATATTAACTACGATATGAACCGCCTCGACAAGGCCGACGATATCCTTCACGACTGTGCCGACGATATTCGCCGCCAAGTCCGGGATGACTCGGAAGTTACGGGCTCTTTGGCCGCCGCTGTCATGAATTTCGGCCCCCTTCGCAGCTTTGGCAACTATTGGCTGACGCCGTCTGTCGATACGAAAAAATGCGTGTCCTGCCATATCTGCAGCAAGATCTGCCCCGTCGACAACATCCAAAGTACCCCGTCAGGCGCCGTCATCGGGCCGCATTGCAGCCGCTGCCTGGCCTGCCTGCACTGGTGTCCCCATCAGGCCGTGACCGTCCACGGGAAGACCGTTTTGCCCCAGGATCAGTACCACCATCCCGACGTGACCATCCGCGACATGATGGTGCGGTAGTGAGGGGGAATCTCTTTTCCAAGCCTTTGGCGCTTGTCTAGTCAGGCGCCTTTTTCCTTGTCCGGAAGAAGGCCTTGGGCCGCCGTGCCGCCTGCGCTTGCAAAATACAGCAAAAGGTGATTAAATGGTATATGTATGAATGTTGACAAAGCCTTTCGATTTGTCAATGCCAAATTTTTCTGCAAGGAGTGTCAGAATGAAAATCAGTGCCGAAGAAATAAAGAAAATCGCACTGTTGTCCCGACTGGAAGTCAAAGACGACCAGATCGAAACGGTCGGGAAACAGCTGAACGACATCTTATCGTACATGGATCTCTTAGGTCAGGTCGACGTGACCGGTGTCAAGCCGACGGCCCATGCCGTGGCCATGTCCAACGTCATGCGCGACGACGTGCCCCAGCCGTCCATCTCTAATGAAAAAGCGCTTCAAAATGCGCCGGAACAAGACGAAGGCTGCTTCAAAGTTCCGAAAGTCATTCAGGATTAATAGGAGGCCTATGTATGTTAACCATTCACGAACTGCATGAAAAGCTCGTCCGCCGCGACGTCTCTGCCGTCGAAGTGACCAAGGCTTTTCTTGCGCATAAAGATACTGTAGAACCGAAGGTACGGGCCTTCTTATCGGACAGCCGCGAAGGCGCCCTCAAAGGGGCTGCCGCCGTCGATGCCAAGATTGCTGCCGGCGAAACGATCGCCGATTTGGCCGGGATTCCCGGTGCCATCAAGGACAACATCTGCATCGAAGGCCAGCAGGCGACCTGCGCTTCGAAGATCCTCGAACACTTCAAAGCACCGTACAATGCCACGGTCATCGAAAAATTGGCCGTTTCCGATTACATCAGCTTAGGCAAGGTCAACATGGACGAATTTGCCATGGGCAGCTCGACGGAAAACTCGGCCTTCCATGAAACGCACAACCCGTGGAACCTCGACTGCGTCCCCGGCGGTTCTTCCGGCGGTTCGGCTGCAGCTGTTGCTTCCGGTTCTGCCGTTTGGGCCCTCGGTTCCGATACGGGCGGATCGGTCCGTCAGCCTGCCGCCTACTGCGGCGTCGTCGGCCTCAAACCGACGTACGGCCTCGTATCGCGCTACGGCCTCATCGCTTATGCATCGTCCCTCGACCAGATCGGCACCCTTACCAACGACGTCGAAGACTGCGCCATCGTCCTCAATGCCATTGCCGGCCACGATGCCAAAGACTCGACATCGATCCCGCAGGAAAAACAAGACTATAAACAGGCCTTGGTCAACGACGTCAAAGGCCTTAAGATCGGCATCCCGGAAGAATTCTTCGGCGAAGGCCTGGACGCTGCGTCCCGCAAAGCCCTCGACGACGCCATGGATACGTATAAGAAACTGGGCGCCGAAATCGTTCCCATCAGCATGCCCAACATGAAGTACGGCATCGCTGCCTACTATATCATCGCTCCGGCCGAAGCCAGCTCCAACCTGGCTCGTTACGACGGCGTCGGCTTTGGCATGCGCGTCGACGGCAAGGACATTGTCGACATGTACATCAAGACCCGTACCGAAGGCTTTGGCGACGAAGTCAAACGCCGTATCCTCCTCGGCACCTACGTCTTGAGCTCGGGCTACTACGACGCCTACTACCTGCAGGCCATGAAAGTCCGGACCCTGATGAAACAGGACTTCGACGAAGCCCTTCAGAAATGCGATATCCTCTTGACGCCGACGGCACCGGATACGGCCTTCAAGATCGGTCAGAACAGCGGCGATCCCCTGGCCATGTACCTCGGCGACGTCTGCACCGTTCCCTTGAACTTAGCCGGCCTTCCGGGCATCAGCATTCCCTGCGGCTACAAAGACGGCCTGCCCATCGGCATGCAGCTTATCGGCAAGGCCCTCGACGAAGCGACACTGCTCCGTGCGGCCTATACGTTTGAACAGAATCGGACGGATCTTCGCATGCCGTCGCCTATGGGGGAGGTTGAACTTTAATGAAATATGAATCCGTTATCGGCTTGGAAGTCCATGTCGAATTAAAAACGAAAACCAAGATTTTCTGCGGCTGCAGCACGGAATTCGGCGCTGAACCGAATACCCACGTCTGCCCGGTATGCTTAGGCCTGCCCGGTGTCCTGCCCGTACTCAATAAAGAAGTCCTGCACTATGCCGTAAAGGCAGGGCTGGCACTTCACTGCGACATTTTGCCCTTCAGCAAATTTGACCGCAAGAACTATTACTATCCGGACCTTCCGAAGAACTTTCAGACGTCCCAGTTCGACCTGCCGATCTGCAAAGGCGGCTACATCGACATCGACGTCGACGGCAAACAGCGCCGCATCCATTTGACTCGTATCCATATGGAAGAAGATGCGGGCAAACTCGTCCACAGCGGCAGCACCATCGCTACCTCTGACTCGAGCCGCGTCGACTACAACCGTACCGGCGTGCCCCTCCTTGAAATCGTCGGCGAACCGGAACTCAGAAGCGGTGCCGAAGCGCGGGCCTACCTTGAAAAACTGCGCTCCATCATGCAGTACCTCGGCGTATCGGACTGCCGCTTAGAAGAAGGCAGCATGCGCTGCGACGCCAACATTTCCATCCGTCCCGTCGGCTCGACGACCCTCGGTACCAAGACGGAAATCAAGAACATCAACTCCTTCAGCGCCGTTCAGAAGGGGATTGAATACGAAGCTGTCCGCCAGGCACAGATCCTCGAAGAAGGCGGCACGATCCAGCAGGCGACCCGCGGCTGGGATGAAGCCAAGGGCGTTACCATCCTCCAGCGTGTCAAAGAAGGGGACAGCGACTACCGTTACTTCCCGGAACCGGACCTCATTCCTATCGAAGTCTCGCCGGCTTATATCGAAGAAGTCCGAAAAGAACTGCCGGAAATGCCGGACGCTCGCTGCCAGCGTTTCCAGGACGAATTGGGTCTCTCGGAATACGATGCTAACCTCTTGACCCTGGAAAAACAGACGGCTGACTACTTTGAAACCGTCGTAAAAGAAGGCGTTGACGCTAAGGAAGCAGCCAACTGGATGCTCGGCGAATTTGCCAAGAAGCTCAACGAAGAAGGCATCGGCATCACCGATTCTCCTGTCGCTCCGACGGCTTTGGCAGGCCTCTTGAAACTCATTGCCAAAGGCACCATTTCTGGTAAGATCGCTAAGAAAGTCCTGCCGGAAATGTGGACGTCAGGCAAATCGGCCGACGACGTCGTCAAAGAACAGGGCCTGGTCCAGATCACCGATACGGGCGCCCTTGAAGAATTGGTACAGAAAGTCATCGCTGCCAATCCCCAGTCCGTTGAAGACTACAAAGCCGGCAAGAAGAAAGCCATCGGCTTCCTCGTCGGTCAGATCATGAAAGAAACGAAAGGCCGGGCTAACCCGGGCGTCGTCAATCAGTTGTTAACCAAAAACCTGCAGTAAGTCATAAAAATGAAGCCACCATCGGAGATTTCCGGCGGTGGCTTTTTTTGGATGGCTATCTGAAATTACGGCAAGGGCCCAAACACGATGACGAAATGACGGTTGACCTGCGTAGGGGAAATGTCGGAAGTGACCCGATATTTCCTGCTTGACCGAGTTTTCTCTGAAAAGCATAAAAAACAGCCCTCCGAGCGGGGGGGGCTGTTTATCGTTATGTCGTGTTTAGGTACGTTCATTCGGCCTCAGGTTACTTTTTTAGCAGGTCTTAGGCATCGGGGTGGAGCAAGGCATGGACGGCTTTGCTGGCCGGCATATCGTCCGCTCCGTCGCCGGCAGCTGCGTACAAGATCGAGGCGCCGAAGGTGTCGCCCTTGAGGAGCGCTTCTTTGGCGGCAGATCCCATGGGATGGGGGATGACGACGGCGTCGTGGTGCTGTTCTTTAAAGGCCTTGGCGGCAGCCTTCATTTCGTCGATATCGGCATCTGTTTCGACGGGGACGACGAGTTCAAAGGTCACGGCTTCCAGGTCCCAGCGCTTTTCCATCAGGGCCGTTAAATCGGCGGCCTTGGCTCCTTTTTCGCCGCGGATGACGATGATCGGCACGCAGCCAAGGTCCACGGCTTGCCCTGCAATGTCTTCGAGGCTGTCGTCGTCGAGGCTGCCTTCAATCTTGACGGCGTCGATGAGGGACGAGCGGATGGCAAAGCGCAGGATGGATCCATAGTCGCGGTCGGTCTGGTACATTTCCGGGAGCTTGCTCTTGTCACAAGAGAAGAGGACCGACGGATTGGCCCCTTCGCGGGCGATGTACAACAGGGCGTTCCACAGCTGGGATAAATTGATGGCGCCGTTAAAATAACCGGCATCGAAGGCCATCATATCGTACGGATTTTCTACAATTTTTGCAATTTGAATCTGAAGATCCTGAATCGTTTCCCCTTCGAGGGGAACGGCGATAAAGGGATGGTCCGATTCAAAGTGAAGACTCATAGCACTTGGCATACAAAATTACCTCCTACGTAAAAAGACTACCTTTATTGTACTCGGAATGAGGAGGGTTGGCAATGCCTGCCCGTTGGGGGCCCTTGTAGTCGGGGGAAGAAAAACGTTGACAAGTTATGCCATATCTTGTATAATATTTTTTGTTGGCGGGGCATAGCGCAGTTTGGTAGCGCACCTGGCTTGGGACCAGGGGGTCGCAGGTTCAAATCCTGCTGCTCCGACCATATAGAGACGCGGGTGTAGCTCAGTGGTAGAGCGCCAGCCTTCCAAGCTGGTTATGTGGGTTCGATTCCCATCACCCGCTCCATTTTTTATTGACTCAGTAGCTCAGCTGGATAGAGCAACAGCCTTCTAAGCTGTGGGTCTAGGGTTCGAATCCCTACTGGGTCACCATTTGATTGAGATACGAACTCTCCACTTTTACAGGATTCTGTAAGATGGGGAGTTCGTTTTTGTAGTTATACTGGATTTCGATATAGTCATTATACACGATTACGCTGCGGACGATGGATGAGAGCAGGATGCTCTTGTACTTGTCCGCAGCTTTTATTTTTTGCGCAATGGACCAGAAAAAGAATTCAATGTGCTGCTGAGTCAGTTCGATATCGCCATCCAGCAATTTTACCCGTGCGGCATCGTCTTTTAGCCGTGTAAGCTCTTTTTCATAGTCGTTGATATGATTTGTTATGGCCTCGGAAATAAGGCCACTCTCGACCGCCCTGATGCAATTTTGGAGCTTTTTGCTGATGTCTGCGATCTGGTTCTTGATTGCCTGGAGTTCAAGGGAATCTTTTTTATTCTTTTGCATCTCTATGGCCTGCCGGGCGATGGCTTCCACCGCTTCCTTACTGGAGAGAATCCGCGTGGTCACTTCACATACAAGGTCTTCTATAGCATCTTTCCGGATGTTCCGGGCCTTGCATTTCTTTTTGAGATGAGCGGAACAGGCATAGTAATAATAGATGGCACCTGTTTTGGAAGTCCCAGACACGCCAATCATCTTGCTGCGGCAACACCCGCAAAATAATTTGCCTGTCAGCAGGAAGTCTTCATTGCAGGACCGGATGTGATGTTTTGTCCGGAACTTTAGATGCTCTTGCACGGCTTCAAATGTGGCTTTATCCAGAATAGCAGGGCAGGCATTCTCCCTGCGCACAGTTCCCCAGGTGAACACTCCTATATACTTTTCGTTTCTCAGAATGGTACGCAGCGTATTGTAAGAGAACGGGCCTCCGGCTGAATTGGTGTAATGGCGCCGGTTCAGCTCGTCGATGATGTATTTCTGATTGTGCCCTTCCAGTGCCATCTGATAAATAAGCCGGACGACCTCTGCTTTTGGCCCGTCAATAACAAGGTGATGTTGTTCATCTAACTTGTAGCCAAGGGGGACGACGCCGCCAGGCCACTTCCCTTCCAGTGCATTTTCGGTCATGCCACGCATAACGTTTTCGGCGAGTTCTGCGGAATAGTATTCTGCCATACCTTCAATGACAGATTCCAGCAGAATGCCGGACGGGTCATCCGCAATATTTTCCATGGCTGAAACAACTTTGATACCGTACTTTTTCAGCTTGTGTTTATATTTCGCGCTGTCGTAGCGGTTCCGGGCAAAGCGGTTCAGCTTATAGACCAGGACGACATCGAAGGTCATGGTGGCGGCGTCGCGGATCATCATCTGGAACTCCGGACGCTGATCAGAGCGGCCAGTCATGGCACGGTCCGCATAAGTATGAAGGATGGTCATATTGTTCCGGCTGGCATAGTCTTCACAAACGCGGAGCTGTCCTTCAATGGACTCCTCACGCTGCCGATCGGACGAATATCTGGCATATATGACAGCCTTTATGGGTTGCTTTTCTTCTGTTTTGGGCATAAAAATAGCCTCCTTCTATGGTGAATGGAGGCTTTATGATATAATATACACATAATCTGCCTCCTTGGATGAGTGGATTATAACCGCAACCTGGTACTGGTAATGCCAGGCTGCATTCCCCTGTCATATTTCGCGATATGGCAGGGGCTTTTTATTTTGTTTTCACTTTGCCTTGATGTCCAATAACTTCCTTAGGATGCCGGGCCGTTTTTCATACATTACTTCAAGGATTTCTGTAATGGTGTCCAAGGTTGCTTTCGGATGCTTGGCGCTCGGGTAGGATTCAAGGTCAAGCTTTTCGGCCACAGAGTCTAGACTGAGAGACTCCCAGCTATCGTGGCGCTCACAAAAATAATCATAAAGGTCAATGAAGCACATCTCCGGTTCTGAAATGTGATTCTTTTTCAAAGTTGCTTGCAACGCTCTCAGATGAGCATCTGCATAATAGGTGATGACGTTCTTCCCGGTAAAATACGGTTCAATCTTTGGCCATACGTCTTTGAAGACCGGAGCATCGGCCACATCTTCTGGCTTGATATCGTGATAGTTGGAAAAGGAAAATGATTTCACTTTGGGATTTACCAGGCAAATAATGTCTTTGTATTGCCCGTTTTCGATATAGCGGACAGATATCTGGCATGTGCTGCCATATCCCTTATTGGCCCGCTGGATGTTGAAGATGGTGGCCTGATAAGGGAAGTTCACCGGATGCCATTCATCAGAAAGGACCTGCTTGCTGGCTATCCTTTGATCATGCTTTCTTTGTGCCCGGAGGCGGTCCCGCTCTTCTTTTTCAGCCAGGCGTTTTTCTTTCTTCTCCGGGTCGGAAGAAAAGAAGTGGCTTATAAAGTTGAACAATTATATATCCCTCCCTGACTTTTTCAACTTAATGAAACGATGCGGCACTCCGCGGCAATTGGCCAGAGTGTAAATAGATGTCCCCGGATGCTCTGCCAAATATCCATCATTCAATAACAGCTCTACAGCAAACATGTTTGCCAGTCTCTCCACCCGGTCTGCATTGATATCCATGGTGTAGGTCTTGAGCCACTGGGTATTGTCATTGGGCGTACAAAGCGCATGGCCAAGTTCGTGCGCACAGACGAACGGCAGCATGGCTTCCGGCGTTCGAGTGTCGTCAATAATAATAAATTTTGAACGTTTATATTTGAGATAGTTGCCGTATTTGCCGCCCAGGTCAGAATACATGATGATGATATTCTTACACGCGGCCAGCCGAAACGGGTCATCTGTTTTATATCGACGGATAAGAGCGGCAACTTTTTGCTGCACATCCATAGTCTTAATCCCTCCGGTATTTTTTCGGCGTATATTTCTTCTTGGCTATCTTCTTTGCCTGGATCATGGCGGCCTTGATTGTTGCTTTGAAGGCTTCAATGTCTTCTATATCGTCCTCCCCTTCAAAGGCGGCAGAAGATACAGAGTTCATCATATCTTCCAGATCTGACTCAATCTCACGTTCATCACGGCGGTTCAGGTCTGAGCCGGATTGTTGTTTTCTCAGCTTTTCATTCATCGCCGCTAATTTATCAATTGTTTCACGTTGTGATTTGATAACACTTTCCAATTTTGATTCTTCTATGAAGGCAGACAGTTCTGGCAGGGTATGAATGGATTCAGGAATATCCTGGCCTTCTTTTTCAGCCTCTTCCTTAATCTTGTTAAACCATGCTTTTTGTTGTTTAGGTGATAAAATTTCTCCATGTCTTGATGATGTTTTTCCCCTTAAATAGTCTGCACTAACATTGAAGAAGTCTGCAAATATATCGATTGTTTTATATTTTGGGATGCGTTTTCCTAGCTCATACATGGCCAATGCGCTTCTCCCAATTTTTAGCTTATCGGCTAGCTCCGCCTGAGTTAAATTTTTCTCTTGCCGTAATTGTTTTAGCCTGTCTGCAAATGTAGCCATAGCGTTACCTCCTTTACCCTTATTATATCACATTACGTGACGTCACAAAAGGTGATAATTTTAATATTGACACGAAAAGTGATAAATGCTATACTTTGTTTAGTCACAAAACGTGACAAAGCGAAGAAGGGAGGTGAAACGGTATGCCCAGCAACAAACAGGTTGGCGAACGACTCAGAGGTTTAAGGAAAAAGAGGAAGATGACTATTGCTGATGTTGCCGCGGTGCTTGGAATTGCTCCATCGACGTTAACGGCATACGAATTAGGGAGTCGCACTCCTAGGGATGGTGTAAAAGAAAAGATTGCCGATTATTATGGTAAGTCGGTCAGTGCCATTTTTTTTGACTAATTTTGTCACAAATCGTGACAAGAGAGGAGGCGAATGGCATGTATGCTCTCATGCAGTACATCCGTGATTACATCCGGAGCCACCCAGATGAATACCAGGAATGGTTAAAGAAGAAAGGAGAAGATAAGCATGAATGAAATCCTGAATATCAGAAATGTTCATTGTTACATGGACAATCAGACTGCTACGGCCTATCTGAATGCCGAAGATGTAGCAAGAGGACTTGGATTCACACAAGAAAAGAATGGTGTTGAATACGTCAGATGGGAAACCGTAAATGGATACCTTCGCGGATTTGGATTTTCCCAACATGTTGGGAAAGATGATTATCTCCCTGAAAACATGGTTTACCGGTTGGGCTTCAAGGCCAGCAATGAGGTGGCGCAAAATTTCCAGGCTGTGCTGGCAGATGAAGTACTTCCTGCTATCCGGCGGCACGGTGCATATATGACGGATCAGGCGTTGCAACGAGCTATCACGGAACCTGACTTTCTGATTAGCTTGGCTATGCAGCTCAAAGAAGAACAGGCAAAGCGGAAACAGGCGGAGCTGATGCTGGAAGAACAAAAGCCGGCCGTTATCTTTGCCGGGTCAGTCAGTGCCAGCAAGACATCCATTCTCATTGGTGAGCTTGCCAAAATACTCAGAGGCAACGGGATCCAGATTGGCCAGAAGAGGCTATTCCAGTGGATGCGCGAAAATGGGTATTTGATTAAGCGCCAGGGGACAGACTACAACATGCCCACACAGCGCTCTATGGAAATGGGGCTCTTTGAAATCAAGGAAGGCTCTTACACAAACGGTAATGGGGTGAACATCATTACCAAGACCCCAAAAGTGACCGGAAGGGGTCAGGTGTATTTCATTAACAAGTTCCTGAATGGGAGGTGACGCAGATGACTAGGCCGAGAAAACAGCACCGTTACAGATGGGGACGGATTGGCCTGGCAGTTATCGTCCTGCCGGCCATTGCCCTTGGAATCGCGTCAGGTGTCAAAGCGTTGATGGCTGAGCCCGAATACGTTGATAAGGTTGTCGTGGTTGATGAGGATGAAACTCTTTGGGACATCTGCTCCAGAATCAATGACGACCGGGAAGATGTACGGATTATGATTGACCGGACCATGGACCGCAACCATATCACGGATGCTGGTGCGATTCAGCCAGGCCAGAAACTGCTCGTCCCTATTTTGAAAGAAAAATAAAATGGCCTGCTGTTGGAGGCAACCAACGGCAGGCCGGCGGAACTATATTTCCCAATAAATTCCGCCTCTATTTTAACAAATTTTGGAGGTAAAGAAAATGGCGTACACAAACTGTGATTTGATTTTATCGGTCAAAGATGCCGAAGACCATGAAAAATGGCTCAAGACAAGAGACCTTGGCATCGGTGGCAGTGATGCTGCTGTCATCATGGGGCTGAATTCGTACAAATCTCCCTACCAGCTGTGGATGGAAAAGACGGGCCAGGTAGAGCCGCCAGATCTGTCGGATAATCAGTACGTATACTGGGGCACCAAGAATGAAGCCAACATTGCTGACTGGTTCCAGGAAGAAACCGGCAAGAAGGTAAAGCGCCTGGGGACACTCCAGAGCAGGGAATACCCGTTTATGCTGGCCAACGTGGACCGTACTGTTATCGGAGAAAATGCAGGCCTTGAAATTAAGACCGCCGGCGTCAGCCAGTATAGTAAATGGAAGGATGATGAAATTCCGGATGCTTATTACTGCCAGTGCCTCCACTACATGGCAGTTACTGGGGCAGACTACTGGTACATTGCCGTTCTGCTTGGAGGAAATGAAGCCAGGTGGAAGCGGATTGAACGTAATGAAGAGGACATCAAGACACTCATCGCAGCCGAAAAGGAATTCTGGAATCTGGTGCAGACCAAAACCGCGCCGCCCGTGGATGGTTCCCTTTCCTGCTCCCAAGCACTGGCTTCCCGCTATGCCGACAGCCGTGATGAAGAAATCATGCTGCCGGAAGAAGCGGATACGCTGATTGCCCGCATCAACGGGGACAACGAAATCATGGGTAAACTCAAAGAACAGATTTCCTTGAACCAGAACCGGCTGAAAGAAATGCTGGGTGATGCGGAAGCAGGCCGCGTCGGATCATTCAAAGTTACCTGGAAAACCACCAATGGCCGAGAAACATGCCAACTGTCGAAACTCAAAAAGGCAGCCCCGGACATGTACCGGGCCTTAAAGGATAAAGGCTTTATTTCAACCGGCAAAGCAAGCCGCCGGTTTGCTATCAAAGAAGTCAAGGAGGATAAATAACCATGAACACTAAAGGCGGATTGACGAAAAGAAATACTCAGGTGCAGGAAATGCAGCAGAAGGATACATCCCTGAAAGGGCTCATCAAGGCCATGGAACCGGAAATCAAGAAAGCGCTTCCGTCTGTAATCACTCCGGAGCGCTTTACCCGTATGGTCTTCACTGCCCTTTCCAGCACGCCTAAATTGCAGCAGTGTACGCCTCAGTCATTTCTTGGAGCGATGATGCAGGCCGCTCAGCTTGGGCTGGAACCCAATACCCCAGTTGGCCAGGCATACCTGATTCCATATGGCAATGTGTGCCAGTTCCAGCTTGGATATAAAGGGCTGCTGGATTTGGCGTACAGATCCGGAGAAATCAAAGACATTCAGGCGCATGAAGTCCATGAAAACGATGAATTCGAATACGAGCTGGGCTTGGAGCCTAAACTGAAACACATCCCGGCCATGAGCAACCGCGGCCCGGTTACCATGTACTATGCCGTCTGGCATACCAAGACCGGCGGCTATGGGTTCGAAGTCATGAGCAAGGACGATGTGCTGGAATTCGCCCAGAAGAAATCAAAGAGCTTCCGCAATGGCCCGTGGCAGACTGATTTTGACGCCATGGCCAAGAAGACGGTCCTGAAGCGTGCCCTTAAATATGCGCCGATTGCCACCGATTTCGTCAAGGCAGTCGCAACAGATGAAACGGTCAAGAGCAATATTTCCGCCAACATGGAAGATGAACCGGATGAAACGATGACCATTGATGCGGAACCCATCCCTCAGAATGTGGATCCGGAGACCGGCGAAATCATTCCTGACCAGGAAGCAGCGAAATAAGGGGAGGCAGCTATGGGAGAAACAACAAAGCAAATCATTATTTCCAAAGTGAAGCTCGTGAAGGGCGGCATCCGGATTAACTATGAAAAATATCGTGACAGCTACTGGGATAACTTGCAGCTCACATCAGAAGAAAAGGCAGCGCCGGAATTCTATGATGCTTTCCAGTATCTGGGCAGCCACATTGCAGCCATCATGTCATTCACTGGAGAAGTCATGGAACACCGCATCAGACCCAATGAAGTTGTGCTGGCTTACAGCTCTTCTGGAGAACTGTCGGTAAAGTTTGGCTTCAAGCTCTACCTGCCGATTTCCGGTGAATCCGTTTCTGTCGTGACGCCAGCGCTTAAAGAGCCACCGGCTACCATGAATAATCCTACCGGTGCAGAGCATCCGAAGTTCATGGCCACACAGACATGGAAAGCCGTGCAGCATCTGCTGGATGAAACGGAAAAGTACATCAAAGGCAGACGTGCCCAGGGGAATTTGTTTGAACCCGATGCCAAATAATCCTTTCTGGATTAACGAGTTACTGGGAAACTGGCCGGCAGTGTTTGTGTGCTGCCGGCACATTCTCAGCCCTGTGAGAAAGGAGGGGATACCGTGGCGGATAAAAGAATGATGAGCAAGTCTGTCATTGATACGGATATGTTCCTTGATATGCCGGCCAGTACGCAATGCTTGTATTTCCACATGCTGCTGAGGGCAGACGATGACGGATTCTTGAAGAATGCCAAGACCATCATGCGAACCGTGGGGGCATCACCGGATGATGTGAAACTGCTTATTGCAAAGCAGTACCTAATCCCGTTCGATACTGGCATCATGGCCATCAAGCACTGGCGGATCCACAACTATATCAAGAAGGACCGCTATAAACCAACAGATTGCGAAGAAATCAAGCTGCTGGAAGTGAATGAAAAAGGCGAATATGTCTTAGCTGAGCCAAGTCGGAACCAAGTCGGCTCCAAAATGGAACCAACCTGTATCCAGTCTGGAACCGCACTGGAACCAGTTCGGAACCAAGTCGGCTCCAAAATGGAACCTCAGGATAGAGATAGAGATAGAGATAGGTTAGAGATAGAGATAGGTAAGGATAGAGATAGTAGGAAGAGAAGCTCTGCCAACAATCCAACAACTGCTGCTCAGAAATTCCAAAAGCCTACTCTCGAAGAACTCAAGGCGTACATTGCTGAGAATGGATACACCTTTTCTGCCGAAGCATTCATGGATTATTACGAAAGCAATGGATGGAAGGTGGGACGGAACCCAATGAAGTCATGGCAGGCCACCTGTAGGACTTGGCAGCGGCATGAACTGCCAAGCGGCGGCCAGGGCTCTACAGGATCCGTACCACCGGAGATTGACAACATTCCTTTTTGATGGAGGTGAGCTGTATGTATTCAACGAAAGGCTCAGTCATGGCCATGATTAATGACCTGGCTGCACAGGTGAAACAGAACGGAAAGGCGGTGGCTCCAGAACCGGTGAAGCCGGCCAAAGACGGCATCGCCTGCCAGCGTTGCGGGAATACCGGATGGGTGGCCATCACAAGAGACGATGGCACCGTAGCTATGGCTCATTGCCCAGACTGTTTTGAACGTCGGCAGGTAGCGCATCGTCTCCGTAATTCTGGCATTTCTACGAAAGATTACGAGCGGTACACGCTTGCAAGCTTTGATGAAAGCCGTAGTGTGACTGCCGGAAGAATGAAGGCCATGGCAGAAGACTGGCTGAAAGACCATACTCCGGGCGGAACTGGCTTTGGACTCTTTGGCCGCTCTGGTATGGGCAAGACTCATATCTGCATTGCCGTCTGCCAGGAACTGACGCGGCGATTCGGAGAACCGCACTTTTACTTTTCCTACCGGGCGGAAATCCCGAACCTGGTCAAAGCCGCCCGGAGTTACAGCGCAGATTATGACGTGGCCATGAAGAAGTGGAAGACCTGCCAGAACCTCTACATTGATGACCTATTCAAGTTCTCCGGCCGCGTGGAAAACGGGAAACTGGTGGACATTGACCGGGATGAGCTGAAAGTGGTCTTTGACCTGATTAATGCCAGATACCTGAACCACCTGACGACGATTTTCAGCAGCGAGTACAGCGTGGGGAACCTTGCCAGGATTGATGAAGCGCTTGGCAGCCGAATCTATGAAATGGTAAATCCGTACGCGCTGCGCGTAGAAGGGCAGAATCAGAGACTTGCGGGGTTGGGCTGATGATTAAAAACGAAGAGGGTTACGCTGATCCGACGTATGACGGCGCTTACAAAACCATCCGCCAGGAAGAAAAACGAAAGCAGGATGAGGCGGATGCCGCTAGGATGGATAAAGCCATCCACAAGGCCAGGGAAATCTTCAAGGCCTATGGGTTTGAAGTAGTTGAACGGATTGTATTGAAAAACATCCGGACTGGGAAAATCTACCGATAAGGAGGAATGGATTATGACGAACTATGAAGCGCTAAAAGCAATGAGCATGAATACACTGGCTGGATTCTTGGCCAGCATCACGACATGTGGTGATTGTCCGGCAGCTGGGAACTGTGATGGTCATGAAGTATGTACGGAGACTATGTTGGAATGGCTGACTGATGAACCTGTTTATTTAGCCAAGGGAGGGAATGAAATGGAAAATCGCACCATCTTGTTTCAGGGTAAAGAAATTGATGTGGATGATGAGCCGGGTGAAACATCTGACATGATTCATCATCCGGATCACTACATCTGGAAGGGCACAGAGTGTAAAAAAGTAATTGAAATCATGACCCGTGGCCTTTCTGGAGCGGAAGCCTACTATGTGGGGAACATTATCAAGTATCTGTACCGCTATCCGAAGAAGGGCACGTTGCTCAGCGACCTGGCAAAGGCGGAAGAATACACGAAGTTCTTATGAGAATTGTTTATGGAAGATGGAGGAAAAGCATGAATGCAGCCATTATTTTAGGGCGACTGACCCGTGACCCGGTTATTAAGGTAACGCAGGGCGGCATGACCATAGCCCGCTTCACGCTGGCGGTCAACCGATTAAATAAAACAGGCCAGAATCCGGAAGCGGATTTCATTAACTGCGTAGCATTCGGAAAAACTGCCGACGCCATTGGCAATTACGTCTACAAAGGGCAACGGCTCTTGGTAGAAGGCAGAATCCAGACAGGAAGCTATACCAGCAAAAGCGGGGAGAAAAAATTTACTACAGAAATCTCCGTGAACCGTGCTGAGTTCATCGAGAAACATTCTGAAAGCTCCACGCAAGGGAATAGTCATGCTGGCAATCAGAACGCGCCTACGGGCGGATTTGGGCAGTTTGGGACGGCAACCAAAGAACTGCCGGCAATGGAGCAGGAAGAAATTCCATTTTAAGGGGGCGGCATGAGAAAAGAAAATTTCGGACATGGATATGTCCTCGACCCCTGCTGCGGAGGGAAAAGCTTTTATTTCGACAAAGAAGAAGCAGAGAACGTGGTCGATTTCATAGACAAGCGGCGTGGTACATTTACCTACGGTGACAGAAAAGTAACAGTAGATCCGGATGAGGTTGGTGATTTCACTAATCTTAATGACACATCCGTTTGTCTGTGCGAATACAATCTTGTGGTATTCGACCCGCCACATCTTACGCGAGCAGGAGAAGGATCATACCTTCGCGAAAAGTATGGCGTACTTCCGCATGATTGGGAGAAAGAACTGAGCAGAGGATTTTCTGAATGCTTCCGCACATTGTGTGATGGCGGTGTTCTGGCGTTCAAATGGTCAGACTACGACATTCCTTTCCAGAAAGTGATTAAATTAGCGCCTTACAGGCCGCTCTTTGGTGATAGACGCGGGAGGACCCGCTGGACGTTTTTTGTAAAGTGTGAAGCGCTTAAAAAGGAGATTGACCATAGCAATGCATGACGTAATTGTGTTCGTCCTGGGAATGATGACAGGCGGATTTCTTGCTACCGGCCTTTTGAACCTGTTTTTGATTAACCGTGAGAGGTAATGCGCGATGGGTCGAAAGAACAAACGGAGACGGACGGACACGGAGCAGGATCTTCAAGCAGTACGAAAAGAGCTGCTTAAAAAGCGGGGAGAGTATCATCGGTGCGCATATTGCGGCAGGAAGTTGTATCCGGGGCAATGGCATTGGATGTATGACGAATTCGGCCAGCGTGTCTGTAAGTGTAACGATGAGCGGACGTGCCAAGCGAATCGCCGCCCGGAATGCGAAGAATCTTTCAGAAAGGCGATGAGGATGTGAGAAGAATTTTATATGAAAACGGATTCGAATTTCTTATAGCCGTCGGGTTGGTATTGATGCTGGGTGCCGTAGGGCTTGGAATCGAATGGTATGTGTATGATACAGGACAGCTTAAAGAACATATGACATTCCTTGAATGGTTGCTGATTCAGAAATAATGGGAGGATGGTATGGAGTTTATCGTAGAAGGGACCCCGCAAGGGAAAGCAAGACCGCGGTTCAGCAAGAAAAGTGGGACCGTTTATACGCCAGCGAAAACGGCCAAGTATGAACGGCTGATTCGAAAAGCGTTCCTGGCCGCCGGAGGGAAGGCCATCACATCTGATTGTTATGTTGGGATTACAGTTGATGCCTACTTCCAGATTCCCAAGTCGTATACGAAGGGAAAGCGGCTGGCGTGCCAGCATAATATCAACCGTCCGGCCAAGAAACCGGATATTGATAACACACTGAAAGTCGTCCTGGATGCGCTGAACAAGGCAGCCTATGAAGATGACAAGCAAGTGGTCGAAGTTTCCTGCCGGAAATGGTACTCTCGGAGCGCCGGCTACTTGCGGATCAGCGTGAGGGAAGTGAAACAGTAGTGTGAGCAAGGCAGATTATTCCCCTGCCTTGCTTTCTCAATTCAAAGATGGGAGGAAGCAGGATGTATCATAACGATTATATCGACGCGGTGAAAGAATACTTGCGCCGGTATCGAGAGTTTTCTCAGTATATTGCGAACGTCAAAACCGATATCGAAGAATGCCAGCGCATGTTGGAACTGGAAGCGGCACCGGCAGCGTCGTCGATATCTCCAACTGGCGGCTGCGGTGGCGGCGAAAAGGTGAGCCAGGAAGAGCGCATGTACATGCAGCGTGAGGACTTGCAGCAGAAGATCCGGAAATATCGTGCTGACTTGCAGCAGATTGAACCTCTCATCCGGCGCCTGGATAGCTCTATGGCATCATTGAAGAACATCAATGAGACGGATGCCAGAATCTTAGAGAGCAGATACATTGATGATGCATCCTGGGAAAGTACGGCTCGGTACGCCTGCTGTAGTGTTGGTTCCTGCCGGAGGCGGTCGCGCACTGCGCTCAAGACATTGACTGGCATGATGTTTGGCCCGGATGCTGTGCCAATGCAGACATCGGTCGTGTTCTTCAAACGATAATAGATATATCAACATCCATGTGAATAACTATGTGGATAACTATAGCATGGACACTTTCTGAACAGTTTCCGGCAGAAACATGACTGATTGTTGAATGATTTGTGTACGGAATGTGCGGATGCTTTGTGTTATACTAATACCATCGAAAATTGAACAGGGAACAGACAGCCACGCAGACCAGCGTGGTTTTTGTTTTCTTATTTTGAAATCGGAAACCGAAATGGAAAATGGAAATGGAATTTGATTTTTTATTTTGGTTTCCATTTCTTTTTTGAATAGGAAAGGATGTGAGGCAGCGTGGCCAGGGCATTTGCTAAAGACATTTACAATAGCCAGCGATGGCGAAAGGTGGCTCATGCTTATGCAGAGTCACAGCACTACGTGTGTGAGCGATGCCATAACCGTTCCTTTGTTGGGACTGGGAAGCCGCCCAGATTTATCGTCCACCACAAGACGCACTTGTCTCCGGAGAATGTAGGGGATGACAGCGTGGTGTATGGCTGGGATAACTTAGAGCTACTATGTATCTACTGCCACAACGCTGTGCATGGTACAGGCATGGGCAGGGAGTGCGTGTTCGACGATGATGGCAATCCCATTGGCATCATGGAACATAACCGCTAATCCCCCCGGTCTCCCCTTTTGGGAGCCTGAAAAATGCCGCCGGGGGCGGGCCTTTCTGTGATACAAACGGCATCCGCCAAGGGGGTGTAGTATCAAAACCAAAGGGAAAATAGCAAAAGAAACGTCAATAAGTAAGGAGGTGATGGAGTGAGACAGATTAAACCGGAAACAGCGATTAGAAGAAGGGTGAAAGCCTTGCAGGAAGCATTGAAAGCCGCCGATGAAGAGAAGCAGACTGTCGTGAGCCCGCTGATCGGGCAGGTGGCACGCCTGGAATACCAGTTGCAGAAGCTCATGGAGCAGCTGGAAGAGGTCGGATTTGTTGAAGAATATAAGAACGGCGAGAATCAGTTTGGAACCAAAGAATCAACGGTTTCAAAGGCCTACTCCACCACGTTCAAGAATTATGTGAGCGCCATCCGTACTCTGGTGCAATGCCTTCCGGCCACAGCGGCTCCTGATGCAGAGGATACGCTGACGGAATTCATCAAAAACAGGCCTTGAATTACATTGAAAAATACTATGGCGGCATAAAATCCGGGCAGATAGTGGTATCTGATAAGGTACGGCGGGTATTCAAGCATCTGACGGAAAAAATAAATAACCAAAATTCGCAGTATATCTACGACGATGCCAAAGCCCAGTATGCCATTGATTTTATTCAGACCTTCTGCAAGCATAGCAAAGGCAAGTGGGGCGGCAAGCCAGTCATCCTGGAGCTGTGGCAAAAGGCCATCACGGCAGCGCTCTTTGGATTCGTAGATAAAGATACTGGTCTCCGGGAATACCGGCAGCTAATTCTTATCGTCGCCCGTAAAAACGGCAAATCAACGTTTGCTTCCTGCTTAGGACTGTTTTTACTGGTGGCGGACGGGGAAGCCGGCCCGGAAATCTATTCCGCTGCCACTAAAAAGGACCAGGCAAAAATCATTTGGCGTGAAGCCTGCTCAATGATCAAGAAGTCGCCGGCATTAAATAAGAAGCTGGACCTGCGTGTATCCGTCATCCGGTCACGTTTCAATGAGGGCACGTTTGAGCCTTTGGGCTCCGACTCTGATAAATTGGACGGCCTCAACGTGCATGGAGCATTGATTGATGAATTGCACGCCCTGAAGGATAAGAACCTATATGATGTACTCATCGACGGCATGACGGCCCGTGAACAGCCGCTCTGTATCATTACCACGACGGCCGGCACGGTCCGCGATAACATTTATGACCTGAAATACGATGAATGCGAACGCATCATCAACGGATATGAGGATCCGGCAGGCTATAAGGATGAAACCATCCTCCCTATCGTCTATGAACTGGATAAAAGGGAAGAGTGGACGGACCCAGCGTGCTGGGCAAAAGCCAATCCAGGCCTAGGGAGCATTAAGAATACCCAGACACTGGCACAGAAAGTCTACCAGGCGCAGCATGATGCGCTCAGAGTCAAGAACTTATTGTGCAAGGACTTCAATATCCGCGAAACCAGCGGGGAAGCATTCTTTACATTCGACCAGCTTAACAATGAAACCACCTATGACATGAAGGCTCTCAAGCCTAAGTATGGAATAGGTGGTTTTGATTTGTCCGAAACAACGGACCTGACATGCGCTACGATGTTGTTTTGCGTCCGTGATGATCCGAATATTTACATCAAGCAAATGTACTGGATCCCGGAAGATTTACTGGAAAAACGTGTGCATGAAGACCAGGTCCCTTATGATATCTGGAAGAAAAAGGGCTGGCTCCGAACATCGCCCGGCTTCCGAAATGATTACAGGCTCATCCTTCAATGGTTCGTCGATGAAATGGAACAAGATGACATCTATTTGTTCAAGTGCGGATACGACCGATGGAGTGCAGCCTACCTGGTGCAGAGCATGAAAGAGCGTTTTGGCGATGACGTGATGGTTCCGGTAGCACAGGGCAAGCAGACATTATCCGGACCAATGAAGAATCTGGCAGCCGATTTGGCCGCCAAGCGGATTGTTTATGGCAACAACCCAATCTTGAAATGGTGCATGACGAACGTGGCCGTCGATGTAGACCGCAACGACAACATTCAGCCATGCAAAACGTCTAATCCGAGAAAGCGTATTGATGGGTTTGCCTCTTTACTGGACGCCTATACAGCGCTGGAACAGAACAAAGAAGACTACATGAACCTTATTTGAAAGGGGGTGAAGACTTGGAATTAAGAAGCATGATGCAGTCCATTTTTGGGCGGCTGTTCAGACATGACGGTTTGACCAGGGCAAAGCTGTTGGATGGCTATTCCAACGACTACGTACCATTTGATGGCAATGTCTACGACACTGCCACCGGGCGGAACTGCATCGACACCATTGCCCGCCATGCCGGGAAGCTGCATCCAAAGCACATTATCCGGCGGGACGGAAATATCGTGAAAAATGCAGATGACAAGCTGCAATACATCTTGTCTATCCGGCCTAATCCATTGATGACGACATCGGAGTTCATCGAGAAGATTGTTGCCCAGTATTACTGCTACAATAACCTGTTCGTCTATATCCAGCGGAACCAGAATGGAGACATTACTGCATTATGGCCATTGAACTTTAATAACCTGGAACTGTTCGAGGACCGCCAAGGGAATCTATACTGCCAGTTCACTTTCGGCTCTGGAGAGCAGGCAACAGTCCCGTATGAGGAACTGATTCACATCCGGAGGCACTATAACCGCGATGAAGTTTTTGGTGATCCGGAGGGGCAGATTCTCACGGAAGATATCAACCTACTGAAATCCGTCAAGACTGCCATTATCAACGTGGTCAAGAATTTCAGCAAGCTCCGTGGCGTCATCCAGTGGACTGGCACGGTCCGCCCGGAAGATCAGGAGGCCATGTGGCAGAAATTTGTTGATTCCTTCGCTGGGCCTTCCAATGGCAGCGGCATCGGATCATTGGATAATCGTGGCAAGTTTCAGCAGCTCACCACTGATACCCAGACGTTTGATGCCAGCCAGATGACGTTTGCCCGGGATAATCTCTACAAGTATTTTGGAGTCAACGAGAAAATCGTTTCCGGGAAATTCACGGAAGAGGAATACCAGGCCTTCTATGAAAGCGTCATCGCGCCGATTGCCATTAAATTGTCTCAGGAATTTACTGAAAAGCTCTTCACCCAGAAGGAACGCGGCTTTGGAAATGAGGTTTTGTTTGAAGCCAACCGCCTGGCGTATATGAGTACGGCATCAAAGGTAAAGATTGCAGAGGCTATGATTCCGGCTGGCGCCATCAAACGGAATGAAATCCGTGAGTTATTCGGATATGCCGGCCTGCCTGGCAAGGAAGGCGAGGAAATTGTAGTATCGCTGAACTACGTGAAAGCAAAGGACCAGTCTCTTTATCAGACTGGTAAGGATGACAATGATAATGGCGCATCGGAAGGAGGTGATGGGGATGGAGAAGAAGATTGAGTGCAGACGGCTGGCGCTGAGAGCTGCCGACCAGGAAGGCGGAGGGGAAGGCCTCCATGTTGAAGGTTATGCAGCTGTATTCAATGAAAAAACACTGCTGTGGGAATCGCCATATAGTGGGATAAAGTATTACGAAGTCATTGATAGAAACGCTGTTGATGCCAATACGGACATGAGTGACGTTATCCTTAGGTATAATCACTCTGATGCGGCACTTATCCTGGCACGCACGTCCAATGGCTCTATGAAAATTGCAGCCGATGAACGAGGAATCAAGGTAGAGGCCGACATCGCGCCGACAACGGCCGGCAAGGATATCTATCAGCTGATTAAGCGCGGGGACATCAATAAAATGTCCTTTGCCTTCACAGTAGACAAGGACGACTGGGAAAATGATTCCGCGGCCAAAGAGCAGACCAGGACCATCAAGCACATTGACATGATTGTGGATGCCAGCCCGGTGGATTTCCCAGCCTACGATGGCACCAGCATTGCCGCCCGTGGCCATGATGGCATCATCGAAGAGTTGAAGCGCCATGAACAGGACGCGGCACTCCGTGAAAAGCTGATTGTTGAAACGTATCTATGAGAAAAGGAGACAACTATGAATAAGAGACTTTTTGAAATCAGAAGCCGTAAAGAAGAAATCAGGGCCGCGCTCCAGGGAGACGGCAAAGTTGACCTGAAAGCACTCCAGGAAGAACTGAGAAAGCTGGATGCTGAGCAGAAAGAAATTGAAGAACGTGAAAAGATTGCCGAAGGTATCAATCTGGGGAACAATCCGGAAGGCGTACATGGCCGCCAGAAGCCGAAGGCAAATGAAACTGCCAAGGGGCTTGACTCCGATGAATACCGTAAGGCCTTCATGGACTATGTTGTACGTGGCATTGCCATCCCGGCTGAGTTCCGTGCAGCAACTACTACGACTGATGCAGGCGCACTGATTCCACCGACCACTCTCAATCGTGTCATTGAAAAGCTGCGCACCTATGGCAACATCCTGCCGCTGGTAACCCGCACTGCGTACAAGTCTGGCCTGGCTATCCCGACTTCCGAGGTTAAGCCTGTAGCCACCTGGGTGGCAGAAGGCGCTACTTCTGATAAGCAGAAAAAGACCCTTGGCACAGTTACTTTCAGCCACTTCAAGCTGCGCTGTGCGGTCGCTGTAACTCTGGAATCCGAATACATGACTCTGTCTGCATTCGAAGATACCATTGTTTCCAACATTGCAGAGGCTATGGCCGTTGCGCTGGAAGAAGCTATTATCAAGGGCACTGGCTCTGGCCAGCCGACCGGCATCATCAAAGACCTTACCAAGGGCTCTACTCTCAGCGTTACCAAGCTGGGCCTTGATACTATCACCGGCGCAGAAGGCAAGGTCCCGCAGGCCTATGAAGCTGGCGCTGTATGGGTCATGACCAAAGGCACCTTTATGCAATTCATGGGGATGACCGACTCTGCCGGCCAGCCGATTGCCCGCGTCAATGCAGGCGTCAATGGCGTCCCGGAACGTGTCCTCCTGGGTCGCAATGTAGTTCTCTGTGATTATCTGCCGGACTTCTCCGCAGCACTCACTAAGAACGATGTTTTCGCTTTCATTTATCGCATGAAGGACTATGTCCTCAACACCAACTACAACGTTTCCATGAAGGTCTATGAAGACAACGACACCGACGACCTGGTAAGAAAGTCCATCATGATTGCGGACGGCCGCCCGGTTGACTTCAACTCCCTTGTCCTGCTGACTGGCAATAAGACAGCGTAAGGAGTGACGAACCATGGCCGTAACGCTTGCCCAGGCAAAGAATTATTTAAAACTAGATAATGACATTACCGACGATGATGAACTGGTAACGAGCCTGATCAGCGCGGCCGGCGACTATGTAAGACGGACGACGGGGAAGGTCAATACTGGCGATAATCAAAGCCAGCTATATGATCTCTGTATCAAAATGCTGGTGGCGCACTGGTATGAAACCCGTGCTGTTTACAGCCAGAAGCCGGGCGCCATCAACGTGATTCCCCATACTGTGACCGCTTTGCTGACTCATATTGCCCAGTGCAGTGACTACCCGGAGGGATAGCCTATGATTAATGTTGAAATCGGGTCACTCGATAAAAGAATCCATATCATGCAGTACCAGGAAAGTACCGATGAATATGGGCTTACCCATCAGACCCTGGCTGATGCTATCGGCAATGCCATTTGGGCCCGTATCGAACCGGCACGCGGCAAGACCTACTATGAGCAGTATAAAGACAAAGTTGAGTTCGTCACCAAGGTCACGATTCGTTACCGGAAAGGGATTACCCCGGATATGCTGGTGCAGTATGCGGGCACTACCTATCGTATCATGTCGGTTGTTGACCCGTATGAGGCCCACGTAAAACTGGAACTCATGTGCAACATAAAGGAGCGAGGTGATTCTGGTGTTGATTGAAGAATTTGTCAGGCGGCTGGATGAAATGAGAATCCAGTATCCGGGCGACGCGGAAGACGTGCTGGAAGCCGGCGCCAAGAAGATGACGAAGGCCATCCGGAAGGCGTCCCCTGTCGGGGATACGAACCACCCGCACAAATTGAAGAAGTCGTGGCGCTGCAAGATTAAGGGATACAGGGCGGCAGATACCCGCGCGGAAATCCGTTCTACGGCACCTCATTTCCATTTGGTGAACCGTGGCGTGCAGAACCCAAAGGATACGCATGGCAATCCGAAACCGGAATGGCGCAGCGCTTTGAACCGTCATAAGGGATTCTTGCAGAAAGCGGTGCAGGACAACTGGGACGGCATCAAGGATGGCATGGCCAAAGACTTCTACCAGAAAGTACGTGATCACCTTGGCTAAGATCGTAAGACAGATTGATGCACTGAGCGCTGTTATCCAAGCCGTTTCCAAAGCAACCGGATGCAAAGTCTATTCGGATGAGGTCCTTGAGAAGTTCAAGAAGCCGTGCTTTTTCGTTTCGGCATCGTCCCGCATGACTACGTATACGGATAATGTAGTAGAGAAAGAGCTGACCATTGCCCTGACGTATTTCCCCAGGGATAACGAAAAGAATGAAATAACCTACTTAGGGATTGTTGACCTCATTCAGCGACTCTTCCAGTCTGGTGTTCAGGTTGGGGACCGATATCTTCACGTCGAAAGCGTAGAGGATGACCGTACCGGGGAAGAGCAGGACATCTTGCAGGTAACCATAGTGATTCCGTTCTTGGAACAGGTTGAAAAGCCTTCTGGCGGGAATGTTGAAATCATGGGTGAAGTTGAACTGAATATCCATACCATCTCCAACAAACAGCGCAGCACTGCTGCGGACGAGAAATGGAATTCGAAGATTGATTCAGGAACTATATGAAGGAGTGAAGATATATGGCAAAACTCGGAATGCCTTCCGTAAACATTGCGTTTATTGAAGCCGGCATTGAAGCCATTGAGCGCAGCCAGCGTGGCATTGTGGCTCTTCTGCTCGAAGAGCCGCAGGATACCATCACAAAATTGCTGACTGACCATAAAATTACTAGTGGCACCACTTCAAAGGATGTGGCTGCCATTACCAACCCGTTTACCGTTTATACCACCGATGATATTCCGTCGGAGATGACTGACGATAATCGTGATTACATCACGAAATGTCTCATTGGGTATACTAAGACGCCCTACCGCGTCAAAGTGTATTTGCAGGCAACAAATGAGACAAAAGACAGCTCTGAGGATAAGTTCGCAGATACGCTCAAGATCCTGGCAACAGACCGCTGGGATTATCTGGCTATCCCGTCCATCGCTACGGCCCAGTTGGAATCTGTAGCCACCTGGCTCAAGACGAACCGTGAAAACAAGTTCAAGAAATCCAAGGTTGTGCTGCCCGGATACAGCGCAGACTATGAAGGCGTCATCAATTTCTCGAACACTACCATCAAGACCAAAACTAAATCGTATACTGGCGCTCAGTACACGCCACGTATTGCCGGCCTGATTGCAGGAACCCCGATGACAATTTCTGCAACATATGCCCCGCTGGCGGAAGTCATTGACTGCGATAAATACAGCCTTGACGAAAACGACGAGAAGGTTAATAAGGGCGAGTTTTTCGTTTGGTATGACGGCGAAAAGTTCAAGATGAGCCGTGCCATGAACTCTTTGGTCACTACGACTCAGGGGAAACTGGAAGCCTATCAGACCATCAAGACCGTGGATGTCATGGACATGATGTATGACGACATCAAGAAAACCGCCCAAGACAGCTACATCGGCAAATACACGAACGATTACGACAACAAGCAGCTGCTGATTACTGCGATTGGTGGCTATTTCAAAGAACTGGAAGATGGCCGCCTCTTACAGAAAGGCTATTCCACGATTGATATCGACGTAGAAGCCGTAAAAACGTATCAGCTCGAACATGGCCTGTATACGAAGGACGAACTTGCCGACATGTCTGATTTGGAAATCAAGAAACTGGATACGAAAAAGAAAGTATTCCTGACCGCCAAGGTGAAAATTCTTGATGCAATGGAAGATATCGAACTTCCAATCAATATTTAAGGAGGTGTTGAACTATGGCAGATTCTATGGTAGCACAGCAGGTTATGTCCGGCACCGAAGGTGAAGTATGGATCGATTCTGATTACATGGCTCAGGTAACTGCGTTCCAGGCCGAAGTGAATCTGGTAAAAGAAGAAGTCAACCAGGTTAAAAAGCGCGGCAAGCAGTACAAGACAACCGGATGGGAAGGGAAAGGCAAAATCAAAATGAACCACATCTCTTCCTACATGATTGATAAAATGGCTGATAACATTAAAAATGGCCATCAGACGGTTTGCACCATCATTGCCAAGCTGTCTGATCCGGACGCTATCGGAGATGAACGTGTCTGCATCCGCGACGCGACCTTTGATAAGTTGACGCTCATGGATTGGGAAGCGAAAAAACTGACCGAAGACAGCTATGACTTCACGTTTACGGATTTTGATATTCTGGACCGCGCGTCTGAATAAGAAAGGCAAGGTAATCTATGAATTTAGCAGAGGCATTGCTTGCAGCTGATGCAGGCAAGGTAATGAAGAAAGCAACGAAAGATTTCGAAGTAAAGCGACTCTCCGGCATTATCGGTGAGCCGTTTGTGCTTCATCTGAGCCAGATTCCATCCCGGCGCGTAAGGGAAATTCAGGACGGCGCGGTAAAGTTTGACCGCAATAATAAGCCGGTTGGCGCTGATACCTACAAGTTACAGATCATGCTGCTGGTTGACGGCATCACAAACAAGGATTTCGACAGCAGAGAGGTCCTCAAGCACTACGGGGCCGGGACCAGAAAAGATTTGTTTGAAAAGCTGTTCAATGCCGGCGAAATTGCTGACATTGCGGAACAGATTACGGAACTCTGCGGCTTTGGCGGTGAGCAGAGTGCTGCAAGGGTTGAAGAAGTAAAAAACTGATAGATTCCGACGGGGATGTTCAGACCATGTACTGGCACTATGTCAGGCATGGCGTGAAACCGTCGGAGTGGTTTGCGATGGGCCCGGGCGAGCGTGTAGTTCTCCGGGCTTTTATGTTGAAAGAAATCGAAGGCGAAGAACATGCCCGCGAACAAATGGAAAACAAAGTGAAAGGAGGTTAACGTATGGCCGAAATTATTGATGTAATCATGAGACTCCAGGACAATGTCACAAGCGGGCTGGCAAGGATCCGGAACAGTATGGAAGAAACCAGTAGAGCCAACCAGCGTATGGGGCGTGATATTTCCAAAGCGGGGAAGAATGTCAGCGATTTAGGTGAAGCCATGCTCCCGGCGGCTGCGGGCATTACGGCTCTGGGTGCAGCAAGTGTTAAGACATTCATGAATTTCGACCAGACCATCACAGCGGCAGGTGTCAAGGCTGGAGCCACGACGGAAGAGCTGAACCAGATGCGGGAAGCAGCTTCTAAGATGGGCGCCGATTTCCCTATCAGCGCCCAGGAAGCAGCAGAAGGCATGGATAGACTGGCGGCGGGCGGCTTCAATGCTTCCCAGTCTATCGCGGCCATGCCTGGCATCATCGAGGCATCTATTGCATCCGGCGAGGATCTAGCCACTACGTCTGATGTCGTAACCTCTGCTTTGTCCATCTGGAACCTGACTCAGGGCGATGTGGCGGCCAACACCACGCACGTCGCCGACGTTATCCAGGCTGCGGCGAACGCTTCAAAGCTGGGTATGCAGGACTTTGGCCTTGCAATGCAGTATGCAGGCGCTCCAGCGGCCGCACTGGGCGTAAGCATTGAAGAACTTGGCACTGCTATGGCGGTTATGTCAAACAACGGCATTGAAGCCAGCTCGATTGGTACCGGCCTCCGGTCCATGATGAGCCGTCTGGCATCGCCTCCGAAAGATGCTGCCAATGCCATCGAACAGATGGGGCTCAAGATTAAAGATGCAAGCGGTAACTTTGTCGGACTGGAAAACGTCATCGGGCAGATGCGGACGGCCATGGCCGGCATGTCGAATACGGAACAGGTAGCCATGGCCAAAGCTATTGCTGGCGAAGATGCTTACAGCGGTCTGTTATCTTTGATTAAGACTAGCCCCGAAGCATACAAGCAGGCTGCGGATGCCATCAATAACAGTTCCGGCAGCAGCCACCAGGCGTACATGACAATGCAGAAGACGCTCAAGGGCTCCATTGATTCCCTCATGGGGTCCGTTGAAGCTCTGGGCCTGTCCTTTGGCTCTGCCCTGGCACCAACAATTCAGTGGGCGGCCGGCGGCATCAAGGCGCTGGCGGATGCTCTTACAAACCTTTCTCCGGAAACCAAGAACATGATTGTTCAGATAGCCGGGGCATTTGTTGGGCTTACTGGTTTTACTATTGCCGCTGGCAAGGCCATTACCATCGGCGGAAACATGGCCAAGGTATACGGCCAGATTGGTACGGTGATGAATGGCGGGACCATCAGCAACAAGGCCTTGCAGTTTGCCGTTCAGGGTGTGATGCGGGGCTTCACCATGCTGCGCACGGCGTCCGTGGCCATGCTGGGACCATGGGGCATTGTGATTGCTGCTATTGCGGCAGCAGCTTTCCTCATCTATCGGAACTGGGACCGTATCGGCCCGTTCTTCCAGCGGCTTTGGACGCAGATCAAGAGCGCATTCAATGCCGCGGTGAGCATGATCCAGCCGGCTATTTTAAAACTACAGATGGTCTGGCATACACTCACCCAGGCATTCCAGAACGGGACCGGCGTTTTCAGAGTCTTGAACATGCTTTCTGATGTGCTGGCCGGAGTCATCGGCGGACAGCTCTATGCGGCGTTTGTCATCGTCTCTAGTGTTATCACTGGGGCAGTCACGGCAGCATTCAGTATCCTGGGCTCGATTGTCACGGCGGCTCTGGGCGTGTTCAGTGGGCTGATTGAATTCATTACGGGTGTTTTTACCGGCGATTGGTCCATGGCTTGGCAAGGCGTTGTTGACATTTTCAGCAGCATCTTCGGCGGCTTGAAGGGAATTTGCGACGGCATTCTGCAAGGTATCAAAGCAGCCATCAACGGTGTAATCGGCGGAATCAATTCAATTTCCGTTGATATCCCTGACTGGGTTCCAAAATACGGCGGCAGCCACTTTGGATTGAATATCCCTTACTTGTACAATGGCACGACCAACTGGCAGGGCGGCGCAGCGGCAGTCAATGACCGCGGCGCTGAAATCATCAATCTTCCGTCCGGAGCGCAGGTCATTCCGCACAGCCAGTCTATGAGAAATGCATACAACATGGGCGCGGAATCCGGGAACCTCAGGACCGGCGGAGGGATTACCGTTAACATCAGCGGCGTGACCATCAATAACGGCTCCGATATCCGAGAATTTGCCCGTAAAGTGGCAGAACAAATCCATTATGAGATGGAAAAGGAAGCCATTAATTCTACAGTGGGGGCGATCTGATGAGTAGTTTCTTAAACTTTATGAGTACCGCTTCCAGCATACTGGGGAGTGTTCTTGGAGCCCTGGGCGGTAATGGTGGAGACGGTTGTGTATTTACGTTGTCCGGCGGCGGCAGCAGTGTCGCCTTCCCTGTCAGCCCACCTGATTTCGAAGTGGTGAACCCGTACAATAACAGCACGGTCAACATCAACAATTTGGGCGAAATCAATATGATCGGCAAGCGCGGCCTGGCCACGATGAAATTTTCATCGTTCTTCCCTGCACAGGATTACAATTTCCTGCAAACAGTGATGGCCGGCAGCCCATATGAGCTGGTAGGCAAGGTCAAGCAGATGGCAGAAAGCGGGCAGCCGTGCCGCATCAGCATCACGGGTACAGATGTCAGCCTGCCGGTCACGATTGATGAGTTTGTTTATAAAGAAAAAGACGGCAGCGGCGATGTGTATTTCAGCTTGACTCTGAAAGAATACCGCTACATCATGCCCCAGGCTGACGTTCTGAGCGATACGACTGGCCTAAAGAGCCGTGTCGCAGAGACTGGCGCAAGCAAGGAAACCACCTGCCTGGGGGCCATGCACGCGCTGGACAATGCGCAGAAGGCCTTCCAGAAGACCACCAGCATTGTCAATCAAGGCAAGCGTGCCCTTGGCCTGTATAAAAGCATGGTGAAATCCGGCGGCATCCCTGCCGGCACGGTACTCACGACCGTTGCTAATGCTGTCCGGACGGGTGGCAAGAGCCTGTATAAGTTCTAAGAGGGATAGAGATATGTTAAGCATTCGCTATAGTGACCCACCTGAAACGGAAAAAGAGACAAAAGCCCGCAAGGATAGCAAGGGGGCTGAGCCGAAAAACAGCTTTGACATCACGAACTATGTGCAGAAGCTTTCGTGGTCCGGAGACAGTCAGCAGGCCGCCCGCAAGCTTGAATTTTCCATCGCATACAACACGCCGGACAAGGATAAGACGTTTGTGCCGCTTGATTTGAAAATCGGCGGATTCATCTACTTGTTTTACCGGGAAAAGGATACGGATCCGGAGATTGAAATCTTCCAGGGGCGCATCTTCTACCGGAAACGTGTGACGGATTCCTATACATTCGATTTTTCCTGCTTTGATGACATGATTTATTTGGCTAAGAGCAACATCAGGGCAGTCATCACCGGCACGGTGGCGGCTGGCATTCAGCAGGTGTGCAAAGAGATTGGCATACCCGTTGGGACTCTTCCGGATGGGCTTGATGCATCCGTTGACTATATTGCGGATGATAAGAGCGGGACGGAAGTGCTGCGGGCCCTCCTTGACGTCCAGCAGACGGCTGATAAGGCTGCCAAGAAGGACACCTACTATTTGCCGGTATGCATCAATGGCCAGGTCAATGTCATCAAGAAAGGCGAGCTGATTGACGGGTATGTAGCAACGGCGGACACCAACACGTTCAGCACGGAGCATTCAGAAAGCATCGAGAATATGGTCAACCGGATAAAAGCAGTAGATGACAACGGGACCATTTGCCAGATGTTCACGATAAACGACGACGTGACGCACTACGGCATGATTCAGAAAATCTACAAGATGCAGCCGCCTAAACCTGATGAAACAGTGGATAATGTCATCGCCGCCAAAGCCCAGCTGGCACGGCTGAAAGATGAATCGAGTCTGAAAGGGCTCGGAAACGTCCAGTGCATCACCGGATACAGCATCAAAGTGCAGGAAGAACAGCTTACGGGTACGTTCTATATCAAAAGCGATACCCACAATTTTGAAAATAACGTTCATACGATGGATTTGACGCTTGAATATATTCCGGATCAGCCGGAACAGCCGGAGATTGAGCAGGTAGACTATGCAACACCGGTGTTCAACAGCTCGAAGGACCGCATGAAGAACAAGGAGGGCATTTCCAATGGCTCTGCTGATGTCGATGCGGGAATATCTGCCGGCTGGGATGCTTGGGGCGGCCAGACGATGAACAACGGGCGTGAAGGCTGCGCTGAATTTGTTGGCAAGTGCGGCAGCTATTACAGTCCGTTCCTGGCGCAGGAAGCCAACAATGGCGTTGTCTATTGCCCTACGATGGTGGCCGATGCGGATGCAGCCGGCCTGTTGTCGTATGATACCAGTGACCTACAGAAGGGCGATGTCATTGTCTATGGTGATGACGACCACGTTGTTATCTACGATGGCCAGGGCGGCTATTACGGCAATAGCTCATCCCGCAATGTCACTGTTCATGGCAGCGACTACACGGAAATGGGGATGCCGGTCACGAAAGTCATTAAAGCATCAAGGGGGTGACGATGAATGAAGAAAACAGACAATCCATACAAGGGCCTTGTGGACTTAAACCGGAAGCTGGCAGAGAGAGCTGCATTGCAGCCGACTGCCGGCATCGGCGTTATCGTCAGCCCACCTCCGGAGATTCAGATCCGATACAATGGCTACGTCTTAAACAAGAAACATTTGTGGATTGATGACTACTGGATCCCCGGACACACGCGCCATATGGTAGGTTCAACAGCAAACCGTGCTGGCGGCTCTGGCGATGCTGCTTATGAATCTCACAACCATCCGATTGACAACGATGAACGGCTGACAGATACATGGAAAGTGGGCGACAAGGTCCTTCTGCTGCCTGTCACTGGGGATGATAACAAGACCACAAAGCAGTATATCGTGGGGATGAAACTAAGGAGGCTTGACGGCAATGAGTAATCCATTTGTGGTAGGCCCATCTACATCAGAAACGGCAACCCAGAGCCTTCCTACGTTCACTGAATTCGCCTGGGACTTTGATAAGGATGATTTCATTTACCAACGTGACGGGTCCCATGCAATTGTGACCGGGAAGGAAGCTATCAAGGTATGGGTGCTGCATGTACTCCGATGCGAACGGTATCGGTATCTTGCATACTTTGATGACTACGGCATCGAGCTTGAAAAGTTTATCGGTACAGGCCCCAATGATGGGCAGCGGAGTTCTGAGCTTTTCCGCTATGTAAAGGAAGGGCTCATGGTTAACCCATACATTACGGATGTTACGGCATTGCAGGTCACCCAGGAACACAAGAAAATTACAATGGTGATTCACCTGGAAACTGTTTATGGTGAGGTTGAAATGGGAATCGAGGTGTAAAGATGTTCGAAGCAGAAACAAGGTCCGTTATCCTGGAACGGCTGAAAAAATATTATGCAGAATTCAAAGGGACGGACGTAAGCGCTGTGGAAGGCACGTTTTCCTTTGATACCCTGGCAGCCAATGCGAAAGAATTTGAAAAGGCCTACGCTGAAATGGACTTGATGATGGACGCCGCCTTCCCACAGACAAGCTGGGGCATCTACCTGGACAGGCTGGCGGATGAACTGGCAGGATTGTCCAGAAGAGCTGCAACACCGGCAGTGGTTACGCTATCCATTACCGGCACCGCTGGCGTAATCGTTCCGGCTGGCTCATTATTCGCAACGGGCAGCGGCACGAACTTTGCCACCGATGAGACAGTGAAGCTGGACGACAAGGGCACGGGTACTGTAAAGGCCACGGCACAGAGTACCGGAGCGGGCGGCAATGTGGCAGCGGGGTCCATCACGGTTATACCAGTTAGTATCTACGGCGTCAGCAAAGTTACGAATGAGGCGGCTGCCTACAACGGGTACGAAGAAGAAACTGACGGGGCCTTGTTGGAACGGCTACTGTTCGCAGTGAGACAGCCAGCCACATCTGGCAATGTATACCATTACATTGAGTGGTCCACATCGGTCAGCGGTGTTGGTGCTGTCAAAGTGCTGCCACTCTGGAGTGGCAACGGGACCGTCAAAGTTATCGTTGTCGATGCCAATAAAGACACGCCTAGTGAAGACCTGCTGCAAAAAGTGCGGGATACCATCATGGAGAACGCTCCAATCGGGGCGGCTGTGACCGTCACAGCACCTGTTTTGAAAACGGTCAATGTAGCTCTCAAGGTAACCGACGGGACTGGCAACGCGGATGCCATCAAAGCGGCTCTGACAAAATATTTCAAGGCCAGCGTGTTCGGCACAAACTACACTACGCAGAAGGCAACTGACACGGTGACCATCTCTTATGCCCAGATCGGCCGTATCATCCTGGACAACTCCGATACGACCGGGGTAAACGATTATGATGATCTGACGATTAATGACGGTACTGAAAATATCGTTTGCGCTGTAGATAATCTTCCTGTTGTTGGGACGGTGACGCTGACATGAGTGATCATAATTGGATGCGGCAAAGCATTGTAGACATCCTGCAATACCTGCCGGCGTTTCTGGCTCATAGCCAGCAGTTCAAGGCAACGAATGATGCCGACAGCAAAGAACACGACGCCATCCGGATTGATTTGCAGGATGTGCTGGACCAGTTCTATGTAAAGTCTGCTACCTGGGGCCTTGAACGTTGGGAAGAGCTGTGCGGTATTGCCACAGATAAAACGCTCAGCGATAGTGTACGACGCAGCACGATAATCGCAAAGCTCCAAAATCCGGGCAGCGTGACGGAAGTTTTCCTGACGAACCTGATTAACGGATACATTGCGGACCAGCAGGGGTATATCATCAGCTATCCAAGTGAGTACCGGATTGAAGTGCTTTATCATGGTGGCCAGATTACGGACTACGAGAAATTACGTACGGCCATCAGCACATACATACCGGCTCATATCGGCTATAAGCTGGTGACCATCACCAAGGCAGGCCTTGAATATCATGGCGCCGGGACAGTGCAGTGTTACCGCAAAAATATAATTGATATGTCTGTAAAATACAACATCAACGTTGATGATTCACCGCGCTATATTGCAGGTGCAGTCGTTCATAATTACAAACTCATTAAAATTTCGGGGGGGCAATAGGCCATGGCTAAATTTGCAAATCTAACCTTTACATCTCAGGGCACTCAGATGCTTGTCCAGGCTCAAAATTCTCATACGTTAACGTTCACTTGCGGGAAACTCGGTTCCGGGGTTCTCGCAGACACGGATGATATCTCTAAATTCACGGACTTGAAATCTCCGAAGATGACTTTACCGATTGTCAGCGTAGATGACAGCAACGAAGAGAAGCTGGTGCTTACGTTCGACACGTCTAATACAGAACTGGAAGAAGGATTCGTTTCCAGGGAAATCGGCATCTTTGCGAAGCTTGATAATAGCTCTGAAACGCTGTATGCATACTCCAATGCCGGCAACAACTACGATTACATTCCGAGCAAGGATACTCCGTCTGACGAAAACCGCCTGGTCGTCAATCTGGTCGTCAGCTCTTCTGCAAATATCTCTGTGCAGATTGACAAATCTATCGTCTACACGCATAAGAGCGATGTGGAAGAGATGATTGCCACTCACGATGCGTCCGACACGGCTCATGAAACCCGGTTCAAGCTGTTCGAGAAGATTGCTGATTTTGGCAATGACATCATCAAGAAGCTGGCTCTCACCACGGCCATCACAGCAATTACAGCGCTTGAAACAGGTAGCTGGTTCGGGCAGCTTCTCAAGATGGTGCTGACGGCATCCGGAGTGAAGTACAATATCGCACAGAATGGGTATGTCTGCCTTGGAAGTTTCTTTGGCGGCTTAATTATACAGTGGGGAACTAGCATTCACGGATGGGTATCGTTTCCTGTAATGTTTAATTCGTATCGCGTGATCATCACAAATCACCAGGGGACCGCATCTTATGGCTCCAAGCCACGGGAAAGTGACACGTTAGGTGGATTCACGCTCGATGTCAGTAATAATAGCGATATAAGCATGGATGCATATTGGATAGCTATTGGTTTATAGGCCAATAGCTATCCAATTAACTACTACTGTCCCATCGTAATTTGAATGTAACAAATAGATGTTATATTTCTCTGATTCACCCAAATCACTATTTGTAACAACGTTAACATCAGCATGCGTTCCCCAGTGACATCCAATGATTATAGGCGGTACAGAAAAAGAAATGGGAAACCCAATCATAGTATCACTGCGGTTTCTTCCCCACTGTTTAAATGGCTAGTAAAATCCATCTTGAACATACTGCTCCTGGGTTTTGTGAGTAAACTACGATCGAAGACGCGTTATTGGGAGCAATTCCAAAGCTGAACGCTCCGCTTCCTGTATCGGATGTAGCGCCTTGCAAGAAAGTTGTGATTGAAAGCGGGAGCGTTACAGTAACTGCTCTACTTTTAGAATGATCAGATAATCCCCACTGTTCAGAAGCCTAAAATAAAGTAGCATGCTGTTAATGATTCGTTTTGATGGCTGCTTGCTATTTTCAATGTCAATGTTCCTTGGCTCAGGTTACAGCACTCAGCCTTTTCATCTACCACATTATCAGCATCCGTTAAAATATTGGCAACTGCAAATAAAGCTGAGTTTTTAAACTGTATGGGCAGGTTTGTGTTAACCTGTACTTCGTATCCGTGTGAGCCATCCCAATCGAATCTATCATTAGGCGCCCCCGATACTCTTCCCCACTGTCTACATACTACCAATAGCGATAATCCAGACATAGGTATTGTTCCATCCTACATCGTATGCTTTTCCATCCTCGATGCCTACTGCACCAGGGGATGACCCTTTATGGCATATCGAATACGCATAGACGGAACAGCTCAACGGCAATGTAAAAGCATGCCCGACATTCCGGTCAGATGCAAGCGCAGATACCCACTGTTTAAATGGCTAGTAAAATCCATCTTGAACATACTGCTCCTGGGTTTTGTGAGTAAACTACGATCGAAGACGCGTTATTGGGAGCAATTCCAAAGCTGAACGCTCCGCTTCCTGTATCGGATGTAGCGCCTTGCAAGAAAGTTGTGATTGAAAGCGGGAGCGTTACAGTAACTGCTCTACTTTTAGAATGATCAGATAATCCCCACTGTTCAGAAGCCTAAAATAAAGTAGCATGCTGTTAATGATTCGTTTTGATGGCTGCTTGCTATTTTCAATGTCAATGTTCCTTGGCTCAGGTTACAGCACTCAGCCTTTTCATCTACCACATTATCAGCATCCGTTAAAATATTGGCAACTGCAAATAAAGCTGAGTTTTTAAACTGTATGGGCAGGTTTGTGTTAACCTGTACTTCGTATCCGTGTGAGCCATCCCAATCGAATCTATCATTAGGCGCCCCCGATACTCTTCCCCACTGTTTACTTGGTGATGGCTAAATAAAAGCACGTCCCAGACGAAATGCCAGCATCGTTGACAATTTGGATATACCCATCATCAGTGCAAGTTGCTGATATAAAATGATTTGAGTCCTTATGATCCCAGATTGATACGGTATATCGTAATATACTAGCTGATAGGGGGAGATTAATGTAAGTCTGGCTATTGACCACTCCCCACTGTCTATTTGCCTAAGCCTTGCAAAGGCATATATAGCTAACGCCTCCGGATGGGCCATAGACATTCAAACTAGGATCGAGCCCGTATGAGTTATTGCCATTGCCTCCATCGGTCACACTTCCACGTAAAAAAGTTGATGTAACGGGCAATACAATTTTTTCTACAGCAGTCGTTCTTTTTACGTACATTCCCCACTGTCTAAAACGAAAGTAAAATCCATGTGACGACAGCTTGCGCGGTGCCAGCATATCCTTGCCCAATTTCGTAATCAGGTGTTATTTTGATGCTTGTTTGAGTGCATTCTGACCAATAAGGGCAAGCCACATAGCCAGGAAAGTCTCCCGATCGCATGGTTACAACAGCAGCAGCGGCATATTTAATATTTATTGGAAGAGTAATTTCTTGAGTTATGCCATTCAAATTGATTACATTGCTTCCCCACTGTATACTGGTTGCTTTTGGAGGAGAGAACTATGGAGAATATGCACGGTCCCTGAAAAGATTTGCTTTTATTGCAATCCAATATTTACGCTGGTTGTGGGCATTTTGGGAAATCAGTAATTCTGGAATCACCCTATTTTCATCGGATTTGCTGGAAACAGTAGTAACAACCACGAAATCACAAAATATATAGCGAAATCGTGGTTGCCATCTGCTTTACAGTATCGTATTAGTAACATTATTTTAATAGTTCAATGCATTTCCGGAGTTGCCTAATATTTTTGTGGGTATAGACGCGCTCGGTGACATCGCCGCCCGCGTGCCCTAAGATGCGCCGCTTGGCAGTTTCGTTGGCCCCGGCATTGTCAAGCAAGGTTGTGACAGTGTGCCGGCAATCATGCGTTGTGTGGCCAGTCGCGTTGATGAGCTGCATCACGGCACGCCAGATGATACAATAGCGGCTATAGTCATATGGTTTCCCATTGGCATCACTCAGAAGAGTAGCTCCAGGAGAATCCATCCTGCCAATAATCAATGGAAGAATTCTGGGATGGATGGGAATAATCCGGATGCCGGAAACGGTTTTGCTCTTGGTGATCCGGATGAAACGTTGCCGGATGTTGACGTCTGACTTATGGAGATGGAGCAGTTCTCCGACTCTCATACCCGTATAAAGCAATATCAGCACAGTATCAACGTTGTCGTTGCAAGCGGCCTTCCATAAACGGTTTATCTTCTGCCGGCTAAACGGTTTATGTGGCCGGACCTGCTTGTTCTTTCCGATGGATAAGAGCGGAGCATAGTTCTTATTGGTCAGCTCAATCTTGCTAGCATACTGAGATAGTAATGAAATAAGTGATCGCACCTTTTTAAGCGAGCTGTACGACAGCCCGCTTTTTCTCATATCATCTATGATTCTTTGATAGTCCATGTATTTCAAGTCAATAAACGGTTCCTGGTGCAGGGATGAGAGATGCTTGAATGAATTTTCATAGCTGCACAGTGTCGATTTTGATGGCGAGGTATCTGCCGTGTGCGCTGGTAGCCACCGATGGTACAGTTCTTCTAATGTGATTTGATGCCCAGGGAGGGAGTGATGGTTATGAGTCTTGTTGTAGTCAGCTTGGAAGATTTCCGCGTCAATCTGGTTAGTAAAGTATTCAACAGGGCGTTGTTTGCCATTTTTCGATATTACAAAAACAAACGGCCGCCTCCGGTTCCCGGATAATCGTTTGATGCATCCATATCCATTGGGTTTACGCATAATAAAAACCTCCTTCATGGAGGCCATTTTACTACAGGAGGATTAGTGAATGAACGGTACGAATGTTGATTATTACGTTTCCGGATTCGATACAGCCGGTAAACGGGTTGGGTCGCTCATCTGTGACTTTGACCCGAATAAAGACAAAAATGCAGAGAAATTAGCTGCATTGAAGGAAAAGGCCAAAACCTTGTTTACGGATGCGGCCGTTGTAGATGTCGTTTCCGCGTCAGATTACAACCAGTATCTGACTGGCGAATATGTACGAGGCGCTGATGGTAAGCCCGCGGCCTATGTTGCCCCAGAGCCAACCGCCGATGAGCAGAAAACAAAAAAACAGGCGGAGTTGCAGTCTACCTATGAAGCTGATAAAGAAGCACTCATGAAGTATTATCTGGCTGCGGCTCTGGCAGGGGATGCGGATACCCAGGCCGAACTCCGAACCGAACTGACCAATCTTGATGCTCAATTTGATGCGGATATGAAAGCATTGAACGGATAAAGGGAGGACCACAATCATGGCATTTAAACTCAAAAAGAGATGTGTGCGTTGTTTGAAGGTTTTACGTGACGACGGTACATGCCAGAATCCCAGCTGCTGCCTTTACCAGGAAGAAGCATCTAAGGATTCCACAACGGACAAGACCGCCGACAGCACGACTAAGGAGGCTAAATAGTGGATTGGTGGCAGATTCTTTTAGCAGGCGTGCCGTCCTTGTTTTCAGGCATCCTGTTGTATGAGTGGGAACAGCAGCGTAAACGCATTAAAGAGCAAGAGAATGAAAAGGAAGTACGAAATGAAGCTTTGGTCAAGGGAGTGCAAGCACTGCTGCGCGACCGCCTTATCACCGGGATGGAGACATGCCTTGAAAAAGGATATGCTCCAATTAATACGGTAGAAATCATGGGCTCCATGTATGCTGCGTATTGCAACCTGGGAGGGAACGGTATTGTAAGCGGCATATATCAGCGCTTTGTCAGCCTTCCGCATAAACTTCCGGATGATGTGTGAGGCGGTGATAGCGTTGTTCCAGTTTGAAAAAATTGATATCGAAAATATTTTAGTCATTATTGCTCTTTCGGCGAGTTTGATAATGGCTATTTTTTATGGGCTCGATAATTTGGCCATGAGTATTGTGACTGGCCTGTTGGGATACATCGGTGGCACAATCAAAGGCTCTACACCGAAAGGAGGTGACAACAAATGAACGTGTTTATTAACCCTGGACACGCACCAAACGGCAATCCGGACCCGGGTGCAGTGAACGGCAACACTGGTTTGCGTGAGTGTGATGTAGCGCTGGCAGTTGGTGACCTGGTCGCTCACTATCTCAAGGCTGCTGGTGTAGGTGTGACGAACGTCTTCCAGTGCGACAGCCTTGAAGAAATCTGTGATCAGGCGAATGCCAGTGGTGCAGATCTTTTCATCTCTATCCACTGCAATTCCGCAGAAGCAGCTTCCGCAACCGGTACAGAAACATGGGCGTGTGCAGGCAGCTCTGCCGGTCATGCTCTGGCAGCCTGCATCCAGAATCAGATTGTTGACGCATTGGGCACTGTAGACCGCGGCGTTAAAACGGCTACGCCCGGTGTCAATGGTCTCTATGTACTGACTAATACCGATGCTCCGGCGGTCCTTGTTGAGCTGGCTTTCATTTCCAACGATGATGATGAACAGCTGCTGGCGGAAAAGCAGGACGACTTTGCCCGGGCAATTGCCAGAGGTGTAACGGACTATGAATGCAGCATCCAGTAACCGTATGCTGCGAAAGTTGAAAAGGAGAAAATAATCATGAGTAAATGGACCGATGTAAGAGACAATATTGTTGATGCGCTGAATGTCGATGTCGTGACCGATGAACTGAAAGATCAGGTCACCAACACTCTGCTGGAACAAATTATGCCAATCATTGAAAATGCCGTAGATGGCTTTTCTGAAAAGGTGAAGGCACAGGCTCCTCAGGAATCCGGCTGGTGCCGCGTCCGTGATGGCATCGTTCTGCCGCTGGTCATGGAAGGGCTGGTGTTTGTGGTAAAGACCGTACTGACGAAAGCAACGGCGGAGAACGCAAAAGAAGACCCTGCCAAGGGTGTATGAAATCGAAGATTGATGATATAATAAAGGCATAGCCGTGTCTTGTGCTATGGCCTTTATTTTCATGCGACTTCCCGCCGGATCCGGACTGTAAAAAAGTCCTGTGATACCAGTACGGTGAGGTTCGTATGTGGTATGGGTAAGTTCACCAACTTGAATCGATACGAACTTTTCGCGGTTGCAGCAGACTGTGATTGCCGGAGAGTTCGTTTTTATCATTATATCGGGCAGTTTTCCATCTTCGGCTGCCAGCAGGAGACAACCCTGCTAGGGAAGGTCCGTGCCATAAGAAAACCTTGCATCGACCTTATGAATATGGTATTATAAATAAGTGCTCTTTAGAGCACATTTATTCATGCGCCTATAGCTCAGGGGATAGAGCACCGGTCTCCGGAACCGGGTGCGAAGGTTCGAATCCTTCTAGGCGCACCACTAAAAAAGCGGTTTCACAGCCATGTGAGGCCGCTCTTTTTTTGTCTTGATGTGCGTTTTGGGCGTGAATGGCAGGGAAATGCCTGTGCCTGCGAAATGAATAGAACCGACTCCGTAAAGCCGGACTTAAAAAAAGTCTGACTTTGGGGAGTCGGTTCATTTTAGGCAGAAATCTTTCGGATACATGATGTCTTGAACCAAGCAGGGTTGTTAAGCAGCCGATAATTTTTTTATGTTTTCAGGATTCAGGCGTTCTGAAAAAAGAATATAATCGGTGTCTTTCGCCAGCAGGGCATCTAAGTATTTTTTATCGACGCCTTTTTCATCGTTGATGATGGCTAGCCCCGTTACCTTTTTGCGGGCACTCTTTTGCCGTTCGTCCCTTATGTCCTGCCAATCGAAAAGGAAGGCGGCCAGGTTGCTGCGATTGATTGAATTGAAGGAATTGATGAGTATCTCTGAGGTTCTTCCGGCAATTTGAAAGTTAAAATTGAATTCCAGCCCCGTGCTTCCCTTGGCCAGGAAATTGGGCGTGTAAATAAGCCCTTGTTGATCAAAATAATCGGCAACATCATCCAGGAAAATAGTTTTTACCGTACTGTCGTTCAGCATAAACATATCATTGACTGTAAGCATGGCTTGAATGAACATGTGCATACTGGCCGCATAGTTTTTCGTGTCTGTGCGTATGACCATCTCATTATCTTGATTCTCAACCCCGTAAGAAAAGAGAAGTCGATTCAACATACCGGTCCGCTTAGCACCGCGCAGCGAAACGCCGTCAGCAAGCAAGTCGTTAATGATGAACCCGTCATCGGACAAGGTGATATTGTCTCCATCCCGTTTGGCATAGATTACCAGCCCGTCATTGTGACGGTCCATAAACGGCGTTCCTATTTCTGTCCAGCCATTTTTTTAAAGTCGGGCAGATAAATTTTTCTGTATCCATTGGTAATATTCGGCGGTCCAGTCGAAATTAGTATCTATCAAAAAGCACCTCCGGTTCTACAAGATGTACTTGATCTCTATTGATTACGTGCGAATAGAACGAAAATCATCACCTTATGTGTAAAAAAAGAACCTTTTTAGAAAATAATGCTGAAAGATTCTTTTTTTTTGAGGATTCTATAAACGCTGATTTCTGGGGCGCTTTAAGATGCGTATATTAAATTCCCAATTCGATTCCTTGCCTCTATCTTCTCCACGTAATCGGGCTTTAAAACCGCAGTATTCCATTGCTTCTTTAAAGCACTGCGAAGTTACATGCTCTGTGGGCGAAGCAGCAAGACGAGTGAACGGTTGCTTTAAACAATATGCGGAAGTTAACGGTTCTCTATTGAATGATTTGGTCTGACTATAACGCTCTTGGATATATTGCACCAAACTTAGTCTCATAGGTTCAGAAAGATTTTTAAAATGATATATGTTAGGCATGGTTTAGTCTCCTTTTGTTAATTCAGTATCCTATATATGTGGATGGAGAAAAGAATTTGTATAGTTAGGCTGTAAAGGTGAAATGTACATGACAAATTCCTCGGCTTTCAGAAAATGAATCGAATAATAAGTGTAGGCTTTGAGATGGCGCTCTACATGGGAATTTAATTAAGAATAGGCTGATTATACGTACCCCGGACTCTATCGGGCATCGGCGACAAAAAATTAAACTGATATAATAAAGAGGTTATTGGATCTGGGGAGAAGGGACTATAAAGCGTAACGGTGGGAGGGAGCGTATAGCGAAAAAAACGATCTTGGGTATGTAAAATATCCATTGATGGGGAAGGATAACCACTTATTTATGCTATCTATTGCCACATATCTTGAAAGAGGTCAATCTGTTTTTCGTTGTAGTCATCTCTGTAAGTGCTTGATAGGGCCGAGGATGCAGAACCCGTTTTGCTACCATCATGGTACTGAAGTCCGGGTATTGACTGCTGGTATCGGATGCTTTTAAAGGCCGCGTGCGCTCTTTTACTAAGCTTAGTAATATCTCCGTTTGAAAAATTCAACTCTTCGGCAAGCTTTTTGCAACTCATTCCGTCAACATATCGCGCCATAAGAAACCTCCGATAGAGTGCATCATCTACACGGGAAATTCGATTAATAATTTCCGTTCGTTTTTCTAGCAAGTGCTCCCGTTCTGCTATAGTCTTTTGCCGGTATGATATGATCTTTTGCAGTATATTACTTGGTATCCCAGCCTTTTTCAGGTCCTCAAGATGCGTATTTATGTCGTCTATATCCTTTTGCATAAATGCTGCCAATACCGAAATCTCTTTTATGCTTTTTAACGTTTGATTGATCATATTTCATACCCTCCATTTTCTTCATAAATCTAATAAAGTGTAAATTAGTATATTTTGAAAAATTGAAACTAACATATCTTTGCCTTTATGAATGCGCACCACTCGTAAAGCCTTTTTCCTTCTAATGCACGGTAAAGTGTCATGTTTTCAAAATCGACAGGCTCTGTCTGTAAAAGGTGTGGCTTTATCATAAGCGACTTAATTTTTTCTATATCCAATTTCATATTCTCACCTCCCCTTCTTTTTTCGGTATCGAACTTTATTAAACTTAATTGCATTATAAATAGAACTTTATTAAACGTCAAGGGCTTTGTTAAACTTTATTGAACAAAGATGAGCGCTAATGGTATAATATAAGAAGAGGTGATAGTGTGAAAATTAATAAGCAGCATCTAGCTTTTCAAATTTTTGGTATAAGGGCGAAACTAGGATTATCTATGGAACAATTTGGAGAATTATTAGGGGCAAATAAAAGTAGTGTTTCTGGTTGGGAAAGGGGAACGGTCGTTCCTAGCTCACAGCGATTAAAAAAAATTGCTGAGCTCGGGAAAATTTCACTAGCGGAACTATTAACTCCTTATCGTGGTATAGAAGAAATCCATATTTCTATATTAGAGAAAAAATTGTTTCGTGACTTTCCTTCTATTTTAAATGACTATACAGAAGAAGAGATTTTATTAATAAAAGGGGAATTGTTTATAATTTATAAATCAAAAAAAACAATTTATCCTTATACAGGTTTTGTTCAAAATAATTTTGCATCTATATCCCCTGATTATCCTATTCCTATTATGTTAGACGACTACGCTTGGGAATCCTTAGGTGAGGAAATGTTACCCGAATTCAATAAAAATCTAGAAAGTGAAACAGAAATAACTAAATTATATATAGATCCTCTGGGGGAAGAGTCCATTATATTACCAATTGAATACCCTCCTTTTGAAAAAAATCCACTTTTTAAAATTATTAAAGAGTCTATTTTAAAAGAATTGGAAGAAAACGAAATGGGTGGCAGACGCGCTATTTTAGGTCAATACTATGATTGGATTTGTAAAGAAAAAGAGAATATCGAAAATTGGGTAAAAGCACATAATGAGTCAAGTATTTTTGAACGAATTAAGAGCAAAAAAAGAGATTGAGTTGAACGGAAGGGGGAAGGAAGCGAATCCGGTGATTATGCCATCAGTCTACTGAAATAGTGAGCTTGTAGTATGTGTGTTATCTTAGTCAGCGTAGGTTAGTCGAAGCATTTTGTATCCTCTGAAGGTATTGTCCGAAAGGCACGGGAGGTGCGAGACAGATGATGGTAAGATGTCCCTTGATCGATAAGGAGATTGATGAATTCGACTGCTTTGAAACGGGTACTGTTGCCGAAGGAAGTGCTAAACTCGACTCTTCGGTAGGTGTGAAAGAAATCAAGATGGCTGAAAATTTTAGGATACGCTGCTTGGCTTGTGAACACCATATTTTGTAGCGGCTTCCCCAACATGGGACGGTTTGACGGAATGGTTGCAGGCATCGAGAAGTGCCTGATCCATCGAAGATGCGGAAGGGGGCCGGTATGATGGTGTTAACGAAACATCCCGTAGGCGTAGAGAAAAGGTTAATAGAGGTGTTGACCCGGATTTGGGATAATACAAATTTTATTCTTGGCGTACGAGCTTGCCTGCAGACCGACGAAGAACGGCAGTGGGTCCTCGATGCCATTGAAGATGAAGAAGTTACGAATCCCGGCGACATTCTCTTATATGCCTTTGACATTTATACGGATAGAGAGGCCACTCTGAAATGAGTGGCTTTTTTGCTGTCCTTTTTAGACTATTCTACCCATTCTAACCAATACATCTTGACAAGAATGATTAAAATGGTTAGAATATAGGTAGAATAGAAACGGGGTGAGCCGCATGAAGTTCTTGGAAAGTGAAAAGATTGAGTTAAAATCCATCGTCGGCGAGGACATCAAGAAGGAAATCATTGCCTTTGCCAACTGCGACGGCGGCACGGTATATGTTGGCGTTGCTGATGACGGGACCGTTTTGGGAGTGGAGAATGATGACGACTGTGTTTTGCAGATTTCTAATATGGTGCGTGATGCTGTAAAGCCCGACGTCACGATGTTCATTCACTACGAAACGCTGGATTGCGATGGCAAAGCCGTTGTGGCTGTTCACATTCAACGAGGTACGAAGCGTCCTTATTTTTTGGCCAACAAGGGACTACAGCCTGAAGGCGTTTATGTGCGGCAAGGGGATGCGACCGGCCCGACAACGAAGACGGCCATTGCCCAAATGATAAAGAACACTGCCGGTGACAGCTTTGAAGATAGACGTTCCCTCAATCAGTCTTTAACTTTTGATGCCTTGGAAAAGGAATTTGCTGCTCGGAATATGGCTTTCGGTAAGCCACAGATGCAGACCCTGCACCTTATAGACGATGACGGCCTCTATACGAATGTAGGACTTCTCCTTTCTGACCAGTGTCCCTATACGATGAGAGCAGCTGTTTTTGATGGGATGAATCAAAATGTATTTAAATCTCGTGAGGAGTTTTGCGGTTCCCTTATAGATCAGCTGAAGATAGCCTGTGCTTATATCAATTTCCACAATAAAGGCTATAAGGAAAGGGCTGTACTCCGTTATATAGATACTCTCCGGGATTACCCGGAAACCGCTCTTCGAGAAGCCCTGTTGAATGCGCTGGTACACCGTGATTATTCCTTTCATGCCGATACCTTGATCAATCTGTACGATGACCGCATGGAGATCGTGTCTGTTGGTGGTCTCCTTCCCGGATTGGCGCCGGAAGATTTGAACATGGGCGTATCCCTATGTCGCAACCCGCACCTGTACAACGTATTTTACCGCTTGCAGCTCATTGAGGCTTATGGCACGGGGATGAAAAAAATGATGAATGCCTATGCCGATGAACCGGTGAAACCCCAGATTAAGACCACCCCAAATGCCTTCAAAACCATTCTTCCCAATGTGAATTTCATGAGTAAAGCTGTCGAAGCCCCGATGATTGTGGGAGAAATGGCTGCCCCGTTTTTGACTTCTGATGAAGGGAAAATCATGCAGCTTTTGGAAGACAAACAACGGATCACTCGGAAAGATGCACAGGAATTATTGGGCGTTAGCCAATCTACAGCAGGTCGTATTCTGAAAACGCTGGTGGATAACGGCCAAATCACACAGCGTGGCGGCGGGCGCACGACGCGGTATGAGCTGATAAAGTCGTAATATGAACGGAAATTGGTTGATTGGGGAGGTGCATACTATGGAACCGAAGAGTTTTGAAGAAGTACATCCGGGGATTGAGGAATACTTCAAGGTCCAAAAAGAATATTTGGCGAAATTCGGCGAGCATTCCTTGGAGCGCACGATGCACTACGAGCCCTTGAGGCCCTCTTGTCTGAATTTTATAGAAGGGGCTAAGGAGCTACGCCGTGCCATCCGCCGGAATAAGCCGATTGATCAGATACCGCCTGAAATGTGGGAGCATATTATTTTTTAATTTAACCCGCCAGAAATCTGCCACTTCTTAGGTGGGGATGAAAGCAAATCTGGTAAATCTACATAAGCAATTGATCCAGGCAATTGCTCAGTAGTCCCATATAGACTATTTGTAAATATATAGAAAATAAAGGTAGGTGATTATCGTTAATAGAGCATACCGATACAGGCTCTACCCAACAACTGAACAAAAGATTATGTTTGCCAAGACTTTTGGCTGTGCCAGATTCATCTATAATAAAATGCTTAGTGACCGCCTTGATTACTATAAAAAAACAGGCAAAAAACTGAACAACACGCCAGCACAATACAAAGATGAATTTCCTTGGCTAAGAGAAGTAGATAGCCTTGCACTTGCCAATGCTCAAATGAATCTCAATAGGGCATATAACAATTTTTGGAGCAATAAGAAGCATTTTGGCAAGCCACGTTTCAAGTCTAAAAAAAGTGGTCATCTTTCCTATTCTACGAATAATCAAAAAGGTTCTGTCCGATTAGAAGGGAATAAGGTCAGATTGCCGAAGGTTGGCTGGGTAAAGTTACGTTTGCACCGACCAATTATGGAAAATAGTATCATAAAGACGGTTACCATTAGCAGAACCCCTTCTGGGAAATTCTACATCAGTATTTTGGTAGAGTACGAAAACCAAATACTCCCCATCATACCTGAGACATTTCTCGGATTGGATTTTGCGATGCATGGTCTGTATGTCGCCTCCGATGAAGAGGATGCGGACTATCCGAACTTCCTGCGAAAGGTCGAAAAGCGATTGGCTAAAGCTCAAAGAAAACTGTCGAAAAGGCAAAAAGGCAGCCGAAATCGAGATAAACAAAGTCTTCGTGTGGCTAAGCTTCATGAGAAGGTCGCAAACCAACGTCGTGATTTTATACATAAGAAAGCTCGCTATCTTGTAGATAAATATGATGCTATTGGTATCGAAGATATTAGCGTCAAGGCCATGGCGAAGCGTAAGAAAGGCGGTAAATTCAGTTTCGGCAAGTCCGTAGCCGACAATGGATGGAAGAAATTTGTGAATATATTGGAATACAAACTTGTTTGGCAAGGAAAACAGCTTGTTAAAATAGATAAGTGGTATCCAAGTAGCCAATTATGCCATACCTGTGGGTACAAAAAAAGTGAAATGAAAGATTTGTCTATTCGGGAATGGGATTGTCCAAAATGCGGCAGTCACCATGGCCGGGACAAGAACGCTGCCATAAATATACGAGAGGAAGCTAGACGTATATCTGCCTAATCAAAATTGTAAGAGTACCGTGGGGCGCACGGGAATCTACGCCTGTGGAGAGAGTGTAAGTCGCCGCAACTCTTCGGAGTCAGTGGTGCTGTTCTCCTTGAAGCAGGAAGCTCTCGCCGCTATGGGCGGGGGTACGTTCACACCCCTCGAATTCGAGATGTTAAGTACTGCGAAGACACAGTTATCTATGGGACGGGCAACGATAAGCTGCATAGACTGCAATCTTTTGAGTTGTCGGATCGTTGCTTTATTTGCTATAATAATTATAGAAGTCAACTTGTGAAGGATAAGGCTGGGTTCCCGAATGGGAGTAGGTGGTATCACTTAGAATCCTTTGCCCCTGGGGTTGACTTATTTAGACATGCAAAAAGGCACTCTGTTGTGATGTGACCCCAAAAAGTTAGACCTAGCCACCGTAACAAAATGTTGCGGTGGTTTTTCTATGCCGCGGTATGGCGAAGTCGGTATTCTACTGGGCTGCACCAACCGAGTTTTTCTTTGCTTCTCCGTTCATTATAGTATTTGATGAATCGCTCTATAGCCTGCTTCAGTTCATCAAAGCTGTGATATGTATGTCCATAGTAAATTTCCTGTTTCAGTAGGCCAAAGAAGTTTTCCATAACACTGTTATCCAAGCACGTCCCTTTCCGAGACATACTTTGAAAAATTCGCTCTTCTCTTAATCGTTTGGTGTAACATCCCATCTGGTAGGCCCAACCTTGGTCGGAATGAAAAGTGCGTCGATACTTACAGTCTGATGTTATTTTGATGGCTTTATTCAGCGCAGTGGTTATCCCTTCGGTACATGGCCGTTTCGTGATGCTGTAGCTGATAATTTCTCTATTGTAGAGATCAAGGAACGGATCAAGATAGAGTTTTTTCGTGACCAGGTGTCCCTGTTCATCCAGTTGGTAATACTTGAATTCGGTCGTATCTGTGGTGATTTTCTGGTGCAGAATGCAGGTGTCAAACCGGCGCTTTAACCGATTGGGAGCCACCTTACCAACCTTTCCTTTATAAGAATAATATTTTCGGCTTCTACGAGTGAAGGCCGTGACTTGAAGTCCTAGTCTTTGGACTACGCGTTGGACTCGTTTTCGGTTTACAGAGAGACCTTCTGCACGAAGTGCTCCATAAATCCGGCGATAGCCATAATTTGCATGCGAGTTCCGGATTGCTTTGATTTTACCTTCGAGTTCAGCATCTTTCGAGGGACGATTCAAGCGCTTTTGCCAATACATATAGGTGGATTTCGGCAGTTTAAGAAAAGCAAGGATGTCTTTTAATCGATAGGATCCTCGGAGGCTGTGTGCGAGCCTTGCTTTTTCTTCTGCGCTGCTT
>OFMT01000041.1_pt1 | contig 130909 bp, 120 predicted proteins | sample 1541891 | NCBI WGS metagenome assembly OFMT01 (sample SAMN04209230, study PRJEB22552) | human gut metagenome | biome: gut; material: feces | host: Homo sapiens | place: USA: Oklahoma | reverse complement strand
ATTTGTACTAGCACGACCCACATATTGTAATAGGTCTACCCACAACTACGGACTATGTCGACCCATACTCATGTAACAGCCCAACCCCAAAATTTGGACCAATGCCTATTAATTTATTGGTTGTTGTTGCGAAACAATTTCCAGTAAAATAAAAGTGTACGATAATTATGTTCGTGGTCTATACCAATGACAAAGAAGTTTAAGGTGATTTCACTCTGTCCGGCTACGCATATACTAATCCTTTCATTATTATCATGGTTGATGCAAATAATTGGTTTATAAGCTTCAATTTTTTCGATTTGCTTCCAGGATATTGTTCGTGGTATCTTTAGCGGCTCAAGAAAGTGCCATCTGATTTTATAATTTTGCTGCAAGCCGTTTTTATCAATACTAAAAATAGGCGTATGCTTTTTTATGGACATTTTAGCAAAATACATATGACGGATATCACAGATTGTTAATCCAGCACCTATTAAAAAGTGAGGAACAGCAAAAAGTATGCCATAGTATAAAAAATAAATGGCAATAAACATGAATACCGCAGCAAATATTAGGTTGAAATAATCGCTTAAATTACAATTGTAGAAATAACTTTGACGAAAATCGCTCTGTAAAAAATATTTACTGTCATTATAATTATGCTTAAGGATAAATGCATTGGCTGTTGCTTCTTCATTAGCGTTACGGCTTTTGGTAACAACTATAAAACTATCGCCTTGAGCAGCAGTGTTTATTATGCGTAAATCGTAGGCTGCTTGCATGAAAATTTGTCTGAAGCTGTTAAAGGTTTCGATGCTGTCAACATGGACAGGGTTTATAGCAAAGCAAATTTTTTCAGGTGTAATGCCACCTCTTTGCATTGAATTTACAAAATTTTGGATGTCTGTGGTATTGTTGGCAACAATAATGTCATGGGGAATGAAAAGTTTGTTGTCTTCGCCAAGTATAACGATGATACTTTGAGTTTCTTCTATTTTTATACCGCCGTAGAGCATGAGGGCACCTTCTTTGCTTTAGATGATATAAGTATAGCATTTCTTTATAGTGAGATAAAGTTACCTATAAGATATACAGACAAGTTTTTTTGCATATAAAAATCTGCCCGGCTTAATATTTTAAGGCTCCCCGTCTGAATGGAACCGTTCAGGAAGAGAGCCTTTAGCTTACGGATTAAACCTAATGGACTTGGCAGATTTTACTACTGCAGCCTTCTGCCGTTTGGCATCATCAAACGGATATTGATAGTCAAAGGAAATAAATTTACCATTCCTAACGAAGATATAATCCATTTCCGTAGAACTGGACAAATCAAAGCTTACATTCAAGCAATTTTCACCGCCAATAGTGATAAATTGAGCTTTGATATTGTCAAGCTTGTATTTAGGATTTTCTTTTTGCCTTGCTTCTACTTTCTTTTGTATGCGTGCAACTTCTTTAGCAGCAAGTGTTTCTTTATCTTTATCGCTAAGGTTAGCAAAAGAATTAGGATAAAAGCTTAACTCTGCTTTATCAGTAATGTTTACAATCATGGGGCTGACGAAAAAATAACCATTAGAATAGGCGAATGTGTGATGGGGATCATTTTTTATAGGCATTAGTATACAGTTAGCTGGCGTAGTAAAGGATGCAGGATAATCTTTTAGAGTTTTTGTGGTAAAAGGACGTCTGTAAATATCATCGCTTAGAGGAGTAATTTTAACGGATTGGATTATTTTAGGGAGAAATAATTTTTCGTCAATAGGATAGATAAATCTATTTCCCACGTAGCTAAATTTATAAGTACCATTTGGTGTAATGATTATGTAATCATCAAAAATAGCTAGTTCTTTCTCAGGTAAGTAGTATGAAAAACGCATTGCCGGGTATTTGGCAATGGAGAGCTGTTCTTTGAGCAGAATCTTATAGCCTTTCGCTTCCAGGTCAGCTAGCTTTTTGTAAAAAAACTTGGTGTTCAGCTTTTTTAAATCTTTAGCTTTAAGGATAAACGGGCGACAATCAACGAGAAAAACTCTTCCATCGCCGCGAAAAGAGTATAGGATATTTTTGTTTTTACTTTGATATTCTTTGTAATCTTTTTCAGGTACTGCAAAACTAAAGCCATATTCTTCGTTTTTATAATGCTGCATACTGATATTCGTCTTATCAGGGTTAATGTGGTATAGGTCTAAAATTTGTATCTTTTCTTTCTTGGTAGCAGATTCTTCTGCTTGGGCGATGCCGTTTAGAGCAAAACAGGCAAAAAGAGCTACGACTAAAAATTTTTTGAGCATGGTTAAGACCTCCTTGGATATTCCTGACTAAAGTATAGCATTTCTTTATCGTGATATAAAGCTACCTATAGGATATACAGACAAATTTTTTGGCATATAAAAATCTGCCCGGCTTAAATTTTTAAGGCTCCCCGTCTGAACGGAAACGTTCAGGAAGGGAGCCTTTTTAGATGCTGCCTTGCTTACTGATGCAGAAATTTCAACAACTTCATTGGTGATATGTTATAATTTAGATAACAGTTTGTTACAAGGATGGTGAGCAACGTGAATTATCAAATTGAAGATGTTTTTAGTCCGCGTTCTTTTCCTCAAAATACATATATTTCCCGTAAGCTTGATGATGAAGAAACTGTTGATGACAGATTAAGACGTGCGCTGGCGATGAAGGGAAACCTGATTTTTGTTTCCGGTGCATCTAAATCCGGCAAAACAGTGCTTTGTCATAAGACCATAGCTGCTGAAAGCTACATTGCACTCAGCGGTAACCAAATAAGCACTAAAGCAGATTTTTGGAACCATATTGCAGAACAGCTGCCGCTGTCAGACGCAGTTGTAATGACAACCAGCGGGCAGGATACTGCTACTAAAACAGGGCAGGCGCAATTTGCTGTTAATTTTGGTGTAGCTAATATGGGAGTAAGCATCAATAAAACTAATGGTGCTGCCTTTAATCAGCAGTTGGCAATGACCAACAACAGAACAGAGCGCCAGATAATCCAGTATCTGATTGATAATGATAAGGTATTGGTAATCGACGATTTTCATTATGTAGCTCGAGAGATGCAGATGTATATTGCACGTACCTTGAAAACAGAGTTGTTTAACGGTTTGAAGGCGGTAATCATTTCCTTACCGCATCGAAGTGATGAAGCAATTATCTGCAATCCTGATTTAATTGGCAGAACTACCTCGATTGAAATTTTGCCGTGGACTGCAGACGAGCTAAAGGCTATTGCTGTCAAGGGCTTTAAGCTGTTGGGCATGCCGATAGGCGAGGCCGAAGAAAATCTTTTGGCGCAGGAAAGCATTACTTCGCCACAGCTGATGCAGGAGAATTGCTTTCAGCTGGCCTTTGCAGCAATGCAGAAAAAGCAGCCTATCAGCCGGGAGCTGGTGCATTTTGCCTTTAAGCAGACAGCACGAAATTACGCACATTATGAGCGCCTGGTCAAGGCGATTGTGCAGGGACCTGTGCAGGGAATTGGCAGACGTAAGCTTTATGCGCTTGCACAGGGCAGTGTGGATATTTATCATTTGCTGTTGTTGGCGTTTAAGGCGGATCCGCCTGTTACCGAGCTGAGTATGGTTACCTTGAAGGATAGAATCAAAGGCTTATTGCTTAGCAAAGAGCTGCTTTCCAGTACGATTATTTCTGCAACCATCAACAAAATTATTAAAATTGTTGAAGCGACAATGCCTGACCTGGATGCGCTGGAATATAAAGCGCAGTGTCTGTATATTTTAGATCCGTTTTTGTTGTTTTATTTGAGGTGGAAGTAGCTTGCGCAAACGCTGTATAATATTCTTGTAAAGCAAATGAGGAGGTTTTTGTTATGACTATGAAAAAAATCAACGCCTTTGAGCAGGGCGAAGCAATTTTAAAAACTCTTTCCAAGGGTGCCTTTCTGACTACTGCTGCCGAAGGCAAGCAGAACACCATGACCATCGGCTGGGGCAGCCTGGGCTTTAAATGGGGACAGCCGACCTTCACCGTTATGGTGCGCCAAAGCCGTTATACCAAGGAGCTGATTGACGCTAATCCGGAATTTACCGTGAGCTTCCCGGTAAAAGAGGGCTTTGCTCAGGCGCTGGGACTGTGCGGCAGCAAGTCCGGCCGTGATTTGGATAAGTTTGCAGCTGCAGGCCTGACTACGGAAGCAGGCGAGACCGTCAGCGTCCCTGTTATCAAGGGCTGCGGCCTGCATCTGGAATGCAAAATTGTAGAACACTACACCATGGCGGAGGACAAGTTCGACAAGGAACTGGGTGAAAAATGGTATGCCAACAAGGACTGGCACACATGCTACACCGGTATCATTACTGCCGCTTACGTAGAGGAATAACAGGCGACAAGCTATAACAAATGTAAAAGCAGCTGCCGCATGCGGCAGCTGCTTTTAGTATGCGCGTCAACGTGCGTTGCCGCGCAAAAAGTGGTCGGTAATTATTCTTGCTGCTTCCTCGTCCGTCATATCGGCAGCAATATCATCGCTTTGGTTAAAGATGCTCATAGCTACACCGAAGAAAACAAATTTGGTGGTAATCTCCGGCACGGTATCCTCCTTCAGCAGGTTGTCCTGCATTGCCTTAGTAATCAGCTGAGCTAAAATATCATATTCATCATGCAGGATTTTGTGATAACGCAGAATGCGTTCGCTTGTTTCTTCGCTGACTTTCACAGAATTGTAGCGGGAGATAACCTTAAAATTATCGCCGTCAGGCTCGACTCTGCAGCCATTGTTGCCGCCGAGCATTTCAAAGCAGATAATCTGCCACAGAGTACTGTTGGCAATATAAAAATGTACCATTACTTCAAAATACTTTTTGAGCTTGTCCTCAAAGCTGTCTGCACTATCGACAGCTTGGTGCAGTTTTTCCAAAAAGGGCGCATTTTTATCGGCAACCAGCTTGTAAAAAAGGTGCTCCTTATTGCCGAAGTATTTATAGACAGTTCCCTTGCCTACGTCAGCCAGGGCTATTATTTCATCGAGCGTGGCTTTTTCATAGCCATGCTGCGAAAAAACTTCTTCCGCTGCCTGCAAAATTCTTATATCCTTAGGTAATGACGTGTCTATTGCCACTATGAAACCTCCAACTATCCTAAATAGGAAATTTTTTCGTACATTTATTACATTAATTATACCTTTTTATGCGGATAATTGCTAGTGAAGTTTACATGTTTTGGTAACCTGAATTTAATTTTTGACGATAAAATAAAAAACCCGCTCGCCGCGGGCGTTTTTATTTCGCGTAACTGCTGTCCGGCCCCTCAGCCGTCAGTGCTTTGTGCTTTTAGCATTTCCAAAAGTCCCCTCAATTGGCCGCTTCTACGAACCACCTTCTCTGTTTTTACGGTGGTGATACGTTACGCGATTAAGCACTATTTTATTTACGGATTCTCTTACACTAATGTATTATATCTGTAGTGATCGGAGAAACAAAAAACAACAACGGAAACAGACAGCTTGCGCTGTTCCAACTCCGTTGTTGTTTATGGTGAAATTATACAACCAATGTCCATGGTTGTAAACAATTTTTTTGTAAAGAGCGTTAAAATTTTCCTGAGCCTGTTGCTACTGCAACAAAAGTTACAGTTTTAAAGCATTTTCAGAATTAAAAGTCAAACTTTTGACCTGTCAGCAGTTCATATGCTTCGATGTATTTGCCGATGGTTTTGTCGATAACATCCTGCGGCAGCTCGTAGCCTGCATCCGGGTTAGCGCTCAGCCAATCGCGGACAAACTGTTTGTCATAGGAGGGCTGGCCTTGGCCAACTTTGTAGCCTTCCAGCGGCCAGAAGCGGGAGCAGTCCGGGGTAATCATTTCGTCACCCAGTACAACCTCGCCGTTCTCGTCCAGACCAAATTCAAATTTGGTATCGGCAATGATGATGCCGCGCTCCAGAGCATAAGCAGCACATTTTTTGTAGATAGCGATAGTGTAGTCACGCAGCTTCAGAGCATATTCTTTGCCACGGCCCGGATACAGTTTTTCCAGAATTTCGATGCTTTGCTCTACGCTGATGTTTTCGTCATGGTCACCGATTTCAGCTTTGGTGCTGGGGGTGAAGATAGGCTCAGCCAGCTTTTGGGATTCCTGCAGGCCTTCGGGCAGCTTAATGCCGCAGATTTCACCGGTTTTCTTGTAGCTTTCCCAGCCGCTGCCGGTGATGTAGCCGCGAACGATGCATTCGATAGGCAGCATGTTCAGCTTTTTGCATTTCATGCTGTTGCCGGTGAATTCGGGTTTCTGGAAGAATTCGGGCATATCTTTGGTATCAACGGAAATCATATGGTTAGGAACAATGTCTTTAGTCAGATCAAACCAGAATTTGGAAATCTGAGTCAGCACAGTGCCTTTTTTCACAATCATGTTTTTCAGAATATGGTCAAATGCGGAAATACGGTCAGTGGCAACCATAATAATGCTGTCACCAACATCATACATCTCACGAACCTTGCCGGATTTAAACGGTTTGTACTCTTGCATTTTAATGCCTCCTAAAAATTTCTCAACAAGTAAATGCAGGCTCAGTGCCGGAATTTCTTGTCAGTGTTAACTTTGTTATATTTTATGGTAATATCATAGCACAGTCCGACGAAAAAGTCGAACGTTTTTCATGTTTCAACAAATATTTTTCGGATTATTTTATGTCTTGCGGCAAAAGGCCGTCCAAGCGCAGCATATCGGCAGTGACCAAAGGCTGTCCCAAACGTCTCCCCGGCACAAATGTACCATGGCAGTCGCTGCCGCCGCTGATAAGCAGACCGTGCTTTTGACAATGCTGCAGCAGGCGCTGTGTTCCTTCTTCCGAATGGTTGGAGTGGTAGCATTCAAAGCCGTCGAATTTCTCCGTCCGCAAGATGTCGAGCACACGCTCCAATCCGGGCCCGTGAAAGCCGCTGGCGGCATGCGCGCACAGCGCTGCGCCGCCGGCAGCGTGAATTGCTGTGATTACCTCGCTGATGGCAGGAAATTCCGGAAAGCCCAGGTCATGCTCCGGCGTAAAGATGCGCTGAAAGAAATCGCCCACGCCGGTGCACAGTCCCTTGTCAATCAAATAGGCGAGGGCACGCCAGCCGCCGCGGCGTCTGTCATAGGTATAACGAGCGAACTCCGCTTCATCGACAGGCCAGCCGTCGCGCGCCAGCAGATGAATGCTGTCCACATCCTTTTGCTCTAACAGCGCTTCGTTATGCTGCATTAATTCCAGCAGCTGTTTATTATGGATATCAATGCCGTAGCCAAGGATATGAAAGGATAAATCCTCCTTGGTGGAGCAGATTTCGGCTGCGGGCAGTACCGTAATGCCCGCAGCCGCTGCCAGTGTCATCGCTTCTGCAACGTTGGCTACGCTGTCGTGGTCCGTTACGGCAATCAGCCCCAGCTGTTGTTTTTGCGCTTCGGTAATCAGCTCCGCCGGTGTCCAGGTGCCGTCCGAGGCCGTTGTATGTATATGTAAATCAGCTCTTACCGACATGTAAGCAGCTCCCTTCTATTAAATTCTGCTGTCAAAAAGCAGAAACAGAGTAAAATTTTTATATTTATAGCATAGTTTATAATCATATGCATGTCAACTGCCGGTAAAGATATTCTCTCATTGCACAATAGTACGCGAGATTTTTTGGAAGTTTTCGTGCTTTTGTAACAAGCTTAACACTTACTTATATTTTAAGGGTAATAGTCCCTATAATGAGTACGGATAAATTCGATGTCTACTCTGCAAATACAATGCTCATTGTAGACTTGACGTTATTTAACTTATGTTATATACTATGAACATCGTTGTATACGGGAGTATAAATTAGGGGGAATTCATTATGTTTAGAAAATTTGCTGCGATTATCAATGAAGTCGCACTCATCAAGCAAATTGCCGTTGGTCTTGTCATCGGCATTCTGCTGGCACTTTATGTACCGAAAGCGGTACCTGTTGTTACCATCTTCGGTGACCTGTTTGTAAAAGCATTAAAGGGCGTTGCTCCGGTGTTGGTTTTCTTCTTGGTTATGAATGCTATGGCCAAAAAGAAAAGCGGCGGCGAAGCAAATATGAAGCCTATTATCGGCTTATATGTTATCGGCACCTTCTTTGCATCCTTAGTTGGTGTAAGCCTGTCCTTCCTGGCACCCACCACTCTGCACCTGCAGGTTGCGGATGCTAAGCTCAACCCGCCCAGCGGCATTGTTGAGGTTCTGCACAACCTGATTCTGAGTGTTGTAGATAACCCGATTGCTGCTCTGCTGCACGCCAACTACATCGGTATTCTGGCATGGGCTGTAGTATTCGGTATTGCTATGAATATGGCTGCCAACGAAACTACTAAAAATGCTCTGGATGATGTTGCAAAGGCAATCACCCTGGTTGTTAAATGGGTTATCCATTTCGCTCCTCTGGGCATCATGGGACTGGTGGCAACCTCCATCAGCGACAGCGGTCTGTCCGCAATTTCCAGCTATGTACATCTGTTGGCAGTACTCATCAGCTCCTACTTCCTGGTAGCGCTGGTTATGAATCCGTTGATCGTTTACTTCAACATCCGCCGCAATCCGTATCCGCTGGTTTGGGCAACCATCCGCGAATCCGGCGTATACGCTTTCTTTACCCGCAGCTCCGCTGCTAACATTCCGGTTAACATGGCTCTGTGCAAACGTTTGGGCTTGAATCCTGATACCTACGCAATTTCCATTCCGTTAGGCGCAACCATCAACATGGCCGGTGCTTCCATCACCATTTCCGTACTGGCGCTTGCTGCTGCCAATACTCTGGGCATTCATGTTGATATGCCGACAGCTCTCTTGCTGTGCATCGTTTCTACCGTTGGTGCCTGCGGTGCTTCCGGTGTTGCCGGCGGCTCTCTGTTGCTGATTCCGGTTGCCTGCGCTTCCTTCGGTATCAGCAATGATATCGCTATGCAGGTTGTTGGCGTTGGCTTCATCATCTCCGTACTGGAGGATGCTTGCGAAACTGCGCTCAACAGCTCCAGTGACGTTCTCTTTACCGCAACTGCCGAATTTGCAGAGCGCGCGAAGGAAGGCACTCTGAAGTCCGAAGACCTGGTTCCGAGAAACAACATTTAATTTAACATAACAACAAAACGGCCGCCGAAGCTTGTGCTCCGGCGGCTGTTTCATTTTGAAAGGATGATGTGTTTTTTATGTATTAGCCTTCAATGGCAATATATTTTTTGTCTTCGACTTTTTTAGGCTCGACCTTAGGAATAGTAACCTTCAGGATACCGTCTTCGAATTTAGCCTTGATATCCTCCTGGGTAACTGCTTCGCCGACATAGAAGGTTCTTGCACATTGACCGCTGTAACGTTCACGGCGGATATAAACGCCTTTATCGTTCTTTTCGTCCTTGTCGAGGCCTTTAGCGGCGGTAATGGTCAGATAACCGTTTTCCAGTTTGGCGCTGACGTCCTCTTTTTTGAAGCCCGGCAGGTCGATATCCATTTCATAAGCGGTATCCGATTCCTTGATATCGGTTTTCATAACGTTCTGAGCATGTTTGCCGTACAACGGATTGCGATGACCGAAGAACTCTTTCTCAAACGGGAAATCCATTAAATCATCAAATAAGCTTTCACCAAATACACTAGGCATCATCATAAGTCATTCCTCCAATTTTATTGCGCTTGTTGTAGTCATTTTAATGTTGATGCAGCAAGTATTGATTTGATTTGCCAACGCGGGATTTGTGCTTTGCGGGTGCTGCCCTTGCAGCTCCTGTAGCTCATTTCCTTTGTTGATTATGTTATACCACTATTTGTTAGCACTGTCAAGCGTTGAGTGCTAATTTCTGACGATTTCACAGAAATTACAAAAAAGCGCTCTAAAATCCCCAAAATTTCCCCTTCATCCTACCCGAATTTGCCATTTCGGGTAGGGACAAGTTACTAAAAATTCGATATACTACAGCCAGAAGCAAAGGAAAAACAACTAATCCTTCTTGCTTTTCCGGCTTTACCGAACGGAGCAAGCAATGCAAAAACCAAAATGAAACAAGGCAAATTTTGGCAACAGGCAGCGCAAGCCTCCGCAAGGTAAAAATACTTTACTTAAAGAGGAGGAATTTCTCATGAAAAAATCTTTAGTACTCGCAATGGCAATGGCTCTTGGTGTAACCGCTTCTGCTTACGCTGCTAACCCGTTCAGCGATGTTCCTGCCGGCCACTGGGCATATGACAGCATCAGCAAGCTGGCAGCTGCAGGCGTAATCGATGGCTATGGCGACGGCACCTTTGGCGGCGACAAGCTGATGACTCGTTATGAAATGGCACAAATCGTTGCTAAAGCAATGGCTAAAGGCGCTAGCGTTGACAAGCTGGCAGCTGAATTTGCTGACGAGCTGGATAACTTGGGCGTGCGCGTAGCTAACCTGGAGAAAAAAGCTGACAATGTAAAAGTTACCGGTGAACTGCGCTTCCGTTATGTTAAGCAAGACGGTGCAATGGCAAAACCGGATCATGTTGAGTCTTATGAAGTTTGGGGCAATAAATCTAACCATACAGCAGATATCCGTTCCCGCATCTGGATTAACGGCATGATTAATGATGATTGGACATATACCGGCATGCTGCAGAATGTGCAGAACCTGAATAATAACACCGGTGATGAAAATATAAGCTTCCAACGCGCTTATGTAGATGGTAAGCTTGGTGGCATGGCAGTACGTGCAGGCCGCTATAATCTGGTAATTGCTGATGGCAATATCTATGATACCCGTGCTGATGGCCTGGAGCTGTCTTATGGCAATAACGTTAAGGTAAAAGGCTTCGTGGGCAAAGCAACTGATGATATCACTGTTGTACCATACATGCATATTCAGAGAATGCCAGAGGAAAAAACTTTATCAACTGGTGATATTACTAATGGCGGTAAGTATTGGGGCTTGGCTCTTGAAGGCGAGTTGGCTAAGGGCTTGAAGGCTACTGCCGGTTATACTAAATTCAAAGATATGGGGACAGAAACAGCAGAAAAAACTGATATTGACAACGGCATCTGGCATGCAGGCATGAGCTATGATATCGGTCATTTCAATCTGTCCGCTATGTATCTGAAGGGTGATTTGTCTGCTGACAAATCTAATAATATTGGTAACATCGATATTAACAACGCTATTGATCAATATCTTGATGATGACGGCTTCGTTATCGGCCTGTCCTATAAGGGTGCTAAGGCTGAGGATGCAGGCAGCTGGGGCGCATGGGCTAAATATTATGACCAAGGCGCGCAAACCTATGTTGCACACACCACCGATGCTAACACCTTTGGCATGACTGGCTTCAAGGGCTTCGGCGTTGGCGCTAACTACACCCTTGCTAAAAACATCGTAGCTAACGTTGCATACTACAACACCGAATCCAAGCTGATGAAAGAGCTTCCTGGTATTGCTTCTGATTTTGATCGCACCAAAGACCATCGCTTCTGGACTGACGTAACCTTCACTTTCTGATAAACCTTCATACAAAAACTTCCTAAAATCGGCAGCGCCAGCGCTGTCGGCAGAGAACCGCCGTGAGGCGGTTCTTTTGCGTTTTGGGAGGGTGACGCAATTATATATCGCGTTGCAACGAAAAATTTTCCCATGAATCGCTTAATAGCTTGAGGTGTTCAGATTATGAAAAGCGAAGCGATTCACGGACGGTAATTTCGTGCGGATTCAGAACGAAACGTGCGGCGCCGATCTTGTTCGCAAGTAATTGCTAGGCTGTGGTTGCCTTGTTTCTATGAATCCGGCACTCATTTCCTAAAATTTTCTCTCAAACCACCCTAAAAACCCAAAAATATCCCCAAAATCCCCCTTCCTCCTACCCGAAATCACCCTTTCGGGTGGGGCGCTTTTACTCTTTTTAGGCTACACTATAGTTGTAAACAATCAGCTGTAAAGCAGGCAGCAGGAAGCGGAGGGATTGATATGCTGAAAGAAAGCTGGAAAAACATTTTGCTGGGAGCATTACTGCTTACCGGATTGACAATGCTCCTAGGCAGTGACAGCTCTGACAAAAAAGCAGTATCGCTGCTAGCTATGCCTAAGGCAGAAGCCACCGCTATGCCTGCCTACGAGCAGGAATATAGAAAAATTGTGGCGGGTGTCTGCGATTATTTGACCACGGGTAATACTGCCGGACTGCCGGCGCAGGGACTGACAGGCTTTGAGGAGCTGGAGGGCCATAATGATCTCGGTCAGGGCGTAAGCAGTGTCGGCTATACGCTGCAGGATATCAATAATGATAAGGTGCCGGAGCTGATTTTTGGCCTGATTGATTATCCCGAGGGCAAGGGCTATTATGGCCGGGATATCTATGCTGTCTATACCTTTGTGGATGGTAAGATTAAATTTGTTGACGAGGGATGGTCGCGCAGCCGGTTGCGTCTGCTTCCTCAAGATATGCTGAGCAAGCGCACCTGTATCGACGATAACGATATGGAATGGATGCTGGAAATGAAGGATTTGCTGCGGGACGGCAGTTTGCGTCAGGGAGAAACCTTCTATACAAAGGTTGAGGATGGCAGATGTAATGTTTACCGAAAATATTTAGATGTAAATGATACCTTTGTTACCCAAAAAACCTCCATGCACTTTGACGATATGATGAATATTGACCTTGGTGCCCAAAAGCTCGAGCTTTTACCGCTTGCGGAATACAGCAGCCGTGGCTTTAAGGGACTGGTAATGCAGCATCTTAACTGTATGGGCTTGCATGAGCTGCAGGATAATAGGGTAGATCTTTCCGCATATGAGCATGTTTATGTGGATAATCCCTCTCAGGGAGCAGAAGTGTTGTTTAGCAGCAATACTTCTCTGGCGAGCTTTGAAGTGCTGGATTTGCAGGGGGATAGTAGCAGAGTTATCTACAGCAAAGGACTGCTGAACCCGGAAGAAAAGCTGGTACTGCATCTGGAAAGCTTTGAAACTGATCCTGAGTTTGACTATGAAACTGTTATTAAGAACGGTATCTGCTTCAGGGACGACACCGGCAGCCTGCGCAAGTTTGCGATTCGGGCGAAGGTTATGGACGGCAGTGTTTATCTGGAGGAGATTGATTAAGGTAAAATCTGCATTTTGTGCGGAAATTTATAAAATAAGGTTGGGAAATTAAGGAGGTAATAAAGATGAAAATGAAAAAATTAACCAGCTTATGTGGTTGCCTGTTGCTTTCCATGTGCATGGGCGTTGGTGCTATGACTGCTCCGTTGTCTGCTGAGGCTGCAGCACGTGAAAAGGTTATTCTGGACGCAGATATGGTGGATTTGTTTGATGACGGCATCGCTATGATGATGCTTGCCGAATCTCCCAAAATGGATTTGAAGGGTGTTACCATCGTTATAGGCAATACCTGGGTTGAAACCGGTACCGCTTCTGCTATCCGTCAGCTGGAGGGCATCGGCCGCACCGATATCCCTGTATATATGGGCGTTAATGAAACCGTCCGCAAGGACCGTTTCGCTAACATGAAGGAAGAAAAACGCATTTACGGCCGTGGCCATGACTCCCATCTGGGCGCTGCAGGCTATCCTCAGCCGGCATCCTGGCAGGCTGAATACCGCAAGAATTATAATGATGAGCCTGTTATGAACCCGCAAAAGGAACATGCTGCTGATTTCATCATTGATACTATCAAAAAGCATCCGGGCGAAGTAACCATCGTTGCTATCGGCAGCGGTGCTAACCTGGCAGCTGCTCTTGATAAGGCTCCGGAAATTGCTCCGCTGGCTAAACGCGTTGTTTATATGGCAGGCGCTTTCTTCTGCGAAGGCAACGTAATGCCGACCTCCGAATTCAATGTTTGGATTGATCCGGAAACTGCTAAAAAGGCTTACCGCGCTCCCTGGAAGGAGCAAATCTTCCTGCCGCTGGATGTTTGCAGCAAGGAACTGATGAGCCACGATGATTTTAAGGATTTGGAAAGCCGCATTAAGAGCGACCGCTTCAAGGCTATGTGGGAAAGCCATTATGCTACCCCGATGTTCCGCAAGGATCCGTCCTTCAAAAACTACATTTGGGACGTTCTGGCAGCAGCAGTAGCAATTGATCCGTCCGTAATTCTGGAATCCGAAACTCTGCCGGTTGATGTGGATGACCAATACGGCTACGGTTACGGTCAGACTATGGGCTTCCGCGGCGCTGCTCCTGAGGGTGCTCAGAATGCGAAGATTGTTTACGCTGTAGACCGCGCTAAGGTTTGGAAGATGGTTGAGGATGTATTCAACAAGCTGTAAGCAATAATTTTGCCGATTTAAAGCTTGCGCCCTACCCGAATTTTCTGTTTCGGGTAGGGCGCTTTAGTTTTTTTTAGGGTAAAATATAGGTATAAAAGATTAGCTGCAAAGCAGGCAGCGGGAAGCGGAGGGATTGATATGCTGAAGAAAAGCTGGAAAAATGTCCTAGTGGGAGCAATGCTGCTGACTGCCTTGGCAATGCTGCTGAATGGCTGCGGTTCTGATAAGCAGGCTGCTGCAACGCAGCCCAAGGCCACGAAGGTGGAGGAAGCTGCAGCGACTGTGGCGAAGGTGCCTGCCTATGAGCGCGAATACGGCAAGCTGGTGGAGGGCATCTATAATTTTGTGAATGATGGCAATATGGATAAAGTGCCGCAGCAGGGCATGACCGGTATTTATGAGCTGCGTGACCGTATGGGTTACGTTGACGCGTTGAACATGCTTGGTTATACGCTGCAGGATATCAATAATGACAAGGTGCCGGAGTTGATTTTTGCTATTTTGGATAACGAAAAGCAGGGCAAGGGCTATTATGGCAAGGATATCTATGCTATCTATACCTTTGTGGACGGCAAAATAAAATTTGTTGATGAGGGCTGGGCACGCAGCAATATTAAGCTGTTGGCGAACAATATGCTGCTGACACGCGGCAACAGCAGTAATACAGACTATGTGCTGGCGCTGAAGGATTTGCTGCCGAACGGTAATAAAAGATGCATTGATATGTACTTTACCCGTTCGAAGAGCAATAATGAACCGGGTCTTGATGTTTACCGCAACAATGTGGGCAGAGATGATGTGGCTGTTTCGCAAAAGACGAATATGACTGCGGATGATTTCTTTGATATGGGCACAGAGATGGCCGGTGACAGCGTGAAGCTTGAGCTGCTGCCGTTGAAGGAATATAAGCAACGAGGCTTTAAGGGCTTGGCAATGCAGTATCTGGAATGCATGGGCGTACATGAGCTGCAGGATGCAAAGTTTGATCTTTCCAAGTACGAGCAGGTTTCCGTGCCTAATCCTTTTAAGGGTGCGGACGTGATTTTCCGCAGTACGAAAAATCTGGAAGAGTTCCGCCTGCTGGAGCTTGCTTCCGGCAAGAGCGTTTACAGCAAGGATTTGCTGATGGCTGATGAAAAGCTGGTGCTGCATCTGGAGAGCCTGGAAACTATTCCCAAGAATGGTATCAGCTTTAAGGATGATGCAGGCAGGGAGCGCAAATTTGCGATTCTGCAAAGCGGTAAGGACGGCAGTATTTATCTGCAGGAGATTGAGTAAGGTGTAACGCCTGAAGAGGGCTTAATTTAAGAGAAGATGTAAAAAACTTTGGAGGTGTTTTTTATGCGTAAAAGATTTTTAGGTGCAATGTTATTGGCGCTTGGTATTGGTTTGTTTGGCGGTTGGGGCAGTGCTCAGGCGAATAGTGTGGCGGAGCCTACACAAAGCATGCTGCATGTGTGCTGGCTGAAGGATGCTCATGTTAATCCTGCGGCCTGCGAGGTTGTGCGGATGCCGGATGCTTTTGAGCCGGCGAAGGCTGTGGTGACGAGCTCGGTTGATTTCCCTGATTTTCAGGTTGTGGCGCTGGATTTGCGTGAGGTGAGCGCTGAGGGTTATCCTGTTTTTTACGTGCAGTCTATTTATTATAAGGATTTTCTGCGTGCAACGGAGCCGATTATTATTGTGATGCGTGATTCCGAGTCCTTCCCGCGCAACGGTATTGCGGTGCGCGATTCTTTGGGCAGGGAGCGTATTTTCGGTATTGCTATCAGCGGTGAGGACGGAAGCCTGCTGCTGAGCGAGGTTGATAGATAGAGGTGCGGGCGATGAAGAGATTATTTAGCCTGCTGATGTTCAGCCTGCTGCTGCTTGTCAGCGCAACAGCGATGGCAGCGTCTTATGCTTATGGTGCGTATTCTTATATGCGTTATGGTGCGAATGGCAGGGATAATGCTTCTTTGCATCTGATTTATACGCAGTCCGGCGTTTTTGCTTCTGTTGTTACTTATGATTTGCAGGACGGTAATGCGCCGATGTTTAAGGGCGTGGGTATGCTGGAGAACGGTTCGCTGGTGTTGGAGGATTATTCTTTTGATGTGGGCCGTCATGGTGAGGATACACGTTATTTTGGTTATGGCTCTCAGCCGCTTGTTTGCGAGGCCAGAGTGCAAGAGGGTAAGCAGGTTGTGCTGCTGCCGACGGTTGATGCGCGCGAGATGGGGATTACTAAGGTGAGTGAGCCTGATATCGGCGGTACTTATAGGCTTGAGGGAATGCAGGCGGAAGAGGATTATACTATGGCGTTGTATTTCCTGCGTAAGCTGAATGTGAAGAATACCGGTTTGGATTTGAGCAGTAAGGATTATTGGTTTGGCTATGGCAGTCGTTTTGCCGAGGATCCGAACAGCGTTTTTAATTCGTATCTGCCGCAGGAGTACGGCGATTATTTTGGGGTTTATGTTTATAATAAGAATGATGAGCTGGTTATGACTTATTATGTGCATCCGAATTTGTGGGATGCTTATAGTGTGACAGTTGATGGTGAGATTAAGATGTTGTGCAGCAATGATGCTGTGGGTTGAGGCAGTGAGTTGAGTTTGTGGCCCTTGCGACGTAAGTTAATATTGCGGAGCAGGGGCCTTTTTGATGTTGAAAAAGGGGTTGCTTGTGCGTCGCAATTAAATATCGTTTCAGTCAGTAGCAATTTTCCTATGCCTTAGGGCATAACGCAAATTTCGTGCGGAACCAGGACGAAGCATCTGTACAATTTGTCAGACGGTAAAAGAATGTTACGTACCCTTGCTTCTATGGTTCCAAGCACTCATTTGCTAAAATTGCTATTCCCTACACGATATATTAATTGCTCAATTTAGTGCAGCGTGTGAATTTTCTTGCTGGTGCTTGCTTGTTGTTTGGAGGTGAGCTTATGAAGAAGCTTTTGAGTGCTTTGGCGTGCGGTGCGCTGCTGTTGTGTGGCGGGATGTCGGTTGCGCGGGCGGACTATTATGAGATGTATAATCCTGCTACCCATGTTGAGGGCGGTGCAATGGTGTACGAGACTACGCGCGGCGTTTTGGTGGATTTGAAGGTGCACAGCGGTGAATGGCAGGACGACCATTACCGCTATGAGACCGAGGCGAGTGGTGTGGTGCGCTTTGCGCATGACGGTGAGCGTTTTATCGGTTATCTTCATGTGCCGGGTCTTATGAGCCTGAAAAATGGTATGGGTTATCCTTCTATGTACAGATATAGTATGCCGCTTTATGAAAAGTATGCTTTGAGTAATCCGCAGGGCTATCAGGCGCAGAACAAGCTGTACGGTGCCTGGATTTTGGGTGAGCCTGAGGGTAATGAGCGGGTGCTGCCGTCCCTGGCCGGGACTTATGAAAGAAGCAACAAAAGAGGTACTCGCTTTGTGCAGGGTGAAACGGAAATGCCCTGGAGGGTAGCGATGCTGTTTTTGCAGCTGGTGCTGGAGCCGAATGTTAATTTACTGGACAGAAACAACTGCCATTTCAGCTTCTGGGATTATCAGTGGGAACAAGAAAAGGCTTTGTATCCTGATGTTGATAAGCGTTACAGCTATCATACTATGACTAAGGCGGGAGACCTCGATTCTCCTGCTCCGGTGCAATTTAAGGATGCGCGCTATCTGGTAGAGAAAAGCGGCAGGCTTATTTATAATATTACCGATGATGGCGTGGTAAGGAAAATTTACGATTTGGCTGATGAGTAGGCAGCAGATGCTTGCGCACGATTTTGGCAATGGTGTGGCGCTGATGCGATTACTGAGATTGCTGTGTATAATAATGCTGGGACTATTGCTTTGGGCAGAAATTTCCTTGAAAAACAGAAAAATTTTGCTCATCCTACCCAAAATCGGCAGTTTGGGTGGGGTGCTTCAGCAAATTTCGTTGTACAATGAGCTTGTAAGGAAACATGCCTGCGTATCTAACAGCGCAGGATAATTCTGAGGAGGTGCAACAAATGAAGAAAGGTATTGTATTAGCTTGCTGCGCAATGCTTTTGGCGGGACAATTGCAATCTGCAGAAGCTCTTGACTGGAACAGAAGAATCGGCGTAGACAGAATGATCGACAGAACTATTGATAACACTATTAACAGGGCGGTGAATAAAGTGGAGAAACAAGAAAAAACCAGACGTGTAATTTTCCAAAATCTGCCGCAATCGGCAGCTGAAATCGGACCGGAAACCGATGCTCAGCAGGTAGCGGCTTATACCGTGGCAGCATTGGCTCGCTACGAAACCAATCCGACAGAGGCTATTGCTATGCTCAACAAGCTGCTGGGACCTCGTCCGGTACCTAAAAGAGATGAACAGTTCCTCGCAGACCGTTTCCGCGGCAGACAGTATCTGATGCGCTCCTACTTTATGGGCGCAACTCCGGCGAATAACTATCAGCCGGATATGCCGTATACCGTAGAGATTAAAACCAATGCCTACACTTATCAGGAGGAAGGCTATGCACGCTTTATGATTACCTGTGGCGGTGCAGACAGCCCGCGCCCGATGACCGTGCGTCAAAAGGCTTCTACCGGCGAATGGTTCCTCTGGGATTACAAGGGACTGCTGAGCGGCATCCAAACTCCGGCAGCAGATGATCCGTGGTCTTAAGAATTGTGCAGCTGAAAAAATCAGTGTAGCATAAAGCAGGCAGCTTTCCTGTGGCAGCAAGCAAAATTGCTTGCCTGCCACCTGGGAAGCTGTTTTTTTGCCATAATAGCCTGAAAATCTGTAAAATTTCCTGCCACCCTACCCGAAATCAGCCTTTCGGGTAGGGTGCTTTTGTTTTTTTGAGCGTATAATGAAGGTACAAAGATGGAAGGAAGTGGTGTATATGAAAAAATTCCTGAAAAAAACATCGCTGTTTTTGGTGACTGCAGCGATGACTGTTTCCGCTCCGCTGATGGCGTGGGCGCTGGAGCACGACATTGTTATTCTGCATACTAATGATATCCATTGCGGTATTAATGATAATATCGGCTTTGCCGGTCTGGCGCAGATTAAAAAGGATGCCCTGGCAAGAACGCCGAACGTGGCGCTGGTGGATGCAGGCGATGCTATTCAGGGCGCACCGATTGGTAAGCTGTCCCGTGGTCTGGCAGTTGTCAACATTATGAATTATCTTGGCTATGACTTCTGCATTCCCGGTAACCATGAATTTGACTACGGCATGGACCGCTTCAAAGAGCTGGTGCCGCTGCAGCGTGCAGGCTATTACTGCGCAAATTTTGTTTATGCAGGCAACAACAAGCAGGTTCTGCCGGGCTACAAAATTATGCAGTATGAGGATACCAAGGTGGCATTTGTGGGTGCGAGCACACCTGAAAGCCTGACAACCTCTACGCCTACCTTCTTCCAAAATGAGAAGGGCAAGTATATTTACAGCTTCTGCGAGGATAAAACCGGTAATAAGCTGTACAAGCAGCTGCAGAAGAATATTGATAAGGCACGCAAGGACGGCGCGGGCTATGTATTTATCGTAGGTCATTTGGGCATGGACGGCACTACTCCGCAGTGGAGCAGCGAAAGCGTTGCGAAAAATACTCAGGGCGTAGACGCTGTTATCGACGGACACTCTCACGAGCGTTTCACCCGTATGGTTAAAAATAAGGTAGGTAAGGACGTGCTGCTGGCGCAAACAGGCACTAAGCTGAAAACTGTCGGCGAGCTGGTAATTACTCCCAACGGCAAGCTGAAGAGCCAGCTGATTACTGAATCCAACGGCAAGGATGCCAATATCGCAAGAGTTATTGCCCAGGAAATAAAGACCTATGAGCCTTTGCTGAAGCAGCCTGTGGGCGAAGCCTTGGTACAGCTGCGCAGCAATGATCCTGCGACCGGTGAGCGCATCGTGCGTAATCGTGAATGCAGCTTGGGCGACTTTGTTGCCGATGCTTACCGAGCAGTGCTTGATTGCGATGTAGTGCTGGCAAACGGCGGCAGTATCCGCAACGAAATCAAAACCGGCGTAATCAGCTACAACGATTTGCTGGAGGCCTTCCCCTTCGGTAATATGTGCGTAGTATTAGAGACCAGCGGACAGCAGATTCTTGATGCGCTGGAGATGGGCTCTATGAGCTATCCGGAAGAAAGCGGCTGCTTTATGCAGGTATCCGGCCTGAGCTACACGATTGACAGCTCCGTTGCTTCTAGCATCGAGCTTGATGCCAAGGGCAACTTCGTGCGCGTTGCCGGGGCCCGTCGCGTGAGCGATGTTAAAATTGACGGTAAACCGTTAGATGTTAAGAAAAAATATACCGTGGGCGGCACCTCCTATATGCTGAAATCCGGCGGCGACGGCATGACGATGTTCAAGGGCGCGCATCTGGTGCAGGACGAAATGATGAGTGACGCAGATACGATTATGGAATATCTGCAGAATCATCTGAATGGCAAGGTTGGCGAGCAATATGCTAATCCTTACGGCGATGGCCGTATTGTAATCAAATAAAGAGCGTTCTATATAAAACAAGGAGATGATTGTTATGTTGAAGAAACGTATTGCGATGGGAATTTTGGCCGGACTGCTGGCCTGCAGCTTTATTGCCGGCTGTGGCGGGGGCGACAAAGGCACCAGCGAGCCTCCTAAACCGAAACCGATTGCTGCTGATTTGAAGGATTTGCCGAATAAGGATGTTAAGGTCGGCATTAATACATTTAAGCTCTTTACTCTGAAAAATAATCCTAATCTGCATTTGCAAAATACTTATAGCAAGGGTATGAGGGTGGCTGTTGTCGGCAGAGATATGATTTATGCCAACGTTAAGGACAGACTAGTTCAGATGCAGTGGGATAAAGATGGTCTGCGCGTGTTGGACAATAATGTTGATGCTTTGTCCGGTAATGCCAAAATTTCTTCCGACGGCACCAGGGGCATTTTCTATACCAATAAGAGAATGAGACTCAACTACTTCGATAGTGAAACCAAACGCATTGAAGAGGCACAAGGACGCTTCAATAACCTTGTTGTAATTCCTAAGGGCAATGCGGACAAGGCTTTAATCTGGATGAACCAGGGCGAAATGAGAAAGGTTGATCTTCGCAACGGCTACAGAGTAGGCAAGGATTTGGGCACAGTACGTAAGGAATCCAGAAGCCGTGATGCTGATGACAAGGATAAAATCAATATTCCGCAGAGCGTTGTTGCAGACAGAAACGGTGATTTCTATGTTGGCGGCAATGCGCGTATCGGTACTCAGGATGTAGGCCTGGTAAGCGTTTATGACTTCAATGGCAAGCAAAAACGCGTCATCGGCAAGGAAAAACGTGAAGATAGCAAGGCCATCAATTCCTTAACCGATATAGCTTTGACTGATGAATATCTGGTAGTCAGCGATTCCTCTGTAGACAAGCAGCAGCTGCAGATTTACAGAAAGAACACCGGCACTCTGGTTGGTACCGTAAGTTATAAGGATTTGACCGATAATAAGGAAACCAGCATCGGTGCATGTGTAAACCTGGCAAATATGCCTGATAACAGAGTTCTGGTTGCCCTCAGCAATGACAGAAAAAATATTAAAGATGAATTCTTCATCCTGCAGCTGTAATGTAGGGTAGAAGGTGCGACAGAAGCTGTAAAATTTAAGAAATAAAAAATAAAATTTTTATACGCAACAGATGCTAAGGTCTGTTGCGTATTTTTTATGCAGTTACTAGTTAAATGAACAGATTACAATTTTTTATTTTTAGGTAAAATTGTAGTATGCTGGTCGTAGAACGCTTATTTATGACAAGGTTGATTTTTAGTAAGTAAAGTTATAAAATAAATGTATATGGTAATTTGCTATAGAAATATTTATTGCAAAATACTTGGCAAAATAAGCAAAGATAATTCATCGTAAATACAAGGAGAATGTTTATGAACACAGATGGCAGAATTTATAAAACAATAGTTGTATCTAAACCTGATAAGTATACAGATGAGCTGAAAGAGAGAATTGAGGAATTAGGTTCTTTGTGTTTGAATAACCTTAATCAGGATGACTATCATCCTATTATGATGCTTGGTAGTATTCAATCTGGTAAGACGAGGGCTTTTATTGGATTAATGTCTTTGTGCTTTGATAACGACTTTGATATGACCATTATTTTAACTAAATGCAGTAAAGCATTGGTTCAACAGACTGTTAGCAGGATGATGGCTGAATTTGCTGAAGTAAAGTCAGGTAAAAGTAATATTGGTGATGTTGTAGCTCAAAATATTCTTGATATAGACTTTGGCAGTGAGACTACAGAAGCCGGTAAGCAAAAGATTGTAAGACAGTTTTTGAAGCGCTATCCGGAGAAGAAAAGAATAATAGTTGTAAAAAAACAAGCTGATAATGTAGATAGAATGATTCGCTTGATAAATGAAATTGTTGCTTCTAATAAATATAAAAGAATACTGATTGTTGATGATGAAGCTGATATTACCTCTATAGGATATGAAGGAAAAGCAGATGATTTGACATTAAGAAGAGTATCTGGCGCTGTAAATGCTGCTCGTAAGAGCTGTGTGAACAGTGAAGTACGTCATGTGCTGATGCAGGTTACAGCAACTCCATATGCTTTATATTTGCAGCCTGATGCTTTTAGCAATGAAGATATAATGCCTATAAAACCGGAGCGCACAGTTGTATTACCTACTGGCCAGGGATATATTGGAGGAAAGTATTATTTCATGGATTCGCAGGATGAGTACTCCGCTGATTATTATAAGGCTATGTATTTACCATATATAGTTCCACAGGAAGAAATGGATTTACTTAATGGAGCTAAGAAAAATAGTGGTAAAAATATTGCGTTAACAGATAAGCGTGTAGTAAAACCAGAAAATTTTTTGGAACCAAACGGAGCTAAATATGCGTTGCCAGCGCTAAGAAAATGGATTTTTGACGTTTTGGTAGGTACTGCAATTGTACAGTTACAAGAAGGTTGCAGAGATTATTATGTTTCAGCGGTTATGCATGCTTCTATAAATAAAAAATTACATAAACATGAAAAGGATTTTATAGAGAATGGTTTTGATATTATTCGAAGAGAGCTTGAACGCGATATAGATAGCTCCTTAATAAAAAAATATCTCCAAATATCTTATGCTGATCTGGCACAATCTGTTAAAGCATATAATGTTATAACCTTACCGTCAATGCAAGAAGTTGCAAGAGCAATAGCCTATAAAGACGAAGACGGAGATTTGGAAGGAATTATCACAGAAGTTGATATTAAAGAAGTTAATAGTGATAGAGATATAGAAAAACTGCTTGACGTCAATACTGGTGAGCTGAAGCTAGAAAATTCTTTGACAATTTTTGTAGGAGGACAAGTATTAGATAGAGGAATAACTATACCTTCTTTAATTAGCTTTTTCTATGGTCGCGATCCCAAACAGATGCAACAGGATACAGTTATGCAGCATTGCCGAATGTTTGGCTATCGTAGTGAAACCCTTCTTTCTGTTACCAGATTTTATACTACGGCAAGGCTGTTAAATAATATGACTGATATTATGGAAAGAGACTGTATTTTGCGTGAACGCATGCAAAGACAAAAAGGTGGCAGTGTGGTCTATCTGGAATCTGGCAATAAGATAATTGCTTGTTCAAAAGTTAAAATTGCAGCTTCGGATATTAAGACTATTTTACCGGAAAAACGTTATTTGCCGGTTGGCTTTACTGTAAAAAGAGCTACAAGATTAAAGAAAAAAATAGATGAGATTGTGGAAGAGTTGCACTGCAGTAAGCAAACAGACTATAAAAAAGGACTAGATATAGACGATAGTATGTATTTGCTTATTGATAAAGATAAAGCTTTAGAATTATTGCGTTATTGCTACGATATGATAGAGCCAGATCAACTAGAAACAAAATGCAGTGTTTTTGCTGATATTGAAAGCCCATTTTTATTTTCTACTAGTCAATGCGATAAAGTGGCTTTGATTGTTAGAAGAAATCGTCAAATTGGCATGAAAAAGAAAAGAGGCAATACAGATACATACCAAGATGCACCTGATGATGGTAATAATGAAGGTCTTTTGGCTAAAAATCTTAGAGACAGATATCCTGTATTGGTGCTGACTGAACAGTGTAATCCTGTCTGGAAAAATGCATTTTGGTGGCCTGTGTATTATACTCCGTCTGATATGAATATAGGAATTTACGCAGAGACTAATGCGAATTCAGAAGTTAGGGAAAATGTTTTTAGTGCCGGTAAGAAAGCTATTAAATTTACCGGCTTCCCGGTAATCAATAATAGTAGAGCTAAAGTTAATGAAATAAAGAAAATTGAAGCTGCAATTAATAAAATCATGAAATTTAGGGATGAGAAGTTTAAGTTTCGTGAGTTAGGGAATATTGTGTTAAAAAGAGAGGAACTGGAATGTAAAGTTTATATAGATAATGGACCTGAAAAACATGGTGAAGATAGTTTACTGAAGCAGATTAAACAGTTAAAAGAAAAGACTATGGAAGCAGTAAGACAAACTTCTATCGGTACTGATAAAATCAAAAATATTGACCGATTCTATTCTTTGCTGTTAAATAATGATTTTTCAGAAGAAGTGGATTATCTTCATGATAAAATATTAGAGGAATTAAGTAGTTCAAAAAACAAAGCTATTGGTGAAATATGTTGATGAAGCGTTGGATGTACTTCGCAACTCGTTTATAACGCTTGGATATTTTAAACCTAAAGGCAGTGGTATTTGTGAAATACACATATATTATGATGAAATAAGCAATGATTGCACTAATGCTGGAGATAGAATGGAGTTGTTGATAAACACTATAGCGCATGAAATGCAGCATGCTTGGCATTATGCTGATACTATGACAAAAAGTGGACGCTGGTTTTATAGTAGAAAAGCATTTTTGAAACAAGGATGGACTCAGGAGTCTATAGCTGAATATTTCGCATTATGCTATGCTAAAAAAAGAAAGGCTGAAGGCAAAGAGTTTGCATATAACGACTTGATCAATGCTCGTGATATTGCGCAGTTCCCTAAAGATGGTGGTTATAGTGGAGCTTTATTAATAGATAAAGAACCGGATATGTTTAAAGATATATATCTTATGTCTATTGAGGATATGCCTACTGCTTATGATAAGTATTTGAAAGTCTTGATGGAGAAATATCAGGATAAAAGTAAGCATAAAACAAGCAAACACTAAAAAAGGCTTAAAGAGGCTAGGATAAAACCCGGCCTCAAAAAAGCACATAGTAGATTGTTATTAATTGAGCCTAAATATCCACGTCTTGTTTTAGGCTTATATTGGAACCCAATAAAGGCAGATTTAGGGTGATTATAGAAATGAATATAGCTTGGATTTAACAGGTGTTTGTTAGATGGTAATATGATATAATGAAATCAAATTAATTTCGGAGGATGTTTGAAGAATGCTATATCCGCTTGCTGAAACTACAGAATGTGATTTCAAGAGAGAATTGGAGACTAAAAAGCCAAAAAGTTGGTTAAAAAGTGTCAGTGCTTTTGCTAATGGTATTGGTGGTAAGCTGATTTTTGGTATTGATGATAGCGGTGAGATTGTTGGTATAATTGATGCGCAAAAAAGTGCGGAAGCTATAAGTGATTTGATTAAGACGCGTATTACACCTACTCCGCAATTTATTCTTACATTAGAAAAAGAACAGGAAAAGAGCGTTCTGATTCTTACTATTGAAGCAGGGAGAGCAACTCCGTATTATTACAAAGCTGACGGGATTAGGGAGGCTTATGTTAGAATAGGTAACGAAAGCATTGTTGCTCCAGATTACATTCTTAATGAACTGATTTTGAAAGGTAAAAATCAATCATTTGATGCTTTAACAAGTGATGTAAAAAAGGAAGAGTATAGTTTTACTCTGCTTGAAGCAACGTATTATGAACGGACTTTATTGAAAATGGAGCCTAAGGATTATTTTTCTTTTTGCCTTGCAGATAAAAAGGGTTATCTTACTAATGCGGGAAGGTTGTTTGCAGACCAGTATATAGTTTATAATTCACGTGTTTTTTGTACAAGATGGAATGGTTTGGAAAAGGGATCTGTTTTTGATGATGCTTTGGATGATAAAGAGTTTGAAGGAAATCTAATATACTTATTGAGAAGTGCCTCTGATTTTATAAAAAATAATTCTAAAGTACGTTTTTATAAAGATGTAGAATATAGGGTTGATAAGCCTGATTATGCTGAACGTGCTGTGACGGAGGCTTTGGTAAATGCTCTGATTCATAGAGATTATATTGTATCAGGTAGTGAAGTACATATTAATATGTATGATGATAGATTAGAAATTAGCTCACCTGGCGGGATGTTCGACGGTAAAGCAGTACAGGAACATACTATAGCTGATATTGGCTCTATGAGACGTAATCCGGTTATAGCAGATTTGTTTCATAGAATGAAATTTATGGAACGTAGAGGTAGTGGCCTGAAAAAGATTATCAGTGAAACAGAAAAACTTCCAGGCTACAATGAGTCTTTAAAGCCTATATTTTATTCAGATGGAAGTAGTTTTAGAGTTATTTTGAAGAATGTAAATTATGGAACCACTAAAGTGAGCGATAAAGTGAGCGATAAAGTGAGCGATAAAGTGAGCGATAAATTAAATGAAAAAGAGAAATACTTTTTTAATGTCTTGATGACGCTTGCAAAACAGCATGATTTTGTTACTACTAAAGTTGTTGCCGAAGCAATTGGAATGCCTGAGGCAACAACAAGGCGATATTTAGCTAAATTTTCTAAAATGGATATCATTGTGTCAGATGGTAAAAATAGAAGCAAGAAATATTATCTAAAGAATACTTCTATGACAGAAGCTAACCCCTAAATAACGAAAGCCTCCGACGAGTAAACTCGCCGGAGGCCTTTTGCTTGCTTTGGTGCGTCAATGCGCTGAGTTGCGCATTAATTCGATATACTGCAGCAGCTCCTTACGGGTTTTTACACCTAGCTTGCTGTAGATATTTTTATTATGATATTTTAAGGTGTTTTCGGTAATACCAAGCTGGCTGATAATATCTTTGGTAGAGCAGCCTTGTACATAAAGGTTAAAGATGTCCTCCTCCTTAGGTGTCAGCGTAGCCAGATTATCGATAAACATCTGATAGCTGTCGGGGTCTACGGATTCCAGCTTCTTTTCGATAGCTTTTTCCAACGCTGCCTGAGCAAAGTTGAACTGCTGCTGCGCTTGCTCGCGTTCCTGCTGAGCCTGCAGCTTTTCTTGCTGCGTCTGCTCCATTTGCAGGCGTACCTGTTGAATTTCATTCTGCAGGGCGGCAAGCTGTTCCTCCAGCTGAATATATTGGTTGGCGGTCTGCTTTTGCTTTTCCTGTGCCTCCTGCAGACGCATGGCAGCCAGTCCGTACTGCTTTTGTACCTGATTGTTTTCGCTTTGCAGTTGACGCAGCTTTTCGGCCTGCTGCTCGGAATGACTCTGCAGAAATTCAAAGAACTGGTTAAGCTCCAGCACATTGGCTTGCGGAGGGGCATCGGGATTTTGCTGCAGCTGCTGTAAATCCGCTACCAGCGGGTCTACATATTTTTTGCTGAAATAACCGGCAGACAGCAATGAAAGCAGCAGAATAATACCCAGCATTATCAGCAGACGAATTTTTGCCTGCCCCTGCAGATGATAATAGCTGTCGGCAGGCAACATGACTGCTACTCTGTGCTCCGAGGCACCGACCGTCAAGGGAGCGGTGAAGCCGATGAAGCGCTCCTGACCGGCAGTAAATAATTCGTGCTCTCCGTCGGAGCTCATTTTTATAGTAGCATTGACGAAGGAGGCCGGATTGGAAAGCTGTCCCTGGTATTCGTTGTCCGCCTTTTTATCGAGAATAGCGGTAATCAGCGGATAGCCCTTGTAATTGGCCTGCTTGGTGCGCTGTTGGAAGTAAACGCTGCTGATTTCAAAGCCGCAGATACCGATAATCCTGCCGTTATTACTGTTAATAGGCATCAGGAAAAGACGGGACTGCTCCCAGCTTTCTTTGAGGTGGGCAACGTCTGTCAGGATATATTGTTGGGAAATATTATTTTCCTTGGCATGCAAAAGCTTATCGGCCTGCGGATAAGCATGGACATTAAGCTCCAACTGCCAGGTGCTGTAAAGGCTGATGTTGTTATTGCGGGCAACCTGAGGGTTGCCGCGGAACATACATGTTTCATTGAAAAGGGTGTTTTCGGAATAGATATTGGTAAATTTGAGAAAAAGACCGTTATAGGTTGGTTCCAACAGATTCGTGTTGACGCTGGCGTTAATCAGATACAAGGCACCGCTGGCCGGAGCCTGCTGCATCTTGGCAGCAAGAGTCTGGTAGGTTGCTTGCTGGATAGCTGTCAAAGCCTCGGGATTGTTGTTCAAGGCATCGTAATTATTGTAAATGCCCTGCTCCAGCATAACGCGGTCGATATCATTCTGCAGCTGCTGCGACAAATCGATATTGTGCGCAGCCAGCGCGTTCATCTGGCGTTTGATATCGTTGGTACGGGTGTTAAGCTCATATTCAAGAAAGTGGTCGATATCATGGCTTGGTGGCTGTACTATGCCGATAACGTTTAACAGGATCAGCATAGCAGAACCTGCCAGCAGCACCAGTGACAGCAGGTAAATAATGAAACGGCCGCGCATAGAGCGTTTGTTATGCCATATTTCCTTGCCTATAAGCAGCAGTCTTTTTATTTTGGTGAGCTTATTGAGCATTAAGAGGCTCCTTGGTAGGATTTTTTGGCTTATTGCTTGTAATTCAGCAGCTTCTGATAACTTTCTTCTACTAACTTATCAAGCGTTTGCTGTGGATTGGCACCGCCGGCAATTTCCTGTAAATATTGCTGATGGGCAGCGCGCAGAATATTTTTACTGCCGTATTCCAGATTCTGCTGAATTTCGGCAGCATTGTGCGGCAGATGCAGCCAGGTGCCTTGTTTGTATACCTGCTGCATGCAGGTATACAGCTTGCGATATTTGAAGTTATGCACATCTTGCGGATTATTCAGCAGTTTTGGCAGTGCTTCCTTATTGGTTGGCAGGTAGCCTGCCTGCATAGCAAAATTCAAATTGCTGTTTTCCTGCGCCAGCCATTTTGCAAAAACAACGGCACCAAGGTTTTTGCGTTCGTCTGTGCTTTTGATGGCAAATAATCCTACACCGCGCTGCAGCAGTGTTACCTTACCGCCGCTGAAAACAGGGCAGGGATAATAGTTGGTAACGATAGTTTCACGCGTGTTGTCGGGATTAGTGACGTAATCGCGCATATAAAGAATAGCGGCGGTAGAGCCGACGTTGCTGATTAAATCGGCTGTTTTCCAGGCATCGGCCGCATAACCCTTTTCAATGCCAAGACCACCGGCGATAGCAGGCTCGGCTGCGGCACGGAAGATGCGCTTGAAGTTGGAGCTGGCAAGGTCCGGCTTGCCGTCCTTGATTAACGGGTCGCCCAAGGAAGCCATGCTCGTCAGGTAATAGTTATAGAAATCATCCAGCTGGCACATGTTTTTGCCGCCGGTCCAGGTATAATACTTGCGGCAGAGCGCAAAAAGCTTGTCATAATCGGCGAAATCATCGGTACTGGCACCTGTTGCCGCAGCAAAGCGGTCAAAATATGTCTGGTTTACAAAAAGCAGCTCGGTGGATTTTGCTACCGGCAGCATCAGCAGCTCCTTATCCTGATAGCCTTCGGCTAAAAATTCCGGCTGGTAAACAGCTAAATCTTCTTTATTAAGGTATTTGTCCCAATGCAGCAGCTTATCGTGCATTGCGGGGATTACACGCGGATAGGCGGTAAAAAGGTCGGGCAGCGGCACAGCGCCGGGCTCCTGCTTGGCCGAAGCGAACAAAGCCTTATCAACAACATTGGAGCTGCTTACGGAAGCAACCTTGACAATGACGCCCTTGGCCTTACCCTCAGAGGCATTGAATTTTTCTATTGTATCATTAAATGGGGAATTGGTCTGGTTGCCGTAAACGTGCCAGATGGTGAGCGTTACCGGTTTGGCCGGGTCGAGTGATGCCTTATTGCCGCAGCCACTGCTGAAAGCGGTAACAAGACAGAGCAGTAACAGCACCAACATACTGTATAAGGAAGCAGAAAATTTTTTTGATACAACGGACATGAAAAAACCTCCTGAAAGAGTATTTTTAGAGAAAAAAGGTAAAAAATAAGGAAAATTTACCCTTATCCTACCCGAAATCGCCATTTGGTGTAGTGACGAAATGTAATTTTTATATTAAACTTAAGGCAAGGAAGCGGAAAACAGCTTACCTGCACAGATAATTTGCAAAGATTGTCTAACAATTAGTTTATCACAAATCAAAGTATTAGTGAATAGTTTTTTACTACAGATAAGGATAAGATAAATATTTTACAATTTCTTGGCTGATAAGTGTACAGCTGTTTTATTCAAAGTCCTGTTAATATTAAGCGGGATTTGATAAAATATAATTGTTAATTTTTTAGTGATACAAAAGGAGGTTGTATTATGGGTTTAATTAAAGCGGCAATGGGCGCTGTAGGCGGCGTACTGGGCGACCAATGGAAAGAGTTTTTCTATTGCGAAAGCATGCCTCCCGAGGTTCTGGTAACCAAGGGTATGAAGCGTACGTCCAGCCAAGGACGCAGCTCCAACACTTCTGCAGAAGACAACATCATCAGTAATGGCAGCGTTGTTGCTGTCAACGAAGGTCAGTGCATGATTATCGTTGAGCAGGGCAAGGTTGTAGATATGTGCAACGAGCCCGGCGAATATGTATACGATACTTCTACTGAACCGTCTATCTTTACCGGCGATCTGAAGGATAATGTAAAGGCAATTTTCGGTCAGATCGGTAAACGTTTTACCTTCGGCGGTGACCCCGGCAAGGACCAGCGCGTATATTACTTCAATATGAAGGAAATTTACGGCAACAAGTTTGGCACCGCTCAGCCGATTCCTGTACGTCTGATTGATAACAACTTAGGTATTGATTGGGAAGTTGGTATCCGTTGCTTCGGTGAATACAGCTATAAGATTACTAATCCGCTGCTGTTCTACACCAATGTATGCTCCAATATCACTGACGAATATCGTCGTGACCAGATTGACAGCCAGATGAAGAGCGAGCTCATGATGAGCCTGGGCGTTGCCCTCGGTACGCTCACGGAAAACGGTATGCGTTACAGCGCACTGCCGCGTCATGGCAAAGAAATCGCTAACGCTTTGAACGAAGATTTGAGCGACCAATGGCGTGACCGCCGTGGTGTAGAGGTTTATTCCTTCGCACTGGCAAGCGTAACCATGTCTGAGGAAGATGCTCAACGTCTGAAAGATATCCAGATGCTCAGCAATCCGAACCGTGCAGCAGCAGCTATGGCTGGTGCTACTGCAGACGCTATGCGTATTGCAGCTGGCAATGAAGGCGGCATGGGTGCAATGGGCGGTTTTGTTGGCATGAATATGGCCGGAATGGCCGGTGGCGCAAATGTGGCTGGCTTGTTTGCCCAAGGACAACAGCAGCAGATGTATGCTCAGCAGAATCCTTACGGCCAACAGCCTCCTTACGGACAACCGCCTTATCCGCAACAGCCGCAACCTCCTACTCCGCCGCCGGCCGCCCCTGCCGCCCCTGCGGCAGCAGCACCGGCAGCAGATGCCTGGACCTGCAGCTGTGGCACTACCAACACCGGTAAGTTCTGCGCTAACTGCGGCGGCAAGAAGCCTGAGCCGAAACCGGCAGAGGGCAGCTGGACCTGCAGCTGCGGCACTACCAATACTGGTAAGTTCTGCGCTAACTGCGGCAACAAGAAGCCGGAAGACAAACCGGCAGAGGATGGTTGGACCTGCAGCTGCGGCGCTGTAAACAAAGGCAAGTTCTGCGCTGAATGCGGCAGCAAGAAGCCTGAGGGAGCACCGCTGTTCAAGTGCGATAAGTGTGGCTGGGAGCCGCCAGATCCGCACCATCCGCCTAAGTTCTGCCCTGAGTGCGGCGATATTTTCGACGACAACGACAAACAATAACTTAAATATTCGGGATTTCTTTCCCATTGTATTTTAGTAGCGTCGCAATTAAATATCGTTTCAGTCAAAGCAATTTTCCCATGTCCGCAGGACATGACGCAAATTTCGTGTGGAACCAGGACGAAGTGCCGCAAAACTCGCGCTATGTAAAGAGATTTTGCTATAGCAGCAAGCTTATCGCTCAGACAGTTGCGACACTTCTATGGTTCCATACACTCATTTGCTAAAATTGCTATTCGTTCCACGATATATTAATTGCTTACGTTAGTTGAATGAAAGGATTTGGGATTACCTTCCGGAATCTACGAAACTATATTTTAACGAGGTGATATTATGGCTGAAACCTCTGTAGGCTATAAGTGCCCTAACTGCAGCGCGCCGCTGACGTTTTTGCCCGGTCATGATAAGGTGACCTGCGAATACTGCGGTACCGAGCTGGAAGTTAAGACTATAGAAGAAATGTATGCCGCCAAGGAAGCCGCTGCTGCCAAAGCGCAGGCTGCCAAGGAGGCAAAGTGGGATACCTCTGCTGCCGGCAGTGAATGGGAAGCTGACGAAGCAGAGCAGATGAAGGCGTTTACCTGCTCCAGCTGCGGTGCGCAGATTGTGAGCGATGGCAACACCATGGCAACAGAATGCTGCTACTGCGGCAGCCCGACCATGCTGCCGAGCCGCTTCGAGGGTATGCTGAAGCCGGACTTCATCATCCCCTTCAAGAAAACCAAAGAGGAAGCTGTTGCTGCCCTCAAGGAATTCTACAAGGGAAGAACCCTGCTGCCTAACTCCTTTACGGCCAACAATCGTGTGGAGGATATCCAGGCGATGTATGTACCGTTTTGGCTGTTTGACTCCAAGGTTAGTGCCAGCGGCAGCTATCAAGGTGCCAGCGACAGTGTTTATGAAACCGATGATGAGGTTGTTACGACTACCGTTGTCTATAACTGCGAGCGTGAAGGCACCATGTCCTTTGACCGCATCCCTGTAGATGGCAGCGAGAAGATGGATGATACCTTTATGGAGAGCATCGAGCCATTTGACTACAGCGAAATGGTTCCCTTCAGCACTGCTTATCTGACAGGCTTTTTGGCAGATAAATATGATGTGGATGCCGAGGCTGCTGTAGTCCGTGCTGATGAGCGTGTTGTCAAAAGTGCCGAGGGCTGTCTTGAAAATACCGTTACAGGCTATACCCGTGTAACCAGCAATGGTGACTGCGCAGTTATCAAGGATGAAAATGCTGTGCATTATGCAATGGTGCCGGTATGGATTCTGTCCACACGCTTTGAGGATAAGCCCTATACCTTTATGATGAACGGTCAGACAGGTAAGGTTGTCGGCAGTCTGCCGATTGACTACGGCAAGCTGCGTAATTACACTGCCCTGACCTTTATTATTGTAACAATTATCAGCTACTTCATTGTGAAGTTCATGTTATAAGGAGGTGCCGGAATGAGAAAGTTATTTGCAATCTTAACCATGCTGGCAGCCCTTATGTTAGCCAGTGTAACAGCCTTTGCTGCGCCAAGCCTGGTGGATAACGCCAAGGTTCTTACGCCGCAGCAGCGACAGGAAGTTCTGGCAGAGCTGCACAAGCAGGAGCAGGCGCATAATGTGCGTATTGCTGTTGTAACCATGAAGACAATTGGCGGTGCCGTTCCCGGTGAATATGCCAATAAGCTGCTCGACGATGTTTATAATGACGGTGCCAAGGGCAATATGGTATTGCTGCAGGTTACCAACACCCGTAAATGGTATATTGCTACCGATAAACAGCTGAAGCAGGTTATCGTTGGCAATGAAGGCGTTGAGTATATGAGCAAGCCGATGGTTGCAGAGTTCAAGAAAGATAATTATGCCCAAGGCTACATCACCTATGCTCAAAAAGCAGGCGAGCTCCTTGAGTATTACGAAAAGGAAGGCGAGCCGTGGGATCCTAATGCAGGCTTCAACTGGTTTGCTTTAGTAATTGCTGCCGGTATCGGCGGTGCTGCAGCCTATGGCTGGCGTGCACTCCTGATTCAGGGCATGAGTAATGTCCGTGAGGCTGTTGAAGCAAATGCTTATCTGGATAAGCAAACCTTTGCGCTGACACACAGCAATGATACTTATCTGTACACCAACGTTTCTGCTGTCCCGAAGTCTAAATCCAGCGGCAGCAGTGACGATGGTTCTGTAAGCGAAAGCTCTTCTGATAATGATCATGGCGGCGGCGGTGGCAGCTACTGATATTGAAATGAGCTGAAACTTTTGCGGCTGCGATTGTTTATCGCGGCCGCTTTTTTTAAAAGGGAGGTTATTATGCGCAGAACGACTATCAATTCAGGCTTTTTCATCTGCTTTATTGCCAACCTGATAGTGAACTGGGAATGGGGGTTTATTGCAGTGCTGCTATGGGGCTTTAGCTACTGGTTCAATCTTTCGTGGTACCCTGCGGCGGCTATGGCTGCCTTGTGGCTCCTGATGGGCTTTTCTCTGACCTGGATGATTATTTGGGGCTCGTCGGCGCGCGATAATTACCGTCCTAATCAGCAGCTGAAGAATATCAATCCTTATTCGTCTAAGAATGAGGATGTACTGCCTAAGAACAAAAAAGCAAATTAGCTTTGCAGCCTGTCTGACGATGCATGCTGCAACTAAAAAAGCCGCGGCTGCAGCAGGTATTTGACCTGCTGCGTAAGCCGCGGCGTTTTGCTGTGCGTAGATAATTTTGTTTGCTGCTAAGATGGCAGCCTTTTTATTTTTTCAAGCTTTGGTAAATAGCGTCCAGGTTTTCTTCCATGCGGGTAAGATAGGTTTTCTCACCGTTGCTGCATTCAATAGTATATATTTCCTGCGTAGTGGCACCAACCTCGCGCGCCAGTGTTTCTGATGTTTTGGGGCTTACCGCTTCTTCTACGAAGATAGTTTTTACATTGTGCTCCTTGCAGTAGGCTGTCAGCTTGGCCAGGTTTTGCGCACTCGGCTCACCGCTGGCAAAAACATCCTCGATGCTTTGCTGCTGCAGGCCGAAGTCACGGCACAGATAAGCAAAGGCAGCATGGCCAGTGACAAAGTCCTTTTGCTCCAGCTTGCTGAATTTTTTCTGATAGGCAACAAGCAGTGTCTGCAGCTTTTGATTGTATTCTGCGGCATTCTTGCGGTAGAAATCGGCATTGGCTTTGTCTGCGGCGGCCAGTGCTTCGGCAATATTCTTTACCTCTGTCTGCGCGCAGCTCAGGCTCAGCCAGGTGTGCGGGTCATACTGGCCGTGTGTTCTGATTTCGTCAGCCTCTGTAAGACTGATGCGGTCGGTGCCTTTGGCTGCTTCTACAATGACGAGCTTGGGATTGGCGGCGGCCTGTGTTGCCTGCTCCACCCAACGCTCCATGCCGGTGCTGTTGTAAATTAAGATGTCTGCCTTGCTAAGCGCCTGCATAGTTTTAGTAGTAGGCTGAAAATCATGCGGCTCTGTGCCGTCGGGAATCAGGGAAGTTATATGAATTTTATCTTGACCTACGGCCTGAGTAAATTCTTTCATAGCATTAAAGGTTACTACAACCCGCAGCTTATGGTCTGCAGCAGGTGCAGGCTCCTTGCTGCCGCAGCCTGCCAGCAGACTGCTGAGCAGCAGCGTGCAAATACAAAAAATAATACTGAGCTTTTTCATAGGCTCTCCTCCTCATTTAAGCACAAATAAACGCAAATGATTTGCATATTATAACGAATTTTATCATAACACCCGTGAACTTTCTTGTCAAGCTAAATGCAAATGACTTGCATATTTGCCGAGCGAGGTCTATAATATTTACTGCAACAAAAAGGCAGCGCAGGCTGCCGTGAGTAAATGAAGGAGCTAATATGATAGAACTGAAGCATATAGAATTTGCCTATGAATATGGCAGCGAGCTGCTGCGCGATATCAATATGCAGGTAAATGACGGCGAATATATTGCCATTGTCGGCGAAAACGGCAGCGGCAAAAGTACGCTGGTCAAGCTGCTCTTGGGCTTGCTGCAGCCGTCAAAAGGTGAATTGAAGAATACTTTTAGCAGCATCGGCTACGTGCCGCAGCGCTTTGAAACTCTCAACAGCCAGTTTCCGATAACTGTTTATGAGGTAATGGAATATTACCGCAGGATATTAAAGGTAACGGATAAGCAGGCTGTACGTCGCTGTTTGGAGCAGATGGATGTTTATGACCTGCGTGACCGTTTAATCGGTACGCTGAGCGGCGGCCAGTGCCAAAAAGTGCTGATTGCCAGAGCGTTGCTGGGCAGTCCGCAGCTGCTGATCTTTGATGAGCCTTCTACCGGCATTGATGTCAAGAGCCAGCAGGAGCTGTATAAATTTATGCAGGAGCTGCATGAGCAGGGCATTACCATTATCACGGTAGAGCATAACCTGAAATTTGCGGCGCGTAATGCTGATAAAATGTATCATGTCATGAACGGCCACGGGCATTTCTGCAATCCTCAGGAATATGTGCAGGAATATATGCAGAATAATGTAGGAGGTGCGGAATAATGCTGGAATACACTTTTATGCAGAACGCACTGCTTGTTTCTGTACTGATTTCTTTAATGTGTCCCATGATTGGCATGTTCCTGGTGCTGCGCCGTTATTCCATGATCGGTGATACGCTGGCGCATGCATCGCTGGCCGGTGTGGCTGTCGGCCTGTTGGTTAAAGTGAACCCGATTATCAGCGCCTTTGCCGTAACCTCTGTCTTTGCTGTGCTGATTGAGGTTTTGCGTCAGCGCTTCCGCCGCTATGCGGAGCTTATACTGGTTATCATCCTGTCGCTGTCTGTCGGTATTGCGATTACGATTATCAGCAGCGGTATGGTACATACTAATGTAGAAGCATTTTTGTTCGGCAGCATTCTGACCGTAACGCCTGACGATGTGCTGGCGGTAGCGGTGCTGTGCGTAGTGTCGTTGGCTGCTGTTTACTTTTTGTATCCGCAGCTGGTTATGCTGGCCTTTGATGAGGACGGTGCTAAAATTGCCGGAGTAAAGACACGTCTGATTAATTATGTCTTTGCTCTGCTGGTGGCGGCTATGGTTGCTGTTTCTATCCGCGTGGTAGGCATTCTGGTTATCAGCTCGTTGATTGCGCTGCCGGTGGCGGCGGCCCTGCAGCTGGGCAAGGGCTTTAAGGTGACGATGCTGACAGCCATGGTGCTGAGCTTTATCGCTATTATCACAGGCCTTGTGACCTCCTACTGGCTGGGTGCGGCGCCGGGCGGTGTAACCGCTTTGGTTTCGGTGGCTTTGCTGCTGCTGATTATCATTTATAAAGAAATACGTGCTGTCTTATAAAGAAGGGGTAGAAAGATGACTGATACAAATTCTGCTGCAGATTATCGCGATTATCTGCATCGCTACGGATTAAAAAATACCCGTCATAGACAGCTTATTCTGCAGCTGCTGCTGGCGAGCGAGGGCGTGCTGACAGCCGAGGATATCTATCAGCAGCTGTGTGAGCAGGGAGCAGAGATAAATTTTTCTACGGTTTACCGTATCCTGGAAAATTTTACGCAAAAGGGACTGACGGAAAAAAGTTTTTTGGCGGATGCGCGCAAGTACGGCTTTGTGCTGCATGCCTTGGGGCACAGGCATCGTCTTATCTGCCTGCGCTGCCATCGCATTGTGGAGGTAGACCATTGCCCGATTACTGATTTCGAGGAACAGCTGGCGGATAAAACGGAATTTGCCATCGTAGGACATAATCTGGAATGGTATGGCTATTGTCCTGAGTGCCGCAAGCAGAAATAGCAAGAAAATTTTTCAAAAAAGCTTGCAAAGCAGCGTAAGCAATGATATAATTATTAAGCTTGTATATAACTATATATACTTCTTCTGCTCCCGGAGAGACGGGGGCCAAAGTCCAAAGGAGGAGGTGATTTCGTGAACGCATACGAAGTCATGTACATCGTTAAACCTGTTGAGGATGAGGCTTGTGAAGCAGTTGTTGCTAAATTCGAGAAGCTCATCACTGCAAACGGTGGTAATGTAGAAAAAACCGATCGTTGGGGCAAAAGACGCCTTGCTTATGAGATCCAGGACCTGAATGAAGGTATCTATGTTCTCGTAACCTTCCAGGCTGACGCCGCTGCTGTTAAGGAACTTGATCGTGTTATGAAAATTACCGATGAAGTACTGCGCCATATGATTATCAGAAAGGGTGAATAATCAATGAACAAGATTATTCTGTTGGGCAGACTTACTAGAGATCCGGAAGTGCGTTATACGCCGACCGGTAAAGTTGTTTGTCAGTTTACTCTTGCAGTAGACAGACCTTTTGCCAATCAGGAAGGCCAAAGAGAAGCTGATTTTATTCCGGTAGTAATCTGGGGTAAACAAGCTGAGACATGCGGTAACAGTCTCACCAAAGGGCAGCGCGCGCTTGTTGAAGGCCGCCTGCAAATCCGTAGCTATGATGGCAAGGATGGCAATAAACGCTGGATAACCGAAGTAATCGCTGATCGCTTCGAGTTCATTGAGCGTAAAGCTGATGCCGCTGCTGCTCATAGCAATCCGACTCGCTCTGCTGCGCCGGCTCAAGACGGCGGTATGGGTGGTTTTGGACAACAGGTTCCCTTTGATGAGGAAATTCCATTCTAATTTAAGGGAGGTTATGCAATGAAACGCGAAAGAGGCAGAAGACCTAGAAGAAAAGTTTGCAGCTTCTGTGTTGATAAAGTTGAAGAAATCGATTACAAGGATGCAAATAAGCTGAAACGCTATATCACCGAACGTGGTAAGATTTTACCGCGCCGTATTTCCGGTACCTGCGCTAAGCACCAACGCCAATTGACCGTAGCAATCAAACGCGCTCGCTGCGTTGCTTTGCTGCCGTTCACCTGCGAATAATTCGCACGGCGGTTTAAACGAAACTTATACCCCGTAGCCGTTAGGCTGCGGGGTTTTCGTTTATGTAAAAATCACAAAAAATTTACTTATTTACGCAGGCATTAACATGATATAATATTAGTAGTACTATACATACGAGGTGAATTGCATGAAAACATCTTTTAGAACCTTATTTTTGACTTTTGTTTTTACGATGCTTTGCACAGCAATGGCTTTTGCCTATAATCCCGGTCAGCGTACCATCCATCTGTTGGGTGAAACCTTAAACAGTGACAAGCATCCTGTACATCTGGTTGTAACTCAGACGATTGATATGCGTGAGGTGCTGACTGCCGAAGCCTATGCCAAGCTGCCGACTGCACAGCAAAAGCGCACCAACCGTACGGAATACAATGAAGCCAACGGCATCAACGCCGAGCGTATCACTACTACTGATGGTGAAGGCAAGGTAATCAAGGATACCGTTTCCTTTGTGAAGAACGGTTATTGGTACACTATTGACTATCTCAATAAAAACTATGACAGAGTTCCCGAGCTGCCGGGCATGAGCATGCCCTTTGCCGAAACCCTGATCAGCTGGTTCAATGTACGTCCGCAGGGTGGTAATGATGCAGTTACCGGCTATGATTATGACAAGATGACCAAGGGCACCAACAGCCTGAATTTCTATTATGCAAAGGATACAGCTGACTGGAAGGGCTACGAAGTAAGCTATCTGCCTATCTTTAAGGTTCTTGAGGTTTCCAATACCGTGGATGAGGCAACTGCCTTTGCTCTGCCGCCTGCAGATTTCAAGGCTGTGGCAAATCCTTCTATGCGTGCTTACGCTAACAGACTTTTGGAAAGACAGTAAGTCTGGTAAGCTGATTATATTTTTTCAAAGGGGGAATACTTATGTTTAAAAAATTATTAGTTTTGCTTTCTATTCTGGCTGCGCTGGCCATGAGCGCAGTAGCTTTTGCTGCACCTGCTAAAAGCCATCAGCAGATGGTTATTGATGCTGCACGTGCCGAGGTTCCTGCTGCTGCTGTATTTTATGGCTACAAGGAAGAAGATGGCGAAGCTGTTCTGAACTTCCGCGATAATGATAATTATCTGGAATACGAGGTAGAAGTTGTTCTTGCAACTACCAAGGTTAAGGAAGTAGAAATTAAAGGCAGCAATATTGCCGGCAGCACGATGATGGTAAAAACTCCTGAGGATATCAGACAAATCGTTCTGGAAGTATATCCCGATGCAAGAAATATTGTCATCAAAACCGAAAAAGAAGGCAACAATGTACATTATGATGTAGAGTTCGTTACTGCAAGATATAAAGTAGATGCTGACATGAACCCGGTAACCGGTGCATTTGCCAAGAGAGAGCTGGAATATTTCTAAGCCTGCGCAAAAATCAGAGGCAGTCTGCGGACTGTCTCTTTTTTATGCTGCGGAAGGGCGCTTTTTGCGTCTAAACATTGCATATCAAAGCATATTATTGTAAAATATATTAGATATAGAGTTTTTAACGCACTAAATATATATGACGAGGAGCGATTTACGTGAGTACAAATTTAGAAGTCGGTATCGTTGGCCTGCCTAATGTAGGCAAAAGTACCCTGTTTAATGCTATTACCAAAGCTGGCGCAGAAGCAGCAAACTATCCCTTCTGCACAATCGAACCTAATGTAGGCGTTGTTGATGTGCCTGATAAACGCTTAGATGTTTTGAGCGATATGTTTAAATCCAAAAAGATTGTTCCGGCAGCTATGCGCTTTGTAGATATTGCCGGTCTGGTAAAGGGCGCAAGCAAGGGCGAAGGCCTGGGCAATAAGTTCTTGTCCCATATCCGTGAGGTAGACGCTGTTGCTGAGGTTGTACGTTGCTTTGAGGATGGCAACATCACCCACGTTGAGGGCAGCATTGATCCTCTGCGTGATATTGATATCATCAACACCGAGCTGTGCCTGGCTGATATGGAAACGGTTGAAAAACGTCAGGAGCGCCTGGTTAAGCTGGCAAAAACCGGCGATAAAAAGGTTAAGCTGGAGCAGGCTGTTATGGAAAAGGTTATGGCCGGCCTGTCTGATGGTGTGCCTGCACGCCGCCTTGGTCTGACCGAGGAAGAGCAGGAGTTTTTGGGCGAGCTGCATTTGCTGACCATGAAGCCGGTACTGTACATCACCAACGTTGCTGAGGGCGAGGTTGCTGATCCGTCCGGTAACGAGCATGTACAGGCTGTAAAGAAATATGCTGCGGAAGAAAATGCTGAGGTTATCGTTGTTTCCGCTAAGATGGAAAGCGAAGTTGCCGAGCTTCCGGAAGAAGAGGCTAAGGAATATCTGGAAATGGCAGGCCTGGAGGAAACCGGTCTGGACCGCCTGATTAAAGCAGGCTTCAAGCTGCTTGGCCTGATGACCTTCCTGACTGCGGGTGAAATGGAATCCCGTGCCTGGACTATTAAGCTGAACACTAAGGCTCCGCAGGCAGCAGGCAAAATCCATACTGACTTTGAGCGTGGCTTTATCCGTGCGGAAATCGTTTCCTTTGATGATCTGGTAGCCTGCGGCAGCAAGGCTGCAGCACGTGAAAAAGGCTTGGTTCGTCTGGAGGGCAAGGATTACGTTATGCAGGACGGCGACGTTGTTGAGTTCCGCTTCAACGTATAATTTATAACAGCGTAATATGAAATCTGAGCGCAGCAAGCGAAAGCGTGCTGCGCTTTTTGCTGTTGGGAGGCGCTGGAGCAGCGTACAAAATTAAATAAACAAAAATTCTTTTCCCATGAGCACGTAAAGTGTGATAAAATAGAATAGATATACTATGACTACGAGGTGAAGCGAATTGGTAAAGGTAATTGCTATTGCCAACCAGAAGGGTGGTGTTGGCAAGACTACTACGGCGGTAAATCTGGCTGCGTGCCTGGCGGCGCTGGAACGCAAGGTACTTTTGATTGACAGTGATCCGCAGGGAAATGCTACCAGCGGCTTTGGCTTTGATAAACGTGATATTAAGCAATGCATTTATGATGCGATTATCAGTGAAGTACCCATGCAGGATGTAATTAAGCATACAGCCTATAAAGGACTGGACCTGGTGCCTGCTACTATCCAGCTTGCCGGTGCGGAAATAGAGCTTGTTTCGCTGATGAACCGTGAAGGACGTTTGAAAAACTCTCTGGAAAGAGTAAAGCATAATTATGATTACGTTATTATTGATTGTCCGCCGTCTTTAGGCCTGCTGACAATCAACGGCCTGACAGCTGCCAGCTCGGTAATGATTCCGATTCAGTGCGAATTTTATGCGCTGGAGGGTGTTACTATGCTGATGAACACGATTCAGCTGGTACAGCGTAACCTGAATCCGGCTTTGAAGCTGGAGGGTGTGCTGATGACTATGTATGACAGCAGAACAAACCTGTCGCAGGATGTTGTGAATGAGGTACAGAAGTACTTCAAAACCAAAATGTATCAGACGATTATTCCGCGTAACGTGCGCCTGAGTGAAGCACCAAGCCACGGACAGCCGGTTATCGACTATGACAGCAAATCTAAAGGTGCGCAGGTGTATATGGACTTTGCGCGTGAGGTGATTGAGGATGAGTAAGAAGGGCGGCTTAGGCAAGGGCCTGGGCGCAATTTTTGGCGAAAATTCCAGTCCTGCCGTAGAAAAGGTGCAGGAACCTGCAAGTGCTGCACAGGAGCTGCTTATTAAAAATATCGCAGCGAATCCGTATCAGCCGCGCTGCAACTTTGATGAGGAAAAGCTGCAGGAGCTGGCTGCTTCCATCAAGGAGTTTGGCGTTGTTCAGCCGGTAGTTGTGCGCAAAAAGGGCAGAAGCTACGAGCTGGTGGCAGGCGAACGCCGTCTGCGTGCCGCAGGCTTAGCCGGACTTACCAAGGTGCCTGCTATCGTCAAGGATTATGACGATGCCAAGATGATGGAAATTGCGCTGATTGAAAATATTCAGCGCCATGACCTGAACCCGATTGAAGAAGCGCAGGGCTTACGCCGCCTGATGCAGGAATTTAAGCTGACGCAGGAGCAGACTGCCGAAAAGGTAGGCCGCAGCCGCAGCGCAGTAACCAATATCCTGCGCCTTCTGAACCTGCCGGAGCAGGTACAGAAGCAAATTATTAATGGCGTGCTGACGATGGGCCAGGCTAAGCAGCTTTTGGGACTGCCGAAGCCGGAGCAGATGTGCGAGGTGGCGGAAGCGATTATTGCCAATGGCTGGAGCTCACGTATGACCGAAGAGGTTGTGCGTAAGCTGAAGGAAGGCAAGAAGCTGAAGATTGTCCGTGAGCTTATCGAGGAAGAAGCTAAAAATAAGGATAATAAGGAAAAGAAACCTAAGCGTGAGCCTACCGAGAATGATATTTTCTGCCATGACTTTGAACAGCGTCTGGTAGAGTTTTTGGGTACTAAGGTTAAGGTTGTGCCTAAGTTGGATGAGCAGGGACGCCAGGGTGGTACTATTCACATTGAATATTATTCCGCTGAGGACCTGGAGCGCATTTATGAGGTGCTGCAGCAGGGACGCCATGAGGATAAGCCGCATAACGGTGAACCTAAGCGTTTGAATGTGTGATTTCAGACGTTTGACAGTGAGATGAAAAAACGGCCTTCAAGGGCCGGTAATTTAGATAAGCTTTGGTATGAGGGGGCTTTTATTGATGGAACAGGCCAATCTTTTGGTTAATACACATTCGGCAGCAATTATCATTGTTCTGTTGCTTATTGTGTTGGTTGCGTTGGGTATGTGCTTTAGTCTGCAGGGCAGATTGAATAAGCTGCAAAAAAAATATGACTTCTTTACTCAGGGCAAGGAAGCCAATATTGATGTCGTACTGACAGATACGCTGCAGGAGCTGCGTGCTGTACAGAATGAGCTGGCAGCTCTGCAGGATGAGCATCAGAAGCTGCATGCGCAGGTGCAGAACTGTCTGCAGAATATTAAGATAGTGCGTTATGATGCCTTTGACGCTATGGGCGGTGAAATGAGCTACTCCCTGCTGCTTACGGATGCGAATAATAAGGGTATTATTATGACCAGCATTTACGGCAGAGAGGAAAGCCGTTGCTTTGCTAAGGATATCGATAACGGAAAATCCAGCTATCCGCTGGCAGAGGAAGAGCAAAGACTATTGTAATTTAAATAATGATAGTGTAAGAAAAATCCCGACAGGCTGCTGTCGGGATTTTTTGCTTTCAATTTTACAATTTAAGTATGGGTTTTTAAGCGCCCTCGAACAGCCTCAGCAGAATAAACATGCTCTCACCGAAGCAGAGGTAGCGCAGCCAGGTGCGGGGATAGACAAAGCCTTCCTCGTCCTCGTCATAGGCACCGCTGATACGGGCGTGAATAGCGAGCGATTCCAAAGCTGCAATAACGAGCAGCAGAAAACCAGGTGTCCAGGTATTGTCGTGCAGCATCAGCCAGATGCAGTATAACAGGAAGAATACATCCAGCAGAAAGTAAATTATAAAGGTGGTGGCACTGCCGTCGATAATAATGACCTGCTTGCGGCCGGGGTTGGCACGGCGCTCGTCTAAAATTCGGGAAAAGCGCTGTAGCAGATAGGCGATTCTGCGGGAATGAATGAAATGAAACATGCGCACGCACAAGAAAAATAAAGCAATAAAGTTCATAAATACCTCTCGTTCTATAAATAGGCTTGCTTATATTTGTAAAGCAAGTAATTCTTATGCATTATATTATACACTATCTGCAGGCAGAGTGCTATAAAGGCAACAAGAAGACACAAAAGCTACAAAGTTTGTATAGAAAGTACAAAAATACTAAAATGACAAACGCAAAAATTGAAAACATAAAAAATGTATCAGTTTATGTGTAAAATTCTTATGTATACAATGAACATGAAAAAATTCGTTGACAAAAGTGTAATACAACGGCTATAATTGGTTACATAAAGTTGCTGGGATAGTGGTTGAATCTGAGAACACTCCCGGTACTGTGTTTTATATTTTATTTTTAAGGGAAAGAAGGACTCAAAATGAAAAAATGGAAGAAATTAGCATCAGCGGCTATGGCTGCTATGATGTGCGCCGCATTGCTCACAGGCTGTGGCGGAGAAAAGAAACAAGCTGATACCGGAGATACTATTAAGGTTGGCGCAGCATTCGAATTAACCGGTAATGTTGCTAACTATGGTAAATCCATTAACGAGGGCTTCAAGCTGGCTGTAGACGAACTTAATAAAAACGGCGGCGTGAACGGTAAAAAAATCAGCGTAGTTGAAAGCGATAACAAATCTGAGCCGGCTGAATCCGGTAACGCTGTAACCAAACTGATTACCCAAGATAAAGTAGTTGCTGTTGTCGGACCTGCAACCAGCGGTTGCGTAAACGCTGCAACTCCTATTACTACTGCAAATAAGATTCCTCAAATTGCTCCGGCTGCTACCGCACCGAGCATTACCGTAGAAAACGGCAAGGTAAAGGATTTCGTATTCCGTGCCTGCTTCATCGACCCGTTCCAAGGTCAGGTAATGGCAGTATTTGCCGATAAAACTCTGAAGGTTAAAAACGTAGCTATTTTCTACGATTCCTCCAGTGACTATTCCAAAGGCTTAGCAGAGGTATTCCAAAAAACCTTGGAAGGCAAAGGCGGTAAAATTGTTGCTAAGGAAGCTTTCCTGGCTAAAGACGTTGACTTCAAATCCGCTCTGACTAAACTCAAAGCATCCAATCCGGAAGCAATCTATGTTCCCGGTTACTATGAAGAAGTTTCCAAGATTATCAAACAAGCTCGCGAAATCGGCATTACCTGCCCGATGTTGGGCTCCGATGGCTGGGAAAGCCCGAAACTTGCTGAAATCGCTGGTAAAGATGCTCTGAAGGGCTGCTACTATGTAAGTGCCTTCAATGCTAAAGACGAAGACAAATCCGTTCAGGACTTCATCAAGAAATTCAAAGAGAAATATCAGAAAGATCCTGATATCTTCGCAATGCAGGGCTACAATGCAGGCCTGATTTTGGCAGATGCTCTGAAACGTGCAGGCTCCACTGATGGCACCAAACTGGCTAAAGCAATTGCTGAAACCAAAGATCTGCCGGTTGCAAGCGGCAAGCTCACCTTTGATGCTAACCACAACCCGGTAATGCCTGCTCTGATTATCGGTCTGGAAACCGGTACTCCGACTCTGGTTGAAAAAATCAGTCTGTAATTGTTAAAAAAAAATAAACATAAAAAATTCTACAAGTAAACATCAGAAAGTACAACAAGACTTCTATTCCATGGGTTATTTATTAAGTTAGACCGGGCGCGTCTACCGGATGCGCCCTCTATAAAAAATATATTTTATTTATTTATTTATTTCTGAGGGGGAATAAACCATGAAAAGAGTAACTAAATTGTTATCTGTACTAGCAGCCGGCGCTATGTTTATGAGCGCGCTGACCGGTTGCGGAGGCGGCTCTAAAGGAGCTGACGGCGATACCATTAAGGTAGGCGGCCTGCTGGAAATGACTGGCGGCAGCGCATCCTTCGGTATCTCCGGTAAAAACGGTATCGACCTGGCACTGAAAAAAATAAATGAAAAAGGTGTGCTGGGCGGCAAAAAACTTTCTTTAGTTGTTGCTGATACCAAATCTGAAGCCTCCGAAGCAACTAACGGTATGCAAAAGCTGATTTCTCAGGATAAGGTTGTAGCAGTAATCGGTCCTAACCAATCCTCTGCTGTAATCGCATCCGGTGCAATCAACAATGGTGCTAAGGTTGTAGATATTACACCTATGGGCACTAACCCGGACGTTACTGTTGATCCTAAAACTAAACAGGTTAAACCCTACAGCTTCCGTACCTGCTTTATTGATCCGTTCCAGGGTACTGTAATGGCAAGCTTTGCTTCTAATGAACTTAAAGTGAAGAGGGCTGCTATCTATATCGATAATACAAGTGACTATGCTAAAGGTCTGGCACAGTTCTTCAAAGAGAACTTTGTTAAAAACGGCGGTCAGGTTGTAATTGAAGAAGCTTATCTGCAAAAAGATACCGACTTCAAATCTACTTTGACCAAAATCAAAGCTGCAAAACCTGATTTCATCTACATCCCCGGTTATTACCAAGAGGTTGGCCTGATTGTTAAACAAGCTCGTGAGATGGGTATCAACGTTCCTATGGCAGGCGGCGACGGCTGGGATAGCGCTAAGCTTCCTGAAATTGCCGGCAAAGCTGCTCTGGAAAACACCTTCTTCTCCAGCCTGTATTCTCCGGACGATACCTCTGATCTGAACAAAGACTTCGTAGCTGAATACAAAAAAGCTTACAACACCAACCCAGATGTATTTGCAGCATTGGCATATGATTCCACTCTGCTGGTTGCTAAAGCAATCGAAGACGCAGGTAGTGCCGATCCGGCTAAAATTGCTGAAGCAATGGCTAAGATTAAAGGCTTCAAGGGTGTATCCGGTGAAGTAACCTTTAACGAAGAGCACAACCCGATCAAGAGTGCTGTAATTATCGAACATAAAGATGGCAAACAAACCTTTAAAACTAAAGTTAATCCCTGATAGTTTACATTAGTAGTTAATCTGATTAAATCAACGAGGCTGTTGTTTTGCGTAGCAACAGCCTTTTCCTTTAAGTAAGCGTGTCCCGCTTACACAAATCTTTGAAATCTCTAGGGAGGTAAATTATGGAGACTTTTATCCATCAGTTTTTTCAGCAGCTGATAAATGGTGTATCTCTCGGCAGTATCTACGCATTGATCGCCTTGGGTTATACCATGATCTACGGCATCATTAAGCTGATAAACTTTGCTCATGGCGATATTTATATGTTGGGTGCCTATTTTGGCTTCTTCGCTACTACCCAATTAGGCTTGCCGTTCATTCCAGCAATTCTTTTCTCGATGGCAGGCGCTGCTATCGCAGGTATTATTATTGAACGTGTTGCATACCGCCCCATGCGTAATGCACCGCGTATCGCAATTTTGATTACTGCAATCGGCGTATCCTTCTTCCTGGAATACAGCATGATTCTGCTGGTTTCTCCGCAGCCGAGAACCTTCCCCGCTGTATTCGGCGCTACAGTATATCACCTTGGACCACTGGTTGCTAACAGTCAGCAGATTGTTATCCTGTTGAGCGCTATTATCCTGATGGCAGTTCTTACCTACATCGTAAATAAAACAAAAGCCGGCAAGGCTATGCGTGCTGTATCCTATGATGCTGACGCTGCAAGGCTGATGGGCATCAACATTGACCGTGTAATTTCCACTACCTTTGCGCTTGGCAGTGCTTTGGCAGCAGCAGGCGGCGTGCTGGTAGGTGTTTACTATAACTCTATTGACCCGCTGATGGGCATGATGCCCGGTCTTAAAGCCTTCGTTGCCGCAGTTCTCGGCGGTATCGGTATTATCCCCGGTGCTATGATCGGCGGTATTATCCTGGGCGTTGTAGAAGCAATGGTCAGCGGCTTTATTTCCTCTACCTTCCGTGATGCGGCAGCATTCGGTATTTTGATTATCATCTTACTTTATAAACCTTCCGGCTTATTAGGCAAGAATGTTCGTGAGAAAGTCTGAGGTGACATGGTATGAATGCAATTAGAAAATTTGATTTAAAAGCCATAGTTGCCTGCGTTATCGTTTTTGGTATCGTACAAGGCCTGCTCTTTGGCGAAATCATCGGTCCCTTCTGGGAGCTGAACATTATCCTTATCTGCATCAACATTATTCTTGCAGTCAGCCTGAACCTGATTAACGGTTATACCGGTCAGTTCTCTATCGGTCATGCCGGTTTCATGGCAGTTGGTGCTTATACCAGTGCTATTATGACGGTTAAGCTGGGCATGCCTTTTGAGGCAGGTCTGGTTGTAGCAACCCTGGCTGCCGGCCTGTTGGGCTTTTTGATTGGCTTGCCTACGCTGCGTCTTGATGGTGACTATCTGGCAATCGCCACCTTGGGCTTAGGCGAAATTATCCGTATCTGCATCCTGAACATTGATTATGTCGGCGGTGCTTCCGGTTTGATGGGCATTCCCCGTATGACCAATTTCGCGTATACCTTCTGGATTATGATAGCTATTATCTTCTTCATCAAGAACTTTAAAAACTCTTCCTATGGCCGTTGCTGCCTGGCAATCCGTGAAAACGAAATTGCTGCAGATACCATGGGTATCAACACTACTAAATATAAAGTAATGGCGTTTACCTTCGGTGCTGCGTTTGCCGGTACTGCAGGCGCACTTTTCAGCCACTACTTCTTCCTGGCGCATCCTGCGTCCTTCACCTTCATGCGTTCCTTCGATATTCTGACCATGGTGGTTTTGGGCGGTCTTGGTTCTATGACCGGTGCTATTACCGGTGCAACCTTGTTGACCTTCATTTCCGCTTACTTGTCGGATTACCCGGAATGGCGTATGATTATCTATTCTGTTACTATGATTATCCTGATGCTGTACCGTCCGCAAGGTCTGTTCGGCAGCAAGGAATTGAGCTTGAAAATGTTTAAATTAGGAGGTAAGGACAATGGCAGAACTGCTGAAGGTAGATAATGTCTCCATGGTTTTCGGCGGCCTGCGTGCCGTTTCCAATCTTTCCATGCATATCGACGAGGGAGAACTGATTGGCCTTATCGGTCCTAACGGCGCCGGCAAGACAACAGCCTTCAATATGATTACCGGTGTATATACACCGACCGAAGGCAAGGTATATTTTAATGGTCAGCAAAGCAGCGGTAAAAAATCTTACCAGGTTACGCAGATGGGCATGGCGCGTACATTCCAGAATATCCGTCTGTTCTCTGAGCTGAGCGTTATCGACAATGTAAAAATTGCTTATAATATGCACGTAACCTATAATCTGGCTGATGCCATCGTTCGTGACGGTAAATATCTCAGCGAAGAAGAATTCATTACACAAAAGGCTCTTGATTTGCTGAAAATCTTCCATCTGGAGGAAGAAGCACATGAGGTAGCCAAAAACCTGCCTTATGGTAAGCAGCGTCGTCTGGAAATTGCGCGTGCTTTGGCTACCGAACCGAAGCTGCTGCTGTTGGATGAGCCTGCTGCCGGCATGAACCCGCAGGAAACCAAAGAGCTGATGGAAATGATTCGCTGGATTCGTAAGGAATTCAATCTTTCCATCCTGCTGATTGAGCATGATATGGGCTTGGTAATGGGTGTCTGCGAGCGTATTTACGTACTGGAATACGGCATGAAGATTGCCGAAGGTACTCCGGAAGAAATCAAACACAACAAGCGCGTTATTGAAGCATACTTGGGCGAGGAGGTTATCAACTGATGTTAACTGTTGAAGATATCAATGTATATTATGGCGCAATTCACGCTATCAAAGGTATCAGCCTCGATGTTCCAGATGGTGAAATCGTAGCGCTGATCGGTTCAAATGGTGCCGGTAAATCTACCACATTGCGCACCATTTCCGGGCTGATGAAACCTAAGACCGGTAAAATCTTATATGAAGGTCAGGACATTGCCGGTGTACCGGCGCATAAAATTGTCGGCATGGGCCTGTGCCAGGTTCCGGAAGGTCGTCATGTTTTTGCTAATATGACTGTTCTGGAAAACCTGGAGTTGGGCGCTTATCTGCGTAAGGATAAGGATGGAATTGCCAAGGACATGGATGATGTCTTTAAAAAATTCCCGCGTCTGCTGGAACGTAAGGATCAGCTTTCCGGTACGCTTTCCGGTGGCGAGCAGCAGATGCTGGCTATGGGCCGTGCGCTGATGAGCCGTCCTAAGCTACTGCTGTTGGACGAGCCTTCTATGGGTCTTGCCCCCTTGCTTGTAAAGGAAATTTTTAATATAATAAAGGAAATCAACGAGAGCGGTACTACCGTTCTGTTGGTTGAACAGAACGCTAATATGGCGTTGTCCATCGCTGATAAGGCGTACGTTCTGGAAACAGGACGTATTACTCTGAGCGGTACAGCTAAGGAGCTGGCAAGCAGCGAGGCTGTTCGCAAAGCATATCTCGGCGGCTGATTAATATACAAATGCGTCGGGTTGCTTCATAGCTGCCTTAAAGTGAAAATGATTATATTAAAATGATTGTGTTCTATAGTCAAAGGAGGTAAAACTCATATGTTAGTAAAAGATATTATGACTGAACCTGTTGTTACCATACGTGAGGATCAATCCATTTTGGAAGCACGCGAAATTATGCGTGGCAAAAGACTTATCAGCCTGCCGGTTGTAGATGATATGCAACGCGTACGCGGCATTATTACCAGTGATGATATCGGCAAAGCTTCTCCCAGTGACAGCAGCACCCTTTCCCGTTATGAGGCTAATTATCTGCTGGGACGTCTGAAGGTTAAAGACGTTATGAAACGTAGCGTTATCAGCGTTGAGGCAGATGATACTATCGAATATGTTGCCTACAAGCTGTATAAATACAAAGTTAACGCCCTGCCGGTTGTTAACCAGGAGAATAAGCTTTGCGGTATTGTTTCCCGCAGCGATATCTTCCGTTCTATCGTAGAAATTATGGGTATGAACCGCAACTGCCTGCGTATTACTATCGAAGCACCTGATAAGGTTGGTGTTGTTGCGGAAATCTCCAACATTATGAAGGAAGACGGCATTAATATTATTTCTCTGGTTACCAAGCAAAATGGTGATGGTACTGCTGAAGTTACCATTCGTGCCGCTCTAAATAATAATGGTATGGATATCATTGAGCAAATTCGCGAAGCAGGCTATGAGGTCAGTGACGTAATGACTTTGGACGGTATTGAATAATGCTTTCCGGTAAGGATGTTAATGTAGGCGATATCGTCAAAATGAAAAAAGCTCATCCCTGTGGCAGTGATGAGTGGGAAATTACCCGTACGGGTATGGACTTTGGTATGAAATGCTGCGGCTGCGGACATTTTGTGATGTTGGCGCGTACCAAGTTCGAAAAGGCTGCGAAGGCGGTTGTGAAGAGCGCTGAAGCAGAAAAGTAAATAAACAGATAAAGAGAACGCTCTCTTGCTATCGGTGGGTAGTAGGGGAGCGTTTTTGAGTAGTATGTGATACTTTTTGCCCGGGGCGGCAAAAAGTATCCAAAAAACGCCCTGCGTAGCTGCTTCGCCGGATTCCGGTGACTAGATTAGCAGAATTTTTCACGTCGCTGAATTTTGCGAGGTGTGCTTACTGAGTGGTTCGTCAACGCTCCAGCGAAAAATTCCCTGTCGGTCCGTTGCCTGCGAGCTTGCGCGTAACAAAGACGTGCCGGTGAACTCGTCGTCCGTTCCGGTCTGCGTAGCGCGAAGGGTGGCGTTGCAAAAAATAGGCTGAGGTTGAACTGGAACTTGAACAATAAAAATAAGCTGTTAGCGTGTCTTGTGACGTGCTGGTAGCTTATTTTTCGTTTTGATTAATTTGACGTATTGCAGCATGGTGCAATCATATTCTTGCTCCAATTACGGCTCTGTGATATACTTATCTATATTAGTGTAAAGGAGAGAGTTCTTTGCAGTTACTGATTGATAGTACTAAACTTGAAGCCCTTTTACAACGAAAACAAGAAGATATTGGATATAAAAAGCTAGACCAAAGCTGTAACGTTGCTAATGCTTTATTCGTGATGTATGGTGGTTTTTCTGCCTCGCCTGAAACTTCCTTGTGGGCAAAAGTAATAGTTATAATTGTTGGTGGCTTTGGCCTTTATTGGAGTGGGTGCGCAATGGTAAAAGCAATAAAAAATACATATAATGCAGATTTACTGCAGCATGATATCGAAAATCTTAATGAAATTGAGCATCCTTTTTCACTTATCGCTATCAAAGATACATTTAATAAATATCCTCACCGCTATCTGCTTTATTATGATAATAGATGGGGGCTGAATCTGTTCCCTAATTATAAAACTCAGGTAGTAGAAGAGGATAATGTTGCTAATATCATTAAGCGCCTAAGTTCTGATTTACAGGTTGCTCCAGAGCTGATCACTGTTGAACGCAAGGGATTTGAGCTACGGACGAAATATTCTGTGAGCGATAAGGTACAGAAGGTTTATGCGCATACTTTATATCAGGCAAATATTAAGAAGCTGCCGAAAAAGCTTCAGACAGATAGCTTTATGATAGGTGATAGGAAATATTCCTGGTGGAGTATTGATAAGATGGAAGCAGATGAAGACATCAGAAAACATAATCTCGATGTTGTTGAATTGGTAAAGCATAATATTGTTTAAAAATAAGCTGTTAGCGTGTCTTGTGACGTGCTGGTAGCTTATTTTTCTTGATGCGTTTTACGTACTGCGTGAGCGCATATTTGATTTCATAAAGAATTCTTGGCGTGCCAAACATTCCGACCTTTAAGTCTGAAACTTAGGAAATACAAAAGTTTTAGGAAAATAATTCCCAAAACTATACAGAATCGCCAAGTTTTGGGAAGAATCTTCCCAAAACTTTTTGCAATCAAAAACGAGCAGGCTTTAGCGTTGGTGCTAAAATCAGCTCGTTTTAATATATGACGCATTTTACATTTTCAGCTTGCAGAAAACGTACTTGGCAATTCCTGCTTCAATGACAAGCAATAAGGCAACCAGTTCAAACACCGCGCTGATATTGATACCGTGGGCGACAAAGCCTAAAAGTGCGGGTCCTAGAATAACACCTGTATAACCTAAACTGGTTACAGAAGTTACCGCAGCGCTGATAGGCATGTCCTTCTGGTATTTTAATAGCGAATAAAATACAGGGACAATATTGGCACAACCAAGGCCGATGAGAATGAAGGCAAAGGCGTTGAGATACAGGTTATCTAAAACAACTACGAGCGCAAAGCCTGCTGCCGTGACGATGCTGCCGCCGATAACAGCTTTTTGTTCGCCTAAAAATTGTACAGTTTTATCACCTAAAAGACGCATGATGAGCATAGCAACGGAAAAGATAGCGTAACCTGTGCCTGCCAACGCTATATCCATATTTTTCACTTCGGTGAGCAGTACGCCGCTCCAATCCATAACTGCACCCTCAACAAGGAAGGAAATGCAGGCGAGAATGCCTAAAACGATAACAATGCCGCGTGGGATAGCAAAGGCCTTTTCGCCGCCGGGGCTTTTATAATCCAGTAAGTGGCGGCCGAAAACTGCCAGCAACGCTAAAACAATAGCACAGTGCAGTGTGGCGATGAGCGTTACGTTTAAGCTTGAAGATGCCAGTACGCTGAAAAGACCTGCGCTGGCAAAGCAGCCGATACTCCAAAAGGCATGCATACCGCTAAGCAGTCTGCGGCCGGCAAGCTTTTCCACAATAACGGCATTGGTGTTCATGCTGACATCCGTTGCGCCCATGACTGCCCCAAAGAATGCAAGCGCAATGGCATAGCTCCAGATGTTTGGCAGGCAAGAAAGCAGCACGGAAATTAGTGCCATCAGCGTTGCACCTGTGATGACGACTTTTTTGCAGCCAAAGCGTTGTACGAGTGCGCCGGCTAAAGGCATAAAGATAAAAGCGCTGATACCGATGCACAGAAGCAAAAGGCCAAGTACATCCGCTTCAAGGTTCAGGCGTGCTTTGACCATAGGAATCATCGGTGCCCAGGTGGAAATGACGAAGCCTGGCAGGAAAAAGGCTACGCGCGCTGCATTGATTTCTTTGCTGCCTACAGAAATATTTTGTAAAGTATTTTCGGGTTTGTTGATTTGCATTGTTAAAAACTCCTTTCGTTACATAAGTAGCTATGAGAGCTTTTATGGGTTGAATGTTGCCATAATTTATCTAAAAAAGCGGGATGAAATTCGTTTGAATCCTATCCCACTTCAATAGCTTGAGCGCTACAATTCCTCTGATAAATTATGATGATTTTACCACGAGCATATTTTGTTGTCAACGTAAGGTATTTAATTGTTGACATGGAACATATTTTGATGTGTTTGTGAATTGTTGTTCTGCCTAACTTAGCAAGACCGCAAAGCTTTGAAGAATCTTCCCAAAACTTTTTTGATTGTTGAATTAAATACTGTAAAAAGGTTACCCTGTTTTTGTCATATAGTTTTAAAGTATTGCGCTAATGTTCAAAATGTAACGAATAATTCCCTTGTCTTTCATGATTGCCTATGCTATGATTTACTTAAAGTGTTTAGATGATAAAGGGGGAATTATTTTGACTTACGGAATTGTTTTTCTCGTTATTATTTTCCTGGTTTTATTTATTATTGCGGCTAAGACCTGTTATGTAAAGGCACCGCCAAACGTGGCTTATATCATTTCCGGTATTACGAAGAATCCGCGTATCCTTATCGGTATCGGCGGCTTTAAAATTCCGCTGCTGGAGCGAGTGGATATGCTGTATCTGGGGCAGATGTCCGTTGATATCAAAACCAGCCAAAGCGTTCCGACCAATGACTTTATCAACGTTAAGGTTGATGCTGTTGCCAAGATTATTGTTGATAAGGAAAACGGCATTTATCTGGCAGCAAGAAACTTTTTGAATATGGAACCGGCGGATATTACGCGTAGCCTGCAGGATTCTCTTGAAGGTAATATGCGTGAAATTATCGGCACGCTGGATTTGAAGAAGATTAATGTTGACCGTGACTCCTTCTCTGATGAAGTGCTGAAAAAGGCTGCCAAGGACATGGAAAAGTTGGGTATCAGCATTCTGAGTTGCAATATCCAAAACGTTGTTGACGATAACGGTCTTATAGTCGATTTGGGCGCAGATAATACGGCGAAAATCCGTAAGGATGCATCTATCAGCAAGGCTGTTGCCGAGCGTGATGTGGCTATTGCCGAGGCTGCGGCCAAGAAAGAGGCTAATGATGCACAGGTGCATGCTGATTTAGCGATTGCGCAGCGTCAGAATGAGCTTTCTATTGCCAAGAGCGAACTGAAGCGTACTGCCGATATTAAAAAGGCAGAGGCAGATGCTGCTTATGCAATTCAACAGCAGGAGCAGCAAAAGTCGATTGAGGTGGCAACTGTGAACGCACAGATTGCTAAGGCTGAGCGTGAAGCTGACCTGAAAAAGCAGGAGGTATTAGTAAAAGAGCAAATCCTGGCTGCTACTATTCAGAAGCAGGCTGATGCTGACAAATACAGAGTTGAACAGGATGCTTTGGCTGAGCAGGCCAAAAGGCAGCGTGAAGCAGAAGCGCAAAGATATGCTATGGAGCAGGAGGCTGCTGCTATCAAGGCTAAAGGCGATGCTGAGGCTTATGCTATCAGAGTAAAGGGTGAGGCAGAGGCTGCCGCTATTAAGGCGAAGGGCGAAGCTGAGGCTGCCGCTATGGATAAGAAGGCCGAGGCTATGAAGAAATACGGTCAGGCTGCAATGGCTCAGATGGCGATTGAGGTGCTGCCGCAGGTTGCTAAAGAGGTTGCTGCTCCGCTGAGCAAGGTGGACAAGATTACGCTGTACGGCGAAGGCGGTATGGGCAGTCTTTCCGGCAATGTTCCTTCCGTAATGGCGAAGGTTTTCGATACGGTGAAGAGTGCTACCGGCATTGACCTGCAGGAGATTGCTAAGGGTGAAACCTACGATGCTAAGGTCAATAAGAACATCAGCATTGACGGCAAGCTGCCGGAAATTCCTGTAGAAATCAGCAAGGAAGAATAAACATGAAAATAAGCTGTTAGCATCCGGTATGTTAGCAGCTTATTTTTACAGTAACGGAGGAATGTTTCTTTGAAGATTCTTGTGAGTGCCTGCTTATTAGGCACAAATTGTAAGTATAACGGTGGTAATAACTTAAATCAAAGCGTATTGGTCTTTATCGAAGGGCATGAAGTGATTGGCATTTGTCCGGAGCAGTTGGGCGGGCTGTCTACACCTCGCTTGCCGGCAGAAATTGTTGACGGCGTAGTGACGAACAAGGAAGGCGTAAGCGTGGATGCGGAGTTTCGCAAGGGGGCGCAGTCAGCATTGGCAGCTGCTTTGGAGAACAAGGTGGATTTGGCAATTCTGCAGTCGCGCAGTCCCAGCTGCGGCGTGAAGGAGATTTATGACGGTAGCTTCAGCGGCAAGAAGATAAAAGGGCAGGGCGTGTTCGCTAGGCTGCTAGCTGCACATGGAATTAAGGTGCTTGATGCCGAGGATATAGCTGAGCATAAATAAGCTGGTTTATAAAAATTAAAAGGCAAGGTCTTAGGATGTATGTTCCTAGGCCTTGCCTTTTGGTGCTTTATTTTTTATACTTTCTGATTGCCGCACCGATCAGCTTCGCTGTCTGCGACAGCTCCGCTTCGGTATGCGTTGCCATGAGGGCAACGCGCAGGCGCGCAGTACCCTTTGCTACCGTCGGATAGCGGATAGCGGGGGCGAGCACGCCGTTTGCCAGCAGCTCATCTGCAACCTGCAGAGCGGACTTCTCATCGCCAATGATAATAGGAATGATGGCGGTGGGAGAGTAGGCTTCTACGCCTTCAGCGTGCAATGCGTTTAAGAAAAACTCAACGTTATGCTGCAGATTTTGCGCACGCTGTGGTTCTTCCTCCAGCACTTCCGTAGCTCGCAGTGCAGCGGCGAGCGTAGCGGGAGTCTGGGAGGTGGCGAAGATAAAGCTGCGAGCTTTATTCTTGAGATATTCAATGATTACCTTGCTGGCGCAGGCGTAACCACCTTCGGCGCCGAGTGCTTTGCTGAGCGTACCCATGAGAATATCCGGGCGGACGGTATTGCCGAAATGTTCAACGGTGCCATGGCCTGTTTTGCCGATAACACCGGTGGCATGTGCTTCGTCAATCATCGTGAGCAGATGATATTTTTTGCCGAGAGCGACGAGTGCAGGCAGGTCGACGATATCACCGTCCATACTGAAAACTGCGTCGCTGACAATCAATCCCCTGCTGCAGGGGGTAGCAAGGATTTTCGCTTCCAGGTCCTGCATATCATTATGCTTATAGACAACGATGCGTGCTTTGGAAAGACGTGCGCCGTCGATGATGCTGGCGTGGTTATATTCGTCGCTGAAAATAACACTTTCGTTGTTGCAGAGGGCAGAGATAATGCCGACGTTGGCCATGTAACCTGTGTTGAAGACTAATGCTGCTTCCGTACCCTTGAACTGCGCCAGCTTGCTTTCGAGTGCTTCATGCAGAGCGGTATTGCCGGTAGTCAGACGGCTGCCGCCACTGCCTGCGCCCCATTGGAGTGCAGCTTCGGCAGCGGCCTGCTTAACGCGGGTGTCTGCTGCCAAGTCAAGATAGCTGTTGGAGGCCAGCATTAAAACCTTGCGTCCTTGCATTTCAACGTATTTACTTTGTTCACTGTCCATGGTGCGCAGGGAGCGGTAAAGATTCTGCTCCTTAAGCTGCTTTAATTCGTCAGCGAAAATCTGCTCTGGATTAGGATTAGCGGGCTTTTCGACAGGCAGACCGCGCACAAGCACACGCTGTTTTTCCAGATAGCTGATAGCATCCTCGGCCTTAGCCTTGGTGCTGTCAAAAACGAAGACGCGGCCGCCATGCGGATTGCCCATTTCCTTCATTGGCATGAGACGTACATAACCATGCTTTAAAGATGCAAGGTAGCCGACAAGATAATCGGGATCATCAGAAAGGCACAACTCGGCGATGATGCCGGGGGCGTTAACAACCTTAGTGGCCAGCACGATGGCCTCGCGGAAGTGGTTTTTACCGCTGCAGTTGCTCGCTGCTCCTTCGGCATCCATATAGGTTACGCGGATGCCTCGCTCGTGGTCGGGTTCAAGTCTGGAGCTGGTGGCGACGTCATAGAGAACTGCACCGCGCATAGGATGGTTGTGACGCAGAAGGTCGATTAATGCATCTGCCTTGGCTTCCAATCCCAGCTCGCAGAGCATTTCCTTCATGATTTTATAGGTTTCTTCTACCGTGTCTGCAGGACGTTTGCTGACGGGCAGAGCATCGAGGTATTCCAGCTTTTCCGGTGCTACCTCTTCCATTTTGACGTTGATGAAGTCGGCACGGCCAAGGCCGTGGTGCAGAGCGCGCTCGGTGAGGGCGCTGACAGCACTGCTGATATCGGCTTGCGGGATAATGCGTTCTGCGCCGCTGACGTGCAAATCGCCTTTGGATGCGCGCATTTTGATACTGTATAAAGGCATAGGGAATCTCCTTTGTGTTTTGAATTCGGTGTTTGGTAAAATTAGCTGATGAACAGCCTCTCCTTGGGGAGAGGTGGCATCGCGTAGCGATGACGGAGAGGGGTGTGCAAAACTTCACGTTATTCTTTAGCGCAAAGAATGCAGACCCCTCTCAGTCGCCCTGACGGGCGCCAGCTCTCCCTAAGGAGAGCCCCTTTTTGCTGTTATTTATCAGCCTCTTAGCAAAGCAACCTTGGTAAGCAGCTGTTTTGCGGGTTTATAGAATGCACCGGCGGCAACTGCGGTAAAAATCATACCGGGGAAGGCTGCGGCGGTGAGTACCATCCAGTTTACACCGGTAACCTGCCACAGTACGAGGCGGGCAGCGAAGGTTCCGAGCGGGCCGCTGACAGCAACGGTAAGCAGATTAGTTCCGAGCAGGGCCATGGTGCCGCCAGCAACAACGCGGAATACCATCTGTACAAGCACGTTGATGATGTTGTGCATTCCGAGCATCATACCGAGCATGCTTGCAAGGATACCTGCGATAATGTAGCGTTTAAAGCCGAAGCAGGCGCAGATGAGTACGGCGATTGGTGCAGATAACTGGAATTCGCCACCGGCAATTGGCGAAGGGATTTTAAAAGAACCTGAAATCAGAATCAAGACACCTAATAAAGCGATAGTAGTCAGCTCTTTCATACTCAAATCTTTCATTTATTCGCTCCTTATTTTAAAACCTCATCCATGGATTGTTTAGCCAGTGCTATAGCCTTATCCAGATCTTTATTTTCGATATTCAGCGGCGGGTTGAAGTAGATGACGTTGCCCAAAGGACGCAGAAGCAGACCGTGGGTAAGTGCTTTTTTGTAGATTTCGTAGCCTATACGCAGGTCGCCGTCGAAGCCGATTTTCTTATCCTTATCGGTAACAAGCTCCATAGCGTTAATCAGGCCGATATGACGGATTTCACCGATGTTCTTGTGAGCTCCGAAGGTATCCATGAGTGCATTATGGAAGTATGTTGCTTTTTCGGCAGCATGCTCAAGAATTTTTTCTTCCTTCATAATCTTGAGTACAGCGAGGGCAGTTGCGCAGCCTATGGGGTTACCGGCATAGGTGTGGCTGTGCATGAATTGCTTGCCTTTGTTGTAATCGTCATAGAAGGCATCGTAAATTTTGTCTGTGGTGCAGACAATAGCCATCGGCAGGTAACCGCCGGTGAGAGCTTTACTGATAGTCATGATATCCGGGGTGATACCGGCATGGTTGCAGGCGAACATTTTGCCGGTTCTGCCGAAGCCGGTAGCAATTTCGTCGGCAATCAAAAGTACGCCGTATTCATTACAGAGCTTACGCAGCTTTTGCAGGTAGAGAGGCGGATAGATACGCATGCCTGCGCAGCCTTGAACGATAGGTTCAACGATGATAGCAGCGGTTTCTTTGGCATACTTAGCAAATGCTTCTTCTGCAAATTTGAAGCATTCGCATTGGCAGTGCTCGCGGTCTTTAGCAAACGGGCAGCGGTAGCAGTCAGGAGCTTTTACATGAATGTTGTTCATCATCATGGGCTTGTACATCTGTGCGAACAGGTCCATGCTGCCTACGGAAAGAGCGCCGATGGTTTCGCCGTGATAGCCTTCGCTGAGGCACATGAAGCGCTGTTTTTCCGGGTGACCGGTCTGCAGCTGATATTGGAAGGCAATTTTCAGTGCGATTTCTACGGAAGAGGAGCCGTTATCGGCAAAGTTGAATTTGTTCAAGCCTTTGGGGAGAACTTCGGTAAGCTCTTCGCACAGCTTGATAGCAGGCTCGTGGGTAAAGTTAACGAAGATAACGTGCTCTAATTGTTCAATCTGCTCTTTGATGGCAGCGTTGATTTTGGGATTGCAGTGACCTAAGAGGTTGCACCACCAGCTGCTGATGATGTCGAGATATTCGGTGCCGTCGGCAGCGTAAAGGTAGGGGCCTTTAGCGTGGTCAACGATGATAGGACGTAAGGTTTCGTAGTCCTTCATTTGGGAACAGGGATGCCAGATGTGGGCTAAATCTCTTTTTTGTAAATCTGCTACTCTATCGTTCATTTTTTCTTCCTCCTGAGTTTTGTGTCATTATTGTTTATTTCCCCTTCCGCCTCACGTTGTTCGCCACCTGCCCCGTAGGGACAGGCAAGAGCGTGTAATTGAGAGTTTCTTTGTTCCCCCTTGGGGGAACTGTCGAGCTTTAGCGAGACTAAAGGGGGCTGTTAATTTTTACTTATATAATCCTTTGAGTACTTCTACATCAATATCCAGTTCGCTGGCGTTCGGCGGTACGCAGGCAAGTACGGGGACCGCTGTAATTTCTTCCATCATACGCTTGTTGTCGGCCTGCATGAAGTTACTGCCGTCATAGTTGTTCAGGATGATGCCGCGGACGGGAATGTTTTTCTGTTTGAGGTAGGAGATGGTCAGTACGCAGTTATTGATGGAACCGAGCGCTGCGTTGGAGATTACCAGTACACCTAAGTTGAGCTTTTTGATGATGTCCTCGAGCAGGATGTGCTCTTCATCCCAACGGATGGGGCAGATGATGCCGCCGCTGCCTTCCATGGTAACGTAATCATATTTGGCAAGGGAAGCCTGATAATCAGCTTCAATCTTTTCCATTTCTACGGGATTGCCCTCGCGCAGTGCTGCCAGATGCGGGGAAACTGCTTCCTTATAAATATAGGAAACAAGGTTTTCCGGTTTTTCCGGGATGTTGGCGGTTTTAGCAACAAAGGCTGCGTCACCCGGCAGCCATGTGCCGTCAGGCTGTTCTTCGGCGCCGCTCAGTGCTGCCTTGTAATAGCCTGCGTTGACGCCTGCATCGCGTAAGCGTTTAACAAGCAGGCCGGTAACGTATGTTTTACCGATATCTGTACCGATTGCTGTAATGAAAAGACCTTTACTCATAATTTTCACCTTCGTAATTTATTTTGGTTAACTTAAAATTCTGTATGGTTAACTTTATTATAGCTTAAGTATACGCTGCGAAAATTTCAATGTCAACCTAGTAAAATAGTATGGTTAACCATGGCGGCTGGGCATAAAAAAAGACTGACAGCTATATTTTGTGGTTATAACTGTCAATCTTTGCTTATCTTGTGGTTAACGATGTTAATATTAAAATAGGTAGAAGAAATTTATTTTTTTGCTGTCGCATTTTTACGGATTTCGGTTACAGGGATGCCGCCGATGCCCCAGTTATCTGTATCAACCTCGTCGATGGTGACAACGGTGGTGGATTTGTTTTTGCCTAGAACGTCGTGCAGAAGATTGGTTGCGCCTTCGATGAGAGCGCGCTTCTGCTCGGGTGTAACGTTACCTTCTTTGGTGATTTTGATGTTTACATAGGGCATGCTGATGACCTCCTTGCATTTTTCTTTCATTATAGCATATTTTGCTTGCAAACTGCGCGTTTCTATGCTATTATAAGTGCGGTAAAATTTACTGATGCACAGTAGCATTTGGGATGAGCTGGAGCAGTTAACAGTAAAGCTTACTTCTGAAAAATTTTAAGTCAATACTCGCTTGGATCTATAAGACCGGGACGAAGACGCAAACAGGCTAACTATGCGCATTCCGTACCGGAATGCGCTTTTTTATATGCTTCGGCATTAATCGGCAATTCCGTAGCCTTGAATTTGCACAGCGTCTCCTGTGGTCAGAAGGGAGGGCAATATTGAAGGTTGGTATTATTGGCGGTGGACGCGTTGGCAGCCGTTTGGCTGCAAGCTTGCGTGAAGCAGGCGTGCTGGCCGGCATTACGGCTGCATCCGAGCAGCACAGCGCACAGCTGGCACAGCAGTTTGGCGTACCGGCGACGGATAACGCAAAGCTGTGGCAGGCAGCGGACGTGCTCTTGCTTACCGTACCGGATCGTTTGATTGATACGGTAGCAGAGGAGCTGGCGCAAAGTGTGACGCCTGCGGCTAAGGTTGTACTGCATGTGAGCGGCAGTGTGGGACTGGAGCCTATGGCTCCGCTTGCGCAGATGGACGCACACGTAGGCAGTCTGCATCCGCTGCAGAGCTTTGCCGGCGGCAATACACAGCTTGCAGGTGTGTATATGGCGCTGGATGGTGACAGCGAAGCGCAGGACGCAGGAAAAAAGCTCGTAGAGCTTTTTGGCGGTAAAGCGTTCAGCGTTCCTGCTGAAGAACGTGCGGCCTACCATGCGGCAGCGTGTATCTGCTCCAACTACGCTGTAGCGGTGGAGGCTATGGCGGTGCAGCTGATGGCGCGCTGGACCGGCAGCAACGAAGCTGCCTGGGAGGCACTGCTTCCCTTGTTCAAAGGCACGGCAGCTAATTTGCAGGCTACGCAAAATCCTGCGGCGGTGCTTACAGGACCTATTGCCCGCGGTGATGTCAGCACGGTAGCAAAGCATCTTGCTGCCTTACCTGCAGCTGTAATTCCTGCCTATTGCTCTCTGGGCCTGGCGACAACCTCGCTAGCCCTTGCTAATGGCACTATTGACGAAAATGCAGCTGATGAGCTGAGAAATTTGCTTGGAGGATATTATGGCTAACAAACAAGTAACAGTCGCAACGATTAAAGAAATGAAGCAAAAGGGCGAGCCTATCACGATGATAACCGCTTACGACGTAGCAATGTCCCGCAACGTGAACGAAGCAGGCGTAGACATGATTCTTGTAGGTGATTCCCTGGGTAACGTAATTTTAGGATATAATTCCACAGTCCCTGTAACGATGGATGAAATGATTCATCACACCAAGGCTGTTATGCGTGGCAACAGCACTGCTTTAGTAGTTGGCGATATGCCGTTTATGAGCTATCAGGCAAGCATTGTTGATGCAATGTATAATGCTGCACGCTTCCTGAAGGAAACAGGCTGCACAGCAGTTAAGCTGGAGGGCGGCTCCGAGGTAGTTCCTCTCGTAGAACGCCTGACACAAGCCGGCATTCCCGTATGTGCTCATATCGGTCTGACTCCGCAATCTGTAAATCAGCTGGGCGGCTTCAAGGTACAGGGCAAGGATATTGCCGCTGCACAAAAAATGATTGATGATGCCAAGGCTTTGGAGGCTGCAGGTGCTTTTGCCTGCGTGCTGGAATGCGTTCCGGCAGCACTGGCTGCTAAGGTAACCAGCGAGCTGAAAACCATGGCTACCATCGGTATCGGTGCCGGCAACGGCTGCGACGGTCAGGTGCTCGTATGCAACGACCTTTTGGGAGTTTCCACCGGCTTCTGCCCGAAATTTGTTAAGAAGTATGCTAATCTGCATGATACTACCGTAGAAGCAGTAAAGGAATATATTGCTGATGTTAAGGCAAGAACCTTCCCTGCTCCGGAGCATACCTTTAAGATTGACGATGCTGTTTTAGAAAAATTATATTAATACTTTCATAAATAAAGTGAGGTAATTCAAAATGAAATTAGTACATACAGTTGCAGAGCTGCGCGAGGAGGTTGCAGCAGCTAAAGCTAAGGGTTTGACCATCGGCCTGGTGCCTACTATGGGTGCTTTGCATGAAGGTCATGCATCCCTGATTAAAGCAGCTAACATGGAAAATGACTTTGTTGTAGTCAGCGTTTTCGTAAACCCGACTCAATTCGGTCCTAACGAAGATCTGGATGCTTATCCGCGTACTCTGGAAGCAGACTGCAAGCTGGCAGAAAGCATGGGCGCTAACGTAGTTTTTGCTCCGGCTCCGAAGGAAATGTATCCGAGCGAGGATGCAACCTGGGTTGAAGTAACCGGTGAGATTACCAAGGTTCTGTGCGGCCGTACCCGTCCGATTCACTTCCGCGGTGTAACTACCGTTGTTACCAAGCTGTTCAACCTGGCACAACCGGACCGTGCTTACTTCGGCCAGAAGGACGCACAACAGGTTGAGGTTCTGAAACGCATGGTAAAAGACCTGTTCTTCAATATCCAGCTGCGCATTATGCCGATTGTCCGCGAAGCTGACGGTTTGGCAAAGAGCTCCCGCAACACCTATCTGAATGAAGCAGAGCGCAAAGCAGCTCTGGTACTGAGCCGTAGCCTGAAGGCTGCTAAGGAGCAGTACGAAGCAGGTGAGCGTGACGCTGCTAAGATTACTGCGGCTGTTACTGCTTCCATTAAAGAAGAGCCTATGTCTGATATTGATTATGTTGAAATTTATGCACTGCCGGAATTGAAACCTGTAGCAGCTCCGATGGCAGGCAGCAACCTGCTGGCTGTAGCTGTTAAATTCGGCACCACCCGTCTGATTGATAATGTAGTTTTGGAGGAGAAATAATATGCTTTATACTATGCACCATGGCAAAATTCATCGCGCTACCGTAACCCAGGCTAATCTGGAATATATGGGCAGCATTACTATCGACAGCGAGCTGCTGGAGCTGTCCGGTATTCTTCCGGGCGAGCGTGTACAAATCGTTGACAACAACAACGGTAACCGTCTGGAAACCTATGTTATCGCCGGTGAGCGTGGCAGCGGTGTTATCTGCCTGAACGGTGCTGCTGCACGTAAAGTTCTGGTTGGCGATACTGTTATCATCATCGCTTACAGCCTCATGACCGAAGAAGAAGCTAAAACCTATGTACCGAAGGTTGTAATGGTTGACGAAAACAACCATCCGATTAACGTTCGCGGTACTGAAAAGGAAGCAGAAATCGGCTGATAAATAAAAATAAAAATAAAAATCCCCTGTATTCGTCAGTTTGGCGGATGCAGGGGATTTGTTATCATAAGCTTATGACTTTCTTTCCCAATTACTATAAAATTGGAAGAAAAAGAAGAGCGTTGAGAGAAAAACGCAAATCTTGTAGCGATGGCTGTGAATGAGCTTGTATTGCAATATAAATTTAAATGAAAATAAGGAGTTACTTCTTAAATTTTGTACATTTGCGTGCTATGAAGTAACTCCTTATTTTTTGTTGGTTAAGCCGAGAATATAATCTGTACTAGTCTTGTGAAATCGAGCTAAGGCTATGAGAATTTCGGTGGGGATATCACGTTCCCCTTTTTCGTAGTTGCTATAAACGCGTTGTGAGCAGTGTAATAATTCTGCCATTTCCCGTTGCGTCATATCCTTGTCTTCGCGTAAATCACGGATACGTTGGTACATTTTTATCACCCAATAGTATTATAAAAAGAGATGATAGAACTGCTTGCTTTTTAGCGCAAATTGCGCTAAACTGATATTACGAACGTATTTAAAATGAAAGGATAGAGTGCTTGTGATGTATAGAAAATTTTTTGCTGCTTTAATGCTGTCCTTGAGTATTGGAACAAGCTTTTTATTTTATGGCTGTAGTACAGATACTAAGGATGTTAAAAATTTACATGATTCAAGCAGTGATACTTTATCATCTGCTGAAGCAATTAAAGCTTTATCTCCCTATCCTATTGATAAAACTCGCTTAGATGCTTATAGCGAACCGGCAGTAATTTCTTATATGAATCAGCAAAAAGAATTAGAACGAGCTAAACAAAAATCAGTAGATATTTATGCAGGCTATGATTGTCATTGTTCGCCTGCTGGTGTGAATAAAATATTGAATACATTAAAAAGTGCTATGCGTAGTGGAAATAAGCAAACATTATATGGTAGAGATGCTGCAGAGTTTTTACAGTATATAGAACTTGAATCAAATCCGATTACTGATCTTTCATTGGAATCATGTAGATTACTTGGGAATCTGTATCTGCAAAAAACACATTCTGTTGCTGTTCCTATTTACAAGGGCATATCACAAGTAATTGTTTTACCTGACAATCTTATGATTGTATCTGTTTTTGTAAATTATTTTACTGGCTATGGGACCAAGATTGGAATTGTAGATTTTTTGTTAGAAGAAAATAATGCTTTTAAAGGCACTAGTGCTTATATGTTAGGAAACACGTCGTATCATGTTGTGCGCATTTCAGCTGATAGAGGTATTCTTCATGGTGATATATTTCAATGCAATGGAAAAGGTGGCTATACAGTAGTTAGGTAATAAATTGTAATTTTATATTGGAGGCGGGATGTATGCTTATAACAAAGTTTAAATTATTAATCTCTATGTGTATTTATTTTGCTTGTATGCCGAGCGTTGTTGATGCAGAAACATATTATCCTGGTGCTGGTGGTAGAATGGGTATAATAGACTATTATACTGATGAAGAACCTAAGTCGGAGCCTGTACCTGCCGCCTATGGTGACGTATTTGAACCAATCAAATCAGTATGTAGTTGTAGTGAAAAGGCACTGCCTGTCATTGAACAAGATTTGCTGAAAAAAATGAAGGAAATAAATAATAATGAGCCGATAACAGGGAGTTTTGGTATGTATATGAATACTGATTCTATACAATTCCAAAAAGAATATGCGAAAATTGCTGATACAAATAAATTAGTATCTGATGAGGTTTTTTCGTTTGTCAATAAAAAGCTTGGGAATAATATAGAATTGGTTTCTTTGAAAAGTTCATGGGTGACATTTAATACAGAACCAGCTTATATGTTGGTTGCTTTAGATGTTGAGTATGATGATCATTCATGGAACAGTACAATAAAACAGGGGACTATAATATGCTTTTGTGAAGGATTAAGCGGTGATGATATAAATGCTAGAAAATCTGTACCAGATTATCCTTTGCATATAATGAAAATAGTTTCAAAAGATATATTGGGAAATAAATATTTACTGTGTTCAGGGGAAAATGGACAATATAGCCTTATGAATAGTAAGTAGGATGGTGAAATAATGATGCAAAAATTTATCCTTCGAGTATTATTGATAGCGTTTATTAGTTTTTCTCCTGTGTTTTGCGAAGATTTTGCTATAGGAAATGCTTTGAGCAAAGCTCAAGCAATGACTCTTGAGCAAGATCCTAATGGATTTAGTGACCTACGGTGGGGACAAACATTGGAAACAGTACAACAATCACATATAGTAACCTTTATGGGATATTATGGCGGTAGTGCTCACTATGAAATAACAATCAAGGATGCGCATGGCTCATTGTATTTTTCTGGACCTGTTGAGGTTCGTGGTATTTTTAGAGAGAATAAGCTTATTGGAATTCAAATACCATTTGCTGCAGAACAGTTTTCAGCGAGGTTATCTGCACTTACTAAGTTGTGCGGAACACCAAAGAACAATGGTAAAGGTGTATATATGTGGGATGGACCTAGCACGGCAATGCTAATGTTTCAAAAGGATTATTATGAAGGGGTAATTGTGCTTGCTGGGAAAATTTAAAATGTGCTTGTTAATTTAAGTTATACGTTAGAGAGGTGTTTGAGCATGAATAAAGATAAAATACTTCGCGGTATATTAATATTAGTTTATTTAGTTTGTGGCGCAAAGTTATTATTAATGTGGTTGGAACCAAGTCCGACAGAAAAATTAAATCAAGAGCTGAAAGATATTTCCTATGTTCAACAGACGGCAGTTGCAGAGGTTACGACAAAAGCAAATTTAAAATTTACAAACACTTCAAAATTTTTAGAAACCAATATTGGTTTATGTCATTGTTCTCCATCTTGGAGAAATGCTTTATTCGATGACATTAGAAGACAAGATAATATTGGTGCAGTTAATGTTATAAGGGACAGTCAAATAAATGTCTTCAATAGAGAATTTGCTGATATGTTTAAAGAAACAGAATCGCTATCTAAAAGAGTAAGTCAGTTTGTAACTTTTATTGTTATGTGCCAGCAAGGCTATGCTGATAATAATGATAATTATTTCCCGGTTTTAGTGCCAAATTCTTTGCCTACAATCAGATTTTATCAAAATGGTTCAATTATGATGATAACTCAAAAATGTGGACTACTAAAAAATACCAAATTTAAAGCTTATCGTGATGGAAGAATTAAAGCTGAGGATATAAAAAATTTTGAAAAAATTGGTTATGTTACTGTTTTAGCGGAGCTGTATCCAGAAACAATTCATCCAGGATTGATTTTAGGCAATTATCGATTTCATCCTATAAGAGTTGTATTTAAAGATTGTTTAGATAATGCTGTTTTTCAATGTAATGGAAACGGAAGTTATGGTGTAAGCAAGTTATAATGCTAATATATTCTTTTTATAAGTTTATGAGGTGTTGATTATGAACGAAAAATTTATTCAAAAAGTGTTAGAAAAATTTACTAAGCAGATTACTGATCAAGTTTTTCTTATGATTCAAAATGACAGGGATTTATATATTGAATATTGCAATCAATGTCATAGTCAAGATAAGAATAAGCTAAATAGGGATTTAGGGAAAGCAGTTAAGGAATACTTTGACCTTGTTAATTTAGATGAAGCAAAGTTAGAAGAGGTGAAAAGTGTTCTCATAACAAGTTATACAAAACATAAAAAGTAAATCTGGCAAAACACAAAAACTTCGGCTAAAACGCAAGCGTGATTACGTTTTAGCCGAAGTTTTGCTTGCTTTTAGGTATTATATGGGATATACTTTGCATAGAATACAAGGAAAGGATGATGAGTATGGCTTATATTAATCGAGCAATGGAGGCGACGTTCAAAAGAATGGCGCAGGAATTTTCTGTTATTTTATTGACCGGTCCCAGGCAGGTTGGCAAAACAACTATGTTAAAAAGACTGGCTGAGGCAGAGGGTGTAAATCGCGAATATGTTACACTTGATGATATTACAGAACGCGAAATGGCGAAAAACGATCCTAAACTGTTTTTGCAACTGCATAAGCCACCGGTATTCATTGATGAGGTGCAATATGCACCGGAGCTTTTTCCTTATATTAAGATTTATGTTGATGAGCATCAGCAGGCAGGGGCTTTTTGGCTGACCGGCTCACAGATTTTTAAATTGATGGATGGCGTGCAGGAATCCTTGGCGGGGCGTGTTGGCTTGCTGCACATGTCACCTTTATCGCAGGCAGAGGCGTGCGGTTATCCATCTGAACCATTTACGGTTGAATTGGAACGCTTGTTGACGCGTAGCAAAGCTGTTGCTCCTGCAAGCATTCAGGATGTTTTTGAGCGTATCTGGCGGGGAGGTATGCCTGCCATTGTTAGTGGAGCAAAAAAAGAGCAGACTGCTGTATATAGCAGCTATATTTCCACCTATATTGACAGAGATGTCAAGGAGATTACGGATAGAGTTGATTCTTTTAAATTCTTGAACTTTGTCACTGTTGTTGCGGCGCTCACTAGCCAGATGGTGAATTATAAAACTATAGCTGATGCGGTAGAAATCAGTGTGCCTACTGTGAAGAATTGGCTGAATATATTAGAGCGCTTGGGCATTATTTTTTATCTGCATCCATACAGTAATAATTTGCTGAAGCGTATGGTGACAAAGCCGAAGCTATATTTTTATGATAGCGGTTTAGTTGCATATCTCACGAAGTGGACAGACAGTGAGACGTTAATGAATGGCGCGATGAGTGGAGCTATTTTGGAAAACTTTGTGGTGTCAGAAATTGTGAAAAGCTATCAAAATGCAGGCTTAGAGCCGTTTATTTATTATTACCGTGATAAGGATAATAAAGAGATAGATATTGTCCTTGAACGCAATGGTACGTTGTATCCGCTCGAAATAAAGAAAACGATGATGCCAGATAAACGTTGGACTAATGTTTTTGGCGTGCTGGATAAAACAAGCTTAAAGCGTGGTACAGGAGGAATTTTGTGCTTGAGTGATAAGTTTACGGCATTTGACAGAGATAATCTGATAATTCCTGTTTGGGAGATTTGAATTAAAGCAGGTGATTTTCATGCGTATGACTGGTTTAGACCATATTGTTATCACAACAGCCGACATTGATAAATGCATAGCATTTTATGCAGGCGTTTTAGGTTTGCGTCATGAGTTGAAAAATGGCAAGCATGCTTTTTACTTTGGTGTGCAGAAGATTAATATTCACTGCAGACCGGCAGAATTTTTGCCGGCAGCACAGCATCCTACATACGGCAGTCAGGATATCTGCCTGCTTGCTGATGGTGATATCTGCACAATTAAAGCAGAAATAGAAGCTAAGGGCTATCCGATTGAGGAAGGTGTTGTGGCACGTCATGGTGCCTGTGGAGCAATGCAAAGCATTTATCTGCGGGATGCGGATGGCAATTTGATTGAAATTGCAGTTTATGAAAAGAACAGCAAATAAAAAACTACGGTAGAACGCTAAATATCATCGTTCTACCGAAGTTTTCGTTTCTATTCGGTTTTGTCGTGGCAGCAGCAATGCTCTGCTTCCACAGGCTTCATGGAGCATTCCGGGCAGATGCCTTCGCCCTCTAAAAGCTTGCTGCCCCAGGCATACATGGCCTGCAGGATGGGAAAGAGGCTTTCGCCACGCGGCGTCAGGCTATACTCAACCTTAGGCGGCACGACGGCGTACACCTTGCGCGCAATCAAGCCGTCACCTTCCAGCTCGCGTAATTGCTGGGTGAGCATTTTTGGTGTTGCTTCGGGGACGAGGCGGCGCAGCTCGTTGAAGCGCAGAATTTTGCCGGACAGATGCCACAGGAGCAATGCTTTATATTTGCCGCCGATGAGCTGCAGCGTGGCGGCAACGGGACAGTTGACGTTAATAGTGTCTTTCATTTGGAGTTTCCTTTCTGCAAAGAGCAAGGCGATTTTATGCTATTAAAAAATCATATGCCTGCCTTGTGGATCAAAAATTATATATCTTTACAGTATCTTTTTGCATACTATCTACCTAAATAGTGCATTCTTGAAATAAAGGTAGCGTTTGCTATAATAATAGCAGACAAAAAATTTTATGTCAAACAGATAGCAAGCGAAAGGAGTCACGATGAAAAAACAGTTACTTGATATAATGGGCATGAGCTGCAGTGCCTGCTCGTCACGCATAGAAAAGGTTGTCAACAGGATGCAGGGCGTGGAGCAGATGAGTGTTAATCTGCTTAAAAATAATGCGCACGTTACCTTTGATGAAAGCGTTGTAGATGAAAAGGAGATTATTGCCCGCATTGAAAAGCTGGGCTTCGGTGCAAGTGTGCATGCCGCAGGAGCTGCCGCTGCGCCTGTGCCGCAGCAGGATACGGCGGCGCAGGAGATGGCGGAGATGAAGCAGCGTCTTATCGGCTCGCTGATTTTTGCCGGCCTTGTTTTTTATCAGCATATGGGGCGCATGTGGGGCTGGCCGCTGCCAGGCTTTATTCTTGGGCAGGAAAACGAGCTGATTAACGCTTTGCTGCAGATGCTGTGGTGTATTCCGGTGCTTTTTATCGACCGCAAGTATTTTATCCACGGTGTGCGTAATCTTTTAAGCGGTGCGCCTAACATGGATTCGTTGATTGCCGTAGGCAGCGGTGCATCGTTTATTTATGGTTTGTATTCAGTATTTGGCATGGCGTATGCCTTTGGACACAATCGTCTTGATTTGCTGCTAGGCTTTGCCGATGCTTTGTATTTTGAAGCGAGTGCCGTGATTTTGGCGCTTGTTACTGTCGGCAAGTTTATGGAGGCGCGGGCAAAAAGCCACACCTCTGATGCGATTAAGGCACTGATGAACCTTACACCAAAAACTGCGCTTGTCGAGCGTCACGGTCTGCAGGGAGAAATTCCTGTGGAGGAGGTTGTAACAGGTGATGTGCTGATTGTAAAAAGCGGTGCGTCCGTGCCTGTGGACGGCAAAATCATTGAGGGCAGCGGTGCCTTGGACGAAAGCGCGCTGACAGGTGAAAGCCTGCCGTTAGATAAAACAATCGGTGACAAGGTTATCGGCGGCACTATTAACAGAAGCGGTTACTTTAAGATGGAAGCGACTGCGATTGGCGCTGATACTGCTTTAGCGAAGATTATTGCGCTGGTGGATGAGGCAACATCTTCTAAAGCGCCTATTGCCAAGCTGGCGGATAAGGTGAGCGGTTATTTTGTTCCAGCAGTTATAGGCATTGCCGTGCTTGCGGCGGCTGTTTGGCTGGCGCTGGGCGCAAGCTGGCATTTTGCGCTGACGATAGCTATTTCGGTGCTCGTCATTTCCTGCCCCTGTGCTTTGGGATTGGCAACACCGACAGCGATTATGGTAGGAACGGGGCGTGGTGCCAAGAGCGGCATTTTGATTAAATCGGCAACAGCGTTGGAAACGGCACATAAGGTTGATACCGTTATCTTAGACAAAACAGGCACCATTACAGCGGGCAAGCCGGTAGTGACGGATATTTTGCCTGTAAAGGTTACGGAAAATGAATTGCTGGCCTTTGCCGCAGGACTGGAAAAGCTGTCGGAGCATCCCTTGGGTGAAGCTATTGTTGCTGCTGCCGAAGCAAAGCAGCTTGTTTTGCCGGAAGCCGGCAATTATAAGCAAATTTCCGGTCAAGGTGTTACAGCTGAACTTGCGGGAACTGAATGTGCAGCAGGTAATCTCAAGCTGTTGGAGGCGTTGAATGTTGATGTCAGCAGTTTGATGGACCAATATGACAAGCTGGCATCACAGGGTAAAACACCGTTATACTTTGTGCGTGCAGGTGAGCTTTTAGGCTGCATTGCTGTTGCGGATACCGTAAAGCCGACAAGCAGGGAGGCTATTGGCAGGCTGCAGGCGATGGGTATGCGTGTGCTGATGGTGACCGGTGATAACCGGGCGACGGCGGAGGCGATTCGCACACAGGTAGGCGTTGATGAGGCTGTTGCTCAGGTGCTGCCGCAGGATAAGGAAGCTGTGGTACGCAAGCTGCAGCAGGAAGGCCATATTGTCGCTATGGTAGGCGACGGCATCAACGATGCGCCTGCGTTGGCGCGTGCCGATGTAGGTATCGCTATCGGTGCCGGTACGGATATTGCGATTGAGGCGGCGGATATGGTTTTAATCAAAAGCGACTTGCTGGATGTGGCGAAAGCAATTTGCTTAAGCCGCAGCGTGATGACCAATATCAAGGAAAATCTTTTCTGGGCCTTTATTTATAATGCCGTTGGTATTCCGTTTGCCGCAGGTGTATTTTATACAGCCTTCGGCTGGCTGCTGAATCCGCTGATTGCTGCAGCGGCGATGAGCTGCAGCAGTGTTTCTGTTGTTACTAACGCACTAAGACTGCGTTTTATAAAATTGTAATTGCAAAGGAGATTTTATTATGACTAAGACTATTGCTATTGAAGGTATGCATTGCCAACATTGTGTTGGCGCCGTTAAAGAAGCACTTGCTGCTGTAGCAGGTGTAACAAGTGTTGTTGTTTCCTTGGAAAACAATAATGCGGTTGTTGAGGGCACAGGCCTGGATGATGCAGTTTTGAAGGCTGCTGTTGAGGATACCGGCTTTGATGTAACCGGCATCAACTGAAAATAAGCACAAAAAAACGCCGCGTAAAGCGGCGTTTTTGCTTGTAAAAAGGTCGCTGCGCAGCGGCCTTTTTCTTATGCAAATATTTCTGCTATAGCAGGCGGAAGCATATCAAGTGCGCTTGCTGTCATAAATGCGGCAGCAATGGCTACAACGATAAAGGCAGCAGCGTGCGGATAATCCTTTTTGCGTACGGAAGAGAAGATGGCACGCAGGGATAAAAGCAGAATCAGACCCCAGATATAGGGACCGGTTACTTCATGGAAAAATTTTTCAAACATGATAACACTCCTTGCTGGCTGAAAAATGTGTTTAAGCAGATATAGATATACAGATAATAAAAAAACACCCGCAATAGCAGGTGCTGTTTTTGGATTGGTGCCTCAGCACAGAATCGAACTGTGGACACAAGGATTTTCAGTCCTTTGCTCTACCAACTGAGCTACCGAGGCGTAATGGCGACCCGGATGGGACTCGAACCCACGACCTCCGCCGTGACAGGGCGGCATTCTAACCAACTGAACCACCGGGCCATTACAATATTGAGGCAAAATGGGCAAAAAAATGGTGGGCGCTAACGGGATCGAACCGCTGACATTCTGCTTGTAAGGCAGACGCTCTCCCAGCTGAGCTAAGCGCCCGGAAATGGTGACCGGTGGGGGAATCGAACCCCCGATACCGCCGTGAAAGGGCGGTGTCTTAACCGCTTGACCAACCGGCCAAATGTGGTGACCCATGTAGGCCTCGAACCTACGACACCCTGATTAAGAGTCAGGTGCTCTACCAACTGAGCTAATGGGCCGTGGTCACGTTACTTGATTATAATACTCTATATGCAGGAAAATGTCAAGCACTTTTTTCAAAAAAACTTAAAAAATCTCCGGAAGCATAAAAACATTTGACTATGCATCTAGAAAAGCATACAATTAAAGTGTTATAGTAGGTTCTAAATTTTTTGTACGGAGGATAGACTTATGGATTACGATATTGCCGTTATTGGTGGTGGTCCTGCCGGCGTATCTGCAGCGATTACTGCAGCCAGCAAGGGACGTAAGGTTGTTCTGTTTGAAGCCCACGGCTTCAGCCCCCGTCTGCGTAGTGTAGCGCAGATTACAGATTATATGGGTATACCCGATATTTCCGGTACTGCGCTTATGGATATTTTTGTAAATCATCTTAAGCAGATGGAAGTAGATATTATTGAGGCAAAAATTATTTCTTTGCGAGAGGTAGGCGAAGGCTTTATGCTGGGTACTCCTCATGGTGAATATTCTGCGGATTCTGTAGTATTGGCAACCGGTATTTCCCGTTCTACCCTTTTCCCCGGTGAAAAGGAATTTTTGGGCAAGGGCGTAAGCTACTGCGCTGTTGTTGATGCTGATAAATATAAGGGCAAGTCAGTGGCTGCTATTGCTACTGTACCTGATGCTCTGGAAGAGGTTGAATATTTGGCAGACCAGTGTGAGCATGTATTCTTCTTCCCGCTGTATTCTGGTTTTGTTCCGCCCAAAAAGAAAAATATTACTGTAGTGCTTGATAAGCCTACAGAAATTACCGGTACCGACAAGGTTACCGGCTTGCGTGCAGGCGATGATTTTTACAGCGTTAAAGCTACCTTTGTTTTCCGCGCCAGCGATCCGCTTAACAGCTTTCTGCCGGGTCTGGAAATCCGTGGCCGCAGCATTTATGTTGATGATCAGGCGCAAACAAATATTGAAGGCGTTTTTGCCGGCGGTGACTGCACAGGTCAGCCTTGGCAGGTAAACCGTGCTGCCGGTCAGGGACAAAAGGCTGCTCTTTCGGCAATCCGCTATCTTGCACGTCGCGATGAGGGAATTGGCTATTAAAAATTGCAGTAAAATCTTTTATCCCGACGGGATTTATGCTACAATATAAGTTATGATAAATTATTTGGAGGCTATATTATGTTAGATTTAAAATTCGTCCGCGAAAATCCGAAGCTGGTCGAAGAGGCTGTAAAAAGCCGTAATGGCAGCCTTGATTTGACTGAATTCCTGGAATTGGATAAAAAACGTCGTGAAATTACCCAACAGGTAGAAGCACTGAAGAAAGAACGCAACACTGCATCTCAGGAGATTGGCAAGCTGAAAAAAGCCGGTCAGGATGCTGCTGAGCAGATGGCTGCAGTTCGTGCTCTCGGCGATAAAATTGCCGCAGATGACAAGGAACTGAAAGAGATTGAAGAAAAAATCAAAAGCATTCTGCTGACTATTCCTAACGTTCCCGCAGAAGATGTTCCCGTAGGCAAGGATGATACCTGCAACCCGGTTATCCGCACTTGGGGCGAACCGACCAAGTTTGATTTTGAACCTAAGGCTCACTGGGATATCGGTGAAAACCTGGGCATTCTGGATTTCGAACGTGGCGTTAAGGTTAGCGGTGCACGTTATGTATTCTATCGTGGCATGGGCTCCCGTCTGGAACGTGCCGTTATCAACTTCTTCCTGGATGTACACACCAGAAAGCATGGTTATACCGAATTCTTCCCGCCGTTCATCGTTAACGGTGCAAGCATGCAGGGCACCGGCCAATTGCCGAAGTTTGCCGAGGATATGTACAAGCTGGAAAACGGCGATATGTACCTGATTCCGACCGCAGAGGTTCCTGTAACCAACTATCATCGTGATGATATTCTGACCGGTGACGAGCTGCCGCTGAAATATACCGCATACAGCGCTTGCTTCCGTGCAGAGGCCGGTGCTGCAGGCCGTGATACCCGTGGCCTGATTCGTATGCATCAGTTCAATAAGGTTGAGCTGGTTAAATTCACTAAACCGGAAGAATCCTGGGCTGAGCTGGATAAGCTGACTAATGATGCTGAAGAAGTTCTGCAATTACTGGGCCTGCCGTACCATGTTGTACGTCTGTGCACCGGTGACCTGGGCTTCAGCTCTGCTACCACCTATGACCTCGAAGTATGGCTGCCGGCAGCAAACTGCTACCGCGAAATTTCTTCCTGCTCCAACTTCCTGGACTTCCAGGCACGCCGTGCTAACATTCGCTTCCGTCGTGATGCAAAATCCAAACCGGAATTTGTACACACCCTTAACGGCAGTGGTGTAGCTGTTGGCCGTACAGTTGCTGCTATTCTGGAAAACTATCAGCAGGCTGATGGCAGCGTAGTTGTTCCTGAGGTTCTGCGTCCTTACATGGGCTGCGATGTAATTCCCGCTCCGAAAAAATAAGCTGCGCAGATTCAGCTGAATAAAAATAAGCGTTGAAATGTCATTTAACCGACATTTCAACGCTTTTTGTTTTGTCTGCTGTATTCAGTAACTTTTTGCTAGTTTTAAATATTTTATGGCGAAATTCTCTGTATTTTACAGTTAAAAATGTGCCAATCCGTGATTATTGGAAAATTTTCCCGTTCTCCTTGAAAAAAATCAATTTTTTGCCGTTTTCCTATTGTACTTTCAAATTATTGTGGTACAATCATAGAAGAAAAAATAAATGCAATAGCAAGGGGAGAGTGTTATGAGTAATAAAAAACATTTCCAAATAAGCCAACAGGCTGCAGAAAAATTAGCGGTACGTTTCGGTACGCCGCTGTTAGTACTTTCTCTTGAGGAAATCAAAAAGAACTACAAGGTTTTGAAAAAATATATGCCGCGTGTCAAAATTCATTACGCGATTAAGGCTAATCCGCATCCGGAAATTTTGCGGGTGATGGCAGATATGGGCTCCTGCTTTGACGTAGCAAGCGACGGAGAAATCCGCACCCTGCATGATATGGGCGTAGATGGCGGTCGTCTGATTTACGCTAATCCGGTAAAGACGGGCGTAGGCCTGGAGGCCTGCCGCAGTTGCAGTGTACGCAAGATGACTTTTGACAGCGCCAGTGAAATAGATAAAATAAAAAAACAGTGCCCGGATGCGACTGTACTGCTCAGACTGCGTATTGACAATTCCTCGGCACATGTTGATTTGAATAAAAAATTCGGTGCTGCGCGTGAAAATGCGTTGGCATTGATGCAGCAGGCTAAGGAAGCAGGCCTGGATATGGCCGGCATTGCTTTTCATGTAGGCAGCCAGACTGTCAGTGCTGACCCCTATCTGCATGCGCTGGATATTGCGCGTGAGCTGTTTGAGGAGGCTGAAGCAGCCGGTCTGAAGCTGCGCATTCTGGATATCGGCGGCGGCTTCCCTATTCCTGAGCCGAAGGTTAAATTCAATCTGCCGGAAATGCTGCGCCAGATTAATGCGCGCCTGGATGAGGATTTCGCCGATGCCGAAATCTGGGCCGAACCGGGCCGTTATATCTGCGGTACGGCGGTAAATCTGATTACCAGCGTCATCGGTGTTACCGAGCGCGGCGGTCAGCCATGGTACTTCCTCGATGAAGGCCTGTACGGAACATTCTCCGGTGTGCTCTTTGACCAGTGGGATTTCAAGCTCATCAGTTTCCGTGAGGGTGATGAAAAGGTGGCAGCAACGTTCGCCGGACCGAGCTGTGATTCCTTGGATATTATGTTCCGCGGCCGCATGACAGTGCCCCTGCAGGTTGGCGATTTGCTGCTGGTTCCCAGCTGCGGTGCCTATACCTCTGCCAGTGCTACTACCTTTAACGGCTTCAGCAAGGCTAAGTTCGTTATCTGGGAGCGCGTAAAGGCTGAGGTTGAGCCTGTTGTCGCTGTCGGACGTGTTGAGATGAATCAGTCTGTTGCACAGGCTGTAAAATGAAAATATAGTTGTTACCGCATCAGCGTTTAACGTTGGTGCGGTTTTTATATTTTAGGAAAAACGTGACAGATGAGGTATAAAAAATGTGGAAAAACGTTACAGAAAGCAATGATAAAATACGGAAAAACGTGACAAGATCAGGATTTTTTAGACGCAGCGAGGGAAGTCTTAACGCTCATTTTACGCAAGTATGCTTTTTCTTACAGCTCTACCAGCTTCACTTCTACCTGTAGTTCAGACAACAATGCCAGCAAATCGCCGAAGGTAAGCCAGACGGTAGCGGTGTTATCGTTCGGATGAATACCGATGATGGCGGATGGCGGTAAGTTTTTGCTGCTGACGAAGATAACGCTTTTGCTTGTATCGTTCAATAGGCCGAAGGGAGAAACTAAGCCGGACTGCAGTCTAAGATATTTTTCCAGACGCTCTGCCGAAGCGAAGCTGAGGCGGGAGCTGCCTAATGAAGTGGCAAGCTGTTTTAAGTCAATCGGCGTAGCTGCGGGGACGCTGAGAAGAAAGTGCTGCTTACCGTTGCTGTTGCGTAAAAATAAATTTTTGCAGATAACAACGTCGGCAGGCATCTCCAGTGCATCAAGTTCTTCCATGGAATAAACCGGTCGGTGTTCTGTATATTTGAAATGTATATGCTTGTTGTTAAGAAGAGCATAGATACTATTTTTGTCGAAGCTCATAGGTAATCTCCTCACAGTAAGTTTTGTATGTTGATGCATTTTATTATAAGGCAGCATGCGCCTTATGACAACCTGCGCACTTTCTAAATATGGAGAAAGCTTGGCGTTCATGCTATAATAATAGCAAAGCGAAAGGCGGAAAAGATGATGCGAAAAGTTATAATATATATTTTGACGCTGCTGACTTTGCTCGCAGCGGGCTGTGGCAGTGAGCAGCCACAGCCGAAGGAGCTGCAGCTCTGCAGCAGTATGGGCACCAAGCTGACGGAGGTTATTGCCGACAGCTACAGCAAGGCTGCAGGTGTAAAAGTAAATATAAGCTATCTGCCCGGAGGCACACAGCAGGAACGCTTGGATTACATGCGCAAGCATAGGTTTGATGTCTGGCTGGGCGGTACGAGTGAGGAATACTTCATGGCGGATGAGCAGCATATTCTGCAGCCTTATATTGCCAAGGAATCCTATAAGGTGCCGGCAGAGCTGCGTAACCGCACCGGTCAATGGACGAGCCTGTATCTGAGCTATATTGCATTGCTGAGTAACAAAAATAATCTGCATGCCTACGGTCTGTATGCTCCGGAAACCTGGGATGAGCTTTTGGCACCGCAGCTTAAGGATGAGCTGGCGATTGCCGACTTTGATCTTGGTGGAGCAAGCTTCGGCATGATTACAAGCATTTGGCAGATGCGCGGCAAGGAGCAGGCTATGGCTTATGCAGCCAAGCTTAATGCGCAGCAGCCGGTGTATACCAAGGGCTTCGGCGAGGCGGTAGACCTTGTGTATATCGGTAAAAAAACCGTTGCTATAGTGCCTTTGGATTATGCTTTGCAGATGGAAGCACGTCACCGCCACCTGTTTGCGACAGTGGTGAAGGATGCCAACCGTACGATGCTTACCGGTGCAGCGATTATGCGCAGCGCAGAGCATCCCGATCAGGCGCGTGCCTTCTTAGACTATCTGATGAGTGACGCGGGCGTAGAGCTGTTGCCTGCTAACGGGTATCATTATATGTGGCATGTAAAAAAATATCCCTATAATGACGGCCGTAGGGAGCTTATAGGTAATGTCCGCGTGCCGGTAGATGATTTAAGCTGGACCTCGGTCTATAAGAGTGAGATTATCCGACAATGGAGAGGTGCGCTTTAAAGGCATAAAAAAATTGGCGCTTTTACAGCGCCAATCAGCATTATAAAACCTTATGTTTTACATGGTCCAGTGCCTGGTCAAACAGACTGAGCACATGGCTGTCATCCAGAGAATAGATAACTTCTTTGCCATCCTTGGTAAATTTTACCAGGTTGGTGGCACGCAGCAGACGCAGCTGATGCGAAATAGCGGAATGAGTCATACCAAGGGCATCGGCAATGCAGGTAACGCACATTTCCTCGTGTGCTAACAGGGAGAGAATGCGGATACGTGTGGGATCGCTGAGAACTTTAAAAATATCTGCCATAGGCTGGATATATTTTTCGTCATCTTTGCCGGGGAGAGGCAAGGCATGATTGTGGATGTGTGTCATTTTTTCACCTACTTTACTTTTTATTGTTTAAGCGCAGACCTTTATTGAAAAAGAATGCGAGTACTGCGTAATAAAAGAAGCCTCCGGTAGGAGTCTTGCTGATAAACCACGTCGGAAAAAGGAAAAAGCTTACACTGAGAAAGAGCAGCTGCGGCAAGCAGCCGAAAAGACAGCTGATGCCTTCCTCCTGCCATTTGCTTTTAATGTGCAGCGCACTGAAAACGCTGTAGCGTGAGGCAAAGGCTCCGAAGCAAATGCCGCTGAAGGCATAAAGAAGGAGGTTAACGATTTCGCCGAAGTTCATCTTACTTACCTTCTTTGCTGCTAAGCTGTTTAAAGAAACCGGTTTTGAGCAGCAGGCAGGCGATAACGCTGCCACCGATGGTGCTTACCAAAAACGGCGGAATAAAGAACCAGGCTACAGCCTTGCTGCCTAAAAGCAGAGTGGCCATAATCCAGGCGACGAAGCCACCGATGATACCGGTGCCGAAAATTTCACCGGCCATAGCTGCCGGCAATGTTTTGTAACGGCTGTAGGCCAGTCCGGCGAGGGCTGCACCAATCATACTGCCGGGGAAAGCCAGCAGTGAGCCTGTGCCAAGCATGTTGCGCAGACAGGCAATAATAAAGCCTATAGCAACGGCGTAATCAGGTCCCAGGAGAACCGCACTCATAACATTGATGGCATGCTGCACAGGGAAGCATTTGGAAACACCTGCAGGAATATAAATTAAATGTGCGCTCAGTGTGCCGATGGCAATCAGAAGCGCTGCTGATGTCAGCTTGCGGGTTTGCATATAAAAACCTCCATATGAAAGTTGTGTGTGGCTAACAATGATATAACTATATTATAGCATTTAAATAGGTGTTTTGTGAACATATCTGAATAAATTCATAAGAAAATTTTTCAGAATATAAAAGCTTATTAAGCAGAACAGGAGTGATAAATTTGGCTTTGTTAGAAGGTATTAAGGTTATTGATTTTTCCAAGTGGCTGCCGGGACAGTATTGCGGTATGCTGCTGGGTGATTACGGTGCGGATGTTGTCAAAATTGAGGATTTGCAGGGTGATGCGACGCGTTGCTTTTGGCCTGAAAAAACTAAAGGCATGAGCTATTGGCATTTGATGCTGAACCGCAATAAGCGAGGTGTTGCCTTGAATCTTAAAAAGGACGGCGGACGTGATTTGCTGCTGAAGCTGCTGCAGGAGGCCGATGTTTTTCTGGAGGGCTTCCGTCCGGGATATCTGGCGCGTTATGGACTGGATTATGCAAGCGTGCACAAAATCAATCCGCGTCTGGTGTACTGCTCGATTACCGGCTTCGGCCAGGAATCGCATAAGCCGGCGCATGATCTGAATGTTGTGGGGCTGGCAGGCTTAAACAATCTTGATGATGTCGGCAGAGCCTGCGTATCCGAAGTGCAGGTGAGTGCCGTAGGCAGCGGTCTGAATGCTTTAAGTGCGATTTCGATGGCGCTGCTGGCGCGCGAACGTACCGGCAAGGGACAGTGGCTCGATGTCAATCTATATGCTACGGCACTGTCTATGCAGGTGACGGGCATCAGTGCTTTGTGGGGCTGCAGAGAAACCGGTGAAAAGCCTTTTGGCCGTATAGCGCATTACTATAATATTTATCGTACCGCAGATGGCAGATATCTGACAGTTGGTACTATCGAGCCTAAGTTTTGGCAACGCTTTTGCGATTTAATTGAATGTCCGAAGCTGGAAAAACGCCAATATGATTTTGCTCATGAGGAGGAGCTGCAGCAGCTGGTGGCTGCTAAAATCGCAGCTAAAACCCAACAGCAATGGTTGGATTTAATCGGTGGCGCAGAATTTTGCGTAACGCCCGTATGCAGTCTGGAGGAAGCGTTGGACAGTGAGCTGACGGCGCAGGAGTATATCCTGCAGAAAGCAGACAGTGATCTTGGCAAATTGCAGTATATTGGCGGTCCGGTGAAGTTCAGTGAGGATGCAAGCAGCATCCGCATGAGAGCACCTAAGCTCGGCGAACATACGCTGGATATTTTGCAGGAACTGGGATATAATGATAATGAAATCAGCGCTTTACATGAAGAGGGCGCAATCTAGGATTTTTTGATTGTAGTGTGTTTATGAAGCAGGAGGCCGATATGAGGAAAATATTAAAGCTTTTTATGACATTTGTTTTTGCCTGCTGCCTGTTTGTAGGCGTTAATCCTGCAGAAGCAGGCTTAATCAGCAGAGAGCAGGAAATTGAAATGGGCCAGCAGACCGCACAGCAGCTGGAGGCTCAATACGGCGTGTCGCAGGATGCTGCGCTGCAGGAAAGAGTTAACCGCATCGGCCAAAGACTGGCAAAGGTTTGCGGACGTGATGATATCACCTTTTCCTTCAAGGTGCTCAATAACAATGAGGTCAATGCCTTGGCCTGCCCCGGCGGCTTTGTTTATGTGTATAAGGGACTGATTGACTACATGCCGACAGACATGGAGTTGGCCGGTGTTCTTGGCCATGAGGTGGGACACGTAGCCAAAAAGCATACGGTAAATGCGATTGAAAAGCAGATGTGGACCTCGCTGATTCTGATAGCTGCTACCCGCGGTCAGGGCATGGGACTGGTGCAGGCAGCCCAACAGGCGTTGTTTGCAGGCTACAGCCGTACAGATGAGCGCGGTGCCGACAAGGAAGGCGTAAAAAACAGTATCGCAGCAGGCTATAACCCTTACAGCATGCTGATTACCGTGTGGAAGCTGGACGATTTGTCCAAGCAGGGCGGCGGTGCCAAATACGGTCTGTTCAGCAGCCATCCCGAGCCGGAAGAGCGTGTAAAACGCGTTATGAAGCAGCTTAAGGAATATAACATTCATCCAGATGTTGTTGTTAAAGACGATGACCATGCGACTGTTACCGAGGGCAACTGGAGCTTTAACGTAAGTCAGAGCATTGGTAATACCAAGGGCAAATATCGTGCCTATATGCTCGCGGGCGGCTTGTGGAACGTGCGTCAGCGCGGACCTGTAAACCCCAACCATTTTGTGGTTTATGACAACGGCAGTACGGCAGATATCTATTATGACGATATCCAGGTTTTCCGTCTGTATACTCAGGATGCAGGTGCCTTTGGCAGTGCCGGAGCTTATGCCGCAGCCTGTGTTGATATGCTGCGTGATTGGGCGCAGATAGCCAATGCTAATGATGCTAAAGCTAAGAGCAGCACCAAAAAGAAATAAGCAGATTTAGGCAATAAATAAAGCCATACCCTGCTAAGCAATTTGCTTAGCGAGGTATGGCTTTTTAGTGTGCGTTAATGCATGGGAGGTGTTTTTTTACAGTACCTTTTGCAGCAGATTCAGCACGTTTTTATGGGTAATTTTTTCAACGGTGCTGGCGCTGTATTTTTTAGAAAGATATTCATACACTGCGCTGTAATCCTGCACGCCGTGGAGGTTGTAGGGCGGATGGCTGATGCCGTCAAAGTCACTGCCGAATCCGATATGGTCATCATTGCCCATGAGGTTCAGCATATAGTCGATGTGACGGTAAATACTTTCGATGCAGGCATCGTTGTAATCGTGCTCCAAAAATTGACCGGCAAAGGTAACACCGATGAGGCCGTCATTTTCGTTGATTGCCAAAATCTGCTTGTCATCCAGGTTACGCGGATGCGGGCAAAGAGCCTTGGCATTGGAATGAGTTGCGATAATGGGCTTGCTGCTGGTCTCGATAACATCCCAGAAGCCTGCGGGTGCGATGTGGGAAACGTCAACCAGCATACCGAGCTTGTTCATTTCAGCAACTACCTGGCGGCCGAAAACGGTGAGACCGCCGCCGCTGCTTTCTTCGTTGACACCATCAGCGATATCGTTGCGGTTGCTCCAGGTGAGTGTCATAGCGCGCACGCCTAAGGCGTAGAGGCAACGCAGTGCTTCCAGACTGCCGTCGATAGCGCCGCCCTCTTCAATGGCGAGCAGAGTTGCAGCCTTGTGGTTGAGCACATCGGCAGCATCCTCTTTCGTGAGCACCTGCAGCACGTCAATACCGTCTGCGTGAAGCTTCTTTACCTCTTGCAGGTATTTGTCGAGCAGCTGCAGGGTGTAGCGCAGGCCGCCGTAATAACGGAATTCGTGTGTGGGTACGAAGATAGCACAGAATTGCAGACCGCCGCCGAGAGCGATTTGACGCTGAATGTCAAAATGCTGGTCATTTGCATAAAGGCTGGTGCCTTTCTTATATAATTCGGTAAGGGTATCGCAGTGACAATCACAGATAAACATAGAGAAAACTCCTTTCAGAATTTATTAAACCCCCGCGTTTCCCGAACGTGGAACAGCGGGGGTTATAATACTGTAAATTTTTACTTAACAGTTAAAGGTACTTGCTTCTTACCAACCGGTGTAGTAGTAGAAGAAGGTCATACCAATGGTAACGATCATAGCGCCGGCCATGGGGATTGCAGTGCGTTTTACCAGATCAAAGGAGGAAACGCCACCCATACCGGAGGATACTACGATAACTGCGGTAATCGGGGAGCAGTTACGCATGATAGAAGCTGCAAAGTGCATCGGCAGCAGCATCAGTACCGGGTGCAGGCCGCTGTGCGCTGCAACTGCCGGAGTAAGTGCGGCGAATGCGAAGAAGGGAGCATTGCCGCTGCCCATAACAATTGCGGATACAGCGATAATTGCTACCATAACAAGCATCATAGCCATCGGGCCGAAGCCTAAGTTTTTACTGCCGTCGATAAGAGTGGTGATAGCACCCATGGATACGAGGCCCTTAGCAAAGGTCTGACCTGCTACAACCAGGGTAATAACGTTAGCCATCTGCATACCTAAACCGTCAAAGAAGGTCTGAATATCGCCCAGAACCTTTTGACCGTCACGCCAACGGCCGTATTCGCAAATAACACCGATAGTCAGGCCGATGAACATTGCCATAACGATGTTCATCTTAATAGTGGTAATCCAAAGAGAGCTGAAGGAAAGAATCAATGCCAGAGGAATTACCGGCAGGATAGCGTACCACATCGGTGCATTATCTGCTTCTTCTTCAATTTTTTCAACCTGCATCGGCTGCACGATATGACCGTCGCGTTTATCCATATATTTCTGAGTCAGGTAATGCAGAACGCCTACAACTACGAAGGCTACAGCAACGATAGGAACCTGATAATGGCTCCAGTAAACTACAGGGTCAACGCCTGCGGTTTCGGCGGAGAGGATGGTACCGGTATCACTGGGGCTCCAGTCGAAGCAGAGAGTGGTTGCTACAGCAGCGGTTGCGGACAGACGGCTTACGCCCAAGCCTAACAGAATGGGGAACATGGTTACCATCAGCAGCATTGCCAGACCGGAGGCACTGTTGATGCACAGGCCGATGAGCATGCCGATAATCCAGGTGCCGCTCATTACCAGATAGGGAGATTTTAAAGCCATCAACGGTTTGATGGTTAAACGTACTAAAGAGCGGGAAGCGCCGATTTTATCCATGTATTTAGCAAAAGCGCCTACAGACATAATGTTCAGACCGAGCTTGCCGACATTAGAGCTGAAAGTTGCGCGGATAAATTCAAAGGCATCGAAAATTACGGAGCCTGTTGTAGCCTTAGCTCCTAAAATCTGGCTGTAACCCAACATAGCAGCGATATACATCATGATAATACCGCCCATGAAGAGCACAGGCTGTGGTTTGTACTTTTTGTAAATCAAATAGCCAACCCAAAAAGTTATAATTGCAGAAATAACAATACCCAATTTTCATCATCCCTTTCTCTTATAAATTTATTTTACAAAAATTTAGGCAATTCCATTATAGCATAACTTTGTTGCATTAAGCAATAAAAAAACCTGCAATATTCCCCGCGAAGGGGACAGAATGCAGGCTTTTTTAGTTAATTATTAATAAATGTCAATCTTCTAAAGACAAAACGCGTAAAACATGTTGGATATAAATAGCCTGAATAGCTTTGGAACGGCCAAGACCGCACAGATGACCGGTTGTTTTGATGCCTAAAGCTTCAATCTGAGTCTTCCAGCTGTCGTCCTCGTCGCTGTACATATCGTTGTTGGCGTGATCACCGGCAACAACCATCAGGGGATACATATGTACATGCTTGTATTTGCGCTCCTGCAGCTTTTCGAGGACAGCTTCAAAATTGGGAGTATCCTCTTCTTCTACGGTTCCTACAATAACAGGGAATTTCATAGAATCAAAGATTTCCTGCAGCTTAACATAGGTATAGCCATGTGCTTTATTATTGTTGCGCGGAGTACCGTGGCCCATCAGGACTACGCCTTCGCCCGGCGCTAAGGGAGGAACCTGAACGGCAATAGCTGCCGCTGCCAGCTTATAGTCCTCCTCGTTAACGATGAGAGGCTGGCTGATAATAATTTTTTGGAATTTAGCGGTAAATTTATCCTTGAGGCTGAGAATCTTCTGTTCGAATTCTTCGCCGTGCAGCAGATGTGTCGGCTGCAATACTACCTCTTCATAGCCTGCGTCTGCCAACTTTTGCAGCACTGTTTCCGTATCGTCGATTTTAATACCGCGTTCAGCCAGACGTTTGCGGATGATTACGGAGGTAAAGGCACGATACTGGTCATAGGCAGGGAAGGCTGCGGCCAAGGCCTGTTCAATGCCGCCGATATCGTGGGTTCTGGTTTCGTCGAAGGTGGAGCCGAAGCTGATAACCACCAGAGCTTTTTTGCTATCCATCTGTAGCACCTCTTCTTCCTGAATTAATTTATATTATAAAAATACTCTCCGCCCAGACAAGCGGACGGAGAGTAAAAAGGTGTGAAAGAAATGAATTACTTGGTCAGTAAATTATTTAGCTTGCAGAGCATCCCAAGAATCGTTTGCTCTTTCAACGAACAGTTTTTGTACTGCTGCGTTTTCGCCCAGGCCGTGGATATAGGTGTTAACCTTGAAGCCTTCAGCCTGCAGTTGAGATTTAAAGGAATCAGGCTCGTCACCGGCCATATCGTTATTAGCATGGTCGCCTGCAACCATCATCAGCGGCATCAGAGTTACGTTCTTAATGCCTTTAGCTTTCAGTTGCGGAGTAACGGTGTCCAGATGCGGCCAGCCTTCTACGGAGAAGATGTAAGCGTTGGTGTAGCCAAGCTCATTCAGACGGTCTTGCATTACTGCATAGTAAGCATTGGACGGATGCGGAGTACCATGAGCCATGATCAGAACAGCATCTTTTTTGCCGAGTTTCGGGAATTGAGTAGAAACTGCTTTCATGGTTTCGGTAATATCGTCAGCTTGGCCTTCCTGACCTTGCCAGTACATCAGCGGAGTACCGAAGGTCATTTTCTTGAAGTCGTTTTTATGCAGGTTATAAACTGCATCTTTGTATGCATATTCCATGCCCGGAATAATATCCAGAGAGGTCAGAGCAACACGGGTGTAACCTTCAGCCTTCAGTTGAGCCAGAGCTTGTTCAGGTGTCGGGATGGTGAGACCTTCATGAGCTTTGATACGGTCAATAATAATATGAGAGGTGAAAGCGGTAACTACTTTTACACCGGGATGAGCAGCTTTAATAGAGTTTACAGTTGCTTCAATAGTTTTAGCACGGCTGTCTTTAAAGGTGGTACCGAAGCTCATTACAACGATAGCGTCTTTGTCAGGCAGGTTTGCCAGAGCAGGATTAACATTGGTTTTTACGCCGATTTGGGATGCCATAAGCAGAGCCGGGGTAGCGTCTTTAACTTCGTCGTTCAGTTGGTATGCGGCATGGCTGGTAGCAGCAAAGCCTAAGAGGGCAGCACAAGTCATAGATGCAACAGCAAATTTTTTCAGACTTTTCATTTTGAAAGCACTCCTTTGAAATTCATAATCATCAAAAATAGTAGAAGGTTGTTTTATAAACCTTACTTCTCTGTATTATATCACTTATAGTTGAGATGTCAACAAAAATAATAAGAATTGCTATTATGCAGTTATGGTAAAAAAACAGACTGCTGTTATCAGCAGTCTGTTGCAAAGTTATTTCTTAAAGATTTTTCTAAAGCAGTCCTTCAGAGAGCGTCCGAGCATACCATTCGCAGGATCATTTTCATATTCGCGGTCGCGGCTGTCGCTGAAGGAGGCCACAAGCGTACCGTCTTCCATATCATAGAAGTTGTAAATCAGGCTTAGCTGTGCATACGGGTGAAAGCTTTCCGGTACCCAGCGCTGACGGACAACGTCCTCCGTCCAATATTGACGTTTGCCATCTTTATCATAGTAATAATGTCTTTCCTGAGTAGTGTAATCCTCAAAATGACCGGGAACGGCAACTACACTGTAGCCGCAATGATTAACAGTAATGCGCATTTCTAAATCTCGGGGCGCAAAGGCTTTACGGCCGGTATTATTATCATTATGATACTCAGGCAGCGGCTTTTGCGTTTCATCTGTAGCAATCAGCTTTTGTTTGCCTGCAGCCTGTAAAACAGCGGCAAGTACTTTGGTTTCGACGTTTTCGTCAGATTTGAAGCTGCGTGAGGGTTCGCCTTCAAGATTATCAATTCTGGTAATATGAATTTCTTTGACTGTACGCAGATTGTAATCAGGATGCTTATAGGGCTGATTAGCGAAGCAGGAAATGCTGACGCAGAGCAGCATAATGAATGTAAGCAGGGAAAAGACTGATTTTTTCATAGCGGACCTCTTGAAAACTTATAGCAAATTAATCCTTAAGCATGCCCTTAATGCCTGCAAAGGTTTCCGGGCTGATAATATGCTCGATGCGGCAGGCATCCTTTTCCGCAATTTCCTCGTCTACGCCCAGAACCTCGTTGATGAAACGGGTGAGGGTTACGTGACGGTCGTAGACGGCAGCAGCTTTTTTCTGACCATCCTTGGTAAGCAGGATGCGGCCGTCAGGTTCCATGATAATATAGTTATCACGTTTAAGAATGCTCATAGCGCGGCTGACGCTGGCTTTTGTAAAATTCATTTCCTCCGCAATGTCGATAGAACGTACGCTGCCATTGCGTTTGGTCAGAACTAAGATAGTTTCCAAGTAATTTTCTCCAGATTCCAGCAGTGACATTTTTATAACCTCCATCAGTATTAGATGTAACATTTCGATTACTCTTATTTTAACACATTTAGTTCTTAACGTCACTAGCTAAGATAGTGTATAATAAAAATCGAACGAAATAGTTAAATGGGTAAGCTGTAGCTATCTGAAATAGAGGATTGGACGGAAAGAGGTAGTGCTATGTTAAATTTTATGCAGGAAACGCTAAGTGTCTGGGAGCTTCTGCAACAGACAAAAAAACCGATAGTGCTTTACGGAATGGGCAACGGAGCCGATAAAATTGTTGACTGGTGCGAAGCAAACGGAGTGCAGGTGCAGGGCGTGTTTGCCAGTGACGAGTTCGTCCGCGGACAGCAGTTCCGCGGCTTTACAGTGGAACGCTATGATGCGCTGCGCGCACGTCTGGGCAATGACCTTTTGGTTGTTATCGCCTTTGCCAGCGAAAGACCGGAGGTGCTGGAGCGCTTTGCGCAGCTGGCTGCCGAGCAGGAGGTTGTGGCACCGCATCTGCCGCTTTTTGACGAGGAAGAAACTGTAAGCGCAGCCTGGCTGCAGCATTACGAAGAGCAGTTGGCGTATGTTTACGACAGACTTGCGGATGAACAGTCGCGCAGAGTTTTTGCAGATACGCTTAACTATAAGCTCAGTGGCAGGATAAGCTATCTTTTTGACTGCGAAACGCAGCGGGAGGAGGATATCAGAACGTTGCTTGCGCCGACAGCCGAAGAAGTATATATGGATCTTGGTGCCTATAACGGTGACACCATCCAGGAGCTGGGACGTCTGACTGACTGGCAATGGCGCGAGGTGCTGGCGGTAGAGCCGGACCGCCGTAACTGCCGCAAGCTGCGTCTGCTGGCTGACGAGCTGGCGGAGAAGGGGCTTACTGTCGAGGTACACGAGGCAGGCATCTGGAGCGAGCAGGGAGAGCTGGGCTTCAGCGACAGCGGCGGCAGGCAGTCAACGTTTATCGGTGCGGAGAAGAAAACAGTGCCGGTGACGACGATTGATGATGTAGCGGCGGGACGCCAGGTGACAATGATCAAGATGGATGTCGAGGGGGCTGAGGTGCAGGCTATTGCCGGCGGCAGACAGACCATCGGCGAATGTAAGCCGAAGCTGTTTGTAGCGGCATATCATTATGATGTTGATTTATTCCGTCTGCCATTGCTTTTATGGGAGCTGGTGCCGGAGTATAAGATTTATCTGCGTAAGCATCCTTATGTCCCTGCATGGGAATTGAACTTTATTTGTATCGGACGATGATGGGACGATAAATGTCCACATAGGACAAAAAACGTCAAATGTAATATGGTGGTGGAATGTCCGCTTTATAAATGTCAAAGTGACACAAAAAGTTAAATATTTGCAAAATTAATGTAAAGTGTAAGCAGGTAAAAAACGGCCTGCAGCGAATTTATCAAATATGGGTGTAGAATGGAACACGCTAAAATATAATTTTCAACGACGATGCAAAAAAAGGAGTGTATGTGAATGAAAAAATCTAAATGGATGCTTGGCGCAGCTGCAATGCTGGCTTTATCTGTAGCTTTGGCTGGCTGCGGCGGCGGTGACAAAAAGGCTGATAACAAGGCTGGCGGTGTTAAAGGTGATTTGATGGTTTATACCTCTATTTATCCTGACATCATCGACAATATGTGCAAACCTAGCGTTGCAAAAGCTTTCCCGGATATGAAGGTTAACTGGTTCCAAGGCGGTACCGAAAAAGTTATTACCAAGATTACCGGCGAAATTAAAGCTAAAAAAATTGCTGCAGACGTTCTGATGGTTGCAGATCCTTCCTACTATCTGAAGCTGCAGGAGCAAGGCTTGCTGTTACCGTACAAATCCAAAGAAGATGCTAACGTTATCAGTGAAAAAGACAAAGACGGCAACTGGTACGGCGTTCGTATCTCCAACATGATCATTGCTTATAACTCCAATAAGCTGAAAGCTGAAGAAGCTCCGAAAAACTGGACTGATCTGACCGACCCGAAATGGAAAGGCAAAATCGCTATGCCTAACCCGATGCTGTCCGGTACTGCTTATGTAGCAGTTGGCGCTCTGGCTGACAAATACGGCTGGGAATATTTCGATAAACTGAAAGCTAACGGTCTGCGCGTTGAAGAAGGCAACTCCGCTATTCAGAACAAGCTGCTGACAGGCGAATATGCAGCTGTAATGATTCTGGAAGAAAACATCCTGAAGCTGGCTAACACCAAGAAAGAGCCTCTGAAGATTGTTTACCCGACCGACGGCGTAATCAACGTTCCTTCCCCAATCGCTATTTTCAAGGAAACCAAGAATCCTGAGGGTGCAAAGGCTTTGGTTGACTGGTGGCTGTCCAAAGAAGGTCAGGAAGCAGTTGTTAAGGGTTGGATGCACTCCGTTCGTGGCGACGTAAAAGCTCCTACCGGTGCTGAAGAGACCAAGAAAATTGTTGAGGGCAGAATTAAAGTTGATTGGCAGAAACTGGCTAACAACAATGCTCAAATCAAAGAAGAATTCCGTAAGAGAGTTATGGATAAATAATGCGTTGCTAAATTAAATTATAGCGGAAACAGGGAGACCTTTCAGGCCATCCCTGTTTTCTGCTCAATAAAGAGGGGCCGAAAGCTTGCTTTTGGTGTTGCTCTGAGGTATCAAAAAAGGAGAAAGAAGCGTTCTATGTCAAGAATAAACAGTAAATTTATTGTTATCGCTATCTCCGTGCTGTTGCTTTTATACTTTGTTATCTTCCCGATGGGAATTCTGCTGTATGACAGCATCATGCTGGATGGCGCAATTAACTTGGAAAACTATCGCAATGTATATAGTCAGGATGTCAACTGGCGTGCGTTGACGAATACAATCGAGCTGTCTTTGGGCGTTATGATTGTCAGTGTGCTGATTACCTTCCCGCTGGCTTGGCTGGTTGGCCGTACTGATATGCCCGGCAAAAAAATCTACCGTACTCTGCTGGTATCCAGCTACATGATTCCGCCGTATGTAGGCGCTATTGCCTGGGTACAGCTGCTGAACCCCAGTGTAGGTTATCTGAATGAGATTCTTAAATTTGTCTTTGGTCTGGAAACAGCACCCTTTGACATTTATACTATGGCTGGCTTAGGCTGGGTACTGACTTTGTTCTACTCTCCCTTTGCTTTCATCACCATTTCCCGTGCTATGGAGAAAATGGATCCGACCTTGGAGGAGGCTGCGCGTGTCAGCGGTGCTTCTCCGATGCGTACCGTTTTTGACGTAACCCTGCCGCTGATGGCTCCGTCTATCCTGGCAGGCGGCCTGCTGGTATTTATTGCTGCCGGCAGCTGCTTCGGTATTCCTGCTATCGTAGGTATGCCTGGTAACATTGAAGTAATGACCACGCGTATCGTAACCTATATTTACATGGGCGATACTGCGGGTGTACGTGATGCTACTGCTTTGGCTGCTTCCCTGATGTTCCTTGCTAACATCCTGCTGTTCGGTATGACCTGGATGGTTGGCAAAAAGGATTACACCACTATCAGCGGTAAGAGCACCCGTCCGAACATTGTTGAACTGGGCAAATGGAAATGGCCCTGCTTCTGCCTGGTTGGCGCTTACAGCATGATTTCCATTATCATTCCGCTGGGCTCCATCGTGCTTACCAGCTTGATTATCACCCTGTCCAAGCCGATTGGTCTGGACAACCTGGGCTTTGATGCCTGGATTCCGGTTATCACCAGCTCCCAGTATATGGAAAGCGTTTGGAATTCCGTTGTTTACGCTGTTATTGCTGCCTGCATCGGTACACTTATTTCCATCTTTATTGCATATCTTGCGGTTAAAACCAGAATCAAAGGCCGCAGCCTGCCGGATCTGCTGGTAGTTATCGGTGGCAGTACCCCGTCCATCGTTATTGCACTGGCTTTGATTATTACCTTCAGCGGTAATTTTGGTTTGAACCTGTATTCCACAATGTGGATTATGGTAGTCGCTTATCTGGTAAAATACATGACGATGTCTGTGCGTACCATCGCCGCTTCGCTGAGCCAGGTGCACATCTCTCTGGAGGAGGCTGCACTGAACTCCGGCGCCAGCTGGCTGCGCTGCTGCAAGGATATCATCATGCCGCTTATTGCACCGTCTATAGTTGCCGGCTGGTTCCTGATTTTCATGCCGTCCTTCTACGAGCTGACTATGTCCCTGCTCCTGTACGGCAGTGACACCAAGACCATCGGCGTATTGCTGTATGAACTGCAGACCTATGCAGATACGCAGAACGCTTCTGTGCTTTCTGTAATCATTCTGCTGATTGTTTTGATTGGTAACCTGATTCTGAACAAGGTTTCCAAGGGTAACGTAGGTATTTAATTAAAGGAGTGTAATAAATGGCTGAGGTAAGAATTGAGCATGTTTTTAAACGTTTCGGCGCTGTAACTGCCGTAAACGATTTCGATTTAGTTGTAAAGGATGGCGAATTTGTTTCCATCCTCGGTCCTTCCGGTTGCGGTAAAACTACTACCCTGCGTATGATTGCAGGCTTTGAGCGTGCTACCGAAGGTGAAATTTATATCGGCGATCATTGCGTAAGCTCTTCCGTTAAGGGCAGCTTCGCTCCTCCGGAAAAACGTGATATCGGTATGGTATTCCAGTCCTATGCTGTTTGGCCGCATATGACTGTTGCTGAAAACGTAGGCTATCCGTTGAAAATTCAAAAGGTAGATAAGAAAGAGCGTGAAGAGCGCGTACAGAAGATGCTGGAGCTGGTTCATCTGGGCGAATACAGCAAGCGTTATCCGCATCAGCTGTCCGGCGGTCAGCAACAGCGTGTAGCTTTGGCGCGTGCTCTAGTAGCACAGCCCGGACTGCTGCTTTTGGATGAGCCTTTGTCTAACCTGGATGCTAAGCTGCGTGAATCTATGCGCTTTGAAATCCTTGCTATTCAAAAAGAACTGGGCATTACCGTTGTATATGTAACCCATGACCAGGGCGAAGCAATGGCAATGAGCGACCGTGTAGTTGTTATGAGTGCCGGCGTTGTACAGCAAATCGGTGCTCCGCACGAAATCTACACCAAGCCGGCCAACAAAATGGTTGCCGACTTCATCGGTCTGGTTAACTTTATTGATGGCGAAGTTAAAGGTGACAGAGTATTTATTAAGGGGAGCAATGTTTCCTTCCCGAATACCGCTAAGGTTACCGGCGAAGCAACAATTGCCGTACGTCCTGAGAATATTACCATGTCCCTCAGCGGCGGTCAGATGGAAGGTCAGGTAACTCACCGCTTCTATTTGGGCGATGCGGTTGACTATCGTGTAAACGTTCACGGCCATGACATCCGCGTTATCGTTAAGGGCGCAGATCTTGATGCAATTCCCGACGGCTCCAAGGTATACCTGGACTTTGACAGAGTAATGGTTTTCGACAGAAACTAAGCTGAAAATATAAGACGGAGATAACGGATTAAATAGCTGTTGTCTCCGTTTTTTTGTGTGTAAAAAAACATAAAAAACGGCAGTTAGCTATTGACAACTCGTCTGAATCGTAGTATAGTGGTCTTAAACAGGAACAATAATATAAATATGCGTCCAAAACGCAAAAAGTTCCGTCGCAAAAGCCGAAGAGCTGAATGAGGGTTTTATGAATTTAATTGAAGGTCTTACTAATTTTAACTTAACAAAGCAGGAAGCAACGCTGTATGTGCTGCTGCTGAAATCCGGTCAGATGACCGGCTACGAAGCAGCCAAGCAGACCGGCATTTCGCGCTCTAACACCTACACTGCGCTGGCAGGACTGGTGGATAAGGGAGCAGCGTATGTGCTAGAGGAGGGCAAGGTAACGCGCTATACTCCGGTGCCTGCTGCTGAGTTTTGCAGCAACAAAATCAGTTGTCTGGAGGAGATAAAAAAAGATATACTCCAACAGCTGCCGGTGCTGAACAATGATCCTGAGGGGTATATCACCATCAAGGGTGCGCAAGAGATTATAAATAAAATGCGCAATACCGTGCGTCAGGCACAGGCAAGAATTTATCTGTCGGCTAACAGCAGAATGCTGGAGCTGCTGCTGCCGGAGCTGCAGGCTGCTTTGCAGCGAGGCTTGAAGGTAGTAGTTATCGGTGATAAAAGCTTTTCTCTGCCGGGAGCAATCTGCTACGGAACAAATAAGCAAAGCGAGCAGATTCGTCTGATTGCCGATTCACACACCGTTTTGACAGGAGATTTACAGGATGATGAAGATTCAACCTGTTTATATTCCTGTAAACGCAATTTAGTTGATTTATTTAAGGAAGCGCTGCAGAATGAAATTGCGCTGATTAAATTACAGAAAGGTGATATAAATGTCTAAGAAAATTCCGTTTGTTACTAAAGAACAATTAGAAAAAATCGTTTCCCAATATCCTACTCCGTTCCATCTGTATGATGAGGCTGGCATCCGTCGCACCGCGCGTCTGGTGAACAAGGCTTTTTCCTGGAACAAGGGTTTTAAAGAATATTTCGCAGTAAAGGCTACACCTAACCCCTATCTGCTGCAGATTCTGCGCGAAGAGGGCTGCGGTGCCGACTGTTCCTCCTATACCGAGCTGCAGATGAGCGATGCCGTAGGCTTTAAGGAGAGCGAGATTATGTTCTCCTCCAATGCAACTCCGGCAGAGGACTTTAAATTGGCTCGTAAATTGAATGTAACCATCAATCTGGATGATATTACTCATATTGACTTTTTGGAGAAGGTTGCCGATATTCCGGAAACCGTCTGCTGCCGTTACAATCCTGGCGGACATTTTGCCATTGCCAACAACATTATGGATAACCCTGGCGATGCAAAATACGGTATGACTCATGAGCAGATTATTGAGGCTTATAAAATCCTCAAGAGCAAGGGCGTAAAGAATTTCGGTATTCATGCATTCCTGGCTTCTAATACCGTTACCAACGAATACTATCCGGAGCTGGCACGTATTCTGTTTGAGCTGGCAGTAGAGCTGAAGGAAAAAACCGGCGCGCATATCTCCTTTATCAACCTCAGCGGCGGTATCGGCATTGCCTATAAGCCTGAGCAGCAGGATAACGATGTACTGGCAATCGGCGAAGGCGTGCGCAAGGTGTTTGAAGAGGTGCTTGTACCTGCAGGCATGGGCGATGTTAAGCTGTTCACCGAGCTTGGCCGTTACATGCTGGCACCGAATGGTGCTCTGGTAACTACCGCTATCCACCAAAAGCATATCTACAAAGAATATATCGGTTGTGATGCCTGCGCTGCTAACCTGATGCGTCCCGCTATTTATGGTTCCTATCATCATATTACCGTTATGGGCAAGGAAAACGCTCCTTGCGACCATAAGTATGATGTAACCGGCGGTCTGTGCGAAAACAACGATAAATTTGCCGTAGACAGAATGCTGCCGGAAATTAATATCGGTGACTTGCTCTTTATTCATGATGCCGGTGCACATGGCTTCTCCATGGGCTATAACTATAACGGCAAGCTGCGCAGTGCTGAGCTGCTGCTGCAGGAGGACGGCAGTGTTAAAATGATCCGCCGTGCAGAAACCCCGGCAGATTATTTTGCTACCTTCGATTTCGGCGAGTACGGACCGAAGCTGGCAGAAGAAGCAAAAATTAAAATGTAAAAAACAACGCCTAGTGACGTTGTTTCACGAGGACTGAGGCCTGAGGGCTTCAGTCCTTTGTTATTGTGTGATATAAGCACTTGCCTGAAAGCTGCTTTTGATTTAAAATATATAGTGAATTGTCGGAAGCTTTAGGCAATAATGCTTCCGAAAAAATTATCAGGCTGTGAGGGAATGCAGCCGAATTTTGGAGGATGTGCTTATGCAAAATAAATATGCTGTTTATGAGGAGGCGTTGGCGGAGGAGCTTATTCCCGCCATGGGCTGTACCGAGCCTATCGCCATTGCTTACTGTGCTGCTGTGTGCCGCGAGCAATTAGGAGCTTTCCCGGAGCAAATTGAAATCTGGGTTAGCCGTAATATTATCAAAAACGTTAAAAGCGTTGTTGTACCGAACACCAACAAGATGAAGGGCATTGAGGTTGCCTGCGCTGCCGGTGTCGTTGCCGCTCATTCCGAGCGTCAGCTGGAGGTTCTGGCTTATATCAACCAGGAGGAAAAGGCTGAAATTAAGGCTTTGGCTGAATCCGGCAAGATTAATATTCACGTTTCCGAAGAACCGGATATTTTCTATATTCGCATTTTCCTGGCAGCAGGCGGCAATAATGCCGAGGTAACTATCCGTACGGACCATACTAATGTTACCTGCATCAAGAAAAACGGCGCTACTGTTTTGGAAAAACCGATTGTTCCTGCTGAAGAAGAGGCTAAGAGCCTGTGGAGAATCGAGGACGTTTTGGATGCGGCCCGCAATATGCCGTTAGATAATGTTAAACATCTGCTGCAACGCCAGATTGATTTCAATATGGCCATTTCCAAAGAAGGCCTGACTAATGATTACGGTGCCAGCATCGGCAAAATTTTGCTGCGCCGTGACCCGGACAGCCTGCGTATCCGCGCACGTGCCAGCGCTGCTGCAGGCAGCGACGCGCGTATGAACGGCTGTGAGCTTCCGGTAGTAATTACCTCCGGCAGCGGCAACCAGGGTATTACCGCTTCCGTTCCTGTTGTTGTTTATGCACATGCATTGGCTGCAGGCGAAGAAAAAATGCTGCGTGCAGTACTGCTGAGCGACCTGGTTACCATCTACCTGAAGCAGGGTATCGGCAAGCTGTCTGCTTACTGCGGTGCTATCAGTGCCGGCTGCGGTGCAGGTGCGGCAATCGCATTCCTGTATGACTGCACCGATGACCAGATTGAGCATGCTGTAGAAAATGCTCTTGCTATCAACAGCGGTATTATCTGCGACGGTGCAAAATCCTCCTGCGCAGCTAAAATTGCTATGGCTGTTGAAGGCGGTTTGATGGGCGTTGATATGTCCGTGGCAGAGCGTAACTTTGCCGGCGGTGACGGCATTGTCCAAAATACTGCCGATGAAACTATTGCTGCAGTTGGTAAAATTGCCAGCCAGGGCATGGTAGAAACCGATAAAGAAATTATTGATGTAATGCTTGGCCTGTAATCAAGGCAAAGATAAGAGAGTCTGCTATTTTAGCAGACTCTCTGTTTTTATGTACGGTATATAATTATTCTTCTACCATTTTGGTAAGCTCTTCTACATGCTCGGTAGCAGTAAGGATATAGATGAAATCGCCGCTGAGCAGGCGAGTGTCACCTGCCGGGATGAGCTGTGATTCACCGCGCTTGACATCTACTAAGAGGGTATTGGGAGGCCAGGGAATATCTTTGATAAGCTTGCCGCTGACACTGCTGCCGCTGCAAACTGCCAGCTCGATAACATTGCGCTGCTCCAGCACAGCCGGCTCCGGTGCTGTTTTGTGCAGCATGCGCTGCATCAGCTCCTCGTAGATAGGCTTGCTGTGGCACAGCTCCGCAATGACGAAGGCTACCATGGCAGCAATTGCCAGCGAAAGCAGCTGCTGGTAGCTGGCTGTCATTTCCATTATCAGTACGGTGCCTGTGATAGGCGCGCGTACGGAGGAAGCAAAAAGCGCCGCCATAGCAACAACCATGATGTTGGTGGCGTAAGCAGGCTCAATCCAGCCAAGCATAATCAGAATCTGAGCACAAATGCTGCCGCAGAGAGCGCCGATAACGAGCATCGGCAGAAAGAAACCGCCGGGAACGCCGCAACCGTAGCTGATGAGCGTAAAAATCAGCTTGCCTGCAAGAAAAATCAGCAGAAGTTGCAAGGATACAGGTGCTTTGGCCAGATGGTTGATAAGATCGTTGCCGCCGCCCAAAACCTCAGGCAGGAAGTAACCCAAAATACCGGCGCAGATAAGGGCAAAGGCAATCTTCTGTACAGGGCGCTTGAAGCAGGGCAGGCTGTAAAAGCGGCCGATGTTCAGCAGGCCCCAGTTAAAGATAACACCTGCCAGACCGCTGGCAAGAGCAACCAGAATGACGATGCCGTAATAGCCTATAGGAAGCAGTTGTAAGTCAGGGATATCAAAAATTGTCGCACGGCCGAAGATGGCACGGGAAATAATCGTCGCAGTGAAGGCTGCCGCCATGGAGGGCAGCAGAACCATGATGGAAAAGTTGCGATGCAGCTCCTCCAAAGCAAAGATTACACCGGCGAGCGGAGCGTTGAAGGCTGCCGCAAGACCGGCGCTGGCACCGCTGGTCAGCAGATAGCGTTCTTCCATGCGCGTGCGTCCCATGAGGCGGCTGACGCCCTGCGCAGCTACTGCGCCCAGCTGGATGGAAGGGCCTTCGCGTCCCAGGGAAAGACCGGCGCCGATGCCGATGATGCCGGCGGTGAGCTTAACCCAGAGAATGTGCAGCCAGCGCATTTTCATCAGGCCTAAAATTGTTCCTTTGACCTGCGGAATGCCGCTGCCTGCCGCCATAGGCTCGATGCAGTTGAGCTTGTGCAGGATAAAGGCGATGGCGATGAGCACGGCGAACCAGCAGGCGTTGATGCTCCAGTCGCTCACCCATAGGCGGTTGTAGAGCGCTCCGCGCAGGTATTCCATCTCCGAGAGGGCGAAGCGGAAGAAGCTGATGACTATACCGGCGAAGATACCGGTGAGGATACCCTCCGCAAACAGGCGCAGGCGGAAGCGGTGCATGTCGCTGAGCGAACGGTAGGTTTTGAATTTTTGTTCTTTATCGTCCATAAATATAACTCTTTTCTTCGAAGTTTTGTAACTAATATTATAGCACAAAAATAACATTACAGATGCACAGAGTGCTCATATAAAAAGAAGTTGGCACAAATATACCAACTTCTTTTGCCTGTATATTGATACTGGAAGAAATATCAGAGATTTTGTTGTGTTTTACCATATGGGCTTCAATTTAAAATAAAAAATAAGGTGTATAATAGTTATACACCTTAATCAGTATATTCTACTCTTAAACATAGCTTAACCAGCTCTTCCTTTGGCTTAGAAGTAGACCAGAAGTTGCGCAGCGGGAAAAGATATATGCCTCCATGCATATGCAAATTATTTTGTTTGACAAATTTTAATATGCGTTCTTTTATTTTTGAATCAATTACTCCATAATGAGCATTGCAGTAAACGCACAGATATAAGCCTTTTTCTTTCGTTTTCTTTATTGGATTATTATAATGTAATTTGCTATTTGCGCTAATAAATACGTTGTATTGCGTTATAAGATCTTCGTAGAAGAATTCATTGCTGTCATAATGAAAGCCCATCAGATATTCCTGAAAGGACGGATGAGAAAATACTGGCAGCATATGCTTAGCCAAAATATTCATTCGATGTTTAATAGGTGTTTGGAAACTTATATCCTCACTAAAATAAAGATGTTCTTCCTCTTGAAGTTCCAGCAGAATCTGGTTAAGAGGCAGATTCTGAATATCGTTTAAAAAGGCGATTTTCTGCTGCATAGTTTTTTCTAAATACAGCAATTCCTCAATCTGCTTTTTATATTCCTGCTGCTTGTTGCGATATATTTCTTTAAGCAGGTTTATATCCTTGCTTTTCAAGTATGCTTTAATCTCTTTTAAAGAAACATTAAGTTTTCTTAATGAGATAATAATTTGCAGAGTAAAATACTGCGATAAAACATAAAATCTGTAGCCGTTTTCATCGACAAATTCCGGTGAAAAAATATCGTTTTTATCATAATATAGCAGCAATTGTTTAGAGATACCGAACAGCTTCGCCAGTTCACCGGGAGTGAAATAACGTGAATCCTTCATAAAAAACCTCTTGACTGTATAAGCGTTGTATATTGTAAGATAATACTGATAACGTGGTATGAGTTATCAAAAGCCAATATTATTATTTTACGCTATATTATTAAAATTTTCAAGGAGTGTATGACTGATGAGTTTGATGAGTAAGAAAATGGTAAACGGTGCTGTAGCTTTGGGCTGCATGTTGTTTGCTGCGCCGGTAATGGCACATGAAGCATTAAATGAGTATGTATTGGATCCCATGATGGTTACTGCCGCCCGTTATGAGAAGAGAGATGTAGATATTCCTGCTGCAACCGAAATTTATGACCAGGAGAAGATTGAAAAGCTGGGTGCCAATAACGTTATGGAGGTAGTAAAAAATATTCCCGGCTTTACCTTAACCGCTTCTCCGACCGGTAATACTTACATCGGCTTCAGAGGCATTGCTAAGGATAATGTTGCTATCTTAGTAAACGGGATTCCCTTGAACCAAGACGGAAACTATGACTTGGAATCCATTTCTGCCGATATTATCGACCGCATTGAAGTTGTTAAGGGCGGCGCTACTGTTCTTTACGGCTCTAATGCCAGTGCCGGTGTTATCAATATTATTACTAACAAAAAGGCAGCCAAGAATAAAGTATTGATTGGGTTTGGCGATAAAAACAAATTTAAAGGTGCTGTTAATGTAGCTACCGATAAGCTGCAATTAAGCTATTCCAGACAGCAGTCTAAGGACAGAGGCTTTGTCTATAAAAACTCCGGTGCAAGCAACTATTATACCGGTGATAAGCTGGAAAAGGACAGCCTGAATCTGCAATATGCTATCAGCGATAACCTGTCCTTGCAATATATGTACAGCAAGAAGGTTTCCGACTGCTCCAAATCCGTTAATGGTGTTTACCAGCCCGGCTTCCACAGTGACATTAAATATAATTTCGGCCAGCTCAGATATGTAAATGATGATTTACAGGCTACCGTGTTCTTCAGAAACAGAGATTGGAAATTCAATACCTCTACACACCAAAAAGGTCATAACTATGGTGCCGATTTGCAGGATAAATTCAAATTGGGCAACACCATGCTGACTGTCGGTGCCAACTATGAAAATGAAAATACCAAAAACAGCAACAATATAGAGGCAGCAAAGCGCGACAGTGCCGCAGTATTCTTTATGACAGAAACTGAGGTATCCGATAAAACCAAGATTTTCCTCGGTGCACGTGAAGCCTATGTTGAGGAATCCGGCAGCAAGTTCTGTCCGCAATTCCAGGTAATGCATTCCTTAGGTACCGATGATAATATTTACCTGAATGTGAACCGCTCTATGCGCGCACCGCATGTCAACGAGCAATGGGGTACGGCAACTCAGCTGATGAACCCTGATTTGAAGGCAGAAAATGGCTGGAACTATGAATTCGGCTGGAAAAAGAAACTGGCTGCCGATGAACTCTTCAAGGTAAACCTGTACCATATGGATATTAATGACCGTATCTACAGCCAACGCAATTATAACGGCAGCGGCAAGAGCATGTTCCTGAATGCCAACAAGTACAGAAATACCGGCGTTGAGGTAAGCTACGAAAAAGCTGCTTCGGAAAAGTTCAGCTACAATGTAGGCGTTTCCTACGGTAATCCCGAGCAAAAGCTTGCTAAGGGCGATTGGCAGAGAGTTGACTTTAAATTAGGTCTGCATGCAGGATTAGGTTATAACTTAGGCAAGACCAATGCCAACATTTATGCTAACTATATGGCAGAAAGAATTAACGGCGTTAAACCGATGTTAGACCTTACTTTGAATGTAAAACAGCAGATTACCAAAAATGATGCTTTAAGATTTGCTGTGTATAATCTGCTGGACCGTGATGATATCAGAACCGGTTCTTCCAGCGGCACCGGTGCTATGCTGGAGGAACGCAACTGGATGCTGTCTTATGAGCACAGCTTCTGATGAAAGGCTTGGCTGATTATGCGTAGATTATTTTTCCTTGTTCTTACCGTGCTGGCTGTTGTCTATTGCTCCGGCTGTGCCGGTACTGTTGACAAGCAGAATGATGCTGCTAAAAAGCAAAGCTATGTTGTGCAGGATGTACGCGGCAAGAAGCTGTCCTTTGAGTCTAAGCCTCAAAAAATAATCAGTTTGTATGTTTATGGCGATGAGGTGCTTTTAGGCCTTGTTGACCATAAGCGCATAGCAGGTCTGTCCAAATGGGTACATGATGAGGATTTGGCCATGGGTGCCAAGGAGGCTAAGGATGTTACCAAAATTGCGGAAAGCAATCCGGAGGCTATTCTTGCACTGAAGCCTGATCTGGTGCTGCTGCCGGACAGCAGTAAGCCGGAGCAGATTTCCAGCTTGGAGGATGTGGGAATTAAGGTTTTTGTTTATCCCGCCGCATCCAGACTGAGCAATATTCCCAAGACGATTAAGGCTATCGGCGGTGCTGTAGGCGAGCCGGAGCAGGCTGAAAAGCTGATTGCCGAGATGCAGAAAAAAATCAGTGCGGTTGAAGCTAAGGTTAAAAAAATGCAGCCTGAGGACAGGAAAAAAGGATTGCTCTTTCTGCGCTTTGGCGCTATCGGCGGCAAGGGGATTATCTTTAACGATATCATGACTGCTGCCGGCGTAGAGGACTGCTATGAGGCAGCACGTCATACAATTGCGGACAAACCCGGAACGAGCCGTATTTTGAGTAAGGAAGAGGTAGTACAGGCAAATCCTGATTACATAATTATCGGCACCTGGTCTCAGGGTGGTGCTTATAAATCTGGTAATGCACAGCTGGAAGAATTGTATTCCGATCCTGCTCTGGCTACAGTAACTGCTGTAAAGAAAAAGCAGGCCATTATAATTCCGCAAGGCTATGTAAACTGCCTGTCGCAGCATGCTGCTGACAGTGTAGAGCTTTTGCATGAAGCAGTTTACGGTAAATAACAACAAAAGTCTTTGCGTGATATTAAATAACATTTTATGGGGGTGGCGGTTTAATCTGCTGCCCCTTGTTTTTTGAGGAGAAGAAATATGCTGCAAAAGAAAAACTATAGCGCTGATATTTTGCATAATATCAGGCACTTGAGCGAAGTGAATGAGCAGAGGGATATCAAGCCGCTGATGGCGACATCCTTTCCGGGAACTCATTGTCCGCTGATGGGCGTTCTGATGACCGTAAGACAGATGCCGGAGGCAGTTACGGTTATCGTAGGTACGGATGAATGTACCTATTATTCTAAGCTGCTGGCGAATATGAAAATATTCGGCAGTCTTAAGGAAAGCTGTGTTTCAGTAGTAATTGATGATTATGATGTGACCTTTGGTACGATTAAGAAAACTAAAAAGGCCGTTGCCGAAATTTTTGAGGCAGGAGCGCCTAAATGTATAGTATTGGTAACAACCTGCGTTCTGGAAATCATCGGTGATGATTATGATGCACTCGTTGATGAGCTGGAGGAACAGTACCATGTGCCGATTCTGCTTGTGCGTACGGAGCATTTTCAGTGTCGGGATCATCTACCCGGTATTGAAAGAACATTGACTGCTACTGTAAAGCTGATGCGGAAAATGCCGACGGAAAATGTTGTCAATATTCTTGGCAATGGCGCTCCGCTACCGCAAAACTCAGCTTTGCAGCAGCTGCTGGAGCGGGCCGGCGTACAGGTGGAACTGCAGCTTCCCGGCAAATGCAGTCTGCAGGATTTGGCGCTTGCAGGCAGAGCCAAGCTGAATATCGTTGTTGATGAGCTGGGGCTGGAATTGGCGAAGCGGATGCAGGAAAAGCTTGCTGTGCCTTACGTTTATTTCCCGCCGATGTGTAATCCGCACAAGGTGCTGCAGGCCTATAAGGAGCTTGCAGCTGCTTTGGAAATGGAGCTGCCGCAGATTGTTACAGAGTCTTTGGAGGAATGCCTTGCTTTGCAGCAGCAGGTACAGGATAAGCTACAGGGCATTGGCTATATATATGGCAACAGTCCGTATAACTGTTGGGAGCTGAACACTTATCTGGCAGGCTTGGGACTGCAGCCGATGATGATACAGATGAGCACTCTGAAAAACAAGGAAGCAAAAAAAGAGCTGCTGCAATATGCGGATCCTTATGTCTGCAAGAGTGCCAATCTGGCAGCGATGGAATTTGTCTATGATAAATTAAAGCCTCAGCTGTATATAGGCAGAAGCTTTACCGACAGCCTGAAAAGAAAAGGGATTTTCGGTATAGACAGTATGCCGGGACAGGATGTACTGGGCTTTGCAGGCTGTTTCGGCTTGCTTAAGCGTTTGCTGGATTTTACGCAGACTCAAATAGAGGAGAAGTGAATATGGCTTTGATAAGAAATTTTCCGGTGCAGTCTGACAGAATGGCCATCATCAGCACGCTGCTGAATATAGAAGATGCAGTTGTTTTGGAATATGGTCCCGAAGGAACAACACATTTCAGCATGAATTTTTTCAATAAGCTGGGGCAGGATTATCCTGACAGACTTTTTACTACCGGTGTAGATGACAGTGATATCGTTATGGGCAGTACTGAAAATCTGGAAAGAGGTATTTTTGAGCTGGATGCGTTATATTCGCCTAAGGCTATTTTTGTGCTTACTTCTTCTGTAACCTCTATTATTGGTACGGATATCGTGGGAATCTGCGACAGTCTGCAGAGCGAGGTTCAGAGCAGGCTGATTCCGGTAAATACCTCCGGTTTGGGCGCAGACTACAGCGCCGGGTTGCGAAAAATCTATCTGCAGCTGGCAGAGCTGTTTGTACAGCCTGACGCAGCAAAACAAAAAGGACGCTATAATATTTTAGGTGCATCACCGCTGCATTACAGAGCAGAATCCGATATCTGCGAAATCACAAGATTGCTGCGAGAGGGATTCGGCTGCGAGCTGCTGCATTGCCTTGCGATGAATACGACTACGGAGGCGCTTGCCGAGCTTGGCAGCGCCGAGCTGAATATTGTTTTGGCTGCCGAAGCGCTTCCGTGTGCGGAATATCTGCAAAGCGTTACCGGTACGCCTTATGTTTATCTGCCGCCTTACGGTTATAGTCAGACGACAGAGTTTTTAAAGAGTGTTGCCGCAGTTATCAATCAGCCTGTTAAAGAAGCTATGCGGCAGCGTTTGGAGGAAAAAAACCGCAGACTGAAAATGCTTTTAAATTCTCCGCTGCTGAGCAGAACTCCCGGTATGGTATTTTTAAAGGGTGATTATGATACAGTAAAAGGCTTGGGTGCATTCTTCAAGGAGTTGAAATTTAATGTAGCTCACAGTGTATGCACACATAAAATCACCGGTACTGCTGCGGAAGGCATAGAGTACTTTAAGGAAGAGAAGGAATATCTGCAGCTGCTGAAGGATATTCGTCATTGTCTTGTTATGGCTGATGAGGATACTGTTGCGCAAGCTGACATGACAAACTTTAAAGTTTGCGTAAGCCATCCCTGTTACAGTCACAGGACAATTGCCAAGCATTTGCCGTTCATGGGCGAAAGAGGTGCGGATATGCTTTTTGAGTATATTCAGCAGTACGTGAATATGTAACTTCAATTCCGGTTGATTATTGGCAGACAAAAATCCCCTTGGGCTTTCAAGCTCAAGGGGATTAATAATATTCAGGTCAAATTTAATTTAAGCCTTGGCAGCTTCTGCTTCTACAGCTTCTTCCTTAGCGTAATCCGGATCAAATTTCGGGTTCAGGTAGTTTTGGTAAGCCCACGCAAGGAGTGCACCGGAAATATTGTGCCATGCGGAGAAAACAGCGCCGGGAACGGTTGCGGCAGGCAGAGCAGCGAAATGTGCTTTTGCCAGGCCGGTTGCCAGACCGGAGTTTTGCATACCAACTTCGATGGACAGAGCAACAGCCTTTTTCCAGCTGAGGCCGGTGAAGCGGGCGATGGCAAAGCCGAGAGCGTAACCGCAGCAGTTATGCATAATAACTACCAGCAGAATCAGGCCGGGAGCCTTCAGAATCAGGTCACGGCTGGCGCCGATAACACCTGCGATAATCAGAGAAATTGCAATGGAGGATACAGCCGGCAGATAGTCGGTTGCTGCTTCGGCGAGCTTGGGCAGGAAGGATTTAACAGCAAGACCTAAGCAGATAGGCAGAATAACGATTTGAACGATGCTCCAGAACATGCCTACCGGATCGAAGTTAATCTTTTCACCGATAATCATGTAGGTGATGAACGGAGTCAGAATCGGAGAAAGCACAGTGGAAACACTGGTCATGGTTACGGAAAGTGCAACGTCACCCTTGGACATAAAGGTGATTACGTTGGAGGAGGTACCGCCGGGGCAGGTGCCTACCAGTACAACGCCGGTGGTCAGTGCCGGGTCCAGATTGAAGGCAACGGACAGCAGGTATGCCAGGAAGGGCATTACGAAATACTGTGCGCAGCAGCCGATGAGAATATCGAGCGGGCGTTTCAGTACCAGCGCGAAGTCCTTCAGGTTCAGTGTGGTGCCCATGCCGAACATTACGATACCGAGCATGCAGCTCAGGACGCTGATGCCGTGCACCTTGCCTAATACCCACAAAAAGTTCTGCGGCATTGTGAGGCCGAGAACCAGAAAAACGATGGCGATGATGCCAAAGAATTTGCCGATTAAAGCACAAAATTGTTTCATTATGAAGTTACCTCTTTCCCTTAATAAAAAATAATTTTTTGGAAGAGTAGCCATAAGACTCTCTTCTTTATCTGTAAGTGTCCACTATTATAACAAAGACAGAAGAGGAAATAAAGAGTTGGCTGTAAAAAACTGTAAAAAATTTTAAAAACAGCAGAATTGTGTTATAATGTTAATATAAATTGCGAAAAATACGGACGGAGGTACGCTACTTGTATACTATAAGCAGAGATTACCGCAAAGAAATTGTGATTGAAAAATCACGTTTTATCTGCTCGCTGAAAAAGGTTCACAGCGAAGCAGAGGCTCAGGAGTTCATTAAGACCGTAAAAAAAGAGTTCTGGGATGCAACGCACAACTGCTCCGCCTATATCGTGGATGACCTGGCACAGCGCTCCAGTGACGATGGCGAGCCGAGCGGTACTGCCGGTATTCCTATGCTGGAGGTGCTGCGTAAGAACGGACTGACGGAAACAGCAGCTGTGGTGACACGTTACTTCGGAGGCATTAAGCTAGGCGCAGGCGGACTGGTGCGCGCTTACAGCGGCAGCGTGGCTGGCGCTGTGAAGGAAGCAGGTCTGGCGCAGAAAATTTTGCTGGGCTATTACAGCTTTTTATATGATGTGAACAGCGTCGGCCGCATTCTGAATGTGCTTTATCAGCAGCAGCTGTTTGAAATTGCCGATGTGCAGTATGACCTGCGCGCAAAGGTTATCCTCAAAATGCGCGCGGAGCAAAAGGCAGAGGCAGAGGCTTGGCTGACAGAGAACCTCAATCAGCAGATAGAGCTGGAGCAGGAGGGCACAGAGTTCGCTGAGGTGGCGCTGTAGCTTTTAATAGGAAAAACTATACGAACAATCTCCCTTAGGCTATTGCTTGCGGGAGGTTGTTTTTGTTTTAGCATTGATACTGTTCAAATAAAAAGCTTTCAGCTTTGTAGCAAATAATGTATAATAATATGAATGAAAAGATTACTGACAGGAGGTAGAAGCGAGTGATTGAAGAAAGAGTGCCACCGCAAAATATAGAAGCGGAGCAGGCTGTGCTTGGCGCGATGCTGATTGATAAAGAAGCTATTGCCAAGGCGACCGAAGTGCTGTCGGCGGATGATTTTTACCGCGAAGCGCATCGCGTTATCTTTAGTGCGATGCTGGAGCTTTATAATAAAAATGAAGCAGTAGATATGGTTACTGTTACGGAAATCCTCAAGCGTGACAATAAGCTGGAGGACATCGGCGGCATTGCCTACATCACAAGTCTGGCGAATGTGGTGCTGACGGCAGCCAACGTCAAATACCATGCGGATATTGTTGCCGAAAAATCGGTTCTGCGTCAGCTTGTGCGCGTTTCTACCGAAATTGCGGCTATGGGCTATGAGGCTAATGAGGATGTCGGTACGCTGCTGGATACAGCGGAAAGCCGCATTCTGGAAATTTCCAACCGCAAGAAAAAGACGGATTTTACAGCAATTAACGACGTATTGATGGACAGCGTGCAGAGCATCGAAAGTCTGCTGCAGAACAAGGGCGGTCTTACAGGTCTGCCGGCAGGCTTTGCGGATTTGGACAAGCTGACGAGCGGTCTGCATCCTTCCGATTTTATTATTCTGGCAGCGCGTCCTTCCATGGGTAAAACTGCGCTGGCGCTGAACATTGTGCAGAACGTAGCTCTGCGTGCGCACAAGGTTATCGGCGGTGAACCGCGCAGTGTAGCCTTCTTCAGCCTGGAAATGAGCAAGGAGCAGCTGGTTAACCGTATGCTTTGCGCCGAAGCAGGCATCGACAGCCAGCGCCTGCGTGTAGGCGAGATGCATGACGAGGACTGGACACACCTTTGGGATGCCTGCGATACGATGAGCCGTGCCAAAATTTATATTGATGATACGGCGGGCATTACGGCGATGGATATGCGCAGCCGTGCACGCCGCTTGAAGGCAGAACATGGCCTGGATTTGATCGTTGTCGATTATCTGCAGCTGATGCAGGGCAGCGGCAAGCGCAATTATTCCGGCGACCGTCAGCAGGAGGTTTCGGAAATTTCCCGCTCACTGAAGGCTTTGGCGCGTGAGCTGGATGTGCCGGTGCTGGCGCTGTCACAGCTGAGCCGTAGTGTTGAATCGCGTCAGGTTAAGCGTCCCATGCTCAGTGACCTGCGTGAATCCGGTTCTCTGGAGCAGGATGCGGATATCGTAGCATTCCTGTACCGCGAGGATTACTACAATCCGGAAACGGAAAACAAGCACACCGAGCTGATTATTGCTAAGCATCGTAACGGTCCGGTAGATACCGTTAATCTGTTCTTCCAAAAGCAGTTCACCAAGTTTGTCGGCTTTACGAAGCGCGAAAGCTGAGCATAAAATACAGCGATATAATAAAAGTCCCGGGATTTTAACATCTCGGGACTTTTTGAGTATTGCATGGAGCATTGCCTGATGGGGGTTAAAAGCGTGAAAATTATTCTCTTGGCAAAAGATTTTTTCTGATAAGTGTAAAAAAGCTTACAAGGAAGCTGCGAAGAAAAACCGAATATTTTACCTAAAATCAACAAAAAATGTTCATAAAGCTTGCGATAAGACGCGGAAAATGATATGATATTTATGCAACAAAGTGTAGTGAAGAATCTGAAGGTAATATCTGTGGCTTTCAGATGTTTTTTCATGAATAAAATTGTCTTGGGAGGCATACAAAAATGATTGATCGTTATACTCATCCTGAAATGGGTAATATCTGGACACTCGAAAATGAATTCCGTACCATGCTGAAGGTAGAAATTCTGGCTTGCGAGGCTATGAACAAACTGGGCATTGTGCCTGACGAAGCGCTGAAGGATATTCAGACGAAGGCTGACTTCCGTCTGGACCGCATTAAGGAAATTGAAGCAGTTACCAACCATGATGTTATTGCTTTCCTGACTAATGTGGCTGAGTATGTAGGCGATGCGTCCAAATACATTCACAAAGGCCTGACCTCCAGCGACGTAAAGGATACTGCACTGTGCTACATGACCGTACAATCCGCAGACCTGATTATGCGTCATCTGGTAAACTTCCATGAAATTCTGCGCCGTCGTGCCGCTGAATTCAAATATACCGTTATGATCGGCCGTACTCACGGTATCCACGCAGAGCCGATGACCTTCGGTATGAAATTCCTGCTGTGGTCCGCTGAAATCGAGCGTGACATTGAACGTCTGAAACAAGCGCGTGAAATGATGGCAGTCGGCAAGCTGTCCGGTGCTGTAGGCACTTACTCCAACATTGATCCGTTTGTTGAAAAATATGTCTGCGAAAAGCTGGAGCTCACTCCGGTACGCCTGGCAACCCAGGTTATCCAACGTGACCGTCATGCACATTTCATGACTACTCTGGCAATCATCGGTTCCTCTCTGGATAAGATGGCAACCGAAATCCGTAACCTGCAACGTACCGATATCCGTGAAGCTGAAGAATATTTTGCACCCGGCCAAAAGGGTTCTTCCGCTATGCCGCACAAACGTAATCCTATCACCTGTGAAAAGGTTTCCGGTATGGCTCGCCTGCTGCGCGGCTATGCAGTGGCAGCTCTGGAGGATGTAACCCTGTGGCATGAACGCGATATCTCCCATTCTTCCGTAGAACGCGTTATTCTGCCGGACGCAACTATTGCTCTGGACCATATGCTGCGTAAATTCTCCAACATCATCGACAAGCTGCTGGTATATCCTGATGCAATGATTGCCAACATGAACAAAACCGGCGGTCTGATTTTCAGCCAAAACCTGCTGATTGCTCTGGTTACCAAAGGTGTACTGCGTGAGGACGCTTACAAATGGGTACAACGCAACGCTATGGCACGTTGGCTGCAAGGCGCTGACTTCAAGACCAACGTTGAAGCTGACCCGGATATCAAGAAATATCTGACCGACGAAGAGGTTGAGCATTGCTTCGATCCGAAACCGATGCTGCGCCACGTTGACGAGATTTTTGCTAGATTTGGTTTATAATTTTGATAAGGAGTGACTGCTAATGTCATCTGTTGTAGTTTTAGGCGCCCAATGGGGCGATGAGGGTAAAGGTAAAATTGTTGACTATTTGGCACAAAAGGCTGACGCTGTAGTTCGTTACAGCGGCGGCTCCAATGCAGGCCATACCGTTGTAGTTAACAACATTAATTATAAGCTGCGTCTGCTGCCCTCCGGCGTACTGTTTAATGATAAGACTAACGTTCTGGGCAACGGCGTTGTAATCAACCCCGGCGTTGTGCTGGCTGAAATCGCCGGCATGAAGGAAAAAGGCATTGATTGCAGCAATCTGGTTATCTCTGACCGTGCACACGTTGTTCTGCCGTATCATCAACGTCTTGATGAGCTGCAGGAGGAAGCACTGGGCAATCATAAAATCGGCACCACCAAAGGCGGCATCGGCCCCTGCTACATGGATAAGGTTGCTCGCGTAGGCATCCGTATCTGCGATCTGATGGAGCCCGAAACCTTTGCTGATAAGCTGAAGGTTAATCTGGAAGCAAAAAATGCTATTATCACCAAAATTTACGGTGCAGAACCGTTTGACTATGATACCGTACTGAAGGAATATCTGGCTTATGCAGAAGAGTTGCGTCCGTATGTTGCCGATACCGGCGTTGTTATGGACGAGCTGTTCAGCGCAGGCAAAAACGTGCTGTTTGAAGGCGCACAGGCTACCTTCCTCGATATCGACCATGGTACCTATCCGTATGTTACCAGCTCCAACCCGACTGCAGGTAATGCCTGCACCGGCAGTGGCGTAGGTCCCCGCTTCATCGACCATGTTGTCGGCGTAGTTAAGGCTTATACCACCCGCGTTGGTGAAGGTCCCTTCATCACCGAGCTGCTGGATACCGACGGCCCCGGCAACCAAATCCGCGAAACCGGCCATGAATACGGTACTGTAACCGGTCGTCCGCGTCGCTGCGGCTGGCTGGATGCTTTCATGCTGCGTTACAGCGCACGCCTGAACAGCCTGGATTATCTGGCAATTACCCGTCTGGATATCCTCGACAATATGCCGAAGATTAAAATGTGCGTTGGCTACAAGATTGGCGATGAGGTTCTCAAACGCATTCCTGCAAGCCTGAACGTTCTGGCTAAGGTTGAGCCGATTTTCGAAGAGTTCGACGGCTGGATGACCGATATCAGCGGCATCCGCAACTATGACGAGCTGCCGGAAAACGCTAAGAAATATCTGGCTAAAATCAGCGAGGTATCTGGCGTTGAGCTGGGCATTATCTCCGTTGGTCCTAACCGCGAGCAGACTATCGTTCTGAAGGAGCTGCTGTAAGCTTAGGCTGCTGAAAAAACAGCAAAAATATTTTAAAAAGTACTTGACTTTCCTTGTGTTAGTCTGTATACTATTAATGCTGCTAATTTATGGCAACAAATGATTCACTAGCTCAGTTGGTAGAGCACCTGACTTTTAATCAGGGTGTCCCGAGTTCGAGTCTCGGGTGGATCACCAACGAAAATATGCCGTTCTTCGAAAGAAGAACGGCTTTTTTGTATTTGCGGATGCAAATATTTATAAAGGCGGACGCAGGACTTGAAAAATTCTTCCTTGCTAATCAATTCCTACGGTAGTAATATGTAAGTGATAAGCAAAGATTTTACAGACTTTTTCGGAGGTGCTTTGATGAAAATAGTAGTTATGGAGCCGTTAGGCGTAAAGATGGAGCAGATAAATGCATTGGCAGCGCCGCTGCAGGCTGCAGGCCATGATTTCGTTTATTATACCGCAAAAGAAACTAACCAGACGAAGCTGCTGGCGCGCGTGCAGCAGGCAGATGTTATCATGCTGGCCAACCAGCCGCTGAGTGCGGAGATTATCAACGCCTGCCCTAATTTGAAAATGCTTTCCGTGGCCTTTACCGGCGTAGACCATATTGCGCTGGCTGTCTGCCGTGAGCGCGGAATTTTAGTGTGCAATGCCGCAGGCTATTCCACCAATGCGGTAGCAGAGCTGACCTTCGGTTTGGCTATCAGCGTTATCCGCAACATCGTTCCCTGTGATGCACGCTGCCGTCAGGCAGGAACGAAGGATGGCCTGGTAGGCTTTGAGCTTTTCGGCAAAACTTTCGGCGTAGTGGGCACCGGTGCGATTGGCAGCAGAGTGGCGAAGCTTGCCGCTGCCTTCGGCTGCAGGGTGCTGGCCTACAGCCGTACCCCGAAGGCAGAGCTGCAGGCTGACGGTGTACGCTATGTAAGCCTGGATGAGCTTTTGGCTGCCAGCGATTTTGTCAGCCTGCATGTGCCGCTGACGGACGCAACCCGCGGCCTGATTAATGCCGAGGCTATTGCGAAGATGAAGCCGACGGCCGTACTGCTGAATACTGCGCGCGGTCCTGTTGTGGACAGCGAGGCGCTGGCACAGGCGCTGAACGAAGGAAGATTGGCGGGCGCAGGCATTGATGTGTTTGAGGGCGAGCCGCCGATTGCGCCGGAGCATCCTCTGTGCCATGCGAAGAACACCGTGCTGACACCGCACGTGGCCTTCGCCAGCGCCGAAGCACTGGCTGCACGTGCTGACATCGTCTTTGCCAACATCGAAAAATGGCTGGCAGGAGCACCGCAGAACGTAATTAAGTAAAAACACTATGAAAAGGCTCAATAATTTATATTATTCCAAGAGAATAAAAGAGCTTTTGGCAGAGTTGCAGACAGCGGGAACAACGCTGGTTGTTGCTCCCATGGGCTACGGCAAAACACTGGCAGTGCAGTACTTTTTGCAGGAGCAGGAGCGCTGCGGCAAAAAGGTACTGCGCCAGAGTATTTACGGCGCCGGTGCCGAGGCCTTCTGGCAGGGAGTGTGCCACAGCTGGCAGGGTACTGAGCTTGGCGCTGCGCTGCTGCAGCAGTCTTTGCCTGCCGATGCCAACGCCAAAACGCTGGTGCTGGAGCTGTTCCGTCAGCTGCTGCCGCAGGAGCCTGTCTATTGGTTTATAGATGATGTGCATCTGTTGGAGAGCAGCGAGGCGGTTGATTTTCTCTTTGCTCTGAGCAAGGCAGGCTTTGCTGATTTGCACCTGCTGCTGGTAAGCAGAGGGCAGATTTTTGACGGCAGCCGTCTGCTGGAGTTGGGACGTAAGGTCTTTTGCCTTGATAAGCATGACCTGGCGTTGCAGCGTGATGAGCTGGAGGAATACAGCAGCAGATGCGGCCTGCAGCTTACAACGCAGCAGCTGGATGCTTTGCATGAGGCCTGCGAGGGCTGGTTTTCCGTTACCTATCTTAATTTTTTGAACTACGACAGGTATCAGCGCTTTTGCCTTGATGCAGGCAGCGTTTATGAGATGATAGCCGATGTACTGCTGCGGCCGCTGCCGTCGGAGCAGCAGCGCTTGCTGCTGCTTATGGGGCAGCCGGAGGAATTTACGCCGGAGCAGGTGGCCTATGCCTACGGCACAAGCTGCAGAGAGTCTGTAAGCAGACTGCTGGAATGCAATGCCTTTATTATCAGGCTGGCCAACGGCAGACTGCGCTGTCATCATATGCTGAAGCAGGCAACGCGCCATGCCTTCGGTCTGTTGCCAGAGCCTGAGCAGCAAATGTACTTCCGTCGCTTGGGACAATGGTACGCGCAGCAGAAGGAGTACGAGGAAGCGTTGGACTGGCTGTACCGCGGTCGTGATTTTGACGGCCTGCTGGCTGCAGTGCAGCAGCTGCGCGACTGGTCGATGCGCCCGCAGCACAGGCAGCATCTTTTCGACTGGCTGCGCGAATGTCCGCCGGAAATATTGTGGCAGTATCCGCAGGCGGTGCTGATTATTATGCGCCGCATGTTTTCGCTGAACATGGTGCTGGAAATGCTGCAGGTTAAGGAATGGTACGTGACGGCGCTGGAGCGCAATACTGCGCTCAGCCAGCGTGAGCGCGATAATTATTACGGCGAGCTGGAGGTTATTCTGAGCTTTTTGGCCTTCAACAGCATTACCGGTATGAGCGAGCATCACAGGCGTGCCTACAAGCTGCTGAGCGGCGCTCCGCAGACGCTCAGCAAGCAGGGCATCTGGACCTTCGGCGCTCCCAGTGTTCTGGGGCTGTATTTGCGCACGGGATGCAGTCTGCGGCAGACGGTGGAGGATATGCAGGAATGCATGCCGCCGTACTATCTGCTGAGCGGCTGGCACGGTGCCGGTGCCGCCGAGCTGACGGAGGCGGAAGCACTTTTGCTGCAGGGACGCATTGACGAAATGGATATGCCTCTGCAGAAGGCGTATTATCAGGCGGAAAAGCATGGGCAGGAGTGTATTACCATCTGCTGTGATTTTCTGGAGATGCAGCGCGATCTTTTCCGCGGCGTTTACAGCAGTAAGGCAGAGGCGTACAGCCGCCATCAGTGGCAGCTGCAGCCGTGGAAGCAGAGCATGCTGCTGAATACTGCTGATATGTGCGCCGGCTGTTACTATGCATTGTTGGGCAAGCCGAAATATATCCCAAGCTGGCTGACGGACGGAAACGGACAGCAGCCTTCGGTGCTTTATCCGGCGCGCCCCTGCCGCAACTATATCAGCGCCCAGTGCCTGCTGGCACAAGGGCAGTATACGGAACTTTTGGTGCGCTGGTCCGACTGGGAGCAGGAATGCCGACCCTACAGTAATTTTTTGTGCCTGCTGTATTTGCAGGTGCAAAGAGCGGCGGCCTTTGCCGGCAGAGGCGATGTAACGAGCTGCCGCGCTTCGCTGAAGCAGGCGCTGGCAATGGCTAAGGCGGATAAGCTTGTGCTGCCGTTGGCACAGAACATAGCGCTGCTGCGTCCGTATCTGGAGCAGGAGCTGCAAGGTGAATTTTCAGCAACGGCGGCAGCGGCGCTGCACTTGGGGCAGCAGCTGGAGGCGGGCCGGGGGCGGATTATGTCCGCACGCTTTGCCGAAGCAGGCCTGCAGGAGCTGACGGAGCAGGAGCTGCAGATAGCGCAGCTGGCGGCGGCACGCCATACGAACAGGGAGATTGCGCAAAGATTGTCGCTGTCGGAGGGGACAATTAAGCAATATCTCAATAAAATTTTTGCCAAGCTGCAGATTGATGCGGCGGCAAAAAATAAAAGACATCAGCTGGAGCGCTTTTTCCCCAACTCTTAACTAAAGGTTACTTATAGTTATTCTTGACTCGGTATATACTTTAAATGAAGAAGTATATGCCGGGTCTTTTTATATCCGGCGGTTAGGAGGCGGAAAAATGAAACGGCTGAAGGTTGTGCTCGGGGCGTGCCTGGCGATGCTCGTAGCCTTTACGGCATTGGCGTGGGCGGCGACGCAGTACAAAACAACTATTAAGGTAAACAGTACCAAGCTGAATGTGCAGCGCTATGTAGAGGGCAAGGGGCCTATGAAGGATAAGGCGGTGCTGCTCAACAAGGATAATAAGGTTGTTGTGCGCTGGAAGCAGCGCGAGCTGAAAAAATGGTACTATGACGGTGATAAATATTTCCGCTTTGTACCCTACAGCTATGATATGAAAAACCTGAAGCCGGGCAGATATCGCTTGGTAACGACCAGCAGCTTCGGCAAGGGCGGTGCGGTTAAAAAGACCGTCAACATCAGCTACAAGCCGCAGAGCAAGATGCAGTTCCGTGCGTCCAAGATTATCCGCAAGGGCAACGGCGATGTTTACCAGCGTCTGTATTTCAAAAAGAACAATTCTACGGGCAAGACCTGCTATGCCCAGATTTTCAATAAAAACAACAAGCTGGTCTATAGCACGAAATATAAGGCAAGAAACGCCAATCAGGATTTTGCCTTCAGCTGGAACGGCTGGGCAAGCGGCAATAGCGGCAAAAAATGTGCTAAAGGCGTATATACCGTGAAGTATTGGATGGATGGCGTTAATCCCAAGACTGCCAGGTTCCGTCTGAGCATTTGAGGAGGGGAGCATAATGAAAGAAAAAATGATGCGTATTATCGTAACTGTTATGCTTACCATGCTGCTGTGCAGCCTGACGCTGCTGGCAGGCGCCGCCTCCAAAAATGACTGGAAGAATACGGCCGGCTGCTATGTGTGGACCGAAAGCAGCCAGTATAATAACGGCGTGCTGAATATCAAACCCTTGGGCGATGATAAATACCTTTATGAGCTGAAGGTTATGCGCGGCAGTGAGGAGGAGGACAGTGCGGAGGATTTCGTTACTGCCGGCGTTTTTGAAATTAATGAAGACGGTGACGGTATTGCCGAGGTGGATTACAAAAATAATGATACGGTAGAGCTGCGCTTTGTGCTGAAGGACAAGAGCATTACCGCCTATCAGGACGGACCGCTGCCGCTTGATGTTCAGGGTGAATACAGATTTAACGAGGACAGCTTTGATGTATCCGAGGCTGCTGCCGCTGCGCTGCTTGCCGGCCTGCCGGAAAAGCAGACAGGTCTGCCGGATGATGCCGATGATTATAAGCTGCTCTATGCGGAGGAGCCTGTGGACGGCTGGTTCTACCAGCTGACGGCGCTGGATGATGAGGGCGAGGTTATTGCCAAATTTTTGGTAGCTGCCGATTTGAGCGCTGTGTACCGCAACGATAAAGAGGATGAGGTAAACCTTATTTACGGTGATCCAATCAATATGCTGGCTGCCAAAAGAGCACCGCTTGTAGAAGAGGATGAGCTGGAAGGCCCTGCAATCGAAAGCGGCGAGCTGGAGGGCGACGAGGATGCACCCGACCTGCCTGCAACCGCAGCCTCCGAGCTTAGTCCGTTGGTGACGGTGGCTCCGGAGGAGGCCAGCCTGAAGGTGGGCGAGCGTACACGCATAGTTGCTTCGCTGCCGGGCTGCGTAGGCTACAATGTAACTGATTTGCGTTCCTCCAACAGTGATATAGTGAAGGTGGACGGCGATGTGCAGCTTTTGGCTGTGAAGCCGGGAACTGCGACGATTACCGGCAAGCTGCTGCTGGAAAAGGGCGAAAAGGCCTTTATGACGCAGATTACTGCCTATGAGCCGAAGCTGGAGGCTCCGAATCTGCCGGCGCACTTGGGAATAGACGAGGCGCTGAAGCTGGAGGCCTACGTTGTGGGCGAGGCTGACGGTGTAACACCGGAGTGGAGCGTGAGCGATGAAAAAATTGCCGTTATCGAAGATGGCAAGCTGATCGGCAAGGCTGACGGCGTTGTTACCGTCACGGCAGTCCACGGCGAGATGAAGAGCCAATGGCCGGTGGCTGTGGGCACTGCGGAGCTGCCAGCTGCCGAGGATGAGGAAGAAAATGAGGATGACGATGACGGCTTTGGCCTGCTGACGATTATCGGCGGCGTAATTATCATCGGTGGCGCTGCCTTCTTCTTTCTGCGCAGAAAACGCAAATGATAAGCTGATGCTGTAAAGCGTTATGCTTACCGAAAAAATAATATGAAGCATCGGAGGCTGACCTGTGTCAGCCTCCTTGGTGCGCCTGTGGCGATGCTGTTGTTTGTGCTCGCAGGCGTATTTTTTTGTGTGCGGGTATATGCTGTTACGTCCGTTTTTGCCTGCCCAAGCGTCCTTGCCGTTGCCTGCAGGCGCGGGAAATCACAGTTATTTTACACTCTGACAATGTTTCACAAAATCTCTGTAAAAAAAGTAACAAAAAGTTTTCAGTTGGACGTTACAAATGGCGAAAAATCTAGTATAATAATATTAAAGTGTATTATACTTTACAAAATCTCTGAGATCTCAAACTGGCGCCAAATCAATCAAAGTAAAATGAGGTAGAATAGTAGAAATGTTTTTTGATTCTTATGACACACCAGTCTTCAGACCTCCAAGTGAGGCACGCAGCTTTATTTTGCGCGTTACGCGCGGCTGCGCACACAATAAATGCACCTACTGCAACATGTACAGAGGTGTTCCCTTTCAGATTTTAAAGGATGAAGAAATTTCCCGTCAGATAGCGCTGGCGGCCCATTACGGCAAGAACAAGGTGCGCCGCGTCTTTTTGGCAGACGGCGATGCTTTGGTGCTGCCTACGGCCAAGCTGCTGAAGATTCTGCAGGTACTGCGCGAGCAGTTTCCGCATCTGCAGCGCGTTGCCAGCTATGCTGCACCCAAGGATATCCTGCGCAAGAGCGAGGAGGAGCTGCGCCAGCTGAAGGAAGCAGGCCTGAAGCTTTTGTATTACGGCATGGAAACGGGCGACGATGCTACGCTGAAGGCTGTCAACAAGGGTGTTGACGGCGAACAGGCGGTAGAAGCAGGACGCAGAGTTACCGCCAGCGGCATGAAGCTTTCCATGATGATTATTCTGGGTCTGGCAGGTGCGGAGGGCAGCGAACGCCACGCACTGGCAACCGCACAGGCGATTAATATTATCAAGCCGACGCATTTGAGCGCGCTCTGCCTGATGCTGTACCGCGGCAGCGAGCTGCTGGACCAGTACGAGGCAGGCAAATTCAATCCGCTTTCACCGGCAGGACTGATGCGCGAGCTGAAGCTGATAATAGAAAATATAGATTTACCTGCGGACAGGCACTGCCTTTTCCGCAGCAACCATGTATCTAACTACGTTCAGCTGGCAGCAACGCTGCCGCATGACAAGCAGCGTCTGCTGCGCGATATTGATTACAGTATTGCTCAGCTGAGCAAGCTGAAAAGCTGGGACGTATATAACTACAATTAATTTTGTATTTGAGCGGGGCTGATGAAGATGAAAAAGAAGCTGGCTTCTGTGCTGACCGTAATCATGCTGGCCTGCAGCCTGCCATGGCAGGCACAGGCTGCAGCGCCTATTGTCAGCAACAAACCGCATAAGGCACCGCTGGCAACGCCGCCGGCCGTAAGCGAGGCGCGGCCTGTGAAGGCGGTGCCGGAGCCTGCTGCCGGGGTGAAGGCACCTAAGCAGGCGAAGCCTGAGAAAAAGGCGAAGAAAACCGCAAAGAAAAAGACTAAAACAACTAAGGACAAACAGCAGTCTAAGGTGCAGGTGCAGCAAAGCAACTGGCGCCTGAAGGTGGCACAGCAAAAGCTGCAGGTGCTGGGCTTCAGTGACGAACGCCCCAGCGGACGCATGACGGAGGCTACCAGCAGCGCGCTGAAAAGCTTCCAGAAGCAGCACAAGCTGAAGGCGGACGGTGAGCTGAATGATGCAACCTATCATAAGCTGACCTGGGAGGCCTTTGCCAAGGAGGGCATCCCCAAGGTTAAGGGCAAGGAAATCGTCAGCCGTGCAGCCAAATACAAGGGTGTTCCCTATGTGTTCGGTGGGACCACGACCAAGGGCTTTGACTGCTCCGGTTACGTGCAGTATGTGTTTAAGGACTGCAAGGCTAAGCTGCCGCGCTTGGCAGACGAGCAGGCGTTACAGGGGATTTTTGTAACGCAGAAGCAGCTGCGGCCCGGCGATTTGGTATTTTTTACCACCTACGCCGCAGGCGCGTCGCATGTGGGCATTTATGCCGGTGACGGACAATTTTGGAGTGCATCCTCGTCCAAGGGTGTAATGCTTTCGTCGTTGAAGGACGATTACTGGAAACAACGCTATTATGGAGCACGCCGGGTGTTGATTACGAACGGCGAGGTTTATAAATAAAAGTTCTGCTGACGGCAGCCGACTGCCGGACAGCGGGGGAGGGTATAAAATATGATTCGTGAGAGAAGAAATAAGGACAAGCTGGCTTCTTATTACAGAAAGTTTATGGAAGAGGGTATTGTTGACCCCAACGTGCATCCGTGGGTTGCCGACAGCTGGCAGCGTTGCCGTGCTATGCATCTGCCGCACGAAACCATGCCCAAAATCAACAAGCTGAGCCACGAAGAGATTATAGCACACCAAAAGACACATGAGTTCATTGTCAAATATGTTGACGGTCTGTATGAGCAGAGCAAGCAGCATTTCAATATCCATAACCTGAGCATGCTGCTGATTGACGAAAACGGCTATGTAATCAAAAACTACGCTATGCCGTTCTTCCAACGCATTATCGAGGATATTCAGGGTATGCGCGTGCTGGAGGAGGATGTTGGTACCTCCAGCATCAGCATTGCGCGCGAGCATAACGTGCCCTTTTTGATGTTCGGTCCGGAAATGTGGATTAAGGACAGCCATTCCGGCGATGCCTGCAGTGCGCCTATTTGCGTAAACGGCAAAATCCGCTATATTATTTCCTTCTTTTCCTTGGATCAGAACGATTTGCCCTATGATTTGCTTTTGAGCCTGCTGATGACGATGAAATATTCTATCGAACAGCACCTGAACATGCTGGAGGCCTGGAGCATCAACCGCATTATGATGGAACAGCTGCCGGTAACCGTTTACTGGCTGGGCAAGGACGGCAGCGTGAAATACTGCAACGAAAACGGCCGCAAGCGTCTGGAAGGACATGAGCGTCTGGAGGACGTGTTCCTGAACTACGAGCATATTCCTATAAAAAAAGCGCTGCATGGCGTGGCAACACAGCGTCGTGAAATTACCTGGATTACCCAAGACAGAACCTTTGAGGATATTACCACCGTTATGCCGATTAAGGTTGGCAGCGAGGTAGAAAGTGCTTTGGTGCTTTCCATGTCTATTGAGGATTTGAAAACTACCATTGCCCATGCAACCGGTTACAGCAGCCGTTACAGCCTGTACAGCATGGTTGGCGAAACCAGCGAATTTTTGGCGCTGCAGCATAAGGCAAGCCGCGTTGCCCGCACCGACCACAACATCCTGCTGCAGGGTGAGCCCGGTACCGGCAAGCAGCGCTTGGCACATGGCATTCATCAGGCCAGCCCCCGCGCTGCCGCTCCGTTGATTGCGGTAAAATGTCACAACGCATCTATGGCAGAGCTGGAGGCCGAATTCTTCGGCACCAATGAGGACGGACAGCAGTCCGCAGGCAAGCTGGAGCTTGCTATCGGCGGTACGCTGTTCCTCGATGAGGTAGAAAAGCTGCCGCTCGAAATGGGCGACAAGCTGGCTGATGCGCTGACGCATGGCCTGCCTGCAACGGAAAAGGGCGGCAAGCCGCGTATGTTCGATGTGCGCGTAATCGCTGCCTGCGATTCCAATCTCAAGCGCTTGGCAGATAAGGGCCTGTTCTCCCGTAATCTGTATGAGCTGGTGCTGGATACCACCATGCGCGTGCCGCCTCTGCGCGAGCGCGTGAAGGATATCGAGGTTATCGCTTCGCATATTCTGGTGGAAATGTCCGCACAGCACAACCTGCCGCAAAAACGCCTTTCTCCCGAAGCTGTTTCCCTGCTGCTGTCCTGCAGCTGGCCGGGTAACATCAAGCAGCTGCAGGGTGTTATCGAGCAGGCCTTCTTCCACACTCCCGGCAGCATCATCGAAGCGGAAAATATTAAGCTGCCCGGTGACAAAACTCTGGAGCGCTCCTGGAAGTATGACAAGGAAGCCTTTATTGCAGCCTGGAAATCCGCCGGCGGCAATATCAGTAAGCTGGCAACAATGCTTGATGTCAGCCGTGTAACCTTGTACCGTTATCTGAAGAAGTACGGCCTGGGACCGAAAGCAAAATAAAATTTATCATGATTGCCCTCGAAGCAGGCTTGTCCTGCTTCGGGGGCTTTTGCGTTTTGGCGGCGAGTTTGGCGTTGCGAGGCAAGTTTAGAAGAGAAAAGTGCAACATGTTGCAAAAATCTCTTCTAAAGAAGGTGAGCTAATGGAAATACGCAGAGATTTTTATTTGGACAAGCTGATAAAACGCAAGCATAACGGGTTGATTAAAATTATTACAGGTATTCGCAGATGCGGTAAATCCTATCTGCTGAACACTATATTTTATCAGCATCTTATATCATGCGGTATAGATGACGCACATATTATCCGTTTTGCTTTTGATTCTGCAGATGATTTGCAAAAGATAGGTGAAAGCCTTATTGCAATGGAAAAGGAAAAACGCGGCGTAAATCCGGAAAGGTTTATGGACTATGTTAATAGCCGTATTGTTGATGATGGTATGTATTATTTGCTGCTGGATGAGGTACAGCAAATGGACTGTTTTGAAGCTGTGCTTAACGGTTATCTGCGCAAAGCGAATATGGATGTATATGTCACCGGCAGTAATGCTAAATTTCTTTCCAAGGATATTATTACGGAATTTCGAGGAAGGGGAGATCAAGTGCATTTGTTTCCTTTGTCTTTTGCAGAATATATGTCAGGAAAAGGTATTGATAGACAGCAGGCATGGCAGGAATATACAATGTATGGTGGTTTACCTAAAATGCTTGAAATTGAAAATGAAGAAGACAAAGCAGTATATCTGAGAGATATTTTTAAAGAAACTTATATTAAGGATATATTAGAGCGTAATGATATCAGAAATCCGGTTGAAATGGAGGAATTGCTGGATTATTTAGCTTCAGCTATTGGTGGTTTGACAAATCCCAAGAAACTGGCAGATACTTTTAAATCAGAAAAGAATGTGTCTGTGCATCCGGATACGATTAAGACATATTTGGATTATTTTGAGGACTCATTTCTGATCAACAGAGCAAACCGTTATGATGTAAAGGGAAGGAAATATATAAGTACTCCTATGAAATTTTATTTTACGGATTGTGGACTGAGAAATGTCAGGATCAATTTCAGACAATATGAAGAAACTCATATTATGGAAAATATCATCTATAATGAACTCCTGATAAGAGGATATCATGTTGATGTGGGTATGATCGAATATAACTGCTATACTGAGAACAGAAAAAGAGTACAAAAACAGTTAGAGGTAGATTTTGTATGTAATCAGGGGTCTAAGAGAATCTATATCCAATCTGCACTGGCTTTGCCTACAAGAGAAAAAGAAGAACAGGAACAATTGCCGCTTCAAAATATCGGTGATTCTTTTAAAAAGATAATTATTGTGAAAGATGGTCCTACACATTACAACGAATCGGGAATTTTGATATTGAACCTATTTGATTTTTTGTTGAAAGAAAATAGTTTGGAATGTTAAGTTTATAGTGTCAGGTACAAATGCCAAATGCTTTGATTCTGTATCAGAGTGTGTCGGTTGTCTTCAAAATGTGGACAACTGGCACACTTCAGGAATATAATAGGAACAGAAGGAAAATTGAGGACATGATAACAAAACATCAATTGATCAGGAGGTTATGTATGTTGATGGATGAGAGAGTCAGGGTGTTTTTATGAAAAGGAAAATTTATATTATAGCAGCCGCAGCTATTGTGCTGATGATTGTTGTTGCAGCTGCGGCTTGTGTGAATAAAGGAAAACAGAAGGAGAATCCGGTCAGCAGAATATCTGAGGAGCAGGAAACCGTAACAGATCAGAAGCAGGCAGTCGGGCAGGCAGAGTCGGATGATACGGAAGCGGAGGCGGAAGACGCTAAGAAAACTGAGAATGAACCGGTGGCGGAAGATGCTAAGGAAACTGCGAACGAACCGGCGGACGAGACAGAGGAAACTGCGAACGAACCGTCAGTGGGTGTAGAAAAGAATACTGCCATCAAACCGACAGATAGTGTGACAAAAGAGAATGCAGCAGAGCAGACATCCCAGACAACAGATAAAACGGTAAATATCAAAAACAATAAGAAACAGGATACAGACGGAACTACAGAAAAGCGGGCAAAAACAAAGAAGGAAGAGCCGGATCAGCTGCCAATAGTAGATATTACAGAGGATGAAAAAGCATCTGAAAGCACAAAACAACCGGAGAAACATCAGGCAGAAGATACGAAGCAGAACGAAGAAAAACAACCGGAAGGTACCAGACAGACCGAAGAAAAACAACAGGAAGATACCAGGCAGGATGAGGCACAGCAACCGGCCGGTGACACGCAGAAAGAAAATGAAAAGACGTCAGCTACGATAGAGCTTCCTTTTGTACCTGCAGAGGGCACAGAATGATAGAAGCCGGAGCGTTTACCATACAACTGGCAGGAAAAAGAATCCATATCCGGCCGTTGTATGATATGGTGAGAGAATATTGCAAAGCATATATTGTGCCTGATGCATGCGCAGATCTGTCTGTACAGATTTTGGCAGAAGATATAGCCTATGAGAGAAGGCAGTCTGAGCGGGAAGCGGAGCTGGCAGGTCAGAAGGAAGCAGCATATACAGATGCTTACCTGGAAACACTTGCCGTATACCGCAGGATCGCAGAATGGATGCCAATGCAGAATACCTTGTTGTTTCATGGCTCGGCAATTGCAGTAGATGGAAAGGCTTATCTTTTTACGGCAAAAAGCGGCGTGGGAAAGTCTACCCATACCGGGCTCTGGCGGGCGTATTTTGGCAATCGGGCGGTTATGCTCAACGATGATAAGCCGCTGCTCCGTATGACAGAGGATGGTATATATGCGTATGGTACTCCCTGGGATGGGAAGCATAGGTTAAGCACAAATACTTGTGCACCACTGGCCGGCATATGTATGATAAGAAGGGGCAGTGACAATATGATCCGTGAGATCACGGCGCATGAAGCATATCCCATGCTCCTGCAGCAATGTTATCGTCCAATGGGGAAAGATGCCCTGATACATACGCTGCAGTTACTTGACTGCTTCCGGGAGAAGGTCCCGTGTTATGAGCTATTCTGCAATATCAGCCGGGAAGCGGTAGAGACTGCATATAACGGAATGAAAGGACAGGAGTCAGATCAATGAAATTAAAAGACGGTTTTATCACGCATGAAGGAGCAGGGGAACATATTACGGTCTCTGCAGGCAGCGTGTCATTTAGTGGCATGATAAGAAGCAATCAGACAGCAGGCTTTATTGTGGAATGTCTGAAGGAAGAAATAACCGAAGATGAGATCATCGAAAGGCTGCTTGCAAAATATGATGCACCAAAAGAGCAGATCACAAAGGATGTAGCGTCTGTTCTTGTAAAGCTGCGTGGCATCGGAGCGGTTGAGGAATAGATGGAAAAAACGACGTTTGAACAGGAACTGGAGCGGAAAGGTAATATTACCTATACATGTCAGGGCTTCAGCATGCTTCCGCTGCTTCGCCAGCAGAGGGATCTTTTTACAATCACAAAAAAGCAGGGCAGGTGCAGGAAGTATGATGTGGCACTTTATAAGCGTGCAGACGGAGCTTATGTGCTGCATCGTATTATTCAGGTGCTGCCGGATGGGTATGTATTTCTGGGGGATAACTGTCTCAATAAGGAATATGATATCAGGGAGGAAGCAGTTCTTGGTGTGATGACTTCCTTTGTCCGGGATGGAAAGGAATATGCGGCAGATGGGCGAAGCTGTCTGTTCTACGCCCGGGTTTGGTATATGCTGTATCCGCTCAGAAGGTTGTGGAAGTTTTTTAAAATGAAGTTTAAGAAGAACTAACTGCAGATAAGTAACTTATTATTTAAGACGTTTTTGCCGTAGAAGCGATATAGAGATCATGACAAGGAGGGCATCGGTGAAAGTAAAAGGCGCACTTTCGTGGCTGAATAAATCGACAAAGAAATATCATTCTTATATCGGATTTCTGACAGCACTGGAAGTCATTGTGAGTATGATCGGCATCTGTTATGCCCTTGTGATGAAACAGATGGTTGACCGGGCTGTGGCAAAAGACGGATATGGCTTTACGATGGGGATGGCTGGCTTTGCACTTCTGATAGCAGGACAGCTTTTGATCCGGGTCATAACAAGACAGCTTTCAGAGTTTACCAGAAGCAGCATGGAGAATAAGCTGAAGAAGGATCTGTTTTCTTCTCTTTTGAAAAAGGACTATGGAAGGATCAGCGCAACACATTCTGAAGAATGGATGAACTGCCTGACCTCTGATACGGTCATCTGTGCAAATGGCATGACAGATTTATTGCCGGGATTTCTGGGAATGCTGCTCAGACTGGTTGGTTCCCTTGTGTTGATCTTTTGGCTGCAGCCCGGTCTGGCATATATTATGATTCCTTGTGGAGTTGTCTTTTTGTTCATTTCTGCCGCATTGCGAAAACCGCTCAAGAAATTTCATAAGGATGTGCAGGAAAAAGACGGACAGGTAAGAGTGTATCTGCAGGAGAGGATCAGCAGCCAGCTTATAGTCCGTTCTTTTGGTGTGGAAGACATTGCTATGGAAAAAGCGGATGATGTAATGGAACTGCATAAGGTCTCCCGTATGAAGAAAGCATGGATCTCCAATATCTGCAACAGCGGTTTCAGCCTTGCGATCAATGGCATGTATCTTCTGGGGATCGGCTACTGCGGATATGGCATTATCAATGGAAGTGTGTCTTTTGGTACACTGACTGCCATGATCCAGCTTGTCGGACAACTACAGTCACCGCTTTCCGGCCTCGGAGGCTATGTGCCAAGGGTCTATGCCATGATTGCCAGTGCAGAGCGGCTTATGGAAGCAGAACAGATTAAAACAGCGGATGTACATAATCTGCGAAGTGAGGACGAGGCGAGGGCGCTTTATAAGGAGCAGATCAAAGAGATTGCTTTTGAACATGTTTCTTTTCATTACCCGGAGCGGATAAACGGCAGGGCCGAAAATGATGCGCTGCAGAAGGAAAATGTACTGCCGGATATGTCTTTTGTGATAAAAAAAGGAGATTATGTGGCAATTACCGGAAATTCCGGTTGCGGAAAGTCCACGATGCTAAAGCTGCTGATAGGTATTTATGTGCCACAGGCAGGATCTGTAGAGGCTTGTCTGTGCAATGGAACAAGTATTGCCATAGAAGAACTGCGTCGTCTGTTTGCCTATGTTCCGCAGGGGAATTTCCTGATGAGCGGCAGTATCCGGGATGTGATCACTTTTGGGAAAATACAGGGGAGAAACAGTCGGAATGCTGCATGCGGAAACAGAAATAACGATTGCATAGATCCGGATCATCAAGATAAAAATTGCAGGAATATGGAGGAAAAACTGCGTCTTGCACTTCGTCTTGCCTGTGCTGATTTTGTGTATGAACTGCCACAGAAGCTGGATACTGTGCTGGGTGAAAAAGGAGCGGGGCTTTCCGAGGGACAGATGCAGCGGATAGCCATTGCCAGAGCCTTATATGCTGACCGCCCGGTGCTGATCTTAGATGAAGCGACAAGTGCGCTGGATCAGCAGACAGAAGAAAAACTGCTCAGTAATCTGAAATCATTAACCGACAAAACCGTATTGATCGTGACGCACAGAGCAAAGGCACTTTCTATCTGTAATAAGAGACTTGTATTTGCAGATGGCTTTGTGAGAGAAAAAACTGGAGAATAAAACCATATGAAGAGAAAACAAACAGACACAGATCTGATACATGCATGTATGTATGATATGCTCTGCCTGCTTGGCTGCGGCGTGAACGGAACAATACCGCCAAAGGCACTGCTTGAGAAATACCGGACAGAAAACAGGACATGTGGTGAAGAGCCGGAGGCAGCACAGGAGAGGCAGCTGTATTTATACAGGGTAAGTCAGGCACATTTTGTCGATGCGCTTACCGGAACTGTTTTAAAGAAGGCGGGTGTTTCTCTGTTTCCTGACTGGGCGCAAAGCATAGCCAAAGCCGTGCGAAAAGAAATTTTGTTCGATGCAGAGCGTACAAAACTGTTTTCCTTTATGGAGCAGAACGGTATCTGGTATCTGCCGCTCAAGGGAATTATTTTAAAAGAGTACTATCCGGCTGTCGGTATGCGCCAGATGTCCGATCAGGATATTCTTTTTGATGAAACATATGCGCAGAATGTCAGACAATATATGGTCAGCCGGGGCTATAAAGTGGAATCCTACGGTGAGAATCATCATGATGTATATGAGAAAAATCCGGTTTATAATTTTGAACTGCATCGCAGTCTGTATACTTCCTCTCATAAACAGGTGTGGGCAGCTTACTATAAAAATATCAAAGAGAAGCTTCTTTTGCAGGACAGAGTTAGCTATGGACAACAAATGGCGGATGAGGACTTCTACATATTTATGGTAAGCCATGCGTATAAACACTATGACGGACAGGGAACAGGCATCCGCACGCTCCTCGACTTTTATGTGTATTTACAGGCAAAAACAGAACTGGATTTTTCTTATATAGAAACGGAGTGCAGAAAGCTGGAAATAGAAGCCTTTGAAAAGGACAGCAGAGTACTATGCAAAAAAGTATTCGGGGAAAATGCTGTGAATACAATTGGTAGTCTGGGTGATGAAGAGCGGAATATGTTGTCTTATTATCTTGGCTCCGGTGTGTATGGCTCCCGTCAGCAGATGGTAAAGAACAGGCTGACGGCGTATAAAAAAGAAGGCAGGCATTTTGCGCGGCTGTACTATAGCTGGCACCGCCTGTTTCCGGGCATGGAGGTCTACCAGCACTATCCGTTTTCCGGGCACAAGATCACGTTGCCTCTTTGCTGGCTTTACCGTATTTTTGATATGCTTTCGGATACCGGCCGCAGAAAAGGGGTTATGAGAGAAGTGGAAGCGGTTCGCAGGGAAATTCCTTGACTTTTCGCACTGTAAAGTTTACTATTTAGAATAGCCTGTATCCGCAAAGCGGCGGGTATATAAAATTATAC
>OFMT01000038.1_pt1 | contig 132514 bp, 106 predicted proteins | sample 1541891 | NCBI WGS metagenome assembly OFMT01 (sample SAMN04209230, study PRJEB22552) | human gut metagenome | biome: gut; material: feces | host: Homo sapiens | place: USA: Oklahoma | reverse complement strand
GAGAGGACACGCATCTGGACGGTCACTTTAGCGCCCCAAAATAAATTATAGAACCGCTTTTTTCCCACCAAAAAAGCCGCAAAGAACTCGTTTTTCATGTCTTTGCAGCTTTTCAGTTTATCTCATTCCAAAGGGTTTACGGCAAGGAAACGCTGGAGCATCTTGTTAAAGGCCCAGGTTTCTTTTCCATCTGTCTGGAACTGGTTAAGAACGGCATCCGTTTCATCGGCGTAATGAACAATAAAGGCCTCTTTCGTCGCACAAAAGACGGGGGAACCTTTTTCGTGATCCCCATGATGGGAAAGGATGATATGAAGAAGCTCGTCAAGACGGATGCGGGAAAGATCCGGGATATTTTCCGCAATGCGGCTGATTAGCATGGCCCCCATGGAAATATGGCCCATGAGCCGGCCTTCCGTCGTATAAGGGAAGCCAAGGCCGGCGGAAATTTCCCGAAGCTTACCGATATCGTGCAGAAGGGCTCCAGCAAGGATGAGATCAAGGTCCACCCCACCGATGGTCTTGCCCATGCTAAGAGCCAGGCGGGCCACACAAACCGTATGATGCAGCAGACCGCCGACGTACGCATGATGAAGCCGCATTCCTGCCGGATTCCTAAGAAACCGTTCATACCGCTTCCCAGAAAACACCTGCTTGACCAGACGCTGAAGCGGTTCATCCTGGATGCGCCCGATGAGGGTCTGAAATTCCACTTCCAAGGACTCAAGGTCGATGGGTCCTGTAGGCAGCAGCATGGATAAATCGGTTTCCCCATCGGGAGGAACAACTTTCTGCACAATGACCTGCAGGTTTTGGCCGCCCATGGGTGATGCATACTTATTGGCATCGACACGGCCGCCAATGATAAATGGCGTCGGTCCCTCCATGGTGCGCAGGCGATTGATAGGGCCTGCTTCAAAGCAAATGAAAGGAAGGGTTCCGCTGTTATCTTCCAAAAGGCCCCGGGCGTATGCCTTGCCATTGGAGCTTGTACCTACCTTCTGCAGACGGACAAGGCAGGGCTGCTCCAGATCATTACCGAGTCTTACATCTTTGATCATGAAAGCACCTTCTTTAGATGCTTTGGAGGACAAGGTCCTCATGGGCACGAATTACTTCAAAATGGCGGCCCGACTCCTGGCACCATGCAGTAAGAACGTCTTCCAGATGCGCGATAACAGGCAGTTCCGTCAGCTGATGGGTACCATCGACAAGGTTAAGTCCCATATTGAGGGCCTTCTGGGCGACATGATATTTTACATCGCCTGTAACGAGCGTATCCGCTCCGGCGGCCATGGCATCATCCATGAAGTCAGCTCCGCTTCCGCCAACGACGGCAACCTTAAAGACCGGCTCCTCACCGCCGGCAAAGGTGACATGGGCGGCGCCCAACTGATCCCGCACGTAAGCTGCAAAATCCTTCAGTTCCATCGGCTCACCAAGGACACCAATACGGGCAAGTCCCTGCTCCGGACAGTCCTTACGGGGAATTTCCGTTACATCGTTAAGCCCCAGCCTGTCTGCAAGGACATCGTTGACGCCGCCACGGGCAGCATCAAGGTTGGTATGGGCGGCATAGACAGCAATGTCATGTTTGATCAGTTCATACATGACTTCCATCTTTGTATCCGTCACAGCAAGGGAGCTCGGCAAATGGAAATAGTAGGGATGATGGGTGATGATAAGGTCCACCTCTTCTTCAATGGCCTGTTCCGCCACTTCTGGCATCAGGTCAAGGGCCACCATGATCTTATGGACCGGGGCTTCCACATGACCCAGGAGCAGGCCCGGATTATCCCATTTTTCCGCATAGGTAAGGGATGCATATTCGTTCATAAAGACGCAGATGTCACTGACAGTCGTTTCCATGTAATATTTCCTCCAATCGTTTTTTCGTCTCTACGGATGTTTGGTAATGCTCACTTTGGCGTGCTTTGGAACTTTTTTCCATACTGGAAAGAAGCCGGTCGTACTTGGCGATGAGACGGCGGACAAACATTCCAAGAAGCGGATGATGGCGCCGCACAAGGTCATCACCGACAAGGTCGGTCAGTCCTTCATAATGAAAGGACGGATCTTTGTGAAGAAGCAGCACTTCATAGATGCGATTCCCTTCCTGGACCAGTTCTTCCCGCAAAATTCCCCAGCCGGATCGTTCACACCAATGACGCAGTTTTTCGCTGTCATTCATAGGCTGCAGAATGAGTGTTGTGAGCGTGGGCGACGCCAGGACTTCCGGTGCCGCGTCAAGGATTTCCACCATCGTGCCGGCTCCCATGCCCGCAATGACAACCGTGTTTGCTTCACCAGGACGGGTAACCGTCAGTCCGCTGCCAAGGCGCACAGAAATTACATCTTCCAGGTGATGGCTGTGAACTGTTTTCCATGCCGCTTCGCAGGGACCTTCCCCAATATCGCCGGCAATGGCTTTTTTCACCCGTCCTTGACTGATGGCCATAACGGGCAGGTAGGCATGATCGGTTCCCACGTCACACAAGGTGCCACAGGAGGGAACAAGAGAGACGAGAAAATCAAGGCGCGGACCGGCGGTTATCATAAAAGCACTCCTTTCAGGTACCGTACCATTATATCATAAAAAGAAAGAAACTCGGCATTTTTAGAGGGCTGAAATTGACACGCCAAAAAATGACGCAGTGACTTATCCTTTCTAAGATGTAAAAAGACGCCCCATCGTGTTTCTTTTCTTGAAGGCCCAAGGACTGATGACAGAAAAAGAAGCCGATGAGCTTTTTACCTTTTTACTCTACGGCTCCTTCTAAGTAAATAAAATGATGGGGTTTACAAAAGACCACGACTGGTACAGACTGCAGGGACGGATCATATCCTTCATCCTTGCAGGGCTTTCTTCCTAATTTGCAAAAGCTGGCCGCAGCAGGAAGGATAAAAGAGTGCCGTTTCCTATTCCAGCAGGACGCACTAGCTCCAACTCCCCTCAGCAAAAGAAAACACAAAGAAAAGCGCTGTGAAGAAATGAAGGCATTTTTCATGATTCACAGCGCTTTATTCATCTCATAAGGCATCAGGATCGAGCTGAAACAGATAATTTTTTGCGTCATCGAGACTTGTTACATCCGTCCAGCCGAAGATGCGAAGGTGATGGGCAAGGGTAAAAGCCGCTTGAAAACGTTTTGTAACAGCAAGGGCCTTTTCTAGGATGGGGCGGGATTCAGGCCCCGTAAAATAGCCTTTCATCGCTTCCCGAATGAGCTCATCATTTTTGAGCGCCCACTTTTCTCGAAAACAGCTGTGAACAAACAAAAAGAGATCGATCACCCGAGGGTCAGCATCAATGAAACGCTTTTCATTTTCCCAATCAAGGAGGGTTACACTGTCTTTTTCCCGGTCGTAAGCAATGTCCCGCAGGGCCGGGCGACCGTGATGAAGGCCAAACCCATGAAGTTTACCCAGAGCTTCTCCCGCCTTATAGAAAGCTTTTCTGCGCACATCCTGCCAGGGAGCTTCTTTGGCTACGCCTTGAAGGGTCTTGCCCACGGCCTTCATAACAAAGTAATCATCATGAAGAAGGACGATTTCCGGTGCCATCGGACCATATTGATTGACTGTCAGGATTTTATAGACTTCACACCAAAAGGCCGCGTCAACGCTTTGTTTGGCAAAGCGGTTGCGATGGTTGGAAAGACGCCGTTTGATAAAATAAGGCTCGTTTTCGTACAAAAAAGGCATGACACGCCGGTCAGGCTGTTTCTTGATAGCGTCCGTCACCGCTTTTTTAAATGCTAACTGCATAAAAACACGCTTTCTTAGGACAGGCTGCGGATGAGTTTTCTTGTTGGCAGGATCCTTGCTGCAGACATGCTGAGCTCATCCACTCCCATTTCGATGAAGATCGGGATCAGTTCCGGATCGGCCGCGGCTTCTCCGCAGATGCCCACCCAGATACCCGCGTCATGACCAGCTCGGATGGTCTTATGGATAAGCCGCAGTACAGCAGGATGGCTGGCTTTTCCCAATTCTTCAAGCTGGGCGTTCTGACGGTCCACGGCTAAGGTGTACTGGACCAAGTCGTTCGTGCCGATGCTGAAGAAATCCACTTCCTGGGCCAGTTCATCACTGATAACCGCCGAAGCCGGGGTTTCAATCATAATGCCAACTTCAAGATTGGGATCAAAGGGAATTCCTTCTTCATGAAGTTTTACTTCAGCAAGATGAAGGAGCTCTTTTGCCGCCCTTACCTCTTCAACAGAAGTGATCATGGGGAACATGACCGCCACATTTCCGTAGTGGGATGCCCGCAGGATGGCTCGCAGCTGGGTATAGAAGATTTCCGGACGGGCAAGGCAGATACGGATGGCACGGAAGCCTAAAGCAGGGTTTTCCTCTTCCGGCAAGTTGAAATACCCCACCCGTTTATCGGCCCCAATATCAAGGGTGCGAATGATGAGTTTTCGCTGTCCCATTGCCTGGGCTCCCTCTTTGTAAGCCTCAAAGAGATCTTCTTCCGTTGGATAATCGTTTTTCCGGAGGTAAAGGAACTCACTGCGGAAAAGGCCGATACCTTCGGCATCATTTTCAAGGACACCTGGCAGGTCCCCTTCCTGTCCGATATTGGCGTAAAGGGCAATGGAGCGGCCTGTCTTGGTTTGTGTCGGGAGGCCTTTTAAGGCATCCATATCTTCTTTACCCTTTTCCTCGGCTTCCAATTTTTTCTTCATGGATGCAAGGGTTTCCGGTTCGGGGTCAAGGTATACCGTGCCCGTCGCACCGTCAAGGGCCGCAAGCTTACCGTTCCAGTCCTCCCCAATTACCTTTTCCGTATGTACAATGGCAGGAATGCCCATGGTACGGGCCAGGATGGCGGTATGGGAGTTGGCACTGCCGCCGCTCGTCACAAAGCCCATGATGAAATCCTTATTGAGCTGAACCGTTTCACTTGGCGTCAAGTCGTCGGCACAGATGATTACAGGGTGGTCAATCTTGGCTGCCCAATCGAAATCGCGCTTCATGAGGGTGCGCAGGACCTGTCCCATAATATCGTGGACGTCGGCAGCACGGGCTTTCATGTATTCATCGTCCATGGATTCCAGCATGGCAGCAAACTGCTCCCCTGCCCGTTCCACTGCGCCTTCTGCCGTCAAATGGTTATCCGTCATGAGCCCTTCGATCATGTCCACAAGATCAGGGTCCTGGAGCATCATTTGATGGGTTTCAAAGATGCCAGCTTCCTCTTCACCGATTTCCTGTCGAGCTTTCTCGGCAAGTTCGCCCAATTGGGCAATCACTTTTTCCTGGGCCGCATGGAAGCGGCGCAGTTCCGCCTCGGGATTAAGGCTCGTAAGAAGGGTCACACGATCTTCATCGGAAGCGTCTGGTTTGGCCGCAATCGGAGCCACAGCCACACCGCTGGAAGCGGACTTTCCTTTGATGATAATCATAGGCACCTCTTAGAGATTTTCCTTAAGGAAGGATTTCAAGGTGCTGGCGGCTTCCTTTTCGTCTTCCCCTTCAACCGTAACGGTAATCGTCATACCAGCTTTGATGCCAAGGCCCATGACGGTAAAGATGCGTTTAAGGTCGCCGGTCTTTCCATTGCCTTCCACCTTGCAGGTCGACTTGAAGCCAGCGGCGGTCTTGACCAAAAGTCCCGCAGGACGAGCATGGATACCCGCAGGATCCGTAATTGTATAGGTAAACTTTTCCATTGTAATTCCTCCTCAGATTCCATAAGCAAAAACACATATTTCTTTTATTTTATAGTGAATGGGATTGTATTGCAAGTGCTTCCCTCAAGGAAGAGCCGTACCGATAGCACAAGACAGTCCCGTTGGCAAAAAAGAAGCAGCACCATGAAAGATAGGGTTCACGGTGCTGCATAAATTCATTCTGGTTTCTTAGCGGTTCTTTTTGAAGTATTCCAAAGCAACTTCCGGGAAGAGAGCGTAGCTTAAGACGTCTTCCACGCTAGCATTGGGATAGCCTTTTGCGGCAAGGTCAGCGCGCATCTTATCCATTTGCGGTGCGATATCATCGGCCGGACGATGGGTAATGGGCTGTTCACCATTTTTAAGGACCAGTTTTTTCAGCTCTTCGCTGATTGGGCCCGGCGTTCTGCCATATTTGCCGCGGACAATGTCGCGGACTTCTTTCGGGATCATCTTGTAACGGCCGAGAACAACGTTCATGGTAGCCATGGAGCCAACAATCTGGCTGCTGGGCGTAACAAGAGGAGGATACCCCAGGTCAGCACGGACTTTCGGCATTTCCTTCAGCAGGGCATCGTACTTATCGGCAACGCCCATCTCAGCAAGCTGTTTGCGCAGGTTGCTGAGCATGCCGCCGGGAATCTGGAAGCTGAGGACCTGCGGGTTGATGTCGCTGCTGTTTGGCAGGTTGAAGGTCTTGATAAGGTCGGCTTTAACCTTCTTGAAGTGATCAGCAATCGGATAAAGTTTGTTGACATCAATCTTCGGGTCCCGTTCCTGACCGGTCAGGGTGTAAACCAGGGATTCCGTGCAGGTATGGCTCGTGCTTTCAGCAAACGGGGACATGGCTGTATCAACCATATCGGCACCGGCTTCAACAGCCTTGAGGATGGTCATGGCACCCATGCCGCTCGTGCAGTGGGAGTGAACATCGATAGGTACATGGATTTCTTTCTTAAGGGCCGTAACGAGGTTGTAGCAGGCGTAAGGAGCAAGCAGGCCGGACATATCTTTGATGCAGATGGAATCAGCCCCCATTTCTTCCAGTTCCTTGGCAAGCTTCACAAAATCGCTGTCCTTGTGATACGGACTGATGGTATAAACAAGCGTACCCTGGGCATGGGCACCGGCTTCCTTGATGGCCTTCATGGAGCATTCCAGGTTCCGTGTATCATTAAAGGCATCAAAAACGCGGACAATATCAATGCCGTTTGCCACGCTTCGTTTAATGAATTCCGTAACGACATCGTCTGCATAGTGGTTATAGCCCAGGAGGTTCTGACCGCGAAGCAGCATCTGCAGTTTGGTATTCTTCACATGGCTGCGGATGGTGCGCAGGCGTTCCCAGGGATCTTCATTCAGGAAGCGAAGGCAGGAGTCAAACGTAGCACCGCCCCATGCTTCGAGTGCGTAGAAGCCGCAATCATCTAGGGCTTCCAAGACGGGAAGCATATCGCTCGTACGCATTCTCGTTGCGCAGATGGACTGATGTCCATCTCTGAGGACAGTTTCCACGATCTTAACAGGATTCGGGTTATTCATGTTTTAAACCTCCCATATTCTTAACATTTCTGTTGTCAAATAAGCTAACTGTTTCCATTATAACATAAGACTTTCTTTTCTGTGTAATAGAAGAATCCTTATTGGAGGTATAAGTAAGAGTTCCCTTATTCTTTACTCGGTGCACAAATCGAGCTGACTTCAAAAAGGACGTACGACAGCATAGTTGGGGCTATTCAAAAAATGAGATCGTGGTATGTATTCTATTCCGATACGCCGTGCCCCCATTGGCATCAGATGAATCTCTTAAAAGCCAATGGGGGCACGTAACTACATCGTTTCGGTGCGATTTTCGCGCCGAGCAAAAAACTAAAGGAGATGGGCCCTCAGTTCCTCCCCGCTTTCAGGGCAGAGATAAGCCGGTGCGATATCAAGGGCCGTACGGCACCCCGTACCGCCTTCACGGGCAATACGATGGGCAGCCCGCGCATAGGCCACAAGGACGGATCCCGTAAATTCCGGGTTCGAATCAAGGGTTAGGGCCAGTTCAAAGATATGGTTGTGTTCGCCGTCTGTGCCTGTTTTCCCGGAACGGATGACAAACCCGCCATGGGCAAGACCACTATGATCTCGCTTCATTTCTTCCTCACTGATGAAGTGGACCGTCGTATCGTAGTCACTGAAGTAGTTCGGCATGGTTACGATAGCCTTTGTCACAGCCTCAGCATCGGCACCTTCTTCAAGGACAGCAAAAACTTCACGCGTATGTTTTTCCCGCGTCGTAAGTTCCGGGTTCTTGCCGGCACGAACCGCGTCAAGAGCGGTTTTCACGGGAATGGTGTACTGCTTGGCGTCCTTGACACCGGGAATGCGGCGAACCGCGTCACTGTGGCCTTGGCTGACGCCTTTGCCCCAGAAGGTATAGTCCTTCCCTACGGGAAGGACGGCATGGCTATAGACGCGGGCAAGGGAAAATAGGCCCGGATCCCAGCCAACGGAGATGACCCCGACGTGATTTGTTTCCTTACCGGCTGCATCAACGGCCGCAAAATGGTCAGGAATGCAGGCATGTGTATCAAAGCTATCCACCACGTTGAATTTCTTTACATATTGCGGCGTCTGTTTAGGCAGGTCCGTTGCACTGCCGCCGCAGATAATGAGGACATCGACCTTATCTTGGTAAGCGTCGATATCGTTTACGGAGATGACGGGAACATCGGTCGTTTTGATGCTGACCTTTGCCGGGTCACGGCGGCTGAAGACTGCGACAAATTCCATATCCGGACTGTTTCTAAGGGCCAGTTCAACACCACGGCCCAAATTTCCGTAGCCCATGATGGCAACTCTCGTTTTCATATCGTATACCCCTCCATGTAATTCATCTGGTTTAGTGAAGTAGAGTTACACTATAACATAAAATAAAAGGATTTTCATTAATAAATTGAAATTTTAGGGAAGTAAAAAGTGCAAGTTCCCTTTCACCAGAATGCCTGTATCAAAGGTTACATTAGACAGAGGATCCGTGCTCTCAAACTGCCTGCTCCAGCAATCAGACACCTGTTGTGCAGGGAACAAGGAAAAAAGATAAGGTGGTTTGGTGCCATGCATTCGAACTTAAAGCTACAGGGACAGCGGTAAGGTGATAGCTATCCCCTACCGTAAAATGTTCCGTTGTACGATGCGCCATGAGCCCATTGCTTCAGATTAATCTTTCTAAAGCAATGGGCTCACGTTCTACATCAAATCAGCCCGATTTTTGGGCTGAGTAAAAAGAATTACACAATACACTGCCTCGTCCCCATCCTTTCCGCCTGCTCGCGCAGCCGGCGGATGCGGTCTTCCGTTGCCGGGTGAGTGGAAAAGAGGCTCTTTGCCTCTTTTCCTGCAAAGGGAGAAATGATGAACATATGGGCTGAACTTTCCTGAGCCCCAGCCATAATGGTACGATGGGCGGCAAGGTCGATTTTTTCCAGGGCATTTGCCAGTTCATCGGGGTCACCGCACAGGGCGCCCCCTGCTTCATCAGCCATATATTCCCGGGTCCGGGAAATCGCGAGTTGAATGATCATAGCCATGAGGGGCGTCAGAATGAGGATCAAAAGGGAAGCAATAGGATTTTGGCGATCCCGATCCCTGCCGCCGCCAAACCAGAAGGCAAACCGAGTCAACGCCGAAATAGTGCCTGCCATGACGGCGGCAATAGTGCCAACGAGGATATCCCGATGAAGGATATGGCTCATTTCATGCCCCAAGACGCCGGCAATTTCCGGAGCTGTGAGCGCGTCCATAAGGCCCGTCGTCACGCAGACCGCGGCATGCTGGGGATTGCGGCCCGTGGCAAAGGCATTGGGCACACGGCTGTTCATAACGTAGACCTTGGGCATGGGAAGGTTGGCCCGCGCCGCGAGTTTTTCTACAATGTCATATAATTCCGGCGCCTCATTTCTCGTTACAGGGACACAGCCATATTGATGGATGACCATGGTGTCACTGTACCAATACATGAAGAAATTCATAGCAAGGGAAACAAGCAGCATGAGGCTCATTCCGGATGAGCCCCCGAGATAGTCCCCTAAAAAAACTAAAAGGGCCGTCATAAGCCCCATGAGGGCAGTCGTTCTCAGCATTAGATGACCTCCTTACTGTAGCAGGGACGCGGCAGGGACCAAAGTAATGCCCGATTGTATAACAGCCTTGTAAGACCGTTTCCAGGCTTCTGCCGTATTGGGCCTAGCATGACAGATGACAATGACACTGCCATAACGGTCTGCCAGCTTGACAGCCTGCGCAATCTTTTCCTCAATGGCACCGATATCACTGCTGTTATCGAGAAAGAGCGAGTTATGTCCGGTTGGGATGCCAAGATTTCCCGCTTCCCTTTCTGCCACCGTGGCGGAATTGGTCCTGCTGTCAATAAAGAAAAGGCCATTTTCCCCAATGACAGAAAGAGCTGCGCGAATGGTTGGGCCATGGGCGGTTGCCTTGGAACCCTGATGGTTATTGACGCCGGAAATGCCGGGCAGGCTGTCGATGGCTTCCTGCACAAAGGACGCTATCTGAGCCTTTGTCTGCCCTACCCCCACGAAGCGGGTTTCGGAGCTGCCGCCTGAAACGGGTTCCATGGGCAGATGAAGCATAGCCGTGTGGCCGCTGTTTCGGATGATGGAAAGGGCTGCCGCGCTATTGGGTTTAAAGGGAATGACCGCAAAGGTCATCTTAAGGGGCAAGCTCGTCAGTGTCCGTACCGGTCCCAACTGGTAGCCGCAGTCGTCAATGACGATGGCAAGGCGCCCCTTATAGGCGCCGGGAGCAAGTCCCAAAGAATTTTCATCCGCCTTAGCCGATTCTTTTTTCGCAGCCGGCGGAACCGTCTTTTTCTCTTCTACAGGGTGATCCCGAATGGGTCCCTGCTTCTCTTCTTTTTCAATTTTTTCAATCTTTTCTTTTTCGATTTCTTTGCGTTCTTTCTTGCGAACCTTCTCAATCTCTTCCTTAACGGTTTGGGGAAGGACTTCCTTCACGGTCTCGCGGACGGTTTCAGGCAGCGCTTCTTCAACCACATCGGGCCAAGTCAGATCGGGATTATTTTTTTTATGCGCCGCAAGAAACATCCCAAGACCAATAATGACAAAAAGGATCACAAATATCAAGCATCCGCCGTGCTTATTCCTGCGGCGGCGTGGCGAGCGGGCAGCCGCTTGCCGTTTAGGTTTACGAGGCATTGCATTCTCCCTTATGCCCGAGGATGGCTTTTATCATAGATGGCCTTGAGACGATGATTGGTGAGGTGAGTATAAATCTGCGTCGTAGAGATATCGGAATGACCCAACAGTTCCTGCACCGTTCTAAGGTCCGCTCCATTATCGAGCATATGAGTAGCAAAGGAGTGGCGCAGGATATGAGGCGTCAAGGATTTGGCAATATGGACCTTGAGCCCATAATTTTTAATGAGCTGCCAAAAGCGCTGCCGCGTCATGCCCGTTCCCCGAATGGTCAGGAAAAGATCGTCACAGGGACGGTTTTCCTTGACAAAATGGGGACGGACCCGGCTGAGATACTCCTTTAGATACTCAATGGCATAATGTCCCAGTGGAATGAGACGTTCCTTTGCGCCCTTACCATAAGCAATTACATAATGGGACGCAAGATTAACGCTCCCTACCTTGAGGGCAAGCAGTTCCGAAACACGCATGCCCGTTGCATACATCACTTCAAGCATGGTCCGGTCCCGGTACCCTTCCGGTGTATCTAGGTCGGGCGCTTCAAACAATCGATTCACTTCATCCACGCTCAAGACCTTTGGCAGGACCATCCCCCTTGTTTCCGATTCAACAACTTCGCAGGGATCGACCTCAATGGTTCCTTCGGCCGTCATAAAACGGAAAAAGGCCTTCAAAGCAGCCAGTTTCCGGGCAGAACTTGTTACTGCATAATTTTGGGCCTTAAGGACGCTCATATACGTAAGAATATCATCACGGCTGATTTCCTTAATGGGCTTTTTGACCCAGACTGCAAAAAGACGCAAATCACGGCCATAGGACTCACGCGTGTTGCGCGCAAGTCCCATTTCCACCGTTAGATAATCCATAAAAAGAGCAATCTCATCTTCTATTTTATTCCTTAGGGACACTCTGATCATTTCCTTTTTTAAGTACTAAGATCGATTCTGCCTCCACAGGGGCGATCGTCGAAATCGCATGTTTATAGATCAATTCCTGTCTTCCATCGCAGTCAATAATGACCGTAAAGTTATCAAATCCCCAAACCTTTCCGCGAACCTGAAATCCATTGAGCAAATAAATGACAATGGTCTTCTTTTCGGCACGCACTTTGTTCAGGAAGCTATCCTGGAGATTGAGTGTCTTAGCGTTTGATGTTCCCATGAATGAATCCCTCTCTCATTTTTCTATAAATTGTCTTTCTCGAAGCACTTCCAGCATCTTATCCGCAATGGATGGATAGTGAGGCGATGCGTCAAGCATCAGCCAATGGATGTAAGGCATTTTCTTGTACCAGGTAATCTGCCGTTTGGCAAAATTACGGGTTGCCTGCTTGATCTTGGCGACAGCTGTTTTTTTGTCCCATTCCCCTCGAAAATACTGGACACATTGACGGTAGCCGATGCTCTTCATGGATTGGGAATCCAAAGGGATCCCTTGATCATAGAAAAAGCGAGCCTCATCAAAAAGACCCTCTTCCACCATCAAATCAACACGGCGATTGATTCGATCGTACAGGAGGGCACGCTCCATCGTAAGACCAAAGACCACCGCGTCAAAAGGACTTTCGCTGTCCTTTTCTTGGGATACAGGGTCTCCATCTTCCCATGCTTCGATGGCTCTAATTATACGCCGTCTATCATTAATCTTCAATCGATTCGCCGTTTCTTCATCAAGTTTTTCCAATTTTTGATGGAGGGCCTCATTGCCATAGCGATCGGCATATTCTGCAAGGGCCTGACGTCGCTTGGTTTGTTCTTCGCTGGTTGAAAAATGGTAGTTTTCAAGAAGGGCCTTAAGATAAAGTCCTGTCCCCCCTACAATGATGGGCATATGCCCCCGCCCATGGATTTCCTGGATGAGGGACGCCGCTTCCCTTTTAAAATCAAAGGCCGAATATTTTTCTTCCGGGTCGCGCACATCAATCAGATGATGCACGGCAAGGGCCCGTTCTTGGGGGGTTGGTTTGGCCGTAGCAATGTCCATACCACGGAAAACAAGCATGGAATCACCGGAGATGATTTCCCCTTTGAGCTTTTGGGCAAGAAGAATTCCACAGGCTGTCTTTCCTGTCGCTGTTGGTCCGAGGATGACAACGACTTTTTCTTTTGCGGTCATGGTATCCTCCTTATGATTCCGTATTTGATGCGGCTGTAGCGGCCGCCTTGGATTTCCTGGGCGCCCAATTCGGTCAAGAACTGTCGGCTTCGTTCCTTGACGACGACAAGAGGGGCCGCCTTGAGTGCCTTTTCAATGACGCTCCGCGTCAGCGGGCGATGATCGGCAGCCGGACGCATGGGGACCATGTTAGAGGAGCCTTCGACAGGATGCTCAAACATAGGGTCAAAATAGACGGCATCAAAGGAGTCAGGCGGAAGACTTTCCAAATAGGCCGCCGTATCCCCCAAAACAGGTTCAATGCGCCGAAGGGCCTTCAATAGGTCCTCATCGCCCTCGTCATAAGAGCGCAGGCCAAGCCGAGTCATTTGATAGAGAATGGGAGATGCCTCAACCCCCACGACTGTTCCTTCGGATCCCACAGCATAAGAAATAACCGCTGCGTCCGAGGCAAGGCCCAAGGTCCCGTCAAGGACCCGGCTGCCAGGCCGAAGGGCCAGGGCTTCCACCAGATGGTCCGTTTTTCCTTCTTTAAGGGCCCGCACGCGGAGCGTTGCCATACTGGGATGGTAATAAAGGATCCCCTCTTCGGTTTCTACTTGGGGCCCTTTCCGCGTTGCGACAAGAAGGCCGACAAGGTTCCTCTCTTTGCGAAGCGTTTCCAAGGAAACTCCACGGGGCCGCTTCAGATAAGGAATAGCAAGCGTTTCCGCCCAGGATTTCGCCATTTTGATAAGCTCCGTACCGCCCTTGAGCCCCACAGTTACGGCAAAGCGCCCTTTCTTCTTCCCCATCATGTCCGTTTAAAGAGCTTAAAGAGCTCCGGCGTCGTCACTTCAATCATACAGGGCCGTCCATGGGGGCAGGTAAAGGGATGTTCCGTATTGAGAAGTTCCAAGATAACTTCCCTCATCTGCCGGATATTCAGGAGCTCACCTGCCCGGATGGCACTGTGACAGGCCGCATAGTGAAGGACTTCCTCCCGTAGGTCACTGGTCTTGATGGAGCGGTTTTCCTCAAGAAGGGTCAGGATATCCTGGATAAAGGCTTCGGCCTCCCCGTCTTCCACATCGGCCGGCAGGGCAGAAACACGCAGGGAAGTTTCCCCGGCAGGTTCCGCGTCGACACCGAGTTTCAGAAATTCGTCGCGATGTTCTGTCACGGCATCCACATCCGCAGCACTTACGGAAAGAAAAAGCGGCATAAGAAGGGTTTGACTGGGGACCGGTTTTTGCTGCCTGATGAAACGGTCATACATGATACGTTCATGGGCCGCATGCTGGTCGATGAGGTAAAGGCTTGTTTCTGACTGGGCGACGATGAAGGTCCGGTTGACCTGTCCCAAGGGCCAGATTACGTCAATCCCACTGGGGGCCTGGATTTCCCCTCGTTCATTCACGGAGCCAGCTATTCCTCCGCTTGTCTCTTCGCCCGTTATGGCATGGGGTTCTGTCGCGCGTGGCACCGTACGCTGCGCGCCAAAGATTTCGTCCGTATAGGAGCGATCAGGCCGCTCAACCTGAGGCTCCGGCGTACGCCAAATCGGCTGGCCAAAGGCAGGATTCTGGGGAAGAAAGCTGCGGCCTTGGGAATGAGGGAAAATACTTACTTCTTCGGCAAGGCTTTCGTCTTTTTGGGGAGACGGCTTTTTAAAGGTCACTTCATCCTTTCCGTTTTCCGTCCCCCGCATAGGATGCGTCAGGGCATTTGTAAGTGCGTGGTAGACAGCCCGGTAAACAGCCTGCTCATCACCAAACTTGATCTCACTTTTTTGGGGATGGACATTGATATCAATCGCATGGGTATCCACGGTGAGCTTCAGCATGGCAAAAGGAAACCCTGACTTAGGGATCTGGGACTGATAGGCGTGATCGATGGCACGGCTCACCATCCGGCTTACGATATACCGATCATTGACAAAAAGAGTCTGCCACTGCCGCGTTCCCTTAAGAAGGGTGGGCCGACTGATAAACCCCTTGACACGGATTCCATCCTGTTCATGGTCTACGGGAAGAAGGGCCTCAACGACATTTTTCCCATAAAGCGCCCCAATGACGTCGAGTTCATCACCGCTTCCCGGGGTATTAAGGACTTCCTTGTCGTTATTTTGAAGCGTAAAATGGACATCCGGCCGTGAAAGGGCCATTTTGGAAAGGATATCGTTGATATAGCGACCCTCCGTACTGACCGTCCGCAAAAACTTGCGCCGTGCTGGAACGTTATAGAAAAGATCCTTTACCGTCACGGTCGTCCCCACATCTCCGCCCATCACATCAACGCTCATATTTTCCCCGCCATCGATGGTGATGCTTGTTGCAAACTCCGCGCCTTCTTCCCGTGTGAGAAGGTTGAAATGGCTGACAGAGGCAATGCTCGGCAGCGCTTCCCCGCGAAACCCCAGGGTCTTTAAGGTAAGTAGGTCCTCAGCCTTTACAATCTTGCTTGTTGCGTGGCGCAGTACGGCAAGACGGGCATTTTCCTCGTCCATACCGGACCCGTTGTCCTTGACGCGGATATATTCCGTTCCCCCCTCATAAATCGTGACATCCACATGGGTGGCACCGGCATCAAGGGCGTTTTCCACCAATTCCTTGACAACGGACATTGGCTTTTCAACAACTTCACCAGCAGCAATCTGGTTGGATGTATTTTGGTCCAGGAGCTGGACTTTTGCTTTCACGAAAGTTTTCCTCCTTCCCGTTTGGCTTCTTCCGCCAGTTGATAGAGGGTATTCATGGCCTCAAGGGGGGTCATGGTCATGACATCAAGTCCCATGAGGGTATCCCGGATGGTATCGCCAAAAAGGCTTCCCTGCGTCTCATCCGTCGCCGCTTCCTTGGAAATCTCGACATGATGCGTGCCCTTATGGGAAAGCGGTGCCTCGGCGGCATATTCCTCCAAAAGCTCATCCGCCCGGTCCAGGACCTTTTTGGGCAGACCTGCAAGTTTAGCGACGTGGATTCCATAGCTGCGATCCGTTCCGCCAGGCACAATGCGCCGCAAAAAGACCACATCGTTGCCTTTTTCCTTCACGGCGATGGAATAGTTCTTGATGCCATCAAAAAGATCTTCCAATTCAATCAGTTCATGATAATGAGTTGCAAATAGGGTCTTGGCCTTGATTTTTTCGTTGATATATTCCACCACGGCACGGGCAATGCTCATCCCGTCATAGGTGCTTGTTCCGCGCCCGACCTCATCAAGGATGATGAGACTGCGGCTCGTGGCATTTTTAAGGATGTTTGCCACTTCATTCATTTCCACCATGAAGGTGCTTTGCCCCGTGGCAAGGTCATCACTGGCGCCGACACGGGTAAAGATGCGGTCCACGGGGGTGATGACAGCTTCCCGGCAGGGCAGGAAGCTGCCCATTTGGGTCATGAGGACCAGCAGTGCCACCTGACGCATATAGGTCGATTTCCCGGCCATATTAGGGCCCGTCAGGATGATGAGGCGTTCATTCGTCCCATTTAAATGGACATCGTTGGGGACAAAAAGCTCCCGTTCGAGGAGTTTTTCCACGACAGGATGGCGCCCATCCTTGATGATGATTTCACCTTTGTCGCTGAGACGCGGGCAGACATAATTTCCCTTGAAGGCAGCCATGGCAAGAGAATAGATGGCATCAAGCTCACCAATGGCACGGGCCGTATCCTGGATTGTAACAAGCTCATCACGGACACAGTCACGGATTTCATTGAAGAGATAATATTCAAGCTGCTGGATCTTTTCCTTGGCACTGAGAATCTTATTTTCAAAGGCCTTCAGTTCCGGAACAATATAACGTTCCCCATTGACCAAGGTCTGCTTGCGGATAAAGCTATCCGGTACTTGGGAAACCTGCCCTTTGGACACTTCAATATAATAGCCAAAGACTTTGTTGAATCCGACCTTTAGGTTCTTGATTCCCGTTTCTTCCTTGATGCGCAGCTCAAAATCCTGCATCCAGGCATTGTTATTTTCCGCAATATCATGGAGCTCATCCAGTTCGGCATTATACCCCTTACGAATCATCCCTCCTTCCCGGACCGTAAAGGGCGGGTCATCGACAATGCCGCGGCGCAGTTCATCAAGGACGGTTTCATGACTGTCAATGCGGGAGGAAAGCTTTGCCAGGAGCCCATCCCGATAGGGGGCAAGCAGGCGCTTAAGGTCCGGTACGGCCAGAAGGGCGGTGCGCAGGGAGGCCATATCCCGAGCATTGGCAGACCCCACTTCGATTCGGGAAAGGATGCGCTCAAGGTCTGTGATTTTTTTAAGGGCTTCACCGAGCTCTGTCCGCAGCCGGGAATCACCTACAAGCGTGCCTACAGCCTGCTGCCGACTTGTAATGCGGGCCGCATCATAAAGGGGGGATTCAATCCACTGCCGCATGAGGCGGGCTCCCATGGCGGTCGCGGTGTAATCAAGGATATCAAGGAGGGTGCCTTTTTTCGTACCGTCCTTCATATTCCGGACCAGTTCCAGATTGCGGATAGCCGTTGCGTCAAGGACCATGGTCCGGTCTGTCGTAATTTCCGTGAGGCGATTCAGCTGCGCCAAATCGCTTTTTACATTGATATGGATATATTGAAGCATGAGTTCAATCGTATCCCGTACAAGCGGTTCGGTATACGCTTTCCCTTCCGTCCCAAAATGACGGGCAAAAGCATCGATTCCCCCATCTTTTTGGAAGCGGTTGACCATGCATTGGGGCAGTTTCTGTGAAAGTTCCTGCAGGAACCGTTCCGGCAGCTGTTCATCCGGGGCAAGGACTAGCTCCGCCGGCTGCATGCGGTAGATCTGATCCATCAGAAGATCTTCCCAATAAGGGCCGGATGCTTCGTACCAACTGGCCTCCCCTGTGGATACATCGGCAAGGCCAAGGACGGCCCGCCCGTCACCTATAGAAACAGCCGCGAGATATTGATTGTGCTCGTCATCAAGGACGGCATCGGAAAGAACCGTTCCTGGCGTCAAGATTTTTGTGACTTCCCGTTTGACGATCCCGACGGCTTTCTTGGGATCTTCCATCTGGTCGCAAATGGCAATGCGATATCCCTTCTTGATGAGTTTGGCCAAGTAGCCATCTACTGAATGAAAAGGTACACCGCACATGGGGATAGGATGTTTTGTATTGCCTGCGCGCTGGGTCAGCGTCAGATTGAGTTCCCGTGAAGCGGTAATGGCATCCCCAAAAAAGAGTTCATAAAAGTCACCGAGACGATAGAAAAGAAGCTTATCTTCATGCTGCTTCTTGATTTCCATATATTGCTGCACCATGGGGGTATACCCTTCACCAGTCTGCGTCATGGTTATGCCTCTTCCTTTCCTCTGATGAGCCACGTCTGGGCCCTTTCCATCTTTACATTGACAAGGTCACCCGGGGCATGGTCCCTTATCTTTGGCCACAGAACCAGATCATTTCCGTCCGTCCGTCCGCTCAGCATGGCCGGATTGCTCTTGCTGGGTCCTTCAACCATAACGGCAAGGGTTCGCCCCACCAGGCGCTTGTTGCGTTTAAGGCAGATCTCGTTCTGCAGTGCCATGAGACGATCCAGCCGTTCGTGTTTCACAGCGTCCGGGACCTGCGCCCCAAAACCAGCTGCCGGCGTTCCTTTGCGCGGGGAATAGATAAAGGTAAAGGCATCATCATATTCAACGGTACGAAGAAGGTCCAAGGTTTCTTCAAAATCTTTTTCCGTCTCGCCCGGAAATCCTACAATGAGGTCTGTCGTGATGACAGCGTCAGGCACACAGCGGCGGATAGTTTCTACAAGCTTTAAGTAGCGCTCCCGGTCATAGCCACGGTTCATGGCTTTCATGATGCGGCTGCTGCCGGACTGGACAGGAATATGGAAGTTCTTGCAAATATGCTGACTTTCGGCAATCGTCCTCACAACGGCCTCGCTCATGTCACGGGGATGGCTCGTCATATAGCGGATTCGCTCTACACCAGGGATAGCATCGACAAGCTCCAGAAGCTTGCTAAAGCCTTCCTCTTCGCCTCGATCCTTGCCATACGAATTGACATTCTGCCCCAAAAGGGTGAACTCCTTATAGCCCAAGGCCACGGCCTTTTCAATCTCATGGCAGATGGCCTCGGCACTGCGGCTTCGTTCCCGGCCCCGCACATAGGGCACGATGCAGTAGGTGCAGAAATTATTACAGCCATACATGATAGGAACCCAAGCGGCAAAGCTGCTCTTGCGAACAAAGGACCCCTCAAATTCCTGAGGCATGATAGTAAGGTCATCATAGACGCTTTCAGCGCGGCCATGACCAGCAAGGTGATTTTGCAGGATGGAACTGAAATTGTTTACATGAGCCGTTCCCAAGACAAGGTCCACTTGAGGATATTTTTTTTGGAGGTCCTTGCCCCATTCCTGGGCCATGCAGCCGGCTACACATAGGACCATATCCGGGTTTTCACGCTTCAGGCGCTTCATTTCCCCAATCTTTCCCAGAATCTTTTTTTCCGCGTTTTCACGAACGCAGCATGTATTGATAACAACGACATCGGCATGTTCATAGTCCGCACTGGCCTCATAGCCCAAATCAAGGAGCTGACCGGCATAGTGCTCGCTGTCGCTTTCGTTCATCTGGCATCCATAATTGATGATGGCGTAAGTCTTTTTCATGTTCTTCTCCTTTGTCAGTCTAACAATACATTATACTGTAAAATCGAAGAATTTTGTAGGGACCTTTGACAGAGAGATGACAGATCCCGCAGCCAATCATCTTCCTGACCGAAATAAAATAATAGTTGCCAATGCTCCGCCAATCAGAAGCCCCTTTCGGGGCGGCAATTCCCCTTCCTCTCTAGGTGACAGGGCACGGTCTTTTCCAAGGATCGATCATGTGCCCCCTTTTTAGATGCCGATCCTTTTCAGGAATATTTTTCCCTCATTAAATCCGTTTTTACTATAGGAATCTTTTTTTCTCCCTCTTTTAACTTTTTTTATTACATTTTTCTGATCAATTTTCCGATTTATATGATTTATTTCTTTTTATGTTTTTCTTATAGATACTTTTATTTGTTCTCATTTGTTTTGAAAATTTTCTGAATTATGTTATACTAAAAATCGTGATTTTTGTTACATTTATGTTATTTTGTTCCTTTTTCTCCCCGTTGACAGTAAAATCACGTATCTTCTTTACAGAAAGGAAGTCTGTTATGTTTTCCATTGCCTTGTTCGATTCCGTACGAGCAAATCTCAATGAAACGAGCGATCAGCTCAATTCCCTCTCCGCCCTGCCAGAAATCATGCATCTGTATCGTTACTCCAAATTTTCCAGTCTCCTTACCAGTCTCTCCCGTCAAGGAAAATTCCAGCTCATCATTCTCCAGAGCCTTTCCACGCCCTTTCCCGATCTGTCCCTTGCGCGGCGCATCCGGCAGTACGATCGGCGGGTTCCCATTATCATCGTGACGGACAACGAATCCTTATGTCTTGAGGGGTACGACGTCCCCATCTTCCAGTTCTATACCAAGGCCATGACGGTACAGCAAATGCGCATGGTTCTTGAGTCCCTCATGGATCATGCCCCCGATATGGGCAACCGGTTCTTTATCTTTTCATCGGACCAAAGTATGTATCAGGTTCGGCTTTCCGATATTACCTTTTTTGAAGCCAACCGCTCCTCCCTTTTTATCCACACTACGCAAAAAAGCTACGCCTGCCGGGATACACTCAAGAACCTACAGACGCGGCTTCGGCGATTTCCCTTCGAACGGATCCATAAAAGCTTCATCGTAAACACAAAGTTCATCAGCTGCCTGCAGTCCGACTCCCTGATCCTCCAAGATGGCACGGTTCTGCCTGTAAGCAAGCATAAAATGGCGCCCATGCGGCACTACCTGAAGCTTCTCATGGAGTCGTCCCTGCTCTAGGGCTTTCACTCGATGTCGCGGATCTGGGAAACAGGGATTGGTGCCTTGTCTTCAAGGTAAAACGCCTGCCTTGATAAATCAATGCGATAGAGGCGGCCTGACACCGTTCGGCAGACGCCGCCGCTCTTGCGCCCGTCCGGTTCAAAATAATGAAGGGTCACATAAGGGCGCTCCCCTATCCGGTCCATGAGAAAACGGGTCTTTTGGTCGAGCTGTTCCCGCTGCGCTTCGTCAAGCTCTGCGGCTTGATCCGTGTAATGGGCCCGTTCCATGATGGTTTCTGTAAAGCCCGTCAGCGCGTCAAAAGGCGCAAACTGGGCCGCGCGCTGGAGCCGGGGCATACGGGGCCGAGGGATTCCAAATGGATAGGGATGATCCAAGATTGCAGCATAAGGATCAGGCATGATGACCTCCAATCTGACCATGACGGGTAATGGTCATGGCTTCTTTGCATAAGTTGCGCCCCTTGACAAGGGCATTGCGGCCAAATCGGTGATGGACCTCAAGGGCCGCTTCCTGAAGCCGTGCTTCCCGTGGATCTCCATCAAGAAGGGGTGTTTGCTCGGCAAAAAGGAACCCTTGCCGAACAGGGTCCTGAATATCCTGGGAGCGCACATGGACCGCAGTGACACTCATCCGGCGCACCCATAGATAGGGATGGGCAAGGCGGTCATAAAGCGCCATCATGCTTGCCATGATAGGCTGTCCGGCATGGGTCCATCCAGCAAGACGAGCCGAGCCATGACTGCGGCCTGATGGTGGCAGGTCCCGGGAAAAACCTTGTGGCTGCGTCCGTTCATAGCCAATGGTAATGGCCACCTCATCAGTCACAAGACGTTTGCGGGCAAGGTCCAAGATGAGTTCATCCGTCATCTCCCATGCAATCAGGCGGGCATTTTCCGGTGAATAGGGCTTGGGCAGGACCTGACTTGTGCCGAGGCTGGAGGCTTTGGGGATATATCGCTTGATGTCGCTCATACGGCATGATTCCCACCCCCAGGCATGATCAATGAGCAGCTCGGCATTGATGCCAAACCAATCATACAAAAGGGAGGCATCGGAAAGACTGAGGCGGGCAATATCCCCCATGGTGTAAAGGCCATGAGCAGAAAGACGCCGGGCCGAACCGGGGCCAATACGCCAAAAGTCCGTCAGGGGCTGATGGCCCCACAAAGTCCTGCGATAGGCGGTTTCATCAAGAAAAGCAATACGTACCCCATAGGGATCGGGCATCAGGGCTTTTGCTACGATATCCATGGCCACCTTGCTGAGATAGAGGTTCGTCCCAATACCGCCCGTTGCCGTAATGCCCGTTTTTTGATAGACGTCGCGAATCATGGTCATGGCAAGGGTATAGGGCGTCATGCCATACGTCGAAAGGTACGGCGTGGCATCAATCATGACTTCATCAATGGAATAGACATGGATGTCCTGAGGAGCAATGTACTGCAGATAAATGCCGTAGATGTCCCGACTCATTTCGATATAGCGCTGCATGCGCGGCATGGCGACAATATAAGAAAGCGCTTTTTCCGGATGATGCCTAAGCTGTGAATCAAAATGGCTCATCCCCCGGAAAGAACGCTGGGGCGCCTTGCTGCGGCGCAGGGCATTGATTTCATCGACTTTGCGGATCACTTCAAAGAGGCGGGGCCGGCTCGGGACTCCCCGTTTTTTTAGGGGCGGCGATACAGCAAGGCAGATGGTCCGATCCGAGCGACTCTTATCGGCAACGACAAGGCACGTATCAAGGGGATCAAGGCCCCGGTCCACACACTCTACGGAGGCATAAAAGGATTTGAGATCGATGCAGATATAATAGCGCAGTTTCATGATTGCCTCCTTTATAAACATTTGTTCGCTATTTATTATAGCACACTTCACTGAATAAAACAGCCCTCTTCCAGAAATTCTTTAGGAACTTCCGAAAGAGGGCTGCGTGATATCCAAATTGATATTCAGTTTTGTAACACTTCGGTCCTCTCCCTTTCCAAGTGGCGGAACAGGAAGCAGCAAATCAGGACAGAAAGAAGGGACCCCGAAGCGGTCACAAGGCCCATCGGAAAAAGGGAATCGGAAAAGGCCCGGGATGCCAAATAGACGAAAGGAATCCTCACAAGGACGATGGCGATAAGATTGTGGAGAAAAGAATAGATGGATTTTTTAGCTGCACAGAAGTAGCCGCTAAAAGAAAAATGGATTCCCGCAAAGATTGTGTCAAAGATGTATCCTTTCAGATAGGGTCCACCTGATGCAATGACCGCCTCATCAGAGGTGAAAAGACCCACAAAACGCGGCGCCATGACCTGTATCAAAAGGGACACCGAAAGGCCAAAGAACACGGCCGTCTTGATGGCATCATAAAGATAGGCGCGGGCCCGCTTGCGGTTATCCGCACCAAGGTTCTGGGCACTGAGGGCAGAAACAGCCGAAAGGAGCGAAGATGGGACAAGGAAGAGGAAACTGATGATTTTTTCCACAATGCCGACAGCCGCTGCGTCCGTCACGCCGCGCAGGTTTGCAATCATGGTGATGATGAGGAAAGAAATCTGGATAAACGCATCCTGGACGGCAATGGGAATGCCAACGCCGAGGATTTCACGGATGAGGGAGCCCGAAGGGACGAAGGACGCTTTGGAAAGACCAAGTCCCATGGGATGGCGCTTCATGACAAAAACGCCGACAAGGACGCTGACACCTTGGCTGATGGTCGTTCCTAAAGCAGCCCCCAAGGGTCCCATAGCAAAAGGCCCCATGAAAAGGAGATCAAGGGTCAGGTTGATGACGGCCGCAAGGGCCACAAAATAGGTCGGTGTCCGGGAATTGCCAAGACCCCGAAAGATAGAGCTGATGAGGTTGTATCCCGTAATAAGGGGAATGCCTAAAAAGCAGATAAAAAGATAGTGTTTTGTCCCCCTGACGGCTTCGGGCGGCGTTGCCATGATGTCCACAATACGGGGAAGAAAGTTAATCAAGAACCCTGCAAGGACCACAGAAAGGATACCAAAAATGAGCAGCGTCTGCCCGATGGTGCAGCTCACCTTCTCTGCTTCTCCCTTCCCTACAGCTCGAGCAATGGCAATGGTCGTCCCCATGGAAAGCCCCACAAGAACAACAGTCACCATATGCATGATCTGGCTGCCGACGGCAACGGCCGTAATGCTCGCCGGTCCTTCAAACTGGCCGATGATAACAAGGTCTGCCATCCCGTAAAGGGTCTGCAGGAAATAGGAAATGACAAAGGGAATGGAAAAAGAAACAAGGCTCTTCCAAACACTCCCCGAAAGGGCATTGACAGCCATAAAACACGCTCCTAAAAACAAAAAGAAGGCCCCCACCGGGAAGGTATCTCAGCCTTCCCGTGAGGAACCTGGCGTTCTCCTTACCACACGCCGTGCCTTAGTGGTGGAACAGACGGCGGCCCGTAAAGCACATGACGATACCGTACTTATCAGCCGTTTCGATGACTTGGTCATCACGGATGGAACCGCCAGCCTGGGCGATATAGCGGACGCCGCTGCGATGGGCACGCTCTACATTGTCGCCAAAGGGGAAGAAAGCATCGGACCCCAAGGCAACATCCTTGTTCTGGGCAATCCACGCCCTACGTTCTTCCCGCGTCATGCGTTCCGGCTTTTCTGTAAAGAGCGTTTCCCAGATTCCGTCAGTAAGGACGTCATCATCGTCGTCGGAAAGATAGACATCAATAGTATTATCCCGGACCGGCTTCGGCGTATCAGGCTTAAAGGGCAGGCTGAGCGCTTTCGGGGACTGACGGAGCCACCATTTATCGGCCTTGTCGCCAGCAAGGCGCGTACAGTGGACGCGGGACTGCTGTCCGGCACCGACGCCGATGGTCTGTCCGTCCTTGACGTAGCAGACGGAATTTGATTGGGTATACTTGAGGGTAATCAGGGCAATGAGAAGATCCCGTTGGGCCCCTTCGGGAAGATCCTTGTTTTTTGTGACGATTTTTTGGAGGCAGTCCTTTCCAATGGAGTCCGCATTGCGGCGCTGTTCAAAAGTGACACCGAAGACTTCTTTGGTTTCCATTTCATGAGGAACATAGTTCGAGTCAATCTGGATGACATTGTAGCGACCCTTTTTCTTTGTTTTGAGGATGGCAAGAGCCTCGTCATCGTAGCCTGGAGCAATGACGCCATCTGAGACTTCGTGCTGAAGGACTTTTGCCGTCGCTACGTCACACACATCAGAAAGGGCCACGAAATCGCCAAAGGAACTCATCCTGTCCGCACCGCGGGCACGGGCATAAGCGGAAGCAAGGGGTGACATTTCATACCCCTCAAGATGATAGACCTTGCGCAGCGTTTCCGTCAGCGGCTGGGCCACCGCAGCCCCGGCAGGGCTGACATGCTTAAAGGACGCTGCAGCCGGAAGACCGGTAGCTTCCTTGAGCTCCTTGACGAGCTGCCAGCTATTGAGGGCATCCAGGAAATTGATATAGCCAGGGCGGCCATTTAAAATCGTAACCGGCAGGTCACTGCCATCTTTCATATAAAGTTTCGCTGGAAGCTGATTCGGGTTGCAGCCATACTTTAATTCGAATTCCTTCATCTTCATTCCTCCCTCATATAGAAAAAAGCCAACCTCGGGCCCTTTTCGCCCAGACGGTCGGCTCACTGCGATCATGCTCCCTGTGGGTACCCCCACTTCCGTCAGTTACATGATCTGATAGGGTCATTATAATATGGGAGGGGCAGGGGTGTCAATGTCGGGTATTTTGGGGCAGAGCACAAATCGCGCCGATTTTCTACACAGGGAGTCTTCATTGCCCTTTTCAAGATTCATGAGTTGGCAATGAAGTCATGGCGCATCGCAGCATATTTTGATACGCAATTTCATGTTAAAGTCGCCTGAAATATGCCTTCGTCATTCCCTTTTGAATCAGCCCAAAAATCGGGCTGATTTGATGAAGTACGTGAGGCCATTGATTAAAAGAGATTTTGTGGAAACAATGGCCTCAGGGCCTATCGTACAATGGACCGTCCCACGTTTGAGGATAGCGATCGCTTGAGCGCATCCTTTCCTAACCTCCCCTTTTTTTACTCGGCGCAGAAATCGCGCCGAGTAAATGCCTTCGGCGGGCGAGCCACTTCTTGGATTTTTTTCGGTTTTTAGACGAATCATGATTCGCCTGAGACCCATTTCGGCCCATCTGCGTTGTCAAAAAGACGCAGACTTCCTGGCAACACGGAAATGCGTGTGCGGCTTTATCAACCTAAGGATTTTTCCTGGCCTCTGAACCAATCAGAGCCTCATGCGAACCATGTATATGGAAGCAACACGGAGGTTTTAGAAAAGTGGTTGCAGCTATTGCGCCATCGTCGGTGAAAGCGGGAACTCCTCGCAACAGGACCCATCTGAGCCATATTCGCAAAGAGCAAATAAAAAAAACGAAAGTGAAAGAGGACCGTGGCTTCCCACGGTCCCCTTCTTACTTCTTATCCTTTTTATCGAAGAAATCCTTCACTTTATTGAAAAAGCTTTTTTCTTCTGGGTTAATGCTTTCGCCGCTGGCATCGGCGAACTTGCGAAGTGCTTCTTTTTGTGCATCGCTCAGTCTCGTCGGCACAACAACTTTGATCTGGATGAGCTGGTCACCCTTTACACCCGTTCTCAGGTTCGGAATGCCCTTGCCCTTGATGCGCAGGACGCGATTGGGCTGGGTTCCTTCAGGCACCTTGATGGTGGTCTGACCATAAAGAGTCGGCACCTTGATTTCAGCACCCAATGCAGCTTGGACAATGCTGATTGGCACTTCGCACAGGACTGTCGTCCCATCCCGTTCAAAGAACTTATGGCTCTTTACATAGAGATAGACATACAGGTCGCCGGCTCGACCGCCGCGCATCCCCGCTTCACCCTCGCCTGCCACACGGAGTCTCGAACCGCTGTCAACGCCAGCTGGAATCTTGACCGTAATGACGCGTTTTTGCTTTACGCGGCCTGTTCCACGGCAGTATTTGCAGGGATTGGTAACGATTTGACCCGTCCCATGACATCTCGAACAGGTACGGACATTAACAACCTGACCAAAAATGGAATTTTGCGTAACCCGGACTTCCCCCGTCCCGTGACAATCAGGACAGGTTTCAGGATGGCTGCCTTCGGCGGCTCCCGTTCCATGGCAGTGCTCACATTCCTCTTCGCGGTTCAGGCGGATTTTCTTTTCCGTCCCAAAGGCCGCTTCCTCAAAGGTAATTTCAAGGTCAGCCCGCAAATCCGCGCCTTGACGGGGACCGCGATCAGCCCGGCGGGAACGGGACGCGCCTGCGCCCGCACCGCCGAAGAACATGTTGAAGATATCATCCATGCCTTCGCCGCCAAAGCTACCGCTAAAACCGCCAAACCCACTGCCGAAGGGATTGCCCCCGGCACCAGGACCGCCATTTTGGAAAGCGGCATGACCATATTGATCATAGGCGGCCTTTTTCTGCGGGTCACTCAGAACCTGATAGGCCTCGTTGACTTCCTTGAATTTATCGGCTGCTTCAGGATTATCCTTGTTGAGATCGGGGTGATACTTACGAGCCAGCTTGCGATATGCTTTTTTTAATTCCTCAGGCGACGCACTTTTGTCGACGCCCAGGACCTCATAATAATCTTTTTTATCTGCCATCAGTATCTCCCTCTAGGAACGATTATTTTTTGTCGTCATCAACGACTTCGGCGTCTACGACGTCATCATCGTTCTTCTTATTGTCAGAGGAAGCCCCGGCGCCAGCGCCGGCATCAGCACCGGCAGTGCCACCGTTCTGGCCATTTTGCTGGTTCTGTTTATAAAGTTCAGCAGACAGTTCATAGAGCGGTTTCTGGAGGGCTTCCGTATCCGCCTTGATCTTATCTACATCGTCACCCTTCATGGTTTCCTTCAAGGTATTGATGGCTTCCTGGACCTTCTTGATCTTGTCATCGTGACCCTTGCCTTCCATATCCTTGACGGTCTTTTCAGCCTGATAAATCAGTGTATCGGCCTGGTTCTTTGCATCAACAGATTCACGGCGTTTCTTGTCGGCAGCTTCGTTAGCCTGAGCTTCCTTCACCATCTTGTCAACTTCTTCCTTACTCAGGCTGCCGGAAGAGGTAATGGTGATCTTCTGTTCCTTGCCCGTGCCAAGGTCCTTGGCGCTTACGTTCACGATACCGTTGGCATCAATATCAAAGGCAACTTCGATTTGAGGCACGCCCCGCGGTGCAGCGGGGATACCGCTCAGTTCGAAACGGCCAAGGGTCTTGTTGTCGGCTGCCATTTCACGTTCGCCCTGGAGAACATGGATGTCAACGGAAGGCTGATTATCCGTAGCCGTCGAGAAGATCTGCTTCTTGGAGGTTGGGATGGTCGTGTTGCGGTCAATGATCCGGGTGAAGACACCGCCCATGGTTTCAATCCCAAGGGAAAGCGGCGTTACGTCAAGAAGCAGGACGTCCTTGACATCACCAGCCAGTACGCCGGCCTGAATGGCAGCACCGACAGCAACGCATTCATCAGGGTTGACGCCGTGAGCCGGTTCCTTACCGAGAACGCGTTTGATGGCTTCCTGGACAGCAGGGATACGGGAAGAACCGCCAACAAGGAGAATCTTATCAATATCATTGACGGTCATCTTGGCATCACTGAGGGCCGTATGAACACACTGGATAGTGCGGTCAACAAGGTCACTCGTCATGCTGTCAAATTTGGCACGAGTAAGATCCATGTCAAGATGCTGCGGGCCATTGGCACCAGCCGTAATGAACGGCAGGTTGATATTGGTTGTCATCATGCTGGACAGTTCAATCTTGGCTTTTTCAGCCGCTTCACGAATCCGCTGCATGGCCATCTTATCACCTGTCAGGTCAATGCCGTTTTGTTTCTTGAATTCATCGGTCATCCAATCCATGATGCGATGGTCGAAGTCATCGCCGCCCAGATGGGTATCACCGGTCGTGGATTTAACTTCGAAGACGCCATCACCCAGTTCCAAAATGGAAACATCGAAGGTCCCGCCGCCAAGGTCGTAAACGAGAACGGTCTTGTCATCGGACTTATCAATGCCATAAGCAAGGGCAGCCGCCGTCGGTTCGTTGATGATTCTCTTGACATCAAGACCAGCAATACGGCCGGCGTCCTTCGTAGCCTGACGCTGGGAGTCGTTGAAGTAAGCCGGTACAGTAATGACCGCTTCCGTGACTTTTTCGCCGAGATAACGTTCCGCGTCCCCCTTCATTTTTTCAAGGATCATAGCGGAAATCTGTTCTGGCGTATAGTCCTTGCCATCAATGGTCACGGTATACTTCGTGCCCATGTGACGTTTGATGGAGCTGATGGTCCGTTCCGGGTTGGAAACAGCCTGACGTTTTGCCAGCTGACCAACGAGGCGTTCCCCATTTTTTGTGAAACCGACAACGGACGGAGTAAGGCGGCCGCCTTCCTGGGTCGTAATAACAGTCGGTTCGCCGCCTTCCATCACGGCGACAACAGAGTTCGTAGTCCCTAAGTCAATACCAATGATCTTGCTCATTATAAATTCCTCCTCATGCAACTAACTTGCTGGTTCTCACTTCAGTTAATTATGGACAACCCTTACCTTGCTGTGACGGATGACATCATCACCAATCCGGTAACCTTTTTCAAGGACCATATCAATGCTGTCATCAGGCAGGTCGGGATTGCTGCCTTGCATAACGGCCTCATGGATCTGCGGATCGAAAGGCTTGCCTTCAGCAGGAATCTCTTCGATATGCAGGGTTTCAAGGGCCTTTTCAAACTGTTTGTGGATCATAGCCATGCCCTTTAAGATGGACTCGGCATCATGGTTTTTTTCCACACTGGCCTCGGCGCGTTCAAAATTATCGAGGACCTTCAGGAATTCCCGGACCACTGAAGCCGTTACGAAACGGCCTAAGCGTTCCCGTTCTTCCGTATTTCTCTTGCGGAAATTATCAAAGTCGGCCTGCAGACGAAGCAACCGATTGGAAAGCTCATCGATTTCCTCTTGCTGCTTGGAAATCGTTTGATCCTTGGGATCAGGCGTACCATCTGCCGGTTCTGCGTTTTTTTCCTCAGCCTCCGTGGCCTTTGCTGCTTCCGCTTTGTCAGCACTCATTTCGGCGGCTTGTTGTTTTGGATCTTTTGTCTCTTCGTTCACCGTACGTCCTCCCTATTTTTCATCAATTTTATTCATGACCACCTTCAGGTAGTGATGAAGATAATCCATCACAGAAATGACCTTGCGGTATTCCATACGGGTAGGTCCCAACACGGCAAGGGTCCCAACGACCTGGCCATTCAGGCGGTAGGTCGCTTGGATCATGCTGCAGTCCTGGATGCTGGAGAACTTATTCTCGCTGCCAATGGTGACCCTTAATCCCGAGTCACTGCTGGCCTTCAGCATATCCTTGAGCATCTGTTCTTCTTCAAGGACGCCCAAGAGTTCCCGCATCCGTTCCGTATCCTTGAATTCAGGCTGTCCCAGGAGTTGTTTGGTTCCTCCAAGGAACATCTTGTCCTCCTGCTGGCCGGCCTTGACCTTCTTGATACGGCTTACGATGGATGCATACAGCCGTTTGTCCCCGGCAAGCATTTCCCGTACCTTTGCTAGGAGCTCCTGAGAAATATCATTCAGTTTGCGTCCATTAAGGTACTGCGAAACACGCTGGGCAATCTGGTCCAGCTCACTTTCTTTTACTCCGCTGGGGATTTCCACCACGCCATGATCGACATTCCCCTCTTCCGTGACGATGCACAGGATAGCCTGACCCTTGTTGAGGGGCAGGAACTTCATGTAGGAGAACGTAGCCTCGCTGTCCTTGTTTGCAAGGACGACGGATACGTTCTTGCTCATGCGGGACAGGATCTTGGCCGTGGATTGGAAGATGTCGTCAATGGTATGCACCCGCTGCCTGAACCAATTGTTGATGAGCGCCATATCGCTCGATGATAAGGTCAGGGATCCTTCACCAGCAAGGGAATCCACATAGAGGCGGTACGCCGCCGCGGAAGGAATCCGTCCTGCCGATGTGTGGGGCTGCTCCAAGAATCCAAGGAGCTCCAGATCGGACATTTCGTTTCGAATGGTCGCCGGACTGATACCAAGATTATATTTCCGAGCGATTGTACGGGATCCTACAGGCTCGGCCGTCTCGATGTAATCATCAATGACGAGTTGAAGTATTTTCTTTTGTCGTTCGGTCAGCACTGTAATCATCTCTTTCCCAGATTATTAGCACTCGAAACTTTAGAGTGCTAACATCTAATGGTTAAGATACACCTCTTTAGTCAAAATGTCAATACTTTCCCGAAAAATAATTTACAAAAAGCAAAAGCCTCAAAAAAGAAGGCCCCATGCGGGAAAAAGCCTATGGAAAAGGGCCTCCGCTGGGGTATTGTCCTTGGTGTTGGCTGCTCGCGTTCCTTCATGGTGTGAGGTGTCAGTCCGTTGTGATGAAGGCTTCGAAGGCAAGGTTCCCGTACTGCATGCCAAGGGGCGTGAGACAAAAATGACCATCCTCCCATTTGGCCCATCCCTTATGGATGAGGTTCTCTATCTGAGGCCCGTAATCAAAGGCAAAGGAGCGCCCAAAGCGGGCTTCATAATCCAGGAGGGAGAGTCCTCTTACGGTACGTAGGTTCATGAAGATCATTTCTTCCCGCTGGACGGCAGGTGACAGGCATTCTATCTCCGGTGCCTCTCCTCTTTCGTAGGCCGCAAGATAAGCCGGGTTGTTCTCCCGTGTCCTGCCGTCAAAGCGCGTCGCTCCGGCGCCAAAGGCAAGGTAGGGATTGTAGTGCCAATAGACAAGGTTGTGCCGCGACTTGTCACCTGCTTTGGCAAAATTGGAAATCTCGTAGCGCTCGTAGCCGCCCTTGACGAGGCGGTCCATGATGAGGTCATACATGTTACCCGTCTCATCGTCTGTGGGAAGGATCCAGCGCCCTTGTCGGAGATTATGGGAAAGGACGGTCCCCGGTTCAACGGAAAGCCCGTAGATGGAAATATGGCTGGGTCCCAGAGCCATGAGTTCCGTCAAGGATGCCTCGACGCTTGCAGCCGTCTGCGTCGGATATCCATAGATAAGGTCACAGGACAGACGTGTAAACCCCACCTTTTTGCTGAGAAGGATAATGTGCCGCGCCTCATCCGCTGTATGGGTACGGCCCATGAGGCGCAGTTCGCTGTCCTCTAGAGACTGGATGCCAAGGCTCAGGCGGTCCACCCCCAACGCTCGCAGTCCCCTAAGGTAGGCTTCATCGACAGTTCCCGGATTGGCTTCAAAGGTCACTTCCCGCGGCGAATGGAGATAGCCTTTTTCCTTCAGGGCATGGAAAATGGCGGCGAGTTCCTCCAAGGATAGCAGGCTGGGCGTACCGCCGCCAACATAGACTGTCGCGCCGCGGCTTACAGGAAGGGGGGCATCATAGCTCCTGATTTCCCTGATCAGAGCCTTGACGTAGCGGGCGCGTGCCGCCCCATCCTGCCCCTGGTAGCTTATAAAATCACAGTAACTGCACTTATGCTGGCAGAAAGGGATATGGAGATAAATGCCTTGATAGGCTTCCCATGGATGCATTTGGAAGACTCCTTTATGTGTGATGGGGTTATTGTAACATGGATGAGAAGGTAGAAGGGTATATTTTTATACAAGAGCAAAATCGCTCCGCTTCTCCAAAATAACGTGTCGTCATCTCCTGCGCCCAGCTTATGAAAGAGGAAGGGGGTTACAATCCTCGTCCCATATGGGCTCATCTACTTTGTCGCCCACGATTTCACTTTTTCAACGTACACACGTCTTTTGAAGCCGCGTAATCAGAAAAAGGCTGCAAAGCGATGCTTTGCAGCCTTTCTTACGCTTACTTTTGCGTGATCAGGCGTTTCAGGTCGAGGAGTTCTTTTTCAAGACTATCAATTTTATTTGCCTGGATTTTCAGCATTTCATCTTGATGTTCAATCTTGGCGTTCTGGTCCATGATGGTCTGCTGCATGGCAAGCGGACTAGCCTTTGGCTTCCGGCCCTTTGTGCCAAAGCGGAAAGTGACACCGCCACTCATCATGGCATCGCCGTTGCCAAGGGTGCCGCCAAGGTTATACATGACATCTTCATTCGGACGGTAGAACAGGCCAAGGGCCGCTGCATTGGCCGCTTTATAGTGACCATAACCGAGAGCAAATTCAAATTTGCTGTCCGGATCCCATTCCAGGGGATGGAGCGCTGCCAGGGCGGCTGCGCCAGCGCCAGCACGGCTCACTTCGTGGGTCATGCGGCTATTGAGGCTCTCTACGCGGTGATCAACATAATCCACATTAGCTGCACTCGTCGGATCGCTTGGATCTGTGGCAATTCCGGTAATGGTCCTCGTGACACCATCTTTACCACGAACATCGATGGTCTTTGCCGTCCCAGTCTGATCGATATTGATGGTCACGCCATCGGTTTTCATAAGGGTATTTCCATCCACCTCTTTAAGAGCGTTATAGAGAGTGTCGCCGCTGATGAGCCGATGGTCACCGCTTTGGGATTCGCCCGTGCCAAGCTTCTTCTGCCAGCTTGTAACATCGGAATCCGTGAGATTTCCTGCATCGCGGTCGGCCTTCTTATCCATGTCCTCTTTCATGACATCTTTGATGGCACTGTCATCAACGTTAACGGCATAGGAAATGTTGCCATTTGTCTCCGTCTTCGTCGTTACGGTCGTGTTCTTCCCATTGACGACCTTCACCGCATCCTGGGCAAGGTTCTTGATTGTCGTCTTTCCTTCATCCGTAACGTTGGAAAGATCCGTCTTGGCATAATTGTTGTCCAGATTATCGGTGATGTTCTTGATGCTTGTAATATTGTCTGTGTTCTTCTTCACCTGGTCATCAAGGTTCTTCAGGTTCTCTCCTGCAGTTGCATCCTTCTTGACGTAGGTGCCGTCTTCGCTGACGCGGGTTTCATCCTTGATGGCTTTTGCCACCGTATCGCCCGTCACAAGACGGTTGTCACTTTCTTTCACCTCGCCCGTACCAATGGCCTTTCCCCAGCTTTCGGCATTCTTCTTCTGGTCTTCTTCGGAAGCGGCCGTTCCGTCGGCGTTCTTGAGGTTGCTGCCAATGTTCGAAGCATCGATGTTAGCTTTCTTGTCAAGATTTTTGTTTGTATCCTGCGAAGCCTTATTTAGGGCATCGTAGACTGTATCGCCCGTCACAAGACCGCTGTTCCCTTCTTCGACCTTGCCGTCACTGGCCACATCGACCTTGAAGGTTTTCACCCCATCCACCTCACGGGAGGAAACAGTCGTATAGGACCCATTTTCCATATCGATGGTGCCTTTGGCGAGGTTCTTGATGACCGTCTTACCGGCATCGGTGATGTTCGTCAAATTCGTTAGGTCCGTAATGTTCTTCGCATTAGTACCCACCTGTTTATCAAGGGCAAGGAGGTTGTCACCAGTGGTACTCGCCATCTTGACATAGGTGCCATCTTCCTTCGGACGCACTTCCGTATAGACCGTTCCGCCCGTTACAAGCTGGCCATTATTTTTATCAATGGTGCCCGTACCAACGGCGCTGCCCCAAGCGTTGAGGTTCTGCTGGATGGCATCATCCGAAGCAGCCGTCGAGCCATCGTCCCCTTTGAGGTTCTTGCCGACGTTCGACGCATCAATATCAGCCTTGTTACTGACCTTCGTATCCATGTCAGTATCGATGGCATTTTTGGCATCCTCAATGGCGTTATACACGGTATCACCGGAGACGAGGTTTGCGTCGTCTTTTGCGACCTTACCATCATTCTTTGCAGAGACAGTGTACGTAACGGAAGAACCGTCCGTCGCTTTTTCCATCTGCACTTCTACGCGGTCGCCGGCTTTTACTGTGATGGCCCCTACAGCAGCTTTCTTGATGACCGTTTGCCCGTCAGCTGTAATATTGGAAAGATCTTTCAGGTTCCTAATATCTGTCGCGTTGCTCGCAATGTTCGACGTATTGGTGGAGATGTTGTCGGCATTACTCTTCACCTGTCCATCAAGGGCCAAAAGGTTATCACCCGTCGTGCTTGCCGTCTTGACATAGGTCCCATCAGATGAAGGCCGCACTTCGCTGTAGACCGTGCCGCCCGTTACAAGACCTATATTGCTGGAAGCAATGGTCCCATTGCCAAGCTTACTCTGCCAACGAGTGACGTTTTCATCGGTCAGGTTCGACGCATCGACATTGGCTTTGCCGGAAAGATCCTCTTTGACAGCGTCCTTGATGGCGTCCTTTGATACGTTCACTTTCCACGTCGTCGTATCCGTCGTCGTATCTGTTTCGCTCGTTACGGTCGTATTTGTACCATCTGCGAGTTGGGTCTTCCCTACCTTAATATTGGCGACTTTCTCCGAAAGATTCGTAATGTCCGTTGCGTTGTCACTCACGCCCTTATCAAGAGCTGCCAGGTTCTGGCCCGTCGTATAGTCCGTCTGGACATACTTGAATTCCGTCTGGCCTGCCAGTTTGGTCGGCGTTTCATAGGCATAGACCGTGCCGCCCGTCACAAGGCCTGTATTGCCGGAAGCAAGGGCTCCGTTACCGAGTTTACTCTGCCATTTGCCGACATTTTCATCCGTTACGTTCGACGCATCGACGTTTGCTTTGCCATCAAGATCTTGCTGGACGGCTTTTTTGATATCCGCGTCTGCTACATTCACGGCGTAGGTCTTAGCATCGCCATCGGTTCCTTCCGTCACGGTCGTATTGGTTCCAGCCACTACTTTTACAGCGTCCTTGGCAAGGTTCTTGATGACCGTTTGTCCGTCAGCTGTAATATTGGAAAGATCTTTCAGGTTCCTAATATCTGTCGCGTTGCTCGCAATGTTCGACGTATTGGTGGAGATGTTGTCGGCATTACTCTTCACCTGTCCATCAAGGGCCAAAAGGTTATCACCCGTCGTGCTTGCCGTCTTGACATAGGTCCCATCAGATGAAGGCCGCACTTCGCTATAGACCGTGCCGCCCGCCACAAGGTTCGCATCGCCGGAAGCAACAGCACCATCATTGTTGACGCTTATCTTGTAAGTGGCAGCCCCTGTCGTTTGGTCCGTTTCGCTTGCTACACTGATGCGATCGCCTGCCGAAACTTTTGTCAGCTGATCCATGGTTGCCGCATCGTGACCATCTTTACCGTATCCTACATTGACCAAGCGATTATAAAGGTTGCTGCTATAAGTCTGTTCCTTTACGGTTCCTCCCCCGTTCACTGTATACGATGTTTGATAATATTTATCACCTTTGTTATGTCCGACGGAAATGGTTCCTGCTTCCGTGGCCACGGCGCCTGCACCGATGGCAACCCCTTTTTCAACATTTGCTGACGCACCGATGCCAATTGCAACGGCATCTTTTGCCGTATCTGCGGTTGAAGCACCGCCAAGGGCAACAGAATATTGTCCTTGAGCAGCCCCTTTTTCTCCCCCTACCAAAACTGAATAGAGCCCACTTGCAGCATTAGACCAGCCGCCTAAAATGGCAGTCCCCGTTCCGGACACCGTATTGCTGGCCCCGCCATAAACAGGAGTCAGCGTACCTGCTGTCATATTATAGGTTCCGCCAAAAATGCCCGCCTGTCTTCCTCCAACGGTATTTTTTGTTCCCCCAATCAGAACGGACTGGTTAGCATTCCCTGAAGACTTGTTTACCGTTCCGCCAACAAATACAGTATCCGTTCCACTCGTCAGTTCGTGTTGATTCCCACCAATGATGATCCCGTTTGCCGCACCATTTTTATTATTTGAGCCTCCAATGATTGTACTGTTGGTGCCGCTTGCTGTATTGGTATTTCCGCCCATAATAGACGCATTTTCCCCTGAAGCCGTATTGGTGGAACCACTTACAACAATGGAGTTTCTCCCTGAAGCTATATTATTGGCGCCGCCCGTAACAACAGAATAAACGCCAGAGACCGTATTTCCCGATCCCCCTAAAACAACGGAATAATTTCCGCTGGCCGTATTGTATTGGCCGCCTAGGACCTGTCCGTATAGCGCAAGAGGTGCCGTTGCGGTTCCAATGCTGCCGCTATCAGTAACAAAGATTTGCCCTGCGTGGCCCCACCATGAATTGGTTGAATCAATGAAAGCATAGTATAGATCTCCCGTTGTTTGGGCAGTCGTACCGCCTGATGTCTTATAATCCATCGAGACCTATTTTTCCGGCGTGATTTCCGCTGCGTACCCCACATTTCCCACAATCCTGCCTTGATTAAAAGGCAAAAGCGCGGTCACTCCCCATACGGTCATAGATGCCATGGTCAAGATAGCAATCTTTTTACGCAAGCTCATTGTCCCTCTCATCGGTCTCCTCCTTGTTTTCCTTCAGTCCCCCATGGTATTTTTCTCTTTTATCCATTTTTTCTCTTTTCAAATTGTAAAATAGGCATAATGAATCGTTTCGTAAACTAAGTTTGTTATTTACAGAATATTATGCGTTTTAATGATAACTAATTATTTTAGTTTCTTTTTTTATATTTATATCCTTATTCATGTCTCATCATTCTATAAGGAATTTTGTTATATGTCAATAATATTTTTTAAATAAAATAGATTCATAATATATATATTATTGGTAATCATAGTTAAAAATCGATTATATTCACAGAATACAACTTTCACTTTAAACGAATTACTCATTTAATTTATATATAAAAATCGGCCATTTTCTTACAAATTCGTAAGAAAATGGCCGATTGATTCAGAGACTTACTGAGTTAGGGAACGACCTGATTACTTTATGAACCCAACCTGCTTGCTGATTTCAGCATAGACCTGTTCCGCCGTTTTACGGTATTTCTTCTTATTTTCTTCAAAAAGGTTGTCCCCGTGAGTATCAATGGCGACAATCAAGGGCCCTAAGGTATCGACTTCACTGGTCCACAGGGTTTCCGGCATCCCCAGGTCTTCCCACTTACGGTCAATGATCTGCTTGAAATTGACAGCACTGACAACGGCGCAGCCAGCCGGAAAAACGCAGAAGATACAAGTATCTTCCTTACAGGCTTCCTGGGTTCCCTCCCCCATGCCGCCTTTACCGACAATCAACTTGACGCCCGTTTCCTTGATGAAGGCCTTTTCAAATTTTTCCATTCGCATGGAAGTCGTCGGTCCAATGGAGACCATTTCGAAGCGATCCTTTTCGCCGGCAATGGGGCGGACAATCGGCCCGGCATGGAAGATGGCCCCGCCTTTGAGGTCAACGGGAAGTTCTCTTTTTTCCTCGATGAGGCGGCGATGGGCAACGTCACGGCAGGTCGTAATGTGACCGGTCAGATAGACAATGTCACCGATTTTGAGGTTCTTGATGTCTTCGTCCTTGATGGGCGTATGAAGGATGATCTTAGCCATTAAAATTCAGCTCCTTTGTGGGTAGTAACAGTATAATGCAGATCCTTATCAAAGATGATGTGACCGCGGCGATGGTTCCAGCAGCCAATGTTCACGGCAACACCGATGGCCGATGGATGGCGGGCTGTATTGACGATATTGACGCCCAGTACAGAGGCCGATCCTGTCATACCCTGCGGGCCTAGGCCAATCTTATTGATGCCTTCTTCCAAGAGCCGTTCCATCTTGGCTGCCCGTTCGTTCGGGTTATGGGACCCGACAGGACGCATGAGGGCCAGTTTTGAATTAAGGGCCGCTGTTTCAACGCTGGTTGCAACACCAACACCAACGAGGAAAGGAGGGCAGGCATTCGGGCCATAGCTGACCATTCTTTCAAGGACAAATTTCGTAACGCCTTCATACCCCTCCCCTGGCATCAGGACCATGGCATGACCTGGAAGGGTGCAGCCACCGCCTGCCATATAGGTATAGATTTCGCAGGAATCAGAGTTTGGTTCAATGGACCAAAATACGGAAGGGGTTCCTTTACCGACATTTTTCCCCGTATTGTATTCGTCAAAGGTTTCTACACTGTTATGACGGAGCGGGGTCGTAACCGTCGTGCGGATCACGGCTTCACGCAGCAGTGCTTCCAAGTCGTCAATGAGAGGGAACTTGGTCCCGCATTTTACAAAGAACTGCAGCACGCCCGTATCCTGACAGGACGGACGGTCAAGCTTTTTGGCAAGCTCCATGTTCTTTTCATAGGTTTCATATAGCAGTTTGGCAATGGGTACGGTTTCCTTGGAAGCCAGTTCCTTTAATTTGTCTGCAACATCGTCCGGCAGGACCTTGGACGTATACCCGACAAACCGAGCCATGATATCGGTCATCTGTTCAACTTGTTCAGTGTGTGACATTTAAAAATTCCTCCTTATTAATAACTGCCTAGCTTGATATGGTTCATCATTTTCTCAAGGATAAAATGGGAAAATGAGGGGAAGCAAAATGAGACTGATAATAGCGGAAACCACAATCATCGGAAGGCCTGCCTTGACATAATCATTGAACGTATACCCACCTGGGGCAAAGACCATCATATTGGCCGGCATCCCGATAGGAGTGGCAAAAGCAAGGGACGCTCCAATGACGGTAGCGACGACAACGGCCTTGGGATCCGCCCCCATTCCGGCTGAGATATTGAGACTGATTGGTACGAGAAGGGCAGTCGTGGCAAAGTTGCTCATAAAGTTTGTCATGAGGGTCGCGAGGAGAAAGACCACCACGAGCAGAGCAAAGGGAGACGCGCTGGGTCCCAAGGCACTAATGACCGTGTCAGCAATCATCTTGCCGGCGCCTGTCTTTTGAAGGGCTTTGGCAAGGGCCAAGGTGCCGCCATAAACAAAGATGGTCTGCATATCAATGGAACGATAGGCCGCCTTTTCGCTGATAGCGCCGCAGGCCACAAGGACAACTGCACCGATGCAGCCGGAAAGATAGAACTTGATGCCAATCTGCTTTTCAAAGATCATGGCAAGAATGGTAAGGACCATGACAACCAAGGAAACCATTTGTTTCCATCGCGGCACATCGGAAAAGTCCTGCTCCTCATCATACATGGAATCTCCCATGTTCTTCGTTTTTTCCGGCAGGAAACGATACCCGACACAGGCAAAGAAGGCCGTACTGATCAGAAGAATAGGAAGACCGACAAAGCCATATTCAAAGAAACTGATTTCAACACCTACATTCTGAAGCGCGGCTTTTCCTAAAAGGTTGCCCGGAGCGCCGATAATGGAGAGGTTCCCGCCCATGGCAGCAGCAAAGATGAGGGGAAGGAGCAGGCGGGAACGGGAAAAACCAGATTTTGATGCCGTTCCAATGACGATTGGAATCAAGATAGCGGCCGTTCCTGTATTGGAAAGAAAGCCGCTCATGATGCCCGTCACAAGCATGACCGCAACAATGAGTTCCCGTTCCGTATGGGCGAATTTGGTGACGATGCCGCCCACCCGATTGGCCATACCGGTTTCAAAAAAGCAGCCCCCAATCACGAACATAGCAACAAAAAGGATCAGATTGTTATCGACAAAACCACCAAAGGCATCCTTGGGACTGAGGACTCCTGTAAGAACCAGGACAAGGAGCGCAATGATGGACGTAACCGCCAGTGGAATCTTTTCCCAAACAAACATAACAATAACAAATAAGAGCAGTGCCAACGTAATGGCAACGGGTGACATAGCAATTCCTCCCTTAGATAGAATTGGCGCCATTGGATACATTTTAAAATGTACATTTGTATTTTATATTTAATAAAGTATCCATTTCTTGATTAGACTATATTCCAAATTTGATATTTCGTCAAGAGAATCATAGAGTTTTCTGTTTTTTCCATACAATTAACGAAATGCTCTTACGAATATTATCTAATTAGTCGAGTTTTTATCAGGTGTTTTCCATTCTGCTCATAAAAAAAGAGACTTTCCGAAAATCACTTTGTGACTTTTGGAAAATCTCGTCTCTACGAGTGCGCCAACGCAGGCACTGCTATCCATTTTTGTTTGTTTATAAAATAGATATATCCATTTTTTATTTTTCTCCCCTTGTGACAAAGCTGCGGTAATTGGTGAGCACGTCTTCCATGCTGCGCTTCATATGGGCAACCATGAGCGCCCTCGCCCGCTTGCCGTCATGGGCCCGCAGGGCTTGCATGAGCTCATCGTGCTCTATGCTGGAAATCTTGGCATATTCCTCTTCGGTGACCAGATATCCCATGGATAGACCACTCCATAGATTGGCTGCAAGATGTTCCAATTTCTCATTGCCACAGGCTTTCCAAATGGCCATATGAAAGCTTTCGTTGTAGTCCTTATAAGCACTGTAATTTTTCTCCGCAAGGGATCGCTTCATATCTTTATAGACAGCTTCAATGCCGGAAATATCGGTCCCTTCCTGCGCTGCAAGATAAGCAGCTTCGCCTTCAAGGAGCGCGCGCACGGCATAGTGGTCACGAATGTTCTTAGTGCTCATGCCTAGAACAACGGCACCTTTATTGGGACGCAGCCGGACGAGTCCCTGGGAAGAAAGCAGCTGCAGAGCTTCCCGCACAGGGGTGACGGATACACCCATCCTGCGGGCCGTTTCTTCCAAAGTCAGGACCGTTCCCGTCTCGATTTCCTTACGGAAAATAGCCTTGCGCAAATAGGAGGCGACCTGTTCCCGCGCGGGCAAGAGATTGATAGGCTGGATGGCCGTATTTTTGAGCGGTTCTTTTATTTTTTCCTGCATGGGTAGATCCAAGCCATCAGGGGAACCTTTTTTTCCCCGCACAATGATGTGGCGGTTGGAAAGCTTTTCGGCATAACCTTCTGCCACGAGACGATTCAAAGCCTCTCTTACAGGCATCCGAGAAACACCAAAGGATTTGGCCAGTTCCACCTGTTTCAATTCTTCACCAGCCGAAAGGATTCCCTTTTTGATTTTTTCTGAAAGGACCGAGAAGATTAGGTCCTGCGAGCTTACTTTTCCCTTAAGGAGAGCGTTTTCTTTCTTGTCAGCCTTCATGACAAAGGCCCCCTTCTTTGCTTTTTATGAAAAAAGAACTGTCCGCCAGTCTAGGTAAAGAAAGGACAATCCCCGCAAGCAAGGAAATGCTTACTTTTCATCCATTTTAAGGATGGCCATGAAGGCTTCTTGGGGCAGTTCCACGGAGCCAACCTGTTTCATCCGTTTCTTCCCGGCCTTTTGTTTTTCAAGAAGTTTACGTTTACGCGTAATATCACCGCCATAGCATTTGGCAAGAACGTCCTTTCTCAGGGCACTGACGTTCTCACGGGCAATGATCTTGCTTCCGATTGCGGCCTGGATGGGGATTTCAAAAAGCTGCCGGGGAATGATCTTGCGCAATTTTTCCACAAGGGCGCGGCCCCGTACTTGGGCGCGGTCCCGATGGACAATGGCCGACAACGCGTCGACAGGATCCCCATTTAGGAGGATATCGACTTTGACCATATCGCTGGGCCGATATCCCGACAGTTCATAGTCAAGGGAGGCATAACCGCGGGATACGGATTTCAAGCGGTCAAAATAATCAAAGATGATTTCACTTAAAGGCAGGCTGTAGTGGAGCATGACCCGGTTTTCATCAAGATAGGTCATATTGGCATATTCCCCACGTTTTTCTTGGGACAGTTCCATTACAGGTCCCACATATTCCTTGGGAACGATGATGGTGGCATTGACAAAAGGTTCTTCTACATGGTCGATGACAGTCTGGGGCGGGAAAAGGGAGGGATTGTCCACCATTTCCACATCCCCATTTGTCCGGACAACTTCGTAGATGACGTTGGGCGCGGTTGTTATCAAGGCAAGGTTATATTCCCTTTCCAAACGCTCCTTGATGACATCCATATGAAGGAGTCCCAAAAAGCCGCAGCGGAAACCAAACCCCAGGGCGGAGGAAGTTTCCGGCTCAAACATGAGGGAAGCGTCGTTGAGCTGCAGTTTTTCCAGGGCATCGCGGAGATTGTCATAATCGGAATTTTCCACAGGATAAAGGCCGCAGTACACCATGGGGGTAGCCTTGCGATAACCAGGCAGGGCCTGGGCAGCGGGATGATTTTCATCCGTAATGGTATCCCCCACCCGCGCATCGCGGACGTTCTTGATGGACGCGGCAAGGAAACCGACCATGCCTTCCCCCAGTTCCTCGACATTGACGAGGGCCGGTTTGAAGACACCCACTTCCGTGACTTCATAGACCTTCCCTGTTGCCATGAGACGAATGGTCATGCCCTTTTTAAGGCAGCCATTGACCACACGCAAGTAGAGCATGACCCCTTTATACGAGTCAAATTTGGAGTCAAAGATGAGCGCCTGCAGCGGAGCTGCATCGTCCCCTTGGGGGGCCGGAATGCGGTTAACGACAGCCTCTAGGACCTCATCGATGCCAAGGCCCGTTTTGGCTGAGCAAAGAATCGATTCCGCCCCATCAATACCCAGGACATCCTCCACTTCCTTGATGACCCGGCAAGGATCAGCACTGGGAAGATCCACCTTGTTGATGACCGGGATGATTTCAAGGTCATGTTCCATTGCAAGGTAAACGTTGGCCAGGGTCTGCGCTTCAATGCCCTGGGTCGCATCGATGACAAGGAGTGCGCCTTCACAGGCAGCAAGGGCTCGGGAAACCTCGTAGTTGAAGTCGACATGGCCCGGGGTGTCAATGAGGTTCAAGATGTAATCATTGCCGTCTTTGGCATGGTAATCAAGCTGGACAGCCTGGTCCTTGATGGTGATGCCCCGCTCCCGTTCAAGGGACATATTGTCAAGGATCTGGTCTTCCATTTCTCGCTTGGAAAGGGTTCCCGTCTTTTCGATGAGGCGGTCGGCAAGCGTGGATTTTCCATGATCGATATGGGCAATGATGGAAAAATTCCGGATTCTATGGGTCTGTGCCATGGATTGATTCTACCTCCAAGATTTCAGTAAGCTAAAAACACCGCGCGGCGTAAGCCGCGTGGGGGTTATTTTTCATTATAGCATGAAGGATGGCTCCTTGTAAAAAGCCGCTCCTGAAAAAGCTTCCATATAGCAAAAAGACTGGCAGCCGAATGGCTGTCAGTCTTTTGGACTGTCTTATTTGACTGCGTTGACTTTCTTGGCTAAACGGGACTTTTTGCGAGCAGCAGCAAATTTGTTCACCGTACCCTTGCGGGCAGCTTTATCGAGTAAGCTTGCAGCGGTCTTAAGAGCGGCCTGAGCCTCATCCTTGGAACCAGCAGCAGCAAAAGCTTCAACCTTACGTGCAGTACTGCGGATTTCCGCCTTGACGGGGCCATTGGCAGCGCGGCGCTCAGCATCAGTCTTGACGCTACGAACGGAAGACTTAATATTCGGCATGTTTTCACCTCCACCAATTAGCTTTACCGAAACATTTTATCATTAATAGATATAAAAGGCAAGGAGTTTTTCCATAAGGCTCCTGTATGGGCCGGATGGTTCCCCTATTTGACGTACACGATGGTCGCTCCAAAACCGCCTTCGTTAAGAGGTGCCATTTCCGTTTTTTTCACATTAGGATGCTGCTTGAGATAGTCCAACAGTCCTTTGCGAAGCATGCCCGTGCCCTTTCCATGAACCAAGCGGAAGCGGTCCATGCCGGCAAGCAATGCATCATCAATGGCCTTGTCCACGTCAGGGATGGCTTCATCCACGGTTTTCCCCCGTACATCGGTCTGTACAGACGTGTCCTGGGCCTTTTTGACAAAGAACTCATGACGGCTGCCGGAACTTTTCTTAAGCGTCCGGTGCGTTTTTTGCGGCGAAACTGGCTGGGCCTTTGTGAGAATACAATCCTTCATGGACACATTCATCTTCATGACACCAATAGCAACCGTCACATCACGGCCATTGACAGCCGTAATCTTTCCTTCCTGGCCCAAGGTCTTGACAAAGACCACCTTGCCAACAGCCGCATTGCCGCTTGTAAGGCCCTGCCCTTCCGGCTCCGTGCGACCCGAAATGGAAAAATTCTTACTAAGGGCCTTGCGGCTCATCTCAGCCAGCCGTTCGACTTTGGCACTTTCCACAAGATTCTGCTGGGCCCGCAGTTCCTTTAGGATGCCTTGGCTTTCACGGCGAGCATTGCGATAAAGCTCATCTGCGTCTTCCCGTGCCTTGCGAAGGATGTCATTTCGACTCTTTTCAAGGCGGGTCTTTTCTGCTTTCAGCTGGTTGCGGAGAATTTCCGTTTCCCGCCGCAGCGTCTCAATTTCATCCTTGCGGCTTTCATATTCCCGCCTCTCTCCTTCAAGGTTCTGAAGCACCCGTTCCATATTGCTGTGCCGCTCATTGATAAAGGTCCGTGCCTCATCAAGGATGTCTTCAGGAAGACCTAAACGGCGGCTGATATAAAAGGCGTTGCTGCTTCCCGGGACCCCCATGAGAAGACGGTAGGTCGGGCGCAGCGTTTCCGGATCGAATTCAACGCTGGCGTTCTGCATGCCTTCATGTTCATAGGCAAAGGTCTTGAGCTCGCTGTAATGCGTTGTCATGATCGTAAGGACATGGGCCTTGTAAAAATGCTCAATCATGGCCATGGCAAGGGCTGCCCCTTCTGTCGGATCGGTCCCGACACAGACTTCATCGACAAGGACCAGATCGCGATCCGTGGCTTCCCTTATAATGGAAATCATGTTCTTCATATGACCGGAAAAAGTGGACAGGCTCTGTTCAATGCTCTGTTCATCGCCAATATCGGCGTAAACCCCGGAAAACACAGGAAAAATTGCTTCTTCAGCAGGAAGAAAGAGCCCCGCCTGGGCCATGAGGGCAAAAAGGCCGACGGTCTTTAAGGCGACAGTCTTGCCGCCCGTATTAGGTCCCGTAATGAGGAGCGTCGTGAAGTCCTGCCCCAGCTCAATATCAAGGGGTACAATAGATTCCTGTTCCAAAAGGGGATGGCGGCCCTTGACAATACGCAGATGATGATCAAGGACCATCATGGGACGCCGCGCCCCAAGCGCCTCGGCATAGAGGGCCTTGGCCGAAATAAGGTCCACTTGGGCCACAACGGCAAGACTCTCAAGGATATGGTCTGCTTCAGCCCCTACATGGCTTGTCAACGTTCGCAGGATGCGTTCTACTTCCGCCTTTTCTTCAAGGACATACTTCTTGATGTCATTATTGAGGTTAACAACGGCCATAGGCTCAATAAAGAGCGTTGCCCCGCTTGACGACTGGTCATGGACAATGCCGGGAAAATTGAGGCGATATTCCTGCTTGATGGGGATGACATACCGATCCTCACGCATGGTGACGAGGGCATCTTGAAAATATTTCTGGTTGTTTGGGTCATGCAGGAGGTCGGAAAGCTTATCCTTTACCCGGTTGCGGGCAACGAGGATGCCCGTCCGAAGGCCTGAGAGCTTCACAGAGGCCGTATCCTTGATATTGCCTTTTTCATCAAGGACGCTGGAAAGCTGCTTAGAAAGGCGCGAGAAATCATGGAGCTCATCGCTGTAACGCACAAGGGCTGGTGCCGTCTCGCTGACTTCCTTAAGGAATGCCTTAAGGTCCAGCATCCCCGAAATGGCATCCTGGATGGCCTTGAATTCTTCCGGATCAAGAAGGCTGCCAACACGGGTACGTTTCACCAATCCGGAAATATCGGTAATCCCCCCTAAGGGGATACGTCGTCCTTCATCTAGGATGCGGACCGCTTCCGCAGTTTCTTCCTGAGAAAGCTTGACCTCCTCAAAGCGGGAAGAACTCATCAGTTCCATGGCAAGACGCTGCCCCATGGCCGTACCGGCGTACTGGCTAAGCTTTTCCCTGACTTTGGTAAATTCCAAGGTATTGATTGCAAATTTTGCCATTATAAGACACCTCTAAAATAGTGGCCCCGCGTGGTTCCCGGTTCATTTTCCTCGACAAGGGTCACCCCGTCAAGAACGCCCCGGTACATGGCGGTCAGGACGCCGGTCTCTTCGACAGAAGCATTCCGGGCGTCAAACCGCAGCCGGGCAAGACCCATCTTCTCCATTTTCTTTGCATGGGCCAGCATGGAAAGGCGCTGCCCATTGAGGATATGCATCCGGCCAAATTGGTCCTGTTTCAACGGGAAACGGACTTTCTTCCGGTCCTCGAGAAAACCTGCTTCCTTGCAGTGATAATCGCAGTGGCCCTGGTCAAGATGGCCAAGGAAGCTGCCCTCTACGCAATATTCAGAGACCATCATTTCAAGGGAGCCTTCGGCAAGGCACTCCAAGGGCAGGTTTGATTTTCTTGCAAGGCCCTCGACCTGGGAGAGAGTAAGTTCCGGAGACAGCGTGATGCCCTCAGCACCAAGCTCCTGCCAGAAAAGGATACTCTGGCTATTAAATGTATTTTGGTCCCAATCAACCCACAAAGGAAGCCCCTGGGCAAGGACCTTTTCCACAAGGCCGTTATTGCTCACGACGATACCGTCAGGCGACAGGGCCTGCCAACGAGGAAGGACCTGATCATAGTAGGAAAGCTGTCCTTCGGAAACAACACGGCTCGTGCCGATATACCACTTCTTTCCCTTTTCCCGGACCCAGTGACCAAGGGTCTCGAGGTCTTTCAGCGTCAAAAGAGGCAGGGTAAAACTGTCGCCGCCAACAATAAGGACGTCGGCGCCGCCTGAAAGGGCAGCTTTGGCCTTGTCCAAGGTATCGACATGGACGGACAGTTCAGCATGGCGACGCAGGGAATGATTGACTGGCTGGGACAGATAGCGGTCGTGCCACTGGACTTTTTGGCGGGGCGGACAAAACTCCTCAAGGCGCGCTTTCGTGAGGGCTTCTACAGAAAGACGGCGCGCTTCATTGATCTCACTCATGGGAACCATGACATTGTCGTCACACGTAAGGAGCAAGCTCCCCAAGGAAAATTCCGTGTTGCCCAGACGGTCCACCTGTTTGCGTACCACGGTTTCATCAAGGGCATGCTTGCGGGCTCTTTCCACGATAAAACGGGTCTGCGCTGTCCCTGTATGCCCTTCATCATCTGTGGCCGTTATGGTCATGGGCTCACCGAGGGCAGCTGTCACATAAAAGGACAGGGGAATACGTTTTTTATGGTCTGGACCAAAGAAGCTTTCAGCATAGGTCATGAGTTCGTGATCATTTGTCCGGAAGACGCGGTCGTTGAGACGGATGCCCCGAGGCACGGAAATGGTGACCTTCTCACCGACTTCGGCTACATCACGGTTCTTGCCATTGACCGTCATGGAATCGACAGTCGTTCCCACGCGGCCGCCGACGCTCACCCAAAATTCCAGGCCGTCGCCCAAATGTAGGGTCCGTTCGAGCTTGACCGTTCCTTCCGTGTGATCTTTATTCAAAGAAACAACCCGGCCCAGAAGGATGCCGCGGTTATTAGGGCGGCGGTCGCTCATCATGGTGCGGCCCGGCTTTTTCTCAAGGTAGGCCGTCGTAAAATCACGGTTGAAGATCTGTTCAATGTGTTCACGATCTTTTTCAGGGACAACGTACTTGCCTGTGAAATAGCGGTCAATGGCGCGGCGGTAGATATCTGTCACGACGGCCACGTATTCAGGCCGTTTCATGCGCCCTTCGATTTTAAAGGACCGAACGCCGGTTTCGATGAGTTGGGGGAGGATGTCAAGGGTGTTCATATCCTTTGGACTCAAGAGATACTGACCGGCATCAGCGTTTTGGAGCATGTCCTTTCCCTCCTTGTTGACCAAGGTATAGGGCATGCGGCAGGTCTGGGCACAGCGGCCCCGGTTTCCGCTGCGGCTGCCGATGAGGCTTGACATAAGGCACTGACCGGAATAACAGATGCAGAGTGCGCCATGCATGAACGTCTCGATCTCACCAGGCGTCTTTTGACAGATTGTTTTTAAGTCCTTTAAGGTGGTTTCCCTAGCCATGACAGAACGGGGCATACCCTGATGGTAGGCAAAGATGGCACCAGCGGAATTGGTAATGGTCATCTGCGTACTGGCATGCAGTTCCAGTTCAGGTACCGTGCGGCGGCAAAGCCGGATGATGCCAAGATCCTGGACAATAATGCCATCAACACCGATATTGCTGAGGAACGTGACATAGTCCCCCAGCGCCTTCATTTCCTCATCAGTGACAAGGGTATTGACCGTGACATAGATACGAACATGGTGCAGGTGAGCAAAAGTGATGGCCCGCTGCAGTTCTTCAGGGCCAAAATTTTCGGCATAGGCCCGAGCGCCAAAAGCAGAGCCACCCAGATAAACCGCATCGGCACCGGCAAAAACAGCCGCCTCAAGGGCCTCCCAGGTCCCAGCCGGGGCCAAAAGTTCAACATCTTCTCGTCTCATGAAAATCTCCTTATATATAGAAAGAAAATAGCATAACAGAATTTTGAACTTACATTATATCATATTGAAAGTCCCAAAAGAAGAAGGACCTACCCTCCCTTCCCCTTTCGAGGGCCACAAGGCATGCGAATTCGGAAAGAATTTCTATTGCAGTCCGTCAAGTTGTGATATAATACGGTTAGCTATTTGCTTTTTCCATCAGATCAATCTAGAAACAGGAGCTGACACAATGACGTATAAAGGAAAAAGAAACTGGAGGAATCTCCTCAAGCCCCGAAACCCTCGGGAAAAGAAAAAATTAGGAGGCATGATTCTTTCGGCTGTCCTTGCCCTGATCCTTGTAGGGTTCATTTCCCTCACGGCTTTCTTTGCCCTGGCAAAGTTCACAACAGCCAAGATTATGTCAAAAGATATGGTGCCCATGGCGTCGTCCCAGTTCTATGACATCAATGGCGACCTGATTTCGACCGTTGATTCCGAAGAAGACCGTATCCCCGTTTCCATCAGTAAGGTACCTAAAAACCTGCAGAACGCGTTCCTTGCAGCTGAAGACATCCGCTTTTACCAACACGGCGGAATTGACTTCAAAGGGATTGCCCGCGCCATCTACACCTACATTCGTTATGATGAGGTCCAAGGCGGCAGTACCATTACCCAGCAGCTGGCCAAAAACTACTTCCTTACGCAGGAACGGACGCTGACGCGAAAGATCCACGAAGCCTTCATTGCACTCCAGATTGAACAGAAGTACACCAAAAAGGAAATTCTGGAAATGTACATGAACCAGATTTACTTCGGTCAAGGGGCCTACGGGGTCGAAACGGCAGCCAATACCTACTTTGGGAAACATGTTGAAGATTTGGATCTTGCCGAGGCCGCTATGATTGCCGGCATCCCCAAGAGCCCGAACTACTACAACCCGAAAGCCAATCCGAAGGCAGCCAAGGCCCGTCAGGAAACAGTCCTCAGCCAGATGGAAAAGTATAATTTCATTACGCCGGAAGAGCACAAAAAAGCAAGTGAGGAAAAGCTCGAATATAAGAGCCTGACTTCAAATCCCGGCTCCAAGAGCTATTTCATCGACTACTGCATCCAGATCCTCATTGATAAATTTGGTCCTGATGCCGTCTATAAGCAAGGGCTCAAGGTTTACACCTCCCTTGACCCGACCATGCAGAAAGCCGCCGAACGGGCCGCTGCCCTGACGCCGACCTACTACACGGACAACAATAAGCTCAAGCAGCCTCAGTCAGCCATCGTGGCAATCGATCCGAAGACAGGATACATCAAGGCCATGATCGGCGGCCGCGGGACGGACCAATTCAACCGGGCCGTCATGGCAGAGCGCCAGCCAGGTTCCGCTTTCAAGCCCTTTGTTTACCTTAATGCCCTGGAGCATGGCGCCACGCCAAATGATATTGTCGATGACTCCCCGATTCCTGGCAGCTGGAACCCGCAGAACTATGACCGCCGCTTCCACGGCAAGATGACCTACCGTCGGGCCCTCACCTATTCGTACAACATTCCAGCCATCAAGATCAGTGAAAAATACGGCAACAGTAATGTCTTGAAGCTTGCCAAGAAAATGGGCATCACGACCCTTGTGGAAGATGGACCCCAGTCCGATGACAACTCAGCCATGGCCTTGGGCGGCCTCACCCACGGCGTCACGCCCCTTGAAATGGCCGGTGCCTATGGTGCCATTGCCAACATGGGGAAATTCAACAAACCGACACCGATCGTCAAGATTGTGGACCGGAACGGCAAGACCATCTATGAACACAAAGCAGATCCTGTTACCGTAGCTAAACCGAGCAGCGTCTATATGCTGATCAGCATGATGGAGGATGTCATGACCCGCGGTACCGGGCGCGGTGCTGCCATCAGCCGGCCTTCTGCCGGCAAGACGGGGACCACGAGTGAATACCGCGATGCTTGGTTCGTTGGCTTTACACCGAATCTGGCCGCTGCCGTCTGGATCGGCGACGACAACAATGATTCCTTAGGCGGGATGACGGGCGGCGGTGAACCGGCCACCTTGTGGCGGACCTTTATGACTTATGCCGTCGAAGAACTGCCTGTGGAAGATTTTGAGCGTCCCAGCGGCTTCAAGGAACCGGTTCGGGTAAGTGAACCCAACGATGACAAAAAAGCCGATGAAGATAAGAAAAAGAAAGAGGCAGAAGAAAAGAAAAAGAAAGCAGCCGATGAAAAGAAGGAAGCGCAGGATGCCAAACCTTCTGAAAGCGGCTCCAAGGCCTCTTCCAGAGAGTCGTCAGCGCCTAGGAGCAGCATTGCTCCCCCGCCTGTCAGACCGCCAAAACAATGAAACCGTGAAAAAGCTGCAGGATTTGACCCTGCAGCTTTTTTATAGGAACATGGAAAAGGCTTCCCCCTCTTTTTGACTGTCAACGAAAGTTTTATTTTCAACAAGAAAACGCATCCCTTCAAACAAACGCCTTATTTGAAGGGATGCGCTTTTTGATTTCATGGACTTTTGCCTGCACCATCCATGTATTTGCGTCCTTTGCGTTTAGGTTACATGATTTTTCTTTCCGCTTCCTTGAAGAAGGTCTTAACGGCTTCCACGACCTTTTTATCGGCTTCCATCCAGTCCATCTTATTGAAGTCGCGCCAAGTGAGCCATTCGGCATTTTCATGTTCCAATAGCTTCAGGGCATGGGGATCGACGCTGCAAAGGTAGCAGTCCATCACCAGATGGAATTCGGGATAATCATATTCAACGGTCGTAAGCCGTTTTCCCACCGAGATATCGGCAGCCAGTTCTTCCTTGATTTCACGGACAAGGGCCTTTTCCGGAGTTTCTCCAGCTTCCACTTTGCCGCCGGGGAACTCCCATTTATCCTTAAATTCGCCGTATCCACGCTGGGTCGCATAGACACGGTCGCCGCGGATCATGACCGCAGCCGCTACATGAACGGTTTTCATTGATGGATCCTCCTTAAATGGGAAACAAATTGCAAGGATAAATTCCTACGCTTTTTCTATTGTACCATACAGCGTATGGGAAGGAAACCGGAGTGAACACGTCTTTTCCCTTACGAACCGCCCAAAAAGGGCCGTGAAGGTTCTCACGGCCCTTTTCCCATAGCTTATCAGCGTTTGTTGGAATTTCTCCAAATCCCGATGCTTTCAGCATCTTTAATCAGTTTTTCACGGACATCCGGATGGGCTACGGAAATCAATTTTTCTGCACGCTGCCACGTGGTCATACCTTTGAGATTGACAATCCCGTATTCCGTGACAAAGTAGTTGAGGTTCGTTCTCGTTGCCGTAATGGCATCGCCAGGCGTTAAAGTCGGAACGATACGGCTCTTGATTTCCCCATCATGCCCCTTAAAGGCAGAGGAGCAGCAAAGGAAGCTCTTACCGCCCTTGGACAGATAAGCTCCCAACATGAAGTCAAGCTGTCCGCCAGCACCGCTGATATGTCTGTGCCCAACCGATTCAGAAGCCACCTGACCGGTCAGGTCCACTTCGATGCAGTTATTGATGGACATGAAGTTGTCAATCTGGGCAATGACACGGGCATCATTGACGTAATCAACCGGGGCAGCCATAATGGCAGGGTTATTGTCTACATAATCATAAAGTTTCTTTGTGCCAGCTGCGAAGGTAAAGACCTGACGGCCCTTGTCAATGTTCTTCTGCGCGCAGGTCAGCTTGCCGGCATTAGCAATATCAACAAACCCATCAACATACATTTCCGTATGAACGGAAAGATCCTTGAGGTCGCTCTTGGCAATCATGGCGCCGACAGCATTCGGCATGCCGCCAATTCCCAGCTGCAGGCAGGCACCATTCGGGATTTCCGGAACAATGAGCTTAGCAACCGCTTCATCGATTTCACTGGGGGCACCGCTCGGCAAATCAGCCATAGGAATGCCTTCATTTTCAACAATGAGGTCAACATCATCAATATGGACGCTGACTTCCGTACCGCCTAAGACGACTGGCATCAGGGGGTTGACTTCTACTACAACTTTTTCAGAGACTTCAATCACGGCCGCGATATCGGATGCGGAAAGGCCGAAATTAAAATACCCATGTTTATCCATAGGAGCCACTTGGATGAACGTGACATCGACATGTTTGATGTTGTCACGGTAATTGCGGGGCAGTTCAGAAAAACGCAGCGGCGCATAGTAGCCAATTCCGTTATCCGTGAGTTTTCTTTCATAACCGCTTGCATGCCAGGAATTCCAGCACATCTGTTCCTTGGCATTAGGAATCTTGGCTACTTCCGGCATCCAGAGTGCGACACCGCCGCGGAACTTAAGATCCGTCAGGCTTGGTTCCTTGATCATCCGTTCAGCCAGGGCCTTATCCAGCACGCGGGGATGATTGGCGCACCACCCATAGTCTACCCAGTCACCGCTTTTTACGATTTTAACGGCTTCTTCAGGCGTCGTGAGTTTCTTTGCGTATTCCTTTTCGTAATTCATGACGTTAACATCCTCCCTATTTTCTATACACCCCGAATCCCATGGGCAGGATCCCTCTCCAACTTAAGGACGATGGGATAATTTTCCCCTCGAAAAGGCCCCCAAGGGGCACTTATGGAAATCAGGTTTATTTACGTCTCTATTATATCTCATTTTAAAGATTTATGTGAAAAATTCGCTAATTTAGACTAAATTCTCAATGATAACTATTTCTATAAAGAAATTATTGTGTGTTTCATACTTATCTGACTCATTTTTTCCCCACGGGAAAAAGGTCCCCCCCTTCAAGCAGAAGGGTCAGGACCTTTACAACCATCTCTTATTTCAAGATGAGGCGATAGTATTTTTTCTTTCCTTTACGAAGCAGGACTTCCGTCTTGCCTTCAAAAAGGGTTTCCGAAAGCGCGGCGGCCACATCCGTCACCTTCGTGTCCCCGACCGTAAGGCCATTTTGTTGGATCAGGCGGCGTCCCTCACTCTTGGAAGCAATGATCTTGGCATCAAAAAGAAGGTCCAGAAGCGGGCTTCCGAATTGCGCCCTTGAAACTTCCACCACAGGGGCATTTCCCATATCTCCGCCAGCACCAAAGAGGGCTTCCGCGGCTGCTTTGGCCTTATCGGCTTCTTCTTTACCATGAACCAATTTCGTAACTTCATATGCCAAGGTCACTTTCGCTTCGTTGATTTTTGACCCTTCAAGGGCGCCGAGACGGCGTACTTCATCCATGGGAAGGAAGGTCAGGAGAGCCAGGCATTTTTCCACATCGGCGTCATCGACGTTTCTCCAGTATTGATAAAAATCAAAGGGAGAGGTTTTTTCTGCTGACAGCCAGACGGCTCCGCCGACGGTCTTGCCCATTTTCTGGCCCTGACTGTTGGTCAAGAGGGTGTTGGTCATGCAGAAAGCGGGCTGACGATCTTTACGTCGAATGAGTTCCACTCCGGCAATCATATTGGACCACTGGTCATCACCGCCCAGTTCCATCACGCAGTTATACTTCTTATGAAGGACATAGAAGTCATAGGCCTGCATGATCATATAGTTCATTTCAAAGAAAGAAAGTCCATTTTCACTGGCAAGGCGGTTCTTGTAGCATTCTGCCCCCAGCATCCGGTTGACAGAAAAATGAACGCCTACTTCGCGGAGGAACTTGATGTAATTGAGCCCCAGCAGCCAGTCCGCGTTATCGGCAACAATGGCCTTGCCGTCCGACAGATCGATGAAGCGGCCAACCTGTTTCTTGAAGCATTCCACATTGTGGTGAATGAATTCCGGTGTCAGCATCTTGCGCATCTCATTTTTGCCGCTTGGGTCACCGATCATGCCCGTACCGCCGCCCATGAGGATGATGGGACGATGACCGGCACGCTGCATATGGGCCATGACCATAAGCGCGATGAAATGACCCACATGAAGGCTGTCCGCCGTCGGATCAAAGCCAATATAGAATGTGATCTTTTCCTTTTCCAATAATTCCTTGATTTCTTCTTCATGGGATAACTGTTTAAGGTAACCCCGTTCCTTGAGGGTATCAATGACGCTCATGGACAAACCTCCTTGTTATGATAAAAAATAAGGATCCATGCAGGCCCCCTCTTTTGCAAAGGAATGACTGCATGGATCAGCAAAAGCAATCTCAGTGACTGTCCTTGGGGATATCAGAAGTACAATGCGGACATTTTGTTGCGGCCGGATCGATAGGCATCTTACAGAATGGGCAAAGCGTCTCCGGTGCTGGTTCTTCCTTTTCTTCCTTCTTGAAACGGTTCAGGAGGGAAATCATGAGGAAGATGACAAATGCCATGATGAGAAAATCAATGACCGTCGTAATGAATTTCCCGTAGGCAATGACAGGGACCTTGGCAGCCGTTGCTTCTGCAAGGGTATCAACTTTTTTGCTGGAAAGATTGATAAAGAGGTTTGAGAAATCAACCCCACCCAAGATCATCCCAATAGGCGGCATGATGATGTCGGACACAAAGGAAGCGACAATCTTACCGAAAGCACCGCCAATGATCACACCGACAGCCATGTCGACGACGTTACCGCGAAGTGCAAAAGCTTTAAAGTCTTTCAAAAAGCTGGACATCATAAAACCCCTCTCAATTGGGCAGATTTAAAGCAGTCTGCGGTGGACTGCATTCTTTGTATTATACCATAATATGGGAAGAACGCAACCGTTTCGGGAGATGAGGATCTCCCCCTTTCAAAAAGAAAACCTTGGAGAAAGAAAAGGCGGATTTGTATGGTTTCTAACAGTTGCAAAGCGAGCACCCATTTTTCTTAATAAATCGAACGATTTTAGTTGCATAATAAAATTCATTTGTTATAATAGCAACTACAGTAAGAAAATTTCTATATTGACTATTACCTTTTTCTTATTACCCGGTTCCTAGGCATAGTCCTTTGACCGCGAATCCAAGGGGAGGTTCTTCTATGAAAAAAATTACGTCCGTCCTGGTCGCCAATCGCGGCGAAATTGCAATTCGTGTTTTTCGTGCCTGTCACGAAATGGGAATCCGAACAATTGCGGTCTACAGTAAAGAAGATTCCCTATCCCTCCATCGCTTCCGCGCCGATGAGTCTTATTTGATCGGGAAAGGGAAAAAGCCAGTCGATGCCTACCTTGATATAGAAGAGATCATCCGGGTGGCCCATGAGCACCATGTCGACGCCATCCATCCCGGCTATGGCTTTCTTTCGGAAAACGCAGACCTTGCTAGGCGCTGCGCCGAAGAAGGCATCACGTTCATTGGCCCCCATATCGACCACCTCACCATGTTCGGTGACAAAGTCAACGCCCGCGCACAGGCCAAAAAGGCCGGTATCCGGTTTATTCCCGGCAGTGACGGACCAGTCATGAACTTTGCTGAAGTGGAAAAGTTTGCCAAGGATGTGGGCTTTCCCATTATGCTGAAAGCCGTCAATGGCGGCGGCGGACGCGGCATGCGCATGGCCCATTGCATGAGTGACCTGAAAGACGCCTATGAACGAGCAAAATCCGAAGCTAAACTCGCCTTTGGCAATGACGAGATCTATCTTGAAAAATACATCCGCAATCCAAAGCACGTCGAAGTCCAAATCATGGGCGATGAACACGGGAATGTCTTCCACCTTTATGAGCGGGACTGCTCCATCCAGCGCCGCCATCAGAAAGTCGTCGAAATCGCGCCGGCCTTTGCTCTTCCTCGGAAGCTCCGCCAAGAAATCTGCAACGCGGCCGTAACGCTCATGAAGAACGTGAACTACGTCAACGCCGGTACCGTCGAATTTCTTGTGACGCCGGACGGTGACTTCTACTTCATTGAAGTGAATCCCCGCATCCAGGTCGAACATACAGTAACGGAAATGATTACGGGCATCGACATTGTCCAGACCCAAATCAAGGTGGCAGAAGGCTATGCCCTCACGAGCGACGAAATTGGCATTCCGTCCCAAGAGGCCATCATGTGCCACGGCAACGCCATCCAGTGCCGCGTGACGACAGAAGACCCTCTAAATGGTTTCATGCCTGACTCAGGCAAGATCATTGCCTACCGCAGCGGCGGCGGGTTTGGGGTCCGCCTTGACAGCGGCAACGCCTTTACCGGGTCCATTATTACGCCTTACTACGATTCCCTGCTCGTGAAAGCAACGACATACGGTCTCACCCACGCCCAAGCCGTACAGAAGATGCTCCGCGAACTCGATGAATTCCGTATTCTCGGCGTCAAGACAAACATTGGCTTTTTGACCAACGTCCTGCGCGAAGCCTCCTTTGTACGCGGCGACTACGATGTCAATTTTATCGATGACCACCCTGAGCTCTTTGACCTGCCCGTGGTCCATAATAGGGGTACGAAGCTCCTCAAATATATTGGCGAAGTCACGATCAATGGCTATTCCGGAAAGGGGCCGGAAGTCCATCCCGATTTTACTCCCTTGGAACTGCCGGAACCGGCAACGGGCGATTATCCCCAAGGAACGAAGGCCATCTTTGACAGCCGTGGGGCCGAGGGCCTTGCAAAGTGGGTCCTGGAGCAAAACCAGGTACTCATTACCGATACGACGATGCGGGATGCCCACCAATCACTCCTTGCGACCCGTGTCCGCTCCCAGGATATGCTTCGCGTCCTGGAAACGTCGGCAAAGAAAATGCCCCAATTCTTCAGTTATGAATGCTGGGGCGGCGCTACCTTTGATGTGGCCTACCGGTTCCTCAAGGAAGATCCGTGGAAACGCCTGCGGGCCATGCGGAAAAAGGCGCCCAACGTCCTTCTCCAGATGCTGATTCGCGGGGCAAATGCCGTAGGGTACACGAGCTACCCCGATAATGTCGTAAAAAATTTTGTTGAACTAGCAGCCAAAAACGGCATCGACGTCTTCCGTATCTTTGACAGCTTGAACAGTCTGGACAATATGAAAGGAACCATCGAGGCCGTTCGTGAAATGGGCAAAGTGGCCGAAGTCGCCCTGTGCTATACCGGAGACATCTTGGATCCCAGTCGCTCCAAGTATAACCTGGACTACTATGTTTCCATGGCTAAGGCCCTTGAAGACGCCGGCGCCCACATCATTGCCATCAAGGATATGGCAGGACTCTTGAAGCCGGAAGCAGCCTATGCCTTGGTTTCCGCCCTGAAAGAGGCGGTATCCGTACCGATTCACCTACATACCCACGATGGGTCCGGAAACGCTGTGACGACCTTATGCCGCGCTGCCGATGCCGGTGTCGATATTGTGGATGCCGCATTTTCCGCGCTTGCCGGCGGAACGAGCCAGCCCAGCATGAACAGCTTCTACTACGCCATGAGCGGCAAAAAGAACCAACCTCAACTGAATATCCAAGCGGCAGAGGAAATGAGCCGCTACTGGGCCTCGGTTCGGCCCTACTACAAGGGTGTCGATAAAGGCGACCCCTTCCCCAACACAGAAGTCTATGACTGCGAAATGCCAGGCGGCCAGTTCTCAAATCTCAAGCAGCAGGCTAAGGCCGTGGGCCTCGGTGACCGCTGGAACGAGATTAAGAAGATGTACCATGACGTGAACCTCATGTTCGGTGATATTGTGAAGGTTACGCCTTCCTCGAAAGTCGTCGGTGACATGACCCTCTTCATGGTCCAAAATGACCTGACAGAAAAGGACATCTACGAACGGGGTGACAGCCTTGATTATCCGCAGTCCGTCGTGGATTTTTTTGAAGGCCGCTTAGGCGTGCCCTACGAGGGATTCCCGGAAAAGCTGCAGAAGATCATCCTCAAAGGCAGGAAGCCCCTTGATAAGCGTCCTGGTGCCCTCCTTGACCCCATTGATTTTGAAGCCGTCCGGACAAAGCTCGAAAATGCTCAATACAACCACACCGATGAAGATGTGAACGCCTACTGCCAGTATCCCAAGGTATTCAAGGACTATGAGGAATTCATCAAGAAATATGGGGATGTCAGCGTCCTTGATACACCGACCTTCTTCTTTGGCATGACAAAAAACGAAGAAATCACGGTCACTTTGGATGAAGGCGTGGAGCCCGTCATCAAACTCATCAACGTAAGCGATCCCGATGATCGGGGCATGCGGACCGTTACTTTCATGTTCAACGGTGCGGAACGGGAAATCGACGTGATCGACAAGAATGTCGACCAAAAGACCATCGTCAGCAAGAAAGCAGATCCCAATAACCCCGGTGACGTAGCAGCAACCCTTTCGGGTTCGGTCGTAACTGTCCTTGTAAAGAGCGGAGAAAGCGTAAAAAAAGGCCAGCCCCTTGTGGTCACGGAAGCCATGAAGATGGAGACGACCATTACGGCTCCCATCGCTGGCGCCGTTGGCACCATCTACGTAACCAAAGGACAAGCCATTATGAGCGGCGACTGCCTGCTTGAAATCAGGTAAGGAGCGAGTAGCAGTGATTTCTAAATAGCAATCCTGACCTCTCACACGACCGTGCGTACCGTTCGAAGCGCAGCGGTTTCCTCGGTTTCACAAACTTGCTTGTCATAGCCCACCATGGGTATATAACCATGGTGGGCGCACAAAAAACAGCCTGTGAAGTAATTTCTTCACAGGCTGTTATCTTATTTATTAGAGAGCCGCTTTGGCGGTTTCAACGAGTTTTGCAAAAGCAGCAGCGTCGTTGACAGCCAGATCAGCCAGGACCTTACGGTCGAGTTCGATACCAGCTTTCGTCAGGCCGCAGATGAAACGGCTGTAGCTCAGGCCATTAGCACGGGTTGCAGCATTGATACGGGCAATCCAGAGCTGACGGAATTCGCGTTTCTTGGCTCTTCTGTCACGGCGAGCGTAGTACAGCGCCTTCATGACGGTTTCATTGGCTTTTTTGAAGAGCTTGCTCTTGGAACCTCTGTAGCCCTTAGCGAGCTTCAGAATGTGTTTATGACGTCTATGGGCAGTTACACCAACTTTAATTCTTGCCATTTTCCATATCCTCCTTCGTTCTCAATACCAGTCTTATGCGTAAGGCAGCATCTTAGCTACGCGTTCATGGTCAGTCTTATGGACCAAGGCAGCTTTACGCAGGTTTCTCTTACGGGTCGGAGACTTGTGTTCCAGGATATGGCTTCTAAAAGCCTTGGCACGCTTGAATTCACCGGTAGCAGTAGCTTTGAAACGTTTAGCCGCAGATCTGCGGGTTTTCATCTTAGGCATAATGGATATCCTCCTTATTATTTGGAACTTTTGGGAGCAACAATCATGACCATGTTGCGTCCTTCCAGTTTCGGTTTTCTTTCGATGACTGCAATGTCCTGCAGTTTTACAGCCATTTTATTGAGCAATTCCTCTCCCAGTTCAGGGTGGGTCAGTTCACGGCCGCGGAACATAATGGTGGCCTTGACCTTATCTCCGCCTTCAAGGAAACGAATGGCATTTTTGGTCTTGACATCAAAGTCGTGTTCTTCAATGCGGATACGCAGTTTGACTTCCTTTACGTCAACGGTCTTTTGACGCTTGCGGGCTTCTTTTTCCCGTTTCTGCTGTTCATACTGGTACTTGCCATAATCCATGATTCGGCAGACCGGCGGCTTAGCCTTCGGAGCAATTTCAACCAGATCCAAATGATGCTGGGCAGCAAGCTCGAGGGCACGGGCAAGTGGCATGATGCCCAACTGCTCCCCATCGACAGTATTAACGCGGACTTCCCTAGCGCGGATCTCTTCATTGATCCTCAATTCATCTTTTGCTATGACGATCACCTCCACAGAATATGGATAAGTACAATCCCGGCACTTACCTCAAAGTAAAAGAAAAACGGGCGAACCAAAGTCCACCCGTCAAACGAACATATCATAGACCCTGTCGAGCTTAGGCTGCAAGGTGAGAAGCAGGTGGCCTCTACTTGGTTACTCGGATATTCTACTACAGATAGAGCAGTCTGTCAACTTATTTTTTCTCCTTGATTTCCTTCTGGAGTTTGGCAATGAATTCATCAACAGCCATCGCTCCCATCTCGCCTTCGCTGCGGCTGCGGACGGACACCGTACCATTCGTAGCTTCCTTTTCACCGACAACGAGCATATAGGGAACTTTCTTGACCTGACCTTCGCGGATCTTGTAGCCAATCTTTTCATTGCGGTCGTCGAGGTGGGCACGGATGCCAAGGGCTTCCATCTTGTCCACGACAGATTTTGCGTATTCATTGAACTTGTCCGTAATCGGCATGACGCGGACCTGTTCCGGAGCCAGCCAAGCTGGGAAGGCGCCGGCATAGTTTTCACTGAGGATCCCAATAAAGCGTTCAATGGATCCATAAACAACACGGTGAATCATGACAGGACGATGTTTCTGTCCATCTTCTCCCGTATAGGTGAGGTTGAATTTTTCCGGAAGCAACATATCAAGCTGGATCGTACCGCACTGCCACGTACGGCCAATGGAGTCCTTCAAATGGAAGTCGATCTTCGGACCATAGAAAGCGCCGTCCCCTTCGTTGACGACATATTTCAGGCCAAAGTCATCCATAGCTTTGCGCAGGGCGTTCGTCGTCATTTCCCACGTAGCGTCATCGCCCATGGAGTTATCCGGACGCGTGGATAGTTCTGCATGGTACGTCAGACCGAAAGTTGCATAGACCTCATCGAAAAGACGGATCGTTTCTTGGATGACGTCTTCAATCTGGTTAGGCATCATGAAGATGTGGGCATCATCCTGGGTAAAGCAGCGGACACGGAACAGACCATGAAGGGCACCGGACAGTTCATGACGGTGAACAAGACCCAGTTCACCGACACGCAGCGGCAGGTCACGGTAGGAATGGGGCTCACTGTCATAGACCAGCATGCCACCGGGGCAGTTCATCGGTTTGATGGCATAATCTTCGCCGTCAATCTTCGTGAAGTACATATTTTCCTTATAGTGATCCCAGTGACCGCTCGTTTCCCAAAGCTGGCGGTTCATGATCATCGGCGTGGAAACTTCATAATAGTTATACTTGCGATGAACTTCACGCCAGTAATTGATGAGTTCGTTGCGAAGGATCATGCCGTTTGGCAGGAAGAAAGGAAAGCCAGGGCCGTAGTCGCTCAGCATGAAGAGACCAAGCTGTTTGCCCAGTTTCCGGTGGTCACGCTTTTCTGCTTCTTCCAGCATATGGAGATAGGCTTCCAGGTCTTCCTTGCTGGCAAAAGCCGTGCCATAGATGCGCTGGAGCATCTTGTTTTTTTCATCGCCGCGCCAATAGGCACCGGCAATGCTCATCAGTTTGAAAGCCTTGACCCGGCCCGTGGAAGGGCAGTGAGGCCCCGCACACAGATCCGTGAAGTCGCCCTGGGAATAGGTACTGATGACAGCATCTTCCGGCAGGTCTTCGATGAGTTCAACCTTGTACGGTTCATTTTCTGCCTTGAATTTAGCAAGGGCTTCGGCTCTGGGAATTTCATGACGGACAACGGGCAGGTTTTGCTTGACAATCTTCGCCATTTCCTTTTCGATGGCTTTCAGGTCATCGGGCGTAAAAACGTGCTCACTGTCAAGATCATAATAGAATCCTTTTTCAATAGCTGGACCAATGGCAAACTTGGTTCCCGGGAAAAGGTGCTGGATGGCTTGGGCCATGACATGGGAAGCCGTATGACGGATAGCATGGAGGCCTTCCGGACTGTCAGGCGTAATGAATTCAACAGCAGCATCCCGGTCCAAGGAATCAGCAAGGTCCTTGTTCACACCGTCGACCTTTGCCAAAAGCGCCGTTTTGCCCAGTTTCTGGTTGAGGCTCTTGGCAATATCCAGCAGGCTGATGCCTGCTTCAAATTCTCTTTTGCTGCCGTCCGGCAGACTGACATTGATCTTTGCCATAATAAAAACTCCTCCTTTTGATTGCCAGGGGATATAAAAAAGGCCCGTCCCTAACATAGGGACGGGCACATGCTCGCGGTTCCACCCTGATTGATCCCCGATATGGGGACCCACTCGGTACCTTTAACGCAGGTAATACGATCAGGCTTACTTTTGGGTTCAGCCGATGGTTTGAAGGTGGTGAATCATCATTCGTCTGGGTCGTTCTCAGCTTCCGACCTCTCTGTACAGTGGCCCTGATGACGTGTCCTTCGCATGACCGATGGCAATTTTGAATTTGTGCTCATTATACCACGACAAAATCCCTTGTCAAGGGAATTTGGAAAATTTTTCTTGATAACATGCCTGTCACAAGAAAATGAACAGCGGCTATTTTGTCACTTTTTACAAGATGGCACAATAAAAATCCGGATTTTTTGTGACAATCCCCTGTTCCCACTACCGTCTTGAATAAAATCGCGCTACAATGGGATGCGAAAAAAATAGAAGGAGACGCATCATCTTGAAAAAAATCATCGACCTCCTCCTTGTCCTTATCGTGCTGATGATGGGCATAGGAGGCGGCTTTTTATACCGTGAAGGGATGGGATATGTGGACTATGCCCTGCGTCGGGGCAATTCCAAGGACCCTTGGGGGCCGCCCCAGGCCTTTGAGGAAATCTACCCCTACCCCAACAAAGATCCCCAGAACCAGCCCAATGCCCCCCTGGCCCCAACTGAAATCTGGACACTCCAATCCTTTGACGGGCTGCAGCTTGTAGGATCCCATTTCCTGCCGGAAGGAGAAAGCCACCGCTGGGTCATCCTCGTTCACGGCTACGGCTGCAATGAACGCTTTATGTGGGGCGTCGCTCCCTATTATCTAAAAAGGGGCTATCATGTCGTGACACCCAATATGCGGGCATCGGGAAAAAGTGAGGGAACCTACCTCACCATGGGCGTCCTTGAAGGCAAGGACGTGGCCCAATGGGCCCGGGAAATCACAGCCGTGGACCCTAAGGCACGCATTGTCCTGCACGGCGAATCCATGGGTGCAAGTGATGTCATGATGGCCCTGGGAGAGCCCCTTCCTAAAAATGTCAAGGCCGTCATTGAAGACAGCGGCTACAGTGACCTATCCCGTCTCCTTGAAGAACGCATGGAAGACCTCGATATCCCCTACCCCAGCGCTATCATTGAGGGAGCGAATCTCCTGATGAAAATCCGTACAGGCGTCTTTTTGCGGGACGTTTCCCCCATCAAGGAGGTCAAAAAAAGCACCCTTCCGATTCTCTTCATCCATGGTTCACGGGATGAACTCATTCCGCCCCACATGATGAATGACCTTGCCGCACAGAGCCCGTCCCCAATAAAGGAGGAACTGCTCATCAAAGGTGGGCGGCATGCAGAAAATGATACCTTGGGAGATGTCTATTTCCGTCAAATCTTCCGTTTCCTTGAAGAAGCGGGCTTGTGAACCTCCCCCGCATATAAAAGCGGGAGATTCTCGAAAAAGATAAAAAGGACCTTGGAAAAGTACGATTTTTCCAGGGTCCTCGTTTTTTATTAAGCCAATTCGCGGCGAACCACTTCGGCAATTGACTCCGTGATTCGGTCTGTTTCGGTCTGCGTTTCCCCTTGGGCCATAATCCGGATCAGCGGTTCCGTACCAGATGCGCGGACAAGGACTTGCCCGTCTTCACCCAGTTCATCCGTAAATTTTTTGACCACGTCCTTTATGGCTTGATTCTTTTCCCAGCCCGTTTTATTGGCAACACGGACATTAAGAAGGGTCTGCGGATATTTGACCATGAGGGCACCCAATTCAGAAAGGCTCTGGTTTTGGCGCACAACGCAGCCAAGAAGTTTAACAGCGGTCATCATGCCATCGCCGGTCTTAGCAAGGTCACCAAAAATAATATGGCCGGACTGTTCCCCTCCGAGCTTATAATCATGGGCAAGCATCTCTTCAAGGACGTAACGATCGCCTACACCGGTCTTCACGGTACTCCCGCCATGTTCCTTCATGGCCTTGTTAAGGCCTACATTGCTCATGACCGTTGTGACAAGAACCTGATCCTTGAGTTTTCCCCGCTTCATCAGATCAAGGGCACAGATGAGCATGATCTGGTCCCCATCAAGGACTTCGCCCCGTTCGTCGACAGCCAGGCAACGGTCTGCATCACCGTCATTGGCAATGCCACAGTCCGCTCCCACTTCGACAACCTTCTTCTGAAGGGCTTCCAAATGGGTGGACCCGCAGCCATTATTAATGTTGATGCCATTGGGCTGGTCATAGATGGGAATCACCTGGGCTCCCAAAAGGCGCAGGATGGCAGGGGCCACTTGACTGTTGGCCCCGTTGGCACAGTCCATGACCACCTTGAGTCCATTCAGTTTTGTATCGGCACAGGCCACAATGTGCTGGATATATTCCATGGCCATATCCGGTTCCTGGATGACGCGGCCGACAGAAGATCCTGTCAGGGTCTTTGTGTAGTCAATGGGCTGGTTCACAATGGCTTCAATTTCGTCTTCCACGGCATCGGGAAGCTTGAAACCGGTCTTAGCAAAAAACTTGATGCCATTATCTTCAAAGGGATTGTGGGAGGCAGAAATGACAACACCAGCGCTGGCGCCCAGTTTTTCCGTCAAATAGGAAACAGCCGGTGTAGGGATGACGCCCAGAAGATGGGCATTGCCGCCCGCACTGCAGATACCTGCCGCGAGAGCGGATTCAAGCATGGTCCCCGAAAGCCGCGTATCCCGGCCAATGATGATTTTCGGGCTTTTCACTTCACGGCCAAAATATTGGGCCGCTGCCCGTCCCAGTTTATAAGCAAGTTCCGCATTCAGATGAGCGTTCGCAATACCGCGGACACCATCGGTTCCAAAAAGTCTAGCCATCAGATCAGCCTCCAAATGATACGATCACTCGTGTTGTTTGTTCTTTGCCAGCTCGCCCATCTTTTGAAGCATCTGGGCGGGCGTAATGCCATGGTAAGCAAGCAGTACCAAGCAATGATACCATAAATCGCCCATCTCGTAAACAAGACCGTCGGGATTTCCATTCTTTGAAGCAAGGAGGGAAGCCGTCGCGTGCGCCATCAGTTTGGTCAGGATCCGGTCTTCCCCGGACTCAAAAAGATAGCCCGCATACGAACCATCCTTGCGGTTTCTCATTTCATTGGTGAGTTTACGGTAGAGTTCATCCACAACTGTGGGAAGGTCGCTGTACGTGACAGGCAAGTTCTCACCAGAGCCCGCGTTCCACAGCGGATAGCTGAAGCAGGAGTAGTTGCCCTCATGGCAGGCAACCCCTTTTTGGACGACCCTCACAAGAAGCGTATCACCGTCACAATCATAAACGATGGATTTCACTTTCTGCAGGTTGCCGCTTGTGGCCCCCTTGTTCCACAGTTCCTGCCGGCTCCGTGACCAGAACCAGGTGTAGCCAGTTTCTACGGTCCGCGCAAGGGATTGTCCGTTCATATAAGCGAGCATAAGGACCTTGTCCGTCGTCACGTCCTGGACGATGGCCGGGATGAGCCCTCTTTCATCAAATTTCAAATGACTGATATCGATTTTCATAAGAAACACCTCTTGTTCCTATTGTATCACGTTTCCTAGGCCCTGACGCGGGGCTTTTGCAGAAGACGCAGGAAGGGCCCTTCCCCTGTTATGAGGAAAGGCCCCCTTTTCAGCGCCGCACGACGACGCCGCGTCTTGAAAGATAATCCTTCACTTCCTTGATACGGAAGGTTCCATAATGGAAGACCGACGCGGCAAGGGCCGCGTCCGCCTTGCCTTCAGTCAGGACACGGTAAAAATCCTCCAGTTTGCCCGCGCCGCCGGAGGCGATGACAGGAACCGGGACCTCTTCGGCAACCGCCCGCGTCAGGTCAAGGTCAAACCCATCTTGGGTCCCATCGGCATCCATACTCGTAAGAAGGATCTCGCCGGCCCCCAAGGTCACGGCTTTGCGGACCCATTCAAGGACGTCCAATCCCGTTGCCGTCCGGCCGCCATGGATATAGACCTCCCAGCCGCTGGATGTCTTTTTCTTTGCATCAACAGCAAGGACCATACACTGGGCTCCATAAGCTTCGGCCCCTTTTTGGATGAGTTCCGGCGTCATGACCGCGGCCGTATTGAGGCTCGTCTTATCAGCGCCGGCCATGAGGACGGCCCGGATATCTTCCATGGTGGAAATACCGCCGCCCACTGTAAGAGGCATAAAGACTTCCCTGGCCGTCCGTTCAATGACGTCCAGCATGGCTTTGCGGCCTTCCACGGAGGCAGTGATATCAAGGAAAGTCAGTTCATCGGCCTGCTCCCGTTCATATTGGGCTGCAAGCTCCACGGGATCACCGGCGTCGCGGAGGAAGACGAAATTCGTTCCCTTGACAACGCGGCCTGCCTTGACATCAAGACAAGGAATGATTCTTTTTGCCAGCATGGTCACACCTCCCCGGCAATCTTGAGGGCATCAGAAAGGGAAAAAGCACCGGCGTAAAGCGCTTTTCCAATGATGCAGCCTTCGATGCCATCTGTTTCACGGGCTTTGAGCCTTCTGATGTCTTCAAGCGAAGAGACGCCGCCTGAGGCCGTGATAGGAACCCCGCAGGCTTGATAAAGAGCGGCTGTGGCTTCGATATTGCTGCCATTCATCATCCCATCACGGCTGATGTCCGTAAAGATGATTCTCTCCGTCCCCGCCGCGGCGACACGCCGAGCAAGTGCCTCGGCCGTGAGATTGCTGTCTTTTTCCCATCCATCAGCGGCTGCATAGCCATTTTTGGCATCGATGCCGACCACGATTTTGTAGGGAAAATCCCGGTTGGCCCTTTCCACAAGCTGGGGATCATAGATGGCGGCAGAGCCCAGGATGACCTGACTGACCCCTAAAGAAAGCAGCCCTTCAATCTGTTCATAGGTTCGGATGCCGCCGCCCACTTCGATGGAGATACCCCCCTCCCTCAGGATGGCCTTAATGGCGGAAAGGTTCTCACTTTTTCCGGCAAGGGCACCGTCAAGGTCCACCACATGGATGGTACGGGCCCCCGCTTCCGCAAAGCGACGCGCCATGGCTCCAGGGTCCTTGCTGTAGACCGTTTCTTTTGAAAAATTTCCTTTTTCAAGGCGTACACACATTCCGCCTCGCAGATCAATGGCTGGATAAAGGTTCATGGCTTCCACTCCTTAAAGGCTTTCAGCATGGCAAGACCGGCAGCAGAGGACTTTTCCGGATGGAACTGGAAGCCCTGGACGTTGCCGCGGCCTACGGCAGCGACAAGTTCTGTACCATAATCGGTGGTTGCCGTGATGATATTTCGGTCACAAGGGTCCGCGGCAAAGCTATGGACAAAATAGACCATTTTTCCTTTGGCATCCTTTAGCAAAGGTGACGGCCGGGTTATAGTAAGCTCGTTCCACCCCATATGAGGAATCTTATAGGGCGTGCGGATGAGGCGCACCCGCCCCTTAAAGATGCCAAGACCTTTGACACCGGGTGTCTCCTCGCTGCCTTCAAAAAGGAGCTGGAGTCCCACGCAGATGCCAAGAAAAGGGGTCCCCTTTTCAACGATGCGAAAAATGGCATCTTCAAGGCCTGACGCGGCAAGATGGTCCATGCAGTCCCCAAAGGCGCCGACGCCTGGCAGGATGACCCGCGGTGCTTCAAGAATGGTTTTTTCGTCATTGGTGATGATGGGGTCAGCGCCAATCTTTTTCAGTCCGTAATAGACGCTGTGCAGGTTGCCCCGACCATAGTCGATGATTGCAATGGAATGATTGTTCATGGGAATCCTTTCCCACGGCTAGATTCAGCCGCGTCTTACAGGGCGCCCTTGCTGCTCATGATGCCATGGACCCGCGGATCGATGGCAACAGCTTCGGAAAGGGCACGGCCAAAACCTTTGAAGATGGCTTCAAGCATATGATGGGTATTGCGGCCGTAAGGGACATTGATATGCAGGGTCATCCCGCTTTGGACAGAAAGGGCGCGAAAAAAATCTTCCCCCATTTCCGTATCAAAAAGACCAAGGCTGACACGGGGTATATCGGCATGCCACACAAGATAGGAGCGTCCGCTGATATCAAGGATCACTTCGGCTAGGGCCTCATCCATGGGAAGGAGCATGCTTCCGTAGCGATGGATTCCCACCTTGTCACCCAAGGCTTTGCGCAGGGCCTCGCCCAACGTCAGGGCCACATCTTCCACCGTATGGTGACAGTCTACATCAAGGTCCCCGGTCGCCCGTACGGTCAGGTCAAAATGACCGTGAACGGCAAAAAGGGTCAGCATATGGTTCAAGAAACCCACACCTGTATCGATATCAGCTTCCCCCGTGCCGTCAAGTTCCAAGGTCACTGTCACGTCAGTTTCCTTCGTCCGGCGATGGACAGTACTGTCTCTCATGATCATCCCTCCAGAATTTCCTTTACCGCTTCAATGATGCGGGCATTTTCTTCCAAGGTCCCCGTCGAAATCCGCAGGGCCCCAGGCAGCAGTGGATGCTGGGAATAATTTCGAACCAAGATCTTCCGGGCGAGGAGCCCCTCAAAAAGGGTCTTTCCGGCGGCTTTTGCCATGTTCTCCCTACCTTTGGCCCGGCTTTTGCTTTTTGCAAAAAGGACAGTGAGGGTCTCTTCCTTGGGCATGACAAGAAGGAAGTTCGTCCCTGACGGCAGGACCGTAAAGCCCAAGGTCCCAAGGTCTGATGCAAGGGCCTCACGGGCCTTGACGACAGCGGCCACCCGCTTTTTGAGGTAGTTTTTGGACTTTAGGAACGCAAGGGCGATGGCAAGGGTCAGCCGATTGACGTGATAGGGCAGGAGTACCTTGTGAAGGATTTTCATAACGGCCCTGCTCCCGGCGCCAAAGCCGATGCGCAGGCCTGCCAGGCCATAGGCCTTGGACAGGGTACGCAGGACGAGGAGATGATCGGTATCAGCCACAAGGGGGAGGGTCGAATTTTCCTCAGCATCCGCTCCCCCATTGGAAAATTCAATGTAGGCTTCATCCATGACGACAAGGGCATCGACGCTGCGGATGATTTTTTCCATCATTTGCCGCGCATTATAGGTTCCCGTCGGATTATTGGGGTTATTGACGATGAGAACGTCAGGTTTTTCCTTTTTGCAAAACTTGATGACCGCATCGGCATCTACCTTAAACTCCTCATCCAAACGATACGGTACGGGCGTGCTGTCAGATAGGGTGATATACGTTTCGTACATGGAAAAGGACGGAGCGGGATAGGCAATCTTACGGCCCTTGCCGCCAAAAGCAAAACAGACTTTTTCCAACAGTTCACTGGAACCATTTCCCAGGCAGAACAGGTAAGGATCAAGACCATATTTCTTTCCAAGAAAAGCACACAGGTCTTCCCCGTGCATGGAGGGGTAGCGGTTCAACGCTTCCTTAAGGACAGCGTTCACCAGCTTTTTCTCCATTTTCTTTCCCATCGGTTCATTGGTTTCGTTGGCATTTACGATAATATCGGCATCGGGGACCGTTTCCACAACATAATCCTCGATGCGGCTCAGGCACTCACGGCCCCTAATTTGGCTCATCGGCTGCCTCCCTTCTTATAGTTCCCCTTTGCGGACGCGGATGGCATTGGCATGGGCTTTGAGGCCCTCTGCTTCTGCCATGGCAATGATATCATCCGCAGCCTCTTTGAGGGCCTCCCGCGTATAGGAAATGAGGCTCGTTTTCTTCATGAACGTTTCCACATTGAGAACAGAATAAAATCGTGCCGTCCCGCCTGTCGGCAGGATGTGATTAGGACCGGCATAGTAGTCTCCCAGCGGTTCCGGTGAATAGGCTCCAAGGAAGATGGCGCCGGCATTGCGGATACGAGGCACAAGGGAGAAAGCGTTCTCTGTCATGATTTCCATGTGTTCCGGTGCCGAAAGATTTGCCATCTGAACGACTGTATCCATGTCCTTAGCCAGGATGATCTTGCCCGTCTGGGCAAGGCTCGTTTCCGCGATTTCCTTGCGCGGCAGGGCTTCAAGCTGCTCATCCACTTCCCTTGCTACGGCCCTAGCAAGGGGCTCATCGCAAGTGATGAGGATGGCACAGGCCAAGGGATCATGCTCGGCCTGGCTCAACAGATCGGCCGCCAGATACTTCGGATTGCCGGTTTGATCCGCGACAATCAGGATTTCACTGGGGCCTGCCAGCATATCGATATCGACGTGACCATAAACAGCCTTTTTGGCAAGGGTTACAAAGATATTTCCCGGGCCCGTTATTTTTTCGACCTTGGGAATGGTCTCTGTCCCAAAAGCAAGGGCAGCCACGGCCTGTGCGCCGCCCATCTTATAGATTTCCGTGATTCCGATTTTCCGGGCCGTAGCAAGGACATAGGGATTCATCCGGCCGTCACGGCTGGCAGGCGCTGCCATCACGATGCGGGGCACACCGGCCACCATGGCAGGCACGGCATTCATAATGACGCTGGACGGGTACGCCGCCGTACCGCCCGGCACATAGATGCCTACCGAATCAACAGGAGTCATCTTTTGGCCCAGGAAGGATCCATAGGCGCGGGGCGTCAGCCACGTCTTGGGAAGCTGTTCCTCATGAAACTTTCGTACATTGCTGATAGCCCGGCTGATTGCTTCCATGGTCTTTGTATCGACAGCCTTTTCTGCTTCTTCAAACTCTTTTTCCGTCACAGCGATGGTGTCTTTAGTAAAGTCGCCGCCGTCAAGGAGCTTTGTATAGTAAAAGAGGCGCTCGTCCCCACCCTTGCGAATCTCACCGACAATGCGGTCCACGACCTGGGCGGCCGTCAGCTTTTGACCAAACATCTTTTCCGTCCCAGCCGCCACGCGGGGGGACAGTTCCACTTCATCAAAAGCTTTCTTTTTCAGGAGCCTACTGATTTCTTCTGCACTGCTCTTTCTTTCATCAAATATCTTCATGCTTCTTCCTCCTTCAGCACGGCCTTCAAATCTTCAACGAGTTTCTTGATGCGTTCGTGCTGAAGTTTGAAACTGACCTTATTGGCAATGAGACGCGCCGAACTTTCATAAACCGTGGCGACTTCCTTGAGGTGATTTTCCCGGATGGTTGTCCCCGTTTCCACAATATCGACAATGAGTTCACTAAGACCCACAATCGGGGCCAGTTCAATGGAACCATTGAGCTTGATAATCTCCATCTGCATCCCCTGCCGGTCAAAGAACTCGACAGCACTGTGAGGGTATTTTGTCGCGACTCGCATATGGGTATAATCCATCATACGGGGCAGAACCTTTTCTTCCGGCACGGCCATCATGAGATGGCATTTGCCGTAGCCCATATCAAGCAGTTCATAGACGTCCCGTTCTTCTTCCTTGAGGACATCCTTTCCGATGATGCCGATGTCAGCTGCACCATATTCGACATAGACCGGAAGGTCCATGGTCTTGACAATGATGAAGCGGACTTTTGTTTTTTCATTGGTAATGACAAGTTTCCGTGAATCCTCGACGACGTTGTCAGCATCGCAACCGACTTTGGCAAGGACCTTGACGGACCGATCAAAGAGTTTTCCCTTAGGAAGGGCAATGGTTAGGTATTCCATAAAAAGGTCCTTCTTTCTTATTTGACGTAGACGAGATTCAAGGCTTTCTGCTGCTTACAGCATGCCGCCGCTTCGCCTTTATCCATAGGACGGGTTGCCACCTTGACTTTCCGTCCCTTGCAGCGCAGGGTCATGGCCTTTATAATGGCCTTGGTTTCTCCCTTGGCACTAAAAGCGACATAATCGTCCCAAGCTTCCTTCCCCTGCAGGGCGCCTTCGCGGCGCAGGGCGAGGATGATGCGGTCTACACCAAGGGCAAAACCGGTTGCCGGCATGGCTTTGCCAAATCTTTCCATCATCGAATCGTAGCGTCCGCCGCCGCAGATATTGAAGCCGATCTGGGGACCGTACGCTTCAAAGACCATGCCTGTATAATAGTCAAAGTTGCGGATAAGACTTAGATCAAAGACAATCTTATCTGTAACACCGTAGGCTTCACACAGATGATAAATGGCAAGCAGATTATCCAGAGCTTCAAGGCTTCTGGGATGAGTGACCTTTGTTTTCAAGGCTTGAAGCAGGTCCGGACCGCCCTGTTGGTAAAGGAGTCCTTTGACCAGCTCCCGGACAGGTTCGTAGGAAATGACGGAAGCGGCCTTTTCAAGGGCCACTGCATTATGGGTCAGGATCATCTTTTTGAGGCGTTCCACTTGGGCATCAGAAAGTTCCGCGTCTTCAATCAAGCCTGCCAAAAAACCGCTGTGCCCTATACTGATGGTAAAATGCGCAAGTCCCGCTGCCTTAAGGCTTTCCACGGCAAGGGCCAAGACCTCCGCGTCCGCTTCGGGTCCTTTTTCGCCAAAAAATTCAACCCCAGCCTGACGGAACTCGCATTGCCGCCCGGCTTGTGTCTCTTCGTGACGGAAAACATTGGCAATATAAAAAAGACGCTTGATGCCTTCGTCCTGCCGCATCCTTGTAACAACCATCCGCGCCAGCGGCGTCGTCATTTCACTGCGGAGCATAAAAGTCCGATTGTCCCGCCCCAGAAATTTCATGCTTTCATCGGGAAGATCGGCCCCACTCAGGGCAAAGGTATCAGCGTATTCAAAAGTCGGCGTCATCGCCTCATCATACCCCCAGGAAAGAAAATTCCGGGCGAGGCGGTCTTCCATTTCACGCTTCACTCGGGCCTCGCCAGGCAGGATATCTTTCGTTCCATAGGGAATCTGCAAAAAGCCAGTGGTCATGCTAATCTATTCTCCTTCTTCAAGGAGCATGGGAATCACTTTTCGATATCCCCCGGCTCCATAATTTAAACAGCGGTTGACACGGGAAACCGTCGTACTGCTGGCGCCCGTATCGTTGACGATTTTGGCATAGTTTTCGCCGCGATGAAGACGCACCGCCACTTCCAGGCGCTGACTCAAGGCCTTCAATTCATTAGGCGTGCAGATATCCTCCAAAAAATCGAGACACATCCGGTCATTCTTCAAAAGTATAAAAGCGTGTGCCAGTCGATGAAGTTCCCTTTTGTTGAGACCTGCCTGCATAATCGAGACTCCTTTCAAAACTACGAAAAATATAAAAGAAAAAGACTGCGTAAATTTAGTACGCTAATACATTAACACGTTAATGAAGTCATGGCAAGTCATTTTTTTGTTTTTACCCTTCTGCCTCCAGACGCCCGCTATCAGTGTAAAATGTGATACAGGGTTCTCGTGTCCTTTCTGACAGTTCGAGGAGAAAAAAAGCTGCAAAGCCATGTTTTCCATGACTTCACAGCCAGATTGTTGCAGCGTACATTACTGCATCTTTGTTTTGTTCAGTTTGGCGCTGATATAGTTCCCGACGGACTGGACGAGCTGAACCAGGGCAATGAGGATGACGACCGTTGCCGCCATGGTATCTGCCTGGAAACGCTGATATCCGTAACGGATAGCAAGGTCACCTAGTCCACCGCCGCCCAAGGCACCGGCCATGGCAGAACTGCCGATGAGACTGATGATGGCAAGGGTCACGCCAAGGACGATGGCATGCATGGATTCTGGAAGGAGCACCTTCCAAATGATCTGGATGGGACTGGCTCCCATGGATTCGGCGGCCTCAATGACACCTGGATCGACTTCAAGGAGGGACGATTCAATGATGCGCGCAATAAAAGGCGTTGCCGAAATGGTGAGCGGCACAATGGCAGCCGTCGTCCCGATGGAAGATCCCACAATGATCCGCGTAAGGGGAATGATGGCCACCATGAGGATGATAAAGGGCGTCGAACGGGTGGCATTCACAACAGCCCCTAAGACGCGGTTGATGCCCTTGTTTTCCAGGATATGACCTTCCCGTGTGACGGTAAGGATGACGCCCAAAGGCATCCCGCAAAGGGTAGCAAGGGCCGCCGAAAGAAAGACCATATAACAAGTCTCTCCCAAAGATTTGATCAGCATCTGAATCATACTACTTGACATATCCAATCACCTCAATCTGCAACTTTTGCCCCTCAAGGTATGACAGGGCTTCCTTCAAATGGGCCTCATCTCCGTCCATGCCAATCAGGAGCGTTCCATAAGGCGTATCCTGGAGCGTTTCCACGTTGCCGGAAAGGATATTGACATCGATATCGTACTTTTTGATGAGGACCGTAATGACCGGTTCCCCGGCACTGTCACCAAGGAAATGCAAGCGCACAAGGGCCTTGTCACCGCTGGTATACTCCTTATGGAGGTCGAGCTTCTTTACCAGTTCCGGGACAATATCCGTCCGGGTACTTGCAACAAATTCCTTGGTCGTCGGATTCTTCGGATTCGTGAAGACTTCATAGAGGGGACCCTCTTCAATGATACGGCCGCCTTCAATGACCGCTACATGATCACAGATTTCTTTGACGACGTTCATCTGGTGGGTGATCATGACAATCGTGATATGAAGCCGTTTATTGATGTCCCGCAAGAGTTCCAGAATAGATTCCGTCGTCTGGGGATCAAGGGCGCTTGTAGCTTCGTCACAAAGAAGCACCTTAGGATCGGAAGCAAGGGCGCGGGCAATACCGACGCGCTGTTTCTGGCCGCCCGACAGCTGGGAAGGATAATGGTCGCGGCGGTCCGTAAGACCGACGAGATCCAAGAGAGGTTCCACTTTCTTTCTAATTTCATCCCTGCTTTTCCCCTGGATTTCCAAAGGAAAGGCAATATTGTCATAGACCGTCCGGCTGCTTAAAAGGTTAAAATGCTGGAAGATCATGCCGATTTCCTGACGGGCCTTGCGCAGTTCCATTTTGGACAGTTTAGTCATGTCCCTGCCGTCAACGATCACTTCGCCACTCGTTGGCTGCTCCAGCATATTGATGCAGCGAACCAAGGTACTTTTACCGGCGCCGGATAATCCGATGATTCCATAGATTTCTCCTTCCTCAATGGATAGGTTGATATCCTTTAAGGCTTCCAGGTCCCCGCCCTTTGCATGGTAAACCTTGCCGATATGTTTCAGTTCAATCACAGCGACTCCCTCCTTATGAATAAAAAATTCCTCTTCATCATTATGAAGAGGAATGGGTCGATTCATATTCGTCTTCATCTGCCAGGAAAATCCTGTTGGACTTAGCACCGTTCACTTTCGTGTGGTTGCCGTAACATCATGGGGCCATTCCCTCCGTTACTCTTGATGAATAATTCCTTAAAATCATACCGGATTCATATTGTTTTGTCAAGGGTAGTTTTATCTCTGTGCACAGATTCCCCGTCCCTAAGACACAAAGCACCTTACTTTCCCTTTGCCTGCGCAAAGAGCCACTCCTTAATGGCATCAAAGGAATAGGCAAAGCTCCACGTATACATATGGTTCCCGCCCTTAAATACTGTATAGTAGATATGGGTGTTAGGCCGTAACAATTGCTCTATTTTGTCATTGAGGGTCCCTACAGGAAGGGTGCTGTCCCAAAGCGTCTCATTCCGCGCCACCTTTACGCCTGCTTTTTCCCAGAGTGCGGTCGTTTCATTCATTGTGGGGTAGGCTTTATTATCCCCTTCACAGACGGTGATCCAAAGGGGCTTATCCTTGAGGACCTGCATTTCCTTGGGATCCCATTGGCAGGCCACAAGATACTGGGCCGCAAAAAAATCGGGGTAGCGGTCACTGATGGCAATATTGGCCATACCGCCCTGGGACTGTCCTGTCCCATAGATCCTGTTTGGATCGACAGGGTAGGTCTTGACCGCATAATCAAGGAAATGCTTGAGCAAGGTGAGACCCTTTGTCCAATGATGATCATCGGCGGTCAGCATACCCAGTTTCGTCACAAGCTCAGACGTATACTGCGGGGCAACAACAATCGAAGGGTGCTTTGCCTGAAAAGCAGGATCGGTCCAGACTGTGGCCCCGTTGCCTTGATAAAGCGGCGTCGTAAGATCATCATTATTGCCGCTCATATCAACGCCAAAGTAGACCAGGGGCAGTTTCTCTCCCTGCTTGATTTCCTTGGGCAGATATAGATTATACGGCAGGGAAATGCCCGTTTCTGGGTCTGTAAAGACTTTCTGCGTAAAGCGGGAAAGATCGGGTTCAAGCGTTCGAGTCGACGCTATGAATCGGGTGGAGCCAGGGCTTTTATCCCCTCCCGCGCCAGTTACTTCCCCCACTTGTTTGACTGCAATGCCAAGATCCGGGGCTTTGCGATCAGAATGACCATCAAGCTTGGGTTCCTGCCTCATTTTTTCCTTTGTTTCCTTTTGGGGCGGTGCGGGCAGTGTTTCAGGCACCGTATTTTCTGTCTTTACCTTCAAGATGACATAGCGGCCTTCCTCAGCCGCCTTAAGGGCGGGCAAAGAGCGAGTTACCTGGACGCTTTCAAGGGTACCCTTTGAAAGGACATAATCTTTGGGAGAAACGGAACTTGCCAGAAGGGGCTCACTGTAAGTCAAAATGACTTCCGAAATTTTTTCCCCATCGCCAAAGACGCGGGCCACACCGGTCACCTCGTTGACGGTGGGCGCCGCTTCTCCGCTTCCCATAAGGCCCACCAGGATCAGGCACAATAAGCCTTGCCCCAGCCTGCGGCCGATTACGGCTTCTTTTATGCCGCCTTTTTTTATCCGTATAAACATGAAAAGACCTCCTCAGCATGAAATCGATTCCATTCTAGCAAATAGAAAATGAAAATAAGATGAAAGAAAAAAGAATAGCTGCCGTTGTTTGGCCGCGGCAATTTACGGTAATTTTACCAAGCTTTTGCAGAAACCTCCAGTTTCCTATGCTACACTCCTTCCATATAAAGAATCTTTTTCTTTGAAGCAAAATCATAGAGGAGGTTTGTTTATGAACACAAAACGTAAGCTTCGCCTATTTATCCAACTGTCGATGTTAGGGGCCCTTTCCATGGGCATCACCTCGACCCATGATGCCGTGGCTTTTGCGGCAGCATCCTCCATCTCGCAGGTGGCTGAATTCCATAACCGGATGCAGGAGACGGCAGATAACGGTGCCATTACCATCCTGCCAATCAACCGTGCCAAATTCTGGGCCGGTCAGCGGTTTGACTTTGAGGTGGAATTTCCCAAAAACAGCACAAACTTCAACGTCGGCATCAACGGAGAAGGGGCAGAAAAAGTCTTTGGGAAAAAGGCCATCATCACAGACTACGGCACCCACATTTCCTACCGCATCAACAATGTCACCTTTGACAAAATCGGTGAAAAAAGGGTAACGGCTTCCGCCAGCGGCCTTTCTGGAAGGCTCCAGGCAAAAGCCGCCTATACGGTGGTCCAGGAAAAAGCAAGGCGGCGCGCCAAGAATGTCATCCTCTTCATTGGTGACGGCATGAGCATGCAGGCAAAGGAACTGGGCCGCATCCTTTCAAAAGGCCTTTCAAACGGAAAATTCAATGACGTCCTTTCCATGGAAAAGATGCCAAGCCTTGCCCTTGTCACAACAAGCGGCTATGACTCTATTGTAACGGACTCGGCAAACTCCATGTCCGCCTATATGACGGGCAATAAATCCGTCGTCAATGCCATGGGTGTCTACGAAAATAGGACCAAAGATCCCCTCGATGACCCAAAGGTGGAAACGGCAGCGGAAATCCTCTCCCGCAGTAAGAAGATGAGCTACGGCATGGTTACGACCGCGGCTGTTACGGATGCTACACCAGCGGCCGTCACGGCCCATACGCGTCGACGTGGGGAACAAAACTACATTGCTGCCGATTTCCTCAGTCGCAGGAATCCGCCAAAAGTGGTCATGGGCGGTGGGGCACAGTTCTTCCTTCCGCTGCAGACGCCCGGTTCCAAACGCAAGGATGACCGTAACCTGATCCAGGAATTCAAGGATAAAGGTTATCAATTTGCCGGCACCAAGACGGAATTAAATGCTCTCAACGGCGATCAGCCCATTCTGGGGCTTTTCACCATGAACCACATGAACGTTTACATGGACCGTGAATTCCTGCCCAAAAACAGCAAGGTCCTGAAAGGGTTTACTGACCAGCCTGGCCTCCTTGATATGACAAAAAAAGCCGTATCCGTACTTGAAAAAAATCCGAATGGCTTCTTTCTCATGAGTGAAGGCGGCAGCATTGATAAGCAGCTCCATACCATGGACTGGCAGCGTTCCACCTATGACACCATCGAATTTGATCAAACCATCGAATGGGCGCAGGACTACGCCAAAAAGCACAATGATGATACACTTATCATTGTCGTTGCGGACCATGCCCACGGCATCAGCATCAGCGGCACCTATAAGGAAGAAAATGGCAAGACCGGCCGCGAAGCGGTTCGCGTCTACGGCGATGCCAAGTGGCCGACCTTCGTTGATGAAAACCACGACGGGTATCCCGATAACCCTGATCCGGATGTCACCCTGGCCGTGCAGTACGCCAATGCCCCGGACCATTACGAAAATTATCGTTTCCAGCCTGAACCGACTGTTCCGGCAACGACCGATGCCAAAGGAAACGTCATTGCCAACCCGAAACGCGCACCCAAAGGAGCCCGTCTTGTCCAAGGCGACCTGCCGACGACAACCGGAGAAACGAGCGAATGCCATTCTGCCGACGATGTAGTACTCATGGCCCAAGGCCCTGGTTCTGAATACTTCCACGGCGTCATGGACAACACGGAAGTCTTCTTTGGGATCCTTCGCGCCCTCGGTGTCGACGCCCATAAAGGCACGCCGGAAGTTTCCTTTACATCAGAAAGCGGTGACAGCAAGTGAGATTGGAAAAGGTCTTCAGAAAGTTTCTTGCTTCCCTCTTCCTATCCATCACAATGAGTATCGCCTTGGAGGCCAATGCGGCCTCCTTGGATTTTTCTGATATGTACAGCGGAGCAAGTTCGGAAGGGCTCGTCTTTTCGGATACCCTGAATTCCCTGAATGGTTCGGAAGTGACCATGACGGGGTTCATGGCGCCCCCCTTAAAGCCCTCCATCAATTTCTTTGTCCTTACGGAAACGCCCATGGCTGTTTGTCCCTTCTGTTCCACCGATGCAGACTGGCCCTATAACATGGTTGTCGTCTACGTCAACGGCAGTGTGGACGCCCTACCTTACGACCAGGAAGTGACCGTAACGGGGACCCTGGATCTTGGCAGCTATATGGATGGGGATACGGGCTTTGTGAGCCAGGTTCGCCTTCTTGATGCCACCGTGGAATAGGAGGTCCATATGCTCAAAGTTACCCATTTGGTCCATCGCTATCCTGACGGAAGAAGATTCCTGACAGCCCTTTCCGTGCCCCATCTAGAAGCCTATGACGGCGAAGCGTGGTGCATCACAGGACCAAGCGGCAGTGGAAAATCGACCTTTCTCCATTGCCTTTCAGGTCTCCTGCGCCCTACAGAAGGGGATATTTCCTATAAGGGCCGTTCCCTTACCCTTGATATGTCGGACGCAGACCTTGATGTGTTTCGGGGCCGCACCATTGGCTGCCTCTATCAAAAGTTTAACCTCCTGCCCTTTCTTTCAGCCCGGGATAACATCCTCCTTGGCGCCCATTTTGGCGGTGTACCGAAAAAGGAGGCCGAAGCTAGACTGTCAGCTCTTGCAGAAAAGATGGGCCTCATGCACCTTCTTTCCCATTACCCCAATGAACTGAGCCAGGGGGAAGAACAGCGAACCGCCCTTGCCCGGGCTCTCATCAAGGAGCCGCCAATCCTCCTTGCCGATGAACCGACAGCCAACCTGGATGAGGATAATAGCCGCATCGTCATTCATCTGCTCCTTGACTATGTAAAAGCGCACAACGCCCTAATTTTTGTAGCAAGCCATGACCCTATGGTGATTCGTTCCTTCAGCCACATCCTGCCCCTTCATAAAGGAGGCGCCCATGCTTAGAAAAGCTGCGTTGCGGCAGCTCATCCACCGGCCCATGACAACCCTTCTCATGATACTCATCATGGGCCTTTCCCTTGGCATCAGCCTCTTTTTATCGGCCCTCCACGAAGGGATCCATGAAGGACTCACAAAGGCGACGGAACCGTTTAGCCTGCTTGTAAGCTCACCAGGAAGCCAGTATCAGCTCGTTCTGACGTCCGTCTTTTTACAGGACCGGCCCCTCCCCAACCTTCCCTATGAAGAAGTGGATGCTCTCTCAGGCCAGAAAAATCTCGTCAGTTTCGCCCTGCCCTTGGCCTTTGGTGATTCCTACGGAGGTTATCGCGTTGTCGGGACGACGGGCGGCATCTTTGCCATGACGACGGGGAAAAATAAGGACAAGTGGCTGATCCTTCAGCAAGGCCGTCCCTTTTCCGCGCCCTATGAAGCCGTCATTGGTGCGGACGTCGCGCGGCGCCTTCATCTAACCGTTGGATCCACCTTTTCTTCCCTCCACGGTCTCGTCCAAAAAGGCCGCGCCCACAAGGAGCATCCCTACACCGTCGTTGGCATCTTAACCGACGTCAAAGGGCCCTATAACCAGGCCATCCTGACTTCCATCGAGTCCATTTGGGACGCCCATGAGCACAAGAAGAATAAGAGGCTAGAGGCCAAGAAGGCGGATAATAAGACGCACAATGACCATAAGGAAGTAAGCGCCATCCTCGTCGAACCTGTAGGCTACAGCGAAGCCTACCAGCTTGCCGCAAAATATCAGCACCGCAAAGACGCCATGCTCGTCTTCCCGTCCCAGAGCATCGTCCAGCTCTTTAATCTCATGGGCTGCGGCGAAAGAATGTGGCAGAAAGTGGGACTTTTCCTCATAGTTCTTTCCACCCTTATCGTCGTTATGACAAGCTATCTTTCAAGCCTTTCGAGACTTCGGGAATATGCCATCATGCGGGCCCTCGGGGCTACGGGAAAAGACATTTCCCACATTTTCCTTTGGCAAAACGCCTTTCTCGTCCTTTGCGGCACCGCTGCAGGCACCCTTTTAGGAATCGGGGCCTATACTCTCTTAGCCCACGCCCTTGCGTCAACGACGGCCCTTTCGCTGCCACTTTTTTCCTTTTCACCGGTCATGGGAATCCTCCTTGCTGCCACGGTGGCAGCAACCCTTCTATTAAGTCTTATTCCTTTGAAAATCCTGAAAGAAAAACTGGCCTCCATGATGTGATCCTTAATAGAAAAACTCCTTCCAATCCATGCCGGAAGGAGTTTTTCTATTCTTACGATACGGCTTAGGCATCGCTGCGGGAGAAGCCATTTTTCATGGCCATGCTCGCTTCGTAAAGGACCTTGCCTAGGCAGGTATCGGTCTTTTCCTTTACCATAGCCGCCATGGCGGCATTGGCCTGTTCAAGGAAAGCCGTCACGCCGCCTTCGGCTTCTTTTTTATCCGTATCACAGATCATGGCGTGAGCCGCGGAGGCAACGGCCTTTTGGTAGCGTTCAATGGCACTTGCCGTGCGGGCATAGTGGGCATCGGCAAGGGCGCCGATGAGGCGATTAGCCCAGTAGAATTCTTCCGTCGACGGCACTGTCCCCGCATGGTTCAAATAGTCCGGTGTCTTCGTCACATTAGCATAAAACGGCACAAAGGCATTGAAGACATTGGAGCCTTCCGCAATCCACATAAGAGCCATACGGTCCTTTTTGGCGTAGGGCCGCAACTGGGTTAGGGCAACAAAGTTATTGCGATTGATGCCGATGGGACGATACTTGCCTTTCAGGGGATGGTCCACCTTGCTGTAACAGTCAAAGGGGGTTCCTTGGTAATGAGCACTGAGGACATACTTTACATCTTCGACAGTCACCTTCCGTTCCGGCATGAGGCACCAAGGCAGGTCATCATCTTCAGGACCGTAATCGGCATCAGGACCATCCCACAAGGCGGAATGGGGATTGAAAAAGCGCAGCATGAACCATGCCCGGGGCGTATTGTATGTGTGATCCGCATCATCATGACTGCCAAAAGCGGCCCGCGCGTCAAAGGCAAAATCCTTTTCAAGGGCATAGTCTTCTCCTTCATGGATGGTCAGGTCAAGGTGATTGTCCCGAATAAAGGAAATAAGGTCTGCGCTGCACATATGGTCTTCCTGAGCTCCAAAGGCATCGACAAAATCCAATAAATCGATTCCCTGCTGATTGGGCATGACCACATACCCATCATCAGGAACGCGTTTGGCAATCCAGTGATGACCGCCAATGCTTTCAAACCACCAAACTTCATTTTCATCCTGGAAACCGACACCGTTCATTTCATAGGTCCCATAGCGCATGATGAGGTCGCCCAGCCGTTTGACACCTTCCCGGGCACTGTGGATATAAGGCAGGACCAAGGTGAGCATGTCCTCTTCGCCAATGCCATCTTTTACAAGCGGATCGGCGCCAAGGACGCGGGGATTTGAGGTGATGGTCTCCGTTTCGCTCATGGCCACATTGAGCTCATTGATTCCCGCTTCGCCCCAAATACCTTCATCTGCTTGGGCATTTGGCATGGCTGTATAGCGCAGGGGCGTTTCGGTCAGCTCGATTTCAAAAGCAGACAGGACTGACCGATAGTGGCGGGGTTGGTCTTCAGGATTGACTGTAATAAATTTCTTCGGCGTAAAACTTCCCGCACCGGAATCCTCATTGCGGGCCATCATGGTCGAACCATCATAGGTTGCATTTTTTCCGACAAGCAGCGTTGTACAGGGCATACGGATCCTCCTTTATCTCTTGTCAAAACTTACCTAAAAGGAACGCAGAAGGCGTTCCATAAAATCCTATTCTCCACTCTCGCACAAAGGGCAGGGTATATTTTTATTGTAGGCGATAGGAGGCATCTTGGCAAGAAAGGCGCCGCATATAATTCCTACTAAGTTAATGTATTATCCTTTTCGCCATGCTGAAAAAACTTGAAATCTCTGATTTTTATTGCATTTTCTCAATTTCCTATGATATTATATGAATTATTCTCATTAGGTAGAACCTGATGAAGAAAGATCCATGGGGGGATCTTTTCCATTTTTCAAAAAAGAAAGGAAGTCCATTATGACCCAAGAAAACCAAACCCATGTCAAAGACACAGCTAAAAACGTCATGGCCCGCAACAATCCCCTTGCCCAAGGGCGTCAGCTCGCACTTTGGATAGGAGCCCTCATCTTTGGTGCCGTTCTCGGCTGGATGAACGTTCCCTTCCTCAACCAACTCTTCAACTTCATCGCCACCGTCTTCACCCGCCTCTTCCAGTTCATTGCTGTACCAACCATCGCTTTGGCGGTCATTACGACCCTTTCCATGATGGGATCCAAGGAAGAAACGAAAAGGATCTTCAAGCACACCATCACCTATACCCTGCTCACGACTATCTGTGCCGCCGGGATTGGCCTGCTCCTTTATCTCTGGATCCAGCCGGGCAACCTGCCGACAGAGGCCATCGGTGCCGGCGTGACGAATGTCCCCCAGAACATTGGCAAGATGAGCTACTATGACCATATGCTCTCCGTCATCCCCAACAACATCCTGACCCCCTTCCTGACGGGGAACGTCCTTTCCATCCTGCTCATTGCCACCGCTGTTGGTCTTGCCTTTGCCTTTATGCCGGAAACGGAAAACACGAAAACCCTTCTGCGTGGCATCAATGGGGCCCAGGAAGTTCTCTTTGCCCTCATCCGTGCCCTACTGAAGGTTCTTCCCATCGGCATCCTCGCCTTTGCGGCCCAGCTGTCTTCCCAGCTTGAAGCCGGCGTCATCGTCGGTGCCCTAGGCCGTTATACGCTCGTCATCATGGCCGGAAACCTCACCCAGTTCTTCATCGTTCTGCCGCTCTTTCTCCTCATCCGCGGCCTCAACCCGGTCCGCGTCATGAAAGCCATGTCCCCGGCTCTTGCCGTTGCCCTCTTTACAAAGAGTTCCGCTGCAACGCTTCCTGTCACCATGGCTTCTGCGGAAGAAAACATGCGCATCAATCCCTCCATCAGCCGTTTCGTTCTCCCCATCTGCACAACCATCAACATGAATGGCTGTGCCGCCTTTATCCTTGTTACATCCATTTTCCTCATGCAAAATGGCGGCATGGAACTATCCTTTGGAACCATGATTGTCTGGCTCTTCATTTCTGTCTTTGCTGCCATCGGAAACGCCGGTGTACCCATGGGCTGCTACTTCCTTACCCTGTCGCTCATGAGCGGTGTCGGCGCCCCCATCGGCATCATGGGAATCATCCTCCCCATCTACACCATCATCGATATGATTGAAACCTGTGAAAACGTCTGGTCCGACTCCTGCGTCTGCAGTATGACCCAAAATGACCTGAAAGATGAAATTCCTTTCACGGTGGAAATAGAAGCCTAAGCACACGAAAAAGGTTCTTTTTCCCTTGATGGGATAAGGCCCCCAATGCTTTTAAGAAGCGTTGGGGGCCTATTTGGGGAGGCAAAAACAGTGCCGCAAGTCCACATAACGTCAAAAACCTTTTTTGACGCTCATTAAATTCCTTGTTATATTGGGCGCTTTCCTGACGGCATCTGCTGTATACTTTGAAACATCCGATTTTCTCCCATTCAGGCTTTGCTGAATCTTTGCCTTTCCTATCAATCTTTTTGATCGAACAAAGGGGAAAGCCAATCTTTTTGCATGCCCGTTCACCCTATTTTTCGCTAAAATGGAATCGTAGGGATATGACAACTTAGGAAGGAAGCGATTCATATGGTTTTGGACTTTTCATCAGGTTCTCTCCTCATCAAAGCCGATGCGGTCTGCACGACAGCCCTTGCGGCCATCATGCTCCTCATCGGATACTGGATCAAGGACAAGAGCACGGCCCTCAGGCGCTACTGCATCCCGGCTCCTGTTGTCGGCGGTTTCCTCTTTATGTTCATCACCTTTATTGGCCATCAGACGGAAGCCTTTGCCTTCAAGTTTGATACCTACTATCAAAATCCCTTTATGCTGGCCTTCTTTACGACCGTAGGCCTCGGAGCAAGCCTCTCCCTCCTCAAAAAAGGCGGGACCTTGCTCATCATCTACTGGCTCACGGCAGGCGCCATTTCCATCTGCCAGAATGCCATCGGGATAGGAATCAGCATGGCTACGGGACTGGAAGCCCCTTATGCACTCCTGGCCTCAGCCATTTCCATGATTGGCGGCCACGGCGCGGCCGGTGCCTACGGAAAGACTTTTGTGTCCATGGGCTACCCAGCAGGTCTTGAAGTGGGGATGGCCGCGGCGACTTTTGGGCTCATCTCCGCCGTCCTTGTAGGCGGTCCCCTGGCCCGCGTTCTCATTGAGCGCCATCATCTGACACCGGATATGTCGGAAGATTTCAAGGATACAGGCGTTGAAAACGTCAACGCCGCCACAGGCGAGAAACTGGACGGTCTCACCATCATCAAGAACGTGACGGCAATCCTCGTCTGCATGGCCATTGGAACCGTCATTTCCGGGCGCATTGGGGCCCTTATCGGCATGAGCTTCCCCACCTATGTCGGAGCCATGTTCGTGGCAGTCATCCTGCGGAACGTCAATGAATCGGCTCATTTCTATCAGTTCAGCTTCTCCCTGGTGGATTCCATTGGCGACGTCATGCTGAACCTATATCTTGCCATTGCCCTCATGACCCTCCGTCTTTGGGAACTTTCGGGACTTTTAGGCGGCGTCATCCTCGTCGTTGCGGCCCAGGTCCTTTTCATGGTCCTTGTAAGCTATTTCATTGTCTTCCGGATCCTCGGGAGCAACTACGATGCGGCCGTCATGTGTGCCGGCCTATGCGGGCATGGCCTTGGTGCCACTCCATCAGCCATCGTCAATATGACGGCAGTCAAGGAAAAGTATGGCATGAGCCGCAAGGCCTTCATGATCGTGCCTATTGTGGGCGCCTTTCTCGTCGATATCATCTATCAGCCCCAGACGATTGCCTTCATCAAGTATTTCGTCCATGCCCTGAAATAGAGCATGGTTAAAGGCCCTTCTCCTTCGTAGGAAAGGGCCTTTTTGCGGCATAAAAAAGACCCCGCAGGGAAAGGAATCCTTTCCTTGCGAAGTCTCAGGATAACATTAGCAGAGCTTGGCCCCAGCCGGAATATGGGGATCAAGCATGAGAAGGTTCAGTTTGCGTTCTTCCCCTTCATTATGTTCGGCGCTTAACAGCATCCCACAGGATTCGATGCCCATCATCTTGCGCGGCGGCAAGTTGACAATGGCAACGAGGGTCCTGCCGATAAGATCCTCCGCCTGATAGTATGCCTTGATGCCCGACAGGATGGTCCGGTCCGTACCCGTTCCGTCATCGAGTGTGAACTGGAGAAGTTTCTTGCTCTTAGGCACTTCAAAACAGTCCTTGACTTTCACTACCCGGAAGTCGCAGCCAGCAAACTGATCAAAATCAACGAAATCCTTGAAGAGCGGTTCAATGGTCACATTGGAAAAATCAATCTTTTCCAGCGCCACGGTCTGCGGAGCATCCACCGTTTCAGCGGGCGCGGCTGGAGCAGCTGCCACAGATTCGTCTTTCTTTTCGAGTCCCAGGGGCTTCATGGTCGGGAAGAGCAGGACATCGCGGATGGAAGCCGAATTGGTAAGCAGCATGACAAGACGGTCAATTCCAATACCCAGACCGCCCGTCGGAGGCAGGCCGTGCATGAGGGCATTGATGAAGTCTTCGTCCATCATACCGGCTTCATCATCGCCGTTATTGCGTTCTTCCACCTGTTTTTCAAAGCGTTCCTTCTGGTCGATTGGATCGTTGAGTTCCGTAAAACCATTGCAGATTTCAGAACCGTTGATGAAGCCTTCAAAACGATCCGTGACTTCTGGATCAGCAAGGCTGCTCTTAGCAAGCGGCGAGATTTCTTTAGGATGACCCATGATGAAGGTCGGCTGAATGAGGTTCTTTTCAACGAATTCATCAAAGAAGGCTTCCAGAATCTTGCCAGGGCCGAAGGTCGGCTGGATTTCGACGTTGGCATCAGCAGCCAGCTTGCGGGCCGTTTCAACATCGCGGACACCCGTAAAGTCATAACCGCTGAATTTCTTAACGGCTTCAACCATGGTCATACGAGGCCAAGGCGGAGTCAAGTCGATTTCCTTGCCCTGATAGGTGATTTTCATGGTGCCCAAGACGCGCTGCGCCGTTTCTGACACGAGTTTTTCCGTAATATCCATCATGGTTTGATAGTCACCATATGCTTCATAAAGCTCGATGGACGTAAATTCCGGGTTATGCTTGATATCCATCCCTTCATTGCGGAAAATGCGGCCAATTTCATAAACCCGTTCCAGACCCCCTACAATAAGGCGCTTCAGGTTCAATTCCGTCGCAATGCGCAGGTACAAATCGATATCAAGGGCATTATGGTGGGTCACAAAAGGACGGGCCGTAGCCCCGCCGGAAATAGTATTGAGGACCGGCGTTTCCACTTCAAGGTAGCCTTCATTATCGAGGATATTGCGGATACTTTTGATGATTTCCGTACGTTTGACAAATGTGTCGCGGACTTCGGGGTTTACAATGAGATCCACATAGCGCTGACGATAACGGATTTCCTTGTCCTTGAGGCCGTGCCATTTTTCCGGCAGCGGTTTCAGGGCCTTAGAAAGGAATTCGAGCTTTTTCACGCGAATGGATGGTTCACCCATATGGGTCGTGAAGACTTCGCCTTCTACGCCGACGATATCCCCAATGTCCAGGAGTTTGACCACACTGTAATTATCTTCTCCCAACTCATCCTTGCGGACATATAGCTGAATCTTACCAGACTTATCGAGAAGGTCCATAAAAGCGGTCTTGCCGTGACCGCGGATAGCCGTCAACCGTCCGGCAACACGGACTTCAGCGCCCTTTTCTTCCAGTTCCTTGACCTTGTCATGGACTTCTTTATTATGATGGGTCACCTTATAGGCATGACCAAAAGGCAAGATACCCTTTTCTTCCAGCTTATGCATCTTGTCCATACGGACAGCGACTTGTTCGCTGACTTCTTCAGCAGCGCCCGTATCCACAGCGGGCTGGTTCTTCAATTCTTCCGACATTCATTTCACTCCTTGGCTGCAGCTTTTTTCTTCTTCCCTGCACTGGGTTTGGCAATGCTGACAATCTTATAGCTCAGCTCACCAGCCGGCGTCGGAACCTTGCATACGGAACCCACTTTTTGGCCCAAGATGGCCTTGCCTACAGGGGATTCGTTGGAAATGCGGGGAGGATCGGCCATGGGGTCAGCTTCCGTCGTACCCACAACCGTGTATTCCTCTTCTTCTTCCGTTTCCATATCTTTGATGGTGACCTGGGATCCCAAGGAAACCACCTTTTTATTGATTTCGGAATCCTTGATAACCTTTGCATTGCGGATCATCTTTTCCAAGGTGAGAATACGGCCTTCGACAAAGGCCTGTTCGTTCTTGGCGTCATCATATTCGGAGTTTTCGCTGATATCACCATAGGAAATAGCGACCTTCAGCCGTTCTGCCACTTGCTGTCTTTTTTCAGAACGAAGATAGTCCAATTCGTCTTCTAACTTTTTGAGACCTTCTTCAGTTAAAATTGTTTCCTGTTCAGCCATCGTTCACGACTCCTTTTCGGCTTTGATCCCACAAAACCGGCCCATTTGGCCGCCGTGGGGACAGTTTCGGTAAAACTACCGTATCTTGTAAATTATAGATTAGATCCGGGGAGATGTCAATAAATGAGGAGGGCTGTTCCACCTGTTTTTACTCGGTGCAGGGCTCGCACCAAGTCTCAGCACGTGGTCCCATCCTTGCTTTTTTAGATGGATGAAAGGGGGTCATAAAAGCATGACGCATCGCAGCATGGAACGTACCGCAATTTCATGCTGAAGCCCTCCCAAAAATGCTATTGTTCGTCTCATCCTGGAATGATTATAGCGGCATTCCCCGTTACACAAAAACAATGCCGCTATTTTTGCCATCCGCCTGATACGATGTCAGACGAAGATAAGGGGTAAAAGGGCGCTGCACTCCGACCCATCACCGAAAGGACCTACACGCTGCGCAGCTTCAGGCAGCTTTTGCTCTTCTGTCCAAACAAGGGGATGGATTGGCGCTAAGAGGCCAACGTGGCTTCAAAGTGCGTTTCTGTCAAAAAGAAAGCTAAAGGAAAAGGCTTGAAGCCAGAAGAAAAAACGTGACGCTCAGCCCCAAACCAATTAAGCCGTGGAGAACGCTCGCTCACTTCTCCACGGCTTTTTGCTTGAGGCTCCGATCTAGTTTTCTTCGCTTATCCTTTGCAGCTCGTGCAGTCCTTGGTCTGGGGTACAAGGAGTTTCCACAGACAGCCTTCCAGAAGGACGCCTTCATGGGGATCGGTTCCTTCATTCAAGGTCGTTTCAATGACAAAACTCAAAAAGTCCGCTGCATGCTGGACGGCAAGGTTCAGATCCTTCCCGCGCAGGATGTAGGCAAGAAGCGTGCTGGTAAAGATATCTCCTGTACCGCAGGTCCCAAAGGGGAGTTTTGGTACTTCATACTTTTCCGGGAAAAGCTGACTGTCCGTCTGACTGGCAATGGCAATATGGCAGCTGTCCGTAGGAACACTCGTAATGACGATTGCTTTGGGTCCCAGAGAAAGGAGCTTATCGCACAGGGTTTCGAGTTCCTTATCCGTCGGGGGCTTCGCCTGATAGGGTGTATCCGTAAGGAGACAGGCTTCGGTGTAATTGGGCGTAATGAGTGTTGCATGGGAAACAAGCTTTTTCATGGAAGCTGCCATGGTCTCATCAAAAACAGGATAGAGTTTTCCGTCGTCGGCCATGGCCGGATCGACAACAACGCTCTTCCCCCCACCACCAAAACGGCCGATGGCATCAATCACCACATCAACCTGGGCCGAACTTGCCAAAAAGCCGCTGTAAATGGCATCAAAGGAAAGGCCCAGTTCCTGCCACTTATCCATGGACGATGTCATTTCATCTGTAAGGTCCTTACTATGGAACTTGCCATAGGTCAGGTTATTGCTGTAAAGAGCAGTCGGGAAGGGACAGACCTGGCTTCCCAAGGCTGACAGGACCGGAATGGCAGCCGTCAGCGAACAGCGGCCAAAGCTGCAGAGATCATGAATAGCAAGGACGCGATTTATTTTCATGGTGAAAACCCCTTTCTTTTTCCGTGTTTTTCCTATTGTAAGCCTCTTCAGGGCCATTGAAAATGCACGGTTTTCCTCTTAAACCAGCAAAGACCGTGCCTGCTGCAGGATGGAGAAAATCCAATTTTGGGCATAAAAAAAGACATCGCCCAAGCGATGACTCAATATTCCGTATAAAAAATGGTGCCGGGGACCGGAATCGAACCGGTACGGAGATCACTCTCCGAGGGATTTTAAGTCCCTTGCGTCTGCCAGTTCCGCCACCTCGGCAGATTTGAACATCCATTAAAAAAATTGGAGGCGACACCCAGAATCGAACTGGGGATAAAGGTTTTGCAGACCTCTGCCTTACCGCTTGGCTATGTCGCCTTAAAAGGTGGAGCGGAAAACGAGATTCGAACTCGCGACCCCCTCCTTGGCAAGGAGGTGCTCTACCACTGAGCTATTTCCGCAATATGGTGCCTCAGCACAGAATCGAACTGTGGACACAAGGATTTTCAGTCCTTTGCTCTACCAACTGAGCTACCGAGGCGTAATGGCGACCCGGATGGGACTCGAACCCACGACCTCCGCCGTGACAGGGCGGCATTCTAACCAACTGAACCACCGGGCCAATGTCAGTGTGTCTGACAGTTATATATATTACCATACGTTTTGCGTTTTGGCAAGAGTTTTTTTTAAATTTTAGAGAAAGTTTCTTCAGTGACGAAAAAGGGGCCTTTTTGCAGAGTAGATTTGTATTTGAGTACCATCAGAAATTACATCACTCTCAAACCACACCGCAAGGAAAACAGCTGCTGCGGGAATTTGAGTACCATCAGAAATTACATCACTCTCAAACCTGTGTACTGCATGGGCTAAGAACTTTAAAGATTTGAGTACCATCAGAAATTACATCACTCTCAAACACGTGCCTAGCAAGCCCATAGCGACGTTTTATTTGAGTACCATCAGAAATTACATCACTCTCAAACCAAAAATGAATTGTCCAAGATAGGTAGCAGATTTGAGTACCATCAGAAATTACATCACTCTCAAACGGCATGCCAAAGTCTGAGTGGGTGCTTATCATTTGAGTACCATCAGAAATTACATCACTCTCAAACCTCAAATTAAGAGATTGTCCACGAATGAAACTATCATCACCATAGCGTAATTTCCTCAGGTGCTTACAAAAACATTATAAATCACTCAAATTTTTTTGTCAAAATCATTTAATCAAACATAAATCTGCATCAACTATACTCACAGCTTCTTCTGCAAGCTCATCAACAATATTATTCTCCAGTAGCAGCAACTGTATTTTTCTGTAAAAAGCTTCTTTATAGAACTCATGCAGCTCTTCACTCATCAAATACGTTTTCAAATTTACGAACGTCAATATCTTTACCTTTTGAAACTTGCTGCAGACATCTAAAAAGTATACCAGTCCCTCTAAAAAATTTCCTTCGCCAGCTTCAAATTCCACTTCAAGTGCTTTAAACATACTTTGCAAATTAAAATCATCCTGAAATTTAAGCGCATAATCTACCTGATTCAGCAAATCATAAATATACTCCGCTATCTGACCCTTTAGACTGCATGTCTTCAAATAATTTTCTTCATTCAGTCCCAGCTTGCCAAGCTCATTATATAAACCGGTTAACGCCTTGCGTGAATTGATGTCCAAAGCAAACGGATTTAAAATCAGGCAGATCTCCTTATCTATTTTCATTGTTTTATTATTATCAGATAAAACAAATCCACCCTCTTCCCCGCTAATCTGCTTATCAAGCTCTTGAATCATTCTTCGAAAAAGCTCTTTTTGCTCAATCACTAAAACGTTAACCTTGTTTTCCTGAAAAACAAGCTGCTGCTCCAGCTCTGTATAAACCAGTTTCATAATACTACCAATCTTTCATCACTATTCAAAACATCATTATGTGCTTCTCCGACCAAAACCTCCATGCGTGAAAACTGGCGTTCCGTAACCGTAAGCAACTGTACCAGTCCATCTGACGGCAAATTCAGCTTAACATTTTTAATAACAGCGTCAGCAGCCACAGCATTAAGTGCAATCTTGCAATACACAGATTCCTGCATCATCATAAACCCATTCTTTAACAGATACTTACGAAAAATCCTATAAGAACGCTTATTCTCAAGCGTAGTAACAGGCAAATCAAAAAGAACTAATATTCTCATAAATCTATAGCTCATAATACATCATACAAAGCTGTTCCACTTGATTACGCTCACATCATTACTGTTCAACGCGTCAAAAACACTCTTGCAATAAAGCTTAATAGCATAATTAAGAGTAACCTGCTTTTCATTGTTTATAACATTTTTATTTAGTACTTCTAAAATCTCATGCTTCTGCTCTTTATCAAAGCAATGCAGCTTTTCTTTTACCAGCATATCATATACCTGATAATCAACAAAAGGCCGCAGCGGCTCCATAATATCCGAGCCCAAATTGAATGCATTGAAAATATTATCATGAATCAGTCCAAGCTGTGTAAGATAACCATTGGCAGTTATCTCCCTGTTGCATGCAGCTAATAAAACCATATAACCATAATTCAATGCTGCATTAACAGCAATATCATCCGCTCTGGTGAATCCCAATCCAAAAATAGAGTTAAAATAAACTTTTGCGGCATGCCCTTCCCGATTACTGGCATCCAAATATTGAAGCTGTGTCGCATATTCATCCAGCATAGAAGCTGTATCAAACCCCAGTTTTTTCAACAAGGCAGATTGCATCTTAATTTTGGTATATATAATTGCAGTACCAACATCGCCTTTGGTGCTTTCGCTCCAAGCTATCTGTTGCTTTATTTTAGCACTGACATCATGCGCTCCATAATACGGAATAAGCTCAGCTGAAGGATTTCTTTTGCTGTCACAAAAAATCACCTTTATCTTTCTATCCATCATTTCCGCAAGCAAAGCCGCTGTCAACGAAACCTGCGTTGTTTCAATAAGCAGTACTGAAATTTCATCAAGATGGACCTTGGTGGTCCGCTCTCCGCGAACCACCATATAGCCCAATTGTAAATCCAGCTTTGCCCGTGTACTTATAACAATTACACGCCAGCTCATAGCTTCATCAAATCCACTTCCTGTTCAAAAACACCTGTCGGTGACTGGTTAATCAGAATGCATTGTTTAACATTGGAGATATTGGTATTCCATGTTACCTTTCCTACGTTCTTACCTGCTCCAAGAAGTTGTAAATCAGCTGTCGCACTTAAACACTTAAACAGATTTAAAATTTCTTTCAAAACGTGAATTTGTTTTGATACAAATAAGCCTTTAAAATTCTCTCTACGTTTTTCCAAGGTTGCAGATTGAGAAGCAGGTCTCTTTTTATACAAATTATTAGCAGACTTTGCAAGCAGTATATCATAAATCCGCATATTGTTTTCTTTACCGATTCCCCATGTCTTTTCATAAAAATCTAACCTTTTTCTTGCTTTTTGCTTTTTCTCTTCATCAGCATTCTTATCAGCAATAATCTCGTCATTGACCGCCAAATTATTCTCATATTTAAATGCTTTTTTCAAGTAAGCAATACTATATTCATCTATACATAATTGACTAGCAACATAAAATTGAAGTTGTTTTAGTTGTCTCCCAGAAATATGCATAGGTAAGCCATTTATCTTAAACAAACTATATTTTTTGATTTTAGGAATCTTAATCTCAGGCTCGCACAGCTGTACAACATCAGTTAGATAATTTTGCACAGCTTTTTCTCCTTGTTTTGCATAAACCAAAGGGATTCCTTCTATTGATAACTGAACAGCTCCCTTTTTTCCTTCTGATTTAACTAAAGCAAAATATGCTGTAGTCAAGGAATCATACCCGCCATACTTCTCTACAGATAAACCCGCTTTCAAAGGCAACTGTCCACTCTTGGCTTTAAGCGGTTGCTGTTTAAATAATTCTCATTTGCCTTCTACCGGTTGTCTGGTAAAGAGAATATTGTTCTTAAGCATAGTCTTGGTAACAGTTGTAATCGTACCGTCTTTACCACCAATCCAAGCAATCTCACTATCACGTTTAATGCTAAATTTATAAAAAATCTCCGGTTTCAGGCTATAACGTCTGTTATCTTGATTTTTGGTAATAAAACTTAAAGGGTTAGCGGTAAATTTCACATGATAGCAATTACCGACCACAATATTCAGATAAGCATCCTTTGCATGATGCAAATCGTTAACCTCACGGCATTTAATAAATTTAAACTGATGACGGAAATCAGATACATTGCCGTCCTTAACATATACAATCTCACTATGCTTATACGCTGTCTTTAAAATCGTAGCAACAGCTTTTGTCGACTGTCTTGTCTCCACAAGCTGTCTGCTGATAAAGCCGGCCAGCTCTTCGTCTCTCAGCTGTGTACTGCGTGTCAGACGTTCATATTTTCTTTCATCAATGAATCCCTTATCATACAGCAGCTTCCAGAAGCTATGCATTTTGGTGCGAATTGCTGCATCAAGCGGATAAATATCTGTTTTGGCGGCATTAACCTCCTTTTTAACAAGTACCCTGTTGCTAAGGCTGTCATCCTTTGTTTTGGAACGCGGATAGATATGATCAATGTCATACAGATTATCATCATACAAAGAAGCCAGTTCTATTGTTTCGCCCGTATACATGCAGCGTCCCATCTGTGTATAGTAAAGATAGAGCTTATCACTGCGCAAATCATCTTCTTTTTTGGAACTCAGCTGAATTTTAAATGCGTTGAGCTCATCTGTATGAGGCATAAAATCAATGTTTTCTTCCTTGCATTGTTTATATAAGTCCTGTAACTTTTTCAGACGGCTATCAGTACGCTTGCTTTCTTCCTTGCTTCTGGCCATCTCAATAAAAATACGCTTTGGCTCGTGGCCCGTAATTTTCTTGATTTCTTCCAATATCGTCAGCGTCTGCCAGATAGAACGCTTAACTGAAGGATAAACATAAAGCTCTTCAACGTCTTTGTATGTCAGTTTACTATTACTGTTTTGCCTGCCACTATTAAACTCTTTAATCTTACCAATAAAATCATAAGAACAATAGCTGCTCAAAAGCTCCATGAAATTTTTATTTGTATGACGCAAAGCACTGATAATAGTGACAAGTTCACCAAAACCCTTATCCTCATAAGCAATAGCACTGCTATTCAATAACGTTGCAGACAGTCTGCCCCAATCCTTATATTTAAGCTTTTTGATAGCTTTGATTTTATCATCGGAAATCTGCGGATAAGTATTTCTGATTTTTGTTGCCAACATCTTTTTCTCGTCGCAGAATAAGGTTATCCATCTGATAATATTCTCAATTTCATCTCTATGCAGTTGAATATAATCTTCACCGAAAATTCTTCTAAAATCATTATATGATTTCATCTAAGCATTAATCTTATCATCAATGCCTCCGATATTTTGGAAAGAAATATTTTCCTGTCTAAAAAATCTTTCTAATGTTTTCTTGGTAACCTTTGATGTCTTAGCAAGAAAAAGCTGTTTAAAGATCTTTTCCAGCACATCAACAGGCAAGCGTTCGCCGTCAACAGTAATATTGTTAATAGCATTACGCACCATAAACTCCGAATACAATAATGATTCCTTAGGAAGTACGTCTTCACCAACAAGATACGTGCATTTTGCTGTCATATTGGTTATAAACTTTTCTGCACTCTCTTCCAAATTTACAATTTCAGTAAAATTCCAAGGATAAATTTTTTCATTCTTACGTACAACCCAACATCTGCCCTGTTCTTTGGACATACGTGTACCCGCAAGCGGACCTACATAATACGGTATTCTGAACTTAACAATCTGTTCAATTTTTTCACGCACAGAAAGACCGTTATTATCAGTCTCACCTAAAAACGGTAAATAGCCCTCAGCATTATCAAGAATGCATTTTAATTCCGCTAAATGCACCTGGATGGGAATGATGCCATTATCCTTAGTTGTTTGTTTAGGAAAAGCAAATCCATTAGCAATGCGAAACAGTAAACGTTCCTCCTCTGTTTTGTCACCATCAATACTCGTAATTTCCTGCATTATTTTTTTGTATTCTGCAATACCGTCAAGCTGCTTCTTTAGATCCTTACAAAAATCAAGCTGATTACGTCCTTTGATTCCTTTAGCATATTTCTCGTAAGAAATATCTCCATCCTGCCTGAAAATCTTATTATATAAAGGCTTACCTTTAAGCATGGATTTCAAAACAGCCAAATCCCGTTTATGATCTTCATAAACCTGCACCTTACACTCAGAAAGCAGATGCTGTTCATCTTCATCTTTTTTACTTGTATCAAGATGCAATATTTTTGCCAGCAAACTCCAATCATAAATAGCTTTGAAACGGAGTAACCCTTCGTAACGCTCCCCTAATGCTGCTGTAAGCACAGGCTCAAATTCATTCAAATCATCATCTTGAAAGCTTACTGAATTCTTTTCACATTCATCTAATTCTTCATCAACAAATAACTCAGCTAACTTAGCTTTACCACCACTAAAAAGCTGTATAATAGCTTTCTGCTGTTTTGTCTGTGCCGGTAATAAACTCTGCATCGCTTTCTGCTTAGTAGTACGTCCTAAGTTTACATCGCACAAAACTTTAGCCAATTCATCTATATTTTGACATGACCAATCTTCAATTCCCATCTCATCACGGACATAATTCTCAACCTCACTGAAAACCGCATTAAAATCGTTTACTTTGGAAGCATCAAGATTATCAAACAAAAAATGTCCACGATGCTTAGCAATATGCTGCACAGCAAGATAAAGTAAGCGCACATCAAACGGTACCGCCTGCGTTGCCAATGCATAACGCAAATGATACATTGTAGGATATTGCTGATAAAAATCCTTATCTGTGTAATTTTTATCAACAAATAAATTATATACTGCCTTATCCCGCTTATCATCCAAATGTAAACGGCTATCCTCTAATCGCATAAAGAAACCGGGATCAACCTTAGCGATTTCCTCCGCAAATAATTCCTGTAACATCTTAAGACGCCATGTTGTTCTGTCAATTCTGCGTCTGCCGGAACGAAAAACTCTTGTAGAAGCTGCAGTATTGGCAGAATCAAAAAGTCTGATTCCCCACAATGCTTTGCCATTAAATTTTAAAATATTATAATTTGTATCCGTAACAGCCCAGCCAACAGATGCATCACCCATATCTAAGCCGATATAATAATCACAATTCTTTGATTTTTGCATATTGACAAACCTCCACAGATGAAATATACTATGAATAACTTCTTGAGTACCATCAGAAGTTACATCACGAGTTCAAAAAACATGATTTATTCAAATCGTCTTCTTCAGAAGACACCACAGTGTGTGGAACTAAAGCTTGCTTCGGCAGGCTTTTTTGTTTATTTCAAAAAAATTCATGTACAGTATATTAAATTAATTCTACAGCAAATTTAAAAATCCTTTATTTATAAAAAAACTGCTTATAATTCGGTATCACTTTTTCTTTTAAAGCCTTGCTATAACGTATTATACCATATGCAAATGACAGTTTTTGTCTATCTTGCCAGCTTTGCTTACACTTATAAAAAAATTTTAAGGTATTTTTGACCAGTATTTTTTTCTTTTTATTATTCTTAAACACAAAAACCGCCGTCAGGCCATGCATCAAGCACAGTCCGACGACGGTTTATTTTTATATCACCAACAACTAAGAGTACATTTTTTTCAGCGCCAATTTATCCACCTTACCGCTTTCGTTATGCGGCAACTGCTCCATAAAAACAAACTGCTTAGGCAGCTCGTAATCCTCTAAGGTTTGCCGCAGCAGCTTAACCAGCTCCTGCTTGCCGTATTCACGTGCCGCCCCCACAAAAGCAAAAAGCACATCGGCATCGTCCACATGACGGCAGATTACTGCAGCCTCCTCAATGCCCTCCAGCTCAGTCAAAGCAGTGCACACCTTAACGGCAGAAACCTTGCGACCGTTGACGCTCACAATATCATCCGTGCGCCCCAAAAAGTGCAGGCGACCTTCCGCATCCAGATGTCCCCTGTCCTTCAGGGAAAACGGCAGCGAAATTTCCTCTACATGGTAAGGCGTATCAATGAAAATTTCTTCATTACAAACGCTCACCCGCACGCCCTTGAACGGACGTCCGATAAGCGTGCGGTCATCCGTCATTTCTTCGGCCTTGATGTAGGTAATGTAATTCAGCTCGCTGGCGCCGTAGTACAGCGTGATATCAGCATTGGGGAACACCTGCAGCAGCTTGTCCGCCTCCTGCCTGCCCATGCTCTGCGAGCCGCTGATGATACTGCGCACACGCAAATCAGGCTCGCGCAGAAACTTAGGCAGCAGCAGCAGCTTGGACGGAATCAGGTAGATTGCGTTCACCGCATAGCGCTGCATCAGCTGCAGCCAATGGCGCGGACGGAAGCGCTGCGTCACTGCCAGCGTACCGCCTGCCGCCAGCACGCCCATATAAATATTAAGGTTGCCGGTAAAGGCCAGGCTTCCCTGACAAAAAATTACTGTCTGCTCATCAACGCCGAAGACACGGTTCTGCTCCGGGAAAAAGTCCGCCCAGCTATGATAGCTGCGCCACAACAGCTTGCTTTTGCCGGTGCTGCCGCTGGTCATAACGCCCATGCAGGCCGCTTGCGGAATATCGTCGCAGCAAAACTGCTGCTTTTTGCTCACTTCGGTAGCAATAACCGGCACAGTTTTTGTTCCGCTGTAGGCCAAAAAGGCAATCAACTGACGGGCAATACTGCTTTCGTGGATAAAAACCGTCGGAGCGCTAAAATCCGCTTTACTGCGCAGCCTGCGCGCCTCCTGCGCCAGTCTTGCATAGGTATATTCTTCTTCATCCTCTACAAGAGCGAGCTTATCCTGTTTTTGCTGTGCTATTAAGGTCAAGTAATCCATTTGCTTCACTCCACTCTTTCCAGCAGCAGCGCCGTTCCTACGCCGCCTGCGGCAGCTACGCTTGCGGCGCCGTAGCGTCCGCCCTTCTGCTTCAGTGCCTCCAGCAGGTGCAGCGTAATTATGCCGCCGCTGGCACCGTAGGGATGACCGTAGGCCAACGCCCCGCCGAACACATTATATTTATCAATGCTGTGCGGAAAGCTGCGGGCAAACAGCACATCTATAACGGCGAAGGCTTCGTTCAGCTCAAAGTCTGCGATATCCTGCTCCTGCAGGCCATGCTTGGCCAACAGCTTTTGCAGTGCGGTAACTGCAGTACGCGGACTTACCAAGGGATCGCCGCCGCAGGCTGCGCTGCCCAACACTCTGGCCTGCGCCTTTAAGCCGTGCTCCTGCAGATATTTTTGCGAGCACAGCACCACAAAGGCCGCACCATCGTTAATGAGGCAGGAATTGGCCGCCGTAATAAATTCGCCGCCCTCCAGCACCTTGGGCATTCTGTCGAGCAGACGTTGGCTCATACGCGGTCTGATGCCTTCATCCTTAACGGCACCGCAGACCGGAGCGATAATATCCTGCAGTAGTCCCTGCTCGCGCGCCTGCGTTGCAAGCGCATGGCTGCGCAATACCCAACTGTCCATTTCTTCTTTAGTAATGCCTTCGCGCTTGGCAGCAAGCTCCGCTCCCTCCAGCATTACCGTTTCGCGATGAATTCCCGGCATAAACTTGGCTACGCTGTACCAGTCATCGCCTGCATAATCGGGATGATTGGGATTATAGCCACGCCTTGGCTGCGTAGAGCTGCTTTCAAAGCCACCGGCAATAATTACGTCAGCCTCGCCGCTGTTAATCTTTGCTGCGGCAACAGCAATGCTTTCCAAACCGCTGCCGCATTGCACATCCACCGTAAAGGCCGGTACCGAAATATTTACGCCTGCCGTCAAAGCCATCAGGCGCGCAATGTTGCCGCCGGCACCCACACCGTTGCCGGCAATAATATAATCGGGCTCACGCAGCTGATATTTTTCCAGCACCTGCTTAAGCACCTCCGCACCCAGCACCTCCGCCGGGATATGACGATACATACCGTTGACTACGCCCACGTAGCTGCGCAGGCCACCTAAAATATATGCATTTTCCATCTTAACACCTCTATATCTGAAAAAAGCTGCCTGCCACCTGCCTTGCGGCAAATAGCTGACAGCTCTTAAATTATACCTTATTTATCTGTTGTTGGCAAAAATACGGTTAATTGGATAGGCAATTACGGCAGCAGCCAAGCATTTAACAATATCCAGCGGAATGAAGGGCAATGCGCCGGTCATAATTGCCTTATCCCAGCCCATACCTGTAATCAGCTTCAGCTGTACAACGCCGAACACATAAATCAGCGGAATACCGATAACGCAGCCAAGCAATGCATAACGCTTAAAGCTGTATTTTTCGCCTCTGAAATATGCCAGGAACACAGCGGTAAACAAAAAGCCGATGATGTAACCGCCGGTAGGACCAAACAGCTTGCCCGGTCCCGCACTGCCACCAGTAAATACCGGCACGCCTGCCAAGCCTACCAACAGATAAACCAGCATGGTCATAAAGGCCTGCTTAGCGTTCAGCACATAGCCTGTAAGATTTACAATCAAAGTTTGCAATGCAAGCGGAGAAAGAGAAAACGGCAGCGGAATAATAATATACGCAGATACGCAGTTCATTGCTACCATCAGCGCCATCTTGGTCATTTCCGCAGTCTTGTTGACGCTTGCTCCTCTATGATTCTTATTAATTTCTGTACCAGAAGTTGTCATTTTCATACACCAGCCTTACTATAATTCTTTAATCACAAAAACATTTATTGCTCCCACATAAGCAGCAAGCTGACCTTCTGTCCTGTAGATGCACAGCTCGTCGCCTGCGTAAACAGGAGCGACAAAGGTAATGCGCCAGTCCAGTGTTTCCAGTGCCAGCTCACGCTGCAGCCAGGCAGCCATGCACAGCCCCGGCACGATGGGATGTTCACCCTTATGGATGACGTTTTCGTCACCGGTATAGGTAACATAGTCCGCTATTTCCTGTGTTGTAAAGGTGTGCTTTGTCAGCAAATCGCCCTTAATTGCCTCGGGCTCCAGCGGCTTCGTGCCTAATTTATGCTTAGGCAGTACCAAAAATACCCGCAGCTCCTTAGCCAAACTGCCGTCTGCCGCAGTTCCCGCCACGCGGATAATTGATTTGCGTTCCTTCGCCAGCAGCACCTGATTCGCCATAGCCTCAGCAGGCTGATGAATATGTGCTTCTGCTCCTGCCAGTACCCAGCCGCCGAAGAATTTGGCATCGCTGTCCGCCAGCTTATGTGCAAGCTCTAACATTTTTGCATTTTCCTTTCATCTGAGCAGCTTATCGTTATCTGCTTCACGTGCTTTATTATAATGCAAGTGATGTAAATAGTCAACTTATTACATACTATTGGTTTACCATTACGCTAAAAGAAATGCCGCAAAGCATTTCCCCGCTCACAGAAGGAAGTAAACCGCTCCTCCTATCAGCAGCAGGCCCAGAAAATTGTAGTACAAAAAGGTACGTACATACTTTCCTGCCTGCGAAGGATGCTCTGCAGCATATAATTTGTAGGAAATCACGCTAGCCATCGAAGCAATCATCGTCCCCAAGCCACCGATATTAACACCCAAAAGCAGCGCGTCTGCTTCCTTGGTCAAGCCTGCCAGCAGCATAGCCGCCGGTACATTGCTGAGGAACTGGCTTGCCAGCAGTCCGGTTAAATAGGTGCCTGCCGCACTGCCCATCAGCGACTGTTGCAAATAGCTTACCGCAGGACTGTGGCTGATGTTGCCGATAAACACAAAAAAGCCGGCGAAGGTCACGAGCAGACTGTAATCCACCTCACGCAGGCGACGCCAGTCGCACAAGGCCACTACGCCTGCTGTCAGCAGCAAGGCCCACAGCTTGTCGAACCAATGCAGCACAGCACCAATGTTCAACAGCAGCAGTCCCAAAAAGAGCAGCAATATTCCCTTGGGAGGCTACTGCAGCTTAGGCAGCTCCAGCTTCAGCACGCTGTCCTTGCCATGGAACAAGAGCAGCAGCAGATACGCCAGCGAAATCAATCCCGGCACAGCCATCACGGCAAAAAAGCTGCCGGCGCTATAAGCATAATGCGCGTATAAAAACAAATTCTGCGGATTACCGGGCGGCGTCAGCATACTGCCAAGGTTAGCAGCCAGCGTCTGCAGGATAATAATCCTCTCCATATCCATTTTCAAGGTTTTGCCGATAACCAGCGCCAACGGCACAAAGGTAAGCAAAGCCACGTCATTCGTCACAAACATCGAGCTGACATAGGTAACTGCCAGCAGCACCAGCTCCAGCTGACGCTTGCTGCGGCACTTGTTCAGCAGCTCCACCGCCAGCCAGTCCAGAAAGCGTATCTCCTTCAGCTCCGCTACCACCAGCATGAGTGAAAGCAGTATCGCCAGCACGTCAAAATCTATATAGGCAAGCTGCGGCCTGCTGTAAAGGCTGCTGACAGCAGCCAAAATAACCGCTATGCACAAAACAGGCTCACACCGCCAATAATTCTTTATTTTCTGCATCAAGAAAAAGTCACTCCCAGTTGGCCTGCGCCGCGCACAGCGCCAGCGCTGATACGCGCGCCGCCCCTGCGTCCAGCAGCACCTGTGCCGCTTCTGCAAACGTGCTGCCCGTAGTATAGATATCGTCGCAAAGCAGTACATGCTTGCCGCGCACCCTGGCATGCGGCAGCAGGGCAAAGCAGCCTGCCAGCTCCTGCTTTCTTGCCTCCGGCTTCAGCTCGTACAAAGGCTCCGTATGGCGCACCCGCTCCAGCAAAACCTCCATGCCCACGCTGCGTCCCTCCAAGAGGCCCGCAAACAGCTCCTGAGGCACATCAGAGCCACGCTGCTTGCGTCGCTCAGGCGCAGTCGGTACGCAGGTAATAAGGTCAAACTGCTGCAGCCAGCGCATTTTGGCCGCGGGCAACGCAAGCTCCGCTTCCTCACGCAGCAGCGGCAGCCAGCCTGCCTCACCGTCAAATTTTATTTTATGCAGCGCGTCCTTAAACACGCCCTCATATTTATAAAGCAGCAGCACACTGTACAGCACATCCGTCGGCAGCGGTGCCGCCTGTCCCGCCAGGTATTCCTCACGCGGACAGCAGGGCAGCTGACGCTGCAGCAGATATTCCCTGCGGCACTGCTCACAGACATAGCCGTTGTCAATATTAGTCGCACACACAGCGCAGCGTCTGGGAAAGATAAGCTCCTTCGCCACACGCCCGTAATAAGCAAAATCTCTTAACCAACGATGCATCAGAACACCTCGCTGCTTTCCTGCAGACGCTCAGCCAGCAAGCTGTAACGCCTTTTCGTCTTGTCATTTTCCACAGCGGTACGCACCGCGTTTTTGCTGCCGACAATCAGCACCTTTTCCTTAGCTCTGGTCACAGCCGTATACAGCAGGTTGCGCTGCAGCATGATGTAATGGCTCTGCACCATGAGCAAAATAACGTAGGGATATTCGCTGCCCTGCGACTTATGCACACTCATAGCATAGGCCAGCTGCAGCTCCTCCACCTCACCCTGAGCGTAGGTAACATAATCGCCCTCAGGACGCTCCGGAAAGGCTACCGTAACATTTTTTCCGTCTATTTTAATTACACGGCCGATGTCGCCGTTGAAAACATCCTTTTCATAGTTATTGCGAATCTGCATAACCTTGTCGCCAATACGTAGCACGTTGCCCGGTATCGTAACCTCAGGCTTAGCCGCAGACGGCGGATTAAGATATTTCTGCAGCAGCTTATTCAGATTCTGCACGCCGCAGGGATTCTTGTGCATCGGTGTCAGCACCTGCACCCTGCGCCAGTCACCGCCGGACGTAAGCTGGACATAGGTACGCGCCACAAATTCCGCAGCATCCTGCTCATTGGCAAATTCCTCCAGCGCAAACTCGCTGTCGGCACCGGCAAGAAACTCCGGCATCTGCCCACGGTTAATCTTATGCGCATTACGGACAATCGGACTTACCTCTGCCTGACGGAAAACATTTTCCAGACGTACAACAGGCATTCTGCCCGAACGGATCATATCCTTAAGCACCGAGCCTGCACCCACGGATGGCAGCTGGTCCACGTCACCGACGAAAATCAGCCGGCAGCCGCCGGGAATTGCCTTAAGCAGATGATAGGTCAGGCTGATATCGAGCATCGAAGCCTCATCGATAATAATCGCTTCCGCATCCAAAGGATCGCTGTCATCCTTGCCGAAGCACAGGCCGTCACCCGTAGGCTGGTATTCCAGCAGACGATGCACCGTTGCTGCAGGATGACCGGCAGAATCCGCCAGTCTGCGTGCGGCGCGTCCGGTAGGCGCGGCCAGCAGAATGCGACAGCCAGCCTGCTCCAGCACATTCAGAATGCCTTTGACAACGGTTGTTTTACCTGTACCGGGACCGCCGGTGAGCACAAAGACACCATGCTCCAGCGAAGCATAAATTGCCTGACGCTGCGCCTCTGCCAGAGTAATACCGGCATCACGCTCCCATTTGGCAATAACCTCATCCGCATTCACGCGCGTCACCGGCTTCGCCTGGTCACGCAACTTCAGCAGACGGCGTGCGGTCTGCACCTCCGCCGTATACAGATATTCAGGATATATCAGGCGAATACCGCCCATTTCCTCCGTGCGCAGTAAATCCTGCTCCAGCAGGCTGCTGAAAACACCCTGCACCATGGAAGTGTCTACCGCCAATGCTCTCGCCGTTTCACGCACCAGGAGCTCCTCCGGCACGCAGGTGTGTCCCACGCCTGCGGCCTGCGTCAGCGCATAAGCAATGCCTGCGCGCAAGCGTTCCTCACAGTCATGCTCCATGCCCATAGCCATAGCAATTCTGTCCGCAGTTTTAAAACCGATGCCGGTAATATCCTCCGCCAGACTATAGGGATTTTCCTTAATGCGGGTAATCGCCGTAGCGCCGTAGGTTGCCTGCAAGCGGGCTGCGTAACCGCTGCTCACGCCGTGCGCTTCCAAAAACACCATCAGCTCACGCAGGCCGGAAAGCTGGCTGTACGATTCACCGATAGCGGCAGCCTTTTTGGCGCTGATGCCGCGTACCTGTGCCAGGCGCTCGGGATAGCTGCCTAAAATTTCCAGCGTATCCGTTCCGAAGGCCTCCACAATTCTTGCCGCCGTCACCGGACCGACACCCTTCACAGCGCCGGAAGCCAGAAAGCGTTCAATGCCTGCTACCGAAGTCGGCTGCAAAACCTGCAGTGACTGTATATCAAATTGTCTGCCGAATCTGGCATGCTCAATCCAGCTGCCCTCCATAGCCACATTTTCGCCCATATACGGCGCATTGCCATGATAAACAGCAGTAAAGCGTCCCTGCGCCTTGCTTTCCATACGCAGCACGCTGAACATGCCGTCATCGCTTTGAAACACTATATCATCAACTATCGCTTCCAGCTTTTCCATTTTCTCACCGCCACACAAAACAAATGTTTTTACTATAGCTATTATTATAACATAGTTTTCTCAATTAGGATAGCAATTTGACTTTACAAGTATTATAATTTTCGCTATAATTGAATGAGATATACACTATATATTGTTTCCGGCAAATCAGCGCCCTGCGCCTGAACCGGCTTTGTATTATTGTAATTATAAACATGAGGAGTTTTACACATGCAACCTAAGAAATTTACAGGAAAATTAATAGCCATAGATATGTATAACTGCGGCGTAAACGAAGTCAACGACACTGAAAAAGCAAAGACTCTGCTGCAGGAAGGCTGCGATGAATACCGGATGAACAGTCACGAGCTGCTCGTTTGTCAGGAAGAGGGCCAAAGCGAATATTCCATCTCCGCACTCTGCAAGCAAGGCCATGTAACTCTGCATGTATATCCTAAGCTCGGTTTCATTGCTGCGGATATTTTCAGCTGCTACGACGATGCCGACCCTGCGGGCATGGCACGCTATCTGCGCAGCGCCTTTGACTGCGACAAGGCTAAAATTACCCTGCTGGACCGCGGCGATTTCGGCAGCAAATACGATATGAAGCCCAACCACCGCTCCAACATCAAATTCATCCGCCGCACTCAGAATGTTACCAAAAACGTCGGCGCTCAACTGAAAAAAATGATGCTCAAGCCCCGTGGCATCTAAACGGGACTGTAAGATAAACTTTTCCAGGGGTTGTATGAACAGCCCCTGTTTTTTCTTAACTCAAAGGAGATTTTACACATGAAATATTTAATGTGGGATGTAGACGGCACCCTCATTCTGTCCGGCGGTGCCGGCAAGGATGCCATGATTAAGGTTATCAAGGATTATTATTTTCTGGATGCCTTCGATTTCAACAAGACACTGGCAGGACGCACTGACTCGGATATCATAAAAAGCGTTGTTACCCGTCTGCGCGGACGCTGCAACAGTGCGGAAGCGGCAGGCCTGCTTATCCGCTACCATATGGAGCTGCCCAAGCAGCTACCGCTGCACAAGGGCCGCGTCTTGAAAAACGTAGAGAAAACGCTGCAATATTTCTGCCGGCCGGATAGCCGTTACTGCAACTGCCTGCTCACCGGCAACACCAGCACCGGCGCCCATCTCAAGCTGCAGTATTTCGGTCTGGACCAATATTTTAACCATGAACATAGCGTCTTCGGTGAAATCAGCGAAAACCGCGAAATGCTGGCTAAGGTTGCCTTTCACCGCCTGTATATGCAAAACGAGCAGGCCAAGCCAAACGAGCTTATTTTTATCGGTGATACGCCTAATGACGTGCGCTGCGCCAATGCCATCGGCGCACCCTGCCTGATTATTTTGGAAGGCTCCGGCTATAAGCCTGAGGATTTTGCCGAGGTTAAGCCTTGGAAGATTATCGACTGTCTGCCGGACGATTCCAAACAGCTGGAGCTTCTGCTTGATGAAGCAGAAAGCTATACAGGAGGCCAAAATGCGTAAGAATATTTTCAAGACTTTGCTTACGCTTCTGGCTATCGGCATCAGCAGCACAGCTCTTGCCTACAGCAACAGTGATTTGCATGCGGTACTGAACGGAGCAAGCTGCCCCGGCGGTGACCTTTCTGGTGCCGATTTATCGGGAATGGATTTATCCGGACGCGATTTTACCAACACCGATTTTACGGAAGCACGTCTGGATGCTACCAAGCTGGACAAAGCCAAGCTGCAGGATGCCTGCTTCCAGAGCGCACTGCTGCCCAACGCCAGTCTGCGCGGTGCCAATCTGGCATATGCTAACCTGCGCTATGCCAATGCCTCCGGCAGTGATTTTACCAACGCCAGCCTGCAGGGAGCATATCTTAACCGCTGCCAGCTGCGTGGCGCACATCTGCTGAACGCTAATCTGCAGCAGGTCAAAGCTCAGGAGGCTTCTATGGACGGCGTACAGGCTGATTACGCCGACTTCAGCTTCGCCAACCTGCCCTACAGCTGGCTACGCCGTGCCAGCCTGAAAAACGCAATTTTTCATGGCGCTAACCTGTACAGTGCCCATCTGGAGCGCAGTGACCTGACGGAAGCAGACCTGCGCAGCAGCAAGCTGGGCCACAGCAATTTTAACAACAGCAAGCTGGACAAGGCGCTGCTGGACAAAGCATTTTTGGAATACGCTGACCTGCGCGGTGCGGACATGAACTATACGCAATTCGGCACAGCATTTTTGGATAATGCAAAATTGGATAAATAAATATAACCCACTCAGCAAAAAAGCTCCGGCGATTGCCGGAGATACCCATAAAACAGTAAAAATTTAGTAATCCCGATTTTCAGGAAAAGCGCGGCGTGACTTTGGTCACGCCATTTCTTATTGTGTCAATAAATTCAACGAAATACCACGGGAATCTTTTGACTTATTACCGGCTTTAATCCCATATTCACCTGATTATTTAGAAGGAAAATTCAATTCTAAAGATATAATTGACACTATTGGAAAGCCAGAAAATGAATGATATAATAATCATGTAAATAGTGTACAAACTCTATGTTGAAAGTGCTTTTTAACACAGAGTTTGCAGCATGTACTGCGATACAGTTAGAAATGGAGTGTAAATGTGAAAAAGAAAGATGAAATGAATCAGGAATCCAATATTATCATTTATACAACAGAAGATGGATTAGCGAAGATTGAGACAACCTTTGACGGTGATACAGTATGGCTATCCATTGACCAAATGGCTGAATTGTTTCAGCGAGACAGAAGTGTTATCGGTAAGCATATAAGAAATATTTTCAAAGAAGGCGAATTGCAGAAAGAATCAGTGTGGGCAAAATTTGCCTACACTGCCGCTGACGGAAAAATATATCAGGTAGATTACTATAATCTTGATGTGATCATTTCTGTCGGCTATCGTGTAAAATCGAAACGTGGCACACAGTTTAGAATTTGGGCAACCAATATTCTCAAAGAGTATATGCGAAAAGGCTTTGCCATGGATGATGAACGTCTGAAAAATCTTGGTGGCGGCGGTTACTTCAAGGAACTTTTAGAACGTATTCGTGATATTCGAGCATCAGAAAAGGTATTTTACCGTCAGGTTTTAGAAATTTATGCTACAAGCATCGACTATAATCCTAAAGCAGAAATTTCTATACAATTTTTTAAGAAAGTCCAAAATAAAATCCATTATGCGATTCATGGGCAGACTGCCGCAGAAGTAATTTATAACAGAGCAGATGCGGAAAAAGAATTTATGGGACTTACCAGTTTTGCAGGAAAGCAGCCAACCTTGAAAGAAGCTGTTGTTGCAAAAAATTATCTGGATGAAAAAGAACTACGCGCTATGGGACAACTTGTATCCGGATATCTTGATTTTGCAGAACGACAGGCGGAACGAGAACAGGCAATGACCATGCAGAATTGGGCTGAACATCTGGATCGTATTCTAACAATGAGTGGAGAGCAATTGTTGATTGGAAACGGAAGCGTCAGCCATAAGCAGGCGGTTGATAAAGCAACCGGAGAATATAGAAAGTATAAGGCGAAAACGCTTAGCGAAGTGGAAAAGGATTATCTGGATTCGATAAAAATACTGGAACAAAAAACTGAAAAAATTTAACCTAACAAGTAAATATCTTGTATTGGGATTCTGATACAAACGAGAATAGTAAGATGGAAAGCAAAAAAGCTCCGGCAACTGCCGGAGCTTTTTTTGTGCAACCAGTCAGGAATAATCCTGTTTATTAATCGTCAGTCCTGAGGATAAAACCCAGAAGGAGCATAACTGAGATTAATCATAATATTTTTCACTTGTGTATAGTGGTTCAAAATCATCTTGTGAGTTTCACGGCCGATACCGGAGGTTTTGTAGCCGCCGAAGGGAGAATGCTCCGGAATCTGGTTATAGGTGTTCACCCACATACGGCCGGTTTCCACGTTGCGTGCCACACGGATAGCCTTGTTGATATCCTTAGTCCAAACAGCACCGCCGAGACCGTATTCACTGTCATTGGCCATAGCCACAACCTCGTCCTCATCGTGGAATTTGATAACTACGGCAACAGGTCCGAAGATTTCCTCCTGCGCTACACGCATATCATTGGTTACATTGGTAATCAGAGTCGGTTTCATAAAAGCACCCTTGGCCAGTTCGCCCTCGGTAAAGCGTTCACCGCCGCAGGCAATAGTAGCGCCCTCCTGCTTAGCAATTTCCACATAGCTCAGGATTTTCTTAATCTGGGTTTCGTTAATCTGAGAACCCATCTGAGTATCATCATGCCACGGCAGGCCCACCTTAACCTTGTTGAAGGCTTTTACTAAGGCCGGTACGAATTTATCATAAATAGTATCCTGCACGAAGATACGGCTGCCTGCACAGCATACCTGACCTTGGTTAAAGAGAATACCCAGTTGAGCGCCGTCGATGGCCTGATCAAAATCGCAGTCATCAAAATAAATGTTGGCACTCTTACCACCCAGCTCCAATGTTGCCGGAATGATGCGTTCTGCCGCAGCCAAGCCTACGTTGCGGCCAACCTCGGTGCTGCCGGTGAAGGCCAGCTTAGCAAAGTTCTTGTGCTCCAGCATATATTGACCAGTTTTGCTGCCGGCGCCGGTAATAACATTGAAAACACCTGCAGGCAGTACGCCGTCAATCAGACGGGCAAATTCCAGAATGGAAAGGCTTGCTTCCTTAGAAGGCTTCAGCACAGTGCAGTCGCCTGCTGCCAGCACCGGCGCCAGCTTCCACGCTGCCATCAGGAACGGGAAGTTCCAGGGAATAATCTGACCGACTACGCCGATAGGCTCACGCAGAATAATAGACAGGAACTGCTCGTTAAGTACGGATGCCTGACCTTCCTCTGCTAAAATGCAGCCGGCAAAATAACGGAAATGCTCCGCTGCCATCGGAATATCTACATTCATAGTTTCACGAATCGGCTTGCCGTTATCCATGCTTTCTACCATCGCCAGATGTTCCTTGTTAGCATCAATAATATCGGCAATTTTATTCAGCAGAGCAGCACGCTGTGCCGGAGTAGTCTTTTTCCAGGTTTTGAAGGCTTCCCAGGCTGCTGCGGAGGCTGCCTCTACATCCTCACGGCTGCCCTGAGCGCAGACTGCCAGATGGCTGCCGTCGGCAGGACTTTCTGCATTATAGGTTGCGCCGTCGGATGCGTCGCGCCACTGTCCGTTAATATATAAACCATATTGTGCTTGTAATTTTACTTTTTCCATAATAATGATAAACCTCCTCATTTGGCTCTTGCCCTTCACGCCATTGTGATGGGACTTGTTTTTGTGATGTCACTATTGTATAATCAAAATGGTTCTATTAAAAGAATCAAAAAGCAAAAAAATTTTAGAACCAAGGAGAAATATCACTCATGTTAACATATGATTTAGATAAACGCGGCAGCACACCGCTCTATGATTACTTATACCAATGCATCCGTCAGGACATCATCAGCGGCAAGCTGCAGGCAGGAGAACGCCTGCCCTCCAAGCGCACGCTGGCACAGCACCTGAGCGTAGGCATCATCACCGTGGCCAACGCTTACGCCCAGCTGGCGGTAGAAGGCTACATCACCTCGCGTGAAAAGAAGGGCTACTTCGTAGAAGACGTCAGCAGCTACCGCGTGCGCCGCAAGGCTGCCGCAGCAATGCAGCCGGAGGCAGCGGAGCGTGAATACTTTGCCGACTTCAAGGCCAACCGCATCAGCCTGCAAAACTTTCCGCTGGCGACCTGGACACGATTGATGCGAGAAACGCTTTCCGTACACAACGAAGAGCTGCTCAAAACTGTTCCCTACAAAGGCGTTTACGAGCTGCGCAAGGCTATTGCCGACTATCTGGCACACAACCGCGCTATGCAGGTTGACCCATCGCAGATAATCATCGGCGCCGGCACAGAATATCTTTACGGCCGTCTGCTGCAGATGTTCGGCCACGCCTGCACCTTCGCCATTGAAGAACCGGGCTATAAAAAATTTGCCTCCATCTCCGCCAGCTTCGGCAATCCCTGGAAGTACATTCCCATTGATGACAACGGTCTGATGATTGACAAGCTGGAGGAAAGCGGTGCCGACGTAGTGCATCTTTCCCCCGCCAACCACTTCCCCACCGGCATTGTCATGCCCGTAACGCGCAGACTGGAGCTGTTTGAATGGGTTAACCGCATCCGCAAGCGCTATATCATTGAAGATGATTACGACAGCGAATTCCGTTACACCGGACGCTTCATCCTGCCGCTGTACGCGCAGGATACGCAAAGCCGTGTCATCTACATGAACACCTTCTCCAAAAGCCTTGTGCCCTCACTGCGCATCAGCTATATGGTGCTGCCGCCGCGTCTTTTGGAGCGCTATGAGCAGACCATGAGCTTTTACAGCTGCACCGTATCCAGCTTTGAGCAGTATACGCTGGCACGCTTTATTTCCGAAGGCTATTTTGAACGTCATATCAACAAAATGAAAAACTACTACCGCGAGCAGCGCCACAAAATTTTGGCAGCCATCCACGCCTCACCGCTGGCCGCTGTTTCGCAAATTACCGAACGCAACGCCGGTACGCATTTTGTACTGCATATCAACACCAAACTGACGGAAGCAGAAGTGCGCAAGGCAGCACTGGCAGCAGATATGTGCCTTTCCTTCTATTCCGATTACAGTCATAATACCGAAGAAAATAACGGCTGCACGCTCGTTATCAATTACGCTGCCATCGAGGCAGATAAAATTGCCGCGGTAATAGAACGATTAAGCAGCCTGTTCCCCGAATGCAACCAGATAAGCTGAATAATTACAGACCAGATGAAATATAGTAAAAAAGCATGCACCGCTTTACTTTGTATCTCAACCGGACATCCAGTATTATTGGTACACAGCAAGCAATGCATGCTTTTTGCTTTAATTTTTACAGCTCGATTTTCTGTACGTTGGCAATAGCCTCTTTAGCTTCCGCAATGATACGCTCCATAACATCCTTGCAGGGCAGGATATCATTCAGCACGTTCAGGCTCTGACCGCACATAACGGTACCGTTGGTAACATCACCTTCCACAAGACCTCTGCGGTTGGTGCCTGTACCCATCGCCATCAGCTCCTCTTTGGGAGCACCGGCAATTTCACGCGCGGTATAAGCATCGGTAAAGGCGTTGGAAAGGCAGCGTACACCAAGATTACGGCTGTAGCCGGTTGCTACGCTGTCAGTATCGGTTGCTTTGACAATGGCTTCCTTAGCAACAGGATTTGCCGGGCATTCCTCAGTCAGCAGGAAACGGCTGCCCATCTGCACACCTGCAGCGCCCATCAGCAAAGCTGCAGCCAGCGCACGACCGTCGCTGATACCGCCTGCAACAAGCACCGGAACAGATTTAATCTGTGGCAGTACGTTTTCCATCAGCGCCATAGTAGTCTGCTTGCCGATGTGACCACCGGCCTCCATACCTTCAATAACCATAGCGTCAGCGCCTGCAGCTTCAATGCGCTTTGCCAGCTTAACATTAGGTACTACCGGAATAACCTTGATGCCTGCAGCATGAAAAGCAGAAATATGCGGTACCGGGTTGCCTGCACCCAAGGTAACAAAGGCTACCTTTTCCTCGCACAGCATAGCAATGATTTCCGCAATGTTAGGAGCCATCAGCATAACGTTAACGCCGAAGGGCTTGTCGGTCAGAGATTTTGCCTTGCGCACCTCGTCACGTGTCCATTCCACAGTACGGCCGCCGCTGCCGATGATACCGGCACCGCCGGCGTTGGAAACAGCAGCAGCCAGCACAGCGTCACTCGTCCACGCCATACCACCCTGGATAACAGGATATTTTATACCTAAGAGCTCAGTTAATTTAGTTTTCATGATAATCACCTCGCAACAATTTTACACGCCTATTATATACTATTCTCCACGCAGTAATCGTGAATTATTTTTAAACTTTACCAAGTTTGTAAAGAATGTAACTATGATGCAGCTTTTAAGGTGCAAGCTTACACTTAATTGTAGTTTTTTGTCCATAAAATTTGACATCAGGCTATAAAAATTGTAAAATTTTATGAGTATCCCGAAAGACTTCGGGACTGTTGTTTTTTATTTTAAACCGTATTGGCTGCAATAAAAAGCATTAAGGTCGAGGCGACTTGATGTATATGGTGCTTTATCAGCAGCCAGTACGGTAGTAGTTATTACTTAAGGGAAAGAGGTCAAAGAAACATGCGCAGTACACAAGTAAAAAAAGGTTCAACCCGCGCAGCCCATCGCTCTCTGTTCTATGCAATGGGTTATACTGAAGAAGAATTAAAGAAACCGTTAATCGGTATCTGCTGTGCCGCTAACGAAATCATTCCGGGGCATATGCATCTGGATACCATCGCTAAGGCAGCCAAATACGGCGTGCTGGAAGCTGGCGGTACTCCGATTGAGTTCCCGGCTATCGGCATCTGCGATGGCATCGCCATGGGCCATGACGGTATGAAATATCCGCTGGCAAGCCGTGAGCTGGTTGCGGACAGCATCGAAGCTGTTGCTAACGGCCATGCGTTTGACGGCTTAATCCTGATTCCGAACTGTGATAAAATTGTTCCCGGCATGCTGATGGCAGCAGCCCGTCTGAACATCCCGACCATTGTTGTCAGCGGCGGTCCGATGCTGCCCGGTCGTTATCAGGGCAGAGATATCAGCGTATCTACTGTATTTGAAGCTGCCGGCCGTTTTGAGTCCGGTCAGATTGATAAAGCAGAGCTCAGAGAAATCGAGCATTGTGCTTGCCCCGGCTGCGGCAGCTGCTCCGGTCTGTTCACTGCCAACACTATGAACTGCCTGACTGAGGTTCTTGGCATGGGCCTGCCCGGCAACGGCACTATCCCCGCTGCTTACAACGGCAAGCGTATTGCTTTGGCTAAGCACGCAGGCATGGCTGTTATGCGTCTGCTGGAGGAAAACGTTCTGCCTCGCGACATTATGACGCTCAACGCCTTCAAGAATGCTATTACTGTTGACATGGCCATCGGCGGCAGCTCCAACACTGCGCTGCATCTGCCGGCCATCGCTCACGAAGCAGGCATCGACCTGCCGCTGGAGCTGTTCGATAAAATCTCCAAGAAAACTCCGTACCTCACTAAGATGAGCCCGGGCGGCAGCCACCACATCGTTGATTTGAACGAAGCCGGCGGCATTCCTGCTGTAATGCACGAGCTTGACCGTCTGAAGCTGATTAAAAAATCCTGCCAGACTGTCAGCGGCAAAACTGTCGGTCAGATTATCAAAAATGCGGAAATCCTGCGTCCTGAGGTTATTCACAGCGTAGAAAATCCGTACAACAAAACCGGCGGTATCGCTGTTCTGAAAGGCAATATCGCTCCGGAATGCAGCGTTGTCAAGGAAAGTGCGGTTGATCCTTCCATGAAGGTCTTCAGCGGTCCGGCTAAGGTTTATAATTCTGAGGACGAAGCTATTGCTGCAATTTGCGCACAAAAGGTTGTTTCCGGTGACGTTGTCGTTATCCGCTACGAAGGCCCGAAGGGCGGCCCTGGTATGCGTGAGATGCTGAACCCGACCTCCGTACTGGCAGGCATGGGCCATGACAAGGACGTTGCGCTGCTTACCGACGGACGTTTCAGCGGTGCTACCCGCGGTGCCTGCATCGGTCACATTTCTCCGGAAGCACGCGAGGGCGGTAATATCGCATTGATTGAAAACGGCGATATCATTGAAATTGATATTCCGAACCGTACCCTGAACGTTAAGCTGAGCGACGAAGAGCTGGCTGAACGCCGTAAGAACTGGGTTTGCCCGCCGCCGAAGGTTAAGAGCGGTTACCTGGCACGTTATGCTGCTTTGGTTACCTCCGCTGCTACCGGCGCTGTGCTGAAGGTTCCCGGTCAGGACTAAAAGAATTATATAAGCTGAAAAAGCAACTCCCCATCTTTCTTACCGCAAGGTAAGACGGATGGGGAGTTTTTGCATAAGAAAAACCGCTGTGCCGATAAGCACAACGGTTTAACAATTGATTATTAATACTCAATTTTGCTCCAGCAGATAGATATCGCTGATTTCCTTTACTGTACGCACATTATCCAGCAATGGACCTGCCTTCTGCACGCGACGGTATTCCAAACCGCGCACCAGCAAATATTTTTTACTGCCATCACGCAGCGCATCTGTCAAAGCACCTGTCTGCGGAATCATTTCGATACCTGGCTTGCCTGCATAATACATAAAGCCGGGGCGCAGGAACTTGTCTACATAAATAGGCGTCTGCTGCTCACATTGCTCCTTATATACACTGCTCATAGTTTTTACACTGAAGCGGTCGGCAATCACCGGCAGAACAAAGGCAAAGGCCACGCACATCGTTACAGCGCCAATCATCACATGCAGCCAAGAGGCCAGCTCGATATCGCGATAATACAGCAGCGCAAAGACTGCCGCTGCACCCAAAAGCAGTGTCAGCACGCCCAGCATCACAAGGCTGAAGTCAGCCTCAGGCAGATACTGCGCACCGATAATCCAGCCCACGCCAAGCAGGACAAACATAATTCCGCTGCCTGCCGCCCAACCGTAAAAGGTAGTGTTATGACGCAGTCTGCTTTGCATTCTCGCTATATTCCAGCCGATTATTACCGCCATAGCAGGGAACAACGGCAGAATGTAAGACACCAGCTTCGTTTTGCAGATAGTGAAGAACAGCAGCACGAAAATCCACCAAACGTGGAAGAACAGCAGCTTACGCATATCATCTATACGGCTTTCGCTGACAGATGCTTTAGCAGCCTGCCACAGCATACCAGTCCATGGGAACAAGCCTAAAATTATTACAGGAAAATAATACCAGAAGGTAACGCGGTTGGCATGCTCTGCCGTCGTAAAACGCGTTATATTGTGAAAGCCCAGGAAGGTATTGATAAATTCCATGCCATGCACGGTATACATAGCGTAATACCAAGGCGAAGCGATGAGAAAATACAACAGCAAGCCACGGATAACATGCATACGCAAAATCTCACGCAGTTGGCCCATAACCACCAGATACAGAAAAATTATCGCTCCCGGAAAAACTATACCGATAGGACCTTTGGTAACAGTAGCCAGCGCCATGCACACATACATCAGCCAATAACGCTTATGAATAAAGCTCAGCAGTGCTCCTGTCATAAAAAAGAGCAGCGTTGTATCTGTCACCGCCGCCTTGCCCATATAGAAAAATTCTACACAGCTTGTAAGAATCATAGCGGACCAAAAGCCTGCACGCTCATTAAACAGCCTTGTGATACCTACATACATCATCACAGAGGTACCGCAGGCCATCAATGCCGCAGGAAAGCGGGCCGCAAACTCGCTGTCACCGAAAAGAAACTGAGCAACAGCAACCAGCCAATAATACATAGGCGGCTTATCATACCAGAAATTGCCAAAAATTCTCGGTGACAAAAAATCACCGGCAGCCAGCATCTCTCTTGCTGTTTCCGCATATACCGGTTCATCCGGATCCAGCAGCGGAATGCTGCCGATACCGAACATAATCATAAATAACGCAGTGCCTGCTACGATAAGCAGGCTGTTTTTTTCAATCTGATTCATCAGTTTCCATCCCTCAAAATAATTTCAAAATTCATATGCCAACTACTCATTTTTCTTACCCTCAGTAGTTTTACTTTTAAGCGATGCCATATTCAGCACATCGCTGCCAAAAGCTCTGATTGTTACTACCGCTCCCAGCATAAAGGGCAGATATTCTGCCGTAAAGCGCCAGAGAACTGCCATAATGCCTTCAACACCATTAGGCAGAATATTGGAAAACAGCACCAAGAAGCCTGCTTCCGCTACACCGCTGCCACCTGGTGTCGGCGAAAAATACAGTATCAAATTCAGCAGCACCATGCGTCCCATTACCTGCTGCAAATCAAAATCAATATTCAGACCGGTGAAATACGCAGGTACAGTTGCATAAATAAAGAGCAGGCTCACACCGGATTCGATAAACGCACGGAAAACCATCTTCGGATGCTTGCCCATAACTACAACGGCATTTTTAAATTCGTTGTACCAGATAAAGCAATTACGCTGCGTAGTAAACGAAAGCTTGCGGGTAAACCACATAATAGCCCGCTCCGGATAACGTGTTTGCAGCAAGGAAATTACGATTATCGGCAGTGATATAAACAGCACCGAAAGAATCGTCAGCACCGACGCAGGCATCCATTTTACTATATCCTCATCGCTGTGCAGCACCACCGGCACCAGCAGTATAAGAAAGATAATGGACATGACCGTGCGCACCAAAATTACTACCGTAGATTTGGCGACAGGCACCCCGGCCTTACGCATGAACATAACCTGAGCAATAGCGCCACCGCTGGCACCCGGCGTTACCAACGCCAAAAAGTAGTTACTCAGAACTACATTCACTATCTGATGAAAGGTCAGCTTCTCGTCCGTCACCGAAGCCAGGGTTATCAGACGCAGGCCGTCAAAAATCAAGCCTATCGCAAGGCATGACAAAGCCAGCAGAATACAGCGAGGCTCGAACATCGTCAGGTATTCCAAGGTCCGTATATCAAATGTAAAATAAATAACCGCCGCCGAAATCAACAGCACAAAGCCAAAAAGCAGACCTAGGCGGAACAATAATTTTTTATTCATCTAGCAGACTCCAAATGAGCTTATTTTTTAGTACAAGAGCTTTAGCAGGCCGTAAAATTAACAGGCTGAATATGCTCCTGCTCCAGCAGCTTTTTATTGCCGCTGTCAAGGTACGCCTGCAGCTCCTCCTGCCAATGATATTGCCAGGGAAATATTTTGCCCAAGGCAGCAGAATCAAGACCGGGATGAGTCATCAGCTCGCTTACGCCATCCGGAAGCTGACGCAGGATATTGCCTACCAGCTCCGCATTCAGATGACCGCCAGCCAGCATACCGAAGAAATGCTGCGGATGCTTTAGCCCAAGGCTGTCGGCGCGTTGCGCCGCCAGCTGAGCACAAAAGCTGAGCCCGCTGCGTCCGATTATTCTGCCGATACCTGTATGAAAGCCTCCGGTAAAGGTATAGGCTTCCTTAGGTACACGTACCCTTATAATATTATACTCATTACAGAGCTTTAATACAAGTGCATTAATTCCCGGCAGTACATGGGTATGCTGATGACTGTCAACATGCGTAATGTTTATTTTAGCTTCCAGTGCCCTCTCGATTTGCGCGCGCAGCTCCGCTTCCAGCTCGCTGCGCTTGACGCTGCCGCTGTAAAAGCGCTTGGCAAAGGCAACGTAATCAGGCAAAAACAAGCCCTGCTCATCCAAAAGGCTGCTGACCTTCGCTGCAGGCAGCACCGGCGCCACGCTGCCGACCAGCGTCAGATGCACGCCTATACCGAGCTGAGGATTTTCCTGCGCCAGCTTTACTGCCTCCTGCCAGCAGGGAGCACTGGGCATCAGCGAGGTGCTGGTAATAAAGCCCTCCCGGTAGCCCTTGATAATACCTGCGTTAATCAAAGGATGCAGACCGAAATCATCTGCATTAACAATTAGTTTTTTCATAATCTCTACACTCTTTTGTAATTGGCAAAGTGCAGCTTTACATATTCACGCAAAGCATCCTTGCCGTATTTTTCTGCTAAGCGGCGGGCGCACGCCGTTGCCTGCTCGCCGCCGCCCTTTGGCAGCTCGCCTACGCCGGCCTGCTGCGCCAGCTCGTCCATCGTCCGCAAGAAGCGGGCGCGGGCCAACACCGAGGCAGCGGCAACCGCCAGATTGCTTTCTGCCTTAGGCTGTTGGCGCACACTGCAGCCCGGAAAGCGCTGCTGCAAAGCCTTTAAGTTTACCGTAGACTGAGTGAACTGGTCAATCAATGCGCTGTGGCAATCCTTTTGCCGCTCCAGCACCTGACTGAGCGCCGCCACATGTCCGTAGCCTAAAAGCTGGTTGAGCTTGCCTCCGGCAGCCGCTACCTGCTCATAGCGCAGATTATAAATCTTCGGCTTCAGCTCCAGCACGCTGTAATCAACGACCGTATCCTTGATAACATCCTCCAGCTCAAGGATTTTTTTATCCGTCAGCAGCTTGCAGTCCTTAACGCCTGCAGCCTGCAGCTTCGCTGCCGTTGTATTGTCCACTACTGTGGCCGCCACAACCAGGCTGCCGAAGAAATCACCCTTACCGGATTCATCACTGCCTGCCCACAGACCGTTGCTTACTGTTGCTCCCGCATCCGCAGGCTGCAGCCCCTCAGACGCATTCTGCACTCCTTCAAGCAGCAGCAGTAATCTTTGCTTTAAAGCACTGTCGCCGTTATAAACATGCGTCAGTCCTTTTTTACCGTTATATATATTCACGGATGCCTTAGCCTCACAAAACTGCACTGCAATCTGCTGGCCATAATTAATCGGCTTATCCTTAACAATACTGAAACCATCCTGACGGATTTTTTCTGCAGCCTCTGCCAGATAATCGGCAAAGACCTTAGGTGTCAACTGTTTCACGCCTATTCTCCTCTTTGCACATAGTTTTTCGCCTTCCACTCCTCAAAGAGCAGATAAATCAACGGAACAACCACCAGCGTCAGCAACGTAGAAGTTGTTAAGCCGCCTATCAGCACCACGCCCATAGACTGGCGCAGCTCCGCACCCTCGCCGATGCCGAGAGCAATCGGCAGCATACCGAGTATCGTAGACAATGTTGTCATCAGAATAGGACGCAGACGCAGTGAGCAGGCCAGAAGCACTGCTTCGCGGATAGACATGCCCTTTTCACGCTCCTGATTGGCATAGTCAATCAGCAAAATTGCATTTTTGGTAACAAGACCCAGAAGCATCGTAAAGCCAATCATGCTCATCATGTTTGCCGTCTGTCCTGCAACAAGCAGGCCCAGGATAGCGCCGATAATCGCAAATGGCAATGATACCATGATAATCAGCGGCTGCGAAAAGCTTTCGAACTGCGCTGCCAATACCATATATACTACAACTATGGCCAAAATAACGGCCTTATAAACCTCTTTAAAAGAGCGTGCCATATTATCGGCCTGACCAATCATCTTATAGTTATATCCCGGCGGCAAATTCAGCTCGGGAATATATTCGTTGCGCACCTTGCTGATTAAATCACCGGGCGAAATACCTACTGTGTTGGCATAAACAACGATCTGACGCTGCTTATCCTCACGCTCAATGCGTGTAGGTCCGCTGCCGTATCGCACATCTGCGATATCCCCCAGGCGGATAAACTGACCTGAAGAGGAAGAAATGCGCAGGTTCATAACATCATTGATATTAGTGCGCTGACTTTGCTCCAGCTGCAGGATAATATCATAGTCATTGTCACCGATGGTATAGCTATTGCTGGTGCTTTTGCCCATAATAGCCATTTCGATAACCTTGCCGACCTCCGTAGCATCAAGACCGAATTCACTGGCCTTGGCGTGGTCCAGTTTGACCACGATTTCCGGCTGCTCTTCCGAATCTGATATATCAACGTCGGTCGCACCCTCAGTCCGGCGTATCATATCTGCCAGCTGCTGAGCGTAATTTTTCAGCTCCTTGATGTTGCTGCCGCGCAGACCAATCTGCACCGGACGGCTGTCGCCACGGCCGCCGCCCTGGTTGGATACAACGGTAACCTTCAGGCCTTCAACATTTTGGAAGCGTCCGCGCAAATCATCCATAATCTGCTGCATGCTGCGTTCACGCTCATTGCTTGGCTTCAGACGGATATCCAGAGAACCCTGGTTAACAGGATTACGGCCGTTGCCTATATTAAGCGCTACGATTTTGACCTCCGGCAACTGCGAAATCTCCTGCTGCAACGGCTTAGCCAGTTCTACAGTTTTCTGCAGACTGGTGCCGATGGGCGCTTTAACATTGACGCTGAATTCACCCGAATCATATGTAGGCTGGAATTCCGTGCCCACAAATGGAAGCAGCAGCAAATTCAGCAACAGCGAAATGATACCTACGGCGACAACCTTCTTAGGTCTTTCCAAAGCCCAGGACATTAAGCTGTCATACATTTCACGCACGGACTGGAAGCCTGCTTCAAATTTATCGAGAGCCCTCTGCACAAAATGCGTGCGCTCCTTGCTGCTCTGCTCCTCGGTTTCTGCCTTAATCCAATACGCCGAAACCATTGGCGTGAGCGAAAAGGCTACGATAGTCGAGAACGCTACCGCAAAGGCAACCGTCAGACCAAACTGCTTGAAGAACTGGCCGATGGTTTCACCCATATTACCGATAGGCACAAATACAGCCATTAAGCTCAGGGACGTCGCCAAAATTGCCAGCGTCAGCTCCTCCGTCGCTTCCTTGGCCGCCGTAAACGGTGTCTGCCCCATCTCGATATGGCGGAAAATATTTTCAATTACTACAATCGCATCATCAATCAAAATGCCGACTGCCAGACTCAAAGCCATCAGCGACATATTATTCAGTGTAAAGCCCATAACCTTCATCATGAAGAAGGTGGCGATAATAGACGTAGGAATACACAGGCCGCCGATAATTGTCGCACGGAAATTGCGCAGGAAAAGATATGTTATCAAAAGCGCCAGAAAACCGCCGAAAAGAATCGCATTCCAGACATCCGCAATATTATCGCGGATATAGTTGGACTGGTCGCGTACCTTATCAACGATAATATCCGGAGGCAGATTGCTGTGCTTCAGCTCCTCCATCTTGGCATTGACATTATCGGTAACATCAACAGTATTAGTTTTGGACTGCTTGCGCACAAAGGTCATAACACAGGGAACGCCGTTAGCGCTGGCAAAGGTATCCTCATCCTCCCAGGAATCAAGCACATCGGCAATTTCACTGATATAAACAGGACGTCCGTTATGGTTAGCAACTACCACCTGCTTAATATCATTGATATTGTTATACTTGCCCAAGGTGCGCACAGTAATTTCCATAGCGTCATTTTTCGCCTTGCCGCCGGGAGTATTATAGTTGTTGGCGTTCAGCTTACTGCGCACTGTCTGATAGGCAATACCATATTCTGCCAGCTTTTCCGGCTTCAGCACAATGCGGATAGCACGCTGGCTGGCACCGACAACGGTAACCTCGGAAACACCCTCCACCATCTGCAGCTCCTCCTTGATATTATCCTCCACAATGCGGCGGATTTCGCCACGGCTGCGCGAGGGCGAAGCAAAGGTATAGGCTACAATAGCGCGGGAGTTGAGGTCTACCGTCTGTGTTACAGGCTCGTCGATATCATCCGGCAGAGCCTTGCGCACGCTAGCAACCTTTTCACGCACCTCACTGGCCTTCACCTGCGGGTCTACACCGATATTAAATTCCAGAACAGTTTCACTGTAGCCTTCAAGCACAGTGGAAGACAGCGTCTTGATACCAGAAACCTGGCTGACGCGGTTCTCAATCGGCTTAGTAACCAGCGTTTCCATTTCCTGCGGCGAAGCACCGCTGTAGGTAACACGCACGCTGACAATAGGCAAATCAACATCAGGATTCAGATCAACGCCGATTTCCGGATAGCAGCGGATACCGAACACTACCAACAGCAAAATAAACATGGTAGTAAAGACCGGTCGCTTGATAAATGTTCCAATCATCGTTATTTACCAGCCTTTTTCAAATCTATCTTGCTGCCTTCACGCAGCTTGTTATGTCCTTCGATAACAATAGTATCCTTTTCATCCAGTCCGCTCACTATTTCAGCCAGCTTATCATTCGTATAACCGACATTCAGCACACGACGCTGTACAACGCCTTTATCATCAACAACAAACACTGTCTGCTGGTCATCACGCATCACGATAGCCTGCACCGGAATAGTCAGCACATCAGCTTTAGGCGAAGCTGTAAGCGTAACGTTGGCATAGACGCCGGCCAAAAGACCTTCGCTGTTATCCACGCTCACCTCTGCCGCAAAGGTATGCGCCGGCAAATCCGCAACCGGAGCGATGCGGGTAATTTTACCTATCAGCTTTTTGCCGGGATAAGCGGGCAGAGTAATGCTTGCTTCATTGCCGACATGTACACCGGCAATCTGGCCTTCGGGAATATGAATCGTAGTTTTCAGCATAGAGATATCAGCAACGGCAAAAATAGGCGTACCTGCCTTTGCATAGTAGCCCTCCTGATAATAACGCTTAGAAATAATGCCATCAGCCGGCGCTGTCAGCACCGTGCCCTCGGATTTAGACTCCATCGCCCGCATGCTGCCTCTGGCAGCCTCCAGCTTGGCTGCAGCATTATCACGCGCAAAGCGGTAATCATCTACCACTTGCTGCGAAACCGCACCCGTAGCATATAGCTTTTCATAGCGCTGCAAATCCGTTTCCGCCTTACGCAAGCTTGTCTGTGCATCCAAAAAGCTGCCCTTGGCACTTAACAGATTGGCATCTGTATCAGCCTGCTCCAAAATTGCCAGCACCTGCCCGCGGCTCACATGGTCACCTTCACGGACATAAACCTTTTCCAAGCGTCCGTCCACCTTAGCGGCAACCTCTGCCTGCCATTCCGGGTCCAGACTGCCGGAAAAGCTCAGACTGGGAACAATCGTCTGCCTTATGGGGTGAGCAGTAACGACCGCCACATTGCGTACCTGCGACAGCTTAGCAGCACGCGCCTTATCAGCCTGAATATTGCTGTAAATACGGTAGCCGATAATTACGCATACCGCCAGCAGCAGGCCTAGAGCTATCTTAACCTTGCGATTCTGTAAATTCACTTTCTTTCCTCCCTGCACCATGCCCTTAGGGGTAAATTATAATGGGGTAAGTTTAATTTTAACTGAGTTTATTACGGAGTAATTATAGTTATAGATAATAATATTATACCTCTTATCAAGAGAAGTTAGCAAGTGCAAAGCCACAGGCAGGCATAGAAAAAGCACGCTGCGGACAGCGTGCTTTCGACAGTTTTAAGTTAAGCTTACAGGCCTGCCTGCTCGCGCAGTGCAGCAGCCTTTTCAGTATGCTCCCACGGCAGATCTACATCGGTACGGCCGAAATGACCATAAGCAGCAGTCTGCTTGTAGATAGGACGCAGCAAATCCAGCTCACGGATAATGCCGGTCGGGCTCAGGGAGAAGTTTTTGCGAACCAGCTCAGCAATCTTGTCTTCGCTGATTTTGCCGGTGCCGAAGGTTTCAACCAGAACGGAAACCGGATGTGCTACGCCGATAGCATATGCCAGCTGGATTTCGCATTTATCTGCTAAACCTGCGGCAACAATGTTTTTAGCAACGTGACGTGCAGCATAAGCAGCACTGCGGTCAACCTTAGAGGGGTCCTTACCGCTGAAAGCACCGCCGCCATGACGAGCCATACCGCCATAGGTGTCAACGATGATTTTACGACCGGTCAGACCAGCGTCACCTTGAGGACCGCCGATAACGAAACGGCCGGTCGGGTTGATGTAGTATTTGGTTTCCGCATCCAGCATTTCTGCGGGAACAATCGGTGCAATAACCTTTTCGATAATATCTTTGCGAATCTGCTCGTTGGAAACTTCCGGTGCATGTTGGGAAGAAATAACGATAGTATCTACACGAACAGGTTTGCCGTCATCATATTCAACGGTGACCTGAGTTTTGCCGTCCGGACGCAGGTAAGGCAGCACGCCTTCCTTACGAACCTTGGTCAGCTGCAGAGCCAGCTTGTTAGCCAGATATGCAGGCATCGGCATGTAGCTTTCGGTTTCGTTGGTTGCATAACCGAACATCATGCCTTGGTCGCCGGCACCGGTTTCTTCCTCAGCAGCCTGGCCTTCCTTAGCTTCCAGCGCTTTGTCAACGCCCATAGCGATATCAGGAGACTGCTCGTCGATAGAAATCAGCACGCCGCAGGTGTTGCCGTCAAAGCCGAATTTAGCACGGTTGTAGCCGATATTGTTGATGGTTTCGCGGGCAATGTGTGCGATATCAACATAGCATTGGGTAGAAATTTCGCCGAAAATGTGAACCTGACCGGTAGTAACGATAGTTTCGCAGGCAACACGGCCTTTAGGATCTTGAGCCAGGATAGCATCAAGCACAGCATCGGAAATTTGGTCTGCTATTTTATCGGGATGACCTTCGGTAACGGATTCGGAAGTAAATAATTTTCTCATTGGTAGCTCCTTTCATAAATAAAAAACGTTGTTGAGAGTGTTTAGATGGTATAAGAAAAGGCGTTCTCATTATGAGAACGCCTTAAATTATTACTCTTAGCATTCTCATCTTACAGATAAACTGCAGGACTTAGCACCGTTTTACAGCTGTCACACTGCAATGGTTGCTGCGACTTCACAGGGCCATTCCCTCCATCGCTCTTGATGAGTTGTGTTAAATTGTTTACAGATGCCATTATATAACAAAATCAAGATAATGACAAGTACTTTTTTTACGAAAAATATGTGAAAATACTTTTTTGCAACTGCTGATGCTAAATAGAATTCAATTCTATTATATAGGGATTCATAATGCATACGTATCCCTGCAATCCCTACTCCGAAGAGCACGGAGAAGGCTGCAGATGCTAAACGATTGCGACGACGGCGTACTTCTAGTACGTCGAAGAGCGGTCATGACGCAGATGCAGTCTTGCAATCCCTACTCCAAAGAACGCGGAGAAGTCTGCAGATGCTATATGATTGCGACGACGGCGTACTTCTAGTACGTCGAAGAGCGGTCATGACGCAGATGCGACCTTGCAATCCCTACTCCAAAGAGCGCGGAGAAGGCTGCAGCTGCTATATGATTGCGACGATGGCGTACTACTGCTACGTCGAGGAGCGGTCATGACGCAGATGCGGTCTTATACGCGCTCTATCAAGCGCGCTCGTTACGAATACGCAAAGCCTCGTCCAAAATACGGTTCGCCACATCAACCTTCGGCATCTGCTCCAGCTCGCATACATCGCCGTTAGCGTAAAGGAACTTTACGATATTGGTATCGGAATTGAAACCGGCACCGGCAGCCGTAACATCGTTGGCTACAATCATATCAAGATTCTTTTTAACTACCTTTTCGCGAGCATTAGCTAACAGATTTTGCGTTTCTGCAGCAAAGCCAACCAAAACCTGATGCGTTTTCTTCGCACCCAAGGTTTTGAGGATGTCCGGATTTTTATCCATAACGACAATCAGAGCGTCATCTGTTTTCTTCTTAATCTTTTGGTCTGCCACATCACGCGGACGGTAATCGGCAACTGCTGCTGCCTTGATAACGATATCTACGCCATCGTAGGCTGCGAGGCAGGCCTCCAGCATTTCATTGGTTGATTCAACCTGCACTGCCTTAACATTAGGCGGTACGGCAAGCGCAGAGGGACCGCTGATAAGCAGCACCTCAGCACCGCGCTCGGCAGCCATCTGAGCTACGGCATAGCCCATCTTGCCGCTGGAACGGTTGCCGACAAAGCGGACGGGGTCAATCGGTTCACGTGTACCTGCTGCGGTAACGAGTACCTTCAGGCCACGCAGGTCGCCCTCACGGCCAGCAAAAAAGCTGCTCATAAACTCCACAATCTGCTGAGGTTCAGGCAGACGGCCGGGGCCGCTGGTGCCGCAGGCAAGATGTCCGGAAGCAGGCGGCATTACAGTAATACCGCGGCTTTGCAGCTTAGCGATATTTTCCTGAGTTGCAGCATTAAGATACATACCGGTATTCATTGCGGGGCAGACAACTATCGGTGCCTGAGCTGCCAAAAGCGTAGTGCTCAGCAGATCATCCGCAATGCCATAGGTCATTTTAGCCAGAATATTAGCGGTAGCAGGCGCAACTAAGAAAGCGTCTGCCCAATTTGCCAAAGCAATATGTTCAACATTAAATTCCTGGTTGCTGTTCCACATGCTGGTAGCAACAGCATTACCGCTGATTTCCTTGAAGGTTAACGGAGTAACAAACTGCTGTGCATGCTCGGTCATGACTACACGCACCTCGCAGCCCTGCTTACGCAGACGGCTGACAAGATCTACAGCCTTATAAACGGCAATACCGCCGGTTACTCCCAAAACAATTTTTTTGCCCTTTAACAAGGTTTTACCCTCCCGCTGTTATACGTTTTTAGTACGCTCGTAGGTAATAGTATCGTTAGCAATTTCCTTCAGCGCAGCGCTGACTTCTTTTTCCGCGGAATTTACGCCGGGAATAGTGAGCTCGCGTGCTCTTTTTGCTGCCAAAATAACCAAAGTGTATTTGCTATCTACTTTTTCTGCCAAATAGTCAATAGACGGATCTACCATAGACATTATAGAATCACTCCTTTAAGTATTTCATGGTTCACACAGCAGACTGCTGCATAATGTAAATTTATTTTTTAGCTTTACAAATCTTATCAACAATAAAATATGTTCTGGCTACGCGGTAACGCTCAGCCTCCATAATTGTCAGCACCTTTTGCGCTGCCTTTTCCGCAATATCATTAACGATGATATAATCATATTCCGCTGCGTAGGTCAGCTCGCTGGCTGCGGAAGCCATACGGCGTTTGATAACATCCTCGCTGTCGGTACCACGCTTATAAATACGTGCGGAAAGCTCATCCAAGGAAGGCGGTACGATGAAAACAAAAACACCCTCGGGGAAGCGCTTTTTAATCTGCAAAGCGCCCTGAATATCAATCTCCAACAGTACGTCACGACCGGATTCCAGCTGCTCTTCCACGTATTTGCGCGGTGTGCCGTAATAATTGCCGTATACTTCGGCATATTCCAGCAGCTCGCCCTTTTCAATCATCTGCTTAACCTCGGGAATTGTCTTGAAGAAATAGCTTTCTCCATCAACCTCACCCGTGCGCGGTGCGCGTGTAGTAACAGAAATAGAATAACCTAAATCCGGCAGCTGATCTCTCAGCATCTGGCAAATAGTTCCTTTGCCTGCTCCCGACGGACCGGATACTACAAGAAGTACTCCCTTGGGAGTAACATTATCAATATCGTTGCTCATGATCCAATTACTCCTCTTCTTCAGAATCAGCAGTTTGTGCCACCAGACGGTTGGCCACTGTTTCCGGCTGTACCGCAGACAGGATGATATGACCGCTGTCCACAACAACTACAGCACGAGTACGACGTCCGTAGGTTGCATCAACCAGCATGCCTTTATCACGGGCCTCCTGGATAATACGTTTAATCGGTGCTGATTCCGGACTGATAATAGAAATAATGCGGTTGGCTGCGACAATATTGCCAAAGCCGATATTAACTAGCTTTATATCCATAACTTCCTCCAGTTTTATTCGATGTTCTGAATCTGCTCACGGATTTTTTCTATTTCCGCCTTAATTTCTACAACAATCTGCGCCATAGTATAATCGTTGGCTTTGGAAGCAATAGTATTTGCTTCACGGTTGAATTCCTGAATAAGGAAGTCCAGCTTGCGTCCTACCGGCTGGTCGGAAGCAATGATAGTCTTGAATTGCTTGATATGGCTCTTCAAGCGAACAATCTCTTCCGTAATGCTGGTGCGGTCAGCAAAAATTGCAACCTCCTGCAGCAAACGCTCCGGCTCAACCTTGATATTATTGTCAGCTAGCAGATTAGTCAGACGCTCCTGCAGCTTAGCCTGATATTCTTCCACAACTAAAGGAGAACGCTCCTCAATCTGTGCCAGCTTTTCGGCAATCAAATCTGCACGGTAAATAAAATCACCATAGATATTGCCACCCTCTGTTTCGCGCATAGCTACCAAATTAGCAACAGCCTGCTCTACAGCCTGCTCAACCTTGGGCCAAACGCTTTCTACATCAAAAAAGCCTTCCTTAACGTTAATTACATCAGGACATTTTGATAAATAGAGAATTTCTGCAGCAGCGTTAATGCCTGCAGCGTCGGCTCCGATAGCAACGCCTACCTCCTGCAATGCCTTATGATAGGCAGCAGCAAGGTTTTTATCAACCTTCAGAGTACAGTTGCCGCTGACATTATAATCAGCAGTAATAAACACATCAATACGTCCACGGCTAACGGTTTTTAAAATAGTTTTGCGGATTTTATCCTCCAAAGGATTCAAAAATCGCGGTAAACGGATAGCAACCTCGTTATACCGGTGGTTCACGGTTTTCATTTCAATGTTAACAGAAAAATCTGCATCCTCATAGGAACCACGGCCGAAACCGGTCATACTTTTTAACACAGGCTTCCTCCTCCATCTTCACCAGTAAAGGTGATTTTTTCAGCTTAAAAGATAAGTATTTTTTGCTTCAATCTTATCTTGAAAATCTATTATACCACATTTCTCTAATGATTTCAGCATTTTTCTTCGTTTTTCGTCGCTTAGATAAAGAAATGGCCCATTTTTGTTTTACTATACTTGTTGCAGGTAATGGAGTATAATATGATAAATAATAAATTAGCATTGTCTTCCCGCAGGTTCAAAAAACTTTGCCGAGCCTGCACCGAAAGGAGTCCCTATGAACATTGAAGGCTTAACTTTAAAGCTGCTTACAGATACATTAAACGAAGAGCTGCTGGGCAGCAAAATATATAAGGTATATATGCCTAATCCGCAGTCACTTCTGCTGCTCGTCCGCAGAACACGCGATACAAGCAGTCTGCTGGCCGATATGCACAACGGCAGCTGTGTGCTTTATCTGCCGCAGCAGCTGCCGGAAAACCCGGAAACTCCACCCACCTTCTGTATGCTTCTGCGCAAGCATCTGGAGGAAGGACGCATCACAAAAATCAGCCAAAGCGGCCTGGACCGCATTATTACGCTGGAAATAGATCTTTTAGGCGCTTCCAGTAAAATTATTACCAAAAAGCTGATTTTTGAACTTACCGGTAAAAACAGTAATATCATTCTTACGCAGGACGATGTTATCATCGACTCCTTGAAGCACGTAAGCGCAGCACAGAGCAGCTATCGCACTATCCTTCCTGGCAAAGCCTATATTGCACCCCCGCCACAGGAAGGCTTTAACCTTTTGACAGCTGACCCAGCGGAAATCGTACAGGCCGCCAACAAGCTGCCTGCGGCCAACTTTGCCAAGGCCTTTATCAGCGCTACCACCGGTGTCGGCAAAATGACAACCATGGAGCTTTTGACTGCTGCGGATATCCTGCCGCAGGAGGTACGTCTGGAAACCTCCGCCTGCCAGTCACTGGCGCAGGTTATCAGTAATCTGCAGACAGAATTGCAGGCGCAGGCAGCTAAGCATCCTGTCTATGCGCTCATCAGCCGTACGAATCAGGTTAAAACACTGCTTGTACTGCCGCCGCAGAATGTGCAGGAAGGCATACAGGTCAAAGAATTTGCCGATATCAATAGTGCGCTGAATTTTGCAGTCAGCCTGAAGCCTATCCAGCTTCCACGCCATGAACAGCTGCAAAAGCTGGTGAACAGCGAAACCGCCAAACTTAAGAAAAAGCTGCAGGCTCTGCAAGAAGATTTAGCTCATGCAGCCAATGCCGAGGAACAGCGTATGCTGGCAGATACTATCATGGCCAATATCTATCAAATAAAAAAAGGCCAGACAAGCGCCGAGCTGATTAATATTTATGACGGCGAACCGGTTACGGTCAGCCTTTCTCCCATTCTTTCTCCTACGGAAAACGCACAAGCCTATTACAAGCGCTATAATAAGTACAAGCGCGCTCAAACCGAGGTGCGTATCCAGCAGGAGGCTACAGAAGAAATGCTTGCCTATCTGGAAAGCTTGGACGCTTCGCTGCTTACCGCTACAACGAAAGAAGAAATTGAGGAAATAAACCAGGAAATGATGAGCAGCGGTCTGCTTAAGGACACGAATAAAAAGAAGAAAAATGCCGGACTGCAAAAATCGCAGCCGCTGCATATCCGTTTAAATTCTGAAGCAGATTTGTATATCGGCAAAAATAATAAGCAGAACGATTATGTTACCTTTACCTTGGGCAATCCTAAGGATTTATGGTTCCATACCAAGGATATCCCCGGCTCGCACGTTATTTTGAAAACGTCACTGCCGGAAGCACGTCAGGAAGATATTAGCCTTGCTGTGCAGTTGGCAGCATATTTCAGCAAAGCGCGCGATGGCAGCAATGTTCCTGTTGACTGCGTACAAAGACGCTATGTAAAAAAGCCTGCAGGCAGCAAACCCGGCTTTGTTATTTTTACAAACCAGAATACTTATTACACAACACCTGATATGGAGTTAATCCAAAAATATTTAAAATAAAGATTTAGTCAAAACTAAATACGTCAGTATATATTAACGCGCCCTGATTCATAGGAATATGAATTGAGGGCGCGTTTAGATTTACGGGAAGTTTTTTGAGTGTAGATATAGATTGCAATATCTATACTGTAAGTGGACTCTGCAGGAGAACGCTGATTGATAAGAAGGCAAGTAAATTGAGCGATGGGTATATCGTGCAAGGAATAGCAATTTTAGCAAATGAGCATTTGGAACCATAGAAGTGTCGCAATTGTT